>VOFB01002378.1_pt1 | contig 383513 bp, 309 predicted proteins | sample 5384141 | NCBI WGS metagenome assembly VOFB01 (sample SAMN12384721, study PRJNA508395) | human gut metagenome | isolation source: healthy gut A | host: Homo sapiens
CAGAATTTCAGAAACATGTCCACTGCACAGATAAATGCCTTTGTGCGAAATTGTGTGGATGTTTCGGTTGATCCGGCAATTATTGCTGCCGTTGAATCCTCCCTGCCGACGAAAGGTTTTTTCCATTATTCCCGAAATGAATCAGGACGCCCCTTTGACTGCTGCCGTGAAAGGTTATATGGAGGAAGTGGAGCGTCTTGAAACTGCAAATGATTCTGATGCTGTATTTAAATCTAAAATGCAAAAGCATATCTGACGTGGTATCGTGCGGCTGACGATGACGATGATCGGAAGTTGATCGCAGATTCGTATAATGTCTTTTTGGGTTCTTGGGAATATTGGACGGACAATGGTAGAGCGTGGAGATTGATTGAAATCTACCCGTACGATTAAGTCGTTCCTCAAGAAACTTGTTATTGCAGATGTTAAAGCAACAGCATGGGCTTGTTGGAAAGCAAAATATATGCTCGTATTCTGAAAGCTATGCTTGCAGCAGGTGCTTCCGGCAGTGCATATGCCGCGATTCGTTATTTGGTTTTTATGAAATAATTTTCCATGCCAGCGCTGACGGCATGGGATATTATCGGATAGGAAATCAGATGTTCACAGTGGAAGAGGTGAAAAATATGCTTTGCAGGGAGATTGCACGCCAAAAATCCTGAGCTGAATTTGTCCGTCGAATAACCGTATGCTGCGGATCGTTGCCATAACCCCTGATTCAGGGGATGTTGCCCGCTATTTTCGGGTTGGTGTTTTTATGGATAAAATCGGACGTAACCCTTATCGCTCCGTGGCCAATGCTGATGCTGTTTTCTTCTTTGCGAATTTGCTGATCGTTGCGGCAGGTTGGAAATATCTCGGCGTTACGCGGAGCGACAGGCAGGCGCAAGCCATACTTATGTTCCTTGCCGTTTTCGAGCCGTTATTGACCTATAAAGTGCTTATTGCCGAGGGAACGAATTTGACGCCGTGGGTGCAAATCGCTTGTTATTGCGCCGGACAGGCTGCTGTCTGGGTCACAATCGTCTGGGGGCCAGAGATATCCGGCTATTTTATGCAGCGACGTTGGGATAAAAAGGTGCTGTCCGGTGAAAAGAAATTTCCGTCGCGCAAAGAATTCTTGAAGAGCGGGAGCGGCGCCGGGCACAGAGATACAAAAAATAGTATCTCATAAAATAGACGAAGAAATTACATAATCCGATCCCGACAAAAATTTTTACTTTTGGTTAGGATCGGATTTAAATTCTATTTTTCATATTCTATGCTTTTTTCGCGGCCCTGATTTTGCGCAGCGGGAGTCCCAGCACGCCGAAGAACGCTTCGCGGAAGATGCCGCCGCTCATCTTGGAGGTGCCCTCGCGGCGTTCGACGAAGATGATCGATACCTCCTTGAGTTTCAGCCCCAGCCGCCACGCCGAGTATTTCATCTCGATCTGAAAGCCGTATCCCTTCATCCTTACGGCGTCGAGGTCGAGCGTCTCCAGCGCATGGCGCGAGTAGCAGACGAATCCCGCCGTCGCGTCGCGCAGGGGCATGCGCGTCACGATGCGCACGTACATCGAAGCGAAGTAGGACATCAGCAGACGCGACATCGGCCAGTTGACGACGTTTACGCCCTGCACATAGCGCGAGCCGACCACCACGTCGTTGCCCTCGGCGGCGGCTTCGTACAGCCGCACCAGATCGTCGGGATTGTGCGAGAAGTCGCAGTCCATTTCGCAAATGTAGTCGAATCCGTTGTCCAGTCCCCAGCGGAACCCCGTCAGATAGGCCGTTCCCAGCCCCTGTTTGCCGCTGCGCTCCAGCAGGTGAAGCGTTTCGGGGAACTCTTTCCTGCGTTGCCTGACGATTTCGGCCGTCCCGTCGGGCGAACCGTCGTCGATGACGAGCAGTTCGAAAGGTTCGGGCAGCGAAAAGACCTTGTCGATCATCGCCGAGATGTTTTCCTTCTCGTTGTAGGTCGGAATGATTACCAGTTTGCGCATAGGGCCTTGTTTTCGGATTTTCTATACAAAGGTAGCATTATTTTGCAAAAACGCGCCGCCCCGGCTCTTTTCTGCGGGGACGGCGGATATTTCCGGCGCTTTGCGCGGGAGCCGCGCACGCTTTTTACCGGCGGCGTTTCATCGCCCGGATTTCCTGCTTCGCGGCGTCGCTCACGCGGTAGGACTCGATGATTTTCTGCAGCGATTTGTTGTAGGTCCAGTCGTCCAGCGAGCAGCTTCCCAGCCAAGCGTGTGTGCGCTGCGGAAATTTGACGTAGCAGACCGATACCGCCCATGCCACGGCCATGCGGGCGTAGTAGGCTTCGTGGCGGATGCCGTCGAGCTGCCGCAGAAACGCTTCGAGGTGCTGTTCATCGACGAAATTGCCCAACCCCATGACTACGGCGAAACGCGTGTCGTATGCGGCCTGCGCGTGAAAATAGGGTTGTATGAACTCCCACATCGGCTGCCGCTCGGCGGCGCGGAGCCGCCAGCAGAAGCAGTCGCAGACGGCCCAGTTGTCGATCTTGGGTACGAAGCGGGCCACGTGTGCGAGCTTTTCGGCGGGTTCGCACCGGGCATAGCCGATCACCAGCCCCTGCAGCATCCGCTCTTCGAAGTAGAAATCCTCGGCTTCGGTCAGATATGCGCGCCAGTCTCCGGCGGCGATCTCCTTGGCGATGCTGCGCAATACGGGCAGGCGTATGCCCAGCACGTTTTCGACGCCCGGCATCAGCGCCGAGGTGAATTTCATGTATTTGGGCTCGGTGAGTTCGAGCAGTTGTTCACGCAGCGTCATCGTTTGCCGAATTTGGGGTTATGCCGATGAAAAAGGAGACGTTGAGCCGCGGCATGGGGCGCGAAAGCACCGATTCGTACTCCTCGTTGAGCAGGTTGTGGATGCAGCCTTTGAGCGAGAACGACGCCCATTTGCAGTCGAGTCCCTTTTCGAGCGAGAGGTCGCTCATGAAGTAGGGTTTCACGCGGCCCAAGACGCCGAGATCGTTGCTCGACATGGTGTAACGTTCGCTGTACCAGTTCCATTTGTAGGTCAGCTCCCACCGCCGCCACTCGACGCGCGCCGTGAGGGCCGCCGAATAGACGGGAATGTAGACGAGCTGTTTGCCGACCGATTCGTCGGCCGGGCTGAACGGATCGCCCCGGTTGATCGAACGGGTCCATGCGAAATTGCCGTCGAGGAGCAGTCGCCAGCCGCCCGAAGTCTCGGCTTCGGCCGAGAGTTTGGTTTCGACGCCGTAACTGTGGACGCGGCGGATGTTGATCGGGGTGTAGATACCCAGTTTGGGACTGCCTATCCAGAGTATCCAGTCGTCGATGCGCGAATCGAACGCCGTGGCCGACGCGCGCAGCGAACGGGCGTCGCCTTTGAGCGTCGTTTCCAAGCCCGCGTCGAACGTCCAGCCCCGTTCGGGTTTGAGGTTCTTGTTGCCGCCGGGACGGAAGTAGAGGTCGTTGAGCGTGGGATAACGGTAGTTGCGGGCGGCCGAAGCCCGGACGACCACGCTGCCGCGTTTCGAGAGCACGTAGTCCGCGAACAGCGCCGGGATGACGGGCGTGGTACGGTCTCCGTATAACTCCCACCGCAGGTCGGCGGCGACGCCCAGCCGCGGCACGGGACGCCATTTCACGGCGGCGAACGCCGAAAGTTCGAACCGCTCCTGCCGGTAGAGCGTATCGGCCCGCAGGCCGTTGTTGCCGATCACCGAGAGGTCGCCGCTGCGCACCCGGTGCTGGTGGAGGGCGGCGTTGGCCGAGAAGAGCCACTTCTCGCCGAGCGCATATTCGGCTTCGGCCTTGGCGAAGAGCGTGTGGATGCGGCTCCGGGCGTCGGTATTGACGACGAACCGCCCTTTGCCTTCGGGGTCCTGCTTGAGCAGGTACTGCAGATCGGTGTAGGTGTAGCCTGCGCGTGCGCCGAGTTTCAGTCCGTTGCGCAGCCGCTCCCAACCTGCCACGGCCCGCAGCGTGCGCTCGTCCTGCGTATTCTGTTTCTGTTTGCTTTTGTTGCGGTCGGACGTGAGCATCGCCAGTCCGCGGTGCGAATCGAGGTACCATGCCGCCAGCGAGAACCGGTCGCCGCCGCGCGTGGTGTAATAGAGCTCCTGCATGACGTGCAGGTCGCGGAATCCGCCGTTGCGGTTGCGCTGCAGGGGGTAATATTCGCCGACGATTTGGCCGTCGTCGTCGGTTACGAACTCTTTCGAGTTGTAGTTGCGGAAGCGGAAATCATTGTCCGAGGTGCTGTAGAGCACGCGCGTCGAACTGCTCCACCGCGCGCCTCCGTAGGTCAGGTGCAGGAATTCGTCGAACGTGGCGAACGACCCGATGCCCTGCACGTAACGCAGCCTCAATCCCTGCTCCGCGGGGGCTTTGGTCGCCAGCGTCACCGCGCCGCCCAGCCCGCCGCCGGTGACGCCCACCGAGCTGGCTCCGTGATAGATCGTCGCGTCGTCGATGAAATAGGCGGGTATCAGCGAAAAATCGACCTGTCCGAGCATCGGCGAATTGACCTTCATGTCGTTCCACGTCACCTGCGTGTGCGAGGGCGCCGTGCCGCGGAACGAGGCGGTCGCGAGCGTTGCGCGGCCGTAGGATTTGATGAAGATGGTCGAAGCCCGTCGCCAGCGCGTCGGCCAGCGATGCGGTGATGTTTTCGCGCAGGACGAGCGTGTCCAGCTCGGTGCGCTGCACGCCGATCTCCTTCATCGGGCGGCGTCCCGAAATATCGACCGACTCGATGGCGATGGTGCGGGCCGTCGAGTCACGCTGCGCCGCGGCGGGCAGGGCGCAGGTCAGGCAGAGGAGTATCGTCGCGGTGCGCAGCACGCGGTCAGTTGCGTTTGGTTACGGTCCGGTAGCAGCCGATGCCGCACACTTCGGTCGAAATCTCGCCGATCAGCGGGGCTTTGGCGTTCACGCCCGTCTGCACCTTGATGAAGTCGATCTGCTGCAGGTTGGCGGGCGAACCGTCGGCCGTCACGGCGTCGCTGATGCGCAGGCGGTTGGTCGTGCCGATCCGGTCCACCGTCGAGAAGTTGTCGGCGTAGCCCCATGCGAACGCCTGAGGTCTCCACTGTCCGTCGGCCTGTTCGACATTGTCGCGCAGCCGCGTGCCCGTGAATTTCAGGTCGGCGGACTCGATCCATGCCGGGCAGTAGGAGGCCTGCGTATGTTCGTCCATCCGGTCGATCGTGCCGCTGCCGCCCCGGTCGTCGGTCCATGCGGCGGAGCCGTCGGCGAGCGGCGTGTAGGTGACCGCATATCCCCGGATCGTAGCGGCGTTGTCGTACTCGCTGCCTTTCAGCTCGTACCACGTGTCGTCGGGCACTCCGTTGCCGTTGGCGTCCTGCATGACCCAGACGACGCCCGGCTCGGACGAGGTGTTCATGGCGTTGCCCTTGACGTAAAGGTCGTAACCGTCCGTGTTGGGTACCGGCTCGGCGAATGCCGCGACGAGGTATCCGCCCCATCCGCCGAGCGAAACCCAGTTGTTCTCGGCGAAACGCGCGGCAGCGTACCGGCAGGCTTTCTCCGGCGTATCCACGTTGTCGAACGCGCCGCCGGAGCGCGCCTCTTCGTTGATGAACTGTCCCGGTGCGGGAGTGTATTCGAGAATCCGGGCCACGGGTTCGTCCGTCTGCGTGGTCGTGATCTCTTCGCCGGAGTTGCAGGCGGCCAGCAGAAGAGCCGCCAGAGGGAATGCGTATTTTTTCATCTTCTTCGAATGTTTTTTACGGTTTGAAACAGAACGATCCGGGGGTGATGCCGACGCGTATCGTGTCGACGGCCGCGCCCCGCGCCGTGAAGCGGTAGACCACGCCGTGCTGGACGTAGTCGATGGCGTCGGCCACGTAGACCTCCGAGGTCAGCGGATCGACCGCCACTTCGTAATAGGTGGTCTGCGTATAGGGCAGGAACGGCGTGACGGGCAGCTCCTCGGCATCGACCCGCATGCGCCAGACGTCGCGGTTGATGAAGTAGAGCGTGTCGCGCGTGCCGTTGAGGGTGACCGACGAGGGATGGTCGCCCGCGGCGAACGTATAGGTCTGCTCGACGCGGCGCGTGGCGGCGTCGATGCGGTAGAGCGCCGCCGGAATGCCTGCGGTGCGTCCGTCGGTGACGGTCCAGAGTTTGCCGAAGCGGTCGAGGACCAGCGACGAGGGCTGCGGCCCGACCTCGATCGAGTCCACCAGCGTTTCGCGTACGGCGTCCACGACCAGAATCTTGTCGTCGTACGACCAGCAGTTTACGAACACTTCGTCGCCCCACTGCACCATCTGTTCGGTCGATTTGTGGCCGTTCATCGGAATCCGGCCGCGGATGCGGTTGCTGCGGGAATCCACGACCGTGATGCGCGGATCGTAAAGGTCGGTGATATAGGCCGTCGTGTCGTTGGGGAAGTGGATGTAACGCGGCGAGACGACCCCTTCGATCACTCCCGTGACGCGGAAAGTCGCCGGGTCGATGACATAGACCGCGCCCGAATTGTTCACCACGACGTATCCGCGTCCTTTGTGGAGGGTCATCGACTGGGCGACGTCGCCCAGTTTCATGCCGTTCGCGCGGATGAAGATTTCGTTTTCGACGCTCCGTGCCGCCGGATCGTAGAACGACAGCGAAGCGTTGTCCCAGCCGAAGTTGCCCTCGCACGTGATGAACACGCCGCGCTGCGACTGCGCGAACGGCTCTTCATGCAGCGGTCCGTAGTCCATGCAGGCGCAGCAGAATCCTGCGCCTGCGCATAAAACCGCCATATGTCGTAAAACGCGTTTCATCGGCTTTCAAATGACTGCGGCTGGTACGGGCGGACGTGTCGGATGCCGGTGTCGGCGACGGTCTGCTGCGCCCCATACTCCGCAGGGTGCATATTGGTTGAACGGCATGCGGCAGGTCTTCTGACTCGTTACCGTTCCGGCGCCTTCCCGTCCCGGAGGACAGTGGCCAAAGAGTGCCGGAACATGTTGCGTAACTTACAGCAGAGGGAACTGTTGCCGATTTTCACGGCATTCCCTTTTAATCCCCGCGCCCTTCCGGGGCGTTTCGGGAACCGATGCGACGCAAAAGTAATCTTTTTTCGAGACATGCCCCAAAGATTCGGACGAAAATATTAACTTTGTTGAGTAAATTGCGGCTCTGCGGACTCCGGCGAGGGTGATCGGCGGAGCTGTTGTGAAAAAAAGATTAACTTTGCCCGAAAATCGGATGTTATGACGGTTGAGATACGACGGATAACCCAAGTCTCGGATGCGCTCGAAGAGGCGTTCGCGCGGCTGATGCCGCAGCTTTCGCCGCGGCTGGGCGCGCCCTCCCGCGAGGTGTTGCGGCGTGTGGCCGGAAGCGAAACCGGGGAGTTGCTGGCTGCCGTGGCCGGGGAACGCATCGTCGGGGTGCTGACGCTGGCGTGGTACGATGCGCCTTCGGGGCGCAAGGCGTGGATCGAGGACGTCGTGGTGGACGGCGCGGCACGCGGCTGCGGCGCGGGCGATGCGCTGGTGCGCGCCGCCGTGGAGCATGCGGCCCGCATCGGCGCCGGGAAGGTGATGCTGACGTCGAACCCGGCGCGCGAAGCCGCTAGGGCGCTTTATCGCAAAGTCGGATTCGAAGAGGTGGAAACCACGGTTTTCGCCTTTAAAACAGATAAGTGATGAAAAAATTCGTGAAGATTGCGGCCATCGTGGTGGCCGTCGTGCTGGTGATCGCTCTGGTGGCGCCGATGGTGCTGCGGGGCAAGATCGCCGAGATTGTGAAGCGTGAGGCCAATGCGATGCTCGATGCGCGGCTCGATTTCGAGAAGCTGGACATCAGCCTGTTGCGCCATTTTCCCCGTGCTTCGCTCGATCTGAAGGGACTGACGCTGGTGGGCGAGGGGCCTTTTGCGGGCGATACGATCGTCGCCGCGCAGCGGATTTCGGTGGTCGTGAATGTGATGTCGCTTTTCGGCGACGAGGGGTTCGAGGTGACGAAGATCATTCTTTCGGAGCCTGCGCTCCATGCGCACAAACTTGCCGACGGCAGGGTGAACTGGGACGTTGTGAAGGCTTCGGAAGAGGCTCAGGGCGAAGAGGAGACCCCCGCCGATGCGGAACCTTCGTCGTTCCGCCTTTCGGTCCGCGACTTCAGGATCAGCGACGCGGCGATCCGTTACGAGGACGATTCGACGGGGATGCGCTTCTCGACCGCACCTTTGTCACTTCGCCTGCGGGGCGACATGTCGGCCGACCAGACCGACCTCGACCTGCGGCTGACGGCCAAGGGCATGCGGCTGGTTTCGGGCGGCATTCCGATGCTCAGCGGCGCCGAAGCGGAGCTGGATGCGGTGATTGCGGCCGATCTGGCGAACAGCCGCTTTACCTTCTCGCAGAACAAACTGCGCCTGAACGCCATCGAGGTAGGTCTCGACGGCTGGGTGGAGCTGAAAGACGACGCCGTGGCCATGGACGTCACGGCCGGCTGCGACAAGGTGCAGTTCAAGGACGTGCTTTCGCTCGTTCCGGCCTTCTACACCCGCGACTTCCGCAATCTTGCGGCCGGCGGCGAACTTTCGATGGCGCTCTGGGCGCGCGGCGAAATGCGCGGTGCGGCGCTTCCGGCGTTCGAGCTCAGGACGGAGGTGCGCAACGGCAGTTCCAGTACTCGTCGCTGCCCAAGGCGGTGGACGGCATCAACATCGACGTCCGGATCGCCAATCCCGGCGGCGTGGCGGATAAGACTGAAATCGACCTTTCGAAATTCACGCTCCGGATGGCCGGGAATTCGCTTTCGGCGTCGGCCTATGCGACCAATCTGGTCAGCGACCCGACGTTCCGTGCCGCGGTGGACGGCCGTGTCGATCTGGGGGCCGTCAAAGAGGTGTATCCGCTCGAAAAGGGGATGGAACTGAGCGGCCTGATTACCGCCGACGTGAAGGTTTCGGGCCGTATGTCCGACATCGAAAAGAGCCGCTACGAGCGGATCGGCGCGTCGGGAACGTTCGTCGTCGAGCGGCTGGGCCTGACCATGCCCGAACTGCCTGCGGTCCATATCCGCCGTGCCGCAGCGACCATTACGCCCGCGGCCATGACGCTCGGCGAACTCGGCCTTACGATAGGCCGGAGCGATCTGGCGGCCAACGGCCAGCTTTCGGGCTACATCGGCTACCTGCTGCGGGGCGACATGCTTTCGGGACGTCTCTATGTGAAGTCCGACCTGCTGGACCTGAACGAAATGATGAACGTCATGCCCGATTCCGCACCGGAAGAGACCCCGGAGACGTCGTCGGCCGGGACTTCCGCCGAACCGGTGCAGGCCCTCGAAGTGCCGCGCAACCTGAACCTCTCGCTCAATACCGAACTGCAGAAGGTGCTCTTCCAGAAAATGACCGTCTCCGGCATATCGGGCGAGATGCGCGTGGCCGGCGGCGCCCTTTCGCTCGAACGGCTGCGCATGCAGCTCTTCGGCGGTTCGGCGACCGCTTCGGGCAGCTATTCGACGGCGGCCGATCCGCAGCGTCCGGCGCTGAAGCTGGCGCTGGGGCTTTCGGGCGCTTCGTTCTCCAAGACGTTCGACGAACTGGAGATGGTGCAGAAACTCGTGCCGCTGTTCGCCAAAACGGGCGGCGATTATTCGTTGTCGCTCGACATGACGACCGCGCTCGATCCGAAGATGGAACCCGACCTGCAGTCGCTCAGCGCCACGGGCGAAATCAAGTCGGCGAACATCCGTATCCAGAACCTCGAAGCGTTCGATGCGCTGGCCAAGGCGCTCGACAACGACAAGCTGCGGAAAATCGAAGCCAAGGACGTCGCCGTCCGTTTCTCGATCAGGGACGGCCGGGTTACGACCCAGCCCTTCGACCTGAAGATGGGCGACATAAAGATCAACATGTCCGGTTCGACGGGACTCGACCAGACCATCGACTATACGGCCAAGGTGGCCCTGCCTGCGGGTTCTGCGGGCGGGATCTTGGAGTCGGTCAATGTCGGCATAGGCGGTACTCACCTCGCCCAAGATTACGCTCGGCGTGAAGGAAGCGGCCGAGCAGGCCGTGAAGAACGTCATTGACCAGCAGATTCAGAAGCTTACGGGCAGCGAATCGCTCGGCGAGGAGATTCAGAAGCAGGCCGACAACCTGCGCAAGGAGGCCAAACGTGCCGGCGATAAGCTGGTCGAAGCCGCCGAAGCGCAGCGCACGAAACTTGTGGACGGCGCCAAGGAGAAGGGCGCTTTGGCGAAGCTGGCGGCCGAGAAAGCGGGCGACAAGCTGGTCGAAGAGGCCAAGAAGCAGGCCGGCAAACTCAGCGCCGAAGCTGAAAAACAGATCGAAAAACTCACGGCGAAGCAGGAGTAGGCAATGCTTGTTCTTTTCGCCGTCATTCTCGGAGGAATCGTCACGGGGCGCCTGCTGCAAAGCCGGCGCCTCGCGTTCGTCTCCCGGCTGATCGCCGTCATCATCTGGGCGTTGTTGTTCCTGCTCGGACTGGAAGTCGGTTCCGATCCCGCCGTCGTGGGCGGCATGGCGACGCTGGGGCGTACCGCCTTCGTGATCTTCGTCTTCTCGGTCGCGGGGAGCATCGGGGCTTCGTGGCTGTTGTGGCGGCGTATCCGGGGCCGCAGTGCTTTCGGGACGGAGGGCGCCGGGGCAAATCCGGTATCTGCAGGCTCTGTTGCGGGCCGCGGACTTGGGACCGGAGGCGGGGGGGCTGCGGTGCGAATTGCTCTTCCGGGACTGTTGCGGATATATCTTCCGAAGCGCTCCCCAATCCGGCGGCGTGTGGCGCGTCATGTTCGCCCGAATCTTCGGATTTAGCGGCGTGTGGCAGGCTCTGTGGTGGGTCGCGTCATGCTCGCCCGAACCTTCGGAGCCGGCATTGTTTTGCGCGCCGTGTTCTCCCCAATCTTCTTCGGCGGCGTGCGAGCCGACGCCCGCGCCTGCTTCTCCGGCCTCCGAGCCGGAAAAACCGCTGTCGATGTGGGGCGCTCTGAAAGGGAGTCTGGTGATCGTCGCCTTCTTCGTCGCCGGATGCGTTGCGGGACTTTTCGCTCTTGTGCCGTTCGATGTCGCCGGGGCGCGTGTCAGCACGTATGTTCTCTATGCGCTGATGTTTTGTGTCGGCGTGACGCTGGGCCATGATGAAACCCTTGCGGGACGTGTCCGGCGGCTCGATCCGCGGCTGGCGCTGCTGCCCGTGATGACTGCCGTCGGAACGCTGGCGGGCGCGGCTCTCGCGACGCCGCTTCTGCCGCCGCTGGCCGTGACCGATACGCTGGCCGTCGGTTCGGGTTTCGGCTATTATTCGCTGTCGAGCATCTTTATCGCCGATTTCCGGGGCGCGGAGCTGGGAACCGTCGCTCTGCTATGCAATGTCATGCGCGAGATCTTCACGCTGCTGGCCGCTCCGCTGGTCGCCCGTTGGTGCGGACCGCTGGCGGCCGTCTCGATCGGCGGTGCGACCACCTTCGACACCACGCTCCCCGTCATCACGCAGGCGGCCGGAAAACCCTATGCCGTGGTTTCGATTTTCCACGGCTGCACGCTCGATTTCAGCGTTCCGTTTCTGGTGACGTTTTTCTGTACGCTGTAATTGTTGGCCGCAATAAAAATCCCCGCGGGTTTCTTGTATCCGGCGGGCGTTTTATTTCCGGATATAGGTCTGTAACGCCGCGACGTATTCGGCGAAGGCGTCGCGTCCCGTGTCGGTGATGCGGCAGACGGTGCAGGGCATCTTGCCCCGGAAGGTCTTTTCGATTTCGATGTAATTCGCTTTCGCCAGCTTGTCCAGCTGTACCGAAAGGTTGCCCGCCGTGGCTCCGGTCTGCTGCCGGATAAAGACGAAATCGGCGCTTTCGACCCCGATGAGGATCGACATCACGGCCAGACGCAGTTCGGAATGCAGCAGGGGGTTGAGTTCTTTAAACACGGTTCCGGCGTTCGTTGTAGCGCAGCACGATTCCCGTTCCGAAGAAGAGGATGACGGCTGCCGCAAGGGTGAGTATGAATTGGGAGACGGTCTCTCCTGCTGCTGCGGCCCGGAAAATCCATGCGGCGAGAAATGCCCCCGCAATGCTGATGAAGAGCAGTCCGGCCAGCGATCCGCTCTGGTTCGACCGGTTGGCTTCGCTGCGGCGGAACAGTTCGCCCGTGACGCCCGCCGCAATGGCTGCGCCCATGGTCAGCAGTCCCATGACGGGCAGCCGCAGCCCGTCGCCCGTGGCGACATATCCCGCAGTGTAGAGACATACGCCGAGCGCATAGGCCCAGACGTTCATCAGTGTCCGGTCGTTGGCCGTGACCGTGCGGTGACTTCTGTAATGGAAATAGAGGGCGGCCAGCCCGGCGACCGTTCCGGCGAGGACCAGCAGCAGCGTCAAATCCCGGCCCGTCGTCCGCCGGACGACGTAATCCGCCGTTGTGACGGCCAGCGCCAGCGCTCCTGCGCCGAAGAAAAGCGTGCTCCGCACGAAACTCAGTTTGCGTCGCTGCGCTTCGAGCGAGCGGGCGATCAGCTCCATCGCCTCTTTCTCGGACATTTTCCGTTCTTCCATACGGCTATTGTTTCGGATGATTCGACTTGTAGTTGAGGATATGCCCCGGCACGATCATCATTGCGACGAATCCGGCGATAAAGAGCGCCGGCACCCAATAACCGGTCGCGGCGAGCGATACGGGGGCGAGGACGATCGCCGCGGCCCCGCCGACGGCGGCCGGGATGAAGCGGATGACGAGCCCCGTGATGGCTGTTCCCATGCCCATCATCAGCAGGATGACGAAGAGGATCGGGACCGGCATGTCGCCGAATACCGAGAGCAGGCTGACGAACCACGCCGTGAGACCCATTACCAGCCACACCTGACCGATTACGCGGTCGATGAAGGTGTAGACCCTGCCGCCGTCCGCCTTGGGCATCGTCAGCAGACTCAGCGCGGTTCCGAACACGGGCAGCAGCAGCCATAAGTAGTACCAGTTCCGACCCGGAAAGAGTGCGTAGGCGGCCAATACGGCGAGTGTCGTGACGACGGTCGCATAGCCCCATATCAGGAACGGCCGCCCGGCGTTGCGGACCATGCGGCTGCGGGTGTTGTCGATCATGCGGCCGACGAGTGCGATGTTTTCGGCGGCGTCCAGCGGCCTGTCCGCCGGTGCGCTGTCCGTTGCCGCGCCGCCCTCCGCAGTGCCGTTTTCGGTCGCTGCGCCGTCTTCCTCCGTACTGCCGTCTTCCTCTGCTGCGCCGTCTTTCGTCGCCCTGCCGGGCCGCGGTCCGACCGCTTGTCTCACGTCGCTGCGGGAGTGTCTGTACCGGTAATTGAGGATATGCCCCGGAATAATCGTCATCAGGACGAAGGCTGCCAGAAACAGTCCGGCGTGCCAGTTTCCGGTGACGACGAGCGAGACCGACGCCAGCACGATTCCGGCGATGCCGCCCGCCACGCCGGGCTTGAAGCCGATGATCAGGTTGTTGATGGTCGTGCCCAGACCGATCATCAGCAATACGGTGAATGCGACCGGAAACCGGACGACGAAACAGATCGCCAGCGTGCTTATCAGCAGGGTGGCGGGGCCTATTACGCTCCAGATGAGGTCGAGTACGCGGTCTACGTAGGTGTGCACCGAGCCTTCGGCCGCCTTGGGGCGCGTGAAGTACATCAGCGCGCCGCCCAAGAGGGGCAGCATGAACCAAAGGTAGTTCCAGCGTACGTCGCCGGTGCAGGACACTGCGGCCCATACGGCGATCAATGTCGCGGCGGTCGCATAGCCCCACGCCAGAAACGGCCGTCCGGCGTTGCGGACCATGCGGCTGCGGGTATTTTCGATCATCCGCCCGATGAGTGCCAAACTCTCGGCGGCATCCAGCTTTCTGTCTTCCATGTCTGTCGGATTTCGGGGTTAAAGTTACGAATTTATTCCGGGTGTTCCTCGCTTTTTACCGGATGTCTGCGCGTCTTCTGCGGCGTTTCAGCCGTACGCGGGGCGGCGGTCTATTCCGCGGCAGGGTAGCGGAGGCGTATCGTCACGGTGTTCCGCTCTGCGGGCAGGGCGCACTTTTTCGCGGCATAGCCTTCGGCCGGGCCGCGTTCGCCCGTCTTCATTTTGTAGTCGCCGTCCTCGTCGTGGAGGAGCGATACCTCGGCCGTTTCGGCGTCGATGCCTTCGAGCGTTACCACGACTTCGCCCCTCTTGGCGGGCGACATGCCGTATACGGGCTGTTCACGTCCGGCGACTTTCGCCATCGCCAGAACATTGCCTTTGTCGCTGCGGATGTCCGTTACGGTGATTTCAAGGGTTTTGGCCGCGGCGGCAACGGATGCCAGCGCAAAAACGACGGTCAGGACGAGTTTCCATGCTTTCATGGTTGCGGAGGTTTTAGCGGTAATTGTTTTCGTCGTCGCAGTCGGTCAGATACCATACCAGCGACAGCACCAGATTCAGCCCCCCATCCTGCTGCGACCCATGCCACCCACCAGTAATGGGGCGAGGTCTGCCAGTTGACGAAGGCGAGGAATGCGCAGACTACGAGGTAGGTGGTGATGCGGCGGGCGAACCAGCGGCCGAAGAGGCGGCGTTTGTCCGGGGAGGTGTTCGTGAGTTCCATGCTGTTCGGTTTTTAAGATTCTTTTGTCGTGTCGTAAATATATTGCGAATGTAAAGTAATTTATGTAATAAACCAAATTTTCCGGCGGGTTTTCTTCAAAAAAAACAGATACCTATATTAATTGCGGGGAAATTTTTCCGCTTCCCACTGTTTTTCATCCGTCGAAAAATCGTATTCTTGCAGAAATTCGATACCGATCCGTTATGAAAAGAATCCTCCTCTTTTTATCTCCCTTGCGGCCGTATGGGGCGCCGCGGCTAAAATCCGGCTGCCCGAAATCATCGGCAACGACATGGTGCTTCAACAGAATGCCGAGGTCCGGTTGTGGGGCTGGGCCGAGCCGTATGCCGCTGTGAAAGTCGAGACCTCGTGGGGCGCCGGAGCCGCCGTGAAAAGTGACGCCGAAGGCCGCTGGGTCGTATCGGTCAGGACGCCGGCCGGAAGTTACGAGCCGCAGCGGATTACCTTCGCCAGCGGCGACCGTGTGACGTTCGACCGTGTGCTGATCGGCGAAGTGTGGTTCGCCGGAGGGCAGAGCAATATGGAGATGCCGCTCGGCGGTTTCTGGCAGTGTCCGGTTACGGATGCGAACGAGATCATCGCCCGCGCGGGCGCCAAAAGCGGAAAACTCCATTATGTGAAGATTCCGCATGCCGCCGCTTATATGCCGCAGGACCGGACGGCCGGAAGCTGGACGCCCCTGCACGACCGCTACTGCGGCGAAATTCACCGCTGCGGGTTACTTCTTCGCCGAAATGCTCAATGACGTGCTCGGCGTTCCGGTCGGCATCATCGACTGCTCGTGGGGCGGAAGCCGCGTCGAAAGCTGGATGAGCCGCGAAGTGCTGAGCGGTTATTCGGACATCGACCTGACCGAAGAGGGAATCTCCCGCGTCGCGCAGCACCTGCGTCCGATGGTCATGTATAATGCTATGCTCCGTCCCGTGGCGGGCTATACCGTCCGCGGATTCCTCTGGTATCAGGGCGAATCGAACGCCGGACGCTACATGGATTACGCCGCGCGGCTGGCCGATATGGTATCGCTGTGGCGCGGATTGTGGGCGCAGGACGACCTGCCGTTCTATTACGTCGAGATCGCTCCCTTCGAGTACGGCAACGGAAAGTCGCCCCTACCTGCGCGAAGCGCAGTGCCGGGCGCAGGAGCTGATTCCCAACAGCGGCATGATTTGCACCAACGATCTGGTGGAGCCTTACGAGTTTTGCAATGTCCACCCGAAGAACAAGCGGGACGTGGGCTACCGGCTGGCCTTCATGGCGCTGAACAAGACCTACGGGATGAAGGAGATCGCCTGCCAAAGCCCGCAGTACGAGTCGATGGAGATCCGCGACGGCAAGGCCCATGTCAGGTTCAAATATATGGATCAGGGTTTCAACCGGATGGCCGACATCCGCGGATTCGAGATCTGCGGCGCCGACAAGGTTTTTTATCCGGCCGATGCGGTCGTCGAAAACCAGTTCGCTCTGGTCGTTTCGTCGGAGAAAGTGCCGGAACCCGTGGCCGTGCGCTACTGTTTCCGCGATTTCCAGCCGGGCAATCTGGCCGATACCCGCGAACTGCCGGTCGTTCCTTTCCGTACGGACGATTTCTGAGTTTGCTGACCGTCGGAATTGCAGGACCCGGCCCTGAAAAATGAAATTCACCCCTGCCGCAGCGAAATGCGGCAGGGGTGAAATCGTCTGAGACCGCTTGTCCGGCCGTTTCCTGCGTTATTTGGCGGGTACTTCCTTCAGCACCACGTCCGCCCATTCGGGATGGCGGTAGATGTATTGTGCCACAGAAGGGGCACTGGGGGATCATCGGCAGTTTCTTGGCGCGGAGATCCTCCAATACGGCGCGCGTCAGCTCCGAGCCGATGCCCTGTCCTTCGTATTTTTCGGGAACCTCGGTGTGCGTCAGGACGATGAATCCCTGCGCCTTGATGTATTCGATCATGGCGAGATCCCCGTCGAGGTCGAATTCGTATCGCTTTTCCGCAGCGTTGTCGATCAGTTCGTGTTTCTTTTCCATAATCCTGAGTTTTAGATGTCGGCTTGGTTTCTTCAAATATAGAGCCTAAACGGGAAAATTGCTACTTTTGCAGACAGAATATGGACAACATTTCCGATATATTGCTGGACTGGTACGCCCGATACGGCCGCGATCTGCCTTGGAGACGCACCCGCGATCCTTACCGCATCTGGCTTTCCGAAGTTATCCTCCAGCAGACCCGCGTCGCACAGGGCATGGACTATTACCTGCGCTTCACGGAGCGCTTTCCCGACGTCGGGTCGCTGGCCGCCGCTCCGGAGGACGAGGTGCTCAAGTTGTGGCAGGGACTCGGCTATTACAGCCGTGCGCGCAACCTGCACGCCGCGGCGCGGCAGGTCGCGGAGCGGTGGCGTCGGCGACTATACCGCCGCGGCCGTCTGCTCGGCCGCTTACGACGCTCCCTGCGCCGTGCTCGACGGCAATGTTTTCCGGGTGCTGGCGCGGCTTTTCGATATCGACCTTCCGATCGACTCCACGGCCGGAAAGCGCACGTTCGCCGAACTGGCGCAGATGCGGCTCGACAAGCGCTGTCCGGGGCGTTACAATCAGGCCGTCATGGATTTCGGGGCGCTGCAATGCACTCCGGCGCAGCCCCGGATGCGCCGACTGTCCGCTTGCGTCGCGCTGTCTGGCTCTGGCTGCAGGAACGGTTGCGGAGCGTCCCGTCAAGCAGGGACGAAAACCAAGGTGCGTGACCGTTGGTTCAACTACCTGCACGTCACCTGCGGCGGGCAGACGCTGCTGCACCGTCGCGGCGGAGGCGATATCTGGCAGGGGTTGTATGAATTTCCGCTTATCGAAACGGACAAGGCTGCGGATTTCGCGGAGCTGGCTGCAACGGCGGCGTTCCGCGAATTGCTCGGCAACGGCAGGTGGCACCTGCGGCGCAGTGTCACGATGCCCGGGCACCAGCTTTCGCACCAGCTTTTGCATGCGGTTTTCCACCGCATCGAATGCGACGCCATGCCTGCTTTCCCGTCCGTGGAAACCGCCGCGCTTGGCGGCTATGCCCTGCCGCGGCTGATCGACCGTTACCTGACCAAATACCAGATGTAAGCGATGTAAATCGCCAGGAAGATAGCGCCTTCCCACCGGTCGAGCTTTTTGCTGCGGAACGTGAAGGCTGCCATGAACAGCAGCAGCGAACTCAGCACGACCACGAGGATGTCCGTCAGCGTGATCCCGCCCATCGTCAGGGGGTGGATCGTGGCGCTGATGCCCAGGATCAGCAGGATGTTGGCGATGTTCGATCCGATGACGTTGCCGAGTGCCATTTCTGCTTTGCCTTTGAGCAGCGATACCACCGACGAAGCCAGTTCCGGCAGCGACGTGCCGCCCGCCACGAGCGTGATGGCGATGACCGATTCGCTGATTCCGAGCGTGCGGGCGATCGCCGTAGCGCTTTTCAGAAACATCTCGCCGCCGAAGACCAGTCCCGCGAGCCCTCCTGCGATCATTACCCCCGCCAGCCACAAGGCTATCGGTTTCTTTGTGCCTTCGGCGTGTTGCGCCCCGTTTTTCAGGGCAGCTCCGGATACGGGGACATTCATTCCGGTTGTCGCACCGGGTATGCTGCGCTGGCGTTTGGTTGTGCGGATCATGTACCACATCAGCCCGATGTAGAGCGCGAGCATGACGATGCCGTCCGGGCGGCCGATCCTGTCCGTTGCCCCGGCGCATACCAGGCGGTCGGAAGTGACCGCCAGCAGCACGAGCGACGCGGCCATGCCGAACGGGATGTCGCGCCGGATGTTTTCCTTAGTAAGCACGAGCGGCCGGATCAGCGCGCAGATTCCCAGGATTACGAAGACGTTGAAAATGTTCGAGCCGACGACGTTGCCGATCGCCACGTCGCTGTTGCCCGCCGCGGCCGAGAGTACCGAGACCACCAGTTCGGGCATCGAGGTGCCGACGGCGACGATCGTCAGGCCGATGATGAATTCCGGGACGCGGAAACGCTGGGCTACCGCCGCAGAGCCGTCCGTCAGGAAATTTGCGCCGCCGAGGATCAGCCCCAGGCCGACGAGTAGTAACAGGATGTCCATTGTTTTATCCGAGTATGATGAGACTTACGGCCATCAGTGCCATGCCGGCCACTACGCCGTAGATCGAGATGTGCGCTTCGCCGTATTCACGGGCTGCTGGCAGCAGTTCGTCGATCGAAATGAATACCATGATTCCCGCTACGCCCGCGAGGATGCAGCCCATCAGTGTCGGCGTCATGAAGGGCATCAGCACCAGATAGGCCAGCAGTGCGCCGACCGGCTCCGCGAGCCCCGACAGCAGCGAGAGTTTGAAGGCCTTTTTGCGGTCGCCCGTGGCATAGTAAACCGGGATCGAGACGGCAATGCCTTCGGGGATGTTGTGGATGGCGATCGCCGCGGCGATGGCAACGCCCAGAGCCATGTTGTCCACGGCCGAGGTAAACGTGGCGATACCTTCCGGAAAATTGTGTATGCCGATTGCCAGTGCGGTCATTACGCCCATGCGCATGAGTTTCGGGTTGCGGGGCTGCTTGTCCATCTCCTCGACCATGTGTGCCTCGTGGGGGTTTTCGAACGAGGGGACGAGCCGGTCGATGATGCCGATGAGCAGTATCCCGGCGAAGAAGCTGACCACGGTGACGATTATCCCCGTCTGTGCGCCCCATTCGTCCGAGAGGGTGGTGTGCGCCTGCTGGAACAGCTCGACGAACGAGACGTAGATCATCACGCCGCCCGACAGGCCCAGCGAGAACGACAGCAGCCGCTTGTTGGTGCGGCGGGCGAAAAAGGCGATCGCGCTGCCGATGCCGGTGGCCAGACCGGCTCCGAGCGTCAGCAGCAGGGGTATGAGGATATTGTGTTCCATAGGGTTTACCGTTCGTTTATCTGGCTCTATCGCCGCGATGATGGTGCAAACGGGCGGGAAGAGCGCAAACTCCCAATTGTCCGGGTGCGGTTTATCTTCTGCAAAGATAGTGCTTTTCCGGTGAACACCGTAAAAAACCGGGCTCTTTCGGAGCCCGGTTTTTCTGATAGGAGTATAACCTCCGCCTATTCGGAGTGCTGTTTCCGACAGGCATTTGTGCGCCCCAGCGCTGATATGCCGGTGCGGCGGTGCGGTGCTGCCGGTCTGGCGGACGGCATGCCGCGTCCGGTTATTTGCTGTGCGCTTCGCGGATCAGCGCGCCCAGCACTTCGATGCTGTCGGCCGTGATGTGCGGCTGCGGATCGGCTTTGTCGGCTACGTCGAGCGTCGTTTCGCCCGAAAGCACCAGCACGCCCATCGCTTTGGCGTTGTGGGCCATCGCCACGTCGGTGTAGATGCGGTCGCCGACCATCGCGATCTGGTCGGGTTGCAGGCCGTGGCGCGAGAGTATGCCCGAGAGCATGTTGGGATCGGGTTTGCCGAGCGTGATGTCGGGCCGCCGTCCCGTGGCATGTTCGATGCAAGCGCAAATGGAACCGCAGTCGACCAGTACCGTCGGCTGGTCGGTGGGGCATACCCGGTCGGGGTTGGTAGCGATGTAGGGCACGCCCTGCGACACCCACCATGCGGCGCGGCACAGGCGGTCATACTGCAGCGTCATGTCGAACGCCGCGACGATTACGTCCGGCACGTCGTCGGCCGAATCCGCCGCCGATTCGAACCCGGCGGCTTCGAATTCCGAGATCATGCTCGGCGTGCCGAGCAGGAAAAGCCGTTTGGCCGCAGGGTAGTGCTCGCGGATGTAGTCGATCGTCGCAAGGGCGGTGGTGTACATTTCCTCGCGTGTGGCGTGGATGCCCAGCACGTCGAGCTTGTGCAGGTAGTCGGCGATCGACTTCGACGGATTGTTGGTCAGGAACGAATAGCCGATGCCCATCTCCTTGAGCCCCGCGAGGAACGGCTTGGTGTAGGGAAAGAGCGACATGCCCATGTAGATCGTGCCGTCCATGTCGAGTGCCACGTGCCGGATGCGGCGCAGGCGTTCCATCAGCTCGTCGTGCGTGTAGACCGAGCGGTATTTTTCGAATGCAGCCATTTGTTTACTTGCGGTTGAGATCGAGGTTCTGGAATAAGTAGGGGTAGTCGGTTTCGATGACGTCGCAACCCGTCGGGATTTCGAGCTCGTAGCCCTGTATTTTCTGCGCGTCGGTGGCCCTGCGGTCGTGCGTCGGGGCGAGCGAGATCATGCACATCACTCCGTTGCGGTGCAGGTTGTCGTAAAGCTCCTGCTGGTCGGGCAGCATCATCGTGCCGACGTAGGCCATCACCTGCGACCAGGGAATCCGCTCCCCGACATACTCGTTGAACTCCTTCATGTTCTTGCACCAGCACGAGAACATCGCCTGCGGGTCGCGGTCGAGATACGTGCGCGCCTGTTTGGCGTTGCGCACGGTATACATTACGTTGGCGGGCGCCAGCCGGTTGATGAAGTCCGACATCACCTCCAGCGGCACGTCCTTGATGTCGAGGTTGAGGATGGTCTTGCCCCGGCTCCAGACGATGCACTCTTCGAGCGTCGGAATCTTGTAGGGCGTGACGTTGCCTTCGCGGTCCTTGAGGAAGAACTGCTGCAACTCCTCGAAGGTGTAGTCCGACACCTTGCCCGTGCCGGTGGTCGTGCGGTCGATCGTGGCGTCGTGCATCAGCACGATCACGCTGTCCTTGGTCATGCGCGGGTCGATCTCGAAGAACGAGGGCATCATCGTGAGCGTCTTTTCGAACGACTCGATGCAGTTTTCGGGGAATCCCGTCACCATGCCGCCGCGGTGGCCGCTGATGACGACCGGCCGCTCGGGCGAATAGCGGAACCACTCGTGCAGCTGTGCGCGGTCTTTGATGTCGATGTAGTAGGGCCCTTCGGCCTTTTGCCCGCCCGGGGCGCATCCGAGCAGCAGGGCGGCGGTGGCGAAGGCGGTCAGTAGTCTGGATGTTTTCATAGTGTGTTTTATTGGTTCTCTGCGGTTTGTTCCAAGAGCAAAGGCGCCCGGAAGCGCCTTTGTCCCTGTTCTGTTTCCTTTCAGGCGGTTACTTGTCGATCCGGTGGCGTTTGATGACCTCGCCGCCCGTGTTCACGACGTCGATGTCGATTCCCCTGCGGTCGGCCTTCACCACGAGCTTGTCCCGGTTCGAATTTACGAGGATCGGGAAGTTCGTGCCCCGGCTCCCGTCGTCTATCCACTGGTAGCGGTGGTAGTGCCCGCATAGCATGATGTCGACCGAAGCTTCGTTGAGGATCGGTACGAACAATCTGCGGATCTCCTGTTCGCCGTGCCAGCTGCTTTTCCCGCCCGGGATCATGTGCAGCACGACGATGTGCAGGGGTGCCGCGCGGTATTCCTCGCTTTCGACCACGCCCTTCAGCCAGCGGGCTTCCTGTTCGCGGTAGGCGTCGGTGGTCGACAACCCGTAATAGCGGATGTCGCTGTCGGGTTTGTCCTCGCCGCAGTCCAGCACGACGAAATAGGCCGGCCCCTGCCGGAACGTGTAGTATACCTCGCCCGTGGAGGTCGGGAAGTAGTCGAGGAAACTCGGGGAGAAAGAGCCGCGGTTCTCGTGGTTGCCGCGCGTGGCGAAGATCGGGATTCCCGCGGGCGTCAGCAATTCGGCGGCCGAATTGAGATACCCCTCGAAAAGCTGCTTCTCCGACTCCATCGAAGTGAGCATGTCGCCGTTGAAGCAGACGAAATCGGGTTTGGCCTTTTCGGCACCTTCCAGCAGCAACCGGAAGATCGAATCCTGGGCGTGAATGTCGTTCACAACCCAGAATTCGGTTTGATCCTTCTTTTCGTCGAGCGTAGTGGCCGTATAGGGCTTGTGTTTGAGGATGTCGCTCCCGTAACCTTCGCCCAGGACTACCCGCTTGTTGCCTTCGTCGCAGAGCACGCCCTGCTGCATGATGCGGTAACGGTAGGTCGTCCCCGGAGCCAGCCCCTCCACGCGTACGCGGTGCAGGCGGCCTATGCGGCGTTTGCCGATGTGCGAATCGTAATATTTCGGCCGCTCGGCGGCGTAGAAATGCGATCCGTCGTCAGGAGCGACTTCGACCCACGATGCGGCATTGATGGTCGTCGTCCACACGACGGTGAAACCGTCGTCGGTGACCTGTTGCAGGTAGGGCCCGTGGGCAATGCGTACCGAGGGCTGTCCGATGGCAATGCCCCAGGCCGATAGGGCGACGAGTATCGAGATCAGTCGTTTCATTTCGTTTCTGCTTTTGAATCGCAATTCACAAAGTTACGAATTTTTCCGTAATAATCTACTCGCCGACCGGGAAATCCTCGGCAAGGCCCGTAGTGAATTTCGACTGGCTGTAAGTCTGGCCGAATTTATCCGTGGCGCGGACTTCGACCGAAGCTGTGGACGATTGGAGCGTGTAGTAGTACAGGTGGCTCGTGTTGGTGCGGTCGTAGTTGCTCGGGGCGCGTCCCTGTACGCCGCAGTGGTAGCCTGATGCCCATGCGTCGCGTTTGGTAGCATTGCTCTCGTAGGGCTTCATTTCCCCGGTCTTGGTGCCGTTTTCATAGACTTCGATCTTCCAGTCCTTGTCGGCGTTCCAGATGTTGGCCACGATCTGGTCGTCACCCTTGTAATAGAACTGGTACGAAGGCGTATACCCTTCCATGAAGATGTCGCTGCCGCGGTAGAGGCGTATCTGGAAATCGGGGTCGAAGCCCGTGGCCTTATAAACCCAGTTGTCGATCGTCGCGCCCTTGACCTTGTAGATCGCATAGCCGTTGGGCGTTCCGTCGGTATTGATCGTCGAATGCCACCATGCGCCGCAGGCTGCGCCGTGCACGTGTTCGTAGTGGCTGTCGTAGGTGTTGTTCTCGGCATAGTGCGTGTGTCCCGACATGATATGCACCTCGGCGAACGGCTTGAGCAGTTCGAGTACCGCCTGTACGTTCTGGTTGTTGCTGGCGCGCATGGGGATGTGTACGCAGAAGATCACCATTTTGTCTTTCGAAACATAACTCAGATCCTGGCGGAGCCACTCGACCTGGTCGTCGCGGAATCCGAGCGAATAATCCTTGTGGCTCGGGAAAATGATATTGTCCATGGCGACGATGTGCACGTTGCCGCGGTCGAACGAATAGTTTACAGGGCCGAAGATGTATTCGAAATTCCGCTGTGCGGCGATGTCGTGTGCCACGGTATAGTCGTTCTTGCTGACGGCGATCACCTTGTTGTCGTGGTTGCCCATCAGCTGGAAGAGCGGCAGCCCGACCTTGTCCATCTGCATGGCCTTTTTCATCAGCGGGAATACGTCGTTCGTGTAGTCCGTATTCTCGGTGTTCCAGCCTATGTCGCCCAACGTGATGCCGTAACACGGCAGCGTCGAGGCTGCGACCTGCGCGGCGATGTCGGGTACCGTTTCGTTGTTGAAACGTGCGATGTTGGTCGTGTTCTGGCACTGGGGGTCGGCCACGCAGAAGAGGTTGAACTCGTTCTCGGCACCTCCGGCCAGCGGGGTCAGCGTGAAGTCGTAGCGCTTGCGCCCTTCGGTCAGTTTCTGCCAGAAGCAGGGCAGCCCTTCGGACATGGGGACTTCGTATGCCGCGGGGATCGAAAGGTACACCTGATAGGAGAATTCCCCGGCCGTAAGCTGGTAGACGCCGTTCTCGTCGGTGGCTGTGCAGGTATATCCGTCGCTTACGACGATTCCCTGCAGTCTGTTCCCCTGGTTGTCGGTCACCACTCCGTAGATGTCGGTCAGCGGATCTATGGGGGTCTTTACCGGGCGGTCGTCGTCATTCGAGCACCCGGTAAAGATCAGGGCGGTGAGTGCGGCGATGATAAATATGTATCGTTTCATTGTATGCTGAATTAAGGTTTATATCGGGATGCGCGCCCCGGGAAAATCCCGCCCGGGGCGCGTTTCCTCCTTGTTTATCTCCAGTAGTAGTTTTGTCCCAGGTCGGGGTTGATGTTCAGCGCCGTCTTGGGGATGGGGCGCAGGTAGCGCTTCTCCTCGAAGTTGCGGCCCACGGTATAGAGCAGACGTCCGGTCGTGCCGTTCTCCAGCGAATATTTGCTGTCGTCGAGTACGATGTACGTTACGCCGGGTTCGTTGCCGGCTTCGCCCGAAATCACGCAGACGTCGTTGATGCCGTCGCCGTTGAGGTCGTAGGAGGTATCCATGGCCGGGATGTAGATGCCGTACCACTGCTTGTTCAGCAGCTCGCCCGCATGCCAGCGCATCAGGTCATTGTAACGGAACCCTTCCAGCAGCAACTCGATGGCGCGCTCGCGGCGGATCTCCAGCAGGTCGCTGTCGCTCAGCCCGTAGTACTGTTGCAGATAGGGGTCTGCCGACGTCGGGCGCTTACCGTCGACGCCTGCGCGCTCACGCAGCGGTTTGATGGTCTTGTTCCAGATGTCGTCGCTGAATTCGCCCAGCTCGGCCTTTGCCTCGGCGTAGTTGAGCAGTACCTCGGCGTAACGCATGATGGGCAGCGAGTTGTAGGAAACCGATGCCGACTCGTATGCCTTGTCGTCGATGTTGAACTTGATGACCTGGTAGCCGGTCAGCGTCACCGTGAAATCGGGGGGTGTCGCGGTCGAAACGCCGCCCACCAGCTTCGTGTAGCCCGGCGTGATGATGCTCTGCGAGAGACGGTAATCGCGGTTTTCGACTTCGGTCGTGAACTCCTCGCCGGTCGCCGTGTGGCGCGAACCGTCCAAGTTGAGGTAGGTCTTCACGAAATCCTGGTCGAGCGACCAGCGCTGTCCGTAGCTGCCCGACGTGTAACGCCACGTCAGGTCGTGGAACGTGGTCATGCCGACGCTCATCTGGCGTGCCCAGATCACCTCGGTCGTGTTGACGGCCTCCTGCGTGAAGAGTTCCCGGTACTGGGTCTTGACGTTGGCGGGGTTGTTCACGATGCTGTATACGCCGGCCGCCATCAATTCCTCACATGCCTCGGCGCATTCGCGCAGGAATTTCTCCGAAGCCTGCTTGTCTTCCCACGCCTTGCCCGTCGACGGGTCTACCGAATGGTATTTGCGGTAGGTGCCTTCGAACAGGCAGACGCGGGCCTTGTAGGCCAGGGCGATGTACCGGTTGATGCGGGCGCAGTTGATCCAGTCCGACGACGTGTAGCAGTGCTCGCAGGCGAAGTTCAGGTCTTCGAGCACGCGCTCCATGACGTATTCACGACTGTCGCGCGGTTTGTAGAGCGCCACCATGTCTTCGGGGTCGATCGGTTCGTCGTACCAGGGTACGGCACCGAAGGTCTTGACCTTCTCGAAATACTGCCATGCGCGCCAGAAGCGGGCTGTGCCTTCGTAGTGGTTGTAGGTAGCTTCGGAGAGCCCCTTCGCCTCGCGCATGTGCACCAGGAAATAGTTGATGTTGTAGATCGGTGTCCAGTTACTGATCGACCAGCCGCTCTGCAGGTCGGGTGTCCACGAAGCGTTGGTCAGGAACGTGAACGACTTTTCGGTAGCCATGATGTCCGAGTATCCGTCGCCGTAACCCAGGTCTGCTGCGCTGGGGGTGTATTTCTGGATGAACCCGTTGATATAGGTCAGCAGAGAGCCTTCGTCCGTGAAGTAATCCCCGGATCCGACCTTGGCGTCGGGATCCCTGTTAAGGAAATCCTCGCAGGACGTGAGCAGGAAACAGGCCGAAAGTAAAATATATGTTATCTTTTTCATTGTCGTCCGTAATTTAGAAAGTTATGCTCAAACCGATCGTGTACGATTTCATGACGGGATAACCGTCGCCGTCGCCGAAGTTGTCGCTACCGAACTTGTTGGTTCCGTAGTCCGCATCGCCGGCGTAGATACCTTCCGGGTCGTAGTTCTTCGCGTACTTCTTGAGCGGTGAGAAGGTCAGGAGGTTCTCGCCCGACACATAGATCTTGAGTGCCTGGAGGCCGATCTTGTTGACCAGCTCCTTGGGGAAGTTGTAGTCGATGGTGAGGTTCTTCAGGCGGATGTACGAAGCGTCCTGCACGTAGCGCGTGTTGGGCTGCGCGAGGATCAGGCCCGAGTCGCTGGCCGAATAGCCGACCAGGCGCGGCCAGTAGGCGCCGCGGTTGGTCGGTGACCAGCGGTCGCTGTTATGCCACGGGAGTGCCATGCTGTACGGGCGGCCGTACTGTCCCCAGAAATAACCCGACTCCTTGGCCGGATACCAGTCGCGTTTGCCGACGCCCTGCCACATCATGCTGATGCCGATGCCGTTCCAGCGCACGCCGCCCTGGATGCTGTAACTGTAGCGGGGCGTGGTGTTGCCGATCTTCACCAGGTCGCCGTGGTCGTAGATCGTGTTGTTGCCGTTGTTGACGTATCCGTCGCCGTTCAGGTCGAGGTAGCGCGGGTCGCCGGCCTGCCAGGTCGCCGAACGGTTGGTGAACTTCGAATAGTTGGCCCATGTCTGCGCCTCTTCGTCGCTCTGGAACAGCCCGTCGCACTTGTAGCCCCACATTTCGCCGAGGGTCATCCCCTCGTAATAGTTGATCGAGTAGTTGGTCGGGAGCGTGCCAGTTTTGGCCGTATAGCGGGTGATCTTGCTGGTGTTGTCCCATACGGCGACTTTAATATTGTAGCTCAGGGTCTTGCCCGCAACCTTGTGGCTGTCGCGCCACGACAGGCTGGCCTCCCACCCGTCGGTGCGCATGTCGGCGTAGTTACCCTTGGGGGCGCTGTTGCCGAATACGGCAGGCAGCTCTTCGCCCACTACATACATGTCGGTTGTCTTCTTGCGGTAGATGTCGGCCGAGAAGTTCAGGCGGCCGTTGAATGCCTCGAAATCCAGGCCGAGGTCATAGGTCGTGGCCTTTTCCCATGTCAGGCTCTTGGGAATCGGGGAGGGTGCCTGCGTGTAGTTGAACACCGAACCGTTGTTCAGCAGGCTCGACTGTGCAATCGACATCGTGGAGAGGTAGGCGTAGGCATCGCTGATGAGGCCGTTGCCCGCCGAACCGACCGATGCGCGGATCTTCAGGTTGTCGAGCCAGTTGGCGTTTTTCATGAAGTTCTCTTCCGAGATGCGCCATCCCACCGAACCCGAGGGGAAGAATCCCCAACGCTGGTTGGACGGGAACTTGGAGTTACCGTCGTAACGGCCGCTGGCTTCGAGCAGGTATTTTCCTTTGTACGAGTAGCTTACGCGGTAGAATGCGCCGACCAGTCCCCAGTCGTAGCTGCCGTTGTCCTTCAGGGTCATCGCTTCGCCTTCCAGCAGGTTGAAGTTGGGCTTGCCGGGGATGATGATGCCCTCGCGGCTCATCAGGTTGCTCTTGTAGGTGTAATCTTCGATGTTCCAACCGCCCATAATGCTCAGCGAGTGGTTGTCGCCCAAGCGGGGCGTGTAGGTCAGCGTGGCGCTCGAAGCGACTTTCTGGCGGTTGTAGGAGCGCTCTTCGTAGAGCGAGCCCGAGGGGCGTTCGCCCGAACTGTCGGGCCCCGTGTAGTAGGTGTAGCTGTTCACGGCCTGCCGGCGGTCGGTCTGGTTGAAATAGAAGCTCACGTCGGCGGCGGCGACCAGTACGTCCTTCAACAGGTCGATCGTGACCGCCGTGCGGTTGTTCATGTCGAACTTGCGGTCTTTACGCCACGAGTTGCCCTCGACGAAGCCTGCCCAGCCCGTGTATACGGCCGCTTCCGTCCACGTGCCGTCGGGATTGGTGACCAGGGCTACGGGGTAAGCCTGGTGGTTGAGCATGCGCGATACCGTCATCGGCGTTGTGGAGATGCCCGTGTGGCTCGTCGGCTGGTGCGAATAGCGGTACATGAAGTCGGTGGTGTTCTCCACGCGCAGCCACGGCTTTACGTTGACGATGCCTTTGGCTTTGACGTTGAACTGCTGGTATTTCTCGTCGCCGGCGTTGTAGATGCCGTCTTGCTCGAACATACGGCCCGAAACGTAGTACGATGCCACGTCGCCGCCGCCCGTTACGCTTATGTTGTGCTGGTGTCCGGTCGTATAGTCCTTGTAGAATACGTCGTACCAGTTGGTGTTGCCGAAGTATTCGTAGACGTTGCGGTTGTTGACGCGCCATTTCTCATACGAGGGGTCGCTGTTGCGGCGTGCCAGTTCGTTGTACCAGGTGCGCGAGAATTTGAATACGTTGTTGATGTTCGAGGGATCCTTGCCGAATGCGTTGACATAGGATTCCAGGAACGAGGTGGTATAATCGTAGCCGTTGGTGACCATCTGGGGCTTGGTGGCGCGCTTGTAGAAGGTGAAGGTACCGTTGTAAGTCACCTTGGCACTGCCTTTCTGCGGCTTCTTGGTGGTAAGGAGGATCACGCCGAAGGTACCGCGGGCACCGTATACGGCGGTCGACGAGGCGTCTTTGAGCACCGTGATCGACTCGATGTCGTCCGGGTTCACGGTCGACATGTCGGTTTCGACGCCGTCGACCATCACCAGGGCCGAACCGCCCGAACCGATCGAGTTCTCCGCGCCGCGGATGCGCACCGTCGCGCCGCGGTTGGGCTTACCATCGGAAAAGGTCATCGTAAGGCCGGGGATGGCGCCCTGCAACGAGCGCGAAATGCTCATCGACGAACCCATGCGCTCTTCGAGGCCCTTTGTCGAAAGGGTTTCGACGGCACCTACGATGTCGCGGCGCTTCTGTACGCCGTAACCGACGACGACAACCTCTTCGAGGCTGGTGTTGTCTTCGCTCATGGTGACGTCGATGGTGGATTGGTTGTTGACGTGGATTGTCTGGGTTTTGTAGCCCACATAGCTGAAATTCAGGCTTTCGGAATTGTCAGCATTGATCGTGTACGTACCGTTGGCATCGGTAGTCGTGCCTTTCGTGGTACCGGGGACGGTGACGGTGACACCTATGAGGGGATTTCCCGTGTCGTCTTTAACGATACCCGAGACGGCCTTCCCCCCCCCTTGTGCCGAGGCCGGGAGCGCAAATGTCACATATAAAAGAGTAACCGTCAGGAGCCTGATGTACGAGCGTATTTTGCCCAGTACGTCAAGTCCGGTCAGCGTGTAACATTGTTTCATTTTACATCAGTTTAAGTTATCAATCGGTTCGTTGCCGGATCCCATACCTATTATTATATAAGAGGCCGGGTTTTTCCGGGGATTTCGGCTGGTTGCAAGTCATTCCCGATATAACTTCTGCTGGAGAGTGTAAAAAGTAGTTAGGTTTTCGTGTGTGTCAGGTTTGTGTGTTTTTAATTATTTAATAAATAAGGTTCTTCTGATTTTGCTTTCAAATATATGTTTTTATTTTCTTTCGTGCAACTATTTAGTTTAAAAACTTTGCAAAAAGAATAGCTAAAATTGTTTGATTCCGGAGTATTTTTATATTTATACATTGTAACTATTTGTAAATCAATTATTATTGTTCGTATTTTATCGGTTTTGGTTTGTTGTGTCTTATTCTTGTCTTTCGTGTGGTAAAGTTCACTTATTAGTGTTTCATGAGTGTTAAAAACTATTTAAATAATTACTAAAGGAAATAATTTGCATTATAATACTATTTTTTGACTGTGAAAATTTGCAAAAAAGAAAAAATGTGCTTATGTTTGTCCTGCAAGTTGTTCCGACATATCTCTTGAGAGTAAGGACGTGCCTCCGAGGCGCATCCGCTTTGCTATTTCCAGTAATAGTTATTACTCTAATCAAAATGTTATGAAACTTATGAAAAATTGGATAAAGACGATGCTCTTCGTATCGGTTCTCTGTCTGGCGGCTTGCTCCGACGATCCGGATGTGGCTCCGCTCAAACGGGATACCGATGCCGTCGAGCTGGCGTACAATTCTGGCGCTACGACCCAGATCTCGGTGCGCTATGCCGGTTCGTGGTCGGCACGTGTCGAGTGTACGGACGGAAGCGGGACTCCGGTGAACAACTGGTTCTCCATCTCCCCGGACAATGGTGCCGGCAATGGCCGCGATTACCAGTGGGTGACCGTTACGGCCGAGCGTAATGCCGGCGACAAACGCACGGGATACATTTATCTGAAACCGGCCAACGGCGAAGAGATCAAGATCGAGGTTGCACAGGCCGACGGCCATTTCTCGGTGAAAGACCCCGTGATTTCAGGGTCGCTCAAGTCTAATACGGAATCCGCTGCGACGCTCGAAATCGCCTATGACAAGGCTTTCGGCGAAGAAATCGTGGAGATCGAAGCTACGCTCGACGGCCCTGCCGCCGAGGGGCTCGGCATCAGCAGCCCCTATCAGTCTGTGATCGAGCACGAAGGCAGCGGTACGATTTCGGTGCCTATCACCGGTGTGCCCGTGACGCTGGGTGAGGTGGTGTGCCATGTGACTTTCAAACTCGACGGGGTCGTGAAATTCCAGGGTGATGTTTCGGGGAACGTAAGTTCGTCGAACGAAGTGTTCGGCATGGGCTTCGACCTGTTCAAATGGGGCGGCGATTACCCGAACAACAAGAAGGGCCCCGGCCCGAACGGAAAGGACGGCGCCGGCAAGGAGTTCGATGGCACGGAGCCTGCGGAACCCGATGTGATTTCGGCGGGATCCGACGGTACGAGCGACGTTTTCAACACGATGGGCGAGACCTACCGCATCAACCGCGGCGTTGAAAAGTGGTCGGGCTTGCGTGTATATGAGCACCCGGGTTATGTGAAGCTGGGGGTTACGGCCAATGGCGGCTGGATCATGACGCCGGAGCTCGAAAGCCTTTCGGCGGCACCCGAGACCGTGTCGGTTTCGATCGACTTCCTGCGTTTCGATAACGAAACGGGTACCTACATCGTTTCTGCCGAGGGTGCCGGAGTCGTAACCAACGGCGAAGTGAACAATACCGTGCTCCCGGCACAGACTTCGGCTGCCGGCCGCAAATGGAAGACGCTGACCTTTACCGTTCAGGACGCTACCAACAAGACGCGCATCAAGATCGAGGCGCAGACCTATAACGAAAAGGGGTACCGTATCAATATCGACAATATCGTCGTTATGGCTGCCGACAAGACGGAGGTGACCGAGAAACTGCCGGCCCCCGAGCTTGAAAAGATTACCTATACGCCCGCCAAGACTTCCGTCGCATTTGCGTGGGAAGGCGTGAAGGGGGCGACCTCCTATGAAGCTTCCGTGGCGCAGCAAACGCGTCCCGACTTCAGGAAAACCGTCGAGACGGAGGATTCGAACTGCGAGTTCGCCGATCTGGAACCCGGCCTTTATATCTTTACCGTCAGGGCGCTTTACGCCGGGAATGCGGAATTCAATTCCGACCCGACGCAGAAGGTCGTGGGGACTTTGGGCTTTGCGGCTGAAAAATTAGCGACGCCAACAGAATTGGCGGCTGCCGACGTGACCTCCTCGGGGGCCAAGATCAGCTGGGCCGAAGTGAGCGGCGCCGCCAATTACCGGGTCGTGGTCAAAACGACGTCCGATGGGCAGGAGGTTGCCTCGACGATCGTTGGCGCCACCAGCTATACGGCTGCCGGGCTCAAGGCCGGTACGGATTATGCGGTTTTGGTTCAGGCGCTTGTCGGCGACGGCTCCGTGGCGAATGAATTCGATTCGGACGTGGTGGCGGTTCAGTTCGTGACCACCGATCCTGTGCCTATGATTGCTCCCTCTGCGCGGATTTACGCGAAGACACACGGCCTTGCCGTGCTGGAGTGGGAGCTGTCCGCCGCAGCGTTGGAGCAGCAGCCCGTAGGGTCGACCGATACCTATGATTTCCGGGTGAAGGATGCCGGCGGGAATGTGATCCGGTCGATCGAGAACTTCTCGAAATTCAATTTTACGAAGTATAAATATTACCGGCTCGTGTGGGGTGGGCTGACGCCCGGGGCGACCTATACACTGGAGCTCCGCCGCAAGTCGACGGCGAATAAGGAGGCGCTTCTCGATTCCGAGTGGGCTTCGGCTTCCGTTACGACCGACGCGGCTCCCGACAAGTCCGGATACCTCCTGTATAAGGACTTCGAGAATCTTCCCGGAGGCGGTCAGCCCTTCTATGGTGCCTACGGCTTCAGCCTGGGCAGCACGACCGATTTTTCCGATCCGGATAAGATATTGATTACGACGGGCGATGCGAACTCCATATATTGCCAGGGCGTGAAGGATAATGACTCTTATTTCAGTGCATACCTGCCCGAGTGGGATCGTGCGGATTGGATGGCCAACAGTTCCAATATCGGGCTTGCCGCCGGATATATGAAATTCGGTGGCGGCAAGAAGCCCGCATGGCTGACTTTGCCGAAACTGTCCTCGTTGTCCGGCGCTACGGAGATCGAGCTGGAATTCGATGCGTGTCCCTATTACGAGCCTAGTACGAAGGGGGATATGATGGCACCCTCGAACACCGACATTATGGAGTATTTCGGGGTGACGGTGACCGGAGCGACGATCGTGAGCGTAACGGGCGAGACCTCGGCCGATGCCGTTATCAGCGACGGCGGTGCCACGGTGACTTTACGTAACGTGCTTGTGGATAAAATGATCGAGGAGGGGCTGAAGGATACGTATCGCTATACGAATCACAAAGTGAAGATCACCGGTGTTACGGCCGATACGCGCATTAAAATCTATTCGGCTCTTGTTGGCAAAGAGGGTGAAAACTATCGTATGTGGCTGGATAATCTGAAGGTTAAGAAGGTTAATTAGTTTTGGTGGATATGGTGAACCGGGGGCTGCGGGTGTCTGCAGTCCCTGGTTTTTATCGACATTGGAGATTGAAAAGAAAAGAAAAAGATAGCTATTTGTTGGTATTTTGTTTTCTTATATTGCATAATAAAGTAAAATATGTTAACTTTGAGGCATGAAAGGGAAAATTCTTGCGTCTTTATTTTGCTTTAGGATGACTTATCCCCTTTTCCGGATGGTAATAAATTAATTTCGTACTATGAATAAAGTAGAAAGTGCCCTGTCGCGCACGACCGACACCAAGGCGTTGGTGATCGGAACCGATACCCTTCCGCAGGTTGCGGATATGTTCAGAAAACTTTTCCCGGATAAGCGGGCGCTTGTCGTGGCCGATGCCAATACATGGCGCGTGGCCGGCGATGACGTGCATAAGATACTGGCCGGAGCGGGTGTCGCGCAGGATGAACCATACGTCTTCACCGACCCGAAACTCTATGCCGAATGGGCGTATGTCGGGGAGCTGGATACCGTGCTTGCCGAGACCGATGCCGTGCCCGTAGCCGTCGGTTCGGGGGTGATCAACGACCTGACGAAACTCTGTTCCAGCCATAACGGACGCCGTTACATGGTCGTGGGTACGGCCGCTTCGATGGACGGTTATACGGCCTACGGGGCTTCGATCACCAAGGACGGCAACAAGCAGACTTTCGATTGCCCGGCGCCGCTGGGGATGGTGCTCGACTCGAACATCGCCGCGGCTGCGCCTGCGAAGCTCTCCGCCTCGGGCTATGCCGATCTGATCGCCAAGATCCCGGCCGGTGCCGACTGGATGCTGGCCGACGCCGTAGGGTCGGAGTTGATGGACGACTTCGCATTCTCGGTGGTGCAGGACGGCCTGAAAGAGGCGCTCTGCGACCCGGCGGGCGTACACGCGGGGAATGTCGTCAAAGTGGAACAGCTGGCCGAAGGGTTGCTGCTGAGCGGTTTTGCGATGCAGGCAACCCAGTCGAGCCGACCCGCGTCGGGAGCCGAACACCAGTTCAGCCACCTGTGGGACATGGAACACCTCAAATACAACGGGGCATCCGTTTCGCACGGGTTCAAGGTGGGCATAGGTACGCTTGCGTCGACGGCATTCCTCGAAATGCTGCTCGAAGCTCCGGTCGGGGAACTCGACGTCGAAAAGTGCGTCGCAGCCTGGAAATCATGGGAGGAGACCGAGGCGGACATTCGCCGGATTTTCGATAACGATCCCGAATTCGTGGCCCGCGGACTGGTGGAGACCAAGGGTAAATACGTCGATAAGGAGGGGCTGCGCAGGCAGTTGCAGCGCCTGAAGAAAGCATGGCCCGAGCTGAGCGTGCGTATCCGCCGGCAGATCATCCCGTTCGGGGAAGTTCGCCGCCGCCTCGAGCTGGTCGGTGCGCCCTACGAACCCGAGCAGATCGGCGTATCGCGTGCCAGGTTCCGGGCAAGTTTCGAAAAAATACCTTACATGCGCAGTCGTTTCACGGTCATCGACATCGCTTTCCGTTGCGGTTGGATGGAACAATGGCTCGATAAACTTTTCGGGAAAGGCGGAATTTGGGAAATAAAGTAGTATATTTGCAAACTGAAACTACTAAACTTTCATTCCGAAATGACTCCTGAACAAACCAAGCGCTTCAAGTATTGGCAGACGCGTACCATCATCGCCACGATGGTGGGCTATGCGCTCTTTTACTTCGTGCGTAAAAACTTCTCGCTGGCGATGCCCGGCCTGGAGGCCGACCTGGGGATCTCGAAAACCAGCCTGGGTATTTTCCTGACCCTGAACGGTGTGGTCTACGGGCTTTCGCGTTTCGTGAATGGTATTCTGGCCGACCGCATGAACGCCCGCTGGTACATGGCCATCGGGCTTGCGCTCTGTGCGCTGGCCAACTTCGCCTTCGGATTCGGCGAGGATGTCTCCTACTGGATCACGGGGCAGCACGACGGTTCGCAGTTCACCAATACGATGATCCTCTTCATGGGGATCATGTGGGTGATAAACGGCATGTTGCAGGGGACGGGATTCCCTCCCTGCGCGCGTCTGCTGACCCACTGGATTCCGCCTACGGAGCTGGCGACCAAGATGTCTGTGTGGAATACCTCGCATTCGATCGGTGCGGGCCTCGTGGTGATTCTCTGCGGTTATATCATGGGTACCGTGGGCATGAACATGACGGCCGACCCCGACGCCGTGGCGACGATCGCCGCCAATCTGGGCGTTGCGCCCGACGATGCCGCCGGGATGGAGCGCGTCATGACTTCGGCTGCGCATGTCGGGGCGTGGAAATGGTGTTTCTGGGTACCTTCGGCCATCGCATTCGCCGGGGCGATCGGATTGGTCGCCTTCCTGCGCGATACGCCCTCTTCGGTCGGGCTTCCCGAACTGGAAGGCACCGAGGTGAAGGAGGTGAAGAAGGAGACGAAGAGTGCCGAGCACCGCGCATTCCTGATGAAGCACGTGTTCAGGAACCCGCTGATCTGGATCCTGGGCTTCGCCAATTTCTTCGTATATATCGTCCGTTTCTCGGTGCTCGACTGGGGGCCTTCGCTGCTGAGCCAGTCGAAGGGCGTCAGCATGTCGCATGCCGGGTGGCTCGTGGCGATGTTCGAAATCGCCGGTATCGTCGGCATGTTGTTTGCCGGCTGGGCTACGGACAAATGGCTCAGGGGCCGTGCGCACCGCACCTGCGTGTTCTGCATGGCGGGTGCTGCGCTGTTCGTGTTCTTGTTCTGGCAGTTGCCTGCCGATGCTCCCGTGTGGTTGCTCTTCCTCACGCTGTGTGCCGCCGGGTTCTGCATCTACGGCCCGCAGGCGCTGATCGGCATTGCCGCCGCGAACCAGGCTACGAAAAAGGCTGCCGCGACGGCCAACGGGCTTACCGGCCTGTTCGGTTATGCCAGCACGGTCGTTTCGGGCGTGGGGCTGGGCTTCGTGGCGCAGCATTACGGTTGGAACTGGGCTTATGTAGGGATTATCGGCGTAGCCGTCGTCGGCATGCTGGTATTCCTGATGATGTGGGGGGCGCGTGCCGACGGTTACGATGCCGAACCGGAACGGAATTAAACAGTATGTTCCTATTTTAGATGATGATACGGGTCTTGCGATCCGGGAGTGTCCGAACCGGAGCGCGGTTTCGGACACTTTTTTTGATAAAAGCGAAAAAATAACTATATTTGCTCCAATAACTGCTAAAAAGACAGAGAGATATGCTGAGCATTGCCGAACGACACAAATATATCCTCGACAAACTGAACAAATATGGTTTCGTGCGCATCACCGACGTGGCGAACGAGCTGGGGGTTACGAAGGTAACGATCCGCAAGGATGTGAAAATCCTGGAGAGCAAAGGGCTGCTTTACAAGGTACACGGCAGCGCCCGTCCCGCCAATCCCCATGTCGCCGACCTCGACGTGCATGTCAAGGACAATATCAACCGCGATGCCAAGCGCCTCATCGCGCAGCGCGCCGTGGAGTTGTTGGACGATAACGATTCGATCATCATCGCATCGGGGTCTACGATCTATTCTTTCGCCGAGGAGATCAAGATGCGCCAGTGGCACCATCTGAACATCGTCACGCCGTTCCTGCGGCTGGGTGTGCTGCTCAACGAGGCGGAGAATGTCAATGTCGTGCAGCTGGGCGGTACGGTGCACAAGAAGTCGCTTTCGGTGCTGGGCGAGGAGGCCTCGCGGTCGCTGGACGACTGCATCTGCTCGAAACTCTTTTTCGGGGTGGACGGCATCGACCTCGAACACGGCATCACCACCTCGACGCTCGACGAGGCGAAACTCACGCGCAAGATGATGAAGGCCTCGTCGCAGAATATCGTGCTGGCCGACTCGTCGAAATTCGGGCAGCGCGGCTTCGGACGCATCTGTGCGTTGGAGGATATCGACGTGATCATCACGGACGACGGGATTCCTGAACAGATGGTCACCATCGTCGAAGAGGCGGGCGTCGACCTGATTATCGTCAGATAACGCTACCCGGGGAGGGAAGCTTATTCCGGATTACAGAGCCGTTACGGGGCGGTTGGCGTTTCCGGTGGCAGGGGGTGGTGTGGATTATTTGTTGAAAATTTTCCGGCTAAATTTTGCATGCCCGGCAAAAAAGCCCTACCTTTGTGCACAATTATAGTGATCCCGAGAACCTATGAATTGTAAACCCAGCATATTGTCGGCGCAGGCTTCCTGGCAGCAAGACTATTGGTCGGGCGACGTATTTCCTCCGGTTTTCGGCGATTTTGTTTTATTAGGGTAACTGTTTCAGTTGCCCTATTTTTTTACGCTTACGCAGATGAAAACGCTTTATACCAATGCCGTAGTTTATGACGGCGGTCGTTTTGCGGCCGGGGAGTTTGCCGTCGACGGGGGGTGTGTCGTGCCCGCCGGGGGCGTTGCCGACCGGGTCGTAGACCTCGGAGGGCGCCACGTGGTGCCGGGGCTTGTCGACGTGCATGTCCACCTGCGCGAACCGGGGTTTTCGCAGAAGGAGACCATTGCGACGGGTACGGCGGCCGCGGCCCGCGGAGGCTATACGACGGTATGTTCGATGCCGAACCTGAACCCTGCGCCCGACACTCCGCAGACGCTCCGTGCGCAGACCGACATCATCCGCCGCGATGCCGTCGTGCGCGTAGTTCCCTACGGCTGCATTACGATAGGGCAGCGCGGCTGCGGCCGGCTGGTCGATTTTGCGGCGCTGGCGCCCGAGGTCGTCGGCTTTTCGGACGATGGCCGCGGCGTGCAGTCGGACGGCCTGATGGAAGAGGCGATGCGCCGCGCTGCACAGGTGGGGAAGCCGGTCGTGGCGCACTGCGAGGTCGACGACCTGCTGCGGGGCGGCTATATCCATGACGGGGAGTACTGCCGTGCGCACGGGCATAAGGGCATCTGTTCGGAAAGCGAGTGGCGGCAGGTGGAACGTGACATCGCGCTCGCGGAAAAGACCGGCTGCCAGTACCATGTCTGCCATGTGTCGACCCGTGAGAGCGTCGAACTGGTACGCCGCGCCAAGGCCAGGGGCCTGCGCGTGAGTTGCGAGACGGCCCCGCACTACCTGCTGCTCTGCGACGAGGATCTGCAGGAGGACGGACGCTTCAAGATGAACCCGCCGCTGCGCAGCCGCGCTGACCGCGATGCCCTGCTTGCGGGGATCACGGACGGCACGATCGAGGTGATCGCCACGGATCATGCGCCCCATACCGCCGCGGAGAAGTCGCGCGGCTTGGCCGCAAGCGCCATGGGGGTCGTGGGGTTGGAGTGTGCTTTCCCCCTGTTATATAAATATATGGTGTTGCCGGGCATTATCACGCTCGAAAAGCTGATCGCGCTGATGGCTGTTAATCCCCGCCGGATATTCGGCCTGGGCGGCGGGCTGCATGTCGGCGACCAGGCCGACTTTACGGTGCTGGATCTCGATGCACGGTACAGGGTCGACCCTGCGACGTTCCTTTCGATGGGCCGGGCGACCCCGTTTGCGGGCTGGGAAGTACAGGGCCGTGCGGCGATGACCGTCGTGGGCGGCAGGGAAGTGTTTAGAGACGAAACGATGAAAACCAATAGATAAGAATGAAACCATTTACGAAGAAAATTGTGCTGGAAAACGGCCGGGAGTTCTACGGTTACGGCTTCGGTGCCGACCGAGAGGCTATCAACGAGATCGTCTTCAATACCTCGATGGTGGGGTACCAGGAGATCATGTCGGATCCCTCCTACACGGATCAGATGGTCGTGATGACCTATCCGCTCATCGGAAACTACGGTATGGCCGATGAGGATTACGAAACGAAGAACCCGACCATCGGCGGTATGATCGTGCGCGAGTATAACGACTCGCCGTCGAATTTCCGGTATACGAAAACCCTGAACGAGGTGTTCGAGGAGTACGGCATCCCGGCGATCTGGGGCGTAGATACCCGCACGCTGACGCGCATTATCCGCAACGAGGGCAGCCAGAAGGTCATCGTCACCGATGCCGCCACGCCCCGTGAGGAAGCGATGCGCAAGCTCGCCGAGTATCGCCTGCCGCACGATATGGTTTCACGTGTGAGCTGCAAGAAACGCTGGATGTCGCGCGTTCCCAACCACAAGTACGACGTGGTGGCCGTCGACTGCGGCATCAAGCACAATATCATTCGCCAGCTTAACCGCGTGGGCTGCAATGTGACCATCGTGCCCTACGACTCGACGGTCGAGGAGATCATGGCCTTCCATCCCGACGGCATCGTGCTGTCGAACGGCCCAGGCAACCCCGAGGATGTGACGCCGGTGATCGGGCTGGTCAGGCAACTGCGCGGCAAACTGCCGATTTTCGGCATCTGCATGGGGCACCAGCTCATATCGCTGGCCTATGGCGCCAAGACCGTGAAGATGAAATTCGGCCACCGCGGCGGGAACCACCCCGTGAAAAATCTGGAGACGGGACGGATCGAGATCACGAGCCAGAACCACAGCTATGCCGTGGACATCGACTCGCTGGCCGCCACCGGCCTCAGGCTGACGCACGTAAACCTGCTCGACGGCACGGCCGAAGGCGTGGAGTGCGCCGAGGACGGCGTCTTTTCGATGCAGTACCACCCCGAGAGTGCCTCGGGCCCGCAGGATAGCAGCTATTTGTTCAAGAAGTTTACCAAAATAATGGAGGAGCGTAAAAATGCCTAAGAGAAGAGATATAAACAAGGTAATGGTCATCGGTTCCGGCCCGATCGTCATCGGCCAGGCCGCGGAATTCGACTATGCGGGTACGCAGGCGTGCCTCGCACTCAAGGAGGAGGGATACGAGGTAATCCTGGTGAATTCCAACCCTGCGACGATCATGACCGATACGCATATCGCAGACAAGGTCTACATGGAACCCCTGACGCTCGAATACGTGGCCAAGATCATCCGTTTCGAGCGTCCCGACGCCATCGTGCCGGGGCTGGGCGGACAGACGGGCCTGAACCTTGCGGTGCAACTTGCCAAGAAGGGTATCCTGAAAGAGTGCCAGGTCGAGATCCTGGGCACCTCGTTCGAGTCGATCGAACGCGCCGAAGACCGCGAACTTTTCAAGGAGCTGTGCGAGTCGCTGGGCGAACCGGTGATCGAATCTAAAATCGCCATGTCGGTCGAGGAGGCCGTGGAGGTCGCCGCCCAGATCGGCTATCCCGTCGTGCTGCGTCCCGCCTATACGCTGGGCGGTACGGGCGGCGGATTCGTCGACAACGAGGAGCAGCTGCGCGAAATGATGCGCCACGCCCTGTTCCTTTCGCCCGTGCACCAGGTGCTCGTCGAGAAGAGCATCAAGGGCTACAAGGAGATCGAGTTCGAGGTGATGCGCGACCACAACGACACGGCCATCAGCATCTGCTGCATGGAGAATATCGATCCCGTGGGCGTGCATACGGGCGACTCGATCGTCGTGGCGCCGTGCCAGACGCTTACCAACAAGGAGTTCCAGATGCTGCGCGATTCGGCGCTGAAGATTATCCGCGAGCTGAAAATCGAAGGCGGTTGCAACGTGCAGTTCGCACTCGACCCCCTGTCGTTCAAATACTACCTGATCGAGGTGAACCCCCGCGTGTCGCGCTCGTCGGCCCTGGCGTCGAAGGCCAGCGGCTATCCGATCGCGCGTGTGACGGCCAAGGTCGCCGTAGGACTTACGCTCGACGAGATCATGCTGGCCAATACGCCCGCCAGCTTCGAGCCGACGCTCGATTACGTGGTCACCAAAGTCGCCCGCTTCCCGTTCGACAAGTTCAGCGATGCGTCGAACAAACTGGGTACGCAGATGAAGGCCACGGGCGAGGTGATGTCCATCGGCCGCACGATGGAGGAAAGCCTCCTGAAGGCGATGCGCTCGCTCGAAACGGGTGTCTGCCATATCTACCACAAGAAATTCGACGACTGGTCGGACGCGCAGCTGCTGGAATACATCAAGGACGCTACGGACGACCGCCTCTATGCCATCGCGCAGTTGATCCGCAACGGCATCGACCTGGTGCTGATCTACGACAATACGAAGATCGACATGTTCTTCCTCGAAAAGTTCAAGAACATCGTCGAATTCGAACGCGAGGTGAAAGCGCACCCGATGGATGTCGAAACCCTGCGCGATGCCAAGCGCATGGGATTCAGCGACAAGTTCATCGGCCAGTTGTGGGGCATCTCGCAGCAGGACGTATACCGGCTGCGCGAAAAGAACGGCCTCTTCCCCGTCTACAAGATGATCGACACCTGTGCCAGCGAATTCAGCTCCTATGTGCCCTATTTCTACTCGACTTACGAGGACGAGAACGAGTCGGTTGTGAGCGATAAGGAGAAGATCGTGGTGCTCGGCTCGGGCCCGATCCGTATCGGCCAGGGCGTTGAGTTCGACTACTCGACCGTGCATGCCATCTGGTCGATCCGCGAGGCCGGTTACGAGGCGATTATCATCAACAACAACCCCGAAACCGTGTCGACGGACTACACTACCAGCGACAAGCTCTATTTCGAACCGCTGATGGTCGAGGACGTGATGAACGTCATCCACCTCGAAAAACCGAAGGCGATCGTCGTGTCGCTCGGCGGACAGACGGCCATCAACCTGGCCGAGCCGCTGGCGCAGTTGGGCGTGCCCATTATCGGTACCGATACGCAGGCGATCAGGAACGCCGAAGACCGCGGTTGCTTCGAAAAGATCATGGAAGAGTTGCGCATCCCGCAGCCCGAGGCCGAGGCCGTCACCGACATCGAGACCGGCGTGAAGGCCGCCGCCCGCATCGGCTACCCGGTGCTGGTGCGTCCGAGCTATGTGCTCGGAGGCCGTGCCATGCAGATCGTTTCGAACGAGGAGCGCCTGCGCCACTACCTGCAGACGGCCGTCGAGGTCAACGAGGATTCGCCGGTGCTGGTCGACCGCTATATCATGGGCAAGGAGCTGGAGGTGGACGCCATCTGTGACGGCAAGGACGTCTTCATCCCCGGCATCATGGAACATGTGGAGCGCACGGGCATCCATTCGGGCGATTCGATCAGCGTCTATCCGACCTTCAGCGTCAGCCAGAAGGCCAAGGATAAGATCATCGACTATACGGTCAAACTCGGACTGAGGATCGGCATCGTCGGCCTCTATAACATCCAGTTCATCCTCGACGAAAACGACGAGGTCTATGTCATCGAGGTCAATCCGCGTTCGTCGCGTACCGTGCCGTTCCTTTCCAAGTCGACGGGCGTGCCCATGGCACACATCGCCACGCAGGTGATTTTGGGCAAGACGCTCCGCGAGCTGGGCATCACCGAAGTCTACGGCAAGGAGAAGAAGCGCTGGTACGTCAAAGCCCCGGCCTTCTCGTTCGCCAAGATCCGCGGCATGGATTCGTACCTGTCGCCTGAGATGAAGTCCACGGGCGAGGCGATCGGCTACGACGACAAACTCACCCGCGCGCTCTACAAGGCATTGCAGGCCACGGGCATGAACGTTTCGAACTACGGGACGATCTTCGTCACGATCGCCGACCACGACAAGGAGCAGGCACTGCCCCTCGTGCGGCGGTTCTACGACCTGGGCTTTAACATCGAGGCCACGACCGGGACGGCCGAGTTCCTGCGTAACCACGGTATCCGTACCCGTACGCGCCGCAAACTGAGCGAAGGCAGCTCGGAGATCATCGACTCGCTGCGCCAGGGACATGTGAGCTACGTCATCAACACCATCGACATCAACCAGCATAACACCCGTCTCGACGGGTACGAGATCCGCCGCACGGCCGTCGAGAACAACGTGACGGTATTTACGGCGCTCGAAACGGTGAAGGTGCTGTTGGACGTGCTGGAAGAGATTACGTTCGGGGTTTCGACCATCGATGCGAAGTGATTTCCGGTATTATGCGGCACATTGGAACAGAAAGGCATGTATAAGAAAGGCATCTATAAAATCCTTGCCAACGAACCGCTGACGGCGACCGTATGGCGCATGGTGCTCGGGGGGGACACGCAGTGGATCACCGCCCCCGGGCAGTTCGTCGACATCGCCCTCGAAGGCCGTTACCTGCGCCGTCCGATCTCGGTCTGCGACTACGACGCCACGACGCTCACGCTCATCTACAAGGTGGTGGGCGAGGGAACCGCACAGATGAGCCGTATGGCTGCGGGCGGGGAGCTCGACCTGCTGACGGGGCTCGGCAACGGGTTCGACGTGCACAATGCCGCACAGCGTCCCCTGCTGGTGGGCGGCGGCGTAGGCGTGCCCCCGCTCTACAACCTGGCCAAGGTGCTGCTCGCGGCGGGCAAACGGGTCGGCGTGGTGCTCGGGTTCAATACGGCGGACGAGGTTTTCTATGCCGACGAATTCCGGGCGCTGGGCTGCGACGTTCATCTGGCCACGGCCGACGGTTCGGCGGGTGTCAGGGGGTTCGTCACGACGGCCATCGCCGAGTGCCGCCCCGAGTTCGACTATTTCTATGCCTGCGGGCCGCTGCCGATGCTGCGGGCATTGTGCGACGCTGTGCCGCAGGACGGGCAGCTCTCGTTCGAAGAGCGCATGGGCTGCGGTTTCGGGGCCTGCATGGGCTGTTCGTGCAAAACCAAATACGGCAACAAGCGCATCTGCAAGGAGGGGCCCGTATTAACGAAAGGGGAGGTCATATGGTAAACAAGCAGTTCATCGCACAAAACCGGCCCGCGGAAAAACCCGCCGCGGATATGTCCGTCAGCCTGAGCGGCCTGAGACTGGATAACCCGGTCGTGCCGGCCAGCGGTACGTTCGGGTACGGCAACGAGTTCCGGGATTTTTACGACATCAACATCCTCGGGTCGTTTTCGTTCAAGGGCACCACGCGCGATGCGCGCTTCGGGAACCCCACGCCCCGCATCGCCGAATGTACGGCGGGCATGATCAATGCTGTGGGGCTGCAGAACCCGGGCATCGACGCCGTGATCGCCGAAGAGCTGCCGCGCCTGAAGACTTTTTTCCATAAACCCGTGATCGCCAATATCAGCGGCTTTTCGGTCGAGGAGTACGCCTATTGCTGCGAGCGGATCGACCGCGAGCCGCAGGTCGGCATCATCGAGGTCAACGTCTCGTGCCCCAACGTGCGGCACGGCGGCATGTCGTTCGGCACGTCGCCCGAGTGTGCCGCCGAGGTGACGCGCGCCGTGAAGGCCGTGACGACCAAACCCGTCTACATCAAGCTGTCGCCCAACGTCACGGACATTGTCTCGATCGCCCGGGCGTGCGAGGAGGCGGGTGCCGACGGCATCTGCCTGATAAATACCCTGCTGGGGATGCGGATCGACGTCAGGAACCGCAAGGCGGTCATCGCCAATACGATGGGAGGCTTTTCGGGTGCTGCGGTCTTCCCCGTGGCCGTGCGGATGGTCTACCAGGTCGCCAAGGCCTGCAAAATACCCGTCATGGGGTGCGGCGGCGTGACGACGGCCCGCGATGTGATCGAGATGATGATGGCCGGCGCTACGGCCGTACAGGTCGGCGCCGCGAACCTGGCGAACCCCTATGCCTCGAAGGAGATCGTCGAGGCGCTGCCTGCCGAGATGCAACGGCTCGGGATCGGGCGGCTGAGCGACATAATCGGAATTGTAGAATGAACGTAAAACCGTACGATATGCAACATGACGTAATTATCGCCTGCGACTTCAAGTCTGCGGAAGATACCTTCAAATTCCTCGACCTGTTCAGGGGCGAGGCACGCAAACCTTTCCTCAAGATCGGCATGGAGCTGTTCTATGCCGAAGGGCCGGAAATCGTGCGTGAGATCAAGCGCCGGGGGCACAAGATTTTCCTCGACCTCAAGCTGCACGACATTCCCAATACGGTGAAGAAAGCGATGGCCGTACTGTCGCGGCTGGACGTGGATATGTGCAACGTCCATGCGGCGGGTACCATCGAGATGATGAAATATGCCCTCGAGGGGCTCACGCGCGAGGACGGTACGCGCCCCCTGCTGATCGCCGTGACGCAGCTCACCTCGACCAGCGAGGAGCGTATGCAACAGGAGCTGCTGATCGCATCTTCGATCGGCGACACGATCGTGAAATACGCGCAGAATACCAAGGCCGCAGGGCTCGATGGCGTGGTCTGCTCGCCGCTCGAAGCGGGCATGGTACACCAAGCCTGCGGAAAAGAGTTCCTCACAATCACGCCCGGCGTGCGTTTTGCAGACGGTGACGTGGCGGATCAGGTGCGTGTCACCACGCCTGCCCGTGCGCGGGAGATCGGCTCCGACTTCATCGTCGTGGGACGCCCGATCACCGCCGCGGCCGACCCTGTGGCTGCCTATCGCCGTTGTGTGGACGAATTCTGCGGATAATCCGCGAAGTTACTTTTAAACGAGTATAGTTATGAAACCGGTAAAACTTTTCTACCTGAAAAACTGCCCCTTCTGCAAGAAGGCGTTGCGTTACATCGAAGAGGCCAGGGCGGCGCACCCCGAGCTGGCTGCCGTCGGGATCGAGATGATCGAGGAGTCGGAACAGCCCGCGCTGGCCGACACGTTCGACTATTACTACGTGCCGACATTCTATGTCGGCGGCGTGAAGGTGCACGAAGGCGGGGTTTATCCCGAGGAGGTGGAGAAGATTTTACGCTCGGCACTGGAATAACCCTCCGGTCGGGAGACCCGATCCGGGGATCCGATTCATACGAACCTGCCCGATGAGAACCTTGCTGCGAATGTCGCTGGCGGCTGCGGCCGTGCTTTGCCTGCTGCCCGCCGGGGCACAAACCCCGGCAGGGAACGCTGTGTCCGATTTCGGCTATGCCGTCGGTGTCGTGGAACGCGCCTATGCCGGCTATCCGGACAAGACCGCGGGCCGCGAAGCGGAGTACGCAGCACTGAAAGCGCGGCTGCAAAGCGAGATTTCCGGCGACCGTGATGTCTATGATGCCATTGCCGAATACCTCGGCTGGTTCGACGATTCGCACCTCCAAACACCCGGTGCCGAAGCCTACCGGGCTAAGTCGCTGCGCCGCGATACGGACTATGCCGGGCGGATGAAGCGTTACGATCCGCAGTTCATGCACTGCCGCGTGGACGAAGATACGTATTTGATCCGATTCCCGTCGTGCGACCTGACCGATGCCGAAATCGCCGGAGTGCGGGCCGCTGTCGCGGTTTACTGCGCCTCGGGCTGCGAAAACCTGGTCGTCGACATCCGCGGCAATATGGGTGGGAGCGACAATGCCTATGAACCCCTGCTCAAACTGCTTTACGACCACGAAGGTACGGAGGATGCCATGGAGTACCGCGTATCGGATATAGCCATCGCCCACGTCCGGGAGTTTGTCGGGAATACGGAGCGGGGACGCAGGAAGGTTGCGTGTATGGAGCGAACCCCGGCCGGGGAATTTCTCGAAGAGGGCAAAACCTACCGTATCCGTTACGATTCGGTGTCGCTGGTGCCCCGGCGCGCCGCGCTGATCGTCGACGGACGGGTGGCTTCGTCGGGCGAGCAGTTGGTACTCGAAGTACGGGCTTCGAGCCGTCGTACGACCGTCTACGGACAGGACAACACGCTGGGGTGCCTCGACTATTCGAACTGCGAGATACTTTATTTCCCTCGGGACACGGCGCGTTGGATGATCGTGCCCGTCACCCGTTCCAAACGGATTCCCGCAGGGCGCGGCATCGACCGGGAGGGGATCGCTCCCGACGTGCGCATCCCGCTGCCGCTGCCCCGGACGCTCACCGACAACGTTGACCCGTGGGTCGAGTGGGTGGCCGGAGATTTGAAAAAAACCGAAAAAAATGTAAAATAATCATGGAGAAATCAATTGCTAAAGACCTGCTCTCGATCGGCGCGGTATTCCTGCGTCCCGAGCAGCCGTTTACCTGGGCCAGCGGTATCAAGAGCCCGATCTATTGCGACAACCGCCTGACGCTGACGGCGCCTGTCGTGCGCGGACATGTCGAGGCCGGGCTGGCCGGGATAGTCCGCACCAAATTCCCCGGTGCCGAGGTGCTGATGGGCACTTCGACCGCCGGCATCGCCCATGCGGCCATCACGGCGACGATCCTCGACCTGCCGATGGGGTACGTGCGCAGCGGTTCGAAAGACCACGGCCGCGGCAACCGGATCGAAGGCAAACTGGAGAAGGGGCAGAAGGTCGTCGTGATCGAAGACCTGATCTCGACCGGCGGTTCCTGCATCGAGGTGGTGAACGCCCTGCGCGAAGCCGGTGCCGAGGTGCTGGGTGTGGCTTCGATCTTCACCTACGGCATGAAGAAGGGGCTGGAGCGCCTGAAAGAGGCCGATGTGGTCAATTACAGCCTTTCGAACCTCGATGCGCTGGTGGAGGTCGCCGCCGAAGAGGGGTATATCGAGCCCGGGGATAAGGCCCGGCTGCTGAAATTTCGCGACAACCCCTCGGACGAAAGCTGGATGGACAAATAGTTCGCTGCGGCCGCGTATTCCCGGCCGGGCCTTTCCTGCCGTGCGGGGATATGCCCGCACGCAGCCGGGGTGGAACCGCGGGACATACCGGCGCCGATACGGACTACGCAACCCGAAACCGAAAACAGAGAAGAAAAATATGCGACATTTAATCGATCCGACCGACCTGACGGTTGCCGAAACCGAACAGATCGTTGCGCTGGCGGAGGACATCATCGCCAACCGTGCCAAATACAGCGAGGCGTGCAAGGGAAAGAAGCTGGCGACGCTCTTCTACGAGCCCTCGACCCGTACGCGCCTGAGTTTCACCTCGGCCATGATGGAGCTGGGCGGCAGCGTCATCGGTTTCTCGGACGCCAACTCGTCGTCCGTGTCCAAGGGCGAGACCGTGGCCGATACCGTACGTGTGATCCGCTGCTTCGCGGACATCATCGCCATGCGCCACTTCAAGGAGGGGGCGCCGCTCGTGGCCTCGCAGTATGCCGGGGTACCGGTCATCAATGCCGGTGACGGCAGCCACAGCCACCCGACGCAGACGCTGACCGACCTGCTGACGATCAAGCGCGAAAAGGGGCGTTTCGACAACATGACGATCGGCTTCTGCGGCGACCTCAAGTTCGGCCGCACCGTCCATTCGCTCATCAAGGCGCTGTCGCGCTACTCGGGCATCAAGGTCATCCTGATCGCCCCGCAGGAGCTGCGCCTTCCCGACTACATGCTGGCCGAGATGAGCGAGAACTCGAAACTGGAGTTCCGCGAGGTGGAGACCATGGAGGAGGTGATGCCCGAACTGGACGTCCTCTACATGACGCGCGTACAGAAGGAGCGCTTCCTCGATGAGGAGGAGTTCGACCGCGTGAAGAACAGCTTCGTGCTCAACCCCGAGAAACTCGGGACGGCCAAGAAGGATATGATCATCCTGCATCCGCTGCCGCGCGTGAACGAGATCACGCGTGCCGTGGACAACGATTCCCGCGCGGCCTATTTCCGGCAGGTCGAGAACGGTAAGTTCGTGCGTATGGCACTGATCCTGACCCTGCTCCGCTGGGCTGACCGGAACAAACCGTTCGAACGGACTCCGGTTTTCAACGGCGAGTATGTGGTCAACGAGATGGAGTGTTCCAACCGCCGTTGCATCTCCGCGACGGAGGATGTCGACCAATTGTTCTACCGCACGGCCGACGGCACCTGCCGCTGCGCCTACTGCGAGGCCAAAGCCAGGTAACGGGCTGGCAATTCGGGCTGAAAGCTCCCTTTGAGGAGCTTTTTTTATGTCCGGTGCGGAAAAAACGGTTTTTTGTCAGGGATTTCCCGCGCTGGGGTGTTATTATATAAATGGCAGGGATTTATGGAATAAATTCTGTTGCGTTGCCCTACCCGGAGTTTGGCGCTGGCGGGTATGGCCGTTTATTTTTTGCGTTTTTAGGGCGCGGATATTGCACACTTTCCTTATATTTGTTTAAATGAATGAGTGTATGGAGTTGCAATCCGAGACGATTCTGGATCTGAAGGCGTTCAACCGCCTGTTCGGGGAGTACCAACAACGGTTTATCCGTTTCGCGGGCACTTATGTCTCCGATGCAGCCACGGCCGAGGATATCGTCATGGAGAGCTTTATGGCCGCCTGGGAAAAACGCGACATGCTTTCCGCCTCCGCCTTCCCTCCCTACGCGCTCACGATCGTCAAGAACAAATGCCTGAACCATCTGCGTTCGCAGGGCGTCCGCCTGCGTGCCGCCGAGGATATCCACTCCCACGGTGCGCGCATGCTCCGAACCCGCATCTCGACCCTCGAAGCCTGCAACCCCGAGGAACTGTTCAGCGAGGAGGCGCGGCGGCTGGTGAACGAGACGCTGGACAGACTTCCGGAAAAGACCCGCGCGATCTTTATCCGCAGCCGCTTCGACGGCAAAAGCTATAAGGAGATCGCCGCCGAAATGGGCGTTACGGTCAAGAGCGTCGAGTTCGAAGTCTCGAAGGCGATGAAAATCCTGCGTGTGGTGCTCAAAGATTACCTGGCTTATTTTATTTTCTGGTTTTATATCAATTGATAATCATTCGTTTAACTTGCTTCACCCGGGCTTTCCCTGAAAAAAGTGCGATTTTTTTCAGGGATTTCCCCGGCTGGGGTGTTATCTCTATGTCATGGAAAAAGAATTACTACACCGGTTTTTTGACGGGCGCGCGTCCGTAGAAGAGGAAAAACAAGTCCTCGACTGGATCGACCGTGATCCGGCCAACCGCAGGGAACTGCTTGCCGAGCGCCGTTTGTTCGATTCGATGCTGATGCTGGCCGACCCCGGACGCACGACACGCAAGCCGAAGGTTTTGACCCTGCCGCGCTGGACACGCGAAGTCCTCAAATACGCTGCGGTCATCCTGGTCGTTGCGGGAGCGGGGGGCATCTACGTCTCGCGGATGTATGACAAGTTCCTGTTGACGGGCAATACGATCACCGTCCCGGCAGGCCAGCATATCGACGTGCAGCTGCCCGACGGCACGAAAGTCTGCATGAACGCGCTTTCCGAACTGCATTACCCGACCTTCTTCATCGGGCGCGAGCGTAAGGTGCAGCTCAAGGGCGAAGCGTTTTTCGATGTGTCGCATGACCGGAAGCATCCTTTCGTCGTCGAGACCTATGCCTGCGACGTGGAGGTGCTGGGTACGAAATTCAACGTCAAGGCCCGCTCGGAAGACGGGGAGTTCGTCGCCTCGCTCGTCGAGGGTAAGGTGCGCGTGACGGATCGCTTCAATTCGAACAACCAGGTCGAGCTGCATCCGCGCGAACAGGTGACGCACCTCAACGGACGGCTGATCCTGGGGCGGATACCCGAACACGAAGGGTTCCTGTGGCGCGAGGGGCTGATTGCCTTCCGCGACGCTTCGTTCGGGGATTTGCTCGATGAGTTCGAGAAATATTACGGCGTGAAGATCGAGGTGCGGCGCCAGGATATGCCGACCAACCTTTTCACCGGGAAGATCCGTATCTCCGAGGGTATCGACCATGCCCTGTGGGTTTTGCAGCAGAGCGCCGATTTCCAGTATACGCGCAACGAATTGAAAGACATGATTTATATACACTGACCAACCTAACCTGATTGTAGTACCTAAGCCCAGATTTATGTGAAAAATTGCCCCAGACCTTAGACGAATGACGAGGCGTGCCCCGGACAGCGCCTTTAAACCCCTCCCCCGAGCAGGGCAGGGGATCCGGGAAAAACCAATAACCTAATTAACTGACCAACGTATGAAAATGAAAAACCAAGCGAGAGTTAGGTTTCTCTTGCCTGTTTTGACACTTGTATGCTGCCTTTTCGCGGGCACGGCAAGTGCGCAGTCCGTACCGGTAACCCTCCGGGTTTCGGACGCTCCCCTTGAGCAGGTGCTCAGTGCAATCGAAAAGCAAACCACCTACCTGTTCGTTTACGACAAGAATGTGGACGTAGCGTGCCGCGTGTCGATCGATGTGAAGGACACGCCGCTGAACAATGTGCTCAATACGCTTTTCCAATCTTCCGATATCGCTTATGCCGTCGAGAATACGTCGATCGTACTCTCGCAGAAAGCCCCGGCCGCACAGCCCGGCCAGCCTGTCACCGTGACGGGCAAGGTCGTCGATGCTTCCGGTATGCCGGTGATCGGCGCTGCGGTCATTGTCAAGGGGACTACGATCGGTACGAGTACCGGCGTGGACGGCGATTTCTCGCTGCAAGTTCCCCCCCCCTCGGCTGACGCCGTATTAGAAATCAATTATTTAGGCTACGAACCGATCGCACAGACCGTAGGCAGCCGCACCAACATCACCTTTACGCTCCGGGAGTCGGCGGTGGATGTGGATGCGGTCGTGGTTACGGCTCTCGGTATCAAACGTTCGGAAAAGGCGCTGTCGTACAACGTGCAGCAGGTCAACTCCGAGGACATCGTGGCCAACAAGGACGTCAACTTCATCAACTCGCTCAGCGGCAAGGTCGCCGGTGTGACGATCAACTCGTCGTCCGGTGGCGTCGGCAGCGCATCGAGGGTCGTCATGCGTGGTCAGAAGTCGATTTCGCAGACTTCGAACGCCCTCTACGTAATCGACGGCGTGCCGATGTTCACGACGGCCCGCGACGGCGGCACGGAGTTCGCCTCGCAGGGTACGACCGATCCCATCGCCGATATCAACCCCGAGGACATCGAGTCGATGTCGGTGCTGAACGGTGCGGCCGCTGCGGCACTCTACGGTTCGGATGCCGCCAACGGTGCCATCGTCGTCACGACCAAGCGCGGCAAGGCGGGCTACACTTCGGTGACCGTATCGAGCAACACCGAGGTGATGTCGCCGTTCGTCCTTCCCGAGTTTCAGAACCGTTACGGTACGGGCGATCTCAATTCGAGCGAAGGTTCGATCGTCCGCAGCTGGGGCAATCGCCTGAACAGCTCCAACTATATGGGGTACAGCCCGCGCGATGACTATTTCCAAACCGGCGTAACGGGTACCGAGAGCGTCTCGCTCTCGACGGGTACCGAGAAGAACCAAACCTATTTCTCGGCCGCGGCGGTCAACTCGCGCGGAGTAATTCCCAACAACGGCTACGACCGTTACAATTTTACGTTCCGCAATACCACCTCGTTCCTCGGTGACAAGCTGAAACTCGACGTGGGTGCCAGCTATGTGATGCAGAAAGACCGCAACATGACCAACCAGGGTACCTACAACAACCCGCTGGTCGGCGCTTACGTCTACCCGCGCGGCAACGACTGGGCCGATATCGAAATGTACGAGCGTTACGATCCCGCCCGCCGCCTCTATACCCAGTACTGGCCCGTAGGCGATGCCGGCATGACGATGCAGAACCCCTATTGGATCAACTACCGCAACCTGCGCGAAAACAACAAAGACCGTTACATGCTGAACGCAGCACTCTCGTACGATGTGCTCGACTGGCTCAATGTCTCCGGCCGTATCCGCGTCGACAACAGCAGCAACGACTATACGGAAAAATTCTATGCTTCGACCTTCACGCAGTTGACCGAAGGTTCGAAAAACGGCCTTTACGGCATCACCAAGACCAAGGACAAACAGGTCTACGGCGACGTGATGGTCAATATCAACAAGACCTTCGGCGAGGACTGGTCGTTGCAGGCCAATGCCGGTGCTTCGATCTCGGACATGCGCTACGACGCCATGAAGGTGCGCGGCCCGATCCCCGACGGTGAGATCACCGACGAAAAACCCCTGCTGGCCAACGTGTTCAATGTGCAGAACCTGAGCAACACCTCCAAGACCAAGCGGCTGCAGGAAGGGTGGCGCGAGCAGACCCAGTCGATTTTCGCCTCGGTCGAGATCGGCTTCAAGAACACATACTTCCTCACGCTGACCGGCCGTAACGACTGGCCTTCGCAGCTGGCCGGCGAGCATTCGGTGAAGAGTTCGTTTTTCTATCCCTCGGTCGGCGCTTCGGTCGTGCTGTCGCAGCTCATCCCCGAGATGCCGAAGAACCTCTCCTACGTCAAACTCCGTGCGTCGTACGCATCGGTGGGTGTGGCTTTCGAGCGTTACCTCGCCAACCCGCGTTACAGCTGGAACGAGAGCGGCCTGAACTGGAGCACCCAGACCCGATTCCCGATTTACAACCTCAAGCCCGAGCGCACCAAGTCGTTCGAGGTCGGTCTGACGATGCGCTTCCTGCGCCACTTCAACCTCGACTTCACCTACTATAACACCAAGACGCAGGATCAGACCTTCGAGCCGAATATCTCGACCGGTTCGGGTTCGTCCAAACTGACCATTCAGTCGGGTAACGTCCGCAACCGCGGTTTCGAGGTCGCGCTGGGTTACAGCAATACGTGGGGCAAATTCTCGTGGGATTCGAACTACACGCTGTCGGCGAACAAGAACAAGATTCTTTCGCTTGCCGACGATGTGGTCAACCCCGAGACCGGCGAACACTTCTCGGTCGACCAGCTCGATATGGGAGGTCTTGCCGATGCCCGCTTCATCCTCCGCGAGGGCGGTACGCTGGGCGACTTCTATTCGCGCATCGACCTCAAACGCGACAGCAACGGTGCCGTCTATATCAACGAGAAGGGCGAGATCGCTTCCGAGTCGATCACCGACGTCAACAGCTACATCAAGCTGGGCAGCGTGCTTCCCGACGCCAACATGGCATGGCGCAACGACTTCCGCTGGCGTAACTTCAACTTCGGCTTCATGGTTTCGGCCCGCCTGGGCGGCGTGGTATTCTCGCGTACGCAGGCCATGCTCGACTACTACGGTGTTTCCGAGGTTTCGGCCGCAGCGCGCGATGCCGGCGGCGTGATGATCAACGGCGGCGACCTGGTGGATGCCAACAAATGGTACACGGCCATCGGCAGCGGTAACTCCGTTCCGCAGTACTATACCTATTCTGCCACCAACGTGCGCCTGCAGGAGGCTTCGATCGGCTATACGATCCCGAAGAAAAAGCTGGGCGACATCTGCGAAATTACCTTGTCGCTCGTGGGGCGCAACCTGTGGATGATCTACAACAAGGCTCCCTACGATCCCGAGACCGTTGCGACGGTGAACAGCTACTACCAGGGCATCGACTATTTCATGTCGCCTTCGACGCGTAATATCGGGTTCAACCTCAGACTTAAATTCTAATCTGCACGATGACTATGAAATTCAATATATTAAAACCGGCTTTGGCTGCGTTGGTACTTGTCGGTACGGCCTGCACCGCCAACTACCTCGATATAAATACCAATCCTTACGAGCCCTCCGAGGACGACATGCAGACCGACGGCTATATCATCGGCTCGGCGCTGACCTCGCTCGCGAGCACCGTCGTATCGACCGACGTCAATACGGCGCAGTTTACCGATGTGCTGCTGGGCGGCCCCATGGGTGGGTATTATTCCACGACGGGTGGCTTTACCCGTACGATCATGAATTACAATCCGACGGACGACTGGACGAACGTTTTCATGTATAGCGACAGGACGATCCCGGTGCTTTACTCGAACCTGCGCGAGCTGAAGAAGGTGACCGACGACCCCATCGTACTGGCGATCGCCGACATCATCAAGGTAGCGGCCATGCACCGCGTGACCGACACCTACGGCCCGATCCCCTATTCGATGATCGGTGAGAACGGCCAGATTCAGGTGCCGTACGATTCGCAGGAGAAGGTTTACGACAAGTTTTTCGAAGAGCTGGATGCCGCGATCAAGGTGCTTACCGAGCACCGCACGGATGCTATTTCCGCAAAAGCCGACTATATCTACGGCGGCAGCGCCGAGAAGTGGTGCAAGCTCGCCAATTCGCTCAAACTGCGCCTGGCGATGCGTATCGTCTATGCGAACGAGGCTAAAGCCCGCGAGATGGCCGAATCGGCCGTGAACAGCGAGGTGGGCGTCATCACGTCGAATGCCGACAACGCCAGGCTGACGTCGTTCGGTGCCGACGGCAACCCCATTTACGTGGCAGTCAACTACAACAAGCCCGCAGACTGCATAACGGGCGGCGATACGCATGCCGCAGCCGACATCATCTGCTACATGAACGGTTATTCAGACCCCCGCCGCGAGAAATATTTCACGCAGTCGGAGTGGCCCGGTCAAACCTATGTCGGCATCCGCCGCGGAATCGTGATTCCGCCTCTGGCATCCGTTGGCCGCAAGTACTCCGGCGTCAATATCTCGATCTCCTCGCCCGTCACGTGGATGAATGCTGCCGAGGTGGCTTTCCTGAAGGCCGAGGCGAAGGGTGTCTTCGGGTTCAACATGGGCTCCGGCGAGGCCAAGGATTTCTATGACGAAGGCATCCGCCTCTCGTTCGAGGAGTGGGGTGTGTCGGGTGCCGACACTTACCTGGCCAATACCACGGGCAAACCGCAGCTCTATGCCGATCCTGCGAACTCGAATTCTTATGCGCAGGAGTTGTCCGATATTACGATCGCATGGGATGAAGGGGCTACTCCGGCCCAGATGCAGGAGCGCATCATCACGCAGAAGTGGATCGCCAACTGGCAGCTGGGCAACGAGGCATGGGCCGACTACCGCCGCACGGGTTATCCCCGTCTGATGCCTGCCACCGAGGATGGAAACAAGAGTCTCGGGGTCGTCGATTCCGAACTCGGGGCGCGCCGTATGCCTTATCCGGCAGACGAATACACGACCAACAACGTGAACGTCAACAATGCGGTTTCGTCGCTTCTGAAGGGTACCGACAACATGGCGACCCGTATGTGGTGGGATTGCAACCCCGCGATCAAATAATAACCAACCCGAACGCTAAACGATTATGAAACGAAATATCAAGAAATTTCTGTTCCCGGCCGTAGCCGTTGCAGTCCTCTCTTTTGCGGCGTGCAGCGACTGGACGGAGACCGAAAGCCTCGACATCAACTATCCTACGCTTGAGGAGCAGAATCCCGAGCTCTACAAGCAGTACCTGAAGGCGCTCCGGGATTACAAGGCGGGCGAGCACAAGGTCGTCCTCGTCTCGATGGACAATACCACCTCGGCTCCGGCCCAGCGCAACGAGCACCTGACGACGATGCCCGACAGCGTGGACATCATCTGCCTGATGAATCCCGACAACCTGCATCCGACCCTGGCCGGTGAATTCGCCAAGGTACGCGAGAAGGGCACCCGGGTGATCTACAACATCGACTATAATGCGATCGAGAAACTCTGGGAGAAAGTCCTCGCGGATGAGGAGGCCAACAAACCCGAAGAACCCACGAATCCCAGCACCCCCGAGGCGACCCAGGACGAAGGCGGCGAAGGTGGCGGCGAGGGCGAACCGACCCCCGAGGAGGAGCTGGAGCTCCGTTTCCTGGAGTTCTGCAGGCAGCAGACCGTCAGTCAGCTGAACCTGTGTGCCAAATATGGTTACGACGGTGTCCAGGTGAACTATACCGGCCGTGCCCCGCAGGCTATGCAGGAAGAGGAAAAAGCGCAGTATGCCGCACGCCAGGAGGCGTTCTTCTCGAACGTGAAGACCTGGAACGAGGCCAACTCCGGCAAAGTGCTGGTCTTCCAGGGCAATCCGCAGAACCTCATCGACAAGTCCGTCCTGGGCGAATGCGATTATATCGTCATCCCCGCGCTGACCGCAACTTCGGCCGACAAGATGTCGTTCGCCGTGCTGATGGCCGCCGTGGAAGATGTCCCGACCGACCGGTTCGTCATCGGCGTGACGACCCCGTCGCTCACCGACCTGAGCGATGAGAGCGGTTATTTCTCCGGCTACGAGGCCGACGGCAAGACACGTGTGCGTGCCACCAAGGGTGCTGCCCAGTGGGTCGTAAGCCCGGCGTCGGGCTATGAGAAACTGGGTATCTCCATCGCCAACGCGCAGAACGACTATTTCAACCTGACTTTGGTTTATAAAAACATCCGGGAGGCGGTCGACATCCTGAATCCCGCACCTAAAAACTAATGCGACCTATGAAACTCAACAAGTTAAATATTGCTGTCGCGGCTCTTGCCGCCGTCGCTCTGGCAGGCTGCAAGAACGAGGATCTGTCCAGGCAGCATTACGACAATAAACTTTTCATCTCGGCGACGAATTTCACCGACGAGATGCTTATCAAGGCTGCGAATTCCTCCTATGAGCGCGAAATCACGGCCGGTATCGCCAAGCCCGTCGGGCAGGACATTTCGATCGAGTTCGCCGCGGCTCCCGAACTGTTCGACCACTACCGCCAGGCCTTCTACGACGAGGACGTGAAACTGCTTTCCGAGGAGTTCTACCAGTTCGATGAGACGAAGACCAGGATACAGGCCGGAAGCGTGGCGAGCGTTCCCGTGACGATCAGGTTCGTCGACGTGAACCTGCTGGACAAGAACGAGCGCTATGTACTGCCCGTGACGATCCGTTCGGTGTCGGGTATCGACGTGTTGCCGAGTGCCCGCAGTGTTTACTATATCTTCAAGGGTGCCGCGCTGATCAACGTCGTGGCCGGTATTACCGAGAACCGTGCTTGGCCCGACTGGAAGGATGCCTCGCCCGTAACCAACATGCGTACCTTCACGCTCGAGGCGCTGATCAACGGCAATGCGTTCAAGAACCAGATCTCCACGATCATGGGTATCGAGGGTAAGTTCCTGGTGCGTATCGGCGATTCGGGCGTGGATCCCAACCAGATTCAGATCGCTTCGTCGAGGAACCTGACCAATTCGGATCTCAAGCTCGATGCCGGCCGCTGGTACCATGTGGCCGTGACATTCGAGTCGGGAAGCGTGAAGGTATACCTCGACGGTGTGGAGAAGTGCAGCGGCAACGTCGGTACCTCGTCCGTGAATTTCGGCGTGAAGCATTCCGACGAGTCGGACGGCAAGCCCCGTTGCTTCTGGATCGGCTATTCGTATGCCAGCGACCGTTATTTCGACGGCCAGATCTCGGAAGTGCGTATCTGGAACAAGGCGCTGACCCCCGAGGAGATCAATGCCCCCGACCATTTCTACCAGGTGGCCGCGGCTTCCGACGGACTGGTGGCCTACTGGAAGTTCGACGAGGGAGCCGGCAAGACCATCAAAGACCAGACCTCCTACGGGAACGATCTTACCGTCGAGAAGGAGTTGAAGTGGGTGAATGTATCGCTTCCCGAGCTGGGTAAATAATCTGCTAACCTTTAACCTGAAACGATTATGAACACCAAGAAATATCTGAAATACAGCTTCCTTCCGCTTGTGCTGATGTTGGGTGGCCTGGCATTCACGGCCTGCACCGACGACATCGAGGGCGGCAAGCCTGTCGACGAAGGGGCATACGACGCCGTGAAGCGCGTCGACGGCATGTTGCTCGACGTGACGTCGAACAAGAACGAGTCGGTGATCGAACTGCGCTCGGACAAATACCAGACCGAGGTCTTCTTCCGCCTTACGAAAGCGCCCCAGAAGGGTGTCGACGTGAAGATCGAGGTAGATCCCGCTTATCTGGAAACTTATAATGCCGAGCACGGGACGGAGTTCCAGCTCTTCCCCGCGGCCGATGTCGCCATCGACCGCGAGGGCAAGCTGCTGCTGGCCCCGGACGAGATCCGTTCGGTCGGGGTGGGCGTTACCCTGGCCGCAGGCAGCGAATTGCAGGAGGGGACGACCTATCTGCTTCCGCTCAAGGCAACCTCCTCGACCGAGGGTATCACGCTCTCGGAAAAGGCGCAGCATGCGGTCTATCTGGTGAAAGACCTGCGAGCCCAGGGCGACGCTTACAAGGGCCCCGACGCCGTGAGGAACGTGTGCTATTTCGAGGTCAACGACACCAACCCGCTCAATGCGCTGGAGTTCGTGCTCAAGGACAGCGGCAAGCTCTTCTTCGACGACATCATCCTTTTTTCGGCCAATATCAATTACAATGCGGAAACGGGACGGGTCTATGTGCTGAACAACCCCAACGTGCAGTTCCTGCTGGACAACAACGAGCAGTTCCTGCAGCCGTTGCGCAAGCGTGGCATGAAGGTGATCCTCGGTATCCTGGGCAACCACGATGCCGCCGGCGTGGCACAGCTGTCCGATATGGGCTGCCGCGAGTTTGCCAAGGAGCTGGCCGCTTATTGCAATGCCTACAACCTCGACGGCGTCGGTTTCGACGACGAGTATTCGAACTCTCCCGACCTGAGCAATCCCTGGTTTGCGCCGTGGTCGTCGGCTGCCGCCTCCCGGCTGCTCTATGAAACCAAGAAAGCCATGCCCGATAAAACCGTCATGGTTTACTATCTGGGCGGTATCAATAGCCGGATGCCTTCTGTCGACGGGGTCGAGCCGGGCATGTTCGTCGACTATGCCGTCGCCGATTACGGGGGAACCGCAGCGCCGATGCAGGGCATGACCGTCAAGCAGTGCTCCGGCATGTCGATCGAGTTGAACCGGGGCAGCGGGGATTCGAGCGAGGGCACAGCCCGCTCGAAGAAGGAGGCCGGATACGGCTATTACATGTTCTTCGCACTGGGGCATACCAATTCGTTGGTAAGCGATTTCAGCGACTATCGGTTCCAGGTGAGCCGTTGCCAGTCTGTTGCCCGGGGCCTCTATGACGAGGAACTGCTGATGCCCGAGTATTATTACAAAAAGAACGACGCAACGCGTTATAAACTGCCTTAATCCGATTGTGTGCTGTACTCCCCGCAGCACGCCGCTGCGGGGAGTGCAGTTCGACTGAGAACCTAAAACAACGTAGATTTTATGAAAAAGATATTTATAGCGTTTGTAGCGGTGGCCTGTGCGCTCAGCGCCTGTTCCGACGACGATACGGCGGACGACCTTTCCCGGGCCACGATATCCATTACCCCCGATGCCATCCCCGCCGGGCCTGACGGGACGACGACGCAGGTGACCGTAACCAGTTCGGGAGACTGGCGGCTCGCAGGTGTCTGCGACTGGGTGCATCCTTCGGCCGAAGCCGGGAAGAGCGGCGATGTGGTAACCTTCACGATCGATCCGAATACAAGCGAAGAGAGCCGTGAAGCGGCCTTCAAGTTCTTTACGGGATCGGCTGTCGCTCCCCTGAAAATCGTTTCGGAAGCGGGCTATTCGCTGACCCTTCTTTCCGAGGAGAATATGACCGTCGAAGCATTGAGCACCGATATCCAGGTCAAACTGCATACGAACATTCCGGAATTGGCCGTCGCGTTTTCCGACGGCGGCGGGGATTGGGTCACGTATGTCGGGCGCAACGACGTTTTCGGCAACACGGTCTTGAAGTTTACCGTTGCCAAGAACCCGGATTACGATGACCGTTCGACCGTGGTCACGGTCTCGGGCATGGGGCAGTCGGTCGATATTCCGCTGACCCAGAACCGGATATATGCAATCAATATCGAGGATACGGCATTTGAGTTTGACCTTGCGGAGCGTTCTTTCTCCGTTGATGTGAATGCCAATGTAGATTACAAAGTAATGATTAGCGACGATTGGATCACGCAGGTGCCCGAAACCCGTGGGCTGGAAACGAAGACGCTTACATTCCATCTCGGAGCGGCAACTACCAGTCGCGGAGGTAAGATTACGATTGAGGGTGCTGGCATTACCAAAGAGTTGTCCGTTATCCAGAAAGATCCGAATGCGACACTGATTTCGTTTGTCGATAAGGATTTTGTAAAGTGGCTGCAACAACAGGGCTGGATCGTCGCATTGGGGTCTACTTCCGGAATCATTACGGAGAAAGGGTTGGCCGCCACCGAGTTGTCATATAACCCCAGCTACTATGGTACCCAATGGACATCGCTGGAGGGGATCGAAAACTTCACGAACCTGGAAAAGATCAATGTCATGAGTAATGATCTAAGTGAAATAGACCTTTCCGGTTTGACAAAGGTAAAAGAATTGAATTGCACCAAGAATTATGGGTTGGCCTTGATTAATCTTGGAGACAATCCGATCGAATCGTTGTCGCCGCTGGGAACCGATTATGCGGATGTCGAGAAGTTTACGATGATCGGTAACAAGTTGCTATCGCTGGATCTGACAGTAGCCTCCTACTATGTTTGGTATGACGGGATAACCTCGATCGACGTGTCGGGTTGTCCGGCACTCCAGACTCTTAAATGCGATCGTGGGGAGAAGGTGAAGTCGCTCTATCTCAAGAAAGGGCAGGATATTCCGCACCTGACCAAGAATGCCGCGACGGAGATCGTATATGTAGATTGATTTCTCTGCAGGATTCGATTCTGACGACCGTGCAGTCGCGAGCCGCAAGACCCGCCGGCTGCACGGTCTTCTTTCCCGGGGAATTAAATTGCCGGCCGCTTTAGTAATCCTGCGCCCGAAATTGTATTACTTTACGGATGCAAAGATGATAACCGCCCGGAATACCGATCGCGTGCGGAAAGATTTTATTATCTTTGTGCATCCCTAACCTAAAACCGGAGAAGACCCGATGATTTCGACAGTTAAAAAAACTTCGCCGCTGGCCTGGGTGCCTACGGTCTATTTTGCGATGGGGCTTCCGTTCGTCGTGCTGAACATGGTCTCGGCCGTCATGTTCAAGGATATGGGGATTTCCGACGCCCGGATCGCGTTCTGGACGTCGCTGATCATGTGGCCGTGGACGATCAAATTCCTGTGGAGCCCCTTCCTGGAAATTTTCCGCACCAAAAAATTCTTCGTCGTCACGACGCAGCTCCTGAGCGGCGTGTTGTTCGGCCTTGCTGCGCTGGCGCTGCATATGCCCCATTTCTTCGCCGTCACGGTGGGGGTCTTCGCGGTGGTGGCCTTCAGCGGCGCCACGCACGACATCGCGGCCGACGGCGTTTACATGTCGGAGCTCTCGACCGGGGATCAGGCGCGGTATATCGGCTGGCAGGGGGCGTTCTACAACCTTGCGAAACTGGTCGCCACGGGCGGCCTGGTCTGGTTCGCGGGCTGGCTCAGCAAGCGTTTCAGCGATTCCGGGGCGGCGACCTTCGATGCCTATGTGCAGTCGTGGACGGTGGTGCTGGCGATCCTTTGCGGCCTGCTCGTCCTGCTGGGTATTTACCACAGCCGCGAGTTGCCGTCGGGCGGAAGTGCGGCTGACGGACATTCGCTGCGGGAAGGGCTGCGCAGCCTGAAGGAGGTGATCGCAGCGTTCTTCACGAAAAAGCATATCTGGTATTACATCGCCTTCATCATCCTGTACCGCCTGGGCGAGGGCTTCGTGATGAAGATCGTGCCGTTGTTCCTCAAGGCGGATACCGCGGCCGGAGGGCTGGGGCTTACCAACCAGCAGATCGGGTTGTACTACGGCACGTTCGGCGCCGGGGCATTCCTTTTGGGATCGCTGCTCGCGGGCTACTATATCGCCCACCGCGGACTGAGGCGCTCGCTCTTCACGCTGTGCTGCATTTTCAACCTTCCGTTCGCGGTCTATGCGCTGCTGGCATGGTTCCAGCCGCAGTCGATGTGGCTCGTGGGCGGCGGCATCGTCGTGGAGTATTTCGGCTACGGGTTCGGGTTCGTGGGGCTTACGCTCTTCATGATGCAGCAGGTGGCCCCGGGTCGGCACCAGATGGCGCACTACGCTTTCGCCTCGGGCATCATGAACCTTTCGGTGATGCTCACCGGCGCCGTTTCGGGTTACCTGAGCGACTGGAAGGGCTACGGCGTCTTCTTCATCGTGGTCATGCTGGCGACGATCCCCGCCTTTGTGATGACCTGGTTCGTACCGTTCACCTATGATGATAAACCAACAACCAAATAACATGAGCAATCTGAAAATAATGGGCCCGGCACTGCCGGATATGCCGTGGGAAGAGCGTCCCGCGGGGAGCAAGGAGGTTATGTGGCGCTATTCTGCCAACCCGATCATCGGGCGCGACGCGCTTTCGACCTCCAACTCGGTCTTCAATTCGGCGGTCGTGCCGTTTAAGAAGGGCAAGTACAACTATGCGGGTGTTTTCCGCTGCGACGACACGAATCGCCGCATGCGCATCCATGCGGGCTTCTCGGTGGACGGCATCGACTGGGACATCCGCGAGGAGGACTTCAACCTGGTGGGCGGCGACGCCGAGATCTCGGAGTGGGTCTACGGCTACGACCCGCGTGTGGCTCAGATCGGGGACAAATACTACGTGACGTGGTGCAACGGCTACCACGGCCCGACGATCGGCGTGGCGTGGACGGAGGATTTCGAGACGTTCCACCAGCTGGAAAACGCCTTCATCCCGTTCAACCGCAACGGGGTGCTGTTCCCCGCGCAAGATCGGCGGGAAGTTCGCCATGCTCTCGCGTCCGAGCGACAACGGGCATACGGCGTTCGGCGACATTTTCTATTCCGAGTCGCCCGACATGGAGTTCTGGGGACGCCACCGCCACGTGATGTCGCCCGCGGCGTTCGAGGTTTCGGCCTGGCAGTGCATGAAGATCGGCGCGGGGCCCGTGCCCATCGAGACCAGCGAAGGGTGGCTGTTGTTCTACCACGGGGTGCTCCGTTCGTGCAACGGCTACGTCTATGCGTTCGGCTCGGCATTGCTCGACCTGGATGAGCCGTGGAAAGTCACGGCGCGCAGCGGCCCGTACCTGATCTCCCCGCGTGAGACGTACGAGTGCACGGGCGACGTGCCGAACGTGACGTTCCCCTGCGCGGCGCTGCACGACTCCGCGACGGGGCGCGTTGCGGTCTACTACGGGTGTGCGGACACGGTTACGGGGCTTGCTTTCGGTTATATCCCGGAGATCATCGACTTCACCCGCAAAAACAATATACGCTGATGCCGCTGCGACGAACGCTCTTAACTGCTGCGCTCGCCGCAGCCGTTTTCTCGACACCGCTGCGTGCGCAGGAGCCTGCCGATTGGGTCGACCCGTTCATCGGGACGACCAATTTCGGGACGACCAACCCCGGCGCCGTATGCCCCAACGGGATGATGTCGGTCGTGCCGTTCAATGTGATGGGCTCCGACGAGAACCTCTACGATAAGGACGCCCGGTGGTGGTCGGCGCCCTATGAGTACCGCAACAAGTTCTTCACGGGCTTTGCACACGTCACCCTGAGCGGCGTGGGATGCCCCGAGCTGGGCTCGCTGCTGGTAATGCCGACGGCGGGTGCGCTGGACGTCGATTACCGCAACTACGGCAGCGCATATACCAGCCAGACGGCCTTGCCGGGCTACTATTCGAACCTGCTGACCAAGTACGGTATCCGCACCGAGGTGACGGCCACGCCGCGCACGTCGGCCGAGCGCTATACCTTTCCGGAGGGTACGGGACATATTCTGTTAAACCTGGGCGAGGGGCTTACCAACGAGTCGGGAGCCTGGGTGCGCCGCGTGAGCGACACCGAGGTCGAGGGCATGAAACTGCTGGGCACGTTCTGCTACAACCCGCAGGCGGTGTTCCCGGTCTATTTCGTGATGCGCGTCTCGAAACGCCCCGCGGCCACCGGGTTCTGGAAGAAACAACCCCCGAAACAGGGCGTCGAAGCCGAATGGGACAAGGATGCCGGCAACTACAAGCTCTATACGCAATACGGTAAGGACATTGCCGGCGACGACGTCGGCGTGTGGTTCTCCTACGACATGCAGCCGGGCGAGCAGGTCGAGGTGCGCATGGGCGTTTCGTTCGTGTCGGCCGAGAACGCCCGCCTGAACCTCGAAGCCGAGCAGCAGGGGCGCTCGTTCGACGACATTCGTGCGGCCGCACGCCGCACGTGGAACGACGACTTGGGGCGCATCCGCGTCGAGGGCGGTACCGAAGCGCAGAAGAAGGTCTTCTATACGGGGCTTTACCATGCGCTGATCCACCCCAACGTGCTGAGCGACGTCAACGGCGAATACCCCGCGATGGAGAGCGCCGAGATCCGCACGGCCGAGGGCAACCGCTATACGGTCTTCTCGCTGTGGGATACTTACCGCAACCTGCACCAGCTGCTGACGCTGGTCTACCCCGAACGCCAACTGGAGATGGTGCGCTCGATGGTCGGCATGTACCGGGAGTGGGGCTGGCTCCCCAAGTGGGAACTCTACGGCCGTGAAACCTTCACCATGGAGGGCGACCCGTCGATCCCCGTGATCGTCGATACCTGGATGAAGGGGCTGCGCGATTTCGATATGGACGCCGCCTACGAGGCGATGCGCAAATCGGCCACGACGCCGGGCGCGCGGAACAGGATGCGCCCCGACATCGACCCCTACATCGAAAAAGGTTATGTGCCGCTGGGCTTCTACGCCCGCGACCTTTCGGGTGACAACTCCGTGTCGCACGCCCTGGAATACTATATCGCCGACCACGCGCTGTCGCTGCTGGCCGACTCGCTCGGCAAAAAAGACGACGCGGCGTTGTTCCGCGCCCGCTCGCTCGGCTATAAGAACTATTACAGCACCGAGTCGGGCACGTTCCGTCCGATTACCAAGGAGGGTAAGTTCCTCACGCCCTTCGACCCGCGCCAGGGTGAGAATTTCGAACCCGTCCCCGGCTTCCACGAAGGTTCGGCCTGGAACTATACGTTCTATGTCCCGCACGACGTGGCCGGACTGGCCCGGCTGATGGGCGGCAGACGCCGATTCATCGACAAGCTGCAGATGGTCTTCGACCAGGGGCTGTACGACCCGGCGAACGAACCCGACATCGCCTATCCTTACTTGTTCAGCTATTTCCAGGGCGAGGAGTGGCGTACGCAGCGCGAGGTACGGCGTTTGCTGGACAGGTACTTTACGACAGCCCCCGACGGCATCCCCGGCAACGACGACACGGGCACCATGTCGGCGTGGGCGGTCTTCTCGATGATGGGCCTCTACCCGGACTGCCCGGGGGAGCCTTACTATACGCTTACATCGCCTGTTTTCGACAAGGTGACCGTTACGCTCGACCCGAAATACTATCCGGCCGGGGAGCTCGTTATAGAAACGGAGCGCTCCGGAGCCGGCGACGTCTACATCGGCTCGATGACCCTCGGCGGCAGGCCGCTGAAGAAATACCGCATTTCGCACGGTGAACTGGTAGGCGGCGGCCGGCTGGTTTTCGGATTGCAACCCGAACGCAAATAAAAACAACATATGTCCCTATGAATTTAAAATCTCTCTCAGCTCTCGGCGCAGGCCTGCTTTTGGCGGCCTGCTCGCAGGCACCCCGTACGGATTCGCTGACGCAGTATGTCGACATGCGTATCGGCACGGGCGGCCATGGCCATGTATTCATGGGCGCCAACGTCCCGTTCGGCGCCGTACAGCTCGGCCCCACGAGCATCCCGCAGTCGTGGGACTGGACGTCGGGCTACCACATTTCCGACACGACGGTCATCGGTTTCAGCCACACACACCTGAACGGCACCGGTATCGGCGACCTGTTCGACGTCACGGTGATGCCCGTCGTGGGGCAGGTGACCTATGCCCGCGGCACGGAGGACGACCCGCAGTCGGGCATGTGGTCGTATTTCAGCCACGCCAATGAAAAGGCCCGCCCGGGCTATTACGCCACGCGGCTCGACCGCTACGGCATCGACGTGGAGCTGACCGCCACCAAGCGCGTCGGCCTGCACAAATATACCTTCCCGGCATCGGCCGATGCCGCCGTGGTCTTCGACCTCGAGAACGGCGGCTGCTGGGATGCTCCGACCGAAACCTTCATCGAACGTGCCGACGACCATACGATCAGCGGCTACCGCTACTCGACGGGCTGGGCGAAAGACCAGCGGGTCTATTTCACGGCCGAATTCTCCAAACCCTTCAAGTCGCTAGCCATTTACGAGGGCGGCGAGGACGGCGGCCTGCGCGAAGGCGACAGCTTCAGGGCGGAGCGCCTTTACGGCCGGGTCGGTTTCGACACTTCGGCCGGAGAGACGATCTATGTCAAGGTCGCCATTTCGCCCGTGAGCATCGAGAATGCACGCCTGAACATGCAGGCCGAGCTTCCCGGCTGGGACTTCGAAGCGACGGCCGCAGCCGCCGACCGGGCGTGGAACGCCGAGTTGCAGAAGGTGCGCATCGAGACTTCGGACGACGCCGCACGCCGCATTTTCTATACGGCGCTTTACCACACGATGGTCGCCCCGTCCGAATTCTGCGACGTGAACGGCGACTACCGCGGTTCCGACGGCAAGATCTACCGCGCCGCGCCGTTCGTGAACTATACGACTTTCTCGCTGTGGGACACCTATCGCGCCGCCCAGCCCCTCATGACGATCCTCCACCCCGAGAAGATGCCCGACATCGCCAATACGATGCTCCATATCTACCGGCAGCAGGGCAAGCTTCCCGTATGGCACCTGATGGGTAACGAAACCGACTGCATGGTCGGCAATCCCGGTATCCCGGCCCTGGCCGACGCCGTGCTCAAAGGCTACGGCGGCTTCGACAGGGAGCAGGCCTACGAGGCGCTCAAGCAGTCGGCGATGCTCGGCGAGCGGGGTATGGATCTGCGCATGAAATACGGCTATATCCCCTGCGACCTCTTCAACGAGGCGGTGGCTTACGACATGGAGTACGCCCTCGCCGACTGGGCCGTGGCACAGGTCGCCAAAGAGCTGGGCAAGACCGCGGATTACGACCATTTCCTCGAACGAAGCAAATCCTACCGCCATTTCTTCGATCCGCAGACCCGCTTCATGCGCGGCCTCGATTCGAAAGGCCGGTTCCGCACGCCTTTTAATCCGTTCCGCTCGACACACCGCGCCGACGACTACTGCGAGGGCAACGCATGGCAGTACACATGGCTCGTGCCGCACGACGTCGAGGGGCTGATCGGCTGTTTCGGCGGCAAGGAAGCCTTCACCGGGAAACTCGACTCGCTGTTCGTCGTCAGCTCCGTGCTCGAGGGAGCCGCCTCGCCCGACATCTCGGGCCTGATCGGTCAGTACGCCCACGGCAACGAACCCAGCCACCACGTCGTCTACCTCTACACGATGATCGGTCAGCCGTGGAAGACCGCCGACAAGGTGCGCGAGATACTGACGACGCTCTACCACGACCGGCCCGACGGGCTTTCGGGCAACGAGGACGTGGGGCAGATGTCGGCATGGTACGTCCTCTCGTCGCTGGGTTTCTACCAGGTCGAACCCGCCGGGGGCCGCTATTTCTTCGGCTCGCCGCTCTTCGACAAGGCTGAAGTGCGTGTCCGCGACGGTGTGCTGACCGTCACGGCGCATAACAATTCCGCCGCGAACAAATACATCCAGGCGGTGAAGCTCAATGGCAAGCCGTATACGAAACCCTATATTGCCTTCGACGACATCGCCGCGGGCGGTGTGCTCGAATTCGAGATGGGTGCCGAACCCGCAGTGTGGTATGAACTCTAAACATCGGAAGGCCATGAAAAAAGGATATATCGCATTTGCCGCCCTCTGCGCCGCCGCACTCGCTTCGTGCACATGTCCTTCGGCCGGGGAGCAGCGCCTCCGTCCTTCGGAGTACGTTTCGACGCTGGTCGGTACGCAGTCGGATTTTTCGCTCTCGACGGGCAATACCTATCCGGCCATCGCCTTGCCGTGGGGCATGAATTTCTGGACGCCCCAGACCGGCAAGATGGGCGACGGCTGGGCATATACTTACGGGGCGCACCAGGTGCGGGGGTTCAAGCAGACCCACCAGCCTTCGCCGTGGATCAACGATTACGGCCAGTTCTCGCTCATGCCCGTGCGCGGGGAGGATAAATTCGACGAGGAGTCGCGCGCCAGCTGGTTTTCGCACCAGTCCGAAGTGGCCAAACCCTATTACTATAAGACTTACCTCGCCGACCATGACATCCGCGTGGAGATCACGCCGACCGACCGTGCCGCGATGATGCGCTTCACCTTCCCCGACTCGAAGGAGTCGGGTGTGGTGATCGACGCCTTCGACCGCGGTTCGCAGATCGGCATGCTCGACGCCCGCACGATCGTGGGTTACACCACGCGCAACAGCGGCGGCGTTCCGGAGAATTTCCGCAACTGGTTCGTCGTGCGCTTCGATACGCCGTTCAGCGCCGTCGAGCTGACCGATGCCCCCGGCGGATACAAACCCGGCAGCAGCCTGCTCTATCCCGAAGGGCAGCAAGTCCGTGACGGGCGGACACGCCGTGGCGAAGGTGCACTTCCCGACCCGCCGCGGCCAGCAGGTCTGCGCCAGCGTGGCGTCGTCGTTCATTTCTCCCGAACAGGCGCTGCAGAACCTCCGGGAACTGGGTAGCGACGATTTCGAAACGGTGAAGTCCAAGGCGCAGGCGCGCTGGGACGATGTGCTGGGACGCATCGAGGTAGAGGGCGGTACGGACGACCAGTACCGTACGTTCTATTCGTGCCTCTACCGGTCGGTGCTCTTCCCGCGTAAGTTCTACGAGGTGACCGACCAGGGCGAGGTCGTGCATTACAGCCCCTACAACGGCGAGGTGCTCCCCGGCTACATGTATACCGACACCGGGTTCTGGGACACCTTCCGCAGCCTTTTCCCGCTGCTGAACCTCGTTTACCCCTCCGTGAACGCCGAAATCCAGCAGGGACTCGCTAACGCGGCACGCGAGAGCGGTTTCCTGCCCGAATGGGCGTCGCCCGGGCACCGCGGCTGCATGGTGGGCAACAATTCCGCTTCGGTGGTTGCCGATGCCGTGGTGAAGGGCACGAACGACAAAGACCTCGGGGTGCTCTACGATGCGATGGTGTATGCCACGGAGCACGTGCACCCGACCGTTGCGTCGACCGGACGCTGGGGGCACGAGTACTACAACGAGCTGGGATATATCCCTTACGACGTGAACATTCCCGAGAACGTGGCACGTACGCTCGAATACGCCTACGACGACTGGTGTATTCTGCAGGTGGCGAAGAAACTGAACCGTCCCCAGGCTGAACTGGACAAGTGGGCGGCGCGTGCCCGGAACTACCGCAATGTCTTCGACCCCGAAACCCGTCTGATGCGCGGTCGCCTCAGGGACGGCAAGTTCCAGGCGCCGTTCAGTCCCTACAAGTGGGGCGACGCCTTCACCGAGGGTAACTCGTGGCATTATACGTGGTCGGTATTCCACGACGTCGAGGGGCTCGTCGACCTGATGGGCGGCCGGGAGCAGTTCGTCCAGATGCTCGACTCGGTATTCGTCGTGCCGCCGATCTACGACGACAGCTACTACGGATTCCGCATCCACGAGATCACCGAGATGCAGGTGGCCGACATGGGCAACTACGCCCACGGCAACCAGCCTGCGCAGCACATGATCTACCTCTATAATTATGCGGGTGCCCCGTGGAAAGCCCAGTACTGGGCGCGCGAGGTGATGGATCGCCTCTATTCGGCCTGTCCCGACGGCTATTGCGGCGACGAGGACAACGGCCAGACTTCGGCCTGGTATGTCTTTTCCGCCCTGGGGTTCTATTCCGTCTGCCCGGCTTCGGACGAATACGTCGTCGGTTCGCCGCTGTTCCGCAAGGCCGTCGTGAACCTCGAAAACGGGAATAAGATTGTGCTCGAAGCGCCGGACAACAGCCCCGAGAACCGTTATATCGGAGCCGTGCAGTTCGACGGGAAATCCTATACGTATAATTTCCTGCGCCATTCCGACCTCGTGAAGGGTGCCGGCGTCCGCTTCTCGATGCGTCCCGACCCCGATTACACGCGGGGTACGGAGCCCGGGGATGCCCCTTACTCGTTCAGCCGCGAATAACACGGACGGGTTGAACCGATGTCAATCCGCCGCGGCCGGTTCCGGCTGCGGCGGATTTTTTGTTTTTGCCGGAATCCCGAAATGTCGATAATTTGTCAATAGAATATGCCCGGGGATTTTGTAAATCGGCTGAAAAGCGCTACTTTTGTAACGTTGTTTTGACAATTGTTAGGTTAATCCGAACACCTCCCCATGACATCTACCGACAGAATCGACCAACGCGAACGTAAGAAACAGCAGGGCCAGGCCGCTGCGTTCTATTCGTCGTGCCGACAGCAGGATCGGAGTACGCAGATGCAAGGGCAGCAGGTGTCCGGGAGCGGAATACGCAGATAGATACCAGACCGCCATGACATACGTGTCGTGGCGGTCTGTCTTTTTTTCAAACTTAAAACCAAAGGATATGAAGGTCGGTGTTATTATGGGCTCAGTGAGCGATTATGAGGTGATGGCCGATGCCGTCGCCATGCTCGGACAATTCGGTGTCGATTTCGAAAAGCGTGTGGTGAGCGCCCACCGTACCCCTGACCTGCTGTGCGAATATGCCAAGACGGCCAAAAGCCGCGGTATCGGGGTGATTATCGCCGGTGCGGGCGGTGCCGCGCATCTGCCGGGCATGGTGGCCTCGATGACCACGCTGCCCGTGGTGGGCGTCCCCGTGAAGTCGCGTGCCCTGAACGGGCTGGATTCGCTGCTTTCGATCGTGCAGATGCCTGCGGGCGTTCCGGTGGCGACGACGGCCATCAACGGGGCGAAGAACGCGGCGCTGATAGCCGTGTCGATCCTCGCACTGCAGGATGCGGAGCTGGCCGCCCGGCTCGAAGCGTTCCGTGCGAAACAGACCGCCGACGTGCTGGCGGCAGAACTTTAATCCGGCAGGGGAGGCGACTATGGCAGAGAAAACGAAAACGATCGGTATCATCGGCGGCGGTCAGCTGGGGCTGATGATCGTCGAGCAGGCGCACCTGCTCGGGGCGCGCACGCTGTGCCTCGACCCTGCGCCCGACGCCCCCGCGTTCGCGCTGAGCGACGGGCACATCGTGGCGGCGTATGACGATGCCGCGGCGCTCGAAGAGCTTTGCCGCCGTAGCGATGTGGTGACCTACGAATTCGAAAACGTCCCGGGCAGCGTGCTGATCCCGCTGGAAAAGAAATACAACATCCCGCAGGGTTTCCGCCCGCTCTACGATTCGCAGGATCGCCTGCGCGAGAAGGACAATGCCCGCGCCAACGGGCTGCGGACGCCCCTGTACGCCGCCGTGGACGACGAGGCGTCGCTGCGTGCCGCCTTGGCCGAGATAGGATTCCCGGCGGTGCTCAAGACCCGTACGCTGGGATACGACGGCCACGGGCAATTGGTGTTGAAGGACGAGGCCGACGTGTCGCGTGCGCTGCCGATGCTCTCCGTACCCTGCATCCTGGAGGCGTTCGTGCCGTTCGATTTCGAAGCCAGCATCGTGATGGTCTCGGACGGGGAGCGCGTCATCCATTTCCCCATCGGGCGGAACGTCCACCGCGACGGTATCCTCGACCTGTGCTTCGTCCCCGCCGAGGGGATGGACGACGGCCTGCGCAGCCGCATGGCTGCGGCCGGCGAGCGGTTCATGAAATCCTGCCGCTACCGCGGGATCCTCGCCATCGAGTTCTTCATCCGCGACGGGGAGTTCTATTTCAACGAAATGGCGCCGCGGCCCCACAATTCGGGGCACTATACGATCGAAGGCTGTACGACCAACCAGTTCCGCGAACTGGTGCGCTTCCTGCTGGGCGAACCGTTGCAGGAGCCGCGGCTCGTGGCGCCGACCGTGATGAAGAACATTTTGGGGCAGGATCTCGAAGCGGCCGAGAGAGTCGCCGCCGAAAACCGCCCGGGTGTCCATGTCCACCTTTACGGCAAGACCGAGAGCCGTCCGAAGCGCAAGATGGGGCATATCACCTTCGTTGGGATCGACGCCGGGGAATACGGTGCCGCGTGGGCTGACAGATTCGTAAAATAAGTGCAAACGAAATAACATGGAAAACTACCGGATTTTTGTTGAGAAACATCCCCGTTTCCGGGTCGAGGCCGACAGCCTGCGCCGGGAGCTGAACACCAATCTGAACCTGGACATCCGCAGCCTGCGGTTGCTCAACGTCTACGACCTGTTCGGGTTCAGCCGAGAGCTGCTCGAAAAGAGCCGTTACAGCGTCTTTGGCGAAGTGGTAACCGACAACGTGACCGATTCGTGCGACCTGGCGGGACGGAAATACATCGCCGAGGAGTACCTCCCCGGCCAGTTCGACCAACGTGCCGCGTCGGCCGTCGACTGCGTGCGGCTGATCGACCCGTCGGCCCAGGTGCGCATCCGCTCGTCGAAGCTGTTGCTGTTCGACGATGCCGTTTCCGACGAAGATCTGGCGCGCATCCGCCATTACTATATCAACGCGGTCGAGTCGCGCGAGAAGAATCTGGACGTGCTGACCGACATGGAGCAGGCCGAGGTGAAGCCCGTCGCCGTGCTCGAAGGCTTCACGAAGATGACCGACGCCGAACTGGAACCCTGCTGCAAGCGGTACGGGCTGGCGATGAATGCCGACGACCTGCGCGAGGTGGTGAAATATTTCCGTGCCGAGGGGCGCGACCCCTACGAGACCGAGTTGCGCATCCTCGACACCTATTGGAGTGACCACTGCCGCCATACGACCTTCACCACCGAGCTGGAGGGCATCACGGTCGAGGAATCGTTCGTAAAGGACGAGATCGAGGATTCGCTGGCCCTCTACCTGCGCATCCGCCGCGAACTGGGGCGCGAGCACAAGAGCATCTGCCTGATGGACATGGCCACGATCGGCGCCCGCTACCTGCGCAAGAAAGGGCTGCTGGACGACCTGGAAGTGAGCGACGAGAACAACGCCTGCTCGGTCTATGTCGATGTCGACGTGGACGGGCCGACCGAGAAGTGGCTGCTGCAGTTCAAGAACGAAACCCACAACCATCCGACCGAGATCGAGCCGTTCGGCGGCGCTTCGACCTGTCTGGGCGGCGCTATCCGCGACCCGCTGTCGGGGCGCAGCTACGTCTATCAGGCCATGCGCGTAACGGGTGCCGGCAATATCTACCAGAAGGTGTCCGATACGCTCGAAGGCAAGCTCCCGCAGAGCGTCATTTCGAAGAAGGCCGCCGCGGGTTACTCCAGTTACGGCAATCAGATCGGGCTGGCAACGACCCATGTGCGCGAGATTTACCACGAGGACTATGTGGCCAAGCGCCTCGAAGTCGGTGCCGTGGTCGGTGCCGTGAAGGCTGAAAACGTCCGCCGCGAAAAACCCGTCCCGGGCGACAAGATCGTCATGCTGGGCGGCCGCACGGGGCGTGACGGTATCGGCGGCGCCACGGGTTCGTCGAAAGAGCACAACACCAAGTCGCTGGAGACCTGCGGCAGCGAGGTGCAGAAGGGCAACGCCTCCTGAGGAGCGCAAGCTCGAACGTCTGTTCCGCCGTCCGGAGGTGACGCGGCTCATCAAGAAATCGAACGACTTCGGCGCAGGCGGCGTCAGCGTCGCCATCGGCGAGCTGGCCGACGGGCTGGACATTTACCTCGACCGCGTGAAGACCAAGTACAGCGGCCTGAATTCCACGGAACTGGCGATCAGCGAGTCGCAGGAGCGCATGGCGGTAGTCGTCGAAGCGAAGGACGTCGCCGAATTCATGGGCTACTGCCGCGAGGAGAATATCGAGGCGGTCGAGGTGGCCGACGTGACGGATACGGCCCGTATGCGGATGTTCAACAAAGGGCGCAAAGTCGTAGACCTCGCCCGTGAATTCATCGACAGCGCCGGGGCGAAGCACTATGCCGAAGCCATGATCGGCGAGGTGGAGAACCGCGATCCCTTTGCCCGCGAGGTCGTGGGCGCGACGTTTGCCGAACGCTTCGAGGAGAACCTGCGAGACAACAATGTCGTCTCGCAGCGCGGTCTGATCGAGATGTTCGATTCGACGATCGGCCGTTCCACCGTGCTGATGCCGTTCGGCGGCCGCACGCAGGGCAGCGAAACGCAGGTGTCGGTGCAGAAACTCCCGACCGACGGTTACACCGACACGGCCAGCATCATGGCCTTCGGCTACAATCCCTACCTGGCCTCGTGGAGCCCTTACCACGGTGCTGCGTATGCCGTCGTCGAAGCTGCTGCCAAGGTCGTGGCTGCGGGCGCGCGTTATGACAGGATGCGTTACTCATACCAGGAATATTTCGAACGCATGACCCGCGATCCCCGCTCGTGGGGCAAGCCGCTGGGTGCCCTGCTCGGTGCGCTGAAGATGCAGGTCGAACTGGGCCTGCCCTCGATCGGCGGCAAGGACTCGATGTCGGGCACGTTCCAGCATATCAACGTCCCGCCCATGCTGATGGCCTTCGGCATCACGACGGTGAATGCCGGGACGGTCATTTCGACCGATTTCAAGAAGGCCGGCAACCGTATCTACCTCGTGCGCCATACGCCTAGGGAGAACCATATGCCCGACACGGCGCAGCTGAAGGACAACTTCGGCTTTGTCAGCGAAAATATCGAACGCGGCAATATCCTCGCCGCATGGTCGGTGGGCTTCGGAGGTGTCGCCGAAGGTCTTGCCAAGATGGCTTTCGGCAACCGCATCGGTGCCGAGGTGGAGATGGACGAGGCGGAACTCTTCGGATACGCCTATGGTTCGATCCTTGTCGAGAGCGCCGTCGAACTGACCCATCCTGCGGCCGGGCTGCTGGGTATGACCGCAGCCGAAGGGGCGTTGACCGTCAACGGCGTGAAAATGCCGCTCGACGCCCTCTACAAGGCCAATACCGAGAAATTCGCGGCCGTTTACCCCGACAAGGGGGAGAACCATGCCGGAGTGATGACCTCGGAGCCCGCACCCCGGACTTTCGCCTATCGGGGCGAAGCCGTCGAACATCCGCTGGTCTATATCCCCGTGTTCCCGGGCACCAACTGCGACTACGACACGGCCAAAGCATTCCGCAAGGCCGGGGCCGAGGTCGAAATGAGCGTGTTGTGCAACCTCGGGGGCGACGACATCCTGCGTTCGATCCGCGAAATGAAGGAACATATCCGCCGCGCCCATATCTTCGTGCTGAGCGGCGGCTTCTCGTCGGGCGACGAACCCGACGGCAGCGCCAAGTTTATCGTCAACGTACTCAACAATAAGGATATACGCGATGAAATCCATGCGTTGCTCGACCGCGGAGGGCTGATCCTCGGCATCTGCAACGGTTTTCAGGCGCTCGTCAAGTCGGGCCTGCTGCCGTACGGCCGCCTGGGCATGGTGACCAAGGATTCGCCGACGCTGTTCCGCAACGACATCAACCGCCATATTTCGCAGATCGTCTCGACGCGCGTCTCGACGCTCAACTCCCCGTGGCTCGCGGGCTTTGGCCTGGGCGACATCCACTCGATCGCTGTCAGCCACGGCGAAGGCAAGTTCGTCGTGAGCGAAGAACTTGCCCGGGAGCTGTTCGCCAACGGGCAGGTGGCCTTCCAGTATGTCGATCCCGAAGGGCGTGCGACGGCCGAGGCGCCGTACAACCCCAACGGTTCGTCGTATGCCATCGAGGGCCTGGTGTCGCGTGACGGCCAGATCCTCGGCAAGATGGGGCATACGGAGCGTTACGAGAAAAACCTCTTCAAAAATATCGCAGGCGAGAAGGAGCAGTCGCTGTTCCGCAATGCCGTCGACTATTTCCGCAAAAATTAGTACAATATAAAACTTAAACTCACAAACACCATGAAACAGCTCGAAATGCTCTACGAAGGCAAGGCAAAACAGGTTTTCCGCACCGACGATCCCGACAAGATCATCATCCACTACAAGGATGCGGCGACGGCTTTCAACAACATCAAGAAGGCTACGATCGAGAACAAGGGCGTGCTGAACAACGCCATCTCGACCCTGATTTTCAAAGAGCTTCAGAAGGCGGGCATCAAGACGCACTACATCGAGACGATCAACGACCGCGACCAGGTGTGCCGCCGGGTGACGATCATCCCGCTGGAGGTGATCGTGCGCAATGTCATCGCCGGTTCGATGGCCCAGCGTCTGGGCATCGAGGAGGGCACGCAGCCGTCGAACACCATTTACGACATCTGCTACAAGAAGGACGAACTGGGCGACCCGCTGATCAACGACCACCACGCCGTAGCGCTGGGTGCCGTGACCTACGACGAGCTGGATCTGATTTACGCCATGACTTCGCGCATCAACGAAGTGCTGCGGAACATGTTCGCCAAGATGAACATCAACCTCGTGGACTTCAAGATCGAGTTCGGCCGTACGTCGGACGGGGAGATCGTGCTCGCCGACGAGGTGTCGCCCGACACCTGCCGCCTGTGGGACATGACGACCAACGAGAAACTCGACAAAGACCGTTTCCGTCGTGACCTGGGCAAGGTGCGCGAGGCTTACGAGGAGATTTTGGCACGTTTGCAGAAAATCGTCGGGTAATGGTGATGGGGCAGATTAGCGACCGCGAGTTGCATGAGGAGTGCGGGGTGTTCGGCGTCTTCGGAGTCAAGGACGCAGCGTCGCTGACCTACTATGGCCTGCATGCCTTGCAGCACCGCGGACAGGAGGGTGCCGGTATCGTGACCGTCGACCGGGACGCGACGTTCCGCCGCATCAAGGGCGGCGGCCTGGTGACCGAGGTGTTCGGCGAGGGAAACCTCTCGACGCTCAAGGGCGACATGGCCATCGGGCATGTGCGCTATACCACCGCCGGCGGTGGTGGCATCGAGAACGTGCAACCGTTCCTTTTCCGCCACAACACGGGCGATTTCGCGCTGGCGCACAACGGCAATATCGTCAATTCGGCGCTGCTGCGTATTTACCTCGAGAACAAGGGGAGCCTGTTCCAGTCGACCTCGGACAGCGAAATCCTGGCGCACCTGATCAAGAAGGAGACCAAGTATCACGACCGTCCGCGCATCTATTCGATCATCGACGCGCTGAACATGATCGAGGGGGCTTTTGCATTCCTGATCATGACCGCCAATCGCATCTATGCCTGCCGTGACAAATACGGCCTGCGGCCGCTGTCGATCGGCCGGCTGGGCGACGGTTATGTCGTGTCGAGCGAAACCTGCGCGTTCGACGTGCTGGGTGCGGAGTTCGTCCGCGACGTCGAGCCGGGCGAGATCGTCACGATCGACAGCGAGGGCATCCGGAGCCGCGATTTCTCGCAGTATAAGCGTTGCGAGATGTGCTCGATGGAGTATATCTACTTTGCACGTCCCGACAGTGACATCGAAGGGTGCAACGTCCATGCCTACCGCAAGGAGTCGGGGCGCCTGCTCTTCGGCGAGGCGCCTGCCGAGGCGGACATCGTGGTCGGGGTTCCCGACTCGAGCCTCAGCGCCGCGATGGGCTATGCCGAGGCGAGCGGCCTGCCGTATGAAATGGGGCTCATCAAGAACAAGTATATCGGCCGTACGTTTATCCAGCCTTCGCAGGAGCTGCGCGAGAAGGGTGTGCGGATGAAGCTTTCGGCCGTGCGCAGCATCGTCAAGGGCAAGCGCGTGGTGCTGGTCGACGATTCGATCGTGCGCGGTACGACCTCGCGCCGCATCGTCACGATGCTCAAGGAGGCGGGGGCCACCGAGGTGCACGTGCGCATTGCCAGTCCCCCGATGACGCACCCCTGCTTCTACGGGGTGGATACCTCGACCCGCGACGAGCTGATCTCGGCGCGCAAGGAGGTGGACGGTGTCCGCGAGGAGATATGCGCCGATTCGCTGGCGTTCCTGTCGCCCGGGGCGCTGCTCAGGGCGGGGAACCGCAAGGATTTGTGCATGGCCTGCTTCACGGGGCACTATCCCACGGCGTTGTACCAGTCGGTCGATGAGGTGAACAAAGACGTAAAATGTTAAGGACTACTTTAAAAGGAAGATTATAATGGCACAGAGTTATGAGAAGGCCGGTGTGAACCTCGAGGCTGGATACGAAGTGGTGCGGCGCATCAAGAAACACGTGGCATCGACCTCGCGCCTGGGCGTGATGGGCAATATCGGTGCATTCGGAGGCATGTTCGACCTCTCGGCGCTGAACGTGAAGGAGCCGGTGCTGGTGAGCGGTACCGACGGCGTGGGCACGAAGCTCAAGCTGGCGTTCGAGATGGACAAGCACGACACGATCGGCGTCGATGCCGTGGCCATGTGCGTCAACGACGTGCTGGCGCAGGGTGCCGAGCCCTTGGTGTTCCTCGACTATGTCGCCGTAGGCCATAACGAACCCCAGAAGATCGAAGCCATCGTGAGTGGCGTTGCCGACGGCTGCCGCCAGGCGGGTTGTGCGCTGGTCGGCGGCGAGACGGCCGAAATGCCGGGCATGTACTCCGAGGGCGAGTACGACATCGCCGGTTTCACGGTCGGCGTGGTCGAGAAATCGAAGCTCATCGACGGATCGAAGGTCAGGGCCGGCGATGTGCTGGTCGGCATCGCGTCGAGCGGCGTGCACTCCAACGGTTTCAGCCTCGTGCGTAAGATTCTTGCGGATAACTGCCTGGATCTGCACAAGGTCTATCCCGAGTTGTCGAACAAACTGCTGGGCGAAGTGCTGCTCACCCCGACGAAGATCTACGTGAAGCAGGTGCTCGAAGTGATCCGCAGCTGCGACGTACACGGCATCAGCCATATCACGGGCGGAGGGTTCGACGAAAATATCCCCCGCATTCTGCACGAAGGGCAGGGGCTCGAGATCGAGGAGGGCACTTGGGAGATTCTGCCCGTGTTCCGCTTCCTCGAGAAATACGGCAAGGTGGCCCACCGCGAGATGTTCAACATCTTCAACATGGGTATCGGCATGGTCATCGCCCTCGATGCGTCGCAGGCAGAGAAAGCCATCGCCATCCTTGCGGAGCAGGGCGAGAAGGCGGCCGTCATCGGACGTGTCACGGACACCGAGGGTGTCGTAATCCGCTAAGGCCGTGCGACGCCTTGCGGTCTTTGCCAGCGGCAGCGGCACGAACTTCGAGGCTATCGCCACGGCCTGCGAGCGGGGAGAGATCCCGGCCCGGGTGGTGCTGATGGTCTGCGACAAACCCGGCGCCGGGGTTGTGCAGCGGGCTGCGGGGCACGGGGTCGAGGCATTCGTATTCGCCCCGAAAGAGTATGCCTCGAAGGCCGACTACGAGCGCGAGATCGTGCGGCGGCTCGACCAAGCCGGCGTGGAGCTGGTCTGCTTGGCGGGGTACATGCGCATCGTCGGCGACGTGCTGCTGGGGGCTTACGGCGGACGGATCGTCAACATCCACCCTTCGCTGCTGCCGGCATTCCGCGGGGCGCATGCCATCGAACAGGCGCTGGAATACGGCGTCAAGGTCTTCGGTGTGACGATCCACTATGTCGATGCGACGCTCGACGGCGGGAAGATCATCTCCCAGCGGGCGTTCGGATACGACGGAGACGACATCGCCGAGCTGGAAGCCCGGATTCATGCGGTGGAATATCCGCTTTATATAGAAACGATTAATAAATTATTAAAGGAATAATAACGATATGCGTGCATTAATCAGTGTCAGCGACAAAACGGGTGTTGTTGATTTCGCCAAGGGCCTGCGTGCCCTGGGCTGGGAGGTGATCGCCACGGGCGGCACGATGAAACTGCTCTCCGACAGCGGGGTCGAGGTTATCAACATCAGCGACGTGACGGGCTTTCCCGAGATCTGCGACGGCCGCGTCAAGACCCTGCACCCCAACGTGCACGGCGGCCTGCTGGCCCGCCGCGACGATCCCGAACACCTGAAAGCGCTGAAGGAGAACAAGATCGAGTTTATCGACATGGTCTGCGTGAACCTCTATCCGTTCCGCCAGACCATTGCCAAACCCGATGTGAAGATGGAGGACGCCATCGAGAATATCGACATCGGCGGCCCCTCGATGCTGCGTTCTGCGGCCAAGAACTGGGCCGACGTCACGGTGGTCTGCGACCCTGCGGACTATGAGCAGGTGCTCGGTGAAATCCGTGCCGGCGGCAATACGGAAAAGGCTACGCGCCTGAAACTTTCGGCCAAAGCATACACCCATACGGCTGAGTACGATGCGATGATCGCGGCCTATATGCGTGCACAGGCCGGGCTTAACGAGAAGCTGTTCCTTGAATTCGACCTCGTGCAGTCGCTGCGCTACGGGGAGAACCCCCACCAGTCGGCCAAGTTCTACCGTGAGGAGAAAGAGGTGCCTTATTCGCTGGCTTTTGCCCGTCAGCTCAACGGCAAGGAGTTGTCGTACAACAATATCCAGGATGCCAATGCCGCGCTGTGTATCGTCCGCGAGTTCGATGAGCCGTTCTGCGTGGGGCTCAAACATATGAATCCCTGCGGTGCTGCCGTCGGCAAGGATGTCGTGGATGCCTGGACGAAGGCTTATGAGGCCGACAAGGTGTCGATCTTCGGGGGGATCGTCGCCACGAACCGCACCGTAACGCGCGAGGCGGCCGAGTTGATGAAACCGATCTTCCTCGAGATCATCATGGCGCCGAAATTCGACGAAGGGGCGCTCGAAGTGCTCTGCACGAAGAAAAACCTGCGGCTGCTGGAGGTCGATATGGAGCAGGGCGACGCCGATTCCAAGCAATATGTCAGCGTCAACGGCGGCCTGCTGGTGCAGGATCTCGACGTGGCGACGAAAACCGTCACGGCCGATATGTGCGTGACGAAGGCAAAACCCGCCGCGGCACAGATGGCCGACCTGAATTTCGGCTGGCATATCGTCAAGCACGTCAAGTCGAACGCCATCGTCGCCGTCAGGGACGGCCGTACGTTGGGCGTGGGCGCCGGGCAGATGAACCGCATCGGCTCGGCCGAGATCGCCCTCCGGCAGGCGCATGCCGCCGGCGTCACCGAAGGGCTGGTGCTGGCTTCGGACGGCTTCTTCCCCTTCGACGACTGCGTGACGCTGGCTGCCGAATACGGCGTGACGGCCATCGTGCAGCCGGGCGGCTCGGTGCGCGACGAAGACTCGATCCGGAAGGCCGACGAGAAGGGCATCGCCATGGTATTCACGGGCGAGCGCCATTTCAAACATTGATTTTCGATTATCGCGGCACCTTTCGCCTCACCGTGCCCGCTTCGGGCGGGAAACAGGATGCTGTGCCCCGCCCGAAGCGGACTTCGCCAAGGTGAAATCCGCTTCCGTGGCGATCGGAAATCGGACGGTATAAATAAAAACTTTTGCCGCTGCGACAAGCCTCTCCCGAGGGAGGGGCTTGGGGAGAGTGCCGGACTTGTGAGCGGCGGTAGGCCGTGCATACATCGTCCGGCGGCATAACGGCGGTGAAAACTATTAATTCGTATTCGTATGAAAGTTTTGGTTATTGGCGGCGGTGGCCGTGAACATGCAATTGTGGATGCGCTGTCGCGCTCGCCCCAGGTGGAGAAGATATTTTGCGCCCCCGGCAATGCGGGTATTACGGCGCAGGCCGAGTGCGTGGCTATCCGCGAGACGGAGGTGGAGCGGCTGCGCGATTTTGCGGCGCAGAACGGCATCGGTCTTACGGTCGTCGGCCCCGAGGTGGCGTTGGCGGCGGGTGTGGTCGATGTGTTCAAGGCCGCCGGGCTGCGGGCTTTCGGCCCTACGAAGGCTGCCGCGCGTATCGAGTCGAGCAAGGAGTTCGCCAAAGACCTGATGGCCAAATACGCCATTCCGACGGCCGGTTACCGGGCCTTCACCGATTATGCCGCGGCGATGGACTATGTCGCTTCGCGTCCGCTGCCTGCTGTGCTGAAATACGACGGGCTGGCCGCGGGCAAGGGCGTGGTGATCGCCGAGACGATGGAGGAGGCCGATGCCGCCCTGAAGGACATGTTGCTCGACGACAAATTCGGCGCGGGCAAGGTCGTCGTCGAGGATTTCCTCACGGGGCCTGAATTTTCGTTCATGTGCTTCGTCTCCGGGCATAAGGTATGGCCGATGGTGCTGGCGCAGGATCACAAGCGGGCATTCGACGGCGACAAGGGGCCCAATACGGGCGGTATGGGCGCATATTCGCCCCTGCCGTTCATTACGGCCGAGGATGAACGCTATGCGCTCGAGAAGGTGTTGCAACCGACCGCCGACGCGATGGTCGCCGAAGGGTGTCCGTTCGAAGGCGTGCTTTACGGAGGCCTGATGAAGACCCCGCAGGGGATCAAGGTCATCGAATTCAACGCCCGTTTCGGCGATCCCGAAACCGAGGTCGTGCTGCCGCGCCTGAAGAGCGATATCGTCGATATCTTCTGCGCTGTGGCCGACGGAGCGGATACGCAGCTCGTATGGCACGATTTCGCCACGCTCGGCATCGTGCTCGCATCGAAAGGCTATCCCGGAGCCTATGAAAAGGGCTGCGAGATCAAGGGGCTCGACCGGGTGGAAGGCGCCCTTTACCACATGGGGACGAAGGCCGACGGCAGCCGCATCCTCACCTCGGGCGGCCGCGTGCTGTTCGTCGTGGGCAAAGGAGCCACGCTCGCCGAGGCACGCGCCAATGCGCTGCGGGATGTCGCACGCATCGGATGCGACAACCTCTTCCACCGCACCGACATCGGACATTGGGCATTTGAAAATTAGTTATATATAAGGTATGGTTATCAGCGGAAAAGAACTCTCAGCAAAACTCAAGGCCGAAATGGCCGCCGAAGTGGCTACTTTCGGCGCGAAATACGGACGCGTGCCGCATCTGGTCGTAATCCTCGTGGGCGAAGACCCGGGCAGCGTCTCCTATGTGACGGGCAAGGCTAAGGCCTCGGCCGAAGTCGGCATCCGCAATACGACGATCCGCAAGCCGGAGTCGGTCTGCGAGGCCGAGTTGCTCGGCATCATCGCCGACCTGAATGCCGACGAAGGCGTCGACGGAATCCTGGTGCAGCTGCCCCTGCCCAAGCATATCGACGCGGACAAGGTGATCGCCGCGATCGACAAGGAGAAGGATGTCGACGGCTTCCATCCCCTCAATGTGGCGGCTTTGTGGCAGAAACAGCCCTGTACGCTGCCCTGTACGCCGAAAGGTATCCTCAAGATGCTGCGGGCTGCGGGCGTGGAGATCGCCGGCAAGGAGGCCGTGGTGATCGGCCGCAGCAATATCGTCGGGCTTCCCGTCTCGAAATTGCTGTTGGATGCCAATGCCACCGTGACCATGGCGCACAGCCGTACGCGTAACCTGGGCGAGGTGACGCGCCGCGCCGACATCCTGGTCGTGGCGATCGGCCGCCCGAAGTTCGTAACGGCGGATATGGTGCGTGACGGGGCCGTGGTGATCGACGTGGGTGTCAACCGCGATCCCGAAACCGGCAAGCTGTGCGGTGACGTCGATTTCGCCGCCATCGAGCCCAAGGCGTCGGTCATCACCCCTGTTCCCGGCGGCGTGGGGCCGATGACGATCTGCTGCCTGATGGAGAATACGATCGAGTGCTTCCTGCGGCGTATCGCGCGGAAATAGCCCCGAATCGCCTGCCCCGGACGTTGTTCGCCTCCGGTGCCCTCCCCCGCAAAACCCGAAGTGAAAACTTCGGGTTTTTTAGTGCCTTGCCTTTTCCCGGCCTTCGCCGTTGGGGGAGGGCGGCGGTTTTTCTGCGGCCTGCTTCGAGCAATGCATGTCCGGCATTTTGCCGGGTTAGGGCTCCTCTGATGTCGATTTTCAGGATGCTTGTATACAGATACGCCCATGGACTATATATGAAAGCCCGAATAGGTATACAAAAATGCTTTTTGTGTAGGCTTATTCGGTTCATATGGTGCAATGATGCGGTTTTTATTTAACTTTGAATATCATTAATGAACGAAATTGTGTGATGAAGTGTGAACAATTTGGTGTAATGTGAATAATTACGTTCTGTAAGAGAGGATAATTGGGGCTGTCGGTTGAATTCGTTTGAGCGGGTTGCAGGCCGTCCAAAAAATGTATAACAATTTAATAAACTATCTAAATGAAACTTTTTTACTATGCGGCAGCTGCTGCAGCCATGGCTTCGGCCGTTTTCTGTTCTTGCGATAAACAGGACGAAGTTACCCCCCCCCAGCCTGAAATCGCGCCTGTACAGTTCGTAGGTGTGACGGCACTCGATGTCGTTACGCGTGCCGAGGCGAAACCGTATGCAGCCGATTTCAATGTTTTTATTCCCGGCGTTACTGCTGCAACGAAACTGGTGAAATTTAATGCCGATGCATGGACTGTCGATGGCGATCCCATCTTGGTGGATCGCACGGGCGGTACGCTGGTGGCATGGGCGCCTTCGGCTCTGGCGGTGACTACTTCTGCCAGTGGTGCCGAATATACGCTGACGGCGCAAAAGGATGCGGCCGCACAGGATTTGATCTACCAGCCCCAGCCTGTCAATGCTGCCAATGCGGGAGCTGTTGCCGTCGAGATGAAGCACGCCTATTCCAAACTCTCTTTCCTGGCAACGGCCGGCAATGGATACACGGGTGCTGCCAATCTTACTCAGGTGCAGATTACCGGTGGAATCTATGCGACCGGCACGCTCGATATGGTAGCCGGCACGGTGGATCCGGCCGGCACGGCGACGGGGGCGCTTACCCTGGCCGCCGGCGAAAAGGCGCTTGTCGTGCCTATGGCCGCTAAGCCTACCCTTGCCGTGACCTGCACGATCGACGGCGAAGAATTCACAACAAGCATTACGGCTGATACCATGCCGTCGCTGCTGGCTGGCGTGGAATACGAAATTACGTTGACGGTCATCGGCCAGGAGGCTGTCATCTCTTCGGTGAAGGAGGTTCCCTGGACTACGACCGAAGTGAACGGCGGAACCATATACTGACGACTTTAAGTGACGATATGCAAAACGGAAAGCCGCAGACTGTAAAGTCTGCGGCTTTCTTGTCGTGGGTGCGATATCGCACCTTGCGTTGCGGCGCAGCAGGGCGGTACTACCTCTTGGCGTAAGAGCAGTGCAGTGCCTCGGGCAGCGGAGCCCCGGGGGCTCGCCGCCAGACCATGGCCCTGTCTTTCGAGGCGTCGCCCGTCCCGAAATCGAAGCCGTCTTGCGATGAGAATGTCACCGGGACGGCGCCTTCGAAGCCGTATTTTGCATAGAACCCGTGCAGCCACTCCTCGCTCGGGATCAGGAAGGCCGCCTCGTCGCCCTGCTCGCCGATGAGCCGCATCGCTTCGCGTATCAGCTTGCCGGCCAGTCCCCTGCGGCGGAATTCGGGCGCTGTCGCTACGCCGTAGATGTAGGTCGACCGTCCCAGCTCGCTCTCGAACGGCAGCATGTGGAGCATGGCCGCCGTACGCCCTTCGCATTCGGCCGTCAGCATCCTGCGGCGGCTGTAATAGCGCATCAGGAACGAGTCGACGAATTGTTCGTCGTCGCCGAATGCCGCCGTCCAAAGTTCCTTGCAGGCGATTTCGTCCGGGTGCAGGTGGATGGCCGCATATTTGTGCTGGATGACGGCGGGGTGGTAGGAGAGCTTCGACTGGCGCAACCCGTCGATCCCGAGGTCTTCCTCGCGGTTTATCATCGTGAAACGCGCGGGAAGGTGCTGTGCGAAGAGTTTGTTGATGATCGTGAAGGCGCCGTCGTAGTCGGTGTCCGCCTTCTCGACATGCGTGTCGAACGTATGGTCGTTGACCGCCGAACCGTATGTGAACGCGATCAGTTTGTCGCCTACGTAGATACAGCCGCCGATCATTTCCAGTTCTTCGAAATGTTCGAAAGCCCGCTGCATGGCCCGCTGTTCGGCGCACAGTTCCGAGGTGTGCCCTTCGTGGGCCCGGCGCCATTCGCGTTCGAGCTGCATGCACTCCCCGAACCGCTCGCGCGTGAGTTGCTCGTACCGGAAATCGGGGTATTCCGCCATGAAACGGTTGATGTGGTTGCGTTTGGGCTGGTACCTGCGTCCCGTGAGGTTGCGCAGGTCGTCGGCGTTGTAAACGTAATCTTCCATCCCGCGGTCGGATTCGAACGCGAACAGCCCGGCGTGCATGTTGCGAACCATCTCGCGCCCCTCGTCCGTAAGCCCGATGATGCGCAGCCGCTGTCCGTGCGCATGGGCATCTTCGCGCAGGGCGGGGATGATCCGGGCGAAATCCCCTTCGCCGACGGGTTGCATGTACCCGATCTTCTCCCCGCCCCCGATCTGGAAGCGGATCACCAGGAAGCCGTCGATCACGGCCCAGGCACTGTGGTACATCGCCTGCCAGCAGTACATGTTGGCGAATGCGAGGTCGCAGTTGTAGATGCCCGAAGGCATGGTATAGCGCTCGATGGTCTGTTTATCCTCGAGGCGCACGGGTTTGAATTCAATCATGGACGATGTAACTCTTTTTTTCTGCGTGGGAATAGTATTGCTGGACAAGGGCGCGGAAATCCTGCAGGAGGGAGTCCCCTGCGCCCGACGCTTCCGGTTTGTCCTGCGCGTCGTCGAAGCGGATCGTGCCGTCGTTCGTCACGGCCTGGAACGCCCCGTCCCAGCTCACCGACCACTGCTGTCGCTGCGGTTCGTTCAGCACGTCGCGGCCGAATGCGAAATAGGACTCCGTATTGCCCAGCAGCCCTAGGAGCGTGGGCATGATGTCGAGCTGCTGCACGACCTCTCCGACCTGGCCCCGCAAGGCGCCGTCGGGGGTATACATGAAGCCGATGATATGGTAGTTGCCCGGATAGCTGCGGGTTTCGGCGGCGAATTTTTCGGAGGACACATGGTCGGCTACGAATACGAATATCGTGCGGCGGAACCATTCTTCGCTTCCGAAGCGCTCGAAGAAGAGCCGGAAGGCATTGTCGACATAGGCTACTCCCTTGTGCAGTTTCGTGTAACCGGCCGGGAGTTTGTCCTCGTATTGTGCCGGGACGACGAACGGGTGGTGCGACGAGAGGGTGAACAGCGTGGCGAAGAAAGGCTCCGGTGTCCGGGAGAGCTCCTCGCCGGTGAATTGCAGGAACGGTTCGTCCCAAATGCCCCAGTAACCGTCGAAATCACCCTTGCCGTGCCTGTCTTCGTAGTCTTCGCGGCTGACGAGCCGTTCGACGCCTGCCGAGCGGGCGTATGCCCCGAATCCCATCGAGCCGTGTTCCGACCCGCAGAAGAATGCCGTCGAATACCCCCTCCCGCGGAGTATGGCCGGCAACTGCCGGCTTTCACCGAGCGATTGCGGCATCAGTACGAACGGCGTCCGGAACGAAGGGATGCTGCCCAGCACCGAGGGCATGGCCTGTATCGAGCGCGTGCCGTTGGCATACATGCGTTTGAAACAGAGGCCGCCGCGCATCAGCGAGTCGAGGAACGGCGTGAAGCCCTTGGTTTCCCGACCGGCATAAACCTCCGGCATCAGATAGGCCGAATGCTCGGCCGACATGCTCTCCATGATGAAGACCATGACGTTGCGCCCTGCCAGGTTCACCGCCGCACTGTCTGCGGGCTGGTGCACGGGCGTGAAATGCTGCGGCAGCTCTTCGGGGGTGAAATATTTTTTGTAATTGATGCTTCCCGCGTTGCCGATCGTCCGCAGGATGCAGAACGGGTTGCTCAGGATGAGGTTCGCCTTGCCGCTGTCGTCGGTATAGAGGGTGGCGTTCGAAAGGGTGATCGGCCGTGTCATGCGGGTCATGCCGCCGCGCATGCCTGCGATCGAGAGCCCTGCGCCTGTGGCGAAGATCACCGTGCTTCCGACATAGTAGGCCCAGCCGCGGCTCAGCAGGCTCTCCTCGCGCACCTTGCGGCCGTAACCCCATGCCAGCAGCGCCACGAGGGCTGCGGCGACGAGTACCAGGTACCAGTTTTCGGCCATGAACTTACCGACGAGTTGTACCGAATTGCTGTTGTCGGCGAAGAATACCTCGTCGGCCGTGAAGCGTTTCTGCGTGTAACGGAAATAGACGCAGTCGGACATGTTGACCGCCACGACCAGCACGGCATTCACCGCCACGTAGTACCAGTACATCAGTTTGCGGTACCAGCCGCGTTCGCGCACATGCAGGGGCAGCAACGCCAGCAGGATGAATACCCCGTTGGCATAGATGACCGATACCGTGTCGAATTTGAGTGAGCCGGCGAGCAGCTGCCACAACTCACCCCGGCCGATCGTCCCCAGCAACTGTGCGTTGTAGAGATAAAAGACCACGCGGCAGAGCATCAGTACCGCATAGAGCAGTACGATGCGCCGCAGTAACAGGGCCAGCGGGGTATGGAGCAGGCGTTTCATGAATTAACCGTTGTCCGTATGATTCGGTGACGACAGGGCGTCTGGGTTATTCGCAGGCCTTGAGCGACATGTCGAGCGACTTGATCTGGTGCGTCAGGGCACCGACCGAGATGAAGTCGACGCCGCATTCGGCGTAGTCGCGCATCGTCGAGAGCGTGATGCCGCCGCTCGATTCGGTCTCGCAGCGGCCTGCGACCTTCTTCACGGCCTCGCGGGTCATTGCGGGCGTGAAATTGTCGAACATGATGCGGTCGACGCCGCCCGCGGCGAATACTTCGTCGATGTCCTCCAGCGAGCGCACTTCGCACTCGATGGGAATATCCTTGCCCTTGGCCCGGAGGTATTCGCGGGCGCCGTGGATGGCTTTGCGGATGCCGCCCGCAAAGTCGATGTGGTTGTCTTTCAGCAGGATCATGTCGAAAAGCCCCATGCGGTGGTTCTCGCCGCCGCCGATCTTCACGGCCATCTTGTCCAGCACGCGCATGCCGGGCGTGGTCTTGCGCGTGTCGAGCACCCGGGTATGCAGCCCTGCGAGGCGGTCGACGTAAACGGCGGTCTGCGTAGCCACGCCGCTCATGCGCTGCATGATGTTGAGGATGATGCGTTCGGCCTGCAGCAGCGAGCGCAGGCGTCCCGAGACGTAGAACGCCACGTCGCCGGGCTTCACGCGGTCGCCGTCGCTGAGTACCTGCTCGAATTCCATCTCCGGGTCGAGACGGTGGAATACGACCTGCGCGATCTCGATGCCGGCGATGATTCCCTCCTGCTTGCACAGCAGGCGCATGCGGCCGTGTTCGTCGGAGGGGATGCACGAGAGCGACGTGTGGTCGCCGTCGCCGATGTCCTCCTTGATGCAGAGCTCGATGAGCTCGTCTACGAATGGTTTGTATTCTGCCTTCATATCGTTACGTTTTTCGGTGCAAAGTTACAAAAGAATCGTTCCCTTGTACACGGCTTTGTGGTCGAGTGTCTCGTCGCCCACGGGAATCTGCGCGTTGCGGCAGGTGAAGATCACCTCCAGGACGCCGTTGGCGAGCCTGCCGGTGAACATCGGGATTGCGAATCCCTTGCCGGTTTGCGGGTCGTAATACGGTTTGCCGCCGATGTAGGGGATGATCGGATCGGCCGTGCTCGTTAGTTCGTAGATGCCGTCGCCGTCCGAGTCCTCGTATTTCAGTTCGGGGATAACGATATTGAGTGACATCGGCATGGACTGCGCGAAACGCACGTTGTACATCGTGAGCTTGAATAGGCCGCTGTTGTCTTCCGTAAGTTCGAAACTTATGTTGTTTGTCACAAAGGGTGTCGCCGACGGGGTCTGGTTGCTGGTAATGGTGAGCGTGCCCCCGAAAGTGGCTGTCTGCCGGTTATCGTTGTCGTCTTCGGTGTTGCATGCCGCACAGGCCGCGAGGGCGAGCAGGATAAGGAGTTTTTTCATTGTTTTATTGTCGTTATAGGTTAATATTCAGTGTTATGCCGAATGTCCTGGGACGTCCGCGCTGTACGAATTCGTTGCCGATGGACTTGAAATAAAATACGTTGTAACCCGCGTCCGCGAGGTTGCGCCCCCATATGTCGACCGAATAGTGTTTCTGTTCGAAACGCAGGGAGGCTTCGACCAGCGCATAAAATGGCTGCGAGAGCGAATTCTCCTCGTTCCACCAGATGCGCCCCGCGCAGCGGACACCGGCCTGCAGGACGATATTTCCGAGCCACTGCACCCCCGTGGGGATCGTCCACGCCCCATTTGCGGACAGCGTATGCTGCGGCGCGTAGGGCAGGTAGTTGCCCTTGTAATCGGTTTTCCCGTCGTTATAACGGACGAATTTGGCATTTGTGTATCCATAGGCCGCATTGATGTCGAGGTTCTGCCACGGCGATACCTGCAGCGACAACTCGCCGCCGAAGCTGCGCGTGCGTCCGGCATTGGTCATCATGCGCCCGGTGGTCGTCCCTTCGGGGAAGATTGTGAGCTGCTGGTCGCGGCAGTCGATGTAGAAGAGCGCGAAATCGCCCCGCACGGCGCCTTCCATGCACGAAAAGTGCCCGCCCAATTCGTAGTTCCAACTGTATTCGGGTTCGTAGCTCACGACTTTATCCGCGTCGTAGACCGTCCCGAACCCCATTTCGTTCATCATCTTCTGCTGGAGCACGTCGGAGAACATCTGCGTGTTGAACCCGCCGGCCTTGTACCCTTTGGCCACCGAAACGTAGAGGTTGTGTATCTCGTCGAAGGCATAGAGCACCGAGAATTTCGGCAGTACTTCGGTGAAATTCCGCTTGAGCGTATTGCGGATGTCGATCGACAGGGGGTAGTGCCCCGTCGTGCCGCTCACGCGGTCGGTCGCCGTGTAGCCGGTCTGCGTGGAGCTGCGGTAGCGCAGGCGGGTGTGCTCGTAGTCGAAGCGCAGGCCCGCGGTGAAGCGCCAGCGTCCGGCCGTGTAGTTCGATTCGTGGTAGAGCGCTCCGCCTGCCGAGGGGTTGCGGAAGCGGCTGCCCAGCAGCAACTCGTCGTTGTCCCATGCGTCGTAGGTGTATTGCGGGTCGTGTTCGTTGGCGTTGCTGAGTATCAGCTCCTCGATGCCGGTCTGCTTGAAATGCACCGGGGCGTTCATCACGCCGTGGCGGTAGAATCCGAATGCGCCCAGCAGCCAGCGGTACGCCCCCCGTTCGTGCGAGCGGAATACAATGTCCTCGGTGAGAGTGTGTTCCGTACGCGCCTGTTTGAGCGTGAAATACGAAAGGGGCAGGAAATCCTGGTCGAGGATCATCTCGTCGTCGGAATACTGGTAGCTGGTGATCGAGGCCACCGAGAAACTGCCGGCGTCGTAGCGCACCGTGAGCCCGTCGCTGAGGGTCGTGCGGCGGTAGGAGCACGGGTCGTTGTAGCGTATCTCGCCCGGGCGGATGACCGTCTGCCCGTCGTGCACGATCTCCTCGCCGACGTAGGCATAGGGATACCCGCCCTGTTCGAGCACCGAGAAGGAAAGCGTATTGTCGATCCGCAATCCCGCACGGTTGCGCCACTGCGCCTTCCAGCGTCCGCCGCCCATCCGCTCCCAGTCGCATTTTTCGCCCGTTGCGAGGTTCTCGAAGAATCCGCCCGTATGCGTGTAATAGCCCGTCACGGCCATGCCCAGGTCGGGGTTTATCCTGTAATAGGACGAAGCCCTGAACCGGTAGCTGTCGCCGCTGCCGTATTCGGCGCTCAGGCGGACACCCTCGTATGCGAGCGGCGAGAGCGTGTATACGTTGATGACGCCGCCCATCGTGTTGCGCCCGTAGAGCGTCGACTGCGGGCCCCGCAGCACTTCGATGCGCTCTGCGTCGGCCAGTTCCATGTCGTAATTGTCCTTGTTCAGCACCGGAACGTTGTCGATGTTGAGCCCCATGACCGGCTGGTCGATCCGTGCCCCGAGCCCGCGGACGTAGATCGACGAGGTCATGCGCGACCCGTAGTCGGGGACGTAGAAGTTGGGGACGTTCTGCGAGAGGTTTTTCAGGGCGTCGACATGCCCCCGTTCGATGGCGCGGCTGCCGACGATGGCTGCCGCCACGGGCTGCGAGCGCAGCACCATGCCCTGTTTGATGGCCGTTACCTGTACCTTGTCCACCACGATCACCGTGTCGACGCCCGCGGGGTCGGCCTCGCCCGCGTCTGTGGTCGCTTCGGCTGTCGAATTGTCTTCGGTCGCCGGGTATTTCCCGAACGTGGCCTGCCCTGCGTTTCCTGCTTGTCCCCCGATTCCCGCGGAGCCTCCGTTTACGGCCTGTCCTGCGGTTGTCGCCTGCTCTGCCGCCCCGGCCTGTACTTCCGTTTCCGCCTGTCCTTGGGCAGCCGCACGTACCGCCGCGGTTTCCGCTGCCGGGAGTGGCGCAGACGAATGCCTCCCCGCGGCAGCCGACAGGAGCGGCAGCAGCAGGAGTGCTATGAACAGTTGTTTGCGGTGCACGATAAGACGTTTAATTCAACTGCAAAGTAACGGAATTATTTCGGAAGCTGCAATCCTAATTTGTGAGGAGGCGCTCAGAGTTCGTCGCCCGCGACATATCCGGCCGTCATGGCGTAGATTGCCAGCCCGGCCACCGAGCGAATGCCCAGCTTTTCCATGATGTTGCGGCGGTGCGAGATGACGGTCGTCAGCCCGATTTGCAGGCGGTCGGCGATCTCCTTGTTCATATAGCCCCGGGCGATGAGGGCCAGTACCTCGGCTTCGCGTCCCGAGAGCTGTGCGATTGCGGGGTGAGCGGCGCCTGCGATGTCGTGCTCGTGGTGGTGCGCCCCGTGGTGCATACGCAGGATATCGCGTACGACGGTCTCTTCGCTGGTGCAGACGTCGATTCTGTGCATGTCCGCATAGGCCGGCTGCGGCTGCCCGTTGCAAAGCAGGATCGTCTTGTGGCGCAGCGGGCGGAAATACGAACTGTGCGTGACGAACAGCTGTGCCGCGACGAAGAAGTGGAAGAACCGTTCCGGGGTTGCCTGCGCGAATGTTTCGAAATCGCCGAAAAGCTCCACGTCGGCCATCGGGATGATCTTTTCCAGGATGGCTTTCAGCCCGACGCCCATCAGGACGTTGGGGGCTACGACGGCTATGGCGGGGCGCTGCTGCATCGTTCTATTCGTGGTGGTAGGGTTCGTTGTTGAGGATGGTGAAGGCCCGGTATATCTGTTCGGCGAAGATCGCCCGCACGATCTGGTGCGAGAAGGTCATGCGCGAGAGCGACAGTTTCGCATCGGCGCGCCTGTAAACCTCGTCCGAGAATCCGTAGGGGCCGCCGATCACCAGTACCAGGCGTTTCACGCCGCTGTTCATGCGTTTCTGGAGCCAATAGGCGAATTCGACTGACCGCATTTCGTCGCCCCGCTCGTCGAGCAGTACGACGTAGTCGCCGTCCGACAACTGGCGCAGGATCGCTTCGCCTTCGGCCGTACGCTGTTGTTTTACCGTGAGGTTCCTGGTGTTTCGGACGTCGGGCAGGGCCGTGACCGCGAACTTGCAGTAAAAATTCACACGCCGGGCGTACATCTCGACCAGCGCTGCGATCTCCTTCGAATCGGTTTTACCTATGACGATCAGTTCGACGGTCATTGCCTACAAATCCGAATTCCACTCGCCGTCGGCATCCGCACAGATCACCGGGCGCGACTTCTCCACCGACTTGAGCCACTCATAGGCTTTGTACATGTTGTATCCGTTGCCCGATTCGCCGCCCAGCGCGAATGCGATGACGCACGAATGGTTGCGCGAACGGTAGTACATCGCCTTCACGCGTTCGAGGTATTCGTCGGCCAGCGCGGGATCGTTCGACGGCGTGCCGCCGACCTTCCGGTCGTCACGCTTTTCGGGTGCGTTGATGTTGGCGCAGTCGATGACGTAGAGCCCCAGCTCGTCGCACAGGTCATAGAACCACCCCGGCTGCGGATAGTCGGGGCATATCGTGTTGTTGCCCTTGGCCTTGAGCGTTTTCAGTTCCGCGAGGGTCGTCTTGCGGTCGGCAGCGGCGTTGTACCCGGCCTTGACCAGTTTCAGCTCCTTGTCGAAGCGCGTGAGGCGCCCGTCGACGAGCTCCGTCTTGCCGAAGCCGATCTTCAGCGGCATGTATTCGCGGTAAGCCCCGTCGCGGCGCGTGAAGAGCATCACCTTGTAGAGCGGCGGGTTCTTGGCGCCCGGCTCCCACTTGTTGGCGTTGGTGCCGTAGATGAAGGGCGTGAAGCGCACGGTGTCGGTCGAACGTCCAGGAATCGTGACCTCCTGCATGTTGAACTCGAGCAGCTTGCCCTGCGGCGAGTAGATGTCGTAGCCTACGGTCACGGGTTCGTCGTAGTTGAAACCGTTCTGCGCGACGATCGCCAGCTCCAGCACGCCGAATTTGCGTGTCGAGTCGGGCACGAGCGCGATCTCGAAATCGCGGATCGAACGTTTGGTCTGCGTGTAAAGGTAACAGTTCTCGAAAGCCTTGCGCGAGGCGGGGACGGCGTTGATCCGGTCGGCGGCACTGCGGCGCAGCGTCAGCGCGATGGCGTTCTTGCCTTCGCGGATGTAGGGCGTCAGTGCGAATTCGGCGGGCGTCGAAGAGTCTTCGACTTCGGCGACCTCGCTGTCGTTGACCGTGAGGGTGTAGGCCGTGCCTATGTTTTCCAGATGCAGGTAGACGACCCCGTCCGTCCACACGTAGGGTATTTCGACCACCTGCCCGACGGCAACCGCGTCGCCCGATGCGGCGAACGGTTCGGGCGTGTAGGCCATATATGCGTCGGCGCCTGCTAAGTTGCGGGCATCGGCGTCATGGCGCTTGTCGTAGGGAATGACCTCCGTGCGGTAAATGCGGCCCCCTTCGACGGGGCGGAGCGCTACCGGGGTTTCGGGCTCGGGGATCAGCAGGTCGTATGCCTCCTGCGCCCGGGTGCCTGCGGCGCAGAGGATGGCCGCCGTCAGCAGTATCGTACGTTTCATCGTGCGTGTTCTTAATATAGGTTAGGCAAAGGTACTTTTTTTTTGCCAAATCGCAAATAATGGATATCTTTGTAAGTTCGAAAAAGAGCCGTTAAAGGCATAGATAAAATTGATCATATGAAAACGCAGAGAATCGTAGAAATTCTGAAGTCGGGCGTCGTGGACACCGACATTGTCGTCAAGGGATGGGTGCGCACCAAGCGCGGGAACAAGAATGTGGCGTTCATCGCCCTGAACGACGGATCGTGCGTTGCGAACATACAGGTGGTCGTCGATCTTTCGAAATTCGGCGAAGAAGAGCTCAAACCCATCACTACGGGTGCCTGCATCCGCGTCGACGGACGGCTCGTGGAGTCGCTCGGGTCGGGGCAGCGGGTCGAGGTGCAGGCCGCGAAGATCGAGGTGTACGGCACGGCCGACCCCGAAACCTATCCCCTCCAGAAGAAGGGGCACTCGCTGGAGTTCCTGCGCGAAATCGCCTACCTGCGTCCGAGAACCAATACCTTCGGTGCCGTGTTGCGCATCCGCCACGCCATGGCGTATGCCATCCACGAGTATTTCAACAAACAGGGCTTCTATTATTTCCATACGCCGCTCATCACGGCTTCGGACTGCGAGGGCGCGGGCGCCATGTTCCAGGTGACGACCCTCGACCTGAACGATGTCCCCAAGACCGATGAGGGCAAGGTCGACTATGCGCAGGATTTCTTCGGCAAGTCGTGCAACCTGACCGTCTCGGGCCAGCTCGAAGGCGAACTGGGGGCCCTGTCGCTGGGACGTATCTATACGTTCGGCCCCACGTTCCGCGCCGAGAACTCGAACACCCCGCGCCATGCGTCGGAGTTCTGGATGATCGAGCCCGAGGCTGCCTTCTACGAACTGGAAGACAACATGGAACTGGCCGAGGATTTCCTCAAGTACCTGATCCGGTATGCGCTGGACAACTGCGCCGAGGACCTCGAGTTCATGAACAAGATGTGGGACAAGGGTTTGCTGGAACGTCTGCACTTCGTGCTGGACAACGACTTCAAGCGCCTCGACTACACCGAGGGCGTCGAGATACTGAAGGCTTCGGGCCGCAAGTTCGAATTCCCCTGCGACTGGGGCTGCGACCTGCAGTCGGAGCATGAGCGTTATCTGGTCGAGGAGCATTTCAAGCGTCCCGTCATCCTGATCAACTATCCCAAGGACATCAAGGCCTTCTACATGAAGCAGAACGACGACGGCAAGACGGTACGCGCTATGGACGTATTGTTCCCCGGAATCGGCGAAATCATCGGCGGATCGGAGCGTGAGGCCGATTATGGCAAGCTTCATGCAAGGGTGCAGGAGCTCGGTATGAACGAAAAGGAGCTTTGGTGGTATCTCGACACCCGCCGCTGGGGTTCGGCTCCGCATTCGGGCTTCGGTCTGGGCTTCGACCGGCTGCTGCTTTTCGTGACGGGCATGACCAACATCCGCGACGTGCAGCCGTTCCCGCGCACGCCGAAGAACGCCGAGTTTTAAAACCACCTGGGAAGGCTGTTTCGTACTGGCTGCATAACCCGAACTCGAGCATTTTCCTGTCCGGGCTGTGCGGCGCAAGTCCCGAAATCCCGCTTTTCCATACGATTTTCCGGCTGCGGCCGTTTGTGTTGTATACTAACCCCCAAGAAGAAACCAAATTCGGAATCTCTAATTCTTAATTTGGAAAAAGTATGGCTATTAATCAGAAACAGGTACTGTCGCTTCAGCAGAAGCTCTCGCCCCAGCAGATTCAGATGATCAAGTTGCTGGAGCTGCCCACCGTGCAGCTCGAACAGCGTATCAAACAGGAGATCGAAGACAATATCGTGCTGGAGGAAGAGGATCGTGCTGCCGAGGACGAGGAACAGCCCCAGCAGATTTCGGTCGACGAGTATTTGCGTGAAGACGACACCCCTTCCTATAAAAGCCGTATCAATAACTACTCGAAGGACGACAAGCAGCGCCCGGTCTTCCTGACCGAGGGACGGTCGTTGCAGGAGTACCTGATCGAGCAGCTGGGGTTCCGCAACCTTTCCGAGCGCGAGATGAAACTGGCCGTATACCTGGTCGGGAGCATCGACGAGGACGGTTACCTGCGCCGCGACCTGGAGTCCGTGGCCGACGACATCGCCTTCACGGTCGGGATCGAGACCTCGGCCGAGGAGCTGGAGAAACTGCTCGGCATCATCCATGAACTGGAACCCGCCGGCATAGGCGCCCGCAATCTCCAGGAGTGCCTGTTGCTGCAAATGGCGCAGATCCCTGTCAATTCGCGGCCCCGCCGGCTGGCGCGCAAGATACTGACTGCCTATTTCGACGAGTTTGTCAAGAAGCATTACGAAAAACTGATGTCGCGCCTGCAGGTTTCCGAGGACGATTTCCGCGAGGCCATCGAAGACATTACCCGCCTTTCACCCAAACCGGGCAACCTTTACTCCGAAGGCGGGGCCGATACGACGCCTTACGTGACGCCGGATTTCATCCTCGATTACCACGAAGGGCATTTCGACCTGACGCTCAATTCGGGTAATCTTCCCGAAGCGAGAATCAATCATCGTTATATCGAAATGATGCGGGGCATGGTGGATTCCGACGGTCGGGTCAAGGAGAAGGACCGCGAGGCGATTCAGTTCGTCAAGAGCAAGATCGATTCGGCCAAGTGGTTCATTTCGGCGATCAAGCAGCGGCACGATACGCTGATGCGGACGATGCAGGAGATTCTCGATTACCAGCAGGAATATTTCAAGGACGGTAACAAAAGTAAGTTGCGGCCGATGATCCTCAAGGATATCGCCGATCGCACGGGGTTGGACGTATCGACCATTTCGCGCGTGGTGAACAGCAAATATGTACAGACCCAGTTCGGCATCATTCTGCTCAAGTCGCTCTTCTCGGAGGCGATGCAGACCGACAGCGGACGATCATTCCGGTTTTGGTGATCGCACTGCTCAAGTCGTATCGTAAGATCGGCGATGCGGATTTGAGCGACCGCAAGGAACGCTTCATCCCGCTGCTCGCTATGATCGCCTGCTATACGTTGTGCGCCGTCGCCATTGCGAGGATTCCTTCGGCGCAGATGTTGAGCCGTTTTATGTTTGCGGGAGCCTGTTGTGTCGCCGTGTGTCTTTTTGTCAGCTTTTATTGGAAGATCAGCCTGCATATGACGGCGTTGGGTGCTGCCGTGGCTTTTATCGTTCTGATCAATATCGCCAGCGGCGGGGGACTCTTCGCTGCGTTTATCGCAGCCCTGCTCGCTGCCGGTGCGCTCGGCTCCGCCCGGCTGAAACTGGGGTATCATACGCTGTCGCAAGTGGCGGTGGGATTCGCAACTGGTTTTATCGTCGCCGCAGGCGTCGGTTTGTTCGGTTTATCGCCGAAAAATAAGGCAGTGTGTGGCTGTTCTTGTTCTTGGAGGTCTTTATCGGATGCGGCAAAGTCATTTACGATAGTAAATTCCTGTCGCTCTTACCCGCAAATGCCTTGTCTTGCATCCATTCTGACATTCCTTATTCAGGGGTTGTGCCTGAAATTTTCATTTCGACACAGCCCCGTTTTAATATTACGGGTTGCTATTTTTTCAACTGTCCGCCCAGCATGATGCCGGGATAATTTTGCATGACGGAGGCGATTTGCTGCATTTTCTCGTTCGCAGCGTATTCCGGAGAGGAGTGCCGCACGGCTTCGAGCGCATCGCCTGCATCGAACTGGAGCGTCAGCACCTCGCCGCGCAGGGAGAGATAGCCTTGAAAGGTGGCTTGTTTCCCGTCTTGGATCAGCGTGATGGCGGCTGTTCCGGTGGCGGGATCGTAGCTATACGTCCCGTCGATCTCATGTCCGCCCATAGAGGCGTGGAGCCGGTTGCGTTTTTTGAAGGAAACGGTCCCCTGTCCCGGCACGAGGCCTGCCTTATCGCTGGAAGAATACCCGCATCCAGCGCAGGATCGTCGCCCGGTCGTAGCGTCCGTCGAACGCTTTTTCCGCAGCGAAGAGAATCTTGGCGGGGGAGTAACCGTTCTGGATGAAGTGGTAGAGGAAAAAGTCGTGCAACTCGTAGGGCCCTACCAGCTTCTCGGTGTGCTGGGCGATTCCTCCTTCTTCGCTGGATGGCAGCAGCTCGGGGCTGATCGGCGTGGCGACTACATCGAGCAGAATCTCGCGGATCGCATCGTCCTGACATACCTGGGCCATCCATCGTAGAAGCACCTGGATCAGGGTTTTGGGCAGCGAGGCGTTCAGACCGTACATCGACATCTGGTCGCCATTGTAGGTCGCCCAGCCCAGTGCCAGTTCGCTCAGGTCGCCCGTGCCGAGGACCATGCCGTGCTCCATGTTGGCGATGTCCATCAGGATTTGTGTCCGCTCCCGGGCCTGGGCGTTTTCGTAGGCGGAAGATTGTTCTTCGGGGTTGAGTCCGATATCGGCGAAGTGTTGTTCGCAGGCTTTGCGGATGGAAATTTCGCGGGAAGTGATGCCCAGGCAGCGCATCAGGGCGATCGAGTTGCGGTAGGTGCGGTTGCTGGTGCCGAATCCGGGCATTGTGACGCCGATGATGCCTTTGCGGTCGAGCCCGAGGCGATCGAAAGTCCGCACGGCGATCAGCAGGGCCAGTGTGGAGTCCAAGCCGCCGGAAACCCCGATGACGACCTTTTTGCAATCGGTATGCTGCAGGCGCTGGGCCAGCCCCATCGTCTGAATGTTGATGATTTCACGACCCGATTCGTCCATCTCTTCGGGCGTTTGCGGCACGAAAGGATGGGAACTGAACTCCCGGTCGAGGGTGACGTTCGCGGGGTTTTCCGGCAGGGGAATTTCGACGATGATGCGCTCGGCGGGACGGTGCGGCGCGAAAGTCGTGGTGCGGCGGCGCGAGTTGAGGAGCTTTTCGGTGTCTATGTCTGCGACGATCAACTGTTCCTCGGTCGAAAACCGTTCGGTGCGCCGCAGCATCCGGCCGCTCTCGACGATCAGGCCGTTGCCGCCGAATACCAGGTCGGTCGAAGATTCTCCGTAACCGGCCGAACAGTAGATGTAGGCCGACTGGGTCCGGGCCGATTGCGATTTGACCAGCGTGAGCAGGTAGTTGTGCTTGCCCAGCACTTCGGGCGATGCCGAGAGGTTGAAAAGTATCTGGGCGCCGTCCACTGCCTGATGCAGCGACGGGGCGGCCGGAACCCACATATCCTCGCAGATTTCCACGCCGAACTTCACGCCTCCGATGTTGAAAAGCATGTTGCGACCGAAATCGGTATCCTGGCCGCACATCCGGATCGTGGCCAGGCCGATCTCTTCGCCCGACATGAAGCAGCGGGCCTCGTAAAATTCCGAGTAATTGGGAATATATGTCTTGGGGACCACGCCGTGAATACGTCCCTGAGCGAAAACTACCGCGCAGTTGTAGAGGGCATTGCCATAGGTGACGGGCATACCGACGATGGCGACGATGGGCAGTTCGCGGGTCTGGGCGAGGATATAGCCCAAGGCCTGTTCCGCCGCATGGAGCAAGGCGGGTTGCTGGATCAGATCGCCGCAGGTATAGGAGGTGATGCAGAGTTCCGGGAAGAGGATGATGCTTGCTCCCCGGTCGGCGCCCTTGCGGATCAATTCGGTGATATGTTGGGCGTTATAGTCGCAATCGGCGATCCGTACATGGGGAACTGCCGCTGCTACTTTCAGAAAACCAAATCTGTTCATACGATTTTTGCCGGTTTATTTTCTTCGTTTTCTGTTCCGAAGCGTATCGAACATCTTCGTACGGTCCGGGTATCGGAAAAACTCTCGGTTTGTTTTTTTGCGTTTTTTTCGCTCGGCATGATCCGAACGGATTCGGCTTCGTGTCCGCCTGTCGAAAACGCTTGTTGTGCAATATTTTTATTTTGTCCAGAGCTGGGCCAGGTTCAGGATTACCTGCATGGCTTTGTGCATGGTCGTCAGCGAGCAATATTCGTAACGGCCGTGGAAATTCATGCCGCCGGTGAAGATGTTGGGGCAGGGGAGTCCCATGAAGGAGAGCCGTGCGCCGTCCGTGCCGCCTCGGATGGGCTTCACGAGCGGTTCGACCCCCGCCATTTTCATCGCCTCGATCGCCTTGTCGATCACCTGCGGGTGCGGTTCGACCATCTTGCGCATGTTGTAGTACGAATCCTTGAGCGTGAGGGTCAGCACCCCTTCGCCGTATTTGCGGACGAGCAGATCGACGCACTCCTGCATGTAGTTCTTGCGGGCTTCGAAACGGGCGCTGTCGTGGTCGCGGACGATGTAGCTGATCTGCGCCTGATCGACCGTACCGTTGAGGGCGATACAGTGGTAGAAGCCGTCGTAGCCTTCGGTGTGTTCGGGTCGCTCCCAGGCCGGCAGTAGGGCGTTCAGCTCGCATGCTACCTGAATGGCGTTGATCATCTTGTCTTTGGCGTAGCCCGGGTGGACGTTGCGGCCCTGGATCTCGATCTTGGCGCTCGCGGCGTTGAAGTTCTCGTATTCGAGTTCCCCCTCGAAGCCGCCGTCCATCGTGTAGGCGAAGTCGGCGCCGAAGGCCTTGACGTCGAAGAAGTCCACGCCCCGGCCGATCTCTTCGTCGGGGGTGAAGCCGATGCGGATCTTACCGTGCCGGAGCTCCGGATGTGCGAGCAGATATTCCGCAGCGGTCATGATCTCCGCCACGCCCGCCTTGTCGTCGGCGCCCAGCAGCGTCGTGCCGTCCGTGTGGATCAGCGTATGTCCCTTGAAGAAGCTCAGCTCCGGAAAGTCCGCGACTTTCATCGTCACGCCGGCGTTCAGCCGGATGTCCTTGCCGTCGTAATTCTCTATGACGTGCGGTTTCACGTCGGCGCCGCTCATATCGGGTGCGGTGTCCACGTGGGCGATGAATCCGATGACGGGGGCTTTTTCGCAGCCGGGCGTCGCGGGGATCGTACCCATGGCGTAGCCGTACTTGTCCACCGTGACCTCGGTGAGGCCCAGGGCCTTCATCTCTTCGGCCAGATAATCGAGCAGCACCCGCTGTTTCGCGGTCGAGGGGAAAGTTTCGCTCGACTCGTCGCTCTGGGTGTCGAACGAAACGTATTTCAGAAATCTGTCTTTGAGTTCCATAGTATATATCGTTGATTTTTTATTCTTCCTTTTTAGCGCGGAGCGAATGTACGGCGAAATAGATGATAAGCGCCAGATACATGCCCAGACCTACCCACGAGGCTGCGTTCGAACTGTTCCACTGCGTGAGTTTCCAGTCCACGTCGGCGAATTTCAGGATCGCTCCCACTACGCCCATCAGGGCGCCGCCTGCGATGAAGCCCGACGCGATGAGCGTACCCTGGCTCATACGTGCCTTGTTGAGCGCCTGATCTTTCGATCGGGTCGATACGAACCAGGCGATCAGACCGCCGATCAGCAGCGGAAGATTGAGCTGCAGGGGCAGGAACATGCCCAGTGCGAATGGAAGGGCCGGAATACCGATGCCGGTGAGTACCAGCGCGAGGACTGCGCCGCAGAAATAGAGTACCCAGGGAGCCGTTCCGCCCTGCATCAGGGGTTGGATCACGGCGGCCATGGCATTGGCCTGCGGAGCTTCCAGCGGGCTGCCGGGGCCGAAGCCGTAGGTTTTGTTCAGAATAATCATCACGCCTGCGACGGTAGCGGCCGAAACGAAGACGCCGAGGAATTTCCAGCTCTCCTGTTTTTTCGGCGTGGTGCCGATCCAGTAGCCGATCTTCAGGTCGGTGATGAAGCCGCCGGCGGTCGAGAGGGCCGTGCAGACCACGCCGCCGATGATCAGTGCGGCGGTCATGCCGGCCGTACCGTTCAGGCCGATGCTTACGAGTACCAGCGACGCGAGGATCAGCGTCATGAGGGTCATACCCGAAACGGGGTTGCTGCCGACGATGGCGATGGCGTTGGCTGCGACCGTCGTGAAAAGGAACGAGATGACGAAGACGATTAGCAGCGCCACGGCCGTCTGCCCCCAGTTGCCCAGAATGCCGAACTGGAAAAAGAAGAAGGTGGTGGCGAGCGCCGCGATCAACGTAGTGAGAATCGTGCGCATGGTCAGGTCGCGCTGGGTGCGCGGTACGTTCGTTTCGGCTTTTTTCTTGCCCGAAAACTCGCTGACGGCGAGCCCCATCGCCTGTTTGATGATGCCGCTCTGACGGATGATGCCGATAAGCCCGGCCATGGCGATTCCGCCGATACCCAGCGGACGACCGAAGGTCTGGTACAGCTCTTCGGGGGACATGCCTGCGCCCGTGGCGGTCGAACCGACCACCGGAACGACGAGCAGCCAGATCAGGAACGAACCGGCGGCGATGATGGCCGAATATTTCAGTCCGATGATGTAACCCAGGCCGAGCACCGCAGCACTCGTATTGACTTTGAGCAGGGTTTTGAACTTATCGGCGCAGAGGGTGCCCCAAGCCGTCATGCGGGTCGAGATCTCTTCCGTCCAGAGGCCGAACGTGCTCGCTGCGAAGTCGTAGAGGCCGCCTATGAGACCTGCTACGGCCAGCAGCTTGGCCTGGTTGCCGCCTTTCTCGCCCGATACAGCACCTCGGTCGTGGCCGTAGCCTCCGGGAAGGGGTACTTCCCGTGCATCTCCTTGACGAAATATTTGCGGAACGGGATGAGCAGCACGATGCCCAGCAGCCCGCCCAATACCGACGAGAGGAATACCTGTAGAATGCGGCGTCGAGCCCGAGGATGTAGAGCGCCGGCAGGGTGAAGATCGCTCCGCGACGATCATGCCCGACGAGGCGCCGATCGACTGTATAATGACGTTCTGTCCCAGCATGTTTTTCTTGCCCAGCATGTTGCCGACGCCTACGGCGATAATGGCGATCGGTATGGCTGCTTCGAATACCTGTCCGACCTTCAGGCCGAGAAATGCCGCCGCGGCCGAGAAGACGACGGCCATGACGATGCCCATCGTGACCGAATAGGGCGTCACCTCGCGGGGCGACGACGAGGCGGGCATGATGGGCGTGTACTCTTCGCCCGGTTTGAGTTCCCGGTAAGCGTTCTCGGGCAATGACGTAAGTTGTTTTTCCTGTTCCATTTATTGAGGTTCTTTGATGTACTTGTCCAGGTCTTTGAGAATGTAGTAGCGGTTCAGCGACGCCGGGGCTTTCTTTGCGTCGAGATAACTGTATATCGCGCCGACGGCAGCCGCGAGGCGCAGCCGTTCCGCGTGCTGCTCCGATGCAGCCACCATGTCGAAGAGCAGTTCGGCGAACTTGTCCAGTTCCTGGTCGCCGAACCCGTATTCGTCCGTAAGCCGGCCGATGAAATCCGCCTCATCCAGCAACGTGTCGATGTCGATGTCCAGTTTCTCGGCCAGCTCCGTCTTGGCCGTCGTCCGTATCTGCTCCGGGGAGGCCGATTGTCTCATCAGCCCGATTTTGGCCATCAGGGCGGCGATCAGCTCCCCGATCCTGTTGATCTCCCGTAAGATATAATCTTCCATGTCCTTAGCGGTTGTCGCCGCTGCCCGAGATGATGTGGCGTTGCATGCGCGAGCGGAGTTTGTCGACGTTCATCTGCGCCACGTCGTCCAGTTCGTACCCCAGGTCGCGGGCGAGCGTCGCGCAGTACCACAATACGTCGCCGATCTCCTTGACGATCTCCAGCCGCTTTTCGTCCGAGAACTCCTCGTGGGCGTCGCGGATGACCTTTTTGACCTTGTCGGCCACTTCGCCCGCCTCGCCCGTAAGCCCGAGCGTGGGGTAGATGATGCGACGATTTTCGGGATAGATTGCCGTTTCGAGTGCGTGCTGCTGGTATTCGTTGAGTGTCATGGTTTTGATTTTGAGCGTGAATATTGGGTGGTACCGAGGGCAAAAATAGCAAAATAATTTAAAAATACGCATAAAAAAGCCCCTGTTCCTATGGAACAAGGGGCAAAGGATTTTTTGAGGGGGGGGGCTGTACGGGCATTCCGTTGCCGGACATTGCCGAGTGCCGCATGCCGGCTGGCAGTGGAGGCCGGACGGTCTGCTGCCGTCCGCGGCCGTGCCGGGGTACGGGTTCAGCGCCGGCGCCGGCTGTGTGGGCCCCGGCATGATTGCCGTCCGCACGGCATTTCCCGTTATTTCAGCCTGCGGAGTTTGCGGTCTGCATCGGTAGCCTCGCGTATGGAGATTGCAAAGCCGCCGCCGCGCGCCATCTCCACGTCGAGTTCCGTGCGTTGTCTGACCTTCCCGGTGCGGATGACATATGCCTGCGGATTGGTCTGGTAATCGGCATCGGGGGCATCGGCGTAGAGCGTCGCCACGTACTCCTTGCCGGGATCGAGGTAGTCGAACGGGAGCGTCACCGTACGGCGGTTCTCGTCCGTCACGCCGCCCACGAACCACTCGCCCGTGTCTTTGGCCTTGCGCGCCACGACGATGTAGTCGCCCGGTTCGGCCAGCAGGTAGCGGCTCTCTTCCCAGTCGAGTGCGACGTCCTCGATGAAACGGAACGCATCCATGTATTTCTCATAGTGCTCGGGCAGGTCTGCCGCCATCTGCAGCGGCGAGTACATCGTCACGTACAACGCCAGCTGGTTGGCGAGCGTCGCGTTGACGTGCGAGTGGTTGCCGGGGTTGACCTCCGCGACGTCCATCACGAAGATGCCGGGCGTGTAGTCCATCGGGCCGCCCTGCAGGCGCGTGAAGGGCAGGATCGTCACATGGTGGGGCTTCGAGCCGCCGAACGCCTGGTACTCCGTGCCGCGTGCCGACTCGTTGCCGATCAGGTTGGGGTAGGTGCGGCAGAGGCCCGTCGGGCGCACCGCCTCGTGGGCGTTGACCATGATCTTGTGGTCGGCGGCCCGGCGGACGGCATAGAGGTAGTGGTTGTTCATCCACTGCCCGTAATGGTGCTCGCCGCGGGGCAGGATGTCGCCCACGTACCCGCTCTTGACCGAGTTGTACCCGTATTTGTCCATCAGGCGGTAGGCCGCTTCCATGTGGCGTTCGTAGTTGCGCACCGAAGCCGACGTTTCATGGTGCATCATCAGCCGGATGCCTTTCCCGTGCGCATATTCGTTCAGTGCGGCGATGTCGAAATCGGGGTAGGGGGTCACGAAATCGAAGACGTAATCCTTCGTGTGCCCGAACCAGTCCTCCCAGCCGACGTTCCAGCCTTCGACGAGCAGCTGGTCGAACCCGTGTGCCGCCGCGAAGTCGATGTACCGCTTCACGTTCTCGTTCTCGGCGCCGTGGCGGCCGCTGGGCCTGCATCGGGCGTAATCCGTCACGCCGAGCTGTACCGACGGCACGTCGCGCGTATAGGCCCAGTCGCTCTTGCCGGTGATCATTTCCCACCATACGCCCATGTATTTCACGGGCTTGATCCACGAGGTGTCGTCATAGGCGCACGGCTCGTTGAGGTTCAGGATCAGCTTCGAGGCGAGGATGTCGCGGGCGTCGTCCGAGACCGTCACCGTGCGCCACGGGGTATGGCAGGGCGCCTGCATGTAGCCTTTCCACCCCTGTGCGTCGGGCGTAAGGTGCGAGGTGAAGATGAAATTCCGGTCGTCCAGGTCGAGGTGCATGCACGCATAGTCGACCAGCGCCGCTTCGTGGATGTTGATGTAGAGCCCGTCGTCGCTCTTCATCTGCAGGGCCGTCTGTACGCCCGTGGGCGAGAAGGGCGTCTGCGACGAGTTGGGCGTGATGGCGCCGGGCATCAGCTCCCGTATCTGCGAGAGTTTCGACTCCGTGTAGTCGTACTCCTGCGTGTCGTAGTCGCCCGGGATCCAGAACGCCGTGTGGTCGCCCGCCATGGCGAACTGTGTTTTCTCCTCGCCGATGACGAAATAGGTCAGCGACTCCTGTTCGGGGAATTCGTAGCGGAATCCGAGCCCGTCGTCGTAGAGCCGGAAGCGGATCGTCATGTCGCGGCCTGTCGCGGCCTGCCGCAGCGTGACGGCCATTTCGTTATAGCGGTCGCGGATCTCGGCCTGCTCGCCCCATACGGGACGCCATGTCTGGTCGGACTCGCTGCGGGCCACCTGCCCGAGGGTGAACCCGTCGTAGAGCGATACCGGGCGCCCTGGTTCGCCCTTGCGGATTTCAGCCCCGAATTCCAGCTTTGGGGCTTCGCCGCGCAGTTCGAGCCCCATGCCGCTGGGCAGGATCACGGGGCGCTCCTTGTAATCGAGCGTATAGGTGGGGCGGCCTCCGTCCGCCAGGCTGAACTCCAGGCGGAGGCGGCCGTCGGGCGAGAGGAGCGTCTCCTGTGCCGTGCAGGCTGCACCGGCCAGCAGCGCGGAGATATATAAAAATATTTTCTTCATGGTTCGGTCTTGTTATTTACGTTTGAATTCTACGATCAGCGCCTGCCGCGGGCCGACCGTGGTGGTATCGTCCACCTCCGTGGCTTCGCCCGTCAGGACGTTGCGCCCGTCGCTCAGCCCCGAGGCGATCTCGGCATAGTGCGACCACGGCACCTGTTTCTTGCCCCGCGAGTTGTTGATGAAGACGAATACCGCGTCGGTGTCGTCATAACGGAAATAGGCGTAGGTGTTGTCGCGCGAGAGGAAGTGCATCGTGCGGCCGTTGTGGATCACGGGCTTCGACTTGCGCCATTGGAAGAGCCGCTGCGTGTAGTCGAAGAGCCCCGCCTGTACGGCATCGCGCTGCGCCGGGTCGAACAGGTTCACCGCGTCGCCCTCCCAGCCGCCGGGGAAATCCACGCGCAGCCCGCCGTGTCCCTGCGAGAGGTCTTTCGAGGTGAACATCATCTCGTCGCCCGAGAATATCTGCGGGATGCCGCGCATCGTGGCCAGCATCGCCATCGAGAGTTTCAGCCGGTCGGGGTTTCTGCGTACGATGTCGCCGATGCGGTCGGTGTCGTGGTTGGCGACGAAGATCATCATTTTCGACAGGTCATGGTAGACGAAATCGTGCGACAGGCAGTCGTAGACGCGCGTCATGCCCTCGCCCCAGCGGAGCGAGTCGGTGGGCAGCGCCCGGCAGATGGCCTCCTGCAGCGGGAAATCCATGATCGACGGCAGGTGCGAGTCGAAGCCGTCCTTGTTGGGATTGCCGCCCTGCCAGTATGCCAGTTGGGGGATCGACGACGTCCAGCATTCGCCCACGATATTGAAATCGGGGTATTCCCTGCGTACGGCCGCGCACCACTCGCTCATCGGCACCTTCTCGTTGTAGGGGTAGGTGTCGACGCGGAACCCGTCCAGGCCGGCATACTCGATCCACCACACGGCCCATTGCTTGAAATATTGCAGCACGTAGGGATTGTCGAGGTTCATGTCGGGCATCGACGGCACGAACCAGCCGCTCTCCTGCAGGTCGAGGTCGTAGCGCGAAGCGTTGGGATCCATGTTCGTCGAGAAGCAGACGTTCGTCCCGGTGTATTCGGGGAACTGGTGTATCCAGTCCCTGAAAGGCAGGTCTTTCATCCACCAGTGGCCCGTGCCGCAGTGGTTGGTGACGATGTCCATAATCACCTTCAGCCCGTGGTCGTGGGCTTTGCCTACGAACTCCCTATACAGTTCGTTCGAGCCAAACCGGGGGTCTATGCGGTAGTAGTCGCCGCAGGCGTAGCCGTGGTACGAACCTTCGGGTTCGTCGTCCAGCAGCAGCGGCGTGGGCCATACGGCCGTGGCGCCCAGCCCTGCGATGTAATCCAGGTGGTCGATCATCCCCTGCAGGTCGCCCCCGTGGCGGCCGAAGAAGGCGCTGCGGTCGGCGCGCTCCCGCGTGTGGGGCGTCGAGTCGTTCGACGCATCGCCGTTGGCGAAGCGGTCGGGCATCAGGAGGTAGATCATGTCGGCCGTGGTGAAACTCCTGCGTGCGACCGAGCCTTCGGCGCGTGCCGCGATCTCATAGGGAACCTTGAACTGTCGTTCCCCCTGCGAGAATACGAGGTAGTAGGTGCCCGGCTCCGCGTCGGGTTGCACCTCCACGTCCACGAATAGGTAATTAGGACTGTCGGCCTTGTGGCGGGCCTTCACCCCGACGCCCTGTCCGCCTTCGATGCGGACGTCGTATGCCGCGATGCCGGCCCCGTTGACGAGCAACTGGAGCGGGGTCTGCATTCCCGTCCACCACGAGAGGGGTTCGACGCGGGTAACCTCGCCCGAGGCGTCTGCCACCGAGGCGGGGTCGAATGCGGACTGTCCTGTCCCTGTGCAGGAGAGCAGTCCGGCTGCTGCGAGTGTCATGAAAAATCGGTTCAAAATATCGTCGTTTGTAAAGTTAGCAAAAAATCGGTTTCCAGCGATTCCCGTTTCGCCCGGGGCATCCTTGTGCTTCTCATGCGCATCCCCGTGCTTCTCTGATGGTTTACTGTCTATTCCCGTCGGGTGCTATCGGGTTCCCGGCGCTGTTTCCGCGCATCCCCGGCGCATGTCCGCAACTTTTATCTCCTGTCTTGTGCGAAGACCAGCCACTGCCATGCGGGAAGCACGGTGCGGGTGCCGCCCGTGTATTCCTTCCCGGTGAAGAACTCGCGGCGCGAGCCCTCGAACGGCAGGTCGAATGCGACCTCCTCCGCGCTGAGGTTCGCAGCGACTGTCACCTCGTTGCCGCCGGCCGTGCGGGAAAACAGCATCAGGCCGTCGGGTGTTCGTTCGCCGAGCGGGTATGCGGCCTGCCCGCCGCGTTCTCCGGCCGCGAGCGCCGGGTTCTCGTGGCGCAGCCGGATCAGTGCGGTGTAGAAATCCGTAAACCCGTTATGTTCCCACGCGGGTACGGGGTCTTTCTCGAAGAACTCGAAGCGGTGGTCGAACCCCATCTCCTGTCCGGTATAGACGAGCGGCTGCCCGTTGGGCAGCGTGAAGGTCAGGAACGCCATCACGCGTGCCGCGTCGCCCATGCGCTCGAATTCCGTCCCGGCCCACGAGTTTTCGTCGTGGTTCGAGGTGAACATCAGGCGGAACGCCTCGCGCGGCATGGCAGCGGCATCCCTGGCGACGTAGGCACGCAGGTCTGCGGCGCTTTTGCGTCCCTGTGCGATGTCGTTCAGCAGGTGGTGCAGTTCCCACGCATACGAGGCGTCGAACGCCCCGTCGTGCAATGCGGGGGCTTCGCCCTCGGCGAGCAGGTAGATGCCGGGGTACTCCTTCCGCAGTGCGGGCAGCGTCTGCTGCCAGAAGTCGATGGGTACCTCGCACGCCATGTCGCAGCGGAATCTGTCGATGCCGCGGTTGAGCCAGAAACGCATGGCGGCCGCCATTGCGGCACGCATGTCCGCGTTGCCGTAGTCGAGCTTGGCGATGTCCGTCCAGTCGTACTGCACGATGGTGTTGCCCAGCGAGTCACGTACATACCAGTCGGCCGGGCGCTCCTCGATCCAGCGGGCATCGGGCGAGGTGTGGTTGGCCACCCAGTCCAGGATCACGCGCAGCCCGAGTCTGTGGGCTTCGGCCAGGAACCGGTCGAAATCCTCCAGCGTGCCGAATTCGGGGTTGACGGCTTCGTAGTCGGAGATGGCGTAGTACGAGCCGAGGGTTCCCTTGCGCTCCTTGACGCCGATGGGGTAGACGGGCATCAGCCAGACGACGTCCACGCCCATCTCTTGGAGCCGGGGCAGGTGGCGTGCGGCCTCCGCCAGCGTCCCTTCGGGGGTGTACTGGCGCACGTTCATTTCGTAGACGACCGAGTTGTAACTCCAGTCGGGGTGGGCGGCCGGTTGCTGCGGCCGTGTGCCGCAGGCAACCAGTACCATTGCGAGAAGTAATGCGGGCAACCGTTTCATGGCGAGTTGTTTAGAGCGCGAACACTACCGACGACCAGGCACCCATGAGCAGTTTCGACGAAGCGTCGCCGCGCTGAAGTTTCACTTCACCTGAGACGCCTACGGCCTTGTCCGGTTGGTCGGTAAGGGTCAGTATCTGTGTCTCCTGGCCGAAGTTGTGCACGACGAGCATCCGTTCGCCGTCCAGTTCGCGGTACCAGGCCGCGATGGATTGCTGCGAGGTGTTGCCGTCGTTGTAGACCGGGTGTTTGACCATCTTGCCCTGCGCCAGCACGGGATAGGTGTTGCGCAGCCGGGCGAACGTGCGGTAGAGGTTGAGCAGCGAACCGTCGTCGTCGGCCTGCGCCTCGACCGAGATTGCTGCGGTCAGCATCTGCATGTCGATCTTGCCCGAGAGGCTTCCCGAAGCCAGTTCGTTGCCCGCCTTGTCCCACAGGATCGGGGTGCGGACATATTCGTCGCCGTTGGATTTGGTGCCCCAGTACCCGAGCTCTTCGCCCTGGTAAATGTAGGGTGCGCCCTGCGCCGTGAGCAGTACGGCGGCCGCCACCTTCATCTTTTCGACGGACTGCCCCAGGTCGGAGCCCGTGCGATCCTCGTCGTGGTTCGAAAGTTTCGTGGCTTCGATGTAATCGCTGCGGTACTGTGCGTAGAGGGGCTGCACGTCGAGGATGTCCTTGACGAAATAGCATCCGATGCCGTTTTGCAGCGCCCATTTGAGCTTGTACCAGAACGTGAATTCGAACAGTGCCGGCAGCCCCCGGTAATAGGGTGCCGCCTTGTCCGCTTCGTCGAGCATCTCGCCCACCATGTAGAAATCGCCCTCTCCGCCGGCGGCCTTGTAGGTCTCGTTCATGCGGTCGTAGAATTTCTTGAGGAACGTGGGGTTCTCGTCGTTGTAGGCGTTGTGGTAGATGTGCTTCACGGCATCGAGGCGGAACCCGTCCACGCCCATGCGTACCCACTTGTCAGCCGCTTCGGCGACGGCCTTGAACGCCCTGGACTGCTCGGCCTCGGCGGCTTTGCCGTAGTTGAGGTCGGCGAATGCCGCCGTCCAGAAGTGCGAATGGTACATCGTCGGCAGCGAGAACTGCACGTTGGCCGGGTCGGCCGAGCGGTTCGACATCAGGGTGAAGGGCTCCCCGAACCGGATGATCGTCCGGTTGTCCGGGGCGCCGTATTTGGTGCCTGCGGCCCACGACGTGGTCGAGGTGCGGACGAGGAATCCCCAGTCGGAATCGAAGTCGAGCGTCAGTTCGTAGCTGTTGCCGCCCCTGGCGTAGAAGCGTTTGCTCGTGCCGTTGCCGAAATAGAGGTACTTGTCGTCCGGGCCGCCCTGCGTGTTGTCCGCGTCCGCGGCGTCGGTCGTTTCGGTAACGGTCACCGTCGGGCTGTCGGCATTTGTCCAGTCGAGTACGAACTTGAAGCGCCCGGCGGCACCCGCCCCCGTGTCGGTCGAGAACCATTGCCCGGCATCGTAGCCTGCGGCGCCTTCCGTGGCGATCTGGTCGATCCGTCCGGCTGCGATGTCGGCCTGCGGGTCTTCGGAGAAGATATAGCGGTCACGGTAAGGGCTCCCTTCGGACGCGGCGGCCGATTTGAACCACGGGTGGTCTTTGCCTGTATGGTTGAGCACGTAATCCAGGTAGACCCGGATGCCACGGGCATGGGCCGCGTCGATGAATGCCCTCAGGTCGGCGTCCGTCCCGAAGGCGGGGTTGACCGCCTCGTAGTCGAGCACGTCGTAACCGTGGTACGAAGCCGCCGGATGGATCGGCGAGAGCCATACGGCCGAGGCGCCGAGTGCGTCGATGTAGTCGAGCCGCCGGGTCAGCCCCGGCAGGTCGCCCACCTTGTCGCCGTTGCCGTCGGCGAAGCTGTATACCAGCAGCTGGTAGCTTATGTCGGCGCGTTTGCGGTTGTCCCACGCATCGGGCTGGGCGACGACCTGCTCGCCCTCGAAATCCTGGGAGGCATCGCCGCTCTGTGTCACGGTGACGACGACCGGATCGCAGCCCGGGGCGGTGAAGGTAAGCGTCGCGGAGCGTTTCGACGACTCGTTTGCGGTCGCCGTGACCGCGAACGACGTGGAGGTTTTGCCCGATGTGAGGGCCGGTGTGCACCATGCGGTATTGTCGCTCTGCGTCAGCGACCACGCGCCCGCATCGGTGCGCAGGTCGAGCAGCCGGCTGCCGCCTGCGGCTTCGAATTCTATCTCCGTGGGGGTCACGGAGAGCATACTGCCGCCGGTATCGCCGGTCTTGTCGTCGCTGCACGACACGGATACGGAAAGTACGAGTGCCAGCAGCAGGAAAAGAAATTTTTTCATAGCGGAATCTCGGTTAAAGTTCGTTTCGGGGCCTGCCGTCCGGTCAGGGGCGGCAGGCCAGAAACGGGACGGCAATCTCTGTGTGCCGTCCCGTGAAAGGGTGGCCGTTATTCGGCCTCTGCCGGGGTCTTGCCCTCGGACATGATGTATATCTGCGAATTCGCGAGGTCGAAATAGATGTCGTAGGTGCCGTCGAGCTGGACTTTCATGTTCTGCGAACCGCCGCTGGTGATGATGTCGACGGCCTTGTTGATGTCGACCGCACCGCCCGACGCCGTGCCGTAGTTCTTGGAGTCGTCCCAGGCGTTATTGAAGCGGATCTTGAATTCGCTGGCGGTGGTCAGGGCTACGCCTTTGCGAACGAGGTAGGCGCCCTCCTCGCTCATGGAGAAATTGCCCAGGTCACCCCATCCGGTGATGTTGCCGACCAGTCCCCATGTGTCGGCGACCAGCTCGGGCTTGGCGCCTGCGGCCATCACGTAGGCGCGTCCCGCCTCGGGCAGCAGCCAGTAGTCGTACGTGCCGGCTTCGGCGATCACGGCATTGACCTTGTCGGCGGAAACCTTGAAGGCCGAGCCGATCGCGCAGGTGTAGGGGCTGCTGCCGGCGAATGCGGCGTCGGCCCCGATCCACTGCGACTCGTCGCCGCTCTTGAAGAGGAATTCCGAGTTGGCGGCTACCTCGACCCCTGCGGCCTTGTAGGCCACGATGTTCGAGCTGGCGCTCTCCATGGCCGTCGGGCCCCAGTCGGGGGTTGCGACGGTCTGGCCGTGGATGTACCAGTCGGCCTTTTCCGGCCCCGGGTCGGGTTCTTCGCCGCCGCCCGTGCCGTAGTCGCCGGCATTGAGTTCGTAGGTGATCTCCGCAGAGTTGTTCAGGGTTGCGTATACGCGGTAGTTGCCCGCCGTGGCCTTGATGTTGTCGCCGTTCTGCGAAAGGCGTCCGTCCGCCCCGCCGAAGTTTATCGCCCAGTCGTTGTCCGCACGGAATTTGAATTCCCCGGCGGTCAGTGTGACGTCGACCCAGAAACGCTGTTTTTGGGTGTCGAAATTCATCTCCGTGTCGGTGTCCCAGCCGCCCGGAGTGGCATCGCCGATAATACCCATCGAGTTGAACGACAGCTTATTGCTTAACGTTAATGTCGAACGGTCGAATACGAAGCGGTAGAAGCGCTTGGAATAGACCATGATGTTTCCGGAACCGCTGCTGGAGATCAGCGTGATCGACGGGGCTTCCGTTTCCGGAGCCGCAGCATCATCGTCGGTGCCCCAGTTGCAGGCATCGTTCCAACCGGCTTCGCCGCTCAGTTTGAAGCCGTTGGCGGCTTTTTCGCCCAAGTCAACGATAGCTTCGTAGGTGACCTCGTCGCCGGAGAAACAGAACAGTCCCTGTGCGTTGTCGAAATTCCAGCCGCAGTAATCGCCGATTACCCAGACCTGGGGATAGGTACGCTCGGCCGTTGTCACGGTCATGCGGACGGTGGCGGGGGCGGAGTAGAATTTCTCGAAGTCGGTGCCGATCGTGGCGCTGATGTAGAAATCCACGTCTGTAGGTTCGCCCGAGGGAACCCCCAGGCCGCCGTCTTCCACGGACAGCGCAAGGATGTTGTTGAGGCTTTCATAGGTCTGTTCCGACGAGGTGCCGTTCATACCCGTGAAGAGCACCAGTTTCGCACCGTCGTTGTACGAGGCTTCGATCGAGTAGTTGATCTGGGTGCGGACGCCGAAGTCGGCGGCGTCCCAGGTGAAGGTCTGCGTCGAGCCCATGTTGTCGGGCGTAATGACGATCTCCCCGGGCAGCGCATGCAGCACGGGCGCCACGACCTTGTCGGGGTCGTAGGCCTTTACCTCGTCGAGCTTTTGGCAGGCGGAGAGGAGTCCCGTCGCAGCCGCCAGCATCATCGCATATCGTGTAATTTTCATAGTCGTACGATTTTTAGGGTTGGTTATTTATCGGTTGCGTTTCCGTAGCCGGGATTCTGGTGCAGTTCGGGGTTGGAAGCGAGCTCCGACGAAGGGATGGCAAAGATTTTCATGTAATCATCGAACCCCTGTCCGGTGAAGGTGCCGCCCTTGTATGTCCAGAGGAACGACGGGGTGGTGAACTTGCCGTAGCGGATCAGGTCGGTGCGGCGGTGCCCCTCCCACATCAGCTCGCGGGCACGCTCCTCGAGTAGGTAGTCGGCCGTGACCGACGAGGGGGCCGATACCCCGGCACGGTTGCTCAGCTCCTGGAGTTTCGGCAGCGCGGTGTTGGCCTGTCCCAGGTTCATGCAGGCCTCGGCGTAGATCAGGTAGATCTCGCCCAGGCGGATCATCGGGAAGTCGATGTCGCTGTATGCCTTCGATGTAGCCGTGGCAAGGAATTCGTCGTTGGTCATGTCGTGGGGGATATTGTTGAACTTGAGGCAAGTCCACCCGTTGAGGAAGACATAGAGCGCATCGTTCATTGACTCCTGGCGGCCTTTGATGTAGAACATTCCGCCGCGTTTGTCACTGACCGTATATTCGCCCGTGGTGTAGTCCGCGTTGCGGGCGTTGAAATATTTCTGCACGTATTCGTAGGGTACGCGGATGCCGGCCCAGCCGTTGTTCACGCCGTTGATCTTCTGTTCGGCCGTCACGTCGGTGGCGGCGATGGCTGCCAGCGTCAGGTACGACGTGCCGCCGTAGGACTGCGTCTGCTCGGCGTCGTATGCCACGCCGAAGATGATCTCCTTCAGGGCGTCGGCGTTCTCGCCGTTGTCGCCGCGGAAGAGGTCGGAATACTCCGGGCAGAGCGAGTAGCCCATGCCGAAGATCGCTTCGCAGGCGGATTTGGCCTCCGTCCACATCGGGGTGCCGGCATAAACCTCGGCATTGAGGTACATGCGGGCCAGCAGGCCGTTGACCGCACCCTTGTCGGCACGCGGGTAGTTCGAGCGTGCGGCAGGCATCGCGCTTTCGTCCGAAGCCAGGTCGGTCAGCTCCGAGATGCAGTAGTCGAAGACATCCTTGCGCGAGGCCTGTTTGGGGTTCACACCGCCGCCGAAGGGCGAGGTCTCGGTCGTGAACGGCACGTCGCCGAACACGTCGAGGGCGATCCAGTAGAAATAGGCGCGCAGGAAACGGGCCTCGGCGCGGAAGCTCTGGATCCTGGCGGCCAGTTCGCTGCTCACGCCGCGGTCGGAGAGTTTGTCCGAGGCGGTCTGGCGCAGGTACTCGTTCACGTAGGCGATGCCCTGCAACGTACGTACGTAGACGGCGTAGGTCGCGTCGTTGTCGGCGTCGGACCACGTGTCGGTATTCATGGCGCGTACCCAGGCGTCGTTCTCCCAGGCGCATTTGCAGGCGTCGGCCGTAACCTCCTGGATCGTCCAGAATGCGCGGATGAGCTCCGAGGCGCCGCCGTCGCTGACCTGCAGGTCGGTGGTGTCGTTCGAGACGAAATTGAAATAGAGTTTGGTGAGCCCGGCCAGGTAGCCGTTCTCGTCTTTCCCGTAGACGGTCTCCGAGGTCGAGTCGGACGGGTTGAGGGGCAGGGTGTCGAGATCCCCGATGCACGAAGTGAGCAGCATCGTTGCGCCTGCCGCCGCCAAGGCGAAATGTTTTATGTCGATTTTCATGGTTCGTTCGTTTTTAGAAGTTTACATTCAGACGCAGCGAATAGGTGCGCGGGCGCGGCCAGATCGAGCCGTCGATGCCGTTGACGCCCGGTATTTCGGGGTCTACGCCGCTGTAATCGGTGATGACGAATACGTTCTGCACGCCGAAGGCGACGCGCATCGAACCCTTCCAGTTGCCGATCTTGTTGAACGTGTAGCCGAGGTTGATGTCGTCCATGCGGAAGAACGAGGCGTTTTCGAGGAACATGTCCGAATACCACTGCTCGCCGCTGTTGGCCTTCGTAAAGCCGGTCTTCTTGACCAGCCGTGCGAAGTTGGGCAGGTTGCCGGCGTTGATGTCGATGTTGGACGTCGAGTTGGCCGAGGCGAAGTCGTTGAAGACCCAGTTGCCCGCCGAACCGTGGCCGTTGAAGCCGAAGTCCCAGTTCTTGTAGCTCAGCTTGAGGCTGATGCCGTAGAAGAAGTCGGGGTTGGGGCTCTTGTCGGTCACGTAACGGTCGGCCTGTGTGATCTTGCCGTCCTTGTCACGGTCGACCAGCGCGTTCTGGATCGGATTGCCGTCCTGGTCGTATACCTGCTGGAAACAGTAGAAAGTGTAGGGCGCATAGCCTACCTTGTGGATCTGGAGCAGGTTACCCGTGCCCTTGGTGATGCTTCCCGTCTGGATGTTGTAGTCGGGGTCGTCGGTGTTGTTGAGCTTGGTGAACTCGGTGTGTTGGAACGTGCCGTTGAAGCCGACCGTGAGGTTCCAGTCCTTGGTCTGCACGGGGATGAAATTCAGGTTGAATTCCACGCCCTTGTTCTCCATCGAGCCAATGTTGGTGAGCACCGTGTTGCCGAAGTTCGAGCCCATGGGGGTGATGACGCTGTTCAGAAGGTCGTCCGTCTGGCGCAGGTACCAGTCGACGCTACCGTTGATGCGGCCGCCGAGGAACCCGAAGTCGAGTCCGACGTTGTAGGTCGTCGTGGTCTCCCATTTGATGTTGGGGTCGTAGGCGCCCGGCGTGAGGTAGAACATGTGGCCGGCGCTGCCCATGTAGTAGGTCTTGTAGACGTCGGTCGACATGTAGTAACGCGCCAGGTAGGGGTAGTTGGAACCGATCTCCTGCTGGCCGGTCTGTCCGACGCCGACGCGCAGCTTGAGGGCCGAGACGGCACGCGAATCCTTCAGGAAATTCTCCTCGGCGATGTTCCACGCAAAGGCGCCCGAAGGGAAGAGGCCCCAGCGGGTATCCTTCGAGAAACGCGAAGAGGCGTCGTCGCGCAGCGTGAAGGTGAAGAGGTATTTCGAGGCGATCGAATAGTTCAGGCGTCCGTAGAACGAGAGCAGGTAGTTCTCCTGGCGGTTGAACGGGTAGCGCGAATCCTCGCCCTTCTGCTCGTGCGTCTCGTTGAAATAGGATACCGAGTGGTCGGAGCTGTAGAAATGCTGCCACGAATAACCGGCCATCACGTCGAGGTGGTGGATGCCCCACTCCTTGTTGAAGTTGGCGTAGAATTCGAGCAGCTGGTTGCGGCGGAAGTTCGTCGTCCACGAATACTGTCCCCAGCCGCGGGCCTCGGTGTCGGTGTATGCCTGGAACGAGCCGGGGTTCACGCCGTCGTAGGTCTTGGCGCTCGATACGTCGAGGCCGAGGTTGAGGTTGAAACGCAGCGCTTCGAAGCCGTGAACCTTATAGTCGATCTGGGCGTTGCCGATGAAACGCTTGGCACGCGCCGTATTGTCGCGGTCGTAGAGCTGCGAGAGCGGGCCCGCACCCAGCAGGGTGTTGGGCGTGAAGTCCTCGCCGCGGCCCGATCCGTAGTTCCAGTATCCGTTGGTGGTCGTGTAGTCGATCGAGCCGTCGTCGTTGCGGAAGTAGGGGTCGATCGTGGGGTTGAAGAAGGCAGCCGAACCCACCACGCCGCCCGAAGCGTAGCGCTGCGACGTGACGACGCCCTTGGCGTTGAGGTTGACCGTGAGGTGCTTGTCGAAGAAGTTGGGCGAGAGGCTCAGGTCGAGCGTCCCGCGTTCGTATTTCGACGTTTCGAGCGTACCCTGCTGGTTGGTGTAGCCCACCGATGCACGGTAGGGCATGCGGTCGTTGATGTTGCCGATCAGGCTGACGTTGTGGTCATGCGAAATGGCGGTGCGGAAGACCAGATCCTGCCAGTTGGTGTTCTTGTCGCCGAGCATCGACTGTACCTTGTCGCCCGTGGTCGTACCTGCGGGATACACCTGGTCGATATAGGTGCGGAACTCGCCGGGGGACATCACGGGCAGCTCGTCGGAGTTGATCTGGACGCTCACGCTGCCGCTGTACGATACGCGGGGCGTGTTGCCGCGCCCCTTCTTGGTGGTGACGAGGATGACGCCGTTCGAAGCACGCGAACCGTAGATGGCCGCCGCCGAAGCGTCCTTGAGCACGGTGAAGGATTCGATGTCGTTGGGGTTGATCGTCTCCAGCGGGTTGGCCATACCCTTGCCGCCGTCGACTGCGATGGGTACCCCGTCGATCACGATCAGCGGGTCGTTCGAGGCGTTGAGCGAAGCCGCACCGCGCACGCGGATGGTGGCGCTCGATCCGGGGCCGCCGTCGCCGGGGATGATGTGTACGCCCGGAACCTTGCCCTTGAGCATGTCCTGCGTGGAGACCACGGCTCCGCGGTTGAACTCTTCGGCCTTGATTGCCACGACCGAACCGGTCATGTCGTTCTTCTTGACCGAACCGTAGCCGATCACCACCACGTCGTCGATGCCCATGGCATCCTCTTCGAGCGTGAGGTGTGCCAGCAGCGACGAACTGGCCACCAGGCTGACGGTCTTGTAACCGACATAGCTGACTTCGATGACCGATTCGGGGCCGGCGGCGCGGATGGCATAGTCGCCGTCGATGCCCGTCGAGACGCCGTTGGTCGTGCCCTTTTCGACGACGGTAGCGCCCAGGATCGGCATTCCGGACTTGTCGACAACTACGCCTTTAACCTCATAACCAGCGTTTTGCGCCAGCGTGAGGGGGGGGGTAAATTGACATATGAGCAAGATACCCGCACACATAGTTAAAAATCGTTTCATAAGAATTTTGGTTAGTTTATAAGTTGATTTTATGGATTGTAGGTCATTGGGCCTTGTGTTCTTTGACCAGGAAGACCGACACGGCGGCCAGCAGCATGAAGACCCCGGCGAGCGCCAGCATGTCGGCCGCGTCGGAGGCGAAGCAGTACTTGACGATGGCACCGCCGGTCAGTCCGATGACGATCTGGGGGACGGTGATCGTGAAATTGAAGATACCCATGTATACGCCCATGCGGCGTGGCTCGACTGCGCGCGACAGGATGGCGTAGGGCATGGCGAGGATGCCCGCCCAGGCGATGCCGATCCCCACCATCGGGAGCATCAGCGCGTACTGGTCGTGCAGCAGGCACAACCCCGCTAAGCCCAGCGCCCCGGCGAGCAGGCAGGCCGCGTAGACGGGTTTGTTGCCGTAGCGCGCGGCGACGCGCCCGAGGAACAGGGCGGCGATGCAGGCGGGGATGGGGTAGGTGCCGTTGAGCACGCCGACCCATGTCTGCGTGGCGCCGGCCGAGAGCACTTCGCCCGTGGCATGGTCGGTGACTACACCCGTGATGGCGGGTTTGAGGTAAGTCCACATCAGGAAGAGCGCCGCCCACGAGAAGAACTGCGTGACGCCCAGCCGCACCATCACGCCGGGGACGTTGCGCATGAGGCCGACGAAGCTCACCGGTTTGGCGTCCTCCTCGGAGAGGTTGTTGTAGCGGGCGAACTCCCCGGGCGGATATTCCCGTGTCTTGAACGAGGTGACGAGCACCGTGAGCAGCAGGATCGCGCCCCCGGCATAGTAGGAGTAGGCGATGTGCGGCGAAACATGCCCCGGAGCGGCCTCGTCCGACACGCCGAGCCATGTCATGACGAGCGGCAGGATAGCGCCGACGACCGCACCGAGGTTTATCAGGAAGGTTTGTACCACGTAGCCCTGTGTCTTCTGCGAATCGTCGAGCATGTCGGCCACCAGCGCTCGGAAGGGCTGCATCGTGACGTTGAACGACAAATCCATGAACAGCAGGATGAAAGCCCCCATGGCGAGTGGGGCGAAGGCGAGCAGTTTGGGGCAGTTGGGCATGAGCACTAGCGCCAGCGCCGAGATCAGCGACCCGCCCAGGATGTAGGGGATGCGGCGGCCCCAGCGCGTCCAGGTGCCGTCGGAAAAAAGCCCCACGATGGGCTGGACGATCATGCCGGCCAGCGGTGCCGCCAGCCAGAAGTAGCTCAGGTGGCTGACATCTGCCCCCAGCGATTCGAAGATGCTCGACGTGTTGGAATTCTGGAGCGAATATCCGATCTGCACGCCGAGGAAGCCGAAGCTGAGGTTCCAAATCTGCCAAAATGAGAGTTTAGGTTTGGTCATTTCGGTTTTTCGGTTGGTTTTCAGGTTATACAAATTTTAATAAAAAAATCCGGATGGCGAACCGCCGGGCGACGAACGGAGGGATCAGCCGGATGAACGGGCGGATTTTTACGACGAACGGTAGCCCGAGGGGGACGATTTGGAATTTACGCGGAAAAACACTACCTTTATTCATAAATAAACGAAACCCGTATATACTTAATACAGCCTCAGTCAGCCTATATGCGATCGCTCAAAGTGTCCGGAATTATCCACCTGTTCGCCGTGCTCCATGCCGTGGTCGCCCTTTCATGCCATCTGGCGGGGATCAACGACGAGTTGGTGCTGACGCTGCTGACGATCGTGCTGATCGTGCTGATCTGCCTAAAACGGGGCCTGAACGTGGAGTTCACCGCTGCCAGCGTGATCGTCGTCAACGTGATCGGCTACCTGCTGGGTACGGGCGGTGCGCAGCTGATCGAGCTGTTATTGCACGCCCCGCCCGTGGTGCATGCCGTCTCGACTTTCATAACCACCGAGATTCTGGGCTGGAGCATCGTGTGGTTCACCAAGTTGTTCCGCCGCGGCGACGACACGGCGAGCCGCTCCTCGGCCTGGACGCCCCGCATCGGGTTGCTGCTGCTGGCCGTGGGGGGGATTTTCGTGCTGAGGCTGGCCTATGTCGAGCTTTTCGCCTCGCCCTCCTTCTCCACAGACCGCCTTTACCACATGGCCGACTTGCTGGCTTCGAACTCCGCGGCACTGATTATCCTGCTGTGCGTCAATATCATCTATGTCCGGCATACGCGCAGGCGTGAAACCCGGCACGGTCTGATCGCCGAAATCGCGGCGTTCCTCCTGTTCGTGCTGTTCACGTCGGCCTGCGTGGCGCTCATTACGGGGTTGCACCTGCCGTTCGCCTTCGACCGCTCGTTCTCCGCACGGGAGTTCCTGCAACTGTGGATCGTCACCCTGCTGGTCGAGGTGACCCTCTATTCGGTCGTATTTATGGTCGATTACGCCCTAGTCGCGCGTGCCGTGCTGCGTGCCGAGCGCGGCAAGGCGCACCAGGCGCAGTTCCGTTACATGAAACTCAAACAGCAGGTCAACCCCCATTTCCTGTTCAACTCGCTCAATATCCTCGACTGCCTGGTCTGCGAGCAGCGCACGGAGCAGGCCAGCGCCTACATCCATAAACTGGCGGGCATCTACCGTTACATGCTCCAGAACGAGGAGGAGACGCTCGTGCGCCTGCGCGAGGAGATGGCTTTCGTGGGGATGTACGTCGACTTGTTGCAGGTGCGTTTCCCCGAGGGGTTTCGCGTGGAGACCGACATTCCGGACGAGGCCATGAACCGCCATGTCCTGCCCTGCTCGGTGCAGCTGCTGATCGAAAACGCCATCAAGCATAACTCGGTGGGGGCCGACCGGCCGCTGGTGATCCGCATCGTCGCCGGGGCCGGAGCCGTGACGGTGTCGAACAACCTTCAGCTGAAGGTATCCGGCACTACCTCGACCCGTGTGGGGCTGAACTACATCCGCCAGCAATACCTCGACCTGTCGGGCATCCCGATCGGGATACGCCGTACCGATACCGAATATTGTGTCACCTTACCGTTGCTGTAATATGAACGTACTGATCGTAGAAGACGAAATGATGGCCCAGGCAAACCTGGCGCGAGCGCTGACCCAGCATTTTCCCGACGTACGGATCGTCGGGACGACCGGCTCGGTCAGGGAGACGGTGCTCTGGCTGCGCACGCCGGGGAACAGTGCCGATGTGATTTTCATGGACGTGGAGCTCTCCGACGGGGATTGCTTCGAGATATTCCGCCAGGCGGATGTGACGGCGCGGGTCATCATGACCACCGCATATGACAATTACGCCGTGCGGGCGTTCGAGGTCAACAGCATCGACTACCTGCTCAAACCGATCGACCCCGCGGCGCTGCGGCGTGCCGTGGAGCGCTGCCGGGTGCGGAGCGGGGGTATCGACCCCGACGTATTGCTGAACGCGATCCGCAGCCCGCGCGAATACAAACAGCGCTATGTCGTGCGTTTCAACGACCGGATCGTTCCGGTACAAACCACCGACATCGCCTATTTCTACTCGGAAGAGAAAAACACCTACCTTGTCACGAGCGATAACAACCGCTATGTTGTGGATCAGTCGCTCGACGTCCTTTCGGACGAACTGGATCCCGGGCGGTTTTTCCGCATATCGCGCAGTTGCATCATCGCCATGCCGGCGATCGTCAGCATCGTGAAATATCTGGGCAACCGGCTGAAGATCACGGCACGTCCGCGTCCTGAGTTCGAGATGGTGGTGAGCCGGTCGCGGGTCGACGACTTCCTGAAGTGGTTGGAGGGGAATGGCTGAGCCTTCGTCGCGGCTGCATGATAAAAAGGGGTACCCATCGGAGTACCCCTTTTTTGTAGCCGGGAGCGGCGGTGCCGCAGTACGCCCGTCAGCGGCGCCCGCTGCAGGCGATCATGTCGTGCAGCGATTCGTTGAAGGTCTCCTTGCGGAGCAACTCCTCGAGCGGGAGGTGCATCCGGTAGCGCCAGTGGTAGCGGGGGATGGACGGGACGTTGATGCGTTCCTTGGCCGGGTCGGGGTAGCGCAGCTCCCCGTCGGTCGAAAGCCAGTCCTGTAACGGCAGGATGGTGAGCATCGCCGGGGAATTGAGGTGCATGTCGAGGATGCGCCGGCATATCCACGGCTCGCAGAAATAGGGAACGTCGCCCCCGATGCCGAGTGCTTCGTGGTAGAAGCGCGCCGTGAGTTCGCGGTCTTCCTCCCACCATGCCCGCAGCGGGTTCATGTCGTGCGTCGAAGTGGTGCAGACCGAGAAATAGGGGTAGTGCGCCGGGTCGGCGAAGAGTTCCCCCGGCGTCTTGGGCATGCGCTGGATTTCGAGCGAGAGGATTTGCAGTTCGTGCATCGTTTCGGGGACGCTGTCGGGGATCATCCCCAGGTCTTCGCCGCAGGTCAGCATCTCGGTCGCCGAGAGGAGTACCGGGAGCTTGCGCAGGGCGGATTCCTGCCAGAAACGGTTGTGCCGGTGGTAGAAGAAGTCGGTATAGAGCCGGTCGAAGGTCGCGCGGCGCTCTCCGTCGAGCCGGCGGTAGGCATGTGTCGAGTGGGGGGCGATGCGGGGGTGGAAATAGCCCTTGCGGCGCGGGTCTTCGATGAAGAGCACGTCGTCGAGCAATGCCATAAGCCCTTCCCGCAGCCGGGTCTGGTGTTCGTCGTCGCCCGGGAAGCGGGCTGCGACCTTGCGCTGGGTGGCATAGGCGGGCAGTAACCGCCCCTCCTTCATGCAGGTGGCGCGAACTTCGCCGGCCAGGTCGCCGAACAGTTCCCCGAGCGTGTGCTCGTCGGGCGCCGGGGTGGTGTAGCGTCCGCCCTGCGTGTCGAAGCCCATGCCGCGCAGTTCATCTGCGGAATAGGGCAGGGCGGGGTTGAAATAGCCCAGCAACCCGTGTACGGCATGCGTGGGAATCTCCCAGATGCGGAAGAACCCGAGGATGTGGTCGATGCGGAAGGCGTCGAAGTATTCGGCCATCTTGGCCATGCGTGCCCGCCACCAGGCGTAGCCGTCGCGTGCCATACGTTCCCAGTTGTAAGTCGGGAATCCCCAGTTCTGGCCGACGGCCGAGAATGCGTCGGGCGGGGCCCCGGCCTGCGAGTCCATGTGGAACAGGTGCGGGTAGAGCCATGCGTCGACGCTCGTGCGGCTGATGCCGATGGGCAGGTCGCCCTTGAGGACGATGCCGTGGTCGCGGGCGTAGGCGCAGACCTCGGACAGTTGCGTATGCAGGTGGTATTGGACATAGCAGTGGAATGCGATGTCGCGGCTGTGGCTGCGGCAATAGGCGTCGACGGCTTTGCGGTCATAGCGGGCGAAACCGCCCCAGCGGGTGAAGTCGGGCGTGCCCGTTTCGTCGCGCAGCGTGCAGAAGGCGGCATAGGGGATGAGCCAGTGTCTGTTGGCGGCGATGAAGGCCTTGTAGTCGCGGCGTGCCGCGGTGCGGGCGCCGTGGCGTTCGAACGCCCGGCGGAGCAGCCGCAGTTTGTGCCCGTTGACACGCTCGTAATCTATTTCGGGAAGGGCGTTCAGCTCGCTGCGCAGGGTGCGGTACTCGTCGTCCTCCACGACGCCCGCGGCGGGCAGCCGGATGAACTGCGGGTGCAGGGCGAAGGTCGAATTGGCGTTGTAGGGGTAGGAGTCTTCCCAGGTGCCGGTCATGGTGGTGTCGTTGATTGGCTGTACCTGGATGACGCGCTGCCCGGTGGCGGCCGCCCAGTCGATGAGCCGTTTCAGGTCGTAGAACTCGCCGACGCCGAAATCCTCTTCCGTACGGAGCGAGAAGACCGGGATCGCCGTCCCGGCGCCCCGCCACCTGCGCTTGGGGAAACGCGGGGATGCCGCGGCGTCGAGGGCGTGTTCGCCAGCGCCGGGCAACTCGCCCCAGGTGCGGTTGGCACCCTCCTCCCACAGGATGGGGGTGAGGGTCTTGCGGTCGGCGATCAGGAATTTGTATTCGAACCGGTGCGCAGTATGCAGCGTGAGTTCCCATTCCGGGAAGCGGCTGTCGTCCATCGGGACGATCCGTTTCCAGTCGCCCAGCTCACGGCCGCTGCCGGCGACGGCGAGCGTTTCGTCCGGCCGTAGGGTGGGCAGCACGACGCGCAGCGTGATGTTGCCTGTAGCCTTCTTCGGACTGCCGGTTTTCCCGCGGCCGAAGATGCCCCGGGTGAATGCCGAGGAGTAGAACGGCGTGTCGGAGGGCATCTCCTGCCAGCGGTCGCGGATGCGCAGCGTGCGCACCCCCTCCCGGGCGGGGAGCCGCAGCGTGTGCGGCCGCCATTCGCTGCGGATGCACGCGCCGTCGCGTTCGATTTCATAGCGGTATTCGGTATCTTCACTCTGGGTATAGCGTTCGATGGCGCCTGTCCAGACGCCTCCGTCGGCGTATTGCAGCGCAATGCGCCGTTTGCCGATCCGCATGACGAGCTGTTCGCCCCAGCGGGTACGGTATTCGATGCTGATCAGGAGTTTCATGGTTCGGTATGTCGTTTGGTTCGGAATCGGTTTATACAAAATTAAAAAAATAATCCGGTTTTGTCTTTCCGGCAGGGAAAAATCAGAGCCCCCGGATGAATTGCGTAACGACGGCCACGAGGTCGGGGTCGATCGGTAGCGTGCTGTCGCCGTAGGCTCCCGTCTGGTCGATGCGCATGCGTCCCGTGCATTTTTTGAGCGGGTGGGTCATCCCTGCGATGATTGCCTTCCGGGCCCGGGGCTGTGCCTTTGCCAGCGCCTCGGCATTGTCTGGTGGCACCTGCAGGTCGTTGTCCCCGCCCACGACGAGTATCGGAACCCGCACCTTGCGGATCTCCTCGCGCGGGTCGTAGCGCAGGCTGGAGATCCAGAACGTCTGTACCGAAGGGTGGAACAGCGCTTCGAGCTGCGGCGGGCAGGATTCGACCCGTTCGCCCCGTTTGAGGGCGGCGGTGATCGCGTTGGCCTGCAAGAGCAGATCCATGTTGTCGGGCAGGAGTTGTGAGGCCAATTGCAACTGGAGTATCTCGTCGAGCGGGTAGCCGGCGCCGGCCAGCGAAACGACGGCGGCGACTTTCGGGGTTTGCTGCGCCGCGCAGAAGGCGATCAGCGCCCCTTCGCTGTGGCCGATCAGTACGACGCGGCGGAAACCTTCGCCGGCGAGGTAGTCGGCCCATGCCGCGGCGTCGCCGATGAAATCCCCCAGTACGGCGTCGGCCATTTTTTCCGGCTCCGTGAACCGGCTCGCACCGATGCCGCGTTTGTCGTAGCGCAGCGAGGCGATGCCTGCCTTTTCGAGCGCCTGCGCCAGGTAGAGATAGCTGTTTACATTGCCGTTGCGCGGAGTGGGCCCCGAACCGGCGATGATGACGGCCACGGTTTCCGTACCTGCATCGGGGGTGAGCAGCGTGCCGTAAAGCGTTCCGAAATCGCGTTCGAGCGAGACGTTCCTTTCGCCGGCGGCGGTATGCGCGAAGGCCAGCAGGAGGATGGCTGTCAGCAGGTGTTTCATGGCTTATGGGTTTCAGGTTGTTCTCAGTCGGTGTTTTTTTGCCTGTGCGGCGTGCCCTTCCGGTTCGTTTACCGGCGTTTTGTTCCTGCGTATCGTGCCTGTACCGGGTTGGTGCCCGGCGGGTCGTGGCGGCGGGGCTACAGCTCCCCGACCGCTTTTTCCAGTCCGATGCCGCGCGAACCCTTGATCAGCACCAGCGCGTTGTCCACGGGGTGTGTGCGGAGCGCCGCGATGAGGTGTTCCCGATCGGCGAAGAGCGTGATCCGGGCGGGTTGCGGCTCCATGTCGGCACGGGCCTTGGCGAATTCCTGTCCGACGAGCATCACCTCCGTCTGCGGAGCCTGTGCTGCGAGGCGGATGACAGCGGCGTGTTCCTCCGCCGACCAGGCGCCCAGTTCGAGCATGTCGCCCAGGATCAGCAGGCGGCGGGTGCGCATGCCGGGCGGCTCGGCGAGGAAATTCGCGACCGATGCCCGCATACTCGAGGGGTTGGCGTTGTAACAGTCCACGATGAGCGTGTTGCGCCCCGTCTCGGTGCGCTGCGAGCGGTTGTTGTCGGGGACATAGCTGCCGACAGCATGGCGGATACGCTCGTCGGCGACGTCGAAATAACGTCCGACGGCGACCGCTGCGGCGACGTTGAAGCGGTTGTAATGCCCTTCGAGGTGGTTTTCGAGGTCCTCGGCCAGCGTGATGCTGTAATACTCCGCGGCCAGCCCGTCGCGTTCGGCGGCCATGTTCGTCAGCATCTCGTCCTCGCGGGGTACGAAGGCGCGGCCGCCGTTCGCGGCCAGGTAGTCGAACAGCTCGCCCTTGCCGCGGCGCACCCCCTCCGGGCCGCCGAAGCCTTCGAGGTGCGCACGGCCGATGTTGGTCAGGATGCCGTAGTTGGGCTCGGCGATCGAGGCCAGCAGGGCGATCTCGCCGCAGGCGCTGGCTCCCATTTCGACCACGCCGAACTGCGTGTCGCGGGTCATGGCGAGCAGCGTGAGCGGCACGCCGATGTGGTTGTTGAGGTTGCCGCGCGTGGCGTAGACCTCGAAGCGTTCGGCCAGCACGCGGCTCACCAGTTCCTTGGTCGTGGTCTTGCCGTTGCTGCCCGATATGGCGAGTATCGGGATCGCCAGCCGGCGGCGGTGTTCGCGTGCCAGCTCCTGCAACGCCCCGAGCGTGTCGCCGACCAGCACCATACGCTCGTCGGTGACGGCTGCCGGGTCGTCCACGACGGCATAGGCCGCGCCTTTGTCCAGCGCCTCCGCCGCGAAGCGGTTGCCGTCGAACGTCGCGCCGCGCAGGGCGAAAAAGATGGAATCAGCCCCGATGTTGCGCGTGTCTGTGGAGATGTGCGGGTGTTCCCGGAAAATATCGTATAGTTCGGACATATCAGTTCGCGTGTTTGGGTGTCCCCGAGGGCATGGGGTAGGGCCCCGGCTCTGCGGGCTCTCCGAAGCGGGGGTTGCCCGTGGCGTCGAAGTCGAAGCGTTGCAGGCGTACGTCGCGCCCCCAGTTGTGTACCGTATCTTTTTTCGAGTGGTAATAGATCCAGTATTCGTTCCCGTCAGGCGAGGTGGTGAAACTGGCGTGGCCGACGCCGTGTATGCGGTCGTTGCCGGTGAAGATGGGGCCGCTCTTGATCCATGATGCGGGATTCAGCGGGTCGCTGTCGGGGGTGCGCAGGCGCAGCTGCCCGAGCTTGTAGTGGCGCGACCACGAGCCGCGCGTGGAGTAGACGATGAAGAGGTCGTCGCCGTGCCGCAGTGCTGACGGGCCTTCCTGCAGGGCGATGTGGTCGCCCTGTTCCCACGGCTGGTCGGGTCGTGAGAGCAGGATGCGCGGCCCGATCCGGGTCGGCGATTCCATGCGGGCGATGTAGAGCAGCTGGTCGGTGGCGTCGGTATCGCGCTGGCGCTCCCAGCCGGACCATACGGCATAGAGCTCTCCCCGGTGTTCGAAGATCGTCATGTCGATGGCCCAGATGTTGTCCGTCTTGCCGTCGGGGTTGTCGCCGGTGTAGAGCATGCCGCGGTCGCGGTAGTCGCCCAGCGGCGTGTCGCACTCCAGCACGCCTGTGCGCTGCCCCGTGAAGGGGCTGCCGGGGACGGGTGCCGCGGCGTAGTAGATGTACCATTTGCCGCGGAGGCGGTGCAGCTCGGGTGCCCAGATGTTGAAGCTGTTCCACGCCCCGCTGTCGGCGGGCTGCCAGACAACACGCTCGCGTTCGAAACGCGTCATGTCGTCCGATTCGGTCACGGCGATGCCGCGTCCTGATTTGAAGCAGGTGTAATAGCGCCCGTCGTATTTGGTGATCCACGGGTCGGCGCCGTCGCGCAGCGGGTTGGTGAGGTGGCCTGCGGCGCGGAGCACGAGAGCATCCCCGCCACTAAAAAAAAGCCCGCAGCGAATCGTCGCAGCAAGGCTGTGGTATGGAACGGCATGCGTTTCATAGGTGTCAGATGTGTTTGTCCCCGTTATGGAACTTTACTTCGTCGATGAATTTCTTGATGTTCTGTTCTTCGGCGCGGGGGCATATCATCAATACGTCGTCGGTGTCCACGACGATGTATTCCTTCAGGCCGCTGATGACCGCTACCTTGCCCTTGGGCAGCGAGACGATGCTGCTGCGCGTGTCGTAGACATAGCACCCCTCCTCAGGGACGGCGTTGGCGTAGCGGTCCTTGCGCGAATGCTGGTAGACCGAGCCCCACGTGCCGACGTCGCTCCACCCGAAGTCGCCGCAGCGGACATAGACGTTGTCGGCCTTTTCCATGATGCCGTAGTCGATCGAGATGGCGCGGCACTCCGAGAAGACGATCTCCACGGTGGTCTTCTCGGCATCGGTGCCCAGCGCCTTCATCACGCCGCTGAACATGGCATGGTGCTCGGGCAGGTATTTGCGGAAGGCCTCGACGATGGCCTGCACCTTCCAGATGAAGATACCCGAATTCCAGTAGAACTCGCCGGTCTGGAGGAAGGTCTGCGCCAGTTCGAGGTTCGGTTTCTCGGTGAAGCACTTGACCTTGCTGATGACGTTGGTGTCCGAAACCTGAATGTAGCCGTAACCCGTATCGGGACGTGTCGGTTTGATGCCGACGGTCAGCAGTGCGTCGTGCCGGTCGGCGAATTCGAGGCACTCGCCGATGATCGTGCGGAAATCGTCCTCGTTGAGGATCAGGTGATCCGACGGCGTGACGATCATTTCGGCGTCGGGGTTCTCCCTGAGCAGCGTATAGGCCGCATAGGCGATGCAGGGGGCCGTATTGCGGCCGATCGGCTCGCAGAGCACCTGTTTCTCCCCGATTTCGGGGATGTGCTGCAATACCAGATCCTTGTATTTGTGGTTCGTCACGACGAGGAAATTCCCGGCGGGGACGATTTTTGCAAAGCGCTCGTAGGTGTGGCGGATAAACGATTTTCCGGTTCCCAGGATGTCGAGGAACTGTTTGGGCATCGACTGCCGGCTCTTGGGCCAGAAACGCGATCCGATGCCGCCGGCCATGATGACACAATATTTGTTGCTTGCCATAAGTTATAATATGGAATTAAGTGAGACAAAGATAAAAATATTTTGTAACTTTGCCGCCTATTGCTGGAATAATATTTTTGTACTCCCGATGAAAATAAAACTGTTCACCATACCCAACCTGCTGACCCTTGCGAGCCTGCTTTGCGGCTCGTTCGCGGTGGTTTCGGCACTGGTTTACGGCGATCTGGCGCTGGCTTTCTGGCTCACGATCGCCGCCGGTGTTTTCGACTATTCCGACGGTTTCGTGGCCCGGCTGCTCAAATGCCCTTCCGCCATCGGCGTACAACTGGACTCGTTGTCCGACATGGTCTCGTTCGGCTTCGCCCCGTCGGCCGTGCTTTTCGTCCTGTGGAACAATTCCCTGCCTGCGGATGCCGAGGCATGGCTGCGCTACGGCGGCAGCGCACTTTGTTTCGCGGTGGCGGCCTTCTCGGCGCTGCGGCTGGCGAAATTCAATATCGACGAGACGCAGCATACCGAGTTCTGCGGCCTTCCGACTCCTGCCAATGCGCTGTTTTTCGTTGCGCTGGGCTGGATGGACGCCAAGACGGGTTTCAACCAAGGGGGCTGGGTGCTGCTGATGGTGCCGGCCATGTCGTGGCTGCTTATTTCGCCTGTTCGGATGTTCGCCTTCAAGTTTCAGAGTTTTGCTTTTAAAGGCAACGAGATCCGTTATATCTTTATTGCCCTGGCTGTTGTTCTGTTGGTCGCCTTGGGTATCCCGGCTGTCCCCATTGTCATTCTGCTCTACATCGCCATATCGGCCGTGGGATGGGGTATGTCGCTAAAGAAGCCTGGCTCAGCGGCTTGCCCTGAGAAATAGTTGTATATTTAAAATTTTTTAATTATATTTGCCCCGGATTTACGTTCCATGTCGAGGTTGACGAATAGAATATTGCTGGCAGCTTTGCTCGGTCTGTTCCTTACAGCGCCCGGCATCGTACGTTCGCAGGGTTTCAACGCCAGGACGCTGCAGCGTGCCCAGCAGCGCGGGGAGACGGGGAACCTTTACGGTACAAACCCTTACGAGCAGACCGGCGAGGAGGGAGAGGAGGGCCAGGACGGCCAGCCGCAGGATACGACCAAGAAGGAACGCCGGATCCGCAAGCCGCTCGAATCGTATTTTTTCAGCGATTCGATCCGCGCCCTGAACAATTTTCGCTGGAGCGTCAAGCGCGACTACAACCGCGTGGAGATAAGCCCGCTCGACACGACGCTCACCGACTGGCGCATCGACTACCCGTTCTACCGCGAAGAGGTGGGCGACATCGCGCAGGGCGCCCTCGGGCAGACATCGCTGCCGATGAACTATTTCCGGCGGCCGCAGTTCTTTGATTTCAGTTTTGCGAGTCCCTACTATGCGTACACGTACGACATGGAGAACGTGCCCTTCTACAATACGAAGAAGCCGATCATCCGCATGACCTACCTCGAATCGGGGCAGAAGCGTTTCCGCGAGGAGAACTTCAACATCATGCACGCGCAGAACGTTTCGCCGACGACGGGGTTCAACGTCGATTACAAGGCGCGGGGAACGCGCGGACAATATGTCTGGTCACGGACGAAGAACCACAACCTCGCGGTGGCGTTCAACCATACGGGCAAACGCTATTCGGTGCATGCGGCCTATTACAACAACCACATCGAGCAGCAGGAAAACGGCGGCGTGGTCGGCACGTGGGCCATTGCCGATACGACGTTCCAGATGCCGTCGGGCGTGCCGATGAAGCTGTCGGATGCCGAGGCGCAGAACACCTACCGCAACAACGCCTTCTTCGTCACCCAGTCGTATGCGCTTCCGCTGCAGCGCGTGACGGAGAACGACTTTTCGCTCGCCGACCTGTCGGCGGTCTATATCGGCCATTCGTTCCAGTACAGTTCGTGGAGCAAGGTCTATTCGGACAAATATGCGCGGTATATCGACGAAAGGGCGCACCGGGACGAGCAGGGCAATTTCGTGCCCGATACGCTGGACTACTACCAGAACTGGTATATCAACCCCGACCAGACGCGCGACTCGATCTACGAGCGGGTGATTTCGAACCGCTTCTTCGTGCAGGCGCAGCCCTGGGATCGTAACGGCGTGGTAGGCACGATTGATGCCGGCATCGGTATCGACATGCATACCTACTCGCAATTCGAAATGAGGGATTACCAGACGGGAAAGTATACGAAGGTCAACAAGACCAGCTATTTCGCATACGGTTCCGTCGGAGGAAAGATAAAGAAATATGTCGACTGGGACGCGAACCTCAAGTTCTACCCGTCGGGATACAGAGGCGGAGACCTCACCATCGGCGCCCACCTGGCGCTGACGGGATATCTCCGCGGACACCCCCTGATTCTCGAAGGCCGGTTCACGATGGATCGGCGTTCGCCCAACTACTGGCAGGAGAATCTGTTCTCGAACCACTACGTGTGGTCCACTCCTTTGAATAAGGAGAATGAAACTCGGTTCGAGGTGAAGTTTTCAGTCCCCGATTTCGCGTTTGAAGCGGGAGCATGGCAGGGCGTCGTCGGCAACAAGATCTTTTACGACAAGGAGAGCCAGATCGCCCAAAGCAGTGACAACGTAAGCCTCACGAGTGTGTACGCTCGCAAAGATTTCCGCTTAGGCGGACTTCATTTGGACAACAGGGTATTGTTGCAGTGGAGTACGAATCAAGAAGTTGCACCCGTTCCGCTTTTGAGCGCGTTCCTTTCGTATTATTACGAATTCTGGGTCGTGCGCAACGTACTGCGCCTGCAGATCGGTTTGGACGGACGCTATAATACGCGTTATTATGCGCCCGGTTACAATCCCGCACTGTCGGCGTTTTACAACCAACGGGACGTCGAAGTAGGCAATTACCCCTACATGGACGCTTTCGTCATGGGTAAGTGGAAGAGAATGCGGATATTCCTGAAATATCAGCATGTGAACAAGGGACTGTTCGGTAACGGAGAATATTTCTCGGCGGCTAACTATCCGCTGAATCCGGGCATGTTCAAAATCGGTATCTCATGGGGTTTCTATGATTAGCGTATTGTTCTGCGCGGTGTGAACTGCCCGCAAAACAACCTTTTATGTTAAAAAAGACAGTTTTAACGTTTGCGTTCTTAACAATCCTGACGACTTTTTACGGCTTTAACGCCCAGTTCAGCACACCCGTGACGGACGACATGCTGCTGAACGACGAGGCCGATTTCGGCAATTCGCTGCTCGGTGAGGGCGACTATGTGATCTCGGCTTATGACAATGTCATTCGCAACATCAGCGAAAAAGAGGGCCACGACTGGCGCCTGATGAGCGCCATCGCCTACCATGAATCGCGGTTCACGCCCGACATCACCTCGCGCAGCGGGGCCCGCGGGCTGATGCAGATCATGCCCTCGGTGGCACGCCAGTTCGACGTCCCGACCGAGCAGGTCTCCAATCCCGAGACCAACATATGGTTGGCCAACAAGCTGATGTCGAAGATTATGAACACGCTCCGTTTCCCCGAGGGGACTCCCGAGAAGGATCGGATGAGCATCATCCTGGCCTCGTACAACAGCGGGATCGGCCATGTGAACGATGCGAGGCGCCTGGCACGGCTCAACGGCGAGGATCCCAATTCGTGGGAGGTCGTGGCCCGCTACCTGCAACTCAAGGCGCAGCCCGAGTATTACGAGAGCGAGGCGGTCAAGTGCGGACGTTTCACCGGCAGCCGGCAGACGCTGGCCTACGTGAACGACGTGATAGGACGCTATGACAAATACTGCCGGATTGCTCGGAGATAACTCCGGCAGGAATTGAAAAGTCTGAATCTACAGCAAAAAGGCTGAACCCAGGGGTTCAGCCTTTTCTCTTTATATCTTCTGAGTTGCCGGCGGACTTGTCCGGCGCCGGGTCAATAGACCCACTGGAAATCGTCGACGTACATTACATTCGTCGTGCAGCCCACCATGTAATCGCCGTAGGCACTCGTGGAGCAGGAGATGATGATGCTGTACTTGCCGGTGGGGCGTCCCGCAGCCGGGTCGTAGAAGTTGAGCGGCAGGGTGGCCTCTACCATTTGCTCGCCTTCGGTCGACTTGTCGACGAACAGCGACCCGTAGGCGATGAGTTTCCCTTCTGCGGTCTGGGTGGTTTCCGCCGGATCCCAAATGCCCGTGGGGTCTTTGGTGCCCGAAGCGACCCGGTGCCGGGCGTTCCAGTCGATGATGGCGACGAAAATGCGGGCTTTGTCCGGGTCGCCTATGCCGACCGGGGCCCCGGAATGTTTGCTTGCGTCGATCGTGCCCAGTGTCGCGTGGTATTTCACCTTCATGCCCGAAGGGCGCGCCGTCCAGTTGTAGGGCTGTCCGAATTCTACTACGCCCGTCCACAGGCCGTCTTTGTAGAAGATGCCGGACATCAGGTTGCCGGCTGCGATGTTGACGAGGGGAGGGGCTGCCGCGGCCAGTTTCGCGCAATAGCTGCCGCCCATTCCGTTGAAAGTCCCCTGCCTACAGAGCTTATCCGCAAATGTGTTGTTACCGCTGGCCCAGAACTCCGCATTCGTATTTTCGCTCGTGAAGCACGACAAGCCCGGGTTTTCCATGTTCCCGTCGGGAATCGTGTCGCCCGCGGGTGCCGTGTATTCGGCGGTTTCGGTCTGCTGCCCGCCGACGAGAAGCCGGAATTCATACGTTTGCCCGGCGTAGACGCCCTTGGTCGTGACGAGGCGTTTTACGGGGATGCCCGCATCGTTGGTGAGGCTTGTCCATTCGGGTGCGATCGAGCTCGTAAAGATGCCGCTTTCGTCCTGTGCGCCCTTCTGCGTCGTCTGCCAGTCGGCGGTACCCTTCAGCCGGTACTGGATTTCGGCGGTCGCATAATCTTCCGGCGTTACCATCGTGGTGACGACGGCCGTGTTGTTCCAAAGGTCGATGTCGCGGACGCCTATCTTCACGTTGGTGGGCTGGACATGGAGCATCCACCGCTCCGTGCGGCCGTGGCAGGTGACGTCGACCAGACGAACCGTTTCGAAGCCCGTGGCGGAAAGTTCCTCGGCCGTGGGCGAGTAGGCGGTGATGTCGGCAGGCCCCAGTTTGAGGCTGGTGACCGTGACGGCCTTCAGGTCGGTGCCTTCGGCGACATAGGCCGTGGCCGTACGCGCCTGCGTGTCGATCAGTGTCGATCCGATCTGCCCGGCGACGGTGAACGACCGGGCTATGGGCTGCTCGGCCACGATCGTCCACTCGTAGTCCTGGTAGAGCGAGAGCGTGACATAGAGCGGCGCCCGCAGGTCGAACTCCCCGCTCAGCGGCTGCGAAGTCCTGATCTGGCTGATGAATTTCTCTTTGTCGGTCATCATCGGGTTGGATGTGGCGACGTCGAATTCCGCCTTGTCGATGGTGACCTTGCGGATATCGGTCTTCTCGTCCAGCGTGAGCGTCACGGTACGGTTCACGAGGCTGATGCCGGCCACCGTGAACCCCTTGCCCTCGATGCTGCGGATGTTGAGCTCGATGGTGGGGTACGGTATGTCGTTCTCGATGCACGACGCTGCCAGCAGGAGTGCCGCCGCCGAAAAGAGTATGCGTAGGTATTTCATAGTTTACTGCTTTTTCTTGTCCCACAAATGGATCGTCATGCCGAAATTGATGGCCGCGATGTTGAGCCGGAAACGCATGTTCGAAGCCTTGCGCGAACCGATCTTGTTGCCGTCGGCATCCTTCTGGGTGATGCTCGTATACTGTATGCCGCCCAGCCCGAACGAAATCGTCGCACAGACGTTGGGGAAGATGTATACGGCAGCTCCCGGGTTGAACGCCAGCTTTACCTGCGTTTTGTCGTTGTAGGTGCGGTTGGGTGCGCCTCCTTCGTTATGATCCGGGTCGTATGCGAAGCTCGAATGTCCCGTCGAGAGCGCCAGCTCGAACTCGGCGAAGAGCCCGAAGCGTCCTTTGGGGTCGAGCCCCGCATAAGAACGGTGGAAAATGCCAAATGAGTATTCGTCGCTCGAAAGATCGACGTAGGGGAGCTGCCCCGAGAGGTCGTTGCCCTCGCCGGCATCGAAATAGGTGTTGTCGAGCGTGCCGCCCATGTGGCTGTATCCGAAACGGATGCCGATGCAGTTGTTATCGCGGTAGAAATAACCGACGAAGGGTTTTACCGTTGCGATCGTGGCATCCGCATCGATGTTGTCGAAGATGAGCATGAGGTCGGTGTCGTCGCTCGAAACCGTACCGTAGGAGGCCGTAAGACCCATCATCACTTCGCCCTTGTAGGCGAATTTGAGTTTGTTGATCTCGCGGTCGATGCGGCGGCGCGTGGGCAGGAAACGCTCCACCTGGGGACGCTTGTGCTTTTCGGCCGGCATGGCTGCGGGCATCGGCGCCGAGGGTGCCGCCGGGGCGCCGAGGGTGCCCGCTGCGGCTGCGGTGCCCGTTTCTGCGGCGAGTCCCGAAGCTGTTTCCGCCGTGGCTTCGGTGCCCGTTCCGGGGGTGTCCGAAGTTTCCGGGGGCACGGTGTCCTCGTTGCCGGAGGGGGTTTCTTCGACTGCGGCCGTAGCGGCCCGCTGCACTGCGGGGAGGGCTTGTTCCGTCTCCGCTGCGGCGCCGAGCGTGATGAATACCGATAAAATGGAAAGTATGATTCGTTTCATGTGCGTGCCGTGTTTAGAGATAGAATGCCATGCCGAGCCCTATCGAGAAGATATTGACTTTGAAGTTCATCATGCTGGCGTCGCGCTTGCCGACCGTCACCTGGTTGTGTACCTGCTTGGTGTGGCTGTAACTGATGCCCATCACGCCGACGTTGACCTCGACGGCCATGTTGTTCGTGGCGAAGGCGATGATACCCGGCGAGATGCCCAGCGAGAAGGTATAGCCCGTTTCGTAGGTGCCCTTCACCGGGGAGAATCCTTGGCAAAGCGTGCCTGCGTACCGCCGCCCGAGAGCTGCATCTCGTTGAAGAGCGCGAAACGCTTGTTGCGGCCCAGCGGGATGTACTGGCGCCAGATCATGGCCACCGAATAGCTCTGTTGCAGCGAATAGCAGTCGTTCAGTTCGAAATTCAGGTCGGAGTCCTCGCCGCCCAAGTTGAGGTCGGCCTTGTCCAGCTTGAGCAGCGAGCGCGAATAGATGAAACGGCCTCCGAGTGCCATGTTGTCGCGGAAGGCATAGGCGATCATCGGGCTGACCTTGAACGTGTAGCCCTTCGATTCGATGCCCTCGATGACCAGGAACCTGTACGTATCGTTCGAGTGGGTCGAGTAGGAGGCCGTTCCTCCGAAGATCCATTGCCCGCGCGGGACGAAGAGGTTGTGTTTTTCGGTAAGGCCGCGCTGGCGCCGCATTTCGTTGACGGTCTGAGGACGTTCCTCGTGCTGCATGCAGCTCGTGCTGTCGGCCTGCGGGGCGAGGGACGCCGCGGCGTTCGTCTGTTGTGCACGGCTCTCCGGCGCCGTGCCTGCCAGGAGCAGGAGTGCCAGGAGCGTACTGGTGGTTATCTTGCGCATTGTTGTGCGTTTACGTTTAATCGTTAATATACCCATTCGAAATCGTCGACGTACATCACGTTTTTCGAGCAACCGGTGAAATAATCGCCGTAAGCGTTGCAGGCACATGAGATCACGAGCGAATACTTCCCTTCGGCAGGGCGCGTCTCGTGGTCGTACCATACGATGTCTAATTCGGCGTCCTGCATATCCTCGCCATCCGTCGATTGCGTGATCCAGAGCGATCCGTATCCCAGGATTTTGCCTTCCGATACGTTGTCGATGCCTTTTTCCGGATCCCATGCACCTTTGGTGGTCGTCATGCCGGATACGACCTCATGCGGGGCGTTCCAGTCGACGATCGCGACGAAAATACGAGCCATGTCCGGATCGCCCTTTTTGATATAGGGACAAATATCGCCCGAGGTGCGTACTTTGTCGACCGTGCCGACGTGGGCATGGTATTTTACCTTCATTGCCGAAGGACGTGCCGTAAATGCGTATGTTTGTCCGAACTGGACGGTGCCTGTGAAACTTTTATAGGCGAATTCTCCTGTGAACAGGTTGCCTGCGGCCAATACCAGCATATTGGTGCTGGTTAGTTTTGCAGCCGGTGCAGACTTCCCGAATTTCACGTCGGTAGAGGTGCAGAGCGTTTTTGTCATGGTATTGTTGCCGCTGCTCCAGAACGATTCTCCCGCGGCGTTGGGAAAAGCGAAGCCTCCGGTCATGCTCCAGCCCGACATGTCGCCGTTGGGGATTGGCTGTACCTCTCCGGCCGTAAATGTTCCGGTAGTTTCCGTGCCGTTGATAATGGCTCTGAAGTCGTAGCTGTGTGTCGCGATGATTCCCGTGCCGGCGGCCTGCGTATATACGGTTTGCTCTTTTACGGTTTGCGGAACCCACTGGGGCGCATAGGTCGCCGTGATGAAATCGTCGCCCTGCGACGTCCCTGCCATCGGCTGCCACTCGCCGCCGCTGCTGCGCAGGCCGAATTGCACGGTGGTGCCGGGCGTGAAAGAAACCACGCGCAGCGTGACCGTATTGGCCCACAGGTCGTAGTCGTCCGCCGTTACGGGAACCAGCCCCTCCAGGCGGTAGGTCGTAGCGACCTCCGAGGAACCGCCGTTGGCGTCCTCGATGCGGAGCGTCACTTTCTGGTCGCCGGCCTGGCACGAAGCGAAGAACGCATCGGAGAGCGTCAGCCGGACGTTGTATTTGTCGACCGGTTCGAGGGAGATGCCCTCGGTCGTGCCGTTGAGCGCGTCGTAGCTCTTGTCGCCTACCGAAACCGTGAACCGGGTCAGTTCCGAGAAGGCCAGGATCCGGTATTTCTTCTCCCCGGAAACGTATTTCTGGATTTCGGCGATGTCGAACCCTTCGCTGATGACGGCCGGATCGGGGCTGAAGATGATTTCGTCGTCCTTGTCGTCGGTACCGGGGTCGACGCTGATCAGCACACAGTCGATATAACCGGGCAGATCGGGCGAATATTTGAACGTGAGGGTATACTTGCCGCCGGCTTTGACATTGGGGATGTAATCTTCCATTTCCACGTTCTTACCCTCGACATGCGTTCCGCGGAAGAGCCAGGCCAACGACGTCATGCCTGCGGGCAGGGTGTAATAACCCGTCCCTTCGGCCGTGAACCTGAGCGCCGGGACGCTGCCCGCTTCGGCGGCTTGCTCGTCGACCTTTTCCCCGCCGGCGATCCATACGGAATAGCCGGGGGCGAGGTTCTGGAGGATCGAATCGTCGAATTTCACCTCTACGACGGTGTTCACGATTTGGCAGACGACCGCAACGTTTGTGGTTTCGCCGGGTTTGACGGTGAACGTCTCCTCGCCCTTGTATAACCGTTTCGTGAAATCGGCGGGGGCTTCCTCTCCGGCTTCGACCGCTACGCGGTAGGTGCCGGCCAACAGTTCCAACCGTTCGGGACAGGCCTCTTTCGAGGTGTATTTGCGCAGCAGGCCGCCCTCGTCGTTGTAGATGTAGACGGTCTGGTGCTGCAACGGGTCGTATTCGCCGGTGTCGGCTGTCTGCCGGGTCGAGACCGTCATCGCCATGACGCCCGTGCGATTGTCGCTGCCCGCGGCGGAGTCGTCTTTCGAGCAGGCCGCGCCGAGGAGCACCGCGAGCAGTACGGCAAAATATGAGATATATCGTTTCATTATCGGTCGGCTTTAGTGGACGATGAGTTTGACAGTCTTGTGTGTCAGTACATTATCGTTGTCCGTCACGTCGAGGACGAAATTATGCTCGCCCGGGATTTTCAGCAGTATCTCGACGAATTTGGTGATCGAGAAGGTCACCGACGTTCGGTTCTTTACCTGCTCGTTGATCGGGAACCCGAATTCGCCGTGCAGGACTTCGACCAGTTCGTCGGGGATGTCGCAGATGTCGAATTTCTCCGGCAGGTTGATCACCGGCAGCAGCGGCCTCAGCGTTTCGGAGTCGATCGTCACGAAGAACGACTTGATGCCTTTGTCGGCCTCGATGTCGATGTCGATCACCATGTCCTTCTGCACTTCGTATTGCTGGTCGATGTCGTAGCCGCGCCACGTGATCCGGGGGCCCGTCTGCCCCGAGCTTTTATCGACTGCGAGCGTCAGTACGGCTTCGGACGAGACGCCTTTTGCATCGGTCATCGTGAAGGCGAAGGTGTGCGTACCGTCGAATTCATAGAGCGCCCTGATCTGCCCTGCGATGTTGAAACTCTTGGCCGTCTGTCCTTTGAGCTCGCTACCTACGGGGTAGCCGAAGCCCTTGAGGATAATCCCTGCCGCCGAAGATGCGTCGAGGGCGCAGAGGTCGAATGTTTCGGGCAACTGGATGGCGGCCATCGACGCCAGGAACTGGCTGTTGGTGGAGCCGACGGTCACTTGCAGCGATTCGATGCCGTTGGGCGAGGAGAGGTCGAATGCGAACGGTTCGATGCAGTTCCCTTCCGCGTCGAACATGGCGTCGGTTAGCGTGAAGGGCTGCGTCATGTCGTGCCCGGGCCAGGTGAGTGCCGGGGCGTTGGGGTCTTCGAGGAGCTCTTCCCCGAGGTTTTCCGTACCGTCGACGACGAACTTGTTGTCCTGGAGGATGCTGTTGTCGACTTTGACCGAGAAGAGGATGTTGCCCTTGTCGGCGTAGCCGATTACGACCGAAACCTTGCGCCATTGCCCGGCCTTGACCCCGGTGATCTGCTTGCTGAATTTAGCGGGGACATCGGTGTCGGCGAAAGTGCCGTCGAATACGAAGTCCAGGGTGTTTTCCAGTGCCTGCGGTTTGAAATAGGCCGCCCGGGTTTCGGTTTTGGGGAAAGCCAGGCTGGTGTCGCCCAGCGATACGGTGGCCTTGCTGGTGTCGGCCAGCATATCGGCCAGCTCGGACGAATATTCCACCGAGACCTTGATGTTCTGCAGGGTGCAGACCACCTCTTCGGGCGAGGTCGTCTGTGCCTTGGTGATCGTAAAGTCGCTCGTCGCACCGTAGACGGGGTGTTCCCAGTCCACGCCGGGCATCGTGTCTTCCGAGCGGACTTCCATGCGGTAGGCGCCCACCTTCAGTTCCATCGGCGTCTTGAGCTGCTCCTTCAGCTGGGCATAGGTCATTTCGAGTACCTGCGCGTTGTCGGCGTCGAGGATCTCCACGATAAAGCTGTCCACGTCGGGAGCCGTAGCGCGCGTCCCGGATGCGGTGCGTGCGGCCTGCGTCTCGTCCGACGTGTCGTCGGGACGGATTTCGGTTTCGTCGTAGACGACTGTCATCGAGAGGTTGCCGATCGACAGATAGCCGGTCGTCCCGGCGGGCTCGGGGTTCGGATCCTCCTTGTACGGGGGCTCTTCGTTTACACAGCCGGTCGCGAAGAGTGCCGCAACCGCTAACATCGTAAGAAATTTGGTAAATGTTTTCATATCTTTCCCTGTTTTTTATTTCTTTTCGGTATCGTCGATGGCTCCCTCGTTGACCTCGCAGTCGAGCGTCCGGGTATCGGTGTAATCCTCGCCGAGTGTGATGGTCAGCGTGGCGCTGCCCGCGTTTTTGGCATCGTAGGTGATGATGTGGCAGGTGCGCGGCGTCGTGGCGTCGAGCGTCTGGGCGGAGAAAGTCACCTCGGGGCCTTCCCCCGTGCCCGTCGGGCTCTGGCGGCGTGCCGTGCCGGTCACCGTGAGCCGCGTGCCACCCTTGACGAACACCGGTTCGTCGGCAGGATCGCTGCCGGGCGTGAAGGCGAATTCATTGCCCGAGGCCGTCGTCACGGTGAACCTGGCATCGTGGAAATAGGCGAGGAACTGCTCCGTGGCGCGGATTACCACCTGCGAATTGGCCACCGTGGCGGTCAGATCTGCATTTACCGTGCGCCGGGGCAGCACTTCGATCTTTTGTTCGGCATAATAGTAAGGTTTGCCGGCTCCTTCCGCATCAGGGTCGCCGTGGGCGATCGCGACGGTGTAGCTGCCCATCCGGAAGACGGTTTCGCTCTGCTCGAACTCGGTGAGCGTATCCCATTTCTGCGTGCCCGTTTCGCCCGTTACCGTGAGCGAGAAAGCCCCGGCTGCGGGCGCTTCGGGCGTGCCTGAAGCGCCCGCAGCCGTATCGATCGACGTGTCGGCCGTGCAGCTAACGGACAGGGTGCCGTACCCCGTCGTTTCCGGGGCGTTTTCCGTGGAGCATCCGGCGGCCAGCAGGCCCGCCGATGCCAATAGACATATAAGTTGTTTTTTCATAACAGTCCGGATCGTTCGGTAAAAGATGTTATCGGAATTCTCGGTTGCCTCGTGCGCTGCCGGGAGTACGGCGGGATATGCCGTTGTGCCGCCGGTCGGATTACCGGTATATGAAATATCCCGAGGCGTTTGCATGGGTCGGGATGTCCGGAATTTTATGCGCATGGGTATGAGTTTTTTATTGGCAATGTGCAAAAATAGACATGCGGCGCGTATCTTGGAAATAAATTCAACGAATGCCCGGTTTTTCATCACGAACACCCTGTCCGGCGAACCTGTTCGAACCTTTTTTTTGACTTTTTCGGCACAGGATGCACCCGCCCGCGGGCTGTGTGCCGACCGTCCGTGCTGCACGGCGGCCCGCCGCGGCAATACCCCGCGCAAGAAAAAACCTCCCTGCAATCGCAGGGAGGTCGGGGATAAAGGCCTCTGGCCTTCCGGATATTCCGGCGGGTTAGTATACCCACTGGAAATCTTTGACTGAAAGGGTATTTACGGTTCCATTCAGATAGTCGCCATAGCGGCTTGTTGAGCAGGATATGATAATCGTGTATTTCCCATCCGGTGCCGGGGCACTTTTGTCATAGTAGGTAAGAGGAATGCTCAATAATTGGTCTGCTTCCTTATCCTCTTCGAGATAGACAACGCCGTATGCAATTAACCCTGTTTTTTCGGTTTCACTCAATCCGTTCAGTGTTTCAGGGTTCCATACTCCGCTCGGGGATGCATTGTTTCCTGATGTTACATTGTGCCTTGCATCCCAATTGACAATGCATACCATAATGCTTGCCTGGTCATGTCCTGACGTAAGTTCATTGGCATGACTCCACTTTGTATAAAAGTCGGAACCGAAAGAGGTTTTGTATGTCAATTCGAGTGCGGTAGGTCGGGCTGTGTAGGTGTATGGCTGCCCGAACCCGACTGTACCATATGAACTCATGCCTCCTATTCCGGATTTGTTGAAGGTAAATGTCCCTGTAAACAGGTTGCCCGGGGCCAGAACTTTTATTCCAATGAAAGATAGATCGACCCCCGAGGCCGTCATTACCGTATAAGGAGTAATGAAAGCGCAGAGAGTTTTAGTTCCATTGGTCATTGTATTATTGCCGCTTCCCCAGAATGTTGCATTCGTATTATCTGTAGTATAGCATGAGCTTCCCGTAAGGGTCGGTATTGTGTCTCCTGACTTTTTTTGGAATTCTCCCGATATTACCTGCTGGGTATTTTGGGCATCCGTGTATATAAGTTGGTATTCATAGTCGTTTCCGGCAAAAACACCTGTCGTATTGTCAACCGTATAGGTCATCTTGCCCGATGCATTGGTTGTTCCCTCAGACCATACAGGTTCAATCGTCCAAATGCCATTTCCACTGTCCGAAGCATCTTTCCAATCCGTTGTGTTTTTTATGCGGTACTGCACCTTGACGTTAGTCGCATTTGACGGGACGTTGGCCACAGTAAACGTCGCCGTATTGGTTCATAAGTTAGCGTCGTCATTGTATGTAATTGTAATGGGTGCCGCCGGAATTTGGAACGTCAGTTTTTGTACGGTTTCCTGCCCGGCCAAATCTGTAACATGGACTTCAAAGATATGCTTACTACCAGCTTCAGCTCCTAATTTCACCAGCGGTACAAGGTTGGTAATATTAAAAATTGTAGATTTTTTGTACTGAATCTCTGATGTGCAGGCCAGCCCAAGCCCTTCGAACGGGATTGCTCCTAAAATAGACGTTTCGTTGAAAAGGTCAAGGGTCGTAATGCCCATTTCATTGTTGAGATAATCGGACGTGATATCTACCGAAAGGCCGGCAATTCCTCCCGGGACATTGATTGCTATGGCCGCCGAATAATTGAGCTCCATATCATTACCCTTTTCGGTGGTAATGTCATGCACTTGGTCGATTGTTTTCCCGTCTTCCCCGGGCCATACGAGCGACGGGGGCGCGATGGAGGCGAACTGCAGGTCGGCGACCGCTTTCTTATAGAGCGTTCCGGCTTTGAAGGCTTCGGTGCGGTTGACCGTGACCGTGGCCATCTGGTTGTCGGAGTCGATTACGTCGAGCGTCAGCGTGGGGTAGAGCTCGGCCGGGACGTTGAAGAAGGCTTCGACGTGGTCGCCGCCCGCCGCATCGGGCGTGTATTGCAGTGCGATGACGTTCGACTGGTCGGTTGTGCTGAGGCTGGCAACTGTCTCGGCACCCCCGTTTTCGAGGCCGAAATCGAGGCTCGAAGCCGAAAGCTTCTGGGTTTCCCCGCCGGCGGTCAGCAGCAGGTATTTCACCTTGTCGGCCGGCGTGGCGATGGAGAAATTGAGGATCGACGTAAGGCGGTGCAGCGTGAAGGTGACGTCTTTGCCGTCGGCCTTGCCCGCCTCGTCGTCAGCGGTGTATGCCCTGGGGGTGGCGACCAGCGCGTCGTAGGCGCTGTTGAAATCGTTGCCCGCCTGCGTACGCAGGTTCCCGAACGGGAGTTTGGCCGTGGTGCCGGAGACCTGCGCGTGGGGGAAGAAGGCATAGTAATTGCCGCCGCCCGCTGCGAAATCGTTGAGCGAACCTTCGAATGCGGCCGAGGTTGTGTTGTAGTCGAATTTGGCAGCCGTGGCCGGTGCCGTGCCGCCGGTTTTGACAGGCAGGATGCCCAGGGCGTCGCCGGCTTCCCATTCGGCCGTGAAGGCACTTTCGCCGACATGGATGTTGGCGCGGGTGCCGTCGTTTTCGGCGACATTGGCATAGACTTTAATAAGCGAACCGTTGCTGGTTTCCGGAGTGGCATTCGCCTCGTCGAACTTGTTGCAGCCGGCCAGCGATACGAGGGCGGCTGCACAGAAGAGCGGTTTAAGAATTTTTTTCATGGCGCTGCGGTGTTAGGCTTCGTCGGATTCGCTCATGAAGCTGTCGTCATAGGACATCGGACTAACAGGCCCGCTTGGATTTGATGTGGCAAACCCCTTTTCAGTCGTAATCTCGATTACTTCGATGGTAGGGACAGAGTACTTCCCCCCCCCCTTGTTTGGCTAATTCAATTCCCATGATATGCAATAGTTTAAAGTTACGTAACAAAAGTAGATTCGCGTAGCCGTAAATGAAAATAAATTCAATGAACCGGAGGATTTTTCCAATGAATCAGCCGATTTGAGGGATGGCGGCCGGATTGAAATGATAAGATGAAAAACGTAAAAGTATGTACGGTGGACAAAAAAGGCCATCCGGGAAATCCGGATGGCCTTGTGACGAGGGTGCCCCTGTCTGTTATTTCACGTATTTGTCGAGCCAACCGAAGAATTCGCGGTTCCAGACGAGCGAGTTCTGGGGTCTGAAGACCTGGTGTGCCTCGTTTTCGAATTCCACCAGCCGCGCCGGGATGCCGCGCACGCGGGCGGCCGTGAAGGCTTCGAGCGACTGCGTGTAGGGGATCCGGAAATCGTATTCACCCGTGAAGATCAGGATCGGCGTATCCCATTTGTCGACGAATTTGTGCGGCGAATTGGCGTAGGAGCGCTGTGCGACCTGGTTCGACCGATCCCAATAGGGGCCTCCGTAGTCGTTGTTGATGAAGAACAGTTCTTCGGTCTCACCGTACATCGACTCGAAGTTGAAGATGCCGCAGTGGGCGATGAACGCCTTGAAACGCTTTTCGTGGCAGCCGGCCAGGAAGAATACCGAGTAGCCGCCGTACGATGCCCCGACGCAGCCCATGCGGGTTTCGTCGGCCCACGGCTCCCCGGCCACGTCGTCGATGGCCGAGAGGTAGTCGCAGATGTTCTGCCCTGCGTAGTCGCCCGATATCTGGTCGAGCCACTCCTGCCCGAACGAGGGCAGGCCGCGGCGGTTGGGCGCCACGACGACGTAGCCCTGCGCGGCCATCAGCTGGAAATTCCAGCGGTAGCTCCAGAACTGCGACACGACGCTTTGCGGGCCGCCCTGGCAGTAAAGCAGGGTGGGGTACTTCTTGGCGGGGTCGAAATCGGGCGGCAGGATCACCCACGTCAGCATCTGCTTGCCGTCGGTGGTCTTCACCCAGCGTTTCTGCACCTCGCCCATCCTGATGTTGTCGTAAACCGGTTTGTTGATGGCCGAAAGCTGCGTCAGCGTGCCGTCGGCGGGGTCGACGCCGAAGAACTCGGTGGCCATCGAGATCGTGCACATTTCGGCGGCGATCCTATCGCCGGCCATCGAGAAGGCGTTGATGTCGTGGTCGCCGCGGGTTACCACCTCTACCTCGCCTACGGAGGGTGAGATGCGGCAGATCTGGTGTGTCGCCTCGATCGGTGCGATGAACCAGATGCGGTCGTTGCCCTCCCAGACGACGTTCATGGCGTTGTAGTCGAAATCCTCCGTCAGATCCTGCATCTCGCCCGTCCGGCAGTCGTAGAGGAACAGGCGTGCCTTGTCCGACTCGTTGCCTGCGCGGCGCTGTGAAAGGAAGGCGATTTTCGTGTCATCGGGCGACCATACGGGGTATTTGTCGTAACCGGCCATGACGGCCTTGTCGCTTGCGACGGGCTCCCCGGTATTGACATTGACCGGCTTGCAGATGTTCTGCGTCACGCCGCTTTCGAGCACATAGACGAAGATGTCCGAGTCGGTCGAAACGGCGTACTCGGTGCCGGTGAGCGGCTTGCAGGTGTACGCCAGCATCGTTCCGGCGTTGTTCCAGGCGATTTCGGCCATGTCGAAATAGGGCGCCAGCGGGGCGTCCCACTGTGCATCGGGCATGATGTCCGTGCCTCCCGTCACGAGGCCCTTGCCCAGTTCGCCGATGAAGATATGGCGGTAGGAGCCTTCGTCCCAGTAGTCCCAGTGGCGGGCCATCAGGTCGTCGTAGATGCGGGCCTTCGACTTGTCCATGTCCTTGTATACGTCCGACGATTTGCGCCGCGCCGTCTGCACGGCCTGTACCCACCAGATGTGCTTTTCATCGGGGCTGACACCGAATCCTTCGACGTCGGGGACACCCTCGCCCCCGCCGCTGCCCGTAACCTGGGTCGCGTCGCCGCCAGCGGCGTTCATCCGCCACACCTGCATCGAGCCGCTGCGATCCGACAGGAAATAGATTTTCCGCCCGTCGGCACTCCACTTGGGATCGGCGTTGTTCGACGCCGTGTCGGTAAGGCGCGTCACGGCGCCCGATGCCATATCCTGCACCCAGATGGTCGTCACGCCGCGGTTTTGGGCCATGTTGTAGTCGGTTTGCGCATAGAGGAGCGTCTTGCCGTCGGGCGAGAGCGACGAGGAGCCTGCACGGCTCATTTTCCACATCACCTCGGGGGTGAGCCTGCCTGCGGCGATTTCGTCGGCCGTCAGGGCGTTGTCGATCGTAAGCGGTTGCGGGCGCCTGTCGTCGCATGCGCCCAGTCCCACAGCTGCAATAGCCATAAAAAGGAGTAATTTTTTCATTTTGGTCGGGGTTTCTTCTATATTATTCGTATTTTCGCGTTCAAATCGAGCCAGCATGGACTATACCGTATATTTTGCAGATAAAGCCGTGGTTTTCACTGCGAAGACCCCTGGCGAGGGATGGTATGCCGTGACGCCCGCACCGGACGGCGGCATATCACGAGCGAAGGTAACGAAAATTCTCGAATCGTACAACAAGGCGGCTGTCGTCACGCCCGATCCCGGGGCGGCGTTCGGGGCCTTTGCCGCGGAGTTCGCGCTTATAGAGGCGGCGGGCGGCGTGGTGGTCAACGATTGCGGCCAATGGCTGATGATCCGCCGCAACGGCCGCTGGGACTTGCCCAAGGGGCACCTCGAATGCGGCGAGCGGATCGAGGAGTGCGCGGCCCGCGAGATCGAGGAGGAGACGGGTGTCCGCGCCGGGGTGGTGCGACCCCTGTGCGATACGCTGCATGCCTATTATTTCCCCAAGACCGAACGCTGGGAGCTGAAACGCACCCACTGGTACGAGCTGCATACGGCATCCTGTGCCCGGCTTGTGCCTCAGGCCGAAGAGGGGATTGAGCAGGTGGTGTGGTGTACGCCCGCGGAGGTCACCCGCAACCTGCGGGATGCTTTCCCGACGATCCGCTGCGTGGTGGCGGCGATGGGAAAGTAGCGCGGCGGCGATCATAGGGGTTGGGGTGACGCCGGGTCGTTCCGGCCGTCTTTTCTGGCCGGCGTAACCGGTGTGTTTCCCCGCCCTCCCCCGTGGCTTTCTCTTCGGAGCCTTCCCCTGACCTTCCCCAGATCTTTTCCCTGATACTTATCCGGCGATGCCCGGCGGAGCCCGTACCGGTTCCCGTCAGGCGAACAGGTCGTTGAGCGATTCGCTCATGCTCGGATGGGTGTAGATCGAATTGCTCAGGTCGTGTGCCGTGACGCCGTGCTTCATGGCTGTGGCGACGGTGTTGATGACTTCGCCCGATTCGGCTCCGAAGAGCGTGCACCCCAGTATCTCGTCGGTCTTGGCGTCGATGACGGCTTTGAGCACACCCTCCGTCGAACCCAGTATCCGCGAACGCGGGAATGCCGCGACGGCGATCCTGTTGACGCGGATGTCGCGCCCGGCCTTGCGTGCCTCCTCTTCGTGCATGCCCACATGCGAGAGCGTCGGTTCGATGAAGACCGAATAGGGAACGGGGCCCCGGTTGGCCGTGGTGCGGGCTCCGTCGCCCAGCAGCACGTCGCGTATGATCCGGAAGTCGTCCAGCGAAACATAGGTGAATTGCAGCCCGCCCGTCACGTCGCCTGCGGCGAAGACACGGGGAGCCGTCGTGCGCAGGTGTGCGTCGACCCTGACGGCACCCCGGTCGTCGGTTTCGATCCCGGCGGCCTCGAGGTTCAGCCCTGCGGTGGCGGGGCGGCGTCCCGTGGCGAGCAGCACGGCGTCCCCGTCGATTTCGTATTTTCCGCCTGTCTGTGTGTCGGCCACGGCGACCCTGACGCCCCCGGCGGTGTCGCTCACCGATTCGACCCGCGCGCCTATGCGGAATTCGATGCCCTTTTTTTCCAGCGCCTCCCGTACGGCGGCCGCAATGTCGCGGTCTTCGCGCGGGATCAGCTCCGCAAACCCTTCGAGCACGGTGACTTTCGATCCGAATGAGGCGTACATCGAGGCGAATTCCAGCCCGATGTATCCGCCGCCCACGATTACCAGGTGCTGCGGCAGCTCTTCGAGCTCCATGATCGAGGTGCTGGTATAGACCCGCCTGCTCTGCGCGATGCCTTCGATGGGCGGGATTACCGTCTCGGCGCCGGTGTTGATGACGATGTATTTGCCGCCGATCTGCTGCGTCCCTTGGGTGGTTTTCACGGCGACGGTTTCCGGGGAGGCGAAACTGCCTTCGCCCGTGTAGACGTCGATACGGGCGTTGTCGGCCAGCTTGTGGTAATTCTTGTCCCGCAACAGGTCGACCAGCGCCGTTTTCGAGGCGACGGACTCCCTGTAATAGTCCCGCCGCTGCCCGAAGGTCAGCGGGTGCCCTGCGGCTGCGAGCCCGGCACTGTGGATCAGGGCTTTGGTCGGTATGCAGCCGATGTTGATACAGGTTCCCCCGTACATTTTGTCCGAGCGTTCGACCATCGCGACGCTCCAATCGTGTGCGGCCAGTTCGGCGGCGAGGGTCTTGCCCGCTTTGCCGAAGCCGATGATGACGGCATCATATTGTTTCATAACTTTCCCTGTTTTAAGTTTCCCGGTGGCATGTGGCCTTCTCCGGCTCATTGTTCCCGTAATGCAAATATCGGGGTTTTATGCCGTCGGGGAAATGGCCGCACTGCCGGATGTGTTGGCAATAATTCCCGTTCGCGGGTTGCGGGGCGTTATTCGCCCGCAGGGGACTCGAACCGCAGCCGTGCGGTGTCCTTGTATTTGCGGGAAATTTCGATTTCCTGTCCGCCGACGTTGACCCGGAGGGGTGGTATTCGCCGACGTTGCTGGCCGGCGGTTTCAAGGTGTTTTTTATCTCGGTCATGTACGGAATGCTGATTTACGGGGCGTCGCTGGTTATCCGGATGCTCCAGAAACCGAAAATCTGAAGCGGGAGCGCCGGCCCTTAGAGGCCGGCGCTCCCGCTTGTCGTTTGGCTGTCATTCCGGTTTTTTCAGCAGCCGTTCCTGCACCGCATAGGCTTCGGCGATCAGTTCGGGCGGATAGTCGTACAGTTCCAGGATGCGGATTGCGTTGCGGGTCGTCAGCGGCCCCGTGTGCAGCTGGTAGTCGAAGACCAGCCGCCCGTCGACCACCTCTTCGCGGAAGTGGTGCAGTTCGTAGCCGTCGCTGTCGAGCAACTCCGCCAGCTCGATGTCGTGCGTCGATACCAGCACGATGTGCGGGCCGCGGTTGAGGTGCGCGAGGACGGCTTTCCCGGCGGCGATACGTTCGGTGGTGTTCGTCCCTTTGAACAACTCGTCGAGGGCGAACAGGCAGGGGACGGAATCCTGTGAAGCTTCGAGGAAGCGTTTGACGGTCAGCACCTCCTGCAGGTAGTAGCTCGTGCCTTCGGCGATGTCGTCCGAAATGCGGATCGAGCTCAGCAGCCGCATGTACGGGGCCGTATAGGAGCCGGCGAAGCATATGTCGAGGGTCTCGGCCGTCAGGGCGTTGAGCACCAGCGTGCGGATGAAGGTCGTCTTGCCCGACATGTTGGAGCCGGTGAGCAGCAGCCCCGTGCCGTCGAGGACGAGCGTATTGGGCACGCAGCCGTCGATGAGCGGATGTACGACCTGCTCGGCCTTCAGGTATTTTCCGTCGACGAACTGCGGGCGGCAGGTCTGGGTTTCGCTGCGCAGGCGTGCGACGGAGATTGCGGCATCGGTCTCCCCGATGAAGCGGAACATGCCGTGGATCGCATCGCGCCGGGCCGTGATGCTGCCGATAAAGCGCTGGAAGAGGATCACCTCGATATTGAAGGCGACTTTGGCCAGCTCGATGAAAAGCCATGCGATGGCGGCCAGCTCGTTTGCGGAGTCGCCCTGCGTCCCGACCACGCGGCTGCGGCGTTCGACCTCGGCGACCTGCCGGATTTGTCCGGTGGCCTCCTCCGTGCCGGGCACCTCTTCGACAGCCAGTTCCCGGGCTGTGCGCAATGCCAGCGAAAGTTGTTTTACGGCCGAGCCGTAGAGCGAGACATTGAGCTTGTTGCTGTAATGGATATAGAGGTTCACGGCGAAGATAGCCATGAACAGCAGCAGCGACAGCGGGTAGAACGGGGCGGCGAGCAGCGTCGCCACGGCGAGCAGGGTGAGCGGGTATACCCAGGCGAAATAACGGACTTTGGCCGGTGTGTCGAAAATCAGGTTTTGCAGCCCGTAGGCATCCTCGTCGGTGAGCCGGGAGAGGGATTCGGTGCAGCTGGCCGCAAGTTCCCCGTTGCGGGAGAAACAGTCCGTGCTGCGGCCGAAAGCCTCGGCATCCTCCTGTCCCCGGAGCGTGCGTATGCGGGCATAAAGGCATTGCTGCCCGACTTTCGAGGTCGTGCGGTCGATGCGCTCGAATACGGCGTTGAGGTCGAGGTCGGCCGTGGTTTCGGCGTCGATCGTATGGCTGGCGTCCTCCGCCGGGCAGTTGTAGAAATAGCGGCTGATCAGGTTGAAGTCGCACGGCGGGCGCTCTCCGGCGGGAAGCGCCGAAGGCCGGAAAAGGGCTGATAGATAGCTTGTCGGTTTCATAATCGCGTGCGTTTATTAGGTTTTTCGTGTGCGCGTCGCGCCGACGAATGCTTGCGTGATCCTTGCCTGAGCCTGCGGTACGGCGTCATACCGCCTTTGGCTGCGTGTTCCCAGGCCTGTGCCGCAAACATCCCTCCTCCGCCCGGAATCATCGCCCCGGGGCATCGTGTCTGCGGAGCCGTGCCCGATTTGCAGGGGCTGTGCCGGACTTTGTTTGCCGTCCGTTCAGACCTGCGGGGCGGCGTTCATCGCCCGGGCGATCCCCTCGGCGATCTGATCCAGCGCCCCCTGCAGCTTGTTGCCGATCATCATCTTCATCATCATGTTCAGGTCGATGCGCAGCACCAGCCGCAGGCGGGTGTCCGCGGCGGAGACTTCCTGCAACTGGATCCAGAATGCGAAATCCATCGGTACGCCCCCGTCGTCGCCGACGACCTTGACGTATTTGCCCGGCTCGCGCTCCTCCATGCGGAGTTTCACGGTGAAGCCTTTGGCCTTGAACGAACAACTGTCCTCGGTAGCCTGCCACTCCTCGACCTTGTCGGCCACGGCGGGCGTCAGGTTGTCGAAACGGCTGATGACGGCGTAAATCTGTTCCGCGGGACGCAAAACCTGTTGTTGCTTGGAGATATATTCTTGCATTGCGTGTGTAAAACTTGTATGAAATGTGTTTCAGAAATCGGATGCGGTTTCGGGCGCTGCAAAGATAGCGTTTTTTTGCATGACGCGCAAAACCGGCGCTATTCCGGCCGGGGAAAGAAGGCCGCCCGGTAGCGGGCGATGTCCAGGTCGTCGGCGATCTTGCGGGCGAAGAGGTACGGAACTTCCGCCGCCGTGTCCCGTGCCTGCAGCAGCCGGGGCAGGTCGTTGGTGCCGAATGTTTCCGGATGGGGCGCCCCTTCTCCGACCCATCGGGTGAAGACGAGGGGACGGCGCGTATTCGCACCGGCGAATTCGGAAATGCCCATCAGGGTCTGGAAAAAGATCTCGTCGCCGCAGTGCGAGTGTCTGAATGCGCGGATATAATCGGGGTGGGTGCGCAGATAATCGAACACAAAATCCCGGAAGCGGTCGGTGACGACGATCCAGTTGGAACCCTTTTCGAGCGGCGGCAATGTCCTGAAATAGGGGTTGTCCCCGGGGCGCAGCCGTTTGTAGAGCCTTTTGCGGAAATAGCCCGGCAGGTGCCCGATCCAATCGTTCCTGTCGGGGTAGTGGCACCACTGCATCTTCTGCGTCAGCTCGGTGATGTGCAGTTCGGGCTGCATGTCCGCGAACTGCCGCGGGTAGCACGCTTCGAGGAAATCGTGTATCTGCCCGCAGGGGCGTAGCGGCAGGGTGTCGCCCGAGAGAATGGCGATGTAGCGGTAGTCGCCGTTACAGGTGGCCCGGAGCAGTTTGAGCATGCAGTCGATCTGGCCGTACTCGCCCCAGTACACCTTGCTGCGCGGGTGGATGAAACGTGCCAGGGGACGCAGCGGCGCAAAATCCCCGATGTCGGATTTCGCATCGACATGGATGAAAATATCCGCTTCGGGGTGCTGCAACTGTCGGCACAACTCCTGCAGGACAGGGGTGTATTTATGGCATTCGATGCAGAATGCGATGCGGAAACCGTCTGCCATGGTCGTAGTGTCGCGGGGCGTTGGCCGGGCTTCAGTCGATTTCGAACGTGCGTGCCGTGTCGCTGTCGACGGTGATGCGCACCGTCATCACGTTCTCGGGCAGGAGCTGCTCGATCTTTTCGGGCCATTCGACCAGGCAGAGGTCGCCCGAGAAAAAATACTCTTCGTAACCGAAATCATAGGCTTCGCGGATGTCGTTGATCCGGTAGAAATCGAAATGATGGATACGGCGGTTGCCCTTGCCCTTGTACTGGTTCACGATGGCGAACGTAGGACTGGTTACGGTGTCCGTGGCGCCCAGTTGGGCTGCGATCTCGCGGATCAGCGTCGTTTTTCCGGCGCCCATTTCTCCGCGGAGTGCGACTACCGTGCGGCGGCCGAGGGCTTCGATGACCGCTTCGGCGACGTCCGGCAGTTCGTCCTGCGAGGTGATGTGGATCGTTTTCATATTACTGCTTGGGTTTTAAGACGATATAAGGTACGATCATTTCTTCCATCGAGATGCCGCCGTGCTGGAACGTGTTGCGGTAATAGCGGATGTGGCGGTTCGCATCGTTGTTGTAGACCAGGAAATCCGAATTGTAGGCGAAGATATAGCTCGACGTGAGGTTGCTCGACGGCAGCTGTACGTCCTCGGGTTTCAGGATCTCGTAGACGTCGCGCGAGTTGTAGGCCAGGTTGCGCCCCGTCTTGTAGCGCAGGTTGGCCGAGGTCTCGCGGTCGCCCGTCACCTTGACGGGGTTGTCCACGCGGATGGTGCCGTGGTCGGAGGTGATCACGACCGTGTGCCCCCGCTCCGAGAGGAGCTTGAGGATGGTGTAGAGGTCGGAGTGCTCGAACCACGAGCGCGTCAGCGACCGGAATGCCGCGTCGTCCTCGGTCAGCTCGCGGATGATGTCGGTCTCGGTACGGGCGTGCGAGAGGATGTCGAGGAAGTTGTAGATGATCACCGAGAAATCGGCGTCGTACACTTTTTGTATATTGTCGACCAGCCTGCGGCCCTGTTCGGGGCGCACGAGCTTGTCGAACGAGAATTTCCAGTTCTTCCCGTTCTGGGCCATCAGCCGTTTGAGGAACTCCTCCTCGTACTGGTTCTTGCCGCCTTCCTCGTTGTCGTTGAGCCATTTGTTGGGCATCAGCTTGTCGATGGCCAGCGGCATCAGGCCGGCGAAGATGGCATTGCGGGCGTATTGCGTTGCCGTGGGGAGGATGGCGCAGTAGAAATCGTCGAGCGCCACGTCGTAGTAGCCCCGCAGCAGCGAGGAGATCGACCGCCACTGGTCGTAGCGGAAGTTGTCGATCAGCAGCAGCGTGGTCTTCGGGTTCTCGTCCGCCACCGGGAAGATGTTGGTGCGCATGAGCGTGTGTGACATCACGGGGGTGTCGTCCGAGCGCTTGTTGATCCAGTTGTAGTAGTTGCGGCGCACGAACTTGCAGAATTCCTGATTGGCCTCGGTCTTCTGGTAGGTGAGCACCTCCTTGATGCCCTGGTCGGTGGATTCCGAAAGATCGACCTCCCAGTTGGTGAGCTTGCGGTAGAGCGAGCACCAGTCCGAAAAGGTCTCGGCCATCTGCAGCGACGAGGAGATACGCCCGAATTCCGAACGGTAGTCGGCCGTGGTCTGCTCGGTGACGAGCTGCTGCTGGTGCACGTTCTTCTTGATCGAGAGCAGCACCTGATTGGGGTTGACGGGTTTGATGAGGTAGTCGGCGATCTTCGAGCCGACGGCCTTGTCCATGATGTTCTCCTCCTCGCTCTTGGTCACCATGATGACGGGCGTGGTGGGGCGCACCTCCTTGATCTTGGGGAGCGTTTCGAGTCCCGTCATGCCGGGCATCATTTCGTCGAGGATTATCAGGTCGTAGGCGCCTTCGGCCGCCATGTCGATCGCGTCGTAGCCGTTGTTGCAGGTGTCGACTTCGTAGCCTTTCTGTTTGAGGAACAGGACGTGGGGCTTCAAGAGTTCGACCTCGTCGTCCACCCAGAGTATTTTGACCATACGGTTATCGGATTTTAGTTCGCAAAATTAGTTATTTTATTATCAAACGCAAAAACCGGGCGTTTATTGGGTCGGCGGGATATTATCCGCGGTTCCGGGGCGTAAATCGCCTCCGGGACGGCTTGCAGCGGCGTGCCGGAGAGCCCTTCCCCGGGAATCGGTGCTCGAACCCGGGCGGGGCGAGGATGCCGTCCCCTCCGCTGCTCGTGTGGAGGGCTGCATGCCGGATGCCGGCGGGCGCGGGCGGGCAGCCGCACCGGCATCCGGGAGGGGGTTGGCCGTGCCGGGACTCTTCGGGCGCAATGATGCCCGGAAAAGGCTCCTCCCGTTTCGGCGGGTTTGTGGCTAATGTATTGATTATGAGCGATTATTCCGCGCGGCTCGCTCCGGTGTGCCGTCCGGATATAATTGCCTGGCACATAATATTTTAATTTTCCGCCGAGTTTTGCCCGATATTTGTTATCGTCTTGTTCTAGTGGCAGGTAGGGGACTGCCGGAAAAATAATGAAAAAAAGTTGCGGTTTATTGGCTAAAATGTAAATAAAGCGTATATTTGCAGTCCGAATGTCTTCACACGAACTTAATAATTTAATACTATATAAAATGACAAAGGCAGATATCGTAAGCGAAATCGCTAAGAGCACCGGCGTTGAGAAGGTGCAGGTACAGGCAATCGTCGAAGCTTTCATGGATAGCATCAAGACGTCGCTGACCAACAAGAACAACGTGTATCTCCGCGGCTTCGGCAGTTTCATCGTGAAGAAACGTGCAAAGAAAGTCGCACGCAATATCTCGAAGAACACGACCATCACCATTCCGGAACATAACATCCCCGCTTTCAAGCCCGCCAAGAGCTTCGCGGCGAAGGTGAAATAATTCAATAAATAAAGAACCTCTAAAATTTAAGGACTATGCCAAACGGAAAGAAGCATAAGCGTCACAAGATGGCTACCCACAAGCGTAAAAAACGTCTGCGCAAGAACCGCCACAAGAAAAAGTAGGGTAGCACCTTAGTGCTAAACGATAGATAAAGCTAAAGGAACCCGGGTTCTTTTAGCTTTACCTATTTTCTGCGGTTTTTTGCGGCCGGGGCCCGTATCCCCGGGGGGAATGCAGATCCCCGGATAGCCGTTTGCGGACGTCAGGCCCTCTTGCAACGCAGGTTATGAGGCTGCCGCAGAGGCATTGCGACGCAGTGCCGCCGAAAAAACAGGGTATTGTCTTACCCGCCATGTTGCCGGCCGATGTGTCCGGACAATATTTTCCTTTGGAGTTCGCCGCCACTTCAGACCAAAATGCGGCCTAACCGGTTTCAGTATTCCGCAACCCCGTTTCCGGGGTGCGACACACGATATAGATGAACAGAGAATTAATTGTAAACGTCAACCCGACAGAAATCTCCATCGCGTTGTGCGAGGACAAGGTCCTTGTCGAACTCAACAAGGAGCAGTGCCAGACGGGTTTTTCCGTAGGGGATATCTACCTCGGGAAAGTACGCAAGATAATGCCCGGGTCTCAATGCAGCCTTCGTAAACATCGGGCACGAAAAGGACGCCTTTATCCATTATCTCGATCTGGGCGGTCAGTTTCCCTCGTTGCAGAAGCTCGTCGCTTCGCAGCAGCCCGGCAAACGGGGCCTGCGCGTCGAGAGCATGAAGCTCGAACCGCCCGTGGAAAAGACGGGCAAGATCGGCGACTATCTTCAGGTCGGGCAAAACATCATGGTGCAGATCGCCAAGGAGGCCATTTCGACCAAGGGGCCCCGCCTGACCTCCGACATTTCGCTGGCCGGCCGCAACGTCGTGCTGGTGCCCTTTTCGTCCAAGGTGTTCCTTTCGCAGAAGATCCGCTCGGCGGACGAGAAGAAACGCCTGAAGCGCATCGCGGCTGCGGTGCTCCCCAAGAATTTCGGGGTCATCATCCGCACGGCGGCCATGGAGGCCAAGGACGAGGACATCGAGCACGACATCCAGTCGCAGATCGACCGCTGGCGCAAGACCTGCGCCGCGATCAAGAAGAGTACGCCGCCCGCGCAGCTGATGAGCGAGATGAACCGCGCCAATACGATCATCCGCGATTCGCTCAACGGCTCGTTTTCGCAGATCGCCGTGGACGACGAGGCGATGTACAACGACATCCGCAATTACATCCGCCTGATCGAGCCCGAGAAGGAGAAGATCGTCAAACTCTACCGGGGCAACGTGCCCATCTTCGACAACTTCGACATCTCGAAGCAGATCAAGTCGCTCTTCGCCAAGTACGTCTCGCTGCGCCGCGGCGCCTACTTGATCATCGAACACACCGAGGCGATGAACGTCATCGACGTCAATTCGGGCAACCGCACCAAGGCCGAGGACAACCAGGAGCAGACCGCCATGGACGTCAACCTGGCGGCCGCGAAGGAGATCGCCCGCCAGCTGCGCCTGCGCGACTTGGGGGGCATCGTCATCATCGATTTCATCGACCTGCACAAGGCGCAGAACAAGCAGGCGCTCTACGACGAGATGGTGAAGCTGATGGCTACCGACAAGGCCAAGCATACGGTCCTGCCGCTCACCAAGTTCGGCCTGATGCAGATCACCCGCCAGCGGGTGCGTCCCGTGGCCGTGGAGGAGGTTTCGGACGTCTGCCCGACCTGCAACGGCACGGGCAAGATCGAGCCTACGGTACTGCTGGACAAGAAGATCGAGAACCAGATATCGTTCCTCACGCAAGATCGGGGACACAAGTATATCAAGCTGGTGGTCAGCCCCTATGTGGCTGCTTTCCTGCGGAAGGGCATCTGGTCGCTGCGCCGCCGCTGGCAGTGGAAATACAAGGTGCGGCTGCATGTCGTCGCCGACCAGAGTCTCGGCATCGTCGAGGTGCATTACCACGACGACAAGGATAACGACCTGATTAACAAGTAACACTATGACTGCCAGCGAGCAGCTGGCGCAGTTCGCCGCCGGGTCGAAGGCCCTGCCGAAGTTGTGCCGCGAATATAAGAAGGAGCGCGCAACCGTCCACCTGAAAGAGCTGGTCGGCGGTGCTCTTTCGTTTTATGCGGCGGCGGCAGTGGCGAAAACGGGAGGCGTGCATATCTTCGTGGCCGAAGACCGGGATGCCGCGGCCTACCTGCTGAACGATTTTTACAATCTGCTGGACGAGAAGCAGGTCTATTTCTTCCCGTCGTCCTACAAGCGTTCGGTGGCCTACGGCGCCGAGGATGCGCAGGGCGTGGTGCAGCGCACCACGGCGATGAACGCCGTGCGGGGCTTTACGAAGGGATACCTGGTGGTCTGCACCTATCCCGAAGCGCTGGCCGAACGGGTCGTCGACGCCGCGACGTTGCAGCGCGACACGATTGCCGTGAAGCTCGGCGACAAGATTTCGATCGCCGTGCTGGAAGATGCCCTTGCGGATGCGAACTTCACGCGTGTCGATTTCGTCTACGAACCGGGGCAGTACTCCGTGCGCGGAGGTATCGTCGATGTCTTTTCCTATTCGGAAAGCAAGCCTTACCGGATCGACTTTTTCGGCGACGAGGTCGACTCGATCCGCCGTTTCAATATTTCGAGCCAGCTTTCGGCCGACAAGCTCGACCGGGTGGAAATCGTCCCCAACCTCAATGCCGGCGATGGGGCGGCGGGTGTCGTTCGTGCAGTTCGCGGGTTCTTCGGCAACCTGCTGGTTCTACGATGCCGACTACGTGCTGCGCCGTGTCAACGACCTGCGCCGCAAGGTGCTCGCGGACATGGAGGAGCCCGGGCAGATCGACCGCCTGCTGACCAGCCGCAACGTGCTGTTGCGCGACATGGCCGGCAACAGCGTGGTGGCGCTGCGCGACAACCTGCCGGAGCGTCCCGCCACGGCGGCGGTGGAGTTCGATACGGCTCCCCAGCCCAAGTTCAACAAGAACTTCGAGATGCTGGCCGACGATATGATCCGCAATTCGCTGCGCGGCTACACGACCTATATCCTCTCGGAAAACAAGGTGCAGGTCGAGCGTCTCGAAAACATCTTTCACCAGATCGGCCGCGGGCAGGCCGTCGTGCGGCCCCTTTCGGTGACGCTGCACGAGGGTTTCGTGGACAACGACCTGAAACTGTGCCTCTATACCGACCACCAGATTTTCGACCGTTACCAGCGTTACCGCATCAACGGCGAGATCCGGCGCGACGAGCAGATGACCGTCGCCGAGCTGAACCAGCTCCGGCCGGGCGACTATGTGGTGCATATCGACCACGGCGTGGGGCGTTTCGACGGGCTGGTGAAGATCAACGAGAACGGCAAGGTGCACGAGGCTATCAAGCTGGTATACAAGGACGGCGACGTGCTGTTCGTAAACGTCCATTCGCTCCACCGCATTTCGCGTTACAAGTCCGGCGACGGCGAGCCTCCGAAGGTCTATAAACTCGGCAACGGGGCATGGCAGAAACTCAAGAACGCCGCCAAGAAGGCCGTCAAGGATATCTCGCGCGAGCTGATCGCCCTCTATGCCAAGCGCAAGGCCAGCAAAGGGTTCGCATTCACACCCGACAGTTACCTGCAGCACGAGCTGGAGGCGTCGTTCCAGTGGGAGGACACCCCCGACCAGCAGACGACTGTCGCGGCCGTCAAGAAGGACATGGAGTCCGACCAGCCGATGGACCGGCTGGTCTGCGGCGACGTGGGCTTCGGCAAGACCGAGGTGGCGATCCGCGCAGCGTTCAAGGCGGCCGTGGACGGCAAGCAGGTCGCCGTGCTGGTGCCGACGACGATTCTCGCCCTGCAACACTACCGCTCGTTTTCGGAGCGCCTGCGCGATTTCCCCGTGCGGGTCGAGTATCTCAACCGCACCAAGACCGCCAAGGAGGCGGGGCAGATACGTGCCGACCTCGAATCGGGGCGTATCGACATCCTGATCGGCACCCATAAAATACTGGGCAAGCAGATCAAATTCCGTGACCTGGGGCTGCTGATCATCGACGAGGAACAGAAGTTCGGCGTCGCGGCCAAGGAGAAACTCACGCAGATGGCCGTCAACGTCGATACGCTGACCCTGACGGCGACGCCGATCCCGCGCACGCTGCAATTTTCGCTCATGGGGTCGCGCGACCTGTCGGTCATCTCGACGCCGCCGCCCAACCGCCAGCCGATCGTCACGGAGTCGCACGTCTTCTCGGAGGAGATCGTCCGCGATGCCGTCGAAGCGGAGCTCGCGCGCGGCGGACAGGTCTATTTCGTCCACAACCGCGTCGAAGACCTGATGTCCATGCAGGGGCTTATCACGCGCGTATGCCCCAAGGCCCGCGTGGCCGTCGGACACGGCAAGATGCCGGCCGAGAAGCTCGAGAAGCTGATCATGGATTTTATATACGGGGAGTTCGACGTGCTCGTTTCGACCACGATCATCGAGAACGGCATCGACATCCCCAATGCCAATACGATCATTGTCGACAATGCCCAGAATTTCGGCCTGAGCGACCTGCACCAGTTGCGCGGGCGCGTGGGGCGCAGCAACCAGAAAGCCTACTGCTACCTGCTCTCGCCGCCCGAGGAGATGCTGTCGTCCGATGCGCGGCGCCGCCTGCGGGCGATCGAGGAGTTCTCCGACCTGGGATCGGGGTTCAACATCGCCATGCAGGACCTCGACATCCGCGGCGCGGGCAACCTGCTGGGTGCCGAGCAGAGCGGGTTTATCGCCGACATCGGTTTCGAGACCTACCAGAAGATCATGAACGAGGCGATCGCCGAGCTGCGGGCCGAAGGCTTGCAGGTGGCGGGTCTGGGTGCCGCCGAGCAGGATGTCGTGGAGCAGATGCATTATGTGGATGACGCGCACATCGAAATAGAGGTCGAGGCCGGGCTGCCCGATGCCTACGTGGCACAGCAGGCCGAACGCCTGAAGCTCTACCGCGAGCTCGACTCGACCAAGGACGAAGCCGCGTTGCAGGCCTTCGAGAGCCGCCTGGCAGACCGTTTCGGCCCCCTGCCGCGCGAAGCGCAGGAACTGCTCAACGTCGTGCGCCTGCGCTGGGAGGCGATCCGCCTCGGCATCGAGCGGGTGAAGGTCAAGAACGGGCTGATGATCCTCCACTTCGTCGGCGAGCAGAACTCGCCCTATTACAAAAGCGATACCTTTATGGAGTTGCTCCGCAAGGTCACGCAGAATCCCGGCAGATTTGTGTTGAAACAGCACAATAATCGTCTGGCGATGACCGTTAGGAATGTCAAAGACATTGAGGACGGATATAAAACACTGCAACAGCTTTGAATTTAGTCGTAGATTTCGGGAACACCCTGGTAAAACTCGCGGTTTTCGACAAGGGGGAGCTTGTCGCGCAGCGCTGCATGGAGCGGTTGCACCCGTCGGTGCTCGAAGAACTGCTCTCCGAATGGCCCGTGCGCCGCGCCGTGGTGGCGTCGACGCGCGGCGAGGTCGATGACGTGGCGGCGATGCTCCGCCGGCGGGTGGATTATCTGCTGGAGTTCACCTCCCAGACCTCCGTGCCCATCGGCAACGCGTACCTTACGCCCGAGACGCTGGGGCGCGACAGGCTGGCCGCAGCCGTCGGTGCCACGGTGCTTTATCCGGGCGGGAACGTGCTGATCGTCGATTTCGGTACGGCGGTGACCATCGATCTGGTGACGGCCGACAATACGTTCCGGGGCGGCTGCATCTCCCCGGGCGTGACGATGCGTTTCAGGGCGCTGCATGACTATACGGCCAAGCTGCCGCTGTGTGCCGCGACCGGGGGCGAAGGGCTCTCGGGGCTTACGACCGAAGAGGCCATCGAACTGGGCGTGATGAACGGGATCGCCTTCGAAATAGAAGGTTACGTCACCCGCATGCGGGAGAAAATCGACGGCTTGCGCGTAATTTTTACCGGCGGGGATGCAAAATTCTTTGTTAAACGAATTAAAAATACGATATTTGCACATTGTGATCTGGTCTTTTGCGGATTGAATAGAATTTTAGAGTACAATGCAAGTGAAGAACACCTTGATTAAGCTGGTTGTCGCGGCAGCCGTGATGCTTCCTTATGCCGTATCGGCCCAGACAAGCAGTATTAACGCATTCTCTCCCTATACGATGTACGGCATCGGCGAGATCAATACGCCCGGTACGACGCAGATGCGCTCGATGGGCGGCGTCGGGGTGGCCATGGGCACTCCGGGCAAAATCAATCTGCTCAACCCTGCAGCGTACAGCACCATCCCGCAAAAGAGTTTCCTCTTCAGTTTCGGCCTCGAGGGACAGAATTACTACAATTCGCAGAAGGTGGACAATGTGTCCAAAAACACGGCCTATAATACGTTCAATTTCCACGATATCGCGTTCCAGATGCCGGTCGCCAAGAAACTCGGCCTCGGGTTCAGCCTCACGCCGTACAGTTCGGTGGGCTACCGTACCAAGTATACGCAGGATTTCGACCCGAACGATCCGGTTTGGGGCAATGTGGGACGCGTGCAGTACGTCTATCAGGGCGAGGGCGACGTGACGGAGGTCAAACTCGGCGTGGGCTGGGAGCTTTTCAAGAATTTCTCGTTGGGTGTCGCGGCGCAGTATTACTGGGGCGACATCGACCGCAGCTTCGTGATGACCCCGACGCCGATCACGGGCGACGGAACCTTCTCGTCGACGGTCGGCAGCGACAATTACAGCATTTCGAGCATCAAAGGACAGGTCGGTGTCCTCTGGAAGGCTATCATGAACCAGAAACGCATGCTGACGTTCGGTGCTACGTACGATTTCGGCGGCAACCTGAATCCCGATGTGACCTCGCGCATTTATATCGGCGACCTGTACAACTCCACCGTGAAGGGCGATACGACCCACCTGGCGCTTGCTTTGCCGCGTCAGCTTTCGGTGGGGGCTTATTATATGACCTCGAAATGGACGCTTGGGCTTGACTACGTCTATCAGAACTGGACCGGCGGCAATAAGGCGACCGAAATGACCGGGGTCAGCGGCCCGGACAAATCTGCATACGAAGTGGCCTATACCAATACGAGCATGGTGAAAGTGGGCGTGGAGTATACGCCGAACTATTACGACGTGCGCAGGTTCATGAAACGCTGGGCCTACCGGGCGGGTTTCCGTTACGGAACCTACAACCAGACCTACGACGGCAATAAAATCGGAGAATACGCCGTTACGTTGGGTGTAGGGGTGCCTGTGAAGTTCCTCGGCAGTTCGACCATCGACGTGGGCGTGGAATACGGACGTCGCGGCTATAACCTTTCCGAGCGTCTGGGACTGGTGCGGCAGCAGTATTTCAAATTCTCGGTCGGATTCTCGCTCTTTGCGGGTGCCGAGAACGGGGAATACTGGTTCCGCAGGCCGAAATACGATTAGTTTTTGAGCCGGAAAATTGCACGTCCGAGGAATTAGTAGTAACTTGCGACCCCGACACGGAGGTAGTTTAACTGACGAAAACAATTATAAGTATAAGAAATACAAAAATTAATCTCTGACCGATGAAAAACGTAAAATTTCTGCTTTCTGCCGCTTTGGTGTTTTTGGCTTCGGCGGCTTTGGCTCAGGATTTCAGTGCCCCGCAATATGCGAAATGGGGCGCTACTCCCGAAGAGCGTGAACAGAACATTCTGAACAGTAATTTCCTGAAAGAATCGTGCGACAACCGTGACTACGATGCCGCTGCACACTACCTCAAGGGGCTTATCGACAAGATACCCGATGCTGCGGAGTCGATCTACCAGCGCGGTGCCGTCGTGTATAAGAACAAGATCAACCGTGCCAAGAGCGTCGCCGAGAAGAACATGTTCATCGACTCGCTGATGCTCATGTACGATATGCGTGCCCAGTATTTCGGCGATAACGTCAAGCCCGGCAAGACGGCCTTTATCCTCGACCAGAAGGCGCGCGAGTTCCTGCGCTACAAACCCAACGACCGCAAGGGCATCCGCGAGGCATTCCGCGCGGCAATCGCGCAGGGCGGTGACAGCACCGACCCCGAGACCGTGGTGGCTTATTTCTCGAACCTCTGCGAGGATTACAAGAATACTGACGAGGTGATGCCCGACGAGATCATCGCCGAGTACGACCGCCTGACCCCGTTCTTCGAGAAGAACCCCGAGGCCGGCGATTACAAGTCGCAGTTCGACGCGGCTTTCGGCCTGAGCGGCGCGGCCAGCTGCGATAACCTCGAAAAGCTCTTCCGCGGCAAGCTCGAAGCGGCTCCCGACGACGAGGCGCTGCTGGCGCAGGCCGTAGCCCTGATGTCGCGTGCCAAGTGCGACGGCGATTTCTATTTCTCGATTGCCGAGAAATACTATACGGTGAAACCTTCGTCGGAAACCGCGATGTTCCTTGCGCAGGCGTTCCAGAGCAAGGGCGACTATACCAAGGCCATGAAATACCTCAACGAGGCGCTTGCCGTCGAGACGGATCCCGCTGAGCGTCAGCTGCTGCTGGTGCGCATGGCGCTGGTAGGTTTGGTTTCCAACGACATCCAGGGCGCCGCATCGGCTGCCCGTCAGGCCCGCGATCTGAACCCCGAGGACGGTGTGCCGTATTTCGTACTGGCTCAGTGCTACGGCATTTCGGCAGCTCATTGTGAAGGTTTCGCCGGGCCGGCTACCTTCTGGGCAGCTTACGACACGATGGCCAAGGCCGTCGAGCTGCTGCCGAGCGATTCGGAATACCGCGAACCTGCCAAAACCTCGATGAACGCATTCCGCAGCCGTTTCCCGACTTCGGAGGAGTGCTTCTTCAACGAGTTGCAGGAAGGCGCACGCTATACCGTCAACTGCGGTACGGCTGCCGGTGTGTCGACTACTGTGCGTCCCCGCTAATTGATGGACAGATTTATCGCAAGATACGTGATGGTAGCACTCTCCGTTGTGGGGAGTGCTATCTTGCTATTCTCTTGCGAGCGTGAAGAAGAACCCGAATCGGAGTCCCGGATAGAGATGATGATGACCGAATACAGCGAAAACCTGTCGGTTGTCATGTCGCAGAACGGCCGCCGTTCGTATCATTTCAAAACCCCGCTGCTCGAAGGTTATTCGCTGGCGCGCGAGCCTTACCGCGAGTTCCCCAAGGGTGTGGAGATGACGACCTATAAGAACGATTCGCTCTCGTCGGTCGATGCCGTGCTGACGGCCAACTATGCGATCCATTACGAGACCCGCGACCTGTGGGAGGCGCGGGGAAATGTCGTGGTAGAGAAATCGGACGGCAAGAAACTCTATACGCAACAGTTGTTCTGGAACGCGCGAACCAAGAAAATCTATTCGAACGTCGATTCGAAAATCGTGCAGAACGACGGACGCGACGTCTTTATCGGCGAAGGTTTCGAGTCGGACGAGGAGTTTAAGGACTGGCGCTTCCGCCGTATGAAGGGGCGCATGGAGGTCGAGGTCAAACCTAACGAATCGGACTCTACGGCGGTGGCCGAACCTGCCGGCCGGACTTCGGATTCGCCCCGCCCTGCGACAGACCACCCTGCGACAGACCGGCCTGCCGCTCCGGTTGCGGCGCGGCCCGCGGCACCGCTTTTCCGAGGAGCCGCCTTTGGCTGCACCAGCTGTCCGCCCCGACGGGGAGGAGGAGCTCCGCCCGGCCGAACCGATCGGTGAGATACAGCCGCTGCGGCGTGCCGTACATGCGGACGAAGCGGGGGAGTAACCCAAAATAAACAGGACGATGCTTACTTCGGTCATACTGATTGTCTTAATGCTGTTATTGTCGGCATTCTTTTCGGGCATGGAGATCGCTTTCACGAGCAAGAACCGCCTGAAACTGGAGATCGACCGCAAACAGAGCCGCATGTTCGACCATATCGCGGAGATTTTTTCCCGCCACCCCGGGCAGTATATCACCACGATACTGGTGGGCAACAACATTGCCCTGGTCATCTATTCGCTTTACATGTCGTTGCTGCTGCGCGGCATCTTCTATGCGCTGGGGTGGGAAAGCATCGCCCGTAACGGTTCGGTCGCCATCGAAACGGCCGTGTCGACCGTCATCATCATCTTTGCTGCGGAGTTCCTTCCCAAGTCGATCTTCCGCAACAACCCGAACTTCTATTACCGCGCGCTGGCGCCGGTAATCTATTTCTTCTACCTGCTGCTCTATCCGATCGCCCGCCTCACGACGCTCATATCGCATGGTATCCTGCGCCTGGCGGGGCGCCGTGTCGAGGAGCGGGCCGTGTCGCACAGCTTCGGCCGCGACGATCTCGCGGCACTGCTCGATACCAATACGTCGGAACCGCGTCCCGAGCCGGACAACGAGTTCAAACTTTTCCAGAATGCGCTGGATTTCGCCGACCTGCGGGTTCGCGACTGCATGGTGCCGCGTGTGGATGTCGAGGCGGTGGATATCGACGACACGTCGATCGGGCAGCTCACGGCGCGGTTCGTCGATTCGAAATATTCGCGTATTTTCGTCTGGCGCAAGAGCATCGACAACATCGTCGGCTATATCAACTCGAAGAGTCTGTTCACCCGTCCGGCCGGTATTTCCGACGTGATGATGCAGGTTAATTTCGTCCCTGAGACCATGCCGCTGCAACTGATGTTGCAGAACTTTATCAAGCACCGCACCAACATCGCCGTGGTGATCGACGAGTTCGGCGGGACGGCGGGCGTCATTTCGCTCGAGGACGTGCTCGAACAGATTTTCGGCGAGATCGAGGACGAACACGACATACCCGATCTTACCGAAAAGCAGGTCGGTCAGGACGAGTATGTCCTCTCGTGCCGTCTCGAAGTGAAATACCTCAATGAGAAATACGGTCTGGGTATCGAAGAAAGCAAGGAATACGATACGCTGGCGGGCTTCATCATCTTCAATTACGACGGGATCCCGACCGCTGGGGAAACGGTTTTCATCGGCGGCCTGCAGTTGCGCATACTGCGTACGACGCGTTCGCGTATCGAGCTGGCGAGGGTCAAGAAATTGTAGGAATTTTTATATTATAATAAAGGCCTTTTCCGAATAAATTTACTACCTTTGACTGCTAATTCGAAACAATACGAATAATTAACGATTTATATGGCAAGTTTAAACACTCTTCGCACCAAGTTCGGCATCGTGCTGTCGATTGTCATCGCAGGCGCCCTCTTGGCTTTCATTCTCTCCCTGAAGACCGAAATGGGCTTCTCGGGCAACGACCCCCGGGTCGGTGTTATCGACGGTAAAAAGATCAACTATTCGGAGTATTACAACCAGTATGAGCAGGTCAAGGCGCAGAGCGGTGCTCAGGAGAGCAACGAACAGCAGTCGGCGATGCTTGCCAACGCTGCATGGCAGGCCCTGATCGGCAAATACGTGCTGACTCCCGGATTCGACAAGATGGGCCTTCGCGTTACCGAGCCCGAGCGTATGTCGATGGTCAGCGGCCAGCATCCGTCGCAGGCGTTCTACAACGCCTTCGCCGATCCCCGCACGGGTGAGTACAACGTGGCTGCCGTCGGACAGTTCCTCGCGCAGGCCGAAACGAATGCGCAGGCGCAGCAGGCTTGGGCGCAGCTCAACGAGCAGGCCCGCATGGAGCGCGAGATCGCCAAGTTCCTCGGCCTGATCAAGGGCGGTGTGTATGTCAATTCGCTCGAAGTCGCGAACGGTGTGAATGCGGCCAACAATACCTATTCCGGGAAATGGGCCGGCAAGAAATATTCGGCTGTCCCCGATTCGCTGATCCAGGTGAAGTCCGGCGACATCAAGGCATACTACAACAGCCACAAGAACATGTTCAAGCAGACGCCGTCGCGTGCGCTTTCGTATGTCGTGTTCGAGGTTTCCCCCACGGACGACGACATGCTCGCTCTCGAAAAGAGCGTTGCCGAGGTGGGCGCACAGTTCGCCGCTACGGAGGAGCTGAAGTCGTTCGTACGTGCCAACCGCAACGGCAAGATCGCCGATTCCTATGTTTCGGCGGCTCAGCTTTCGGAGGACGAGGCCAAGGCACTGCTGGCGGGTGAGACTTACGGCCCCGTGCTGAAGAACAACCAGTGGACGATGGCCCGTGTGCTGGATTCGAAAATGGTGCCCGATACGCTGGGAATCCGCCATATCGTGCTTCCCTATACGCAGGAGGCGCTGGCCGACAGCCTGCTGACGGTAATCAAGGGCGGTGCCGATTTCGCACAGCTCGCCTCGCAGTATTCGGTATACGAAGCTACGGCAGCCAACGGCGGCGAAGTGGGTGTGGTGCCCTTCTCGGCTTTCACGGGCGAATTCGTTGCCGCGCTGGCCAATGCCAAGCGGGGGGACGTGGTGAAGGTCGCTTCGGGCGATGCCATCCAGCTGATGCAGGTGTACCGTGCCGACAAACCTTCGAAGCACATGCAGGTGGCGACGATCACCTATCCCGTCGAGGCTTCGGCTGCGACGCGCCGCAATGCCCACAACCTGGCCGGCACTTTCTCGGTGAATGCCAAGGGCTCGGTCGAGGCGTTCAACAACGCCGCTTCGGAAGCGGCCGTTACTCCTCGTGTCGCCTCGCTGGCGCAGGGCGAGCGTACGATCCGCGGCCTGGAGGATTCGCGTGAGGTTGCCCGCTGGGCTTACGGTGCCGAGACGGGCGATCTTTCGGAAATCTTCACCGTCGGAAACGACTATGTGGTCGCTACGCTGACCGAGATCGATGACAACGAGTATACCCCGATCGACAAGGTGGCTGCGCAGGTTCGCGCCCAGGTTCTCCGGGACAAGAAATACGATTACATCACCAAGCAGATCGCCGGTACGACGCTCGACGAGCAGGCTGCCAGCCTCGGTTCCGAGGTCGCCGATTTCGACGGCGTGACTTTCGGTGCCTTCTACGTGAACGGCCCGGGTGTCGAGCCCCGTCTGGTAGGCGCCATCGCTTCGACGACCGAGAAAGGCGTCCTGTCGGCTCCGGTGAAGGGCATGTCGGGGGTTTATGTTTTCCAGGTGGATGACATCCAGACTTCGGACAAGCAGACTGCCGAGGGCGAGAGGGTGCGTGCGCAGGCCATGGCCGAGAGCATGGCGCAGCAATTCTCGGTGCAGGCCATCCAGCAGATGGCCAACATCCAGGATCTGCGCGGCGAATATTTCTAAGCCTCGGATAAAAAATACGATATAGTTTTGAACGCCGGAATATTCCGGCGTTCTTTTTGTTATTTTTGCGTATATTTAGAAGTCGTATCAAAACATATCGCATACAATTATGAATAATTTTGTTTATCACAATCCGACGAAACTGGTTTTCGGCAAAGGACAGATCGCCAGACTCGCAAAGCTGATTCCTGCCGGCAAGAAGATCATGATTACCTGCGGCGGTGGCAGCGTGCGCCGCAACGGCATTTACGACCAAGTCGTCAAGGCCCTCGAAGGCCGTGACTGGGTCGAATTCTGGGGCATCGAGCCCAACCCGTCGGTCGAGACCGTCCGCGAGGCCATCGCATTGGGGCGTGAGCACGGCTCGGAGTTCCTGCTTGCCGTGGGCGGCGGGTCGGTCATCGACGGTACGAAACTCATCGCTGCGGGCCTGCTCTACGACGGCGATCCGTGGGAGATCGTCCTGAAAGGGCAGGCGGATAAAACCGTTCCCCTCGGGACGGTGCTCACGATGTCGGCGACGGGATCGGAAATGAACAACGGCTCGGTGATCTCGTGCCAGGAAACGAAGGAGAAATTCCCGTTCAACGGCGACTATCCGCTCTTTTCGATCCTCGATCCCGAGGCATTGTTCTCTTTGCCGCAGAAGCAGATCGCCTACGGCCTGGCCGACACCTACGTGCATGTGCTGGAGCAGTATATGACCACGCCCGGGCAGTCGCGCCTGATGGATCGTTGGGCCGAAGGCATTCTGCATACCGTGATCGAGATCGCACCCCGGATTCGTGAGAACCAGCATGATTATGCCGTGATGTCGGAGTATATGCTGGGGGCGACGCTGGCGCTGAACGACATGATCCGCATGGGCGTGACGCAGGACTGGGCGACGCATATGATCGGTCACGAGCTGACCGCACTGCACGGGCTGACGCACGGTGCGACGCTCGCCATTGTCATCAACGGTACGTTGCGCGTGCTGCGCGAGCAGAAGCGCGGCAAACTCCTGCAATACGGCGAGCGTATCTGGGGTATCACCGGCGGTTCCGACGAGGAGCGTATCGAGCGGACGATTGCGGCCAACGAGGAGTTCTTCCGTTCCCTGGGGCTTTCGACGCATCTTTCGCAGGAGGGTATCGGCGAGGCTACGATCGCCGAAATCGAACGCCGCTTCAACGCTGCGGGCAGCAGGTTCGGCGAGGCGCACAATGTCGACGGGGCGATGGCGCGCAGGATTCTGGAAGCCTGCCTGTAACTTGTCCCCGAGACCATCTGTATCCATGAAAAAATCCCCGCCGAGATGTCTCGGCGGGGATTACCGTATTCTGTCGAACCGTTATTCGGCGAGCAGGATTTCGAGAATCTTGATGGCGGCCGTAGCGATCGGCGTACCGGGGCCGAAGATGGCGGCCGCACCGTCGCGGTAGAGTTCGTCGTAATCCTGTGCCGGGATCACGCCGCCGACGATGACGATGATATCCTCGCGGCCCAGCTTCTTGAGCTCGGCGATGATCTGCGGCACGAGCGTCAGGTGGCCCGCGGCGAGCGACGAAACGCCCACTACGTGCACGTCGTTCTCGACGGCCTGCTTCGCGGCCTCGGCCGGCGTCTGGAACAGCGGGCCCATGTCGACGTCGAAGCCGATGTCGGCATAACCCGTGGCTACTACCTTGGCACCGCGGTCGTGGCCGTCCTGGCCGAGTTTCGCGATCATGACACGCGGCTGGCGGCCTTCCTTCTTGGCGAATTCGGCGCACAGCTCCTTGGCACGCTCGAACTGTTTGTCGTTTTTCACTTCTGAACTATATACTCCTGATATTGAACGAATGACGGCTTTGTAGCGGCCTACGACAACCTCGCAGGCGTCGGAAATCTCACCCAGCGAAGCGCGTACCTTGGCGGCCTCGACGGCCAGCTCCAGCAGGTTGCCCTGCTTGGTCTTCACGCACTCGGTGATAGCCGCCAGCGCCTTCTGTACGGCAGCCTCGTCGCGCGAAGCGCGCAGCTCCTTCAAACGCTTGATCTGGCTTTCGCGCACGGCGGTATTGTCCACCGCGAGGATGTCGATCGGCGCCTCCTTGTCCAGGCGGTACTCGTTGACGCCGATGATCTTCTCGACGCCCGAGTCGATGCGCGCCTGCTTGCGGGCCGACGCCTCCTCGATGCGCATCTTCGGAATACCGGTCTCGATCGCCTTGGCCATACCGCCCAGCTTCTCGACCTCCTGAATGTGCTCCCATGCCTTCTGTGCGATCTCGTTGGTGAGCGACTCCACGTAGTAGGAGCCTGCCCACGGGTCGACCTCGCGGCAGATATTGGTTTCCTCCTGGATGTAGATCTGCGTATTACGGGCGATACGCGCCGAGAAGTCGGTCGGCAGGGCGATCGCCTCGTCCAGAGCGTTGGTGTGCAGCGACTGGGTGTGTCCCAGTGCGGCGCCCATGGCTTCGATGGCCGTGCGGGCCACGTTGTTGAAGGGATCCTGCTCCGTGAGCGACCAGCCCGAGGTCTGCGAGTGAGTACGCAGCGCCAGCGACTTGGGATTCTTCGGATCGAACTGCTTGACGATCTTGGCCCACAGCATACGTGCCGCACGCATCTTGGCGATCTCCATGAAGTGATTCATGCCGATGGCCCAGAAGAACGACAGGCGGCGGTGCGAAGGCGTCGACCGACATGCCGGCATTGACACCCGCGCGCAGGTACTCCAAACCGTCGGCCAGCGTGTACGCCAGCTCGATGTCGGCCGTGGCGCCCGCCTCCTGCATGTGGTAACCCGAAATCGAGATCGAGTTGAACTTGGGCATGTTCTTCGAGGTGTACTCGAAGATGTCGGCGATGATGCGCATCGAGAACTCAGGGGGATAAATATAGGTGTTGCGCACCATGAACTCCTTGAGGATGTCGTTCTGGATCGTACCGGCCATCTGGTCGAGCGTACAGCCCTGTTCCAGACCCGCCACGATGTAGAAGGCCAGAATCGGCAGCACGGCGCCGTTCATGGTCATCGACACCGACATCTTGTCGAGCGGAATACCGTTGAAGAGCACCTTCATGTCCTCCACCGAACAGATCGACACGCCGGCCTTGCCCACGTCGCCCACCACGCGCGGGTGGTCGGCGTCGTAGCCGCGGTGCGTCGCCAGGTCGAAGGCCACCGAAAGGCCCTTCTGGCCCGCGGCGAGGTTACGGCGGTAGAAGGCATTGGACTCCTCGGCGGTCGAGAAACCCGCATACTGGCGGATCGTCCACGGGCGCATCACGTACATCGTTGAGTAGGGGCCGCGCAGGAACGGGGCGATACCTGCCGCATAGTTCAGGTGCTCCATGCCTTCGAGGTCTTGGGCCGTATAGGCGCCCTTGACGGGAATACCCTCGGCCGTCAGCCACGGCTCGACCTGTCCGCAGCCTTTCGAGGCGCAGCAACTTTTCTGCTGGCCTGCGTCGTATGTCAGTTCTGAAAATTTAGCTCTCATGATTAGATTCCCATCTCTTTAAGGTAGAACTTAAGTGTTTCCAAGACGTTGGACTTCACGTTTATAAAGTTCGTGATGCCCTGCGCTTCCAGTTCGGGTGCGCAGGCCGGTGCCCCGGCAACCACCAGGATCGCCTTGCCGCCGAGCAGCTCCTTGACTTTCGGGGCTGCCTCCGCATAGTCGTCGTCGCTTGCGCAGACCACGACGATCTGCGCCTTGGATTCGAGTGCGGCCTTCGCGCCCTCTTCGATCGACTTGAAATAAGTGTTGTCGATCACCTTGATGCCGGCGCATGCGAAGAAATTGCACGAGAACTGCGAGCGGGCGCGGGCCATGCCCAGGTTGCCGCACGTCAGCATGAATGCCTTCGGCTCCTTGCCGCTGCGATCGACATGCAGGCGCATCTCCTCGAACGCCATGGCGCCGCGGTAGGGAACGAGCACGTTGCCCTCGGCCTGCTTGCGCGTAACGGACTCGGCGGTGATCTCCTTGCCGGCGACCTCCGTAAAGTTGGGATATTGGTTGGCGCCGAGCAGCGTCTGGCGGCGCGTAGCGATGTTCTTGTCCTTGGCTGCGGCCGACGCTTTGATACGCTCGACGATCAGGCCGGCCTTGTAAGCCTCGGTGTAGCCGCCCTTCTCCTCGATTTCGAGGAAAAGCTTCCAGGCTTCGGCTGCGATCGACTGCGTGAGGTTCTCGACATAGTACGAGCCACCTGCCGGGTCGACGACCTGGTCGAAATGCGACTCGTTCTTGAGCAGCAGCTCGACGTTGCGGGCGATGCGCTTCGAGAACTCGGTCGGGTTTTCGAACGAGGCGTCGAACGGCGTCACCTCCAGCGAATGTACGCCGGCGATCGCGGCCGACATGGCCTCGGTCGTGCCGCGCAGCATGTTCACATAGGGGTCGTATACGGTCTGGTTCCAGCGCGAGGTCTCGGCGTGGATCTGCATCTTGCAGGCGCAGTTCTTCGCCGGGCCGTAGCCCTTGACGATGTTGGCCCACAGCATGCGTGCTGCGCGGAATTTGGCGATCTCCATGAAATAGTTGGAGCTTACCGAGAACGAGAAGCGCAGCTTGCGTGCGGCCGCGTCGACGTCCAGCCCCGCGTCCGTCAGGCGTACGAGGTAGTCGTGGCCTGCCGAAAGGACGAAGGCCAGCTCCTCGACGATGGTCGAACCGGAGTTGCCGAAGGTCTGTCCCGCAACGGTTACGATGCGCACGTGCTTGTACTCCTTGGTCTTGTGGATCAGCTCGACGATGCGGGCGATGCACTTTTCACCGTTGGGCGAGCAGAAATCGCCTTTCGACGAAAGCCCTTTTACCAGCGGGTCGATGCAGAATGCGATGCGGACATCCTCCTTGGCGATGCCCTCCTTTTCGACTTTCGCCAGGACGAGCTCGGCGACATTGGCCATTTTCTCTCCGCAGAAGGTGATCTCGACAGCCGGAATACAGATGTCCTTGAGCAGCATGTCGAGGTCTGCCGCCGAAAAATCCGCCGACGCGATGCAGAAGCCGAGCGAGTCGACACCTGCGTTGAGGATTTTCAGTGCCTCGGCGTTTGCCTCCTTGGGGCATACGACGCTCACGGTCTGGTGTACGCGCCAGCGGTTGTGCGCGTGCGTACCGCGTACGTAAGGGAACTCGCCTGCCTGCGAGCCCAGGAACTTGATGCCCTCGAGGTTCTCGGCGCGGTAGTAGGGCCGGACGTTGAAACCTTCGCCCGTTTTCCATACCAGCTTGCGCTCGTAATCAGCACCTTTCAGGTCGGCCGTAATCACCTCCTCCCACTTCTCGGTCGGAACCGGCGGGAATTCGGTGAACAGCTTTTCACTTTTGGTATTTGCCATAACTATTTAGAGATTAGTATAAGTGTAGTTTCAAAATTGCACGTAAAGGTACAAAATTATTAGTGATTGAAACAAGAAATTGTTAATAAAATAACACTATATAATTTCTTTTTATAATATAGGTGATTTCGTTTGCTTTCGGCAACCGCCGGAAGAAGTTTTTTAGTTGTGGTGAAATAGTTTAATATTGTTCTTAATAGCCATGGAAATTACGAAAAACTAAAAATGTGAAAATTCGGGGATATGACGAAAATTTAAGGGTGTTTTTCGGAAAATTGCATTGAAATTCGGCGTTTTTATGGAAAAATGCATGTGATTTTTCGGAAAATGCTGAAAAAATAGGGCGTTTTTCGAAAAAATGCCGATTTTGTGAAAACAACGTAACTGAAAAAATATTACATTTGCAAGCGAGATCGATACATACGGCGGCAGGGGTGAAGCCGCGGGTTAGTCAGGTTGGGCGGAGTATGCCGCGAGGCAGTTGCCCTCCGGAATTTTAGGTTAGGTTTTAGTTCAGCAATTATTCGGCTTCCGCCCCTGCGCGTATGTTTTTAATGGAATGCTAATCCAATTCAATTACATCTATGTCATCATTGCTCAGATTCAAGATGGTCGATGCGGCCATAAACCACACCGCCGTCGAGGTGAAGGCTCCCGAAGGACGTCCTTCGGACTATTTCGGGAAACGGGTATTCGGGCGCGCAGCCATGCGCAAGTATTTGAACAAGGCTACTTACGACGCCCTTGTCGATACGATGGAAAACGGCACGCGCCTCACGCGCGAGGTCGCCGACAGCATCGCGGCGGGCATGCGCCAGTGGGCGCTCGACCACGGTGCCGACCACTATACGCATTGGTTTCAGCCTCTCACGGGCGGTACGGCCGAGAAGCACGACGCCTTTGCCGAGCCGGACGGCTTGGGCGGGGTTCTGGAGGAGTTCTCCGGCAAACTGCTCGTCCAGCAGGAGCCCGACGCTTCGTCGTTTCCGAACGGCGGTATCCGCAATACGTTCGAGGCACGCGGTTATTCGGCGTGGGACCCTACCTCGCCGGCCTTCATCGTGGGCGGTACGCTCTGTATTCCGACCGTCTTCATTGCCTATACGGGCGAGGCGCTCGATTATAAAGTGCCTCTGCTGCGGTCGATTTCGGCCGTGAACAAGGCCGCGACCGAGGTGTGCCGCTATTTCGACAAAAACGTGCAGCGGGTCATCTCGTATCTGGGCTGGGAGCAGGAGTATTTCCTCGTGGACGAAAGCCTCTGGGCCGTACGTCCCGACCTGATGCTCACCGGGCGTACGCTGATGGGGCATGAATCGGCCAAGAACCAGCAGTTGGAAGACCACTATTTCGGTGCGATCCCGACCCGTGTGATGGCATTCATGAAAGACCTCGAATACGAATGCCTGAAACTGGGCATTCCGGTCAAAACCCGTCATAACGAGGTGGCGCCCAATCAGTTCGAACTGGCGCCGGTCTACGAGGAGGCCAATCTTGCCAACGACCACAACCAACTGCTGATGACCGTGATGGACAAGATCGCCCGCCGTCACAAGTTCCGGGTGCTGTTGCACGAAAAGCCCTTCAAGGGGATCAACGGTTCGGGCAAACACAACAACTGGTCGCTGGGGACGGATACGGGCGTGAACCTGCTGGGGCCTGGCAAGACCGCTTCGGAGAACCTGCAGTTCATCACCTTCCTCGTGAATGCCATTTCGGCCGTACACAAGCACAACGGCCTGCTCAAGGCGGCGATCATGAGCGCCACGAACGCACACCGCCTGGGAGCTAACGAGGCGCCCCCGGCAATCATCTCGACCTTCCTCGGGACGCAGGTGTCGGCCGTGCTGGACAAACTGGCGGCCAGCAAGGGCGACGACGCGATCCGTTTCGATGCCAAGAACGTGTTCAAGATGAGCGGGATTTCGCATATCCCGACGCTGCTGCTCGACAATACCGACCGTAACCGCACCTCGCCGTTCGCGTTTACGGGCAACCGGTTCGAGTTCCGCGCCGTAGGTTCTTCGGACAACTGTGCCGAGGCGATGATCGTGCTCAATGCGGCGATGGCGCACGAACTGGCCGAGTTCAAGCAGAACGTCGATGCCAAGATCGAGGCCGGCATGAAGAAAGAGAAGGCCATCTACGAGGTGCTCAAACAGATGATCAAGGCCTGCAAGGCCATCCGTTTCGACGGCAACGGCTATTCCGACGAGTGGAAGGCCGAGGCGAGCAAACGCGGCCTGGACTGCGAAACCTCGACGCCGCTGATCTTCGACCGTTACCTCGACAAGCAGACGCTCCGGATGTTCGGCGACACGGGCGTCTTCTCGAAGGTCGAGCTCGAAGCCCGCACCGAGGTGAAGTGGGAGACCTACACCAAGAAAATCCAGATCGAGGGGCGCGTGCTGGGCGATCTGGCGATGAACCATATCGTGCCTATTGCTTCGAAATACGAGGCATTGCTGCTGGACAAGGTCTACAAGATGTCGCAGATCCCGGGGCTGAACGCTTCGGCCGACATCGAACTCATCAAGAAGATCCAGTACCATACGGCCGAAATACAGCGGCTCACGGCCGGGATGGTCGACGCCCGCAAGGTGGCCAACAGGATCGAGGATCAGCGCGAGAAGGCGATCGCCTACCATGATACCGTAGCCGCATGTTTCGACGAGATCCGCCGCCACATCGACAAGCTGGAGGAGATCGTCGACGACCAGATGTGGCCGCTGCCCAAATACCGCGAGCTGCTTTTCCTGCGCTGATCGCCTCCTTATATAATTGTGTAATGATCCGGGTTTGCCGCTCGGATTATTTTTCGTTATCTTTGTTTTCCGAAGCTGTGAAAAGGGAATGGGGTGGATTAGGGTTCGGAGCCGATTTGGCGGCAGCAAATTTTCCGAAAAGGCGCTGCGCCAGACGGGAAGGAGTGCAGGTTTGAGGAGCAAACCGGCAATGCATTTGCATTGGGACATTGCTATTCCGAATTTTATTGCTTTCTTGCATGATGAACATGTAACCCACTTGTGAATGAAGCGAAAAATAGGCACAGTATTATTGACGGTATGCGTCACCGCAGCAGCATATGCCCAAAGCCCGCCGTCGGCAACAGATCGGACGCGGAATGCAAAAACAGCGGCGCGTATCGAACGTCATCGCCTCGCCTCGAAAGAGAATAATCTCTTTGTGACGGGCGCGTCGGGAATCACGGCGCATAATCAGGTGACTGTCGGCGTGAAGGTGGAGTACAGCCGCCAATTGAAAGGAAATTTTTATTGGGGCGTGGATTTTTCGGCCCGGTGGCATCTGGGGAGTTTGATGAGCTACGATTGGAGCGGCCACGGATCTGACCCTTACCGCAATACGGTTGCGCAGGATATTTATAAACTGGATGCAATGGCCTATTATCGGCTGCCGGTGGTGAAAAGCAGGCTTTTTCTGCGTTTCGGAGCCGGAGTTGGGGCGGGATACCACCGGATACTAAAGCATGTAGACAACGATCTTGACAAGGATAGGGTATTGCCTTTCTTCAATGTCGAATGTGCGTGGATTCTGCGGGTGACGAAGGGGTTTGAACTGAAATTTTCGCCGACGATCCTGTTTGTGCCTTCGGAATTCTCGGTGTCGCCCGTCGAACTCGGTGCGCCGACCGATGTGACGCCCTGGCTTACGGATGCCGGGTTTTCGCTGACGTGCGGCTGGCGGTTCTGATGTATTAGGAAGTAACAATATAGTATGAAAATCATTGCAGACAGCGGATCGACCAAATGCACGTGGCTCGTGACCGACGGCGTGCATACCTCGGAATACCGGACGCGGGGAATCAATGCCGTGCAGCACTCCCCGGAGCAAATACGCGAAGCGCTTGCCGAACTGCCGCCGTGCGGCCCCGTCGAGGCCGTCTATTTCTACGGCGCAGGGTGCGGGGGCACCTTCCCCGAAGCGACGGAGAAGATGGTGCGGGAACTCCGCGCGCATTTCGGCACGGGGCGGATCGAGGCCGAGACCGACCTGCTGGGGGCTGCCCGGGCGTTGTTCGGCCGCGGCGAAGGCGTGGCCTGCATCCTCGGCACGGGCTCCAATTCGTGCTGGTGCCGGGGCGGCGAAATCGTGGAAAACGTCCCGCCGCTGGGCTACGTTCTCGGCGACGAGGGCAGCGGTGCGGCGCTGGGACGCAACCTCGTGAACGGTATCTTCAAAGGGCATATTCCCCTGCGGGACGAGTTTCTCGCGGCGCATGGGCTGACCTATGAGGAGATCATCCTCCGGGTCTACCGCGAGCCGTATGCCAACCGTTTCCTGGCGTCGTTCGCGCCGTTCGTACATGCGTACCTGGATTGCCCCGAGGTGCGGGCTATGGTGGCGGAAACCTTCGCCGATTTCGCCCAACGCAACCTGAGCCGCTATCCCGTGCATCTGACGGTCGCCTGCATCGGCGGCGTTGCCGCCGCATTCGAGGGGCTGCTGCGCGAGGTGCTCGCACATGGGGGTTACCGGGTCGGCCTGATCGCCGCATCACCTGCCGAAGGACTTATCAAATACCATTATGGAAAATAGAATAACCGAACAGGCTTCGGCCTACGATAATTTACAGCGGATGTCGGTGCACGACATCCTGACGGGCATCAACCGCGAAGACGCACGCGTCCACGAGGCCGTGGCCAAGACCATCCCCGTGATGGAACGGCTCGTGGAGCGGGTCGTCGAACGCATGGAGCGCGGCGGGAGGATGTTTTACATCGGGGCCGGTACGAGCGGGAGGCTGGGTGTGACGGACGCCTCGGAGCTTCCCCCGACCTATGGCGTGCCCTTCGACAGGGTCATCGGCCTGATCGCCGGCGGCGACGGTGCACTGCGGCGTGCCGTGGAGAATGCCGAGGACGATACCGCAGGGGCTTGGCGCGACATGGCGCCCTACCATCCCACGGCGGACGATGTCCTGGTCGGGATCGCCGCGTCGGGTACCACCCCCTATGTGGTCGGCGGCCTGCGCATGGCGCGGGAGCACGGCCTGTTGACCGCCTCCATTACCTGCAATCCCTCGTCGCCCGTGGCGGCCGAGGCGGAATATGCTCTGGAGGCGGTCGTGGGGCCGGAGTTCGTCACGGGTTCGACACGGATGAAGGCCGGCACGGCGCAAAAGCTGATGCTCAACATGCTGTCGACGGCCGTGATGATCCGCCTGGGGCGTGTCGAGGGTAACCGCATGGTCAACATGCAGTTGACGAACGACAAACTCGTGGGGCGCGGCACGCGCATGGTGGCCGAGGCTTCGGGGCTTTCCGAGGCGCAGGCACGGGCGTTGCTGCTGCAATACGGGTCGGTGAAAAAGGCGTTGGAGCATGCACCGAAGCCTGAGTGAGTATATCGCCCTGCTGGAGCGCGAGGGCGAACTCGTCCGCATAGCGGCTCCGGTGTCGCCGGTGGAGGAGATCGCCGAGATAACCGACCGGGTTTCGAAAATGCCCGGCGGCGGCAAGGCGTTGCTGTTCGAAAATACCGGCACGGATTTTCCCGTGCTGACCAACATGTTCGGTTCCGCACGCCGCATGGCGCTGGCGCTGGGTGTCGGGTCGCTCGGCGAACTCTCGGAACGGGTCGACGGATTGCTGCGGCAGGCCATGGCGCCGCGCCCGTCGTTCGCGGACAAGTTGCGGGCGTTGCCGCTGCTGGCCGGGATGTCCCGCTGGTTTCCGCGTACGGTGTCGGGGCGGGGCGAATGCCAGCAGGTCGTGCAGACGGGTGCTGAGGCGTCGCTCGCGGCGCTTCCGATCCTGAAGTGCTGGCCGGCCGACGGCGGGCGTTTCGTAACCCTGCCGATGGTGAACACGGTCGATCCCCAGACGGGCGTGCGCAACGTCGGCATGTACCGCATGCAGGTCTTCGACGACCATACGACGGGCATGCACTGGCATATCCACAAGACGGGGGCCCGGCATTACGATGCCTGGAAACGCTCGGGGCGGCGGATGCCCGTGTCGGTAGCGCTGGGCGGCGATCCGGCTTATACTTATGCTGCGACGGCTCCGATGCCGGACAACATGGACGAATACCTGCTGGCAGGGTTTCTGCGCCGGCGTCCCGTGAAACTCGTGAAGTGCGTCACCAACGATATTTATGTCCCGGCCGACTGCGACTTCGTGATCGAGGGTTATGTCGACCCTGCGGAGGAGAAAGCCGTCGAAGGCCCCTTCGGCGACCATACGGGGTTCTATTCGCTCGAAGACCGTTATCCGCTTTTCCACGTCACGGCCCTCACGCGGCGGCGGGATGCGGTATACCCGGCCACGGTCGTGGGGATTCCTCCGCAGGAGGACGCCTGTATCGCGCAGGCAACGGAGCGGATATTCCTGGCGCCGATACGCATGGCCCTGCAGCCCGAAATCCGCGACATGACGATGCCCGAGGCCGGAACGGCGCATAACATCGCCGTCGTTTCGATCGACAGCCGCTATGCCGGACAGGCCGTGAAGGTCGCCCAGTCGCTGTGGGGCGCCGGGCAGATGATGTTCAACAAATACATGCTCGTCGTCCCGGCTGCGACCGACGTGCGCGATTCGGATGCATTGGCGCGGCTCGTGCGCAACCTCGACCCGCTGCGCAACATAGTCCGCAGCGAGGGGATTCTCGATGTCCTCGACCACGCGACAGCAACGCCGGGCTTCGGCGGAAAAATTGCATTGGATGCTACGGCCTGCGGTACCGGGGGCGGGTGCGCGAATCCGCAGGAGCCTGCAACGCGTGTGCCTGCCGATCCCCCACGGGGTGTCGAGGGCGTGCGTCCCGCAGCGGATGGCGCAATATCCGGGGCTTGTGCCGGGCAGGGTGACGGCGGGCAGCCCCTCCTTCCGGCCGGCTACCGCTCCGACCTGCTCGAAAAATGGGGCGTGGCGGTCGCCTTCGCTGCGCCGGACGCCGAAGTGCCGGTTCCGCCGGGGGTGAAATACCTCGCTGTGTTCGACCCGGCGGCGGAGGAACTCACGGCTGCCGAACTTTTGTGGCTCGCTGCGGCCAATACCGATCCGCGGCGTGATGTGCGGACGGAAGGTGCGGCGTTGGTGATCGATGCCCGGAGCAAACGCCCCGGGGCGGGGGAGAACCCCGGCCGTTTCCCGAACGTCGTGACCGCGTCGGAAGCGACTGTCGCTTTGGTCGACCGCCGCTGGCCGGAATATGGCTTGGGGGCGTTTGTCGGTTCGCCGTCGCGGCGTTACCGCCGCCTGCTGCTCTCCGACGGGGCGCAGTGGCGTTGAGGGGGGGGCTGACGGGTACCGTAGCCCATTTCGTGGTGTCGGGGTTGTTTTCAGGGCATCCGGGGGATGACCGGTGATAAATAGTTTCTGCATATGGCAAAATTTTTTTCAGACCGTGAAATCCGCGCCGTAGCGGTATTCCTGCCGCTGGCGGGATTGCTTATAGGCGGCATCGTGCTCCTGCGTCCCAAGGCCGATCCCCAAGCAGCTTTTGTGGCCGGGATGGAGATGGAAGGGCGGGCCGATTCGGTTGATCTGCGGCCGTTCGACCCCAATACCGTGGACTACGACGGACTTCGGCGGCTGGGCCTGTCGAAGCACGAAGCCGTGAGCCTGCTGAAGTACCGCGCTGCGGGGAAGATCTTCCGTATCCCGGAGGATGTGACGCTTTGCTACGGCATCAGCGATTCGATCTACCGCCGCCTGGCTCCCTATATCCGTATCGGGCGCAAATATGCCATCGCGCCCCGGCAGTATCGTACGGGACGCGTCGTGCCCGAACCCATGCCGCCCACGCGCTTTCGCATCGACACCGTGGGGGCGCGTTACCTGCGGGCCATCGGGGCGTTGTCCAAGCGGCAGGCCGAGGCTTTCATCCGCTGGCGTGACCTGAGCGGGATCTACGACATGGAGGAGTTGCGCGCCTGCTATGTCGTGAGCGATTCGGTGGCTGCGGCGCTCGAACCCTATATTATCTTTCCCGAGCGCGGAGCTGCGCCGGTCGACGAACCCGTGGAGATCAATACGGCCGATTCCGCGACGCTGCGCGGTGTGGTGGGGATCGGAGCGCGGACGGTGGTGTCGATCATGAACTACCGCGCGAGGCTCGGCGGATTTGTCCGTTTGGAGCAACTCGCAGAGGTTCCGGGAGTCACGGAACGCAATTATGAGAAAATTTTGAAACAAATTTGCTGCGATAGTTGTGAAATTCGGAAAATTGATATTAACTTTGCAACCCCGAAAGTCCTTAGGCGGCATCCGTATATTCCGCCGCAGAAACTTCGGAAATTACTTAAAACAAGACAGTTGAAAGGAGGTTGGAGTACCGCTGAGGAATTGGTTGAAGACAACATATTGACCCGCGAAGAGGCAGCACGGCTGGCTCCTTACCTGCGGTTCACTACCCGAAGCGGGGCTGACGATACGGACAACGACACGACATGGGGCGAGGTATCAGGTGATGCGAACCCCGGAGGAATTTAAGTAAACGACGAAATTAAAAAAACAAAAAAAAGAATACTACTATGATTATCATGCCGGTAAAAGAGGGCGAAAACATCGAACGCGCCCTGAAGAAGTTCAAACGTAAATACGAGCGCACGGGCGTCCTGAAGGAACTCCGCCGCCGCCAGTATTTCACCAAGCCTTCGATCGCCAAGCGCGAGGCGATGCAGCACGCTGTTTACGTAGAGCACATGTACCGCGACGAGGATTAATCCCCGTTGGTACCCGTATCCATATGCCCCGGCTGAAATAGCCGGGGCTTTTTTGTCTCCCCCCCCCGGGCTTGCCGGGCCCTTCCATGCCTGCCGGCCTGTAAAATCTTCTTTCCCAACTTTCCCAACTTTCCCCAACCTCTCCAACCTTTCCTATCCCTGCTCTACCTGCCCTTTCCCGGCTCCTTTTCCTTCCGGTATTTCCGCTATTTTTTTTGCGAAAACTAAAAAATATAGTTAGAAAACTATTTAAAATAGTTGCAAATAAAATTTTTTTAGTTACCTTTGTTCCTGTAAGCCCGGCCGGCCGATCGGAGCAGGGCGGATAACAGAAACCAAAACCGGTATGATGGAAAAACTGACACGCAGGGAAGAGGAACTGATGCGCTGCTTCTGGGAGCACGGCCCGCTTTTCGTACGCGAGCTCGTGGCGCTCGCCACCGAACCCAAGCCCCATTTCAATACGCTTTCAACCATGGTGCGCGCCCTCGAAGCCAAGGGGTATGTCGCCCACAATACCTTCGGAAGCACCTACCAGTATTACCCGGTGGTGACCGAGGAGGAATTTTCGCGCCGCACGCTGGGCGGGGTCATCAGTAAATATTTCGAGAACTCCTACCTCGGGGCCGTTTCCGCCCTGGTCGAGGAGGAAAAAATCTCGGTCGACGAACTGCGCGAGCTGATCGACCATATCGAAACCCAAAACCGTCGTTAGCCATGTACACACTGATGCTGTACAGCCTGAAGGTCGGCGCCTGCCTGGCGGTGTTCTACCTTTTCTTCAAATTGCTGCTGAGCCGCGAGACCTTCCACCGCCTGAACCGGATCGTGGTGCTGGCGGCGATGGTGTTGTCGTTCGTGTTGCCGCTGTGTGTCATTACGGTCTATCGCGAACTCCCGGCCATGCCGGAACTCCCGGTGACGGAGGAGGCGGGCTACGCCCCGTCCGCGGAGCCGGAATCCCAACCTTTCCCGTGGGATAAGGCGGCGACGGCCGCTTTCCTTGCGGGAGCCGCCGCTGCGTTGTTATGGACGCTCGGGTCGGTATGCGGCGTATTGCACATGATCCGCCGGGGGCACAGGGAGCGGCTGGGCGACGGCTCCGTGCTCGTACGCACCGACCAGCCGGTCGTACCGTTCAGCTGGTACCGGTATATCGTGATGTCGGAAAAGGATCTGGCCGAGAACGGCGAGGCGATCGTGCTGCATGAGAAAGCCCACCTGAGGCTGCGCCACTCGTTCGACCTGTTGGTGACCGACCTTGCCGGGTGCCTGCAATGGTTCAACCCTGCGATGTGGCTCCTGCGCCGTGAGTTGCGCGCCATCCATGAATACGAAGCCGACGAGGCGGTGCTGGACAGTGGCGTCGACGCCCGGCAATACCAGTTGTTATTAATAAGGAAAGCTGCCGGCGGGAGGTGGTACTCAGTCGCCAACAGCTTTAATCACAGTAAACTTAAAAACCGTATTACCATGATGTTACGTAAAAGATCGTCGCGGTGGGCAGGAGCCAAGGTGCTCTTCCTGCTGCCGTTGACGGGGCTTGCCCTTGGGGCGTTCGCCCGCACCGCCTATGTTTTTCCCGATGACAAAGGTAAAAAAGAAAATGTTTCGATCCGCATCGAAGGGGCGAATTTTTACTCTTCAGACGGAAAATCCGGCAAGCCGCTTTTCGTGGTCGACGGCCTCGAGGTGGCGTCGATAGATACACTGTCGCCTGACCGGATCGCTTCGGTGACGGTACTCAAGGATGCTTCGGCAGAAGCCCTGTACGGCGAGAAAGGCAGGAACGGCGTAGTGGTCGTTTCGACGAAGGATGCCGCCGGCGGTGCGCGGGATTATTCGGTCGACGCCGAGGACGGCTCTGTCAAGGTCGTGGTGCGCGGTTCCGGGAAGATGTCGGATGTCAGGGTGAGCGGCAGTTCTACGGTGCCCGCAGATAAGGCCGGGATCGACGCCGGTGCGAAAACCCGCGGACATGTCGTGTCCGTTACCGGCAGCGACGGGAAGAAGACTGTCGTCAGCCAGAGCCGGGTGACCGTCACTGACGACGGGGGCGTGACCGTCATGAAGACGCAACCGGACGCGGTGCAGGTTGGCGGACTGTCGCCGGGGCAGGCGACCCAGGCCGCGGAAGCCGGGCTCAAAGCCGCAGAGGAAGGGATGAAGGCTGCCCGTGCCGGACTGGAGGCTGCCCGCGAATATATGTCGGGCGAGGAGTGGAAAAAGGCACAGGCCGAACTCGACAGGGCACAGAAGGAGCTCTCTTCGGCACGCAAGCTGTCTGCCGCGCAACTCGCAGCCGTCCGCGAGCAGGAGGAGGCCGTGCGCAAGTATATGGCCAGCGACGAGTGGAAAGAGGCGCAGAAGCAGATACAGGAGGCGCAGGCGCATTTGGCCGACCCCCGGGTACAGGCTGCCCTGGCGAAAGCTGCCGAGGCCGGGTCGACGGCAGCCGGCGTCGAGATCCGTCGCAAGGTCGCCGAACATATGGAGCAGACAGAGGATGCCGGTACGCTGAAGAGCAGTACGATCGTGATCCGCGGATCGGGCAAGTCGCCGTTTGAAAAGGGGGAGGAACCCCTTGTCGTGATCGACGGCAAGGTGTTTAAGGATACCAAGAAACTGGAGGGGCTTGATCCCGGCCGGATTGAGAACATATCCGTACTCAAGGATGCCTCGGCGGTCGAGAAATACGGCAGGAAAGCCCGCAACGGCGTCATCGAGATTACGACCAGGAAAAAATAAGCAGGCCATAAGTATAAAAAGTTCGTGCCCGGGACGGTTCTGCTGCCCCGGGTTTTTTCGTCGGCCATGCGATACGGGCGTGAAACTTGCAGAATTAGGATGGAAAAAGTTATCTTTGCATGTAAAATACAAAACAGAAGCTATGAAACGCCTGCTATTTTTTCTTACAGTCGTAACGCTCGTCTCATGCGGCCGGTCGTTCGAGAAGCGTACGGCCAAATATGCCGAGGTCGGATCCGTGAACGATAACCGTGCTGCGGTGCTCGATATCAACGAAGGGGTCGGCCGTTGGGGGTATGTCGACGGGACGGGACGGCTGGTCATCGAATGCCGTTATGCCGATGCCCGGAGTTTCGACGACGGACTGGCCGCCGTGCAGGAGCCCGAAGGGCTGTGGGGCTATATAGATACCGCAGGCCGGGCGGTCGTGGCTCCGCAATTTACGGTGGCCGGGGCGTTCGACGACGGCATGGCCTGGGTGCAGGCCGGCGAGCTCTGGGGCCGTATCGACAAAACGGGGAAAACCGTCATTCCCTGCCTTTATTCCGAGATCGGCGAACCCGATGAACGTGGCTGGATGCGTGTTCTGCGCGACGGTAAATGGGGCGTCCTGCGCCAAGACGGCGAGGTGGTAGTCCCCTGTGCCTATAACCTGATCGGCGAGCCGAACGCCTACGGGCTGATCCCCGTGACGAGCGGCGGCAAGCATGGCTTCTTGGACGCCGACGGCCGCGAAGTGCTTCCCTGCTTCTTCACCTACATTTCCGATTTCAAGGACGGTTATGCCCGGACGAACTACGGCGGCAGCATGGTGCTGCGCGACGAACCCTACGGCGGCCAGTGGGGACTTATCGACACGCTGGGGCACGAGACGATCCCGTGCCGCTATTACTACCTCGATACCCCGGGCGAGGGGCTCGCGGCGTTCAGGCTGGAGCAGTTCGGCAATTACGGGTATGTCGATGTCAAGGGGAATGTGGCTATTTCGCCCCGTTTCTCCGTGGCGCGGCCCTTCTCGGGCGGGGTGGCCGTGGTGAGCTACAACAATGTCAATTTCGGGCTTGTCGACCGCAACGGCGGTGAAGTCAGCTCGTTCCGCTATAAACGCATCGGCAGGTTCAACGACGGGCTGGCGCCTTTCAATACCGACCTCTACGGCATGAATTTCCAGGGTATGGAGCCCCGTTGCGGCTATATCGACACCGAGGGACGCGAAGTGATACCGGCCAAGTGGGACGATGCCGCCGAGTTCAGCGAGATGCGTGCCGCCGTGATGCGCTTCGGTACCAATGCCGAAGATTTCTACGATGCCCGCTGGGGCTATATCGCCACGAACGGCCAGCTCGTCGTGCCCTTCAAATACCACGAGGCATATCCTTTCAGCTGCGGTCTGGCCCGCGTTTTCGTCAAGGGGCTGGGGTACGGCTATATCGACCGGCAGGGGAACGAAGTCGTTCCCTGCAAGTATCAGGAGGCCGAAGATTTCCACGATTTCAGAGCAAAGGTCAAACAATACGACCGGGTGCTGACGATCGACGAGACGGGACAGATCGTCGAGCAATGACGCTCCCCGGGCGGGGAATGGCGAAAACGGGGGCCGTGGCCTCCGTTTTTTCATGCCTGCGGCTTTCGCTTGCGGGCCTGTTGCGGCGCGTTGCGCTTACTTGAACCCTACGATCTCAGGGCGGGTGGGGCGGTAGCGGTACTGTTCGACGCGCGTGGCGTTCGACAGGCGGAAATATTCGCTCTCGACCAACCCGCGTTTGCCGAAGGCGATTCCCAGGCGGATCTGCACCGTGTTGAATACGAGCCGCTCGTTGCGGAGCCGTACACCCACTCCGAACGAGGTGAAAAAATCGTTTTTGAAAATGTTAGGCGAATAGCCGATCAGTCCGAAGTCTGCGAACCCGAATACCGCGATGCGGAACCCGAGGGGCTGGTAGGGGGTGAAGACCACCGTTTCCGTGTTGAGGATCATGCGGTTGGTTCCGGTGACGTACTCTTTGAGCGCCTGCAACCCGTTGTCGTGGGTGAAGCGGATCATTTCGTCGCTGCCTTCGCCCCGGTTCCAGCCTTGCGTGTAGTTGAACGCCAGGAACTGGCGGATGCGGCTGCGTTTGAACAGAAACAGGTTCGAGAACCACTTCAGGTCCACGTCCACCGCACTATGGCGCCACATGCCGCTTTTGAGGTCGATGTAGCTTCCCAGCGTGAAGCCGCCCATGATATAGCCCATCCCCCGGAAGCCGCCGGTCTGGTAGGACATGCCGAGGTACATCTCGTCGTTGAACTCGCCCCACGAATAGCCGCTCACCAGCTCGGCTTTGTAACCCGTCGCCAGATACTCGCGGGTACCGAATCCGTAGACCATGTTCGCCGTGTAGAATTTTTCCCGGTAGAGCCCCCCGCCGAAGAGCATGGCGTCGTGGTCGTGCAGCGCGGGGTTGTAGTCGGCCGTGACGGGCGGGCGGCGGCTGAACCGGGCATAGCTGTAACGGCCCGTCAGGAAGACGCTCGATTTGATGGAGCGGATGTAGTGCGACTTGCCGCCCCATACGTCGAGGTTGCGGACTTTCACGAGCAGCGAAGTGTCGAGGTCGATCATGTAGCGCTTCGACTTGACGTCGCTGTACGTAAGGCCGATCTCGTAGTCCGTCGGCCGGATGAACTCCTTGCGCAGCCCGATGTTCAGCTCCGAGTTGTAGAAGTCGCGGCCGGCCGAGAAGTCGGCCGTGTAGAATGTCCCCAGCACGTTGGGGATTTTGTATTCCACGATGTTGCCGCCGTAGGAGAAATCCCTGCGGCTGAAATTGGTCTTGAATTTCAGGGTGTTGCCCGTGCCGAAAATGTTGGCGTCCGAAAGCCCGACCATGGTGCGGCCCTCGCCGTGGATGGCGCCGTCGACGCTGATCGTCCAGCTGTCGCGCGTGCGGATGACCATGTTCACGCGCGTCGAATCGAGCGAGTCGGGTACGACGATCACCTCGGTATCGGAGATGTAGGGGCGCGAACGCAGCAGCTGCTTGTTGCGCACGACCAGCTGGGGATCGAACTTGTCGCCCGGCTTGAACAGCAGGTCGCGCCGGATAACCCGTTCGCGGGTCAGCATGTGGGTTTTGTTGCCTGCGCGCTCGAACCAGTTGCCGCATGAGTCGAACGGCATCATGCGCTCGATGGTGATGTCGCCTACGGTTTTCCCGGCGTAAGGTTCCAGCAGCCTGCTTTCGTCCAATACGCGCCCGTTCATCGTCGTATCGAGTACGGGTTTGACGAAGAGCATCCTGTAAAGCATGCGCGGAACTGCGCGGCGGTTGGTTTTGGATTGTATGCTGTCGTAAAGGCGCTGGTTGCGCTCCGAGGTCGGCGTGTTCAGGCTGTCGGGGGAGAATCCGCCGGGGGAAACCCTGTCCGGCGCCCGCATGCCGGGATTGACCGTGCGGGCGAAACAGACGCTTTGCGCAGCGAGGAGGGTCAGCACGAGTATGCAAATCCGGCGATACATATCGTCAAAGATAACGTATTTTTTGATGAAAAAGTGCGCCTGAACCTGCTAAAATACAGTTTCTGGCCCGCAGGAGTTACCCTTGGCAAAAAACGGGAGGTGCCGGGTGCCGGTCTGCCCTGCCGTTGAGACTGACAATGCACCTGTTAAGGCAGCTGTCATTGCGGCTGTTGTGAAGACTGTCGATCCAGCAGCCGTTGCGGCTGACATAGCGGCTGCCTGTCGGCGGGCATGTGCCGGGACAGACGGCCGGGCCCGAATAAAAAAGACGACCCCGAAAGTCGTCTTTTTTCTGTCATATCCGGATTGCAGGTTTACCTGCGCCCCTCTTTGGCTTCGATGCACTCGGTAGCATGCGGCACTTTCATCAGCCGCTCCTTGGGGATGAGCTTGCCGGTGGTCTTGCAGATGCCGTAGGTCTTGTTCTCGATGCGCACGAGCGCCATTTCGAGGTTGCGGATGAATTTCATCTGGTGGGCGGCCAAGCGTCCGCTCTCCTCTTTCGAGAGGGTCGCTGCGCCCTCTTCGAGGACTTTGAACGTCGGGGAGGTATCCTCCGTGTCGTTATCGGCCGTGTGGGTGATAGTGGCGCGCAGCAGCTCATAGTCCGCGCGCGCATTCTCAAGCTTCTTCAGGATAAGCTGCTTGAACTCCTCGAGTTCGGCGTCGCTGTATCTCGTTCTTTCGTCTGCCATAGTCGTCTTCTCCTTGTTGGTTTTATGTAAAATTAAACAATTTTTCCGTAAACACCAAATTTTATATCGTTATATACGATATCGTCCGGACGCACCCTTTATATCGTTCTCAGCAAGACGCATTTGCCGTTCCCGAAGCGGTTTTGCCGCCTTCGTCCGCCCGTCAGATGCGTGTTACGGCGATCCGGATCGGCTCGTCGTCGACATCCGAATCCACGACCACGCCTCCCTCGGGCTGTGCGGCCGCCTTCACCTCGACGGCGAGCGTCTGCGATGCGATATATCCGGCATATTTGGCGATCGCGCCGGCCACGAACTCCTTCTGTTCGATCTCGACGCGGATCTTGTCCGTCACCTCGAATCCCGAGTCCTTACGGATATTTTGGATGCGGTTTATCAACTCGCGTGCCACGCCTTCCGCCCGGAGCTCTTCCGTCAGCGTAATGTCCAGCGCTACGGTAAGTTTGCCTTCCGATGCCACCAGCCATCCCGGCATGTCCTCCGAGGTGATCTCGAAATCGGCCGGGGTTACGGTGATTTTTTCAGCCCCCAGGTCGAGTACGGTCTGGGCTGCGGCTTCGATCTGGGCGATACGCTCCTGCGAGAACTCCGCGGTCATGGCGGCGATCTGCTTCATGTATTTGCCGTAGCGCGGGCCCAGCGTCTTGAAGTTGGGCTTGATGCGCTTGGTGATGATGCCCGTCGTGTCTTCGATCAGCTCGATCTCCTTGACGTTCACCTCGTTCATGATGAGCGTCTTCACGGCCGCGATATGCTGTGCCATGGCCGGGTCGAGCACCGGGATGAGGATTTTGGTGAGCGGCTGGCGCACCTTGATCGACACTTTGCGGCGCAGGGCGAGCACCATCGACGATACGCGCTGGGCCAGCGACATCATCTCTTCCAGATCGGCGTCGATCAGCTTTCCGTCGGCCTTCGGGAAGGTCGAGAGGTGTACCGATTCGTCCGTATGGCGGCCGCTTACGGCGTTCAGGTCGCAGAAAATGCGGTCCGAGATGAACGGTGCGAACGGCGCCGCGAGCATCGAAACGGTCTCCAGACAGGTGTAAAGCGTCTGGTAGGCCGCCAGTTTGTCCTCGTTCATGCCGCCGCCCCAGAAACGCTTGCGGTTCAGGCGCACGTACCAGTTGGAGAGGTTTTCGCCCACGAACTCCTGAATGGCGCGCGCCGCAGGCGTCGGGTCGTAATCTTCGAGCGAGCGGGTTACTTCCTTGACGAGCGTATTGAGCAACGAAATGATCCAGCGGTCGATCTCCGGGCGCTTTTCGACGGGAACTTCCGGCTCCTTGCCCGTAAATCCGTCCACATTGGCGTAGAGCGCGAAGAACGAGTAGGTGTTATAGAGCGTCCCGAAAAACTTGCGGCGCACCTCGTCCACCCCGTCGCGGTCGAATTTGAGGTTGTCCCACGGCTGCGAGTTGGTAATCATGTACCAGCGCGTAGCATCGGCGCCGTAGCTGTCGAGTACTTCGAACGGATCGACGGCGTTGCCCAGCCGCTTCGACATCTTGTTGCCGTTTTTGTCCAGCACCAGCCCGTTCGAAATGATGTTTTTGAAGGCTACCGAGTCGAACAGCATCGCAGCGATCGCATGCAGCGTGAAGAACCAGCCGCGCGTCTGGTCGACGCCCTCGGCGATGAAGTCGGCCGGGTAGACCGACTTGAAATAGTCGCCGCCGTTCTCGAACGGATAGTGCAGCTGCGCATAGGGCATGGCGCCCGATCGAACCACACGTCGATCAGGTCGCTTTCGCGCTTCATCGGCTCGCCCTTCGACGAGACGAGCACGATCTGGTCCACATAGGGACGGTGCAGGTCGATATTTTTGGTCGAATAGTTCTCCGCCGACATGTCGCCGACCTTGAAATTTTTGTAGGGATTCTCCTTCATGAAGCCTGCGGCGACCGACTTTTCGATCTCATCCATCAGCTCCCTGATCGAACCGATGCACTTCAGCTCCGAGTAGTCCTCCGTAGCCCATACCGGCAGCGGTGTGCCCCAGAAGCGCGAACGCGAAAGGTTCCAGTCCACCAATCCTTCGAGCCACTTGCCGAAACGGCCCGTGCCGGTCGATTCGGGTTTCCAGCGGATCGTCTTGTTCAGTTCGATCATCCGCTCGCGCAGGGCCGTGGTGCGGATGAACCACGAGTCGAGCGGGTAGTAGAGCACCGGCTTGTCCGTACGCCAGCAGTGAGGGTAGGAGTGGGTGTGCTTCTCGATCTTGAAGGCCTTGTTTTCGGCTTTCAGCATCACCGCGATGTCGATGTCGAGCGTTGTCTCGGCATCGCAGGCGATCTCCGGGTCGTAGGCGTTTTTGACGTAGCGGCCCGCATACTCCTTGTATTTTTCGACGTCGATGTTGTTTTTTACGAATTCCGGGTCGAGGTCTTCGAGTACGAAGAACTTGCCCTGCTTGTCGACCATCGGCTGGTTTTTGCCGGCCTTGTCCACCATGAACAGCGGCGCGATGCCTGCGGCCTTGGCCACACGGTCGTCGTCGGCGCCGAACGTCGGCGCGATGTGCACGATGCCCGTACCGTCCGAAGTGGTCACGTAGTCGCCGACGATCACGCGGAACGCGTCGCCCATCGGCTTTACCCAGGGGATCAGCTGCTCGTAACGGATCCCCTCCAGTTCGGGCCCCATCCAGCTTTCGCCCGTGATCTGGTAGCTTCCCTCAATCTTCTTGGTGAAGTACGATGCGACGAGGTCCTTGGCGAGGATGACCGTCTGGGGTTCGTCGGTATAGGGGTTGCGGCATTTGACCTTCACGTATTCGATCGCGGGGCCTACGGCCAGCGCCGTGTTCGAGGGCAAGGTCCACGGCGTGGTCGTCCACGCCAGGAAATAGAGCGGCCCTTCGGCGTCGCCGAAGAGCTTTTCGCTTTTCGCGTCGCGGATGATCCTGAACTGCGCCGTGCACGTCGTGTCCTTCACGTCGCGGTAGCAGCCCGGCTGGTTCAGCTCGTGCGTCGAAAGCCCCGTGCCCGCAGCCGGCGAGTAGGGCTGGATGGTGTAGCCCTTGTAGAGCAGCCCCTTGTCGAAGAGCTGTTTGAGCAGCCACCACAGCGTTTCGATGTATTTGTTGTCGTAGGTGATGTAGGGATCGTCCATGTTGACCCAGTAGCCCATTTTGCGCGTGAGGTCCTCCCACACTCCCGTGAACTCCATGACCGCCTCGCGGCAGGTGCGGTTGTACTCCTCGATCGAAATCTTCGTTCCGATATCCTCCTTGGTGATGCCGAGCTTCTTCTCGACGCCCAGCTCGACCGGCAGTCCGTGCGTGTCCCATCCGGCCTTGCGGTGAACGAGGTAGCCCTGCTGCGTCTTGTAACGGCAGAAGATGTCCTTGATCGTGCGGGCCATGACGTGGTGGATGCCCGGCATCCCGTTGGCCGACGGGGGGCCTTCGTAGAATACGAACGCGGGGTGCCCCTCGCGCGTGGTGATGCTCTTGTGGAATGTGTCGCGGGCGTCCCATTCGCCGAGCACGTCGGCGGCTATCTGGGCCAGGTCGAGGCCTTTATACTCATTGAATTTCATGGTATATGTGTTTTTTATTTCGTTCGGGGTCGTACGCCGGCATGGCCGGAAGTGCCGGAAAGATTCCTCTTTTTCCGACAACTTGCAAAGATATAAAAAAGATTTGAAAAGCGTGCAAAATTGCACCTATTCCGTCCGTGGCGGCATCTGCCCGGAGCGGGCTATTTTCCGGCCGGGATTTCGACCCAGAAGCACGACCCCGCGCCGACGGCGGAATCGACGCCGATACGGCCGCCGAGCTGTTCGGCGATGTTCTTGCAGATCGGCAGCCCGAGCCCGGTGCCCTGCGTGAAGGTGTCGACCTTGTAGAACCGGTCGAAAATCTTGGCGCGTTCCTCCTCGGGGATGCCGATGCCCGTATCGCGGACGTAGAACCGTACCCATCCGGGGCGTTGCGAGAACCCGATCGTTATCGAACCTTTTGTCGTGAATTTCACGGCATTGCGTACGAAATTGCCGAGTATCTGGTGCAGTCCCTGCTTGTAATCCTCGAGCTGGAGCCGGGGCAGGCTGTCTTCCAGCCGCAGGACGACCCCTTCGGCGACTTGCAGGCGGAATGTCTCGGCCACCTCGCGGCATAAATCGCGGGCGTCGAATTTCGTACGGACGATCTCTATGCGTCCCGATTCGATCCGGGCCAGGTCGAGTACGTCGGAGATGATTTGCAACAACAGGGTGTTATTTACCAGGATCAGGTCGGCGAATTCTTTGCGCTGGTCGGGATCGGCCTCCGTAGCCATCAGTTCCGAAAAGCCTACGATCGCGTTGAGCGGCGTGCGAATTTCGTGGCTCATGTTGGCCAGGAAGGCCGATTTGAGCTTGTTGGACTCTTCGGCGCGCTCCTTGGCGGCGATCAGCTCCTGTTCGGTCTGCTTGAGTGCCGTGATGTCGTAATTGATCCCCAGCATGTCGATGACCTGTTCGCCGGGGCGGTAGTCCCGGCAGATGAGGTGGGTTTTGATCCATGTTTTCCGTCCGTCGTCGTGCTGCACGCGGCAGATGGCCGTTGCCGACTGCACTTCACCCGCGGAGAAGCGGGTCAGCAGGTCGAGCAGGGGCTTGCGGTCTTCGGGGTGGATGTGGCGGTATTTGCCGATCACGTCGACGATCTGCGCCGAGTCGGCCTCCCCGTAGTTGCGCAGCCATACGTTTTGCGCATAGCCCTCTTTGTTGTAGAGGTTGTAGTTGGCATATCCTACCTGGGCATATTCGGAGATGATGCGGAACAGGGCTTCGAACTCCGAAACCCGGTTCTGGATCTTCCGCAACTCGGTGTTGTCGATATTGATGAGCAGGTAGTGGGTGAGTTCGCCCCGGTCGTCGTACAGGCAGCGTATGCGCCCCGTCCAGTCGAAATGCCCCGGGCGCGTGCTTTCGTAGTAGCCGCCGAGTTTTCCGAATTCGTAACGGGCGGTGAAATCCGCACTTTCGCCGTGCTAGATGCGGATTTTCGTCTCCTCCGGGAAATTAGGGTTGTCGAACAGGTTGAGCCCGCGTATTTTGCCCGGATCTTTCACCCCGAACATCTCCAGGTCGCAGGTGTTGATGTCGATGAGCCGTCCCCGGTCGTTGTAGATCTCGATGCCGACGGGGGCGTTCTGGATGATGTTGCGCAGCAGTTTTTCCTGCTCGTCCAGTGCCTTGTGTGCCGTTATGGCGTCGGTGATGTCGAGGATCAGGATCACAATCTCGCTTCCGTCGTTGGGCGTATTGTACAGGAAACTGCGGCAATGGCGCCTGGTTTTTTTTGCGAACCATTCGTCGGTCTTGTAATTGCCGAGGCGGATGTGCGCGAGTTTGTCGATATGGGCATCGACGGGGTGCCCGGTCTCGCGTGCCGTCTTGCCTATATATGCGTCCGGTTCTATCCCCACGATTTGCTGCGCCGCGCGGTTGACCGAGAGAAAAAGGTAGTCGATGGCGCGTCCGTCGCTGTCGTAAAGCAGCCGGATGCGGAAATATCCGATCGGCAGGTGGTCGAGCAGCACGTCCATATGCTTGTTTTCCTTTACGACCGTGTGGTAGTTGTTTTCGAGCGTCAGGATTTCTGCTTCGCGCCGGTCGTGCACGGGGACGCGCTGCATGTAGCCGAAAAGGTGCGTACCCGTTGCGGGGTCGGTCTGCCGTCCGACGAGCTGGGCGTGGAGCCAGACTTCGCCCTCGGGAAGTTCGATCGGGAACGTCCTGTCGAATTTGCTGTCGACCTTGAGCGCCATGAATTCGTTGTGGATCGGCATCCGGTAGTCTTCGCGAACCAGGTGTGTCAGTTGCCCGATCCGGACTTTGTCGCCGTCGAGCCCCAGCAGCTTGGCAATATATTCGGAGACATGCAGTTCGCCGGCCTGGAAATCCGCTTTCCACCAACCCATGTGGGCGGCGTCCAGCATGAGCATCAGGGATTGGAAATTAGGGGTGTCGGGTGTGAACATGGTGCAATGGGATGTCTGGGGATATTTAGAGCGGGCGGATGATACGTGCAGGGTTGCCTGCTGCGACCGAATCCGCGGGGATATCTCGTGTGACGACCGACCCGGCCCCGACGACCGCCCTGTCGCCGATCGTGACGCCCGGACAGACGATCACGCCGCCGCCCAGCCAGCAGTCGTCGCCGATGACGATGGGCTTGCCTGCTTCGAGGGCCGTCCCGCGTGTCGCGGCGTCGAACGGATGGTGCGCCGTGAGCAGCTGCACTTTGGGGCCTATGAGCGTCCCGCAGCCGATGCGTATCGGTGCCAGGTCGAGGAAAACGCAGTCGAAATTGACGAAGGAACCTTCGCCCATGTGGATGTTGTAGCCGTAGTCGCAGTGGAAAGGTTCGCGGATGAACCCGCGGACGTTGGGGCACAATTCCCCGAGTGTGGTGCGGTAGTCGTCGCCGTGGCCGCAGCATTCGACGTTGAGGCGATGCATCAGGCGCGTGGCACGGTCGCGGTCGGCCGTCAGCTCCGCGTCATGCGGGTCGAACCATTCGCCCGCCAGCATCTTCTCCTTCTCGCCTCTCATCGGTACATGCCGGCATTTTTAGTCGAACGACTGCAATTCGATCAGCTTGGCGTAGATGCCGCCCTTGGCGAGCAGTTCGGTGTGGGTGCCCTGCTCGGCCACGCGGCCGTGGTCGACGACGATGATCTTGTCGGCGTTGTGAATCGTCGACAGGCGGTGGGCGATAACCACCGATGTGCGGCCGACGAGCAGCTTGTTGAGGGCATCCTGCACGAGTTTTTCGCTCTCGGTGTCGAGGGCCGAGGTCGCCTCGTCGAGGATCAGGATCTCGGGGTTTTTCAGCACCGCGCGGGCGATCGACAGCCGCTGCCGCTGGCCGCCCGACAGTTTCACGCCGCGGTCGCCGATGTTGGTCTGGTAGCCTTCGGGTGCTTCCTGTATGAAGCAGTCGGCATTGGCGATCCGGGCCGCCTCGACGATCTCGTCGTGCGTGGCCCCGGCCTTGCCCATGGCGATGTTGCCTTCGATGGTGTCGTTGAAAAGCACGGTGTCCTGTGCCACGACGCTCATGTGGGCGCGCAGGCTGTCCTGCGTGTAGTCGCGCACCGAGACCCCGTCGATCAGGATGTCGCCCGCCTTCACGTCGTAGAAACGCGGTATGAGTTCGCTGAGGGTCGACTTGCCTCCGCCCGAAGGGCCTACCAGGGCCACGGTCTCGCCGCGCTTGATCTCGAACGAGATGCCTTCGATCACCTCGCGGCTGCCGTCGTACGAGAAGTGGATGTCCCGGAATTCGATCTTGTCTTTCAGCCCGTTGAGCTCCATCGCGCCGGGCTTGTCCTGGATTTCGCTCTGGGCGTCGATGATCGAGAAGATGCGTTCGCCGGCGGCGATACCCTGGTTGATGTTGGAGAACTGGTCGATGAACGTGCGCACCGGGCGCGTTATCTGCGAGAACATGGCGATGAAGGCGATGAAGCCTTCGGGGCTGAGCGCGCCCTTGAATACGAGCGAACCGCCGAATACGAGGATGACGCCCACGGCCGAGATGCCCAGGAATTCGCTCATCGGCGAAGCCAGCTGCTGGCGGCGGGCCATCGAAAGGGTCAGCCGCGCCAGGTCTTCGCTCAGGTCGTAGAACTTCTGCTTGACGTAGCCCGTGGCATTGTAGCTCTTGATGACCTTGATGCCCGAGAGCGATTCGTCGAGTGTCGAGACCAGTTCGCCCATGCGCTGCTGGCTTGTGCGTGCGGGGTGGCGCAGGCGCTTGACGATGCTGCCGATGATGAGTGCCACGACGGGCAGGAACAGCACCGAGAAGAGCGCCAGCTCCCACGAGATGGCGACCATCATCACCGGATAGCCGATGATGAGGAACGGTTCGCGGAAAGCTACTTGCAGCGTGTTGGTGATGCAGAACTGCACCACGCCGACGTCGGAGGTGATTTTCGAGATGATGTCGCCCTTGCGCTGGTCGCTGAAATAGCCCACGTTCATGTCCACGACTTTGGAGAACATCTCGTTGCGCATGCGCTGCAGGGTGCGCGTGCGCATGTTCTCGACCGTCCATGCGCCCAGGTAGCGGAACAGGTTGCTCAGCAGGCTCACGAAAATGGTCACCACGGCGAGCATGAGCAGTACGTTTTCGGGGTTGTATTCGTTGAACAGATGCGAGTAGGTGTAGTTGAACAAGGCTGTCAGGTATTCCTGATTGAAGGCCAGCGGGGGGAAGTTTCTCCACATATACGAACGTGTAGTCGGCGTCGAACATCGTCTTGAGGATCGGCATGATCAGCAGGAACGTGAGCGAGTTGAACAGCGCGTAGAGCAGCGAGTAGAAGAAATAGGGAATTGCGTACTTGTGGATGGGTCGGGCGAAACCCAAGAGCCTCATGTATATTTTAAGCATTACGGGCGGATTATTTGCAGGTTATGTGATAATCGTGACAAAGATAGGAATAATAATGTGAAATTCGGAATTCCCGGCTTAAAAGTGCGAAGTTCCGGGGAGTTTAGAACCGAAAAAAACGAAGGGGCAGACATGCTGTCCGCCCCTTTTCAGGGTTCGTAACCCGTATCTTCCAGTAAATGCGCCTTGTCGTTGGCGGCGGCCACGGCCAGTTGGTCGCAGCGGTTGTTCTCGACCGTATCGGCATGCCCCTTGACCCAGACGAACCGGACGTTGTGGCGCCGGTATATGCGCAGGAAACGCATCCACAGGTCGGGGTTTTTCTTACCGGCGAACCGCTTTTTCACCCAGCTGAAGAGCCAGCCTTTCGTCACGGCGTCCACGACGTATTTCGAATCGGAGTACACGGTGACGTCCGACCCCTCGAACTTGAGCGCTTCGAGCGCCGCGCAGACGGCCGTCAGCTCCATGCGGTTGTTGGTCGTCAGGCGGTAACCCTGCGAAACCTCCTTGCGGAAACGGCCCGATAGGAGCACCGCTCCGTAGCCGCCCGGTCCGGGATTGCCCAAGGCCGAGCCGTCGGTGTATATGGTGATTGTCGGCAAATCGTGTTGTCGTTAAACCCGGCCCTGCGGTGCGGGTATGGTTCGTCTGCGGCATGGCCGCGGTGGAAAGTACCTGTCCCGAACCCCGCAGGAATTCGGGACAAGGCATGTCCGTCCTTTTTACGAAAGGGCTTCCAGTTGCGCCTTGATGGCCGCGATCTTGGCTTCGGCGTCGGCCTGCTTGGTCCGTTCGTTGGCCACGACTTTCTCGGGAGCCGACTGCATGAAACGCTCGTTCGAGAGCTTTTTCATTACGCTCGCGAGGAACCCTTCCTGGTAGGACAGTTCGTCCGTCAGTTTGCGTCGTTCCGCTTCGGCGTCGATTTTGCCCGCCATCGGCACGAAGTACTGCGTCGTCTTGACGATGAACGCTGCGGCCGCCGGGTCTTTCTCCGTCACCGTCTCGATGGCCGTCAGGTTGGCCATCTTCCGCATCACGGGAGCGTACTCGGCCGGGTAGTTCTCGTCGGCGATCACCTTGAGCGTCAGCGCTTCCTTCTGCGGCAGGTTCTTCTGGTTGCGGACGTTACGCACCGAGGAGATCACCTCCCTGGCCAGCTCGAACCGCGCCAGCAACTGTCCGTCGATTTCGTCTGGCTGGGGCATCGGGGCGACGGTGATCGACTCGCCTTCTTTGCGCGGGGCGAGGTCTTGCCAGATCTCTTCCGTCACGAAGGGCATGAAGGGGTGCAGCACGCGCATCAGGGAGTCGAAGAACGTGCGCGTGGCTTCGAACGTCGGCGCGTCGATCGGCTGCCCGTAGGCGGGTTTCACCATCTCGAGGTAGAGACCGCTGAAGTCGTCCCAGAAGAGCTTGTAGGCCGTCATGAACGCCTCCGAAATGCGGTAGCAACCGAAATCGTCGGCGATCTGGCGCAAAGCGACGCCGAGCGTCTGGCGGAACCATGCGACCGCCAGACGGTTGTTCTCGTCCTGTGCGGCATTGCCGTCCGCCGACCAGCCGTTGACCAGTCGGTAGGCATTCCAGATTTTGTTGCCGAAATTGCGTCCCTGTTCGCAGAGAGCCTCGTCGAACATCACGTCGTTGCCTGCCGAGGAGCACAACAGCATCGCTACGCGCATGCCGTCGGCGCCGAACTGGGCGATCAGGTCGAGCGGATCGGGCGAGTTGCCGAGCTGTTTGGACATCTTGCGGCCGATTTTATCGCGCACGATCCCCGTGAAGTAGACGTGACCGAAGGGCTTCTCACCCCGGTATTCGTAACCGGCCATGATCATACGGGCCACCCAGAAGAAGATGATGTCGGGACCGGTCACCAGATCGTTGGTCGGGTAGTAATATTCGATGTCTTTGTTGTTCGGGTGGCGGATGCCGTCGAATACCGAGATGGGCCACAGCCACGACGAGAACCAGGTGTCGAGCACGTCCTCATCCTGCCGCAGATCGGCGAGCGTCAGCGAGGCGTCGCCGCTCTTGGCCCGGGCTTTCTCCAGTGCCTCGTCTGCGTTGAGGGCCACTACGTAACCGCCTTGGGGCAGATACCAGGCCGGAATGCGCTGGCCCCACCAGAGCTGGCGCGAGATGCACCAGTCCTTGATATTTTCCATCCAGTGACGGTAGGTGTTCTTGTATTTTTCGGGAACGAGCTTGATTTCATTTTCCAAGACGGCCTGCGTCGCCGGACCGGCGAGCTTCTCCATCGAGAGAAACCACTGCATCGAGAGCTTGGGCTCGATCGCTACGCCGGTACGTTCGGAATAACCTACGTTATTGGTGTAGTCTTCGGTTTTCTCCAGCAGGCCGGCCGCGTCGAGATCCTTTTCGATCTGTTTGCGCAGGGCGAAGCGCTCCATACCGGCGTACAGCCCTACCTTGTCGTTGATCGTGCCGTCGTCGTTGAAGATGTCGATCGATTCGAGCCCGTATTTTTCACCGAGCATATAGTCGTTCACGTCGTGCGCCGGAGTAACCTTCAGGGCACCCGTGCCGAAAGCGATGTCCACGTACGTATCGCGGATCACGGGTACCGACCTGCCCACCAGCGGGACGATGACCCGGGCGTCTTCGGGCAGCCAGGCGTAGCGTTCGTCGTCGGGATTGACGCAGAGGGCCGTGTCGCCGAGGATCGTCTCGGGCCGGGTCGTGGCGACGATGATCGTGCGGTCGGTGCCTTCGACCCGGTAGCGCAGGTAGTAGAGCTTGCCGTGCGACTCTTTGAACACCACCTCTTCGTCCGAAAGGGCGGTCTGGGCCGACGGGTCCCAATTGACCATGCGTACGCCCCGGTAAATCAACCCCTTTTCGTAGAGGTCGCAGAAGACCCGCAGGACGCTTTCGGTACGAGCTTCGTCCATCGTGAAGCAGGTGCGCTCCCAGTCGCACGAGGCGCCCAGCTTGCGCAGTTGTTTCAGGATCATGCCGCCGTATTTCTCTTTCCAGTCCCAGGCATGACGCAGGAACTCTTCGCGCGAGAGCGACGATTTCTCGATCCCCTCGGCCTTGAGCTTGGCCACCACCTTGGCTTCCGTGGCGATCGAGGCGTGGTCGGTGCCCGGAACCCAGCAGGCGTTCTTGCCCTGCATGCGGGCGCGGCGCACCAGTACGTCCTGCAACGTATTGTTGAGCATGTGTCCCATGTGGAGCATGCCCGTAACATTGGGTGGCGGGATGACGATCGTGTAGGGTTCCCGCTCATCGGGTTCGGAATGGAAAAGGCGGTGCTCCATCCAGTAGTCGTACCATTTGGATTCGATCTGCTGCGGGGCGTATTTGTCGGCGATTTGCATCATATTATGTGGGATATTTATAATTTGTACAGGATTTGCAAAGTTATGAACATTCTGTTAATATGAAATAAAATTAGGAGGAAAATCGTTATCTTTGCAAAATCTGTAAATTTTTTAAGAAATAGGTGCCCGCTGTACTTAAAAACTTCCCCGATTGAGGAAAGGAGAAACTGTAGGGAGGCGGGAGAAACGGAATTTTCCGAAAGGAAATCCGTTCGACGTACGGGGCTGCACCTGTTTTCGGTAAAAGAGAAAAATATGAGTAAGAAGGATAAAATAAAAAACATCGACATGGACGATCTGAAGGCATTGCCGGACGTCCTGGACGGACGCCACCACGTCATTCCCATCGTAACGGGCGGGGACGAGGTGTTGGAGGAGGTCAATGTCCCCGAAGTATTGCCGATATTGACGCTGCGCAGTTCGGTGCTGTTTCCCGGTGCTATCACGCCGATTACGGTCGGCCGCGAGAAGAGTATCCGGTTGGTACGCGAAGTAAACGAGCGCAACGGATTGCTGGGGGCCGTGCTGCAACGCGAAAGCGAAGTCGAAGACCCGGCGCCGGACGATATGTATAAGGTCGGCACTGCGGCCCGTATTATCAAGATTCTGGAGATGCCCAACGGTAACCTGACGGTGATTCTGAACGGACTGGAGAAAATCGAGGTGAAGGAGTATGTCTCCACGGAACCCTATTTCCAGGCCAGCGTGACGCCGTTGCGCGACTCTTCTCCCGATGTAAAGAGCCTGGAGTTCGAGGCTCTCGTGGATTCGATCCGCGACATTGCGCTGGGTATCATCGCTATTTCGCCGGACATGCCCAAGGAGGCGGCCTTCGCCATCAAGAACATCGACTCCAAGCGCGGCATCATCAATTTCATCTGCTCGAACATGGAGCTTACGGACGAAGACCGCCAGTCGCTGCTGGAGGCTCCCGGCCTGCTGGCCCGTGCCCGCAAGTTGTTGGAGATTCTGGTGCGCGAGCAGCAGCTCGTCGAGCTGAAGAACGAGATCCAGAGCCGTGTCAAGCAGGAGATCGACAAGCAGCAGCGCGATTACTACCTGCAGCAGCAGATGCGCACGATTCAGGACGAGCTGGGCGAAGGTGCCGACAGCGAGCTGGAGGGATTGCGCGAGAAGGCGTCCAAGAAGAACTGGCCCAAGGAGGTGGCCGAACTTTTCGAGAAGGAGATCACCAAGCTCGAACGGCTCAATCCCGCCGTGGCCGAATATTCGGTGCAAGTTACCTATCTGCAACTGATGCTCGAGCTGCCCTGGAACGATGTGACGCAGGATAATCTCGATCTGAAATGCGCACGCGAGCAGCTCGACCACGACCATTTCGGGCTGGACGAAGTGAAAGAGCGTCTGTTGGAGCATTTGGCCGTCATCAAGCTCAAGGGCGACCTCAAATCCCCGATCCTCTGCCTCTACGGCCCTCCGGGTGTAGGTAAGACCTCGCTGGGCAAGTCGTGGCGGCGGCGCTGGGCCGCAAGTTCGGCCGCATCTCGCTCGGCGGCCTGCACGACGAGTCCGAGATTCGCGGACACCGCCGCACCTACATCGGCGCCATGCCGGGACGGATCATCCAGACTATCAAGCGCTGCGGTTCGTCGAACCCGGTCATCATCCTCGACGAGGTGGACAAGGTGACCGTATGCAATCACGGCGACCCGTCGAGCGCACTGCTCGAAGTGCTCGATCCGGAACAGAACACCACCTTCCACGATAACTACATCGATACGGAGTACGACCTTTCGAAAGTGCTTTTCATCGCCACGGCCAACAATATCGCCAACATCGCATCCGGCGCTGCGCGACCGTATGGAGATGATTAACATTCCGGGCTACATTCTCGAAGAGAAGGTGCGGATCGGCCTCGACCACCTGCTGCCCAAGCAGATGACGGCGCACGGCATTCCCGAGGGGCAGTTGGTGCTGACGCCCGAGGTCGTCGAGCAGGTTATCGCAGGCTATACCCGCGAGTCGGGTGTCCGTTCGCTGGACAAGCACCTGGCGAAGATCGCCCGCTACCGGGCCAAGCAGATCGCTTTCGAGGAGGCTTATACGCCGGAGCTTACGCAGGCCGATGTCGAGAAGATTCTCGGCATCCCGAAATTCCTGCGCGAAGAGTACGAGGTCGGGGATATGGTCGGCGTAGTCACCGGCCTGGCTTGGACCGAGGTCGGCGGCGACATCCTCTACATCGAGTCGGTGCTGACGCCCGGGCAAGGGCAAGGTCAGCCTTACGGGTAACCTGGGCGATGTGATGAAGGAGTCCGCTACGATCGCCCACGAGTGGGTGATGGCGCACAGCAAGGAGCTGGGTATTGACCCCGCACTGTTCGAGAAGAACGACATCAACATCCATGTACCGAGGGAGCCATCCCAAGGACGGCCCTTCGGCGGGCATTACGATGGTTACCTCGATCGTTTCGACCTATACGGGGCGCAAAGTCCGCGATCGCATCGCCATGACCGGTGAGACGACTCTGCGGGGACGTGTAATGCCGGTGGGCGGTATCAAGGAGAAGATCCTGGCGGCCAAGCGCGCCGGTATCAAGGAGCTGATCCTCTCGGAGGAGAACCGCAAGGACATCGCCGAGATCAAGCCCGAATACATCGACGGTCTGACCTTCCATTACGTGAAGACCAACGACGAAGTGCTGAAACAGGCGCTCATATAGCGGCCCGAAAGAAGTAAAAGGTGGAAAGTTTTGTTTTTCACCTTTTACTTTTTTAATTTTATGGATCAATTCCTCTGCCGATGAAATTTATCGCAATCATACCGGCGCGGTATGCGTCGACCCGCTTCCCGGCCAAACCGTTGGCCGTGCTGGGCGGGAAACCCGTTATCCGGCGGGTCTACGAGCAGGTGGCGGGCGTACTGGACGATGCCGTGGTCGCCACGGACGACGAGCGGATTTACGATGCCGTAGTGGCGTTCGGCGGCAAGGCCGAGATGACCTCGGCAGACCATAAGAGCGGCACGGATCGCTGCTGGGAAGCCTACCTCAGGCAGGGAAAGCCCTACGACGTGGTCGTCAACGTGCAGGGCGACGAGCCTTTCATCCGGGCGTCGCAGCTCGAAGCCGTGAAGCGCTGCTTCGACGATCCCGCGACGGACATCGCCACGCTCGTGAAACCCTTTGCCGAAGCGGACGGACTGGCGGCGCTCGAAAATCCCAATTCGCCGAAAGTGGTGCTCGACGGCGGGTCGCGGGCGATCTATTTTTCGCGTTCGGTGATTCCCTTACCTGCGCGGCGTCGAACGCTCGCAGTGGCTTGCGCACCATACGTTCTACAAGCACCTCGGCCTCTATGCCTTCCGCACGGAGGTGCTGTGTGCCGTCACGGCGCTGCCGCAGTCCACGCTCGAAAAGGCCGAGTCGCTCGAGCAGCTCCGCTGGCTTGAGAACGGCTACAGGATCGGCGTGGGCATCACCGACGTCGAGACCATCGGCATCGACACGCCCCAAGACCTCGCACGTGCCGAGGAGTTTTTGTCACACCATCCGGAATTTATAAAATGACAGCTATGAAATTCATCGCCGGCCCCTGCGTCATCGAATCCGCCGAGTTGCTCGACACCGTGGCCGAACGCCTCGTGGCGATCAACAAGGCCCTCGGGACGGATATTATCTTCAAGGCGTCGTTCGACAAGGCCAACCGCACCTCGATCTCCTCGTTCCGCGGCCCCGGACTCGAAAAGGGGCTTCGGATGCTCGCCGACGTGCGGGCGAAGTGGGGGCTGCGCCTGCTGACCGACATCCACGAGGCGTGGCAGGCCGCACCCGTGGGCGAGGTCGTCGACGTGATCCAGATCCCGGCCTTCCTCTGCCGGCAGACCGACCTGCTCACCGCCGCGGCCAGGACGGGCAAGACCGTGAATATCAAAAAGGCGCAGTTCCTTTCGGGGTTGGACATGCAGTACCCCTATGAGAAGGCGCGCGATGCGGGGGCTTCGGAAATATGGCTCACCGAACGGGGCAATATGTACGGTTACAACAACCTGGTGGTCGATTTCCGCAATATCCCCGACATGCTGCGCATCGCGCAGACCGTGGTGATGGATTGTACCCATTCGGTGCAGCGTCCCGGCGGTGCGGGCGGTACGACGGGAGGCAACCGCGAGTTCGTGCCTGCCATGGCCCGGGCAGCCCGGGCGTTCGGTGCCAACGGTTTCTTCTTCGAGGTGCACCCCTGCCCCGACTGCGCCAGGAGCGACGGCCCCAACATGTTGCAACTCGACGATCTGGAGAATCTCATTAAAACCTTGCTATAATGACCGATACCACCAAAGCGCAGATCCTCGACCTGGCCCGCAAGGCCATCAATACCGAGATGCTGGCGCTCAAGCACATGAAGGAGACCTTGGGTGACAATTTCGCCGATGCCGTGGAGCTGATCCTCGCATGCAGCGGCAAATGCATCGTCACCGGCATGGGCAAGTCGGGGCTCGTCGGGCGCAAGATCGCCGCGACGCTCGCCTCGACCGGTACCGCCGAGTTTCTTCCTGCATCCCGGCGAAGCCTTTCACGGCGATCTGGGCATGATCTCGAAGGAGGATGTCGTGCTGGCGCTCTCCTATTCGGGCGAAACCGACGAAATCCTGAAGATCGTGCCTTTCATCCACTCCAACGGCAACAAGCTGATCTCGATGACGGGCAACCCCGAATCGGCGCTGGCGAAGAATTCCGATATCCATCTCGACGTGAGCGTCGAAGAGGAAGCCTGCATCCTGCACCTCGCGCCGACGACCTCGACCACGGCGCAGATCGCCATGGGCGATGCGCTGGCCGTGTCGCTCATGCAGATGCGGGGCTTTACGAGCGTCGATTTCGCACGCCTGCATCCGGGCGGCAGCCTCGGGCGGCGCCTGCTGATGACCGTGGGCAACGTGATGCGTTCGCACGACCTCCCGGTCGTGGCGCCCGATTGCTCGGCGACGGATATGATCCACGCCATCAGCAAGGGCGGACTGGGGCTCATCATCATCTGCGACGGCGAGAGGATCGAGGGCATCGTGACCGATGGCGACGTGCGCCGCGCGATGGAGCGCCGCCGCGCCGAGTTTTTCAATATCAAGGCCGCCGATATCGCCACGCCCAACCCGAAAACCATCTCCGCGGATAAGAAACTGATCGAGGCCGAGAAGATGATGACCCGTAACAAGGTCACGTCGCTGCTCGTCACCGACGATGCAGGGAAGTTGCAGGGCGTGATCCAGATTTACGACATCAAGTTATAGGGCTTTCGCAACTGCGTCACGCCGCATAGACGGGGACGGTCTGTTCGGAACGGAGCGCCTGCCGTGAAAACAAAGGGGACGGTACCATGCGGTACCGTCCCCTCGTGTCTTGTCTGCCGGTATGTCTCCGCGGTCAGTCCCCCTCTTCGAGCTGGAAAACCTGTTCGACGGGTTTGCCGAAGATCCGGGCGATCTTCAGTGCCAGTACCGTCGAGGGGACGAAGCGCCCGGCCTCGATGGCGTTTACGGTCTGGCGGCTTACGCCGATGGCATCGGCCAACTGCTGCTGGGTCATGCGCACTTCGGCGCGTTCGACCCGGATCCTATTCTTCATCTGCGACCGCGTGTTTCAGGCGCCACAGTTTCCAGCGGAATACCGCGAGGAATATCAGCAGCATGGTGAGCAGGTTGTAGATCATGACGTAGAGGAAACTGAGGTCGTAGGTGCATAGCGCCGTGGCGATAAGCAGGGCATAGTTGACGTAAAGTGCCGTCAGCAGGGCGTTCAGCCGTATGCGGGAGATCATTTCATCCTCGATCCGTTCGCGGGAGCAGGCTACGAATATCCCGCCGATGCAGATGCCCACCAGAGCGATGTTGTTCAGCGCACGGCCTGTCGTTGCCGAGCAGAGCGTTTCGTAGCAGGCCGTTCCTTGGGCCGGCATCAGGTAGGTCGGGTAGCCGTTGAAGCCGTCGATGAGCATCAGTACGCCCAACAGCAACGTCGGGATCAGGATGACCCAGCCGATTTTCTTAAAACTGTGGGGAAGTAGTAATTCCTTTGTCATAACGTGGTTGTTTAAAGGTTTGAGACAGGACAAATGTAAAGTATATTTTACATTTTAGCAAATAAACACGACAAAATTTTTGCGGCATAAAAATTAGAGGGTCTTTTAGACCCTCTAAAAATTTTGTTCGGCGGTATGATTTACCGGGGCGGAATTGCGCAGGGCGGCTCCGTACGTATCCCGAATTCCCGGGCACGCACACCCTGAACCCCGGGAATCGGGTATGGGATGGAGGCTGCATGCGGAATTCCGGATACGGAGGCGTAATCCGGAAATCGAAATCCAAGATTTGGAATCCCGGAGTCGTAACACGGCTCGGGGAACCCCTGCACCCCTGGTGCTTCTCCTTTCCGGGATCAGTTGCGGATGTAATGCGGCATTTCGGCGGGAATCTCCATCGAGATTTCTGCCAGTCCGCCCACGACGCCGTCCACGCGCCAGGCTGTCTGGTAGATCATTTTGCGGACGCCGTTTTTCTCGATCGTATAGACATTCGTGCCCCCGTCGGCGAGCAGGCGGCGGATGATTTCGCGCGACCGCTCGCCGTGGCAGTCGAAGAGGTTTTTGCCGACCATGTCGCCGTGCCGTGCGAAGGTCGTGCGCGCCTTGTCGTTCATGTAGAGGATCGTGCCCCCGGTGTCGCATACCGTAACCGCGCAGTCCATGCCGTCGGCCCAGGGGTAGGGATTTTCTGTCGTCATATTGCCGTAGGTTTATCGTCGGGGAAAGCCTCCCTTTTCAACGGGAGGTTCGGAGTGATTATGGGCATTGTAGCGAAGATACGGCGCTAAACCCCGGTTTACTGTTGTATCTTCACCAATTGTTCGCGGTAGGCGTTCAAGATGCGCGATTTGGAAATGAAGCCCAGGTAGCGGTTTTGTTTGTCGACCACGGGCAGCATCCAGGTATGCTTGTCCTCGAATTTCTCCATGACACCCTGTATCGACTCGTGTTCGAGGATTTTGTCCGGGGGCTGGATCATGTAGTCGGAGATCGGGTGCCCGTATTTTTCGTGTTTGAACATGTCCTCGCGCAGGTCGTCCAGCTGGACGACGCCCAGCAGGTGTCCGAAGTTGTCGATCACGGGGAAGATGTTGCGGCGTGCCGTCGAGATGATGTGCACGATGTCGCCCAGTGTGAAATTCTCCCTGATGCGCAGGAAATCGGTCTCCATCAGATCGTCGAGCTTCAGGAAGACGAATACCGACTGGTCTTTGTCGTGCGTGAGCAGTTCGCCCCGCTGGCGCAGTTGCTTGGTGTAGATCGAGTCGGGGTCGAGGTAGTAGTCCACGGCGAACGAGATGCAGGCCGTGATCATCAGCGGGATGAACAGCCCGTAGCCGTTCGAAAGCTCCGCGATGAGGAAGATCGAGGTCAGCGGCGCCTTCATCACGCCCGACATCACGCCGGCCATGCCCACCAGCGTGAACGAGACGACCGAGACGTCCCAGTCGAAAAATGCATTGCACAGCAGGGCGATCGAAGCCCCCGTGAACGCCCCCACGAACAGCGACGGCGCGAAGGTTCCGCCCACGCCGCCTGCGGCGTTGGTCGAGGCCATGGCAATGACCTTGAAGAACATCGTGGCGATGACGAAGAGGATGACCACCCAATCGATCTCCCGGAACCGGTAGAAGAGCGAATTGTCGAACAACTCCTGTGCGCGGCCGTGCATCAGCGACATGAACCCTTCGTAGCCCTCGCCGTAGAGCGGCGGGAAGATGAAGATCAGGATGCCCAGCACGGCGCCGCCGACGAGCCATTTCTTATATTGGCTGTCGATCTTACGGAAGAAGTTGCCCACGCGCAGGTTGGTCGAGGTGAAATACCAGGACATCAGCCCGCAGCATACGCCTAGCAGGATGAAAAGCGGTATCTGCCACAGCTCGAAGGCGTCCTGCGGCTGGAGCGTCACGGCCAGAATGGGGTCGAAGCCGCGCAGCATGAAGGCCATCGTCGTGGCCGTGATCGAGGCGATCAGCAGCGGGATCACCGACCCGGCCGTGATGTCGAGCATCAGGATCTCCAGCACGAAGACCACGCCCGTGATCGGAGCCTTGAAAATGGCGGCCAGCGCCGCGCCGGCGCCGCAGCAGAGCAGCAGCGTGGTGTGCTTGTAGTTGAGCCGCGCGATCCGTCCGACGTTCGAGCCGATGGCGGCTCCCGTCAGTACGATCGGTGCCTCGGGGCCCACCGAACCGCCGAACCCGATGGTCGTGGCGCCGCCTACGATCGACGTCCAGCAATTGTGCCCCGGGATGCGTGAATTGCGGCTCGACATGGCATAGAGCACGCGTGTTACGCCCTCCGAAATATTGTCGCGCACGATGTATTTTACGAACAGCGTGGCGAGTATGATGCCGATGGCGGGGTAGATCAGGAACAGGACATGCGCACTGTCCACCGGGAACCAGCGTATCAGTCCGCTCTTGATGCCGTGCAGCAGTATTTCGAACAGGTAGGTGCCCAGTCCGGCGAGTATACCGACCACGACAGCCAGCAGCATCATGATCTGGCTGTTGCTCAACCGCCGGGTCAGGCGGAGGAACTCGCGGTAGATATGCTCGGTGCGTAACTGCATCCTATTGTTTGCGAGCGAAATGCTCGGCTTGTTCGGCGATGAGCCGTTTGTCGTCGAAATAGTTGATTTTCATGGCGCGCTTCACGTCGTCGAGTGTCTGCGAGGCCATTTGCCGGGCTGCCTCCGAACCGGTGCGGAGAATCTCGTAGACCTCTTCGATGCGGCCTTCGTAGTATTTGCGGCGTTCGCGGAACGGCTCCAGCGTCTCGTTGAGCACGGCGATCAGGAATTTCTTGACCTTCACGTCGCCCAGGCCGCCGCGGCGGTAATGCGCCTTCAGCTCGTCCAGCGACGGGTAGTCGGGCAGATATTTCGGGAAATGCTCGGGGCGGCTGAAGGCATCGAGGTAGGTGAACACCGTGTTGCCCTCCACCTTGCCCGGGTCTTCGACGCGCAGGTGGTCGGGATCGGTATACATTCCCATGACTTTCTTCTTCACCTCGTCGGCGCTGTCCGAGAGGTAGATGCAGTTGCAGAGCGATTTCGACATCTTGGCCTTGCCGTCGGTGCCCGGCAGACGCATGCAGACCGCATTCTCCGGCAGCAGGATCTCGGGCTCGACGAGTGCCGGGCCGTATACCGTGTTGAACTTGTGGACGATCTCGCGGGTCTGTTCGATCATCGGCTCCTGGTCTTCGCCCGCAGGGACGGTCGTGGCCTTGAATGCCGTGATGTCGGCCGCCTGGCTGATGGGGTAGGTGAAGAAGCCCACGGGGATGCCCTGCTTCTGCTGCGTGTCGCCCTCGGCGGCGCCTTCGGCGAAGCCCCGCAGCTGAATCTCGGCCTTCACGGTCGGGTTGCGTTGCAGGCGCTGCACGGTCACCAGGTTCATATAGTAGAACGAGAGCTCGCAGAGCTCCGGGATCTGCGACTGGATGAAAAGGGTAGACCTTTTCGGATCGAGGCCGACCGAAAGGTAGTCGAGCGCCACTTCAATGATGTTCTGGCGCACTTTCTCGGGGTTGTCGGCGTTGTCCGTCAGGGCCTGCGCGTCGGCTATCATGATGAATATGCGTTCGAATTCGCCCGATTCCTGCAGTTCGACGCGGCGGCGCAGGGAACCGACGTAGTGTCCCAAGTGGAGCCGGCCCGTAGGACGGTCGCCGGTAAGAATGATCTTTCCCATAAAACTTTATATATTTTGTGGACAAACTTACGAAAAACCGCGCGGGTGACCTAATAAAGTTGTCTGTTATAGATTTATTTTATATTTTTGTGTATTGAAATAATCGGCTGCTATGACTATAATTCAACTTGAATACCTCCTGGCGGTGGCGAACTGCGGTAGTTTTTCGCTGGCCGCAGAGCATTGTTTCGTGACCCAGCCGTCGCTGAGCATGCAGGTCAAAGCCCTCGAAGAGGAGCTGGGCGTGGTGCTGCTCGACCGTTCGAAGAAACCCGTGATCCCGACCGAGGCCGGCGAAGTGGTGCTGGATCGCGCCCGGGAAACGCTGCGGGCCTACAACAATATCCGCGAGTCGGTCGCCGAACTGAAGGGCGAAACTTCGGGTAAACTGCGTCTGGGCGTCATCCCGACCATTGCGCCCTACCTGTTGCACAAGTTCATCCCGGATTTCGTGCGCGATTATCCGAAGGTGGAGCTGGAAATCTCGGAGATGGTCACTTCGGACATCGTCGAGGCGCTCAAGCGCGACCGGATCGACGCGGCGCTGGTCGCCAGCGGCACGTGTGGTGACGGCATTCTCGAACAGGAGCTTTTCAACGACCGGTTTTTCGCCTATGTTTCGCCCGAAAACCCGTTGTACGAACGGCAGAACATCCGCATCGAGGACATCGACCTGAAAGACCTGGTGATCCTGAGCGCCGGAAATTGTATGCGTGACCAGATCATTGAGCTGTGTCAGGCCAAGCGCGACATGCCGTCGCACTACTCCTTCGAATCGGGTTCGCTCGATACGCTCATGCGCATCGTGGACTGCACGTCGTGTCTTACGATCATTCCCGAAATGGCCGTCGAATACATCCCCGCGGATCACCACGACCGGCTGAAGATGCTCGCCAAAGGCGCCACGTCGCGTAAGATCGCCGTGGCGGTACGCCGCACGTACGTCAAGAGTTCGATCATCAAGGCTCTGACCGACACGATCATGGCCAATATACCCGAAGTAAAGGGGTAGGCGGATGCCTGTAAACGGCAGGGTGCCCGGCGATACGATTGCCGGGCACCCGCCGTTTACAGGGGAGGGGTTCGGGCATATTAAGAATTAATCCGCCGTAACGGCGCTGTGGCGGATAAAAGTGCGGACTTCTGCGATTGTCGCCCGTCCGGCTGCTTTTTTACGGGGCTTAATTTTCAAATATCATTCTCTTTTCGTACCTTTGCAAGGTTATAGACACCTATTGACTATTTATGGATAAACTGATCGAAACTATCGTTGGTGCGATTGAAGATAAAAAGGGTAAGAATATTGTATCGCTCGACCTTTCGGGGTTCGACGGGGCGATATGTTCCCGGTTCATCGTGTGCAACGCCGATTCCACGACGCAGGTAGGGGCCATCGCCGCGAGCATCGAAGAGAAGGTGCTCGAAACGCTGGGCGAGAAGGTCTGGCGCATCGAAGGCCAGCAGAACGGCGTATGGGTCGCCATGGACTACGTGGACGTCGTGGTGCATATTTTCCAGACCGAACTGCGCAGTTTCTACAAACTCGAAGAGTTGTGGGCCGACGCACCCATGACCAAATACGAATACGAAGAGTAATTTTTTAGTATGGCACAACAACGCAAAAACAATAATAGGATGAATATGAACATGCCGAGGCCCTCGATGCTGTGGATCTACGGTCTGATCGGCGCGTTCATCATCGGCTGGTACGTATTCGGCGATGTCAACGACACGCCGCTGCCCAGCGACTGGGCGACGGTCGAACGGATGGTCGAAAAGGGTGACGTGGAGAAGATCCAGGTCGTCAACCGCGACCAGGCGCAGGTATTCCTGAAAAAAGAAGCGGTCGAGCAGTACCGCAGGGATACGGTAGACAAACGCTTTCGCCGGCTTCCCGAGACGGGTGTGCAGCTCCTCTTCACGATCGGGTCGGTCGACTCGTTCCGTGAAGACCTGAAAGCCGCCGAGCAGCAGTCCGGGCAAGTCGTTCCCGTGGTCTATGAAAACAAGGCCAACGACTGGACGAACGTGCTGATCAACCTGCTGCCGTGGGTGCTGATTATCGGCGTGTGGATTTTCGTCATGCGTTCGATGTCGCGCGGTGCCGGAGGCGGTGCGGGCGGCGGCATCATGAACGTGGGCAAGGCCAAGGCGCAGGTGTTCGACAAGGACAACTCCAAGCGCGTGACGTTCAAGGACGTGGCCGGGCTGGAGGAAGCCAAGGTCGAGATCATGGAGATCGTGGATTTCCTCAAGAAGTCCGACAAATATAAGGAGCTGGGAGCCAAAATTCCCAAGGGAGCGCTGCTCGTAGGCCCTCCGGGAACGGGTAAGACCCTGTTGGCGAAGGCCGTCGCAGGCGAAGCCAACGTGCCGTTCCTCTCGATTTCGGGTTCCGACTTCGTGGAGATGTTCGTCGGCGTGGGCGCCTCGCGTGTCCGCGACCTTTTCGAGCAGGCCAAGCAGAAGGCGCCGTGCATCGTCTTCATCGACGAGATCGACGCCATCGGCCGCGCCCGCGGCAAGAATGCCGGGTTCTCGGGCAACGATGAGCGGGAGAATACGCTCAACCAGCTCCTCACGGAGATGGACGGCTTCCAGACCAATACGGGCGTTATCGTCCTTGCGGCGACGAACCGTGCCGACATTCTCGACAAGGCGCTGATGCGCGCCGGCCGTTTCGACCGCCAGATCGAGGTGGGATTGCCCGACGTCAAGGAACGTGAGGAGATTTTCAACGTCCACCTGCGTCCGCTGAAGCTCGATCCTCAGCTCGACCGGTCGTTCCTGGCCCGCCAGACCCCCGGATTCTCGGGTGCCGACATTGCAAATGTCTGCAACGAAGCCGCGCTGATCGCTGCGCGCCACAACAAGAAATTCATTTCGAAGGAGGACTTCCTGGCAGCCATCGACCGCATCGTGGGCGGCCTCGAACGCAAGAATAAGATCATCACCGACGAGGAAAAGCGTGTGATCGCCTACCACGAGGCGGGCCACGCCACGGTGAGCTGGATACTCGAGAATGCCAGCCCGCTGATCAAGGTGACGATCATCCCGCGCGGCAAGGCGCTCGGCGCAGCCTGGTACCTGCCCGAAGAGCGGCAGATCACCACGCGCGAGCAGATGATGGACGAGCTGGCCGCCACGCTCGGCGGACGTGTTTCGGAGCAGCTGACCTTCGGCGAAATATCGACCGGGGCGCTCAATGACCTGGAACGTGTCACCAAGCAGGCCTATGCCATGGTAGCCTATTATGGCATGAGCGAAAACGTCGGGACGCTGAGCTATTACGATTCCACGGGGCAGAGCGACATGGCGTTCACGAAGCCCTATTCGGAACTGACCGCGCAGCAGATCGACGCCGAGGCCAAACTCGTCATCGGGAAGGCTTACGAGATGGCCGAGAAAGTGCTCCGTGAGCATGCCGACGGCCTGAAAGAGCTGGCCGAACTGTTGTTGGAGCGCGAAGTGGTCTTCACCGAGGACGTGGAGCGTATCTTCGGCCGCCGCAAGAAGGACATCCTGCGTGAGCAGAAGGAGGCCGAGGCCAAAGTCAAGGCTGACGGAGCCGCCGCGAAGGGGGAGCCCGAGGCTTCTGCAGCCCTGGCGGCGAAGCCCGCCCCGGAAGAGGGCGCTCCCGCGGTTGTACAGACGGAGACGCCCGAAGCCCCTGCCGACGGCAATACGGCCGCCGCGATTTCCAAGACCGAATAAGACACCTAACCCGCATTAACTGATGAATGAAACTATGAAAAACCTCGTGGTACGCACGCTGAGCGGCCTTGTCCTGGCAGCGGTGGTACTGGGGGCGATCGTCTGGTCGCAGTGGAGCTTCGGCGCGTTGCTCGCGGCGCTGCTCGTGGGCGGCATGTACGAGTTCTATACGCTGGCCGGGAAACAAGGCAATGCGCCGCAGAGAGTCGTAGGGCTTGTTGCGGGTATCGTGCTTTTCGCGCTCAATTTAGCGTTCGTCTCGGACGACATCGAGATTCTCGGCGACGCCCGGCAGGCCTTCGGCTGCGGGCTGGCGTTCCTGTTGCTGCTCCTGCCCGCCATGTTCATCTGCGAACTCTACCGCAGGGGTGAAAACCCGGCCTCCGGGATCGGCACGACGATCATGGGAATCTGCTACGTGGCATTGCCCCTGTCGCTGATGTGCTATATCCCGATCGTCGGCAGCGATACCTGGAACCCGTGGATCATGGTCGCCTATATCTTCATCATCTGGGCCAACGACGTCTTCGCCTACCTGGTGGGGATGTCCGTCGGACGCCACCGCCTTTGCGAACGCCTTTCGCCCAAGAAATCCTGGGAGGGGTTCTTCGGCGGGATCGCCGGTGCCGTCGTCATGGGCATCGTGGCTGCACGGATGCTGGACGGGAATATGTGGGTTTGGGCCGGTCTGGCACTGGTCGCCGCCGTTTCGGGCGTGCTGGGCGACCTGGTGGAGTCGATGTTCAAGCGGGCTGCCGGCGTTAAGGATTCGGGGCGGCTGATCCCCGGCCACGGCGGGGTGCTCGATCGTTTCGACGCCATGCTGCTCTCGGCGCCGTTCGTCTTCGTCTATATGCTTTTTGTGATGTAACTGCAATCCTAAATTAAGTTATGAGAATAAATAAAGAAGGCTACAAGATTATCTGTATCTCGGGTGCCGTCTGTGTATTTATATTTTGGCTGATCTATCACCTGCTGGTCAGCGATTCGAATATTTCGCTGTTGTGGGTGAGCGCCGTGCTGTTGCTGCTGTTCTGGTTCTTTATCGTCGCGTTTTTCCGGGAACCCCGCCGCGTGCGCATCCACGATGCCGACCTCGCCTTCTCGCCCTGCGACGGCCGCGTCGTCGTGACCGAAGTCGTGAAGGAAAACGAGTATCTGAAGGAGGAGATGTTGCAGATCTCGATCTTCATGTCCGTGACCAATGTCCATATGAACTGGGTGCCGGTCGGGGGCACGGTCGAGTATTTCAAATACCATCCGGGGCGTTTTCTGGTGGCGTGGCATCCCAAGTCCTCGACCGAGAACGAACGCACGACGACCGTCGTGAGGATGGCCTCCGGCCGGAAGGTGCTTTTCCGCCAGATTGCGGGCCTGATTGCACGCCGCATCATCTCCTACATGAAAGTCGGTGAGCCCGTGGAGCAGAACAGCGTCTGCGGCTTCATCAAATTCGGCTCGCGCGTCGACGTCCTGATCCCCAAGGACAGCGAACTGCTGGTCGAGATCGGCGATCCGGTCGTGGGTTCGCAGACCCCCATCGCACGCCTGCATAAGATTTAACCCCTCTTTCGAAGGATGAAAACGACTCCCCAGACCTTCCTGAAGTTCATCGCGGGCGCGGCCGTAGCTGCGGCCGTCCTCTTTCTGGTCTGGTACTTCCGGTCGATCGTCGTCTATGTGCTGATCTCGGCCGTGCTGGCCGTCATGGGCAATCCGCTGGTCAAACGGCTCGCGGCATTGCATATCAAGGGCTGGAAAGTGCCCCGCTGGCTGGCTGCGCTGGCGACGCTGATCGTCATCTGGGTGGTGCTGGCCACGCTGTTCGCTGTTCGTGCCGCTTGTGTTCAATAAGATTTACCAGCTGTCGAACCTCGATTTCGCCGCCGTCGTGCAAAGCATCGAGGAGCCGATAGCCCAGGCACAGGGATACCTGCATGAGTTCTTCGCCGTGCCCGAAAGCACGTTCTCCCTCTCGGAGGCGCTCGCATCGGCGCTCAAGCAGATTATCGACATAGAATCGCTCAATTCGGTGTTCTCCTCGATCGTCAACGTGGTGCTCTCGTCGGTCATCGCCATTTTCTCCATTACGTTCATCACCTTCTTTTTCCTCCGGGACGAAGGGTTGTTCTATGCCATGGTGACGGCCATGTTCCCCGAGCGTTACCACGAGAATATCACCCGCGCACTCGATTCCGTCACGCTGCTGCTGGCCCGCTACTTCACGGGTATCCTCTCGGAAAGCCTGATGCTGATGGTCGCCGTGTCGCTCACGATGATGGCCTTCGGGATGAAGGCCGCCGACGCGGCGTTCATCGGGCTGGTGATGGGCGTGATGAACGTGGTGCCCTATGCCGGGCCGCTTATCGGCGGCGTGGTTTCGGTCTTCGTGGGCATCGTGACCCCGATCGGGGGCATGACCGTGGGGCATACTGCTTTTATAATCGCGGGTTCGCTCCTGATCCTCAAGGGGATCGACGATTTCGTGTTGCAGCCGACGCTCTATTCCGAGCGTGTCAAGGCGCATCCGCTGGAGATCTTCCTCGTGATTCTGATCGCCGGGTCGCTGGCCGGAATCCTCGGCATGCTGCTGGCAATCCCTTCCTATACCGTACTGCGTGTCTTTGCTAAGGAGTTCTTCTCGCAGTTCCGGCTGGTGCGTAAACTGACCGAGAAAATCTGATGGCCGGGATGACGATAGAGGGCGTTGTGGAACACGGACGCCGGCTCGGGCGCGAGTTGGGATTCCCGACGGCAAACATGGCCGTGCCTGATTCTGTGACGGCCGCGGACGGGGTCTATTATTCCCGCGCGGAGGTGGACGGGACGCTTTACGACGCGATGTCCAACCTGGGAAGCAACCCTTCGGTCGGCGGTGCCGTCCGCCATCTGGAAACCCATATCTTCGGGTTCGGAGGTTCGCTCTACGGCCGTACGCTGCGCGTGGAACTGGTGCGTAAGATCCGTGACGAACGTCGTTTCGCGACGATCGGGGAGTTGCGGGCGCAGATCGCCAGAGACAAGGAATATATATTGGAATTAAAAGATAATACTATGTATTTGGATTTGACAATGCCCTACAAGGTGGCCGACATGTCGCTGGCCGAGTGGGGGCGTAAAGAGATCGAGATTGCCGAGCACGAGATGCCGGGACTTATGGCCGTGCGCCGCAAATACGGCCCGCAGAAGCCGCTGGAAGGCGTGCGCGTGATGGGGTCGCTGCACATGACCATCCAAACTGCCGTGCTCATCGAGACGCTCGTCGAGTTGGGCGCCGACGTGCGCTGGTGCTCGTGCAACATCTTCTCGACGCAGGATCATGCCGCCGCGGCCATCGCCGAGGCCGGGGTTCCCGTTTTCGCCTGGAAAGGCGAAACCCTGCCCGAATACTGGTGGTGCACCGCCATGGCACTTTCCTTCCCCGGTGGCAAGGGCCCGCAGCTGATCGTGGACGACGGCGGCGATGCCACGCTGCTGATCCACAAAGGGTACAAGGCCGAGAACGACGCCTCGACACTCGACTATGAGCCTTCGTCCTACGAGGAGGAGGTGATACTCGGTACGCTCAGGACGATCCTTGCCGAAGACAAGGACAAATGGCACCGCACGGTGGCCGAGTGGAAGGGTGTGAGCGAGGAGACCACTACGGGCGTACACCGCCTCTACCAGATGCAGGAGGCCGGCGAGCTGCTCGTCCCGGCCATCAATGTCAACGACTCTTGCACCAAGTCGAAGTTCGACAACCTCTACGGCTGCCGCGAGTCGCTGGCCGACGGCATCAAGCGCGCCACGGACGTGATGATCGCCGGCAAGGTGGTCGTGGTCTGCGGCTACGGCGACGTGGGCAAGGGCTGTGCCCGTTCGATGCGTTCGTACGGCGCACGTGTCATCGTGACCGAGATCGACCCGATCTGCGCCCTGCAGGCCGCCATGGAAGGCTTCGAGGTCAAGACCGTCGAGAGCGCACTCCCCGAAGGCAATATTTACGTGACCTGCACGGGCAACTGCGACATCATCACGCTGGAGCACATGGAGAAGATGCGCGACCAGGCGATCGTTTGCAACATCGGCCACTTTGACAATGAAATCCAGATGGCGCGCCTCGAAAAATCGGGGGCCGTTAAGACCAATATCAAGCCGCAGGTCGACAAGTTCACCTTCCCCGACGGACACTCGATCTTCGTGCTGGCCGAAGGCCGTCTGGTGAACCTCGGTTGTGCGACGGGACACCCCTCGTTCGTGATGTCGAACTCCTTTACCAACCAGTGCCTTGCGCAGATGGAGCTGTGGCAGGAGAACCTCGAAGTGGGCGTGTACCGCCTGCCCAAGCACCTCGACGAGGAGGTGGCACGCCTGCATCTGGACAACCTCGGCGTGGAACTCACGCACCTCACCGGGAAACAGGCCGACTATATCGGCGTAAATCCCGATGGCCCTTACAAAGCCGAGCACTACCGCTATTAGCGGCAGGAGGCTGCGTGGGCTTCGGGGCTCTTCCCCGGCGAAAAGGGAAGTTTCCTGCGCCCGTCCGGTTTCTGGCCGGGCGGGAAGTCAAGACCTGTTTTATGATTCCACCCCTGTCGGAAAAACCTTCGGCAGGGGTGTTTTCCTTTCCCAGTGGCTTGCGTTTCCGGTGTTTCCGTTCCCGCTGTTTCGGATCCCGCCGGCTTGCCGGACTGCCCGTTTTGTACTTTGGCCGGGAGCGGGCACGAAAAAGCCGCCGGGGAACCGGCGGCTTTCGTTATCCTGGAGCAGGGGCGGTTTAGTACCCGAAAATCTCCTCCTGTGTCACGGTCTGGATCGGGCCGAGGGTCTTGAGGTAGTTCAGGTCGAGATCCTGGATGTCGCCCAGAATGCCGTAAACGTATTTGCGTCCCTTCACCCATTTTTTTCCTGTGCGGCCTTGACGTCGGCGAGCGTCATCTGCTGCGCTTTCTCGAAGATTTGCTTTCCGCGCGGCTCCGTCAGGCCGAGGTCGCGCATGCGGATGTAGCTCCACAGTACGCCGTCCTTCACCGTGCGCTCGGTGCGCAGGCGCGAGATAAGGGCCTCCTTGGCGATGTCGAACGCCTTTTCCGATTCGGGCATGTTGTTGATGATCTCGTCGAATGCCTCGATGGCCTTCTGCATTTTGTCGTTCTGCGTGGCGATGAAGGCCATGTAGTAATAGTCGCCCTTGGCGTTGGTCGGGATGGCGAGGTTGGCCCATGCCGAGTAAGCCAGGCCGCGGGCTTCGCGCATCTCCTGGAAGACGATGGTGTTCATGCCTCCGCCGAAATACTCGTTGTAGAGGGTGATCTGCGGGTCGGCTGCAAGGTCGAATTTCTCGCCGCGGTTCGAATACTGCATGTAGTAGAGCTGCTTGGCGTCGTACTGGGCAAGCATGACCTTGTTTTCATCGGTGGGTTGCAGCGTGCTGAACTTTTTTTCCAGCGGCTGGAGGTCGGCTGCCACCTTGTGGTGTGCGGCCAGGGCGGCTTTCACTTCGGCCTCGTCCTGCGGGCCGTAGTAGAGCACCTCGTGCTGCTTGCCCATCAGGTCGCCGATCTTTGCGAGCAGCTGTTCCGAGGTCAGCCCCTGCAATGCCGGGTCGGTGAGCGTGGTGCGGCGGATGAAATCGCTGCCGTAGATCATGTAGCGCTGGAGCGCTCCGAAGCAACGGCTCTGGTTGAGCTTGGCGTCGGCGCGGCTCTTTATCATGTCGCCCTTGAGGTTTTGCAGGATCTCCTCGTTGGGCTGCGCCCCGGCGATCAGCCCTTCGACGATTTCCATCGCCTTGCCCATGTTCTCGCTCAGGCCCGATATCTCGATCCAGCTCTGGTTGGTTCCGGCGCTCAGGCCGAACGAGCAGGCGATGTCGTACATCTCCGATGCGATCTCTTCGGCGGTCATCTTGTCGGTCCCCAGATAGCTCAGGTAGTTGAATGCCAGATTGAGCGCCGGATCGTTCTCCGTACCGGTGTTGAAGACGTAGATCAGCGTGAAGATATCGTTGGTCTCGTTCTTCTTGTAGAGAACGTCGATGCCGGGCTGCGCCTCGAACTGCGACATGTCCTTCTTGTAATCGACGAATACGGGTTCGATCGGCTGCACCTGCGAGGTCTGTATCTCGGAGAGGAATTCGCTCTGTGAGTCGCGGTTGGTCACGATCGGCGTGATCTTCGGGGCTGCGATCTTCTGCTCGTCGGGGTCTTTGCCCTCACGCTTGTAGATGATGGCGTAACTTTCGGGACCGAGGTATTTGTTGGCCCAGTCCACGACGTCCTGCTTGGTGATCTTCGACATGCGGTCGAGCCGTGCGACTTCGTCGGCCCAGTCGGCGCCGCTGATGAACGAGTAGACGTAGAGCATCGCGCGGCTTTCGTTCTCTTCGAACGAACGCATCATCTGCATCTTGTAATTGTTGATGGTCGCCTCGATCAGGCTTTCGTCGAAATCCCCGTTGCGCAGCTTGGCCACTTCGGACAGCAGCATGTCGCGTACTTCGTCGAGCGACTGCCCGGCCTTCGGGCGGCCTGCTACCAGGAACGTCCCGTAATCGGGCTGCGACGATGCGTAGCCGTATGCCGAAAGCACCTTCTGCTGCTGGTTGAGGTCGAGGTCGATCAGTCCGGCCTGGCCGTTATAAAGTACCGAGCCCACGATGTTCGCCACGTCGGTCGACGGGTCGGTCGCACCCGGCAGGCGCCATCCCAGCATCACATTGGCGGCTTCCAGCCCGTATACTTCCTTCACGACGGGAGCCGTGATCGGCTGTTCGGGCTCGAAGTGCAGCTTCGGCAGGTTGGGGTTCGGCTGCATGTCGCCGAAGTATTTTTCGATCGTGGCGACCATTTCGTCGGGATCGAAATCACCCGAAACGCATACGGCCATGTTGTTGGGCACGTATCAGGTGTTCCTGCGTGCCGAGTACGGATTGTTTGCCGTAGGGGTGGTTCGGATAGAGCACTTCGCCGATCGTGGTGTAAACCTTACGGTTGTCGTCCGTCAGGGACATGTTTTTCTCCTCGTAGATCGTTTCGAGCTCGGTGTGGAAGCCGCGGATCACGGGGTTCTTAAACCGGTCGGCCTGGATCCTGGCCCAGTTGTCGATCTCGTTCGAAGGAATGTTTTCGATATAGACCGTCCGGTCCATCGAGGTGTTGGCGTTGGTTTCCAGAGCACCGATGGCCGACATCAGTTTGTCGTACTCGTTGGGGATGGCGATTTCGAAGCCTCGTAGCTGATGCTGTCGATGCGACGGTAGATTCGCCGCACGCTCGGCCTCGTCGGTCGTCTTGCGGTAAACTTCGAAGAGGTGTTCGATCTCATCGAGCAGGGGCTTCTCGGCTTCGTAGTCCGATGTGCCGAACTGCTGGGTCCCCTTGAACATCAGGTGTTCGAAATAGTGGGCCAGACCGGTCGTTTCGCTCGGGTCGTTCTTGCCGCCGACTTTCACGGCGATGTAGGTTTCGATGCGCGGTTCTGCCTTATTGACGCTCATATAGACTTTCAGTCCGTTATCCAGCGTGTAGATTTTGGTGTTCAACGGATCGCCCTTCACTGTTTCGTACTTGTACTTAGAACAAGCCGCGGCCAGCATCGCTGCGATGACTACCGCAAAGAGTAGGAGTTTTTTCATTATCGAAAGGGTTAAAATAGAGTTGCGAACCAGTCCCGTACGGCGGGGTATGTGTCGGCCGTGACGTGTATGAGCATCCCGACGGCAGCCACGACCTTGAGCCCCGTGCCGACGACGAACGAGAGAAAGGAACCGAAGCCTACGAGGATTGCCTTCGGGAAGTCCCCGCGGTCGTTGAGCAATTCCCCCGCCACGGCGCCGACGAACGGCCCCAGGATGATGCCTATGGGCGGGAAGATGAAAAATCCGGCGAATACGCCGACCGTGGCCCCGATGGCGCCCGCCCGCGAGCCGCCGAATCTGCGGGTCATCCACGCAGGCAGGAAATAATCGGCCACGCTGACGGCCACGGTGATGGCCAGCCATATCCATATGGCAGAAGCCGACATGTGCGAATAGGAGGTGAAGTAGGCGCACAGAAGCCCTGCGTAACTGAGCACCACGCCCGGCAGGGCCGGGACGATACAGCCGATGATGCCGACGATCGAGAACAGGAATGCAAGTACGGAAAGCGCGATGTCCATATATCCGGGATAAAAAAAGACCGTTAACATCGACAAATATAAACATTTATAGCAAAAAAATCTCCCTTTAGGGGAGATTTTTTACTTTTCCGGCCTTTCCGGCCGGCGGTTCCGGATGCGTTATCCGATCAGATGGTTGGTAGCCGTGTCGGGGAAGATGACCCAGGGTTTGAACTGTTTGGCATCCTCGAAATCCATCAGCGCATAGGATGCGATGATGATGACGTCGCCCACCTGTACTTTGCGTGCGGCGGCGCCGTTGAGGCAGATACAGCCGCTTGCGCGTTCGCCCTTGATGACATAGGTTTCGAAACGCTCTCCGTTGTTGATGTCCATGATCTGGACTTTCTCGCCCTCGATGATGTTGGCCGCCTCCAACAGCGCCTCGTCGATGGTGATGCTGCCCACGTAGTTCAGATCGGCCTGTGTGACCGAAACACGGTGTATTTTGGATTTGAGAACTTCGATCTGGAATTTCATCGCAATTTGATGTTATCGATTAAACGAATATCTCCGGCTTGTACGGCGATGCAGCCCTGGATGCGGGGGGAGTCGTCCCAGGTGGCGACCTCCTGCATCGTCCGTGCGTCGACCGACTGGTAATAGATGACCTTCAGCAGCGGGTTGCGCTCCACCTCGGCCGTGACCCACGCCTTGAGCTGGGCAGGTGTCATCTCCTGCGATTTGGACACTGCGGCGTGCAGCGTGGCGTAGATGTGCGGCGCTGCGGCCCGGTGCGCTGCGTCGAGCAGCGTGTTGCGCGACGAGAGGGCCAGCCCGTCTTCGCCGCGGACGATCGCGCATTCGACGATCTCGATGGGGAGCGCCAGCTGGGCCACCATCGACTTGATGACGGCGATCTGCTGGAAATCCTTTTCCCCGAAATAGGCGCGTGCGGGGCGCACGATGTCGAACAGGCGGCTGACGACCTGCGCTACGCCGTTGAAATGGCCGGGGCGCGTGGCGCCCTCCATCACCTTGTCGATCTGTCCGAAGTCGAACTGCCGGCTGTCGGGCTGGGGGTATATCTCCTCGACCGAGGGCATCAGCACGAAATCCGCCCCGGCCTCTTCCAGCAGGCGGGCATCGGCCTCCGGCGTGCGGGGGTAATGCCTCAGGTCGTTTTTGTCGTTGAATTGGGTGGGATTGACGAAGACGCTCACCACGACGGTGGCGTTCTCCCGGCGGGCGCGCTCGACCAGCGAGCGGTGTCCCGCATGCAGGGCGCCCATCGTCGGTACGAAGCCGATTCCCGACTGCTCCGCCTTGTCCAGCTCTGCACGGAGCTCCTTGACACTTTCAAATACTTTCATCCTTTCTTGATGCGAGTTGTGCGAGCAAAGGTAGAAATTCCATCAGACATAACGAAGAAAAAAGTCGGAAAAATAAGCCGTATCTTTTTCTTATGCGCACCATGCCGTTCCGAAATCCCGGTTTTCCGGCCTCGGAGGCGGATGCGGTTCTGTAAAATGCGGCTTTCGTGTGAAAAAGGGTGGCATTCATTGATTTTATTTCCGGATATCGCATAATGCGCCTATATTTACAACCGATGAAACAATGGCGGGGTACCCGCTTCCCGTTCCGGAATGGAAACGGGTGCGGCGGTTCCCTATTCCGGCAATCCAAACTTAAACGCCTCACGGGAGCCGGGGCATAATTTTAAAGTTATGAAGAAATTTATTCTTTGTTTGCTGGCCGTTGCCGCCGGCATGTCAGCATTCGGCCAGGGCCGCGTGATGGGAGTGCGCGCCGGACTGAATGTGACCAGCATCGACCTGAGCGCGGGCAGTAACAGCTTCTCGTTCGACTCGCGTGCGTCGTACAATGTGGGCTTTGCCTACCAGCAGCCGCTGCTGCGGGCGCTTCCACTTTATCTGGAAACGGGCCTTTATCTGACGGGGCGCGGCGGAGCGGTCAATGTGGCCGATTTCGGCTTCGGGTTCGACGAGGAGTTGTCCGGGAAGGTGAAGTTCAATATGCTTTATTTGCAGGTACCCGTCGTGGTCAGCTGGCATTTCAATGTCAGGAGCGTTTCGATACAGCCCCTGGCGGGTGTCTTCTATGGGTTCGGTATCCATGGCAAGGCGAAGTTCAAGGGCGAGAAGGCCGACCTGTTCAAGTCCACCGACCTGGGGGATGGCGCCGAGGAGGAAGCGATGTTCAAACGCTCCGACCTGGGCCTGCGCTTCGGTGTCAACGTGACATTCAGGAAGCATTACAATGTCAGCCTCGGGTATGACCTGGGCCTGCTGAACATCCTGAAGGATGCCGACGAGGTCAAGGCCAAGAACGGCAGCTTCTTCGTTTCGCTGGGTTACAACTTCTGATCCCGGGAACGGGCGGCCGGATGGCGGCCGGGAATAAAAAGCACCGGAAGGCGTCGAACCTTTCCGGTGCTTTTTTGTGCCCGCGCTGTTCGGGTTGTCAGCGGGTCGGCAGCCAGACGCGGTAGCCGCCGTTTCCCCGGTTGCCGAAGGCGTAGTAGGGGATGGCCGTGAAGGTGCTCTTCGCGCCCTTGCCGTCGATGGCCGTTCCCGTGATGACCGGCGTGCCGTCCATCAGGTCGCTGCGGTATCCGAGTTCCATGCTGCCGGCCGTGTCGAGCCTCAGCCGGGCGTAATCCGCGTTGTCCGCCTGCTCGATGCAGTATACCAGCGGCCCGGCCGCGATGGCGGCCATGCCGTCCAGTTCCCGGGCGGCTTTATGTGCCCGGACGAGGCGCGGCGCGACGGGAAGTTCCAGCACGATGCGGTCTGCGGGGTTCCAGACCCGGTCGAGGAGGGCATACCCTTTGTCGAGGCGGATTTCGACCGGGGTGCCGTTCACCGAGAGCACCGGCGCGGCCGGGCTTTCGGATACGTACAACCCGAACGGGTTTTCCTCGCCGCGGGCCCAGCCCGGGATACGTACCTTCACGGTGAAGCGTGCCGCCTTTTCGGGCGTAAGCGTGAGGACGACCTTTCCGTCCACGGGGTATCGGGTCTGCTGCCGGACATGCACCTGCGTGTCGCCGAGCGCGATGTCGGCATCGCTGCCGATGAACAGGTTGACATAGACCGTCCTGTCGTCCCGGGCGTAAATGAATTCGGGGGTCGCCGAGACTATCTTGAGGAACATCGGCGGGCAGCAGGGGCAGGGGTGCCATTCCCAGCGTTCGCTGCGGTCGGTGTTGAGCGGGTTCTGGTAGGTATACTGCCTGCCCGAGGCGGCGACGCCAGCCAGCACGTTGTTGTATAGCGCGCGTTCGAATTCATCCATGTATTTCGCGTCGCCCGTGAGCTGGTTCATCGCCTGGCTGAAGAACCCCACGCCTACGGCGGCACAGGTTTCCAGATAGGCGTCGGTGGGCAGGTAGTAGTCGTGGCCGAACTTTTCGTCGAAATGCACTGCCCCGACACCGCCCGTGACGAAGAGTTTTTTCCCGGCCATGTCGTCCCACCAGCGTTTCGCCGTGGCTATGTAGTCCGCATTGCCGTTCTCATAGGCCGCCGCGGCGATGCCCGTCGCCAGCAGGGTGGCCCTCACGGCGTGCCCGACGATGGCGGGCTGGTCGAATACGCGGATCGAGTCCTGCGCGTAATCGCCCCATGCGGGCCGTGCTTCGGGGCCGAATTCCGCGGTGTAGAGCTCCTCGTGGATCCACCGCTCCGCGCTGTCGTTGCCCCACGTGCCCCACAGCGGATAGCCGCAGTGCACGCCGCGGTTGCCGATCCAGAACTCGGCCAGCCGGAGATAGTCGCCGGCTGCGGACTGCGCCCCGGTTTGCGCGCGCAGGCCGGGGCGGTCACGGTAGAGCTTGTAGAGTTTTACCAGGGCCTCCTCGGGGCCCGAGTGCGCCGGGACGATATTCTTTTTCGGGGCGGGCCCCATCGTCCGCACCATGTAGTCCGCCATGCGCGTGGCGACTTTCAGCAGCCTGTCGTCACCCGTGGCTTCGTAATAGTGTACCCCGGCTTCGATGAGCATGCCGGCGTTGTAGACGTCGTGCTGCATGCGCAGGAACCCGCCGTTCGCGCCCCAGCGGTGGTTGTCCTCCGTTAGCTGGGTGTTGGTGCCGACGAACCCGTCCGGATCGCTCTTTTGTGCCGCTTCGATGCGGGCGATGTAACCGTCTACACGGGCTTTGAGCGCCGGGTCGGGACGTTGTGCCAGCAGGTCGGAGATCCCCCGGATCGTCTCGTACACCAGCCCGTCGTACCAAGGCGGCCCCGCGTGGCGGCCGATATCGCGGGCACCCGATGCTACGAGGTCGAAATTTTCGAAAGCGTCGACGCCGCACGCGAAATGCGCCGGGTCGTTCCCTTCGAACTTGTTGAGCATGTCGCCGACGGTGACGTGTTCCCATTTTTCATAGCGGGGGCCCCAGAAGGCGTCTTCGACCCGGACGCTTCCGGCCTCCAGCGGCCGGATTTTTGCAGTCCCGGAGTCCCGGTTGCACCCTGCGGCCAGGAGCGGCAGGGCCAGAAGTGCGGTTTTGATAGGTTTCATCAATGTGGGTTTATGTTGTTTCCGAATTTTTCCGGCATGGTGCGTGCTTTGTGGACAAATATAAATAAAATTTCGTCATACTGGTACGAACTGGTATGTTTTTTTTGAGAATAATGCCCGAATGGCAAGCGCTGCCGGGTGCGGCGGGGAGGTGTGTTTGCCGGCACATATTGTATATGTGTCCATGCGTATATTCGTCCGTATGCGGCTTTTTCGCAAAAAAACCGTATATTTCGGGGAAATTCAAACCCGAACGACATGAAAAATTTATTTACACTGACATCTATGACTGTTACCGCTGTTGCACTGACTTCGTGCTGCGGGGCATCGAAGAGCGAAGCCCCGTGGATCGTCGACCGGTTCGACGACATCAAGGTCATCCGCTACGAAGTGCCCGGATTCGAACAGCTTCCGCTTGCGGAGAAGGAACTGGTCTATTACCTGGCCGAGGCTGCCAAGTGCGGCCGGGACATCCTTTTCGACCAGAATTTCAAATACAACCTCGCCGTGCGCCGTACGCTCGAAACGGTTTACGAGAACTACCGGGGCGACCGCTCGGCGGCCGAATGGAAGGCCTTGGAGAAATACCTGAAAAAGGTGTGGTTCGCCAACGGCATCCATCACCACTATTCGAACGACAAGTTCGTGCCCGAATTCACCGAAGGTTACCTGCTCGACGTGATCGAGACGATCCCCGAGGAGAAGTTCGGCGACCTGAACCCGCTGCGCGGCGAGGTCTGCAAGGCTATCTTCGATCCGGCGCTCTATAAAACGCGCCTGAACCAGACGGCGGGCGAAGACCTGATCGCCACCTCGTCGAACAACTACTACGAGGGTGTGACGCAGGCCGAGGTCGAGAAATTCTACGCCGACATGGTCGACCACAACGACCCGGAACCGATCTCCTACGGCCTGAACTCCAAGCTGGTGAAGGAGAACGGCGTCCTAAAGGAGCGCGTATGGAAGGTCGGCGGCATGTATTCGCCCGCCATCGAGAAGATCGTCTACTGGCTCGAAAAAGCGCAGGCCGTAGCCACCGAACCGCAGAAAAGCAATATCGCAGCGCTGATCGAATATTACAAGACCGGCGACCTGCGCGAGTTCGACCGCTATAATATCGGCTGGGTGAAGGACACCGTGTCGAACGTCGACTTCGTGAACGGCTTTATCGAGGATTACGGCGATCCGCTGGGACGCAAGGCGTCGTGGGAAGGCATCGTCGATTTCATGGACAAGGAGGCCTGCCACCGTACGGAGGTGATTTCGGATAACGCGCAGTGGTTCGAAGACCATTCGCCCGTTGCTCCCGCCTACCGCAAGGAGAAGGTGAAGGGCGTTTCGGCCAAGGTCATCACGGTGGCGATGCTCGGCGGCGACTGCTATCCCGCCACGCCGATCGGCATCAACCTGCCCAACGCCGACTGGATCCGCAAGGAATACGGCTCGAAGTCGGTGACGATCGACAACATCACCTATGCCTACGACATGGCCGCCCACGGCAACGGCTTCAACGAGGAGTTCGTGCTGCGTGCCGGCGACCGCGCGGTGATGGACAAGTACGGCAAGCTGGCCGACGACCTGCATACCGACCTGCACGAGTGTCTGGGGCACGGTTCGGGCCAGCTGGCACCGGGCGTGAAGGGTGACGAGCTGAAAAGCTACGGATCGACGCTCGAAGAGACGCGCGCCGACCTCTTCGGCCTCTACTACCTGGGCGACCCGAAGCTCGTCGAGCTAGGGCTCGTCCCCTCGTTCGACGTGGCGAAGGCCGGCTATGCGAAATATATCCTGAACGGCATGATGACCCAGCTCGCCCGCATCGAGCCGGGCAAGAACGTCGAGGAGTCGCACATGCGCAACCGCAAGCTGATCGCCGAATGGTGCTACGAGCAGGGCAAGGCCGACAACGTGATCGAAATGATCAGGGAGAACGGCAAGACCTACGTCGTGGTCAACGACTACGAGAAACTGCGCGGGCTGTTCGGCGACATGCTCCGCGAGATCCAGCGCATCAAGTCCGAAGGCGACTACGAGGCGGGCAAGGCGCTTGTCGAGCGGTATGCCGTCCAGGTCGATCCCCAGCTGCACCGTGAGGTGCGCGACCGTTACTATGCACTCGGCATCGAACCTTACGGCGGCTTCGTGAACCCCGAGTTCGAACTTGTCGAAAAGGACGGCAAGGTGGTTGATGTGAAAATTTCCTATCCGGCGAACTACGTCGAGCAGATGCTCGGTTACTCGAAGGACTATTCTTTCCTGCCGAATATCAATTGACGGGCGCAGTCCCGGAAGAGAAAGCCGCCCCGAATTGTTCGGGGCGGCTCTTTTTATCGGAAAGTTCCGGCCGGGATGCTGCCGTGCTTCCGCAGGGGGCTTGCCTTGCGGAAGGGGGCTGCAACATCGCTCAGCGGTTGGTCATCCGCATGTATTCGAATTCGGCCGCCTGGCCTTCCGGCCCCTGGTAATACAATCCCGGGCGTGCTACGCGATCCCATTGCAGCAGGTCTTCGGCACCTACGGGCAGGTTCTCCACTTGTTTCCAGGCGTGTCCGTCGGTGCTGTACCCGAATGCCGCGGGGGCATTCCCCCGTACTTCGATGCGCAGGTAGACCGGCAGATGCGACCCGATCTGCCCGGAGCTGCTCAGTAGCGTTTCCCTGCCGTCCTTGTAGAGCTTCAACAATACCTCGTCGCCCTGCAATCCCCATACGAGGAGGTTCGCTGCATCCCCGTAAACGGTGAGCCCGCTCCATCCTGCGTTGCGGTCGGAGAGTGCCGTTTCGAGCGTATAGTCGGGACTTACGGCCCTCAGGCAGAGCGCCGTGCCGGTTTTCACGCCCTCTTTGGGCCGGCCGCCCAGGTAGAGGCGCCCGTCGGCAAGCTCGATCTCGGGCGTCGCGTAAGGATAGTTCCACGTCCATTCGGGTCGGAGCCGGTCGGCCGTGAAGTCATCCGCGAAATCGAATACGGGCTGTTGTGCCATACCGGCAAAAGGCATCGGCTGCGTCAGGGATGCCGTCTCCCCGCCCGTGAAATGAAGCCACAGGTCATCGCCCAGGACGATCTCCTGCAACATCGGCTGGCGTCCCAGAAAGAAATTCTCACCGGCCAGATAGGCGTGGCAGAGGTAGAACATCCTCCCGTCGGGCGTCGTCGTGACGGTGCCGTGCCCGATGGACTGGACATCGCCGCCGCCGTGCAGGATCGGGTTCCCGGCGTAACGCTCGTAGGGGCCCCGCAGGTTTTTCGAGCGGGCGACCGCCACGGCGTAGTCGCTCCCAGGGCCGCAGCAGCCGTTTATGGAGTAGACGATGTAATAGTAATCGCCGATTTTCAGCCAGTGCTGCCCTTCCATGCCCTGCCGTTTGTCGTCGCGCAGCAGCGTGAAGGGTTCCCCCGCCATGCGCAGCCCGTCGTCCGAGATTTTGCAGGCCAGGAGTTCGATCGGCCTTGGGTCGAGTCTGTAGGCTTTCCACGAGATATACAGCTCGCCGGCATCTTCCAGCACGAATGCGTCGATCGCCTCGGTGCCGTACTCGACGATCGGGCCGTGGTCGGTATAGGGGCCTTCGGGTTTGTCGGCCGTGGCGACGCCGATATACGACGTCCCGTCGGTTTTCCGGCGTGCCGTATAATAAGCGTATGTTTTGCCGTTGCGGTGGAAAAGTTCCGGGGCCCAGAACGAGGATCTCGTCCATGCGGGCTGCTGCTCGAACAGGTGCCCGATCTGCCGCCAGTTGACCAGGTCTTTGGAGCGGAACAGCGGGTAGTAGGGGGCCCATTCCGACGAGGTGCCCGTCGCATAATAGGTGTTGTCTACCCGGATGACCGTCGGGTCGGCCATGTCGCCCGCAATGACCGGGTTGCGGAAGGTCGCCTGCTGGGCGCCGGCGCCCATGCAGGTCAGGAGCGAGGCTAAAAGCAATAGATGTTTCATCTGCATGAAATTTTAGGTGTGAGGGGCAGTTCTGCCGACAAATATACACAAAATTTCGGGTGGGAAATACATCGGAATTACATATGTTTGCCCTTATTCGGATGAGACGGCCTGCGTCCGGGCTCCTACGATTACAAACGGCAAGGCGCACCCTGCGGGTGCGCCTTGCCGTTTCTTCGGGGAGGGACGGGATTATTCCGCAACCTCTTCGAACATGTCTTTGCCGACGCCGCAGACGGGGCAAACCCAGTCTTCGGGAATCTCTTCGAACTGCGTTCCGGGGGCGATGCCTCCGTCGGGATCGCCCACTGCGGGGTCGTATACCCACTCACAAACGGTGCAACGGTACTTTTTCATTTCTTCTGGTTTTTAATGCGTTGTTTGTTATTTTTCGTTTTTACGGGCCGTTCCGGCCTCGGTTGCAAATATAAGATCATTTTCCGGAAATACGCAATCCCCGGGCGTCTTCTGTCGACTTTTTGGCCGGATCCCGATACTATTGCGCCTGCTCTTCCTCTTCGTCGTCTTCCGCCGGGCGGTTGCCTCCGGGGGGCATAAGCTCCTCCACGAGGCGGCCGGCATCCGAACACGAGACGTACAGGCGGTCTTCGTAAATGTCGGTGATCTCCACGAAGTTTTTCCACTCCGAGGCGTAGAGTTTTACGCGTTCGAACCGCCTGAGGTCGAGGAAATGTCCGTAATAACCGAAGAACCCGCAGCCCCCGAATACCGGAAAGAACCATTTCATCCGCCGAGGGTCGACCCGGCGAACCGAGGCGATCTCGTCGCGGCGGATTTCGGTGATGTCCAGCAGGCAGCGCACCTCGACCTTTTCGTCGGTGACCACGATCCTGCGGGGGATCGACAGCGACATCAGGGCGATGAGCGCCACGATGAACGAGGTGAACCAGGCCGAGAGGTAGCCTCCTTCGTAGAGGTGGTACAACAACCAGCCCAGCAGTACGAAGACCACCAGATAGACCAGCGTCCAGTAGATCGCCCGGCGGCTGAAACGGTATTTATAGGTTTTCTCCATCCGCGCTTTCCTCCGTCTTTTCGCGCCCGGCCAGCAGTGCTTCGGCGATGACCATATCTTCGGGGGTCGTGATCTTCAGGTTCGTACGCTCGCCTTCGCACAGGAATACGGCCTCGCCGGCCTGTTCCACGACCGATGCGTCGTCCGTAAATTCTGGGCGGTACTCTGCCTCGTAGGCGCGGCGCAGTAGGTCGGCGCGGAATACCTGCGGGGTCTGTACGATGCGCAGGCGGCGGCGGTCGGCGATGCGCGAAGCCGTGCCGTCCGTTTCGCGGTACGAATCCACGGCTTCGACGACCGGGATCGCAGTGCCGTGTTCGGCGGCAGCGGCCACCGCACGGCGGATCATGCCGTGTGAGGCCAGCGGTCGTACGCCGTCCTGTACGGCAATCAATTCCGGATCGCGCTTCAGGGCTTTCAGCCCGTTTTTCACCGAATGGAACCGTTCGTCGCCTCCCGTCGTAACCGTGTGTGCCGCGATGTCGAAGCGTGCTGCGAAGTCCTTCCAGAAATCGGCGTGCGCCGCGGGCAGTACTACGACGATCTCCGCCCCGGGCAGCGCCCCGGCGAAATTGTTGATCGTATGTGCCAGGACGGGCAGGCCGCCCAGCATCGTGAATTGCTTGGGGCGCGAACCTCCCATGCGGGTTCCGCCCCCGCCTGCTACGATGATGACTCCTATCTGTTGTTCCATATCAGTTTTTTCCCGAATCCGAGCGTGTTGTCGGTGAATTTCATAAAGTCGGGCGCGATCGCCCACAGGGTCAGTTCTGCCAGTGCTGCATAGGGAAACCGCCTGAGGTATGCCCGCCTCGCCGCCTCGTCGGCCCTCGCGGCCTTCCCGCACAGTTGCAGCCCCTCGACGCGTCCCACGACCTTCGTTTCGAGGACTACCGAGGCCGCGACACACGGGTTGCGAGCCATCTGCTGCGCGTGGCGTGTCGCCATGTCCGACGTGAAGATCAGCAAATTGCGTTCCGCATCGTAGCAGTAAAATGCGTTGCAGCAATAGGGCGCTCCCTCGCTGCTCGTCGCCAGCGTCAGCACATGGTGTTTCTTCAGAAACCGTACGATCCGCGTATCGACGCCGGCTTTATGCCCGGCTTCCTGCGCCCCGGTGCTTTCCGCTGTATCCTCCGGATTTCCGGTTTGCCTTGGCGCCCCGGTCTTTTGCCGGGGTGTTCCCGGTTGTTCCCCGGCTTTGCCGGGTGTACTGTCCGTTTCCCGGATGGCTCCCGGTCTCGTCCTGCTCCCGGGCCTGTTATCGAACGGTTCCTGATCCCGGCTTTCCGGCATGTCGGCCGGCAGATGTCCCTTGTCTGTCGTTGCGGTCATTTTCCCCGTTATTTCGCCGCCACCGGTGCTGCCGGCTGCGGGATGACGAGCGAATCGAGTTGCGTGATGCGCTCCCCTCCTTCACCTCGCCGTTCAGTTCGGCCACGATACGGTCGCGCACGAATTCGAATGTCGCGCGGTTCTCCTTCGAGATCGGTTCGGCCGGTTCCTGGGCGGGATTTTCAGCGGATTGATCGGCGTGCCGTTTTTCCAGATGCGGTAGTCGAGGTGGGGGCCGGTCGAGGCGCCCGTCGAACCGACGTAGCCGATCAGCTGCCCCTGCGAAACGCGCGAGCCCTTCGAGATGCCCTTGGCATAGCCGCTCAGGTGCAGGTAACCCGTCATCAGGTTGCCCGCATGCTTGATCTTGAGCGTGTTGCCGCCTCCGCCGCCCCAGCCTTTGAAGGTGACCACGCCGTCGGCGACGGCATGCACGGGCGTGCCTTTCGGCGCAGCGTAATCGACGCCCGTATGCGGCCGGTATACCTTGTAGATCGGATGCTTGCGCGCATAGGTAAACTTCGAACTGATGCGTGTGTATTTCAGCGGCGCCTTGAGCATCTGCTTGCGCAGGCTTCCGCCGTCGTATTCCCAATACTGGATTTTGCCGCCCTGCCGGAAGGGGATGGCGTAGTACTCCTTGCCGCCCTGGCAGAATTTGGCGCCCCAGATGCGGCCGATGCCGGCCGAAATGCTGTCGTCGATGAAGCGCTCGTCATAGATCACCGTGAAATTGTCACCCTTCTGGATGCCGAAGAAATCGACCGTCCACTGGTAAATGTCCTCCATTTCCGCGGCCAGCGCATAGGGCAGGTGCTCCTCCATGATCGCACCCCACAGCGACGAATTGATCGTGGCGCTCTTCTTGGTGCGGCGCACCGAGAACTCCTTTTCGCCTGTCTGGATGCTGACCGAATCCTCATGGAACCCGAACACCACGTATTGCGACATGTTGCGTTCGTAGACCAGGTAGTCCAGGTGGCGGGGCATAGAGCGAATCCTCGTGGATGAAGACGGTGTATTTATGCCCGGCGCGGATGTTGCGCAGCGGGAAAATCTCTTTCGAGGCTTTGTCGAGCCTGTCGACCGTAAGGGCCGAAACGCCGTACCCGTTTAGGATTTTTCCCAGCGTTTCGCCGCTGCCCACCTCGCCCGTTTCGGTGCGGTAGTCGTCGGCATTGATGCCGTAAACGATATTCTGCGGCGCGGCTTCTTCCTTTTCGGCCGCGGCCTGTTGTGTGGTTCTGTTGCATGCCCCGGCGGCTACGAGCAGCAGGGCGCATATCGGTAATTTAAAACTTCTCATAGACGCAAGCAAAGATATGAAAAAAAACGCAGGAATCCCCAATTTTATTATTCCTTTGTCATTCAGGCCCGGGATTTGCTTTTTTTGTTTTGTGTTCCGGAGATTTATTTCTACCTTTGAAAAATTGTGTAGATAAACAGACCGAAGATGTTGAAATGCCTGCTTGCACCTGCAGCTCTCTTATATAAAGCGGGGGTGACTTTCCGTCACCGCTTGTTCGACTGGGGAGTGCTCAAAAGCGAGAAGTTCGACATCCCGGTCGTCTGCATCGGCAACATCACCGTCGGCGGTACGGGCAAGACCCCGATGGCCGAGATGGTGATCGCCTATATGTCGCAGATGCATCGCGTCGCCCTGCTGTCGCGCGGGTACGGCCGCCGTACCAAGGGGTATCTGGAAGTGAAGGCCGACTCCCGTTACCGGGATGTGGGCGATGAGCCGCTGCAGATCAAACTCAAATTCCCCGATACGGTGGTGGCCGTGTGCGAGAAGCGCGCCGACGGGATCCGCCGCATTTGTGCCGAGCACCCCGACGTCGACCTCATCGTCATGGACGACGGCTTCCAGCACCGTTATGTGGAGCCGAAGATCAATATCGTGATGATCGACGCGACGCGCCCCATTCAGCATGACAGGATGCTGCCGCTCGGAACGCTGCGCGACCTGCCCGAAGAGCTGCACCGCGCCCACTATTTCGTCGTGACGAAGTGCCCCGAGAAGATGGCGCCCATCGACCGGCGTATCCTGCGCAAGGTGCTCATACAGGTCGCCTACCAGCGGGTCTATTTCACCCGTTTCGAGAGTTTCATGCCGCAGCCGCTCTTCCCGGATGCCGCGCCCGGCGAACCGCTCGTGCAGGGACAGCAGGTGATCGCGCTTTCGGGCATCGGGAGTCCCAAGCCATTCCTCGCGGCGTTGCGGGAAAGCTACGAGGTGGTGGCCGAGATGACGCTCGACGACCATCACGTCTACAAGGTACGCGACCTGAACCGCCTGCGCGAATTGCTGGACAGGTTCCCCGGGGCGGTCATCGTGACTACGGAAAAGGATGCCGTAAAACTGACCAACCGCGCGAAGATCCCCGAAGAGATACAGCGCGGCATATACTATTTACCGATAAATATTTCATTCATAGAGGATTCGGCTACGGATTTTCTGCAAAAACTGGAAGAAGATGTTAGAGGAAATTAAAAAAACAGCGGCTTTTATCGACGCCGCCACGAGTTCTTTCGCCCCGGAGGTGGGCATCATCCTCGGCACGGGCCTGGGCGGTTTCGCCGATAAGATCGACACTGCATTCGCCATCGAATACAAAGATATCCCGGGTTTCCCCGTTTCGACCGTCGAGGGGCACAAGGGGCGTATGATCTTCGGCACGGTCGAGGGCCGCAAGGTCGTGGCCATGCAGGGGCGTTTCCACTATTACGAAGGCTACGGCATGCAGCAGGTGACGTTCCCGGTGCGCGTCATGCGGCAGCTCGGCATCAAATACCTTTTCGTATCGAACGCTTCGGGCGGCATCAACACCTCGTTCCGCGTCGGCGACCTGATGGTCATCACCGACCATATCAACCTGATGCCCAACCCGCTGATCGGCCCCAACATCGCCGAGCTCGGTCCCCGCTTTCCGGATATGCACAACTGCTACGACAAGGCGCTGATCGCCAAGGCCACGGCCATCGCCGAGGAGGAGAACATCAAACTCCAGTACGGCGTTTATGTCGGCGGCACGGGCCCGACGTTCGAAACGCAGGCCGAGTACCGTTATTTCAAGAATATCGGCGGCGATGCGGCCGGTATGTCGACTGTGCCCGAGGTGATCGTGGCGCGCCATATGTCGATCCCGGTCTTCGGCGTTTCGGTCATCACCAACTGCGGCCTTTCGGACGAGGTGGGTGACCACGAGGACGTGCAGCGGCAGGGCAAGAAGGCCGGCATCAAGATGGAGGTGCTCTTCAAACGTATGATAAAACAGCTGTAAGATATGGTAAACAAAGTGATTCTGGTGGGCAACGTGGGTATAGACCCCGAAGTCCGCACCACCGAGAGCGGCGTGAAGGTCGCCCGCATCCGCCTGGCGACGACCGAGCGCTTGTTCGACCGTCAGGCCAACGAGGCCAAGGAGCATACCGAGTGGCACACCATCACGCTGTGGCGCGGCCTTGCCGACGTGGTCGACAGATATGTCCGTAAGGGGACGCAGATCTATGTCGAGGGGCGCCTGCGTACCCGCGAGTGGATGGACAAGGATAACAACAAGCGTTATACGACCGAGATCATGGCCGACGTGATGAACCTGTTGGGGCGGCGCAGTGACAACCCGGCTTCGGACAGTGCCTCTTCGGGGTACGGTTCGCAGCAGCAGGCCCCGGCTTACGGAGGACAACCTGCTGCGGGCGGTTTCCAGCAGCCTGCGGCGCAGCAACCCGCGGCGCCGGCCGTTCCGGCGGACGATCCCGACGACTTGCCGTTCTGAGGGTTTCGGAAAGAATGGGCTGTCTAACCAGTCCCGAAAATCGAAAATCACCCCTGCCAGAGTTTATTCTGACAGGGGTGAAATCGTTAAAATTAGACTTGTTAGACAACCTTTTTCGTGTCATTCGATTATGTGTCGAACTGTGCTTCTTCCCGCCCGTATCACGCGGGTGCGTCGGAAGGTTCCCGATTTGGTCGGGTAACCTGTCTCGTACTTGTCGCCATGACCCGGGGGCTATGTGGCAGGCTGGTGCGGCGATGGCGTCCGGAGCGATCGGTTTTTCACGGTGTGGCGGTCTGTGGCGGAAATGATGCGATGGGCGGCAGGCTGTTTGATTTGCACAACCGTTCGCCGTTAACACGGCCTATTGCCATTAGCGACCTGTTGCCGTTTGACCCGTTGCTGTCTGCACGGCCTGGGGCTGTTTGCGGTCACTCGTTTTTGCGGATGTTGAGCCGCTCCCACAGCCATTCGGGGATCAGTTTCCAGAAAAATACCATGACCGCGTAGCGGCGGTCGATGACCACTCTGCGGCGCCGGCGTTTCAATACCCGCATGATGCGTGCAGCGACCTTTTCGGTCTTCATCAGCATCGGGTAGTGCCCGTCGCCTGCCAGCAACGGGGTGGCGACGAAACCCGGGCGGATGTCCGTAAAGCGGATGCCGAGTTTTTCCATGTGCGCGAGCTGCGCCAGCGCGTCGATATAGGTGTTCTGCATGCGCTTGGTAGCCGAGTAGGCCGGGGCGCTGCCGAGTCCCTTCGTGCCTGCGATCGAACTGATGACGGCCAGGTGCCCGCCTCCGTTGGCCCGGAAATAGCCGAAAGCCGCCGTCACCATGCGCACGAACCCTTCGCCGTTGGTGCGCAGGGTGTCGAGTTCGATCTCCGGCAGCAGGCCGGTGTTCCGCTTGCCGATGCCCGAGCAATGCAGGTAGATGTCCATGCCACCCAGCTTGTCGATCAGGCGGGCGAGCTGTCCGGGTGCGTCGTCGCGCGTGATGTCCAGCGGTTCGGTCTCAACCTGTTCGGGGGCTGTGGCGCGGAGTGCCTCGAGCGCCTCTTCACGCCTTCCTGCTGCGCCTACGCGCCATCCTTCGCGGATGCACAATTTCGCCACTTCGAGCCCTATGCCTGATGTGGCGCCTACGATGACGATACGTTTCATACCGGTCGGTTTTAGATGATTTACCTTTTAAAGATAAAGGCTTTATTCGGGAAATGCAAATAACTCTCCGTTGCGCATCCGGGAATGAGGAAAGTAAAAAAGAACCGTGATTCGGCTCTTTTCCTGTCGTTTTCCCTTTTTTCTCTTTTCGGGCGCTTCCTTATGCGTGCGGGGTTCAGCAAGCAACAGCCGTTTTTCCGTGTCGGACAGGCACGAGGAGGCACGTCGCAGCAGGAAATGCGTGGTTTGGTGCTCATTCACCGAAACGTAGGCCTGTACGAATTACCAGCCCCGGCCGACCATGTAGTTGAGCGCCTCAATGCTTGCAGGGTGCTGTGCGGAAGGCTCCTGACCCCGCGAGGAGATGAGCCCGCCGGATATGCAGGGCAGGGTGGTGAGCAACAGGGGTATCCGTTTTACAGGCCGGATGTCAGCGTTCGTCGATTTCGCGCTGTATGCATTCGATGCCGACCTTGCGCAGCAGGTCGAGCCCCTCTTCCGAGCGGTAATCCTCGCTGTAAACCACCCGTTTGATACCAGCCTGAATGATCAGTTTCGAACATTCGATGCAGGGGGCGGCGGTGATGTAGAGCGTCGAGCCGTCGCAGTTGTTGGCGCTTTTGGCGACCTTCGTGATGGCGTTCGCTTCGGCATGGAGTACGTAGGGTTTGGTGTTGCCGTTCTCGTCCTCGCAGACATTCTCGAAGCCCGAGGGCGTGCCGTTGTAACCGTCGGAAATGATCATCTTGTCCTTGACGATCAGCGCCCCGACCTTGCGCCGTACGCAGTACGAATTTTCAGCCCAGATGCGGGCCATGCGCAGGTAACGCATGTCCAGCTGGCGTTGTTTTTCCTCGTTGTAACCCATAATCCGTTGTCGCCCTCCGTGCGGGAGGCTTATTGTATGTCGATGAATACCTTTTTGACGGCTTCGAGATACCCGTACCCGAATACGTTGCAAGGCATCAGGTAGCTGGTCTCCGTCCATTCGTTCCAGCTGTTGACCGTAATCAGCGGTGCCCGGTCGGGATGTGCGTCGATGTACTCACGTGCCATGCGGAGCCCCCTGGCAAAATTTTCCGGCGTGTTGTTCTTCACCACGGCGCTGTGCCCCGTGCGGGGACTGTTGTCCCAGCCGACGCTGATATGCGGGTAGTAGGTGAAATCGTACGTGGTGTCGATCCTCGCCCATTCGTCGCGCACCTGCTCCAGGATGGTCAGGTAGTCCTGGTCGACATTGGCGAAATGCGCGAACTGGTAGTGCGTGGTGCCGGTGAATCCCAGCGTCCTGATAAAATCGTTCTCCGGGTTTTCGGTTTTGCCGCCATCGAACCCGCTGTAATTGAGGTTGATCGACCACATGGCAAACTGGAGTTCCAGCCCCGGGAATCCGGCTTTCTTCACCTCCTTCTTGAACCATTTCAGGGCATCGGCCGTCTGCTCCACGCCGCCCAGTCCCGCGATCAGTTGCGGCAGGTCGTAAACCATGAAGACCGGCTTGCCGTCGATCTTGTAGTATTGCGGGTGCTTGAAATACTTTTCGATGTTTCGCCGGCATATTTTTTCGAACTCCTCGCGGTCGACCTTTCCCGTCCAGATCACATTCTGCTCGTGTACGCGCGCCAGGCGCGTATCCCAATGGTTGAGTACGTCGTGGTTGGCCCACATGAGGTAAAACCGCATTTTGTCCACGTTGCCGGCCTTCAGGAACCCGTTGTCGAGCGTGGTCTCCATGAAAGGCCGTCCGTCGTACCAGTACCAGTCGAAAATAAAGACGTTCACGCCGTGACGGGTCGCCTGCTCGATCTCCATCGACATCACCGCCGGGTCGGCTTCGTTGACATAGCCCCACAGCGGTTTGCGATCCCAGTAGTGCCCCGGATTGCGTTGCTGCATGGTCATGACGGTTTCCCATTCCCCGATCCCCATCGGCCAGAAAGGCCGCAGGCGCGGGTCGTCCGATGCATAGGCGGGGTAGACATAGGCCGCCACGTCGTATTGCTTCGGGGCTTTGCCTTGCTGTTGCGCAGCTGCGCGGCCCGCCCCGCAGGCAAGGCAGAATGCCGCGGCTGTTATGCTGTATTTTATCAGGGTTTTCACCGTACGGGCGAACTTGTTTGCAGGTGGTTAAATTCCTTTTCCGTGGCACTGCTTGTATTTCTTGCCGCTTCCGCAGGGGCACGGGTCGTTGCGGCCGACCTTCTTCTCGACATGCAGGGGCATCGGTTTCTGTTTGTCCTGCTGCCCGGCCTGAGCCGCAGCCTGCATGCGCGAGGCCTGCAACTTGTTGACGTCGACTTTGGCACGCTCCTGACGCTCCCGCTGTACGGCCTCGGCGTTCTGGTCGCGCACCGGGATGTAGGCTTTGTTGAGGATGGCCAGCACGTCGCGGTTGACCTTGACGATCATCTTTGAGAACAGCCCGAACGATTCGAACTTGTAGATCAGCAGCGGGTCTTTCTGCTCGTAGGTGGCATTCTGCACGCTCTGGCGCAGGTCGTCCATCTCGCGCAGGTGCTCGCGCCATGCGTCGTCGATCGAGGTGAACATCACCACCTTCGAGAATACCCTGAAGATCTCCGCCCCGTCCGAATTCTTGCATTTCAGCAGGTTTACCGGGACGTTGTAACCCAGGTGGCCGTCGGTGATCGGGAAATAGATGTTCGAATCCAACTGCTCTTTCCGATCCTCGTAGATGCGCTCCATCACGGGGCGTACCGTGTCGGCCACGGATTTCGCGCGGCGTGCATAGGCATCCTTGAGGTCTTTTACGATCAGTTCGGCCAGCTCGGCAGGTTTTGCGGAGCCGTAGGTCGCCTCGTCGAACGAGGGCTCGATGGCGACTTCGCGGATCAGCTCGAACCGGAAATCCTCGAATTCGATGCCGCGGTTGACCTCCACGAAGTTGTCCGCGTAGTCGTACATGATGTTGTTCAGGTCGATTTCGATGCGCTCGCCGTAGAGTGCGTGGCGGCGGCGCGTGTAGATCACCTCGCGCTGCGAGTTCATCACGTCGTCGTATTCCAGCAGACGCTTGCGGATGCCGAAGTTGTTCTCCTCGACCTTCTTCTGGGCGCGCTCGATGGCCCGCGTCATCATGCCGGCCTGAATCACCTCGCCCTCTTTGAGGCCCATGCGGTCCATCATCGAGGCGATGCGGCCCGAGCCGAACAGGCGCATCAGGTCGTCTTCGAGCGAGACGAAGAACTGCGACGAACCCGGGTCGCCCTGTCGGCCGGCGCGGCCGCGCAGCTGGCGGTCGACGCGACGGCTTTCGTGGCGCTCGGTGCCGATAATCGCAAGACCGCCGGCCGCCTTCACTTCGGGCGACAGCTTGATGTCGGTACCGCGGCCCGCCATGTTGGTGGCGATGGTCACCTGTCCCGAGCGGCCGGCCTCGGCCACGACCTGCGCCTCCAGCTGGTGCTGCTTGGCATTCAGGACGTTATGCTTGATGCCGCGGAGCTTGAGCATACGGCTCAGCAACTCCGAAATCTCGACCGACGTCGTACCGACCAGTACCGGACGGCCCGCCTCGACCAGCTTCACGATCTCCTCGATCACGGCGTTGTATTTCTCACGCTTGGTCTTGTAAATCAAATCCTGGCGGTCGTCGCGGATCACCGGGCGGTTCGTCGGGATCACCACGACGTCGAGCTTGTAGATGCTCCAGAACTCCGAAGCCTCGGTTTCGGCCGTACCGGTCATACCGGCCAGCTTGTGGTACATGCGGAAATAGTTCTGCAAGGTGATCGTGGCGAAGGTCTGCGTCGCCGCTTCGACCTTCACGCGCTCCTTGGCCTCGATGGCCTGGTGCAGGCCGTCCGAATAGCGGCGGCCGTCGAGAATACGGCCCGTCTGCTCGTCGACGATCTTCACCTTGTTGTCCATCACGACGTATTCGATGTCCTTCTCGAACATGGCGTAGGCTTTGAGCAGCTGGTGGATCGTGTGCACGCGCTCCGACTTGATCGAATAGTCGTTGACCACCTGGTCGCGCTTCTGCGCACGCTCCTCGTCCGAGAGGTTGCTCTTCTCCAGCTCGGCCACTTCGGCGCCGATGTCGGGCATCACGAAGAATCCGTCCTCATTGAAGTATTTCGACAGCACCTCGTGTCCCTTGTCGGTCAGTTCCACCGAGTTGAGTTTCTCGTCGATGACGAAGAACAGGTCGTCGGTGATTTCGGGCATACGGCGGTTGTTGTCCTGCATGTAGGTGTTCTCGGTCTTCTGCATCAGTGCCTTGACGCCCGTTTCCGAGAGGTATTTGATCAGCGGCTTGTACTTGGGCAGGCCCTTGTGGGCACGGTAGAGCTTCACGCCGCCCTCGTCGTTCTTGCCCTCCGAGATAAGCCGGCGTGCCTCGGCCAGCAGGCCCGTCACGAGGTTTTTCTGCAGGTTGTAGAGATGGTCGATGGCCGGGCGGTACTGCTCGAAGAGCTGGTCGTCGCCTTTGGGCACGGGACCGGAGATGATAAGCGGCGTACGGGCGTCGTCGATCAGCACCGAGTCGACCTCGTCGACGATGGCGAAGTGGTGCTTGCGCTGCACCAGATCGGCCGGCGACGAGGCCATGTTGTCGCGCAGATAGTCGAAGCCGTATTCGTTGTTCGTGCCGAAGGTGATGTCGGCCATGTAGGCTTGCCGCCGGGCGGCGGAATTGGGCTGCGTATCGTCGATGCAGGCCACCGACAGTCCGTGGAATTCGTACATCGGGCCCATCCATTCGGAGTCGCGCTTGGCCAGGTAGTTGTTGACCGTCACCATGTGCACGCCCTTGCTTGCCAGTGCGTTGAGGAATACGGGGAGCGTCGCTACGAGGGTCTTTCCTTCGCCCGTCGCCATCTCGGCGATCTTGCCTTTGTGGAGCACCACGCCGCCGAACAGCTGTACGTCGTAATGGATCATGTCCCATTTCACGTCGTTGCCGCCCGCCATCCAGTGGTTGGCGTAGATGGCCTTATCGCCCTCGATACGGACGAAATCCTTCTCGGCGGCCAGATCCCGGTCGAAATCGTTGGCCGTGACGACCACCTCGTCGTTCTGCGCGAAGCGGCGTGCCGTATCCTTCATGATGGCGAAGGCTTCGGGCAGTATCTCGTCGAGTTTCTCCTCGATCTTCTCGTCGATGCGTTTGGTCGTCTCGTCGATCTGCTTCGAGATACGCTCCTTCTCCTCCAGCGAGGTTTCGGGCAGTTCAAGCTTGGCCTTCAGTTCCACGATGTCGGCCTCGTCCCGGGCGATGAAATCGGCGATCTGTTTCTTCAGCGCTTCGCTCCTGTCACGCAGTTCGTCGTTCGAAAGGGCTTCTATCGAAGGGTACACCGCTTTGATCTTCTGGAGGTAAGGCTCGATCTGCTTGCGGTCTTTGTCGGCTTTCGAGCCGAAGAAAAGTTTGATTAAACTTGCAACTATTTCCATATGTGATTTCAGTTATTTCGGGGTTGTGTACGTAAATCTTACAAAAGTAATGATTTCTTTCAAAACCGCAAAATATTGCGGCGGGGACATCACTCCCCGCCGCAATATTTTTTCATCTGCGGAACTGCCGTCCCGGCAATAGTTTGCAGTTATTTTTGGCGCTTGTGCAGCTTGTAGTAGAGGACGTACAGGCCCGGCAGGCGGTTTATCAGGAAATGCCGGAAGTCCCGGCGGCGGAATTGGAGCGGCATGATGCCTTGCCGGCGGGCTTCCCGGAGCATTTCGCGGGCGTTGCCGAGTTGCCTCACCACGGTCTGTTTGCATGCCAGGCTTAGGGTCTTGCCCACATGCAGGTGCATCAGGCGGGCGCCTGAGGGGTCTTCCGCCCCGATGCGGGAGGCGAAACAGGTCAGGCTTTTCATGGCGCGTACGAGGTCTAAGCGACTTTGCGGCTTGTAATTGCCCATGAACGAATCGCTGCGTTGCAGGTAGTTGTAAACCCGGACGGGGAGGTATTGGATCCGCCGTGCGTAATACAACGCGCGGGGTGTGAACTCTTCGTCCTCGTGCCAGATCGGAGCCATCCGCAGCGAGTTGGCGTCGAGCATCTCCTGCGAGTAGAGGTAGGCGTATACCATCGGCAGGAACCGGTCGCGTTGCAGGAAATCGACTCCGCGCTGCACGTCGGAGCCGTTTCCTGCGGAAATCCCGTCGCTCCAGAGTGGGACGTCGTTGCCGTTTTCGTCGATTCCAGCTATTTCGAAGCACAGCATGTCGAGCCCTCCGCACTCCATGGTTTCCACCAGGTGCCCGAGGACATTCGGTTCGAGGTAATCGTCTGCGTCGAGATACATGACGTACCTGCCCGCGGCGCGGTCGGTGCCGTAGTTGCGCGTGCGGCTCAGCCCCTCGTTGGGTTTGGTATATACATGTACGTTGGGGTGCCCCTGCGCCGCCTTTTCGGCGGCTGCGAGCGACCCGTCCGTCGACCCGTCGTCGATGACCAGAATTTCGTACTCCTCGGGAGATAAATCCTGCGCAAGGGCCGAGGCAATACATTTCCCGATCAGTTTTTCGAGGTTGTACAACGGGATTATGATGCTGACTTTTTTCATATCACCGGAGTTCGAGCCACAGCAGGCGTTTCCTGATTTTTACGGTCCACGAGGGATAGAAACATTTGCAGGCGAGCTTGTAACGGTAAACCAGCCGTTTGCGCAGCAGTTTCGGATCGTAGGCCCTGCGTTCGGAGTTTGCGCGGTAGAGTCGTTTGAGCAGGCCGCGGTAGGTCGTAAGTTCGTCGCGCCGCAGTGTCCCGACCCGGAGGTTCATCTGCGTGTATATCCGCGATTCCTCGTCGGTGAGCGTCATGCCGAGGGTTGTGCGCAGCAGATCCCGCTGGATAGCTTGCGCGCTGAGGGTTTGCCGGTCTAACTGGCTGGTCGAAAGTTGGTTTTCCCACCTGCGGTAGAACGAGAGGTGTTCCGGGATGTTGGCCATGCGCATGTGCCCGGAAAGTTCCGCCCAGAACAGGTAGTCTTCCGCCATGGTCGCCCGGAACCGGACGCCCGAGCGCAGGAAGGCCCCGCGGCGCATCATGACCCCCGACATTGCGAACGGGCAGCCGAAAAGCATCTGGATCCGGATTCCTTCGTGCGTGATGGGATCCTGTATCTTCTGTTCCCGGGCATCGTCCGGCCCGAACATCGTATAGTAACTGCCGCACAGGTCGATCTGCGGGTGCTGTCCGAAGAATGCTGTCTGGCGGGCGAAACGTTCCGGCGAACAGCGGTCGTCGGCATCCATGAACGTAATGAAACTCCCGCGCGCTGTCTCCAGTCCCCGGTTGCGGGTATAGGCGGCGCCGTGGTTCGCGTCGTTGCGCATCAGGACGATCCGTGCGTCTTGCGCGGCATAACGGCTTGCGATGTCGTACGAGGAGTCCGTCGAGGCGTCGTCGATAACGATCAGCTCGAAATCCCCGACGGTTTGTCCGAGGATGTTGCAGATGCTTTCGCCGACGAATCGCTCTGCGTTGTAGAGTGGCATGATGACGCTTATGAGGGGGGATTGCTTTTCCATCGTTGCCTGTTATTCGGTTGAACTTATGCTTTGCAGGATGCGCCGTCCGACGGGGCATTCCGTACAGCGTTTTGCAGGACAGTATTCCGTGGCGAGTTGCAGCAGCGCCTGCGATTCGAACGCGTTGCGGATCATAACGCCCGTGTTGCGCCAGTTGCGCATGTAACGGTTGTCCTCGGCTGGCAGGCGTTCGAGCAGCGTGAGGGCGCTGTCGCGCAGCGTTTCGCGCCCGGTGACGCTGCCGTAGGCGAATTGCAGGACGGAAACGAGGTTGATGCCGATGATATTGGCCTTGAACGCGCCCAGCCGCTTGGGGTGTTCGTCGCTTGCGATCCCCGGAATGTGGTGCGTGCGCCAGTAGTCCGACGCTTCGATGCAGAACAGCCGCCGGATGTCCTCTTCCGTGCGGCATGACATGGCGCGTTCCATTACGAATTCGTCCTGTATGAAGAACTCGGCCGCCTGTGCCAGACGCAGTACGGGATGGTTGGCGGGGCGTATCTCGTCCAGTTCCCAGACCCCGGCATCCAGCGGTTCGATGTCGTATTTGGCCGCCAGGTATTCGAAGTCGCGCGCCAGGTCGAGCGTGTACGCGTCGTGCGGATAGAGCGTCAGCAGCCCCGAAGCCCCGAAGAACATGGCTTCGACGGCCCGCGGCGCCAGCCGTTCGCGCAGGACGACCTTGTAGGGGACGCGGCGTGCCAGCGAGAGGTACGCTTCCTGGTTCCGGCGGTCGCCCAGCGTGCGGAAGTAGAGCAGGTAGAAGGTCTGGTTCCAGTTCTCGGAAGCCTCTTCCCGCAGGGCGTCGACCATGCGCATCTTGCGTTCCAGCCGACTGAAGAGCAGTGCCGTGCATATTTCGCTGCGCTGCAGGGAGCCCAGCCCGGCGAGGTACCCGCCGCAGGCGTACGTCCCGGCCCCGGCCTGCAGCCGGTTCAGCATCCGATGCTCCTGTTCCGCGCCCATGTCAGAACATGTTGAGTTCGAGCAGCGCCTCCTCCGACATCATGCTCTTGTCCCATACGGGGTCGAACGTGAGGATGACGTTCACCGCCTTTACGCCGTCGACCTTGGCAACCTGCTGGTTGACATCCTCCACGAGCATGTCGGCCATCGGGCAGTTGGGCGCCGTGAGCGTCATGCGGATGTTGGCTGCGCCGTCGGGCGTGTAGTCGATTTCGTAGATCAGTCCCAGGTCGTAGATGTTGACCGGGATTTCGGGATCGTATATGTTCTTGAGCGTAAGGACGATGTCCTTCTCTATCTTCAGTATGTCTTCGGGTGTCATGGCTGTCTGTTATTTTTCGCTTTTGCTTGCGAACGCGAGCGCATAGAGCCGCATCTGTTTGACCATCGACAACAGGCCGTTCGAGCGCGTGGGCGAGAGGTTGGCGCTCAGGCCGATGGCGTCGATGAAATAGAGGTCGGTGTCGAGGATCTCCTGCGGCGTGCGCCCGTTCAGCACGCGTATCAATAACGCGATGATGCCCTTGGTTATTATGGCGTCACTGTCGGCGGCATAGTAGACCTTGCCGTCCTCCAGGCGTGCGTCTACCCACACGCGCGACTGGCAGCCGTCGATCAGGTATTGTTCCGTGCGGTGCTCGGCTGCGATGGCCGGGAGCGAGTCGCTCAGGCCGATGAGGTAGTCGTATTTGTCGAGCCAGTCGTCGAAGACCGAGAACTCGCCGATGATTTCGTCCTGTATCTTATCCATATCTTTTGCTTTAAATCCTTACAAATCTATTATTTCCGGCAGTACTTCGCCTTCCGATGCCGCAGGCTCGGTGATCTCCAGCATACGTGCCACGGTCGGAGCCACGGCTGTCATGTCCATGCGGCGCTTTATGCGCTGCGGCCCGACGCCGACGCCGTAGAATACCAGCGGAACCTGTGTGTCGTAGCCGTACATCGACCCCGACGACGACCAGCAGCGCTCCTGCTCCTCGATCCAGCCGGGCATCAGGTTCAGGATGACGTCGCCCGAACGGCGGGGATAGAAGCTGTTCTGCATCTTGCGGGCGTAGCCGCTGCCGAAGTAGCTCGTCCGCATGGCCGTCGCCGACAGGGCGTGCGACACGCCGCGGAACTGCATGGCGAAGGTCGCCACCTCGTTCTGCACCTCGGCCAGGTCGAGTCCCCGCTCGTAGATCAGGTTGTGGTTCAGGTAGACGCATTTGTCCTCGTACTCCAGCACCCAGTCGCCCATGCCGTAGCGGACGTTGAGGAAGCCGTTGACGATCACCTCGAACTGGCGGGTGTTGAACCGGTCGCTCTCTTCGTGCCCCGTGTCGAAAGAAGGGCTGGTGCCGTGGTCGGAGGTGAAGACGACGAGCACCTCGCCGTTTCTGACCTGGGCGAAGACGAAGGTCAGGAAATCGGCCAGGTCGCGATCCAGGCGGTAGTACATGTCCTCGACCTCGACCGACTCGGGGCCGTAGGCCTCGCTGATGCGGCGCGGCGTGTCGAGGCAGATGTTCAGCAGGTCGGGCGTCGCGTCGTCGCCGAGTTTGAACTGGGCGATGGCCTGCTTGGCGAAGCCCAGCACGGCGGTGTTGCCCGCCGGGGTGTAGAGCATTTTGTCGTAGTCCGACGTGAGTTTCAGGCGCCCTTCCCCCGGCTCGTCCTTGTCTTTCCTGCTTTTGCCTGTGAGAACGATGTCCCAGTTGCGGGTGTTGAGGTAGCGTCCCTTTTCGTAGAGCGTGCGCCACTCGGGGGTGATGTATGAGAGGTTGTAGCGTTCGCGGTTGCTGCGGGCTACCCATTCGGGTACTTCGGGGGCGTAATAGGGCGACGTTTCCCAGCCGCAGCGCGCCGAATCGAGCCAGAAGGCCTCGCCGCCGTGCCCGGCCATGATGACCGCCGACATCGCCTCGGTGGCAACCGAGACGGCTTTGGCTCCGGGCTCGTGTTGCAGGAGCGCCTCGGCGAGCGTCGGGGCTATCAGGTTGTAGGGCCCCGGGCCCTTGCGCCCGGCGATCAGTTCCACGGCGTCGTTTTCGACGTAGTCGCGCCAGCGGGCGCCGATTACGCCGTGCGTCGAAGGCATGGCGCCCGTGGTGAGCGTGGCGAGCGATACGGGCGTCGTGGTCTGCTGGTAGTCGTAGCGGCTGTCGGCGAAGACCGTGCCGCCGTCGATCAGGCGCCGGAGCCCGCCTTCGCCGTAGTTGCCGGCATACCGGCCGAGGTCTTCGGCGCGCATCGAGCCTACGACGATATTGACGACCAGCCGGGGCCGTGCCGCCGCGGCTTCGAATGCCGCCAGGGCGGCTATGGCGAGTAAAATGATCCTGTGCTTCATTGCGTGTGTGTGATTGGCCGCAAATTTACGAATTTATTTCGATACATCTGCGGAAATATTCCTCCTCGGCCTGAAAATCGACCTGCGGCAGTGCCGCGATCTCGCCTATCCTGCGGCGGCAGAACTCCCGGTAGGCCTCGCTGCGGGGGTTGCGGGGACGGTGCGCCGCCGCGACGACGATGTGCCGCACGTCGGGGAGCAGGCGTCGTGCCTCGTCCGAGAGCACTGCGGGGATGAATTTTTCCCAGACGTATTGTATGGCCTGCGCCGAGGGGTGCACCAGGTCGTCGGCGTAGAAACGGTAGTCGCGCAGGTCGTCGTTGAGCACTTCGTAGGCCGGGAAGTAGTGGACGGCGGCGTGCGCCGCGGCCAGCTCTTCGGCTGCCAGGCGGAGCGCGGCCTTGCTCACGGCGTTGCCCTCCAGCCCGTCGCCGAGGTGCCGCACGGGGCTGACTGTGAGGATGACCTCTTTCCCTGCGAGCGGCCCTGCGAGCAGGGCTGAAAATGCCCCGGTGATCTCCGCGACGCCCAGCCTGCGCCGTACGAATTCGGTCGCGGGCTGCCGGTGGCAGTTGGCCACCACCTGCCCGTTGTGTTCGTAGACCCATGCCGTGCCCAGGGTCAGCAATACCCGGTCGGCACGGCGCAGGGCTTCGGCGCCTGCCTTGCGGGCGGCGTTCATCGCAGCCAGCGCCTCGTCGGGCGACGCGGCCGAGAGAGAGCCGTGGAACCCGTAGTGGAACCACAGTTCGCCGTCGAAGTCCAGCTCGGAATGCTGTACGGGCGCCTCGTCCGCATAGCTGCGCAGCGCGGCGGCGATGGAGAGCGGGTTGAACAGGATGCCCGTGGGGTTTGTGACGATGCGGAACCGGGCTTCGGCGAGCCGTCCCGCGATGTGTTCGGCGAAGCAGGAACCGAGGGCCAGGATGCGGTTCCCGTATCCGATTTTCACCCCGAGGGGCGCAATGTCGATTTCGGTGCGGAATTTCATAGGGCAAAAGTACAAATTTTATATCTTTGCCGTATGATCTTACGGGCAAACTGCAAAATAAATCTGGGGCTGGATATCCTGCGCCGCCGTGAGGACGGTTACCACGAGTTGTCGACCGTGATGTTCCCCGTGCGGGGACTGTACGACGTGGTCGGGGTGACGCGCACAGCCGTGCCCGGCGTGCGGTTCCTCTCCGAAGGGCTGGCGGTGGATTGCGCCCCCGGGGAGAACATCTGCGTCAAGGCATTCCAGCTGATGCGGGAGCGCTACGGCGTGGACGGCGTGGAGATACGCCTCGACAAACGGGTGCCTTTCGGTGCCGGGCTCGGGGGCGGTTCGTCCGACGGCACCGCCGTACTGCTGGCGCTCGACGGGCTTTTCGGCCTGCGGCTTGCCGAGGCGGAGTTGGTCGCCCTTGCCGCCGAGCTGGGTAGCGACACGGCTTTTTTCGTGCGCAATACCCCGCAGCTTTGCACCGGGAGGGGCGAGATCATGGAGCCTTACCCGCTCTGCCTGGCGGGAATGACGCTCGTTGTCGTGAAACCCGACGTGGGCGTTTCGACGCGCGAGGCTTACGCAGGGGTACGTCCGCATGTGCCCGAAGTGCCCCTCGCGGAGCGCTTGCGGCGGCCTGTGGTGGAGTGGCAGGGTTTGGTGACCAACGATTTCGAACCGCATATCTTCGCGGCGCATCCTGCCATCCGCGAAGCCCGTGACAGCCTGCTTGCGGCCGGAGCGGTCTATGCCTCGATGTCGGGCAGCGGCTCGGCCGTGTTCGGGCTTTTCGACGATGCGCAAAAAGCAGGGAACCTGCGGCTGCAGACCCCCTTTGTCTATACGTTGTAGTGTGGGTCAATTGCTCCGCGATCCCTGTTCTTCCGCCCTTGCCGCATCTCGGTTTTCCCTTATCCCGGGTTGTATGCCCGTCTGAACTTGCGCGCGTTTAGCAATTCGCCGCTTTCCCGGGCTACCGCTTTGCCGCATCGCCGCTTCGGGGTGCTCCCCACAACTTACTTTCCAGGCAAGGTCTTCCCGCCGCCCTGACGACCTGCGGTGTTTCCCGCAGGGGGATTGTCCCCTGCTGCTGCGGTTTTTTCCGTTTCCGGTCTGTTTTCCGGGACATCTTTTTGTGGTTCATCTCTTGTGCCTGCGGTGTCCTCCCCGTCCTTTCCGGAGCTTTTATCCGCTTCGTCCTCATGGAGGAGTCCGTCCAAGAATCCGTTCAGGATGTCGTTCAGCGCGCCTTCTCCCTGCTGCGACCCTTCGACCTGTTCTGTCCTGGCGTCCCTGTTGCGGATATTGAGCTCCTCCTTGAATTTTTCGGGGGCGACCAGATAATAGATGCCCAGTGACAGCGTCAACAAGCCCAGGGCTGCGAAAAATGCATAGACATATTGCAGTCCGTTCGCCAGCAGCGTGCGCAGGACGGCGCCTTTCTTCTTCAGCCCGAACAGTTTCCGGAATACGAATCCCGTATAGATGAAAACGGGCAGCATCTGCATGTAGAAGGAACTGTACCACGGGATGAACAGTTCGGCGGGCAGCGCGAGGATCATCAGCGTGATTTCGAACACCGACAGGAAGATGCCGATGTAGAGGTATTCCACATATTTGAGGTCGGAGCGCCTGCGGAACACGGTTTTCATCGCCAGTGCATAGAACGGCAGCATCAGCAGCATGTTGGCCGCGGGGTGCAGCGTGGCGTAGTCGTAGTAGGAGCAGATAAGCCACCGGAACAGGGGGGAGTCGGCCCGGGCCGTAGGGGTGAACTCCTTGCTCACGAGGGCGAACACGACGGCGTAGAAGGTCGAGAGCATGAGCAGGATCGCCACCGGGTTGAAATATTTGCGGCGGTGCCCCAGGATGAACTCCGAGACCGAAACGTAGGGGTGTATCAGGATCGCCAGCCATGTCATCACGGCGCCCTTGCGCATGTTGATGCCCCGCAGGCCGTACGCTTCGTCGCCGATGAAGGTCGAAGAGACGCTGTCCACCAGCGACGCCCAGGTCAGCCGGTCGGTCGTCGTGCGTTGTCCGCATGCCGGACAGTAGTTGTGGTCGATTTCGTGGCCGCAGTTGCGGCAGAGTTGGTGTTTGGGCATATTCGTTTTGTTATGCAGCTTCCCGGGACACAGTTCCCGGGGAGCGTGCCTTGCCGTAGCGCAGTCCGCACTACGGGCAAAAAGCCGCACTGGCCGTGCACCCGCATTCGGGACGAACCATTTTCTTCATCTGTCGGGGACGTGGGGTCGGTCATTGCCCGACCTGGCATGCGACGGGCGCGGAATAATCCGCGCCCGCAGGTTTTGTCCCTTATTTTGCCGCATCCCCGGCTGCGCCGCAGGGGATCGCCATCTTTTCGATGCGGTGTTCGTGGCGTCCGCCTTCGAACTGGGCTGCGAAATAGGCGTCGAGCATCGCCACGGCTTCGTCGTTGGTGATAAAACGCGCCGGGAAGACGATGATGTTGGCATTGTTGTGGCGGCGGATGAGCGACGCGATTTCGGGCTCCCAGGCCAGGCCGGCGCGGATGCCCTGATGCTTGTTGAGGGTCATCGTCATCCCTTCGCCCGAGCCGCAGAGGGCGATGCCGCGTTCGAGTTCGCCGTTTTCGATCGCCTCGGCCAGCGGATGCGCGAAGTCTGCATAGTCGACGCTGTCGGGTGAATGCGTACCGAAATCGAGCACCTCGTAACCCATGGCGTCGAGGTAACCTACCAGAAATTCTTTCATTTCATAGCCCGCATGGTCGCTGGCGATACCTATTTTAATCATCGTATTTTGGTTTTGTATCGTATTCCGTTTCTATTCTACAAATATAAGGAAAAATAACCGTCGCCGTGCTTCCGGCTCCCGAATTTGTGCTATTTTTGCCCCATGAAAATTCTTCTCGTCGTATTGGGATGCATCTCGTGCGTGCTGGGCATCGTCGGCATATTCGTCCCCCTGCTGCCTACCACGCCGTTCCTGTTGCTATCGGCGGCCTTTTGGGTGCGTTCTTCGCCCCGGCTTTACGGCTGGCTGCTCGAACACCCCTGTTTCGGCGAGTATGTACGGAACTTCCGCGAAAATCGCGCCATACCGCTCCGTGCCAAGATCATTTCCCTGACGCTCATGTGGGGGACGATGCTTTACTGCATTTTCGCGCTGCTTACCGCCTGGTGGTGGGCGCAGGCGGCCCTGCTTGCCGTCGCCATTGGCGTGACGTGGCATATCCTTTCGTTCGCCACCCTGAAAAAGGGGGTGCCGGTGCAGGAAGACCCCGAAGGGGAATAACCTCCGCCGCAAGGGGTGGCAACGTCCGGAGGCGGGGCTCCGCGGGGAGAGACCGTTTGCCTGCCATGAAAAAACGACCCGAAAGGGTCGTTTTTGTTTTCAGGACGTTTCTCCGCATTTTAATCCTCTGCAGGCAGCCTGTCCATGTCGAGCATCGAGTAGCAGACGGTGTAATAGCCCTCGGGGCTGTCCGGAGCCGGGATTACCGAAGTCCCGATGCGGAGCCGGTAGACGTATCCCGGTTCGTATTCGAACCCTTCGATGCGGAACGGCCACGGCTGCCATTCGTTCAGTCCGGACTCGGGGAACCGTACGCCCAGGAATCGCTGTCCCCGGTAATTCATCGGCTGCGGGGCGACCTCCATCGTGAAGACCGGGAAGAACTGGTCGGGGATGACCGAGGTCGCCGGGGTTTTCGAAATTTGCTCCAGCAGGGTGTAGCGGATCGAAGAGCCGTCCTGGGGCGGATCGGGCAGTTGTTCGGCTTTTATGCGGAGCCGGTATTCGTAACCCGCCTCGAAATCGAATCCCTCGATGCCCTGATATACGGCACGCCACGACGTGTCGTCGTTGGCCTTGACGAGCAGTACGGGCTGCAACGTACTCGCCCCGTGGGCGATGCCCAGTTGCGAGGCGACCGTCCATTCGCGGATTTCATATTCGTCGTCCTTATCGCAGGCCGTGCATACGCAGGCCGCCAGCAGGAGCGTCAGTATATATCTTTTCATCTCTGTCGTTTTTCCGTTCGTTTCCTTTTTATAAACGGAGAAATTGCCTGATACTGCATGCTATAGGTAAAAAAACGGATGCCGTCCCGTTTTTTTTCGGCCGGATGCCTCAGGCCAGGTATTTTTCCGCGGCGCTGATCAGGAACCCGAACAGCAGGGCGTTGAACAGCACCACCGGGATGGCTTTGCGCTCCTTGCCCGAGAAGGTGAAGAGTACGGGGAGCATCAGCATCAGCGTGACGGCCATGCCGTCCGCCCACCAGGGCAGGTAAGGCAGGTTGCTGTAAAAGACGATGACCGCCGCAAAGAAGTAGATGAAGAATGCCGACAGGCACGAACGCAACGGCAGCCGCTGGAAAATCATCGGGATGATGTCCAGTGTCCCTGCGACGGCGCCGACGGCCAGCGATAAGGTGAAATGATCCATTTTCAGGGTTCGGTTTATGCGTTATGCGGCGGCCGTTTACTTCGAAGCGCGTTTGCGGTCTACCTCGTGCAGCAGGATCTTGCGCAGGCGCATGGCGTGGGGCGTAACCTCGACGTATTCGTCCGCCTGGATGTATTCCAATGCCTCTTCGAGCGTAAAGACCTTCGGCGGGGCGATCGAGGTCTTGTCGTCCGAACCCGAAGCGCGCATGTTGGTCAGCTGTTTGGCTTTGGTGACGTTGACCGTGATGTCGTTCTGGCGCGTGTGCTCGCCGATCACCTGCCCCTCGTAGACCTGATCCATCGGGCTGATGAAGAAGCGTCCGCGATCCTGCAGCTTGTCGATCGAGTAGGCGTAGGCCGTGCCGGTCTCGCCCGAAATGATCGAGCCGTTGACGCGCATCTCGATATCGCCGACCCACGGTTCGAAGCCTTTCAGCCGGTGGGTCATGATGGCTTCGCCGGCCGTCGCCGTCAGCATGTTCGACCGCAGGCCGATGATGCCGCGCGAGGGGATGCTGAATTCCAGCCGCGTGCGGTCGCCGTTCGACGCCATGTTCGTCAGCGTGCCTTTGCGTTTGGTCGCCAGTTCGATCACCGTGCCCGAGCAGGTTTCGGGGCAGTCGACGGTCAGTTCCTCGACCGGTTCGCATTTCTTGCCGTCGATCTCCTTGACGATCACGCGGGGCTGGCCGACCTGCAACTCGTAGCCTTCGCGGCGCATGGTCTCGATCAGCACCGACAGGTGCAGCACGCCGCGGCCGAATACGTTGAAACTGTCGGCCGAAGGGCCGGGCGTCACACGCAGCGCGAGGTTCTTCTCCAGTTCGCGGTCGAGACGCTCCTTGATGTGGCGCGAGGTGACGTATTTGCCGTCCTTGCCGAAGAAGGGCGAGTTGTTGATCGTGAAGAGCATCGACATCGTGGGTTCGTCGATCTGGATGGGGCGGCAGCGGTTCGGGGTTCTCGTAGTCGCAGATCGTGTCGCCGATCTCGAAGCCTTCGATGCCCATCAGGGCGCAGATCTCGCCGCAGGGCACTTCGTCGACCTTCTTTTTGCCGAGACCTTCGAAGACCATCAGGTCCTTGATCCTGGTCTTCTGCATCGTCACGCCGTCGCGCTTGGCCAGCGTGACGTTCTGGCCGGTGCGGAGCGAGCCGCGCGTCACCTTGCCCACGGCGATACGGCCCACGTAGGACGAGTATTCGAGCGAGGTGATGAGCATCTGGGGCGTGCCTTCTACCACGGCCGGTTCGGGTATCTCGTCGATGATGGCGTCCAGCAGCGGGACGAGCGAGTCGGTCGGCTCGTTCCATTTGTGCGACATCCAGCCCTGTTTGGCCGAGCCGTAGATCGTCTTGTAGTCGAGCTGCTCCTCGGTGGCGTCGAGCGTGAACATCAGATCGAAAACCTGCTCGTTGACCACTTCGGGGCGGCAGTTGGGTTTGTCGACCTTGTTGATGACCACGATGGGTTTCTTGCCCAGCGCCAGCGCCTTCTGCAGCACGAAGCGGGTCTGGGGCATGGTGCCCTCGAAAGCGTCGACGAGCAGCAGCACGCCGTCGCACATGTTGAGCACGCGCTCGACCTCGCCGCCGAAGTCGGCGTGTCCCGGCGTGTCGATGATGTTGATCTTGTAGTCCTTATAGATGACCGAAACGTTTTTCGAGAGGATCGTGATACCGCGCTCGCGTTCCAGGTCGTTGTTGTCGAGGATCAGCTCGCCGGTTTGCTTGGCGTTGTCGCGCAGGATGTTGCCGGCGAGGATCATTTTATCGACGAGCGTGGTCTTGCCGTGGTCCACGTGTGCAATAATTGCGATATTGCGTAGTTTTTGCATGTGAATAGATTTTGTGGTGCAAAGGTAACAATTTCTCCGGAAAATGTACTAAATTTGTTGGCTTATTAAAAAAGTTTAATTATTATGGAACCCATCTTCAATGTCCGGCAGCAGAGCGAGATTTATATCGGGCCCACGTCCGACATCCTGCCGGGAGTACTGCCCGGGGGGCGCGTGGTCGTCGTGTCCGATGCCACGATAGACCGGCTCTACCATCCGATGCTGGCTCCTTACGATACGGTGCTGATCGGCCTCGGGGAGAGTATCAAGACCCTGCAAACCGTCGAATCGATCTACCGCCGCTTCATCGAACTGGGCGTCGACCGGTCGACTTTCGTGCTGGGGATCGGGGGCGGCATCGTGACCGACGTGGCGGGTTTCGCCGCCGCGACCTACATGCGCGGCCTGTCGATTTCGGGTTCGTCTCGACGACTCTGCTGGGACAGGTCGACGCCAGCGTGGGCGGCAAGAACGGCGTGAATGTCGACGGCTACAAGAATATGGCGGGGACATTCTCGCAGCCCAGGTTCGTGATCTGCGACCCCGAAATGCTGCGCACGCTCTCCGACCGGGAGTTCCGCGCCGGGCTGGCCGAAGTCGTCAAGGCGGCCATCATCGCCGATGCCGACCTCTTCGCGCGGATCGAAGCCACGACTTTCGACGACCTGCGTTCCGATACCGACCTGCTTACGGATGCCGTCTCGGCGTCGATCCGCGTGAAGGCCGACATTGTCGAACGCGACGAGCGCGAGTCGGGCGACCGCCGCAAGCTCAACCTCGGGCATACGCTGGCGCACGCCATCGAGAAGTGTACCAACCGCCTGAACCACGGCGAGGCCGTGGCGGTGGGCACGGCGCTGATCGCCGATGCCTCGGTGAAGCTCGGCGTACTGACGGCGGAAGACCGCGACCGGATCGCCGGGGTGCTGAAAAAACTGGGGTTCGACCTCACGCCGCCCGTCGATGTGAAGCGGCTGCTCAAAGAGGTGGGCAAGGACAAGAAGAATGAGGACGGCATGCTGCGTATCGTGGTGCCTATAGGCATCGGCGATTGCGACGTGCGCCGGATGTCGCACGACGAGTTTGCGGCGCTGTTTGCGTGACCCGGCTGGTACAGGCATCATCGTGCAATAAAAAGGCCCGGCTTTCGGCCGGGCCTTTTATTGCACGATACCCTTCCGGGACTATATCTCGGTCAGCGTCCGGAGTTTTTCCGTGTAGGCGTCCCAATCGGCGATGGGCTGCCGTGCGACGCCCGATTCGATCGCGGCGCGTGCCACGGCGGGCGCTACGGTACATAGCAACCGCGGGTCGAACGGCTTGGGAATCAGGTAGTCGCGGCCGAATTCGAGTTTTTCGAGCGCATAGGCCCGCAGTACCATTGTCGGCACCGGTTCCTGGGCCAGCCCGGCGAGCGCATGTGCCGCGGCGAGTTTCATCGCTTCGTTGATCTTCGTGGCCCGGACATCGAGCGCCCCGCGGAAAATGTAGGGGAAGCCCAGCACGTTGTTTACCTGATTGGGGTAGTCCGAGCGGCCCGTCGCGAAGATGATGTCGGGACGCGAAACGACGGCTTTGTCGTAGGCGATCTCCGGATCGGGATTGGCCAGCGCCATGACGATCGGATTGGTCGCCATCGTGCGCAGCATTTCGGGCGTCAGCACGTCGGCCGTCGAAACCCCGAGGAAGAGGTCGGCGCCGTGCAGCGCCTCGGCCAGCGTGGTGATGCGGCGCGTGGTGGCGAATTCACGTTTGATTTCGTTGATATCCGTACGGTAAGTCGTGACCACGCCGCGGCTGTCGCAGAAGACCATGTTCTCACGGCGGACGCCTACGGCGATGAACAGCCGTGCGCAGGCGATGGCCGCGGCCCCGGCGCCGTTGACCACCACGCGGAGTTTGTCGAGCGCCTTGCCGGCGATTTTCGCCGCATTGAGCAGCGCGGCGGTCGAGATGACGGCCGTGCCGTGCTGGTCGTCGTGCATCACGGGAATATCCAGTTCTTCGCTCAGCCTCCGGTCGATTTCGAAGCATTCCGGGGCTTTGATGTCTTCGAGGTTGATGCCGCCGAAGGTCGGGGCGATGGCCTTGACCGTGCGGATGAACGCTTCGGGGTCGGTCTCGTCGACTTCGATGTCGAAGGCGTCGATGTCGGCGTAAGTTTTGAAGAGCATGCTTTTACCTTCCATGACGGGCTTGCCTGCCAGAGCTCCGATATTGCCCAGTCCCAGGACGGCCGTGCCGTTCGAAATGACTGCTACCAGATTGCCTTTGTTCGTGTAACGGTAAACCTCTTCGGGGTTAGCTTCGATTTCGCGGCACGGAGCTGCGACGCCGGGCGAATAGGCCAGCGACAGGTCGTGCTGCGTGTGATAGGGCTTCGTCGGTACGACCGCGATTTTCCCTGGGCGGCCTTCGCTGTGATAGCGCAGAGCCTCCTGATCCATTTTACCTTTTCTCATTATCCTAACTGTTTTGCTTGTGTCTGCGAGACACAACGTGAAAAAACCTGCAATTATTGCGCCCTTCCGTCCCGGAACGGGCATCGTACGGGGCGGAGTTAAAAATAAACCCGCAGCCCTCCCCCGAACTGGAAGCGGAAGATGCCGAACAGGCTCAGTTCGGCGCCGTCGTCCACGTCCGGCGAGTCGACGATCAGCCATTGCCCGCTGATCCCCGCGCCCAGGCCGATGTGGCGTCCCAGCATGAACTCCACCGAGGCCGATTCATGGATGCCTACGCCGCCCCTGCTGCCCGATGTATCGCCGTAGCTGCGGATGTAGCGGCCGTAGCCGATGCCCGCGCTTTCCCGGAAGAGCCATCTGCGCCCTGCCCGCTGCCGGGCGACGAACTCCGGCGCGATGTAGTGGATGCGGCTCGTGCGCCGGATCCCGTTGCGTTCGGCCGCGAGGAATCCGCCCGAGTAGACGATTCCGGCGCCGAAGCCCCGGCGCGACGTCCAGTTGTACCCGGCACTGATGTCGTAGCCTTCGTTCAGCGAGCCGGAGGAGCTTTCGGCCAGGTAAAGCGTCGAGATGACAGCCGTATACGCCGCGTTGGCAAAGAACGTGTGCTGCGAGCGGTTGCGCGGGGCCAGGTGCTGCGCCCGGAGGGACTGCGCTCTGCCCCGCTGCGCGACCTGCTTCCCGGCCGATGGTGCCGTTTCCCCGGGTACGGCGGCGAACGGGCCGCCCAATGCAGCGCAAGGCGCTTCCTGTACCGCGGGTTCCGCCCCGGGCGTCTCCGCCCTGAGTTGCGTGGCTCTGCCAGAAGCCAGTAACAGTGATGCGGTGCAACAGCACGTGAGCAGGTATGGACGAATGCGGGTCATATTTTAAAAATGTCTGGTTCGGAATCGGGGAGTGCGGCGGTGACGGCTGCCGGCCGGTTCGGGCGGATGCCTCAAAACAGCAGGGTTTCGGGTTTGCCGGGGGGGGTGACCCCCAAGTGCCGGTAGGCCAGTTCGGTGGCTTCACGCCCCCGGGGCGTGCGTTTGAGGAACCCTTCCTTGATGAGGAACGGTTCGTAGACCTCCTCGATTGTGCCGGCGTCTTCGCCGACGGCCGTGGCGATGGTATTCAGCCCGACGGGGCCCCCGCCGAACTTTTCGATGATGGTGCCGAGTATCTTGTTGTCCATCTGGTCGAGGCCGCGCGAGTCGATGTTGAGCGCCGAAAGCCCGATTCTGGTGATTCCCAGATCGATGTGCCCTTCGCCCTTGACCATTGCGAAGTCGCGCACGCGGCGCAGCAGGGCGTTGGCGATGCGGGGCGTGCCGCGCGAGCGCAGGGCCACCTCGTGCGCCGCATCGTCGTCGATCGAGACGTCGAGGATGCGTGCCGAACGCCTGACGATGCCGGCCAGTACCGGGGCGTCGTAATATTCCAGATGGCACTGGATGCCAAAGCGTGCGCGCAGGGGCGATGTGAGCAGCCCGCTGCGGGTCGTGGCGCCGATCAGCGTGAAAGGCGCCAGCTCGATCTGGATCGAACGTGCGGAAGGACCCTTGTCCAGTACGATGTCGATCTTGTAGTCTTCCATCGCGGAGTAAAGGTACTCCTCGACGAGAGGACTTAAACGGTGTATTTCGTCGATGAAAAGTACGTCGCCGGGGTTGAGGTTGGTCAGAAGTCCCGCCAGGTCGCCCGGTTTGTCGAGCACGGGACCCGATGTGACGCGCAGCTGCGCGTGCATTTCGTTGGCGATGATGTTGGCAAGGGTCGTCTTGCCCAGTCCCGGGAGGGCCGTGCAGCAGTACGTGGTCGAGCGAATCGCCGCGCATGAGCGCCGCCTTGATGAAAATATGGAGGTTGTCGACGATCTTGTCCTGCCCGGAGAAGGTTTCCAACTCCTGCGGACGTATCTTGTTTTCGAATTCGAGATCGCTCTCTGTGTTGCGTACGATTGACATGTTGCAAAGATAACGATTTTGTGCTACTTTGCCGCGGCGGGGCGAAAAAAAATCCGGCCCGCAGGATATGCGGGCCGGGGTCGCTGCCGGAAGCTCCGGCTATTGCTCACGCGGCAGCCCGATCTTTATGTATTTCACCCCGTTCATGCGGGTGTTCACACGCAGGATGATACCTTTCTTGCCTTCGAGATCCTCCTTGAAGGAATCCAGCTTGAACGAGACATAACGGTCGTAGTTGTATCCGCCTTCGTCGCCGTGGGCGTCGCGGCGCAGTTCGAGGTTCAGGTACCCCTCTTCCGTGTATTCAGGAGCGATCTCCGTCACGTTGTTGCGTACCAGCAGGAAGGTGTGTTTCGTGAGGTCACAGGCATTGAACCCGACCCAGACATTGAGGTAATTGCTGTTGAGGAATGCCTCCTTGAAGCTGGTTTTGTCGTCTTCCAGCGCGTCGAGTTCCTCTTGGGTGGTCACGACTTTCGTGCCGCCCGAGTAGATGTCCTGTATGTAATAGAGCGCCATGTTGTAATCGTATCCTTCCACTTTGTTATTCAGCAGGTTGAAATATATGACGACGCGCTGGTCTTCCTCGGCCTTATAGCTGCCTATGCGGCTTTTGTCGCCCGGGTACACCGTCTTGCCATCGTCGAGAACGACATAGAAATCGTTATTTTCGAGCGGCTTTACCGAAGCGAAAGCCGAAAGCCTGGGGTAGTCCCCGTCCGAATCGTTGCAGGAGGTGAAAATGGCCGCAGCCATGGTCACGAGAAGAAATAATCCGAATCTTTTCATATTTATAATTATTTTTGCGTTATCTTCACTAATTAAATGCAGGGCGGGGCGGAATACTGCATGGGCATAAAAATTTTCGGGTGCCGTGCAGTCTTTTGATGGCTACACCGTTTATAAGATGAACGCAAATATGGGAATGGAGGAGCAGATACTGGCCGAGGGGTGCAGAAAAGGGGATAATGCGGCCCGTCGTGAGCTGTATGACCGCTATGCAGGCCGTCTGCTGGCCGTCTGCCTCCGTTATTCGGGCGACCGTTCTACCGCCGAAGACCTGATGCACGATGCGTTCCTGAAGATTTACGGTGCTTTCGACCGTTTTTCCTACCGCGGCCCCGGTTCCCTGCGTGCCTGGATGGAACGGATCACGGTGAACGTGGCGCTCGAATGGCTCCGCAGCCGGAACAAACTGAGCATGACGGTGCTCGACGACGGAAGGCAGTTGCCCGACATCCCGGAGCCCGACCCGTCGGAAGTGGCGCGTATTCCGCGCGACGTGCTGATGGGGTTCGTCAGCGAATTGCCTGACGGTTACCGTACGGTGTTCAACCTCTACTGCATCGAAGGCTATTCGCACCGCGACATCGCGCAGATGCTGGGGATCAACGAAAAAAGTTCCTCGTCGCAGTTATTCCGCGCGCGGGCACTGCTGGCCCGCAGAATAGGGGCCTATATGGAGACACATTAAATTATGAAACAAAATAAAGACTGGACAGACGTAATGCGGAGTGCGCTCCGGGGCACCGAGGTGATACCCCCGGCCGACGGTTGGGCGCGGCTGGAGCGCGAGCTCGGGCCTCACCCGCGTATCTCCGTGTTGCGTAGCCATTGGCCGCGGATTGCTGCCGCTGCCGCCGCTGTGCTGATTTTCCTGGGTGGCGGGGGATACCTGCTGCATGAAAACCGGGATTTAGGGGATAAAGGGTTTGTTATTGCAACGGCGACGGACAGCGGCAGCTCTGCTGCGGACATGGCGCAGGTCGATGGGACACCGGCGGGAGATGGTGAAGGGACGCTCGCGGGGGCGCTCCGCGCAGCCGTTCCGACCGAAGAGGCCGTGCGGGCTGCGGCGCTGCCGGGCGAGGAGCCCGGTGCGGGGACGGCTCCCGGGATTGCACCGGGACGGAATGCCCTTGCCGCCGCCGATATGCGGGGCTTCGAGGACGGCCGTGCAGCGGCTTTGACGTCCGGAGCTGCGCCCGCCGGGGAGGCGGTTGCTGCAAACGCCGTCACCGGTAATTCGGTTGCGGAAAATGCGGTGGCAGGGAGCGAGGCTTCCGGAAAGGCCTCCGCAGCGGCTGCTGCTACCGGGGATGCCGCGGCGGACGGCACGCGGCCGGCCGTGCGTGCGGCAGTCGCCGGACAGGCGTCCGCCACGGACGGGAACCCGGGAGAAGAGGCTGCCGGGCAGGCCGTTCAGCCCCGCAAATACCCGGGCACGTACGATTACCTGGCCGATGGCGTGCAGGAATACAGGCGTCCCCGGCGCAAGACTTCGGTTTCGCTCTTCGCCGCAGGCGGTGTGACCGGATCATCGGGGGCGTCGGGCGGTGTCGGCCCCAATCTGGTGATGTCCGACATATTTGTAGGCGGTACCAACGGCACGATGGCGCAATTGAAATACAATTACGAGGATTATTCGTTCCGCCACCATCAGCCGCTCAGCTTCGGCCTTTCGGTGCGCAAGGAGTTCGCGTACGGGTTGTCGCTCGAAAGCGGTGTGAACTATACGTTGTTATGGTCGGACGTGAGCATGCAGTCCGGCGGCGAGGATATCAGCCAAAAGCTTCACTTCATCGGGGTTCCCCTGCGCCTGAACTGGCAGTTCCTCGAAACCGGGCGTTTCTCGATGTACGTGGGCGCAGGCGGTATGCTCGAGAAATGCGTGTCCGCCAAGTTCGGCTCCAAATCCGTCGACGAACCCAAAGTACAGTGGTCGGTGGCCGGGGCCGTCGGGGCACAGTACCGCCTCGGCAATTATGTCGGGCTTTACTTTGAGCCCGAGGTTTCGCACTACTTTACGGAAACCACCCTGCGTACATCGCGCACCGATTCTTCCCTGTCGCTGACCCTCCGTCTCGGAGTGCGCCTTTCATTCTGACATTCAACTGATATATCCTGTTTGCACGTCCCTGGGACGTGAAATACGACTTGGAGAAGTCCGTACCCGAAGCGATACGGACTTTTTTGTGATCTGTCCGAATGTGTTATTTTGTGGCTTAATTATGCTATTTTTTATTGACTAATGAAAATTTGTTCTTATTTTTGTTGAATAAAAGATTGTGAATTGACGCTAACAAAAAAGCACAAGTGCAGCAATCTGTGCACTTGTGCCTTTGTAGTCCCGACGGGAATCGAACCCATATCGTAAGAACCGGAATCTTATATTCTATCCATTGAACTACGGGACCGGGAGTGCAAAGATGCAAATTTTTTTTAATTTTTACTAATAAAATGCGAGAAAAGCAGAATAATTGGCAGAGGATCGAAGCCGTAATCAAATGGGCGAACATGTCAACCAACTACTTCGCCCGCCATATCGGGCTTGCACGCGGCGAAAACCTCTACCAGATTAAACGCGGTAACAACGGCATTTCGCTCGACGTGGCCGACCGCATCGTCTCCAAATTCCCGCAGGTGGATAAATTGTGGCTGCTGACGGGGCGAAGGACAGATGTTCGCGGACGGGAAACTGCGCGGCGCGCAGATACCTTTTTATAATGTGGATGTCGAACAGGCCATCGCGCACGTCACCCACCTCGAGGCTGAGAGCAGCCTGGTCATCCCGCAGGCGGGTGAGTGCGACCTTGCCATGTGTTACATGGGACGTGCCATGGGGGACGCCTTGCCGCCGGGTGCGGTGGTCTTGCTGAAGGCCGTCGACCGGGATGCAATTATTCCCGGGGGGGAATATGTGATTGTCAGCCGAAAAATTGTAACTTTGCGGATAGTTCGGCTCGCCGACGGGGAGGACAAACTCCGCCTGGTGGCCGGCGATCGGGAAAATTATGACGACATAATTCTGAATGTCAGTGATATAAGCTCGGTGTATAAAGTTAAAGGCAAATTGATAATAAACAGTTGAGAAGTATGTTTTCAGGGATCGTGGAACGCATGGCGGAGGTCGTGGACATCCGTACCGACCGTCAGAATAAGGATTTTACGCTGCGCGCGGACTTTTGCCGCGAGTTGAAAATCGACCAGAGTATAGCACATAACGGCGTATGTTTGACAGTTGTGGACATCCGCGATGATACCTATACCGTTACCGCGATGAAGGAGACGCTCGACAAAAGCAACCTCGGCCTGCTGAAGACGGGCGATCTGGTGAACCTCGAACGCTCGATGAAACCCGATGCGCTGCTCGACGGGCATATCGTCCAGGGGCACGTCGACCAGACGGCCGTCTGCACCGCGAAGGAGGACGCCGACGGCAGCTGGTACTTCACTTTCGAATACCAACCGCAGGGCGGCGGTCTCTGCACCGTGGAGAAAGGCTCGGTGACGGTCAATGGCGTGAGCCTGACGGTCTGCGACTCGAAGGAGTCGTCGTTCCGCGTGGCGATCATTCCCTATACGTTCGAGCATACGAACTTCTGCCGCATCGGAGTCGGCTCGGTCGTGAACCTCGAATTCGATATCGTGGGCAAATACATCGCCCGTCTCATGCAACAATATACGAAGTAAGCCTTATGGTATACATCAAAACCAAAGAGGGCGCATCGCTGTGGATCGCGCTCCTCGCAACGGCCATTGTGGCCGGGACGATGACGCTGCTCGATGCGGTGTGGTGGGTGACGCTGTGCGTCTGCGGCGCCGTCTTTGTCGTCGTGGCGCTCGTGGCGCTGTTCATCATCCGCAAGTATGTGGCTTACAAGCTCAAACCGATCTATTCCATCGTGCTTTCGCGCGACGTGCATACGCACGAGATTTTCTCCGAGCTGAAGGACAAGCACGTCGAGAATATCGGCGAGGAGCTTACGGCGTGGGCCGATACCAACGACAAGGAGATCGCCCGCCTGAAGGAGACCGAGCAGTTCCGCAAACAGTACCTCGGCAATGTGGCGCATGAGCTGAAAACCCCGATCTTCAATATTCAGGGATATATCTCGACGCTGCTGGACGGCGGACTGGAGGACGAGCTGATCAACCGCAAATACCTCGAACGGGCCGAAAAGAGCATCGACCGTTTGATCAACATCGTGAACGACCTCGATACGATCTCCAAACTCGAAAGCAACATGAACCGCCTGAAGATGGAGCGGTTCGACATCGTGGCGCTGACGAAGGAGATCGCCGAGCAGGCTGAGATGGAGGCCGACAAAAAAGGCATCCGGATTTCGATCAAGGGCGCCGACAACCTTCCCTCGCCGTTCTGGGTGCTGGCCGACAAACATTACATCGGCCAGGTCATCGTGAACCTCGTCATCAACTCGATCCGCTACGGGAAGGAGGGCGGTCTGACGCGCGTCCATTTCCGCGACATGCTCGACAAAATACTTGTCGAGGTGGAGGATAACGGATTGGGAATCAGTAAGGAGGATTTGCCCCGCGTCTTCGAGCGATTCTACCGTACCGACAAGGGGCGTTCGCGCGAGCAGGGCGGTACCGGCCTCGGACTGGCGATCGTGAAGCATATCATCGAAGCGCACGGCGAACGCATCAGCGTGCGCAGCGAACCCGGCGTGGGGAGCACCTTCTCGTTCACGCTCAAAAAAGTCAACCTGCAAGAACTGAATAAATGATACGACCGTTAAGCATCGTTTGGAATTTCGACCCGGTGTTCTTCTCCATCGGGTCGCTCGACATCCGCTATTACGGATTGATGTGGGCGCTGGCAATCCTGATCGGCGCCAAGTTTTTCGATAACTTCTGCAAGCGTGAGGGGCTTCCGCCGAAGGTCTCCGAGTCGATTTTTATATATGGTACGCTGGCGACGATCATCGGGGCGCGGCTGGGGCACTGCCTGTTCTACGACCCGATGGAATACCTCAGCAAGCCGTGGACGATCATCACGGGTTTCCGCGACGGCGGCATGGCCAGCCACGGCGCCGCCATCGGCCTCTTGATCGGCCTCTGGCTGTTCTCGCGCAAGAACAAGCTGCCCTATATCTGGTCGCTCGACCGCATCATGATCGCGGTGGGCATCGGCGGTGCCGTCGTCCGGCTGGGCAACCTTTTCAATTCGGAGATCTTCGGCATGGCGACGACCCTGCCGTGGGGTTTCGAGTTCGTCCGCTCGGCCAAATGGGTGAACGAGTTCGCCCCGGCGGCGGTGCATCCGACCCAGATTTACGAGGCGCTTTGCTACCTGATCACCTTCGGCATCCTTTGCTGGCTCTATTATGCGAAAGACATGGCCCGCCGCCGTCCGGGCATTCTGTTCGGCATCGGGCTGCTCGGGATTTTCCTGACGCGCTTCTTCATCGAGTTCATCAAGACCGAGCAGGAGGCGTTCGAACAGGGATGGGTGCTCGATATGGGGCAATGGCTGAGCATTCCGTTTATCGTGCTGGGTATTTACATGATTTACCGGGGGCTGTCCGAGCCCGAAGTTACCCCCGCCCCGGTGCCGAAAGCCCCGGCAGCAACTCCAAAAAAGAAGAAACGATGAGCAATTACCCGATGGTCGATGAAGTGAACCGCCTTGTCGGCAACCTGCTTGCCGCCGGCAGCGGGGTGTTCCTGCCCGGCGTAGGGTCGCTCTTTGTCGAGCGGCGCGGTGCCAGGCGGCTTTCCAAACGCTCTGTCCAGCCTCCTTGCCGCGTGGTATCCTTCTCTTCGCAGCAGCAGGGGGTATCGCTTGCCGATGAACTGGCACGTACGCTGCACTGCGACGCTGCCGGAGCTCAGGATGTTTACGACCGCTGGCTTTCCCGCACGCGCGAGGGCGACGTGCTGACCATAGAGGGCGTCGGCGTGCTCAAATTCAAGAATTTTACGCTTGCACCCGCGTTCGACAGGCTGCTAAACCCGCAGGGGCACGAGCCCGTGCGGATCAAGCCTGCCCGCCGGTTGGACTGGGCGCTGTGGGTCGGCATCGCGGCGATCGTGATTGCGGCGGGTTTCGGCGGCGCCGAATTCCTGCGCATCAATTCTTCCGATATTCCGGAACCCGGTGCGGCCGCCGAAGTTGCGCGCACCTTGCCCGCCGCGGATGCGGGGATTCCCGCCGATTCGTCCGCGACGGCCGGTGTGACGGACGACGGGACTGCGACGGCAGTTGCGGGAACGAAGGCTGCGGAAACCGACGTTGCCGGGAGCAGTGCTGCGGGTGCGGCCGGGACGGCGGACAGCGCCGGTGACCGTGCGGATGCAGCTGTAACCCGTGCGGATGCCAAACCTGCCGGACTGCGTCCCGGGTCGGCGGCACGGGTCTCCACGGAGCCTGCATCGCTCGTTTCGGGACACCGGTATGTCGTGTTGGGGGTTTTCAGTACGCCGGAAAATGCGGCCCGTGCCGCCGCGGATGCCGAAGCCAGGGATGCATCGGTACGCTGCGGGGTCTACCGTTTCGGCAATAAATTCATGGTTTCACCTTTCGAGGCGCCCGATGCGGAGGCATGTACGTTGTTCATCCGTAATTATAGCGACCGTTTCCCCGGGCTGTGGACTTACACTGCCCGTTGATGCGTCTTTCCGAGCTGATAATCCGTTTCATCGACTGGTTCTACCGCCGGCCTGTTTCTGCGTTATTGCCGCGCCAGACGTTCCGTTATGCCGTTTGCGGCGGCGCGAACGTGGTTTTCGGCTGGGGGTGCTATTTCCTGCTCTATAATTTCGTGCTCGACAAGGAGCTGCTCGACCTCGGGTTCATCGCGGTTTCCCCGCATGTCGCGGCGATGCTGATTGTTTTTCCGCTGACCTTTTTCACCGGGTTTTGGCTGAACCGCCACGTGGCTTTCCGCCGTTCGCCGCTTGCCACGGGGACGCAGCTTTTCCGCTACCTCCTCTCCGTCGCCGGCTCGGTGGTGGTCAATTATCTCTTCCTGAAATTCTTCGTCGAGTTGTGCGGGTTTTGGGCGACGCCTTCGCAAATGATGGCCTCGCTGGGGACGATGGTGTACAGCTATCTGGCTGCCAAGTATTTCACCTTTCGCAACGCCGTCCGCGAATAACCGCGGGGCCGGGCGTGTCAGCCTTTCCGGTTCTCCTCCTTGAGTTTCTGCAGTTCGTACATCCTGTCGCGGAATTTCGCGGCGGCGAGGAAGTCGAGCGATTTGGCCGCACGTTCCATGTCTTCGCGCGCCTTGTCGATCAGCGTGTCGATGTTCTCGCTTGCGGCATAGGTTCTCTGTACGTCCGCGGCGGCCATGTAGTGGTCTTCGGCGAGCGGGTAGCTCGCCGCTATTTCCGGGACGTCGGTGCGCGCGGAGAGCAGGGTGCTTTGCCCCGTGCCGCTCTTCTGCGCCCGGCGCGGCAGCATGCCGTGCTCCATGTTGTAGCGCACCTGTTTCTCGCGGCGGCGGTTGCTCTGCTCGATGGCGAAGCGCATGGAGTCGGTGCAGGTGTCGGCATAGAGGATCACGTTGCCCTGTGAATGGCGCGCGGCGCGTCCCGCGATCTGCGTCAGCGACCGCACGTTGCGCAGGAACCCCTCCTTGTCGGCGTCGAGGATCGCCACCAGCGCCACTTCGGGCAGGTCCAGCCCTTCGCGCAGCAGGTTCACGCCCACCAGCACGTCGAACATTCCGGCCCGCAGGTCTTCCAGAATCTGGATGCGTTCCAGCGTATCCACGTCCGAGTGGATGTAACGGTTGCGCACGCCCACCCGGTCGAAATATTTCGAAAGTTCCTCGGCCATGCGTTTGGTGATGGTCGTCACGAGCACCTTGTCGTCGTCTTTCACCCGCTTGTCGATCTCTTCCAGCAGGTCGTCGATCTGGTTCTCCGTGACGCGCACTTCGAGCGGCGGATCGACCAGCCCCGTGGGGCGGATCAGCTGCTCGACCACCACGCCTTCGCTCTTCATGAGCTCGTAGTCGGCGGGCGTGGCGCTCACGTAGATCGACGTGCCCTGCATCTGCTCGAACTCGGCGAAGGTCACCGGACGGTTGTCCTTGGCCGCCGGGAGTCGGAATCCGTACTCCACGAGGTTTTCCTTGCGGGCGCGGTCGCCGCCGTACATGGCGTGTACCTGCGGCAGCGTGACGTGGCTTTCGTCTACGACGAGCATGTAATCCTTCGGGAAATAGTCAATCAGGCAGAAAGGGCGCGTGCCCTCGGCGCGGCCGTCGAAATAACGCGAGTAGTTCTCGATGCCGGGGCAGTACCCCAGCTCCTTGATCATCTCGACGTCGTATTCCACGCGCTGCTTGATGCGCTGCGCCTCCGTCGTGCGTCCGGCACGCTCGAAGAATTCGATCTGCCTGCCCAGATCGAGGTATATCTGCTGTACGGCGCAGTTGATGCGCTCCTTGGTGGTTACGAAGAGGCTCGTGGGGTAGAGCGTCAGGTTGTCGAGCGAGTGGATACGCTGCCCCGTCGCGGGGTCGATGGTCTGGATGGCCTCGACCTCGTTGTCGTAGAACATCACGCGGTAGCACTGGCTGCCGAATTCGCCGAAGGCGGCCATGATGTCCACCGTGTCGCCGTTGACGCGGAACGTCGCGGGCAGCAGGTCGCGTTCGGTGCGGGTGTAGAGCGCTTCGACCAGTTTGTAGAGGAACTGCTTGTAGCTGACGACCTGCCCGACCCGGATGTTGATGGCCGTGCGTGCTGTCCGTTCCACAACGAGAAGACCCCGTCGTTCGTCGTATCGCCCTCGAAGGGGGTTTACAAGTGTTTCGGCTGCGGCAAGGGCGGCAATGCCGTCACGTTCCTGATGGAGCACGAGAATATGACTTATCCCGAGGCGTTGAAAGCCGTGGCCAAGCGTTACGGTATCGAAGTGCGGGAGAAGGAGATGACGCCCGAGGAGGTCGCCCGCAACGATAACCGCGAGAGTATGTTCGTCGTGAACAGTTGGGCGGCGGAGTATTTTTCGAATTACCTGCTCCATGAAACCGAAGGGATGAGTGTCGGCATGACCTATTTCCGGCAGAAGAGGGGATTTTCCGATGCGACGATCAAGAAGTTCGGGCTCGGATTCTGTCCCGCCAGGGGCGATCGAATGAGCCGGGCGGCTTTGGCTGCCGGTTATAAGGAGGAGTTTCTGGTTTCGACCGGACTTTCGATCAAGCGGGACGACGGTACGCTTTTCGACCGTTTTCGGGAGCGGGTGATTTTCCCCGTACATAACATTTCCGGCCGCGTGGTGGCTTTCGGAGGTCGCACGCTGCGTACAGACAAGTCGGTTGCGAAGTACCAAAATTCGCCCGAAAGCGAGATTTACAGCAAGAAACGCGAGCTGTACGGCCTGTTTTTCGCCAAGAAAGCGATCCAGCAGTACGATTTCGCAATCATGGTCGAGGGATATACCGACGTGATTTCGATGCACCAGGCGGGGGTAGAGAATGTGGTGGCTTCGTCCGGTACATCCCTTACGACCGAACAGATTCGTCTGCTCGGACGTTTTACCAGGAATATCACGGTGATCTACGACGGTGATTCGGCGGGTATTCACGCTTCGCTGCGGGGAATCGACATGATTCTGCGCGAGGGGATGAATGTCCGTGTGGTGCTGCTTCCGCCGGAAGACGATCCCGATTCATTCGCCCGGACTCATACGGCTGCGGAGGTGCAGGAGTACATCCGAGCCAACGAGGAGGATTTCCTGACGTTCAAGGCCAAGCTACTGTTGAAGGATGCTGCCGGCGATCCGATCAAGAAGGCGGCATTGATTAACGACATGGTGCAATCCATTGTGCAGATTCCCGACCCGATCCAGCGCTCGGTCTATATCAAGGAGTGCGCACGGATCATGGACATCGACGAGAACCTGCTGATTGCCGAAGTGGGGCGCAAGCGTATGGCTTCCACGGGCGACCGTGAAGCCGAGGAGTTCGTGCGGCGTCAGAGCGCCCCGTTTTCGTGCCGAGCAGACTGCGCAGCGCCCTGAAACGGTTTTTGCAGGACAGGTGACCGGGGGCAGCAGTGCCGAAGCGCTCGAACGGGAGCTGACGCGTTATCTGCTCAAGTACGGTCATTGTTCGTTCGATTTCAAGGAGGGCCGGAATGTCGTTCAATATAATGTCGCCGAGGTAATTTTCGGGGAGTTGGACGCCGACGGTTTGGAGTTCCAGAACCGGGTCTTCAATGAGATTCTGCGGGTTTACCGCGAACAGTGGTGCGCTTTGGGATTGGGGGTCGAGGTGCCGATCCACCACTTTATCAATCACTCCGATCCGGAGGTGTGTAACGTGTCGGTGGATATCCTTACTTCGGAGGATCATTACGTTCCGAGCGAATTGTGGCGGCGCATTTTAGGGCGGGCTCGGGTCGTTATCACTACGCATACCGTGTGCAAACAGAAAATAAACAGAAAGATGTGTAAAACATATCAAAGATAAAAAAATTGTTACCTTGGGGTCCATGTCGAGAGCGATGCCGAGATGCTGGCTGTCGGAGTGCCGAAGGCCGTGACGCTCTACAAGTCGAAGGTGATCGAGCGGATGTCGCGGGAGCTTCGTGAAAAACTTCAGGACGAGAATCTTACGGACGACGAGATGCAGGACATTATGCAGCGGCTGTCGAACCTGAACAGGGGAAAGGTTTCGATTGCCCGGAAATTGCATCGGTTGATTCTGTAAAAAAGAGGGGTCCGGGCGTACACGTATCGCTACGCATACCGTGTGCAAACAGAAAGTATCCGGCTCTTTATCGCTACGGGGCGTGCGGCGAACGACCTCGCTCCGCTCGAGGGGATTCCCTACGACGGCGTGGTGTCGCTCAACGGCGCACGGTGTGTGGCTGCCGACGGGCGTGTCGTAAGCCAGCACGATTCCGCGGGCCGATTTCGAACGCGCCATGGAACTCTCCTTGCAGATGGGATTCCCGCTGGCGCTGGAACTGGAGAGCGGCGTATTCGTCAACCGAGTGACCCCCGAGGTGGAACGGCTGGCGCATATGGTCGCGCATCCCGTGCCCGAGCAGACCGACCTCCGTGCGCTTTTCGAGCGGAGCGAGTGCTGCCAGATGTGTTTCTATCTGGATACGGAGGCCGAACGGCGCGTCATGGCGCAGTTGCCCGGGCTTGCGGCGAGCCGGTGGTGCCCGATTTTCGCCGACATCAATGTCGCAGGCATCGACAAGGCCACGGGTATGAGGGAATTTATGTCCGCCTGCGGATTACGGGCTTCGGAGGTCGCGGCCTTCGGCGACGGCGGCAACGACGTGGCGATGTTGTCTGCCGCGGGGGTGGGGATTGCCATGGGCAATGCCTGCGACGAGGCGCTGAACGCCGCCGACTACGTGACCGCTACGGTCGACGACGACGGCATTGCCCGGGCGCTGGAGCACCTGGGTATTTTGGACGATTGAGTTTGAATTTATCGAAGATATGAGCTTGATTCTATGTATCGAGACCGGCACGGACATCTGTTCGGTCGGTATTGCGAAGGACGGGGAGCTGCTTTCGCTGCGCGAGAGCGACGAGGGGCGCGACCATGCCCGCAAGGTCGGCGTGTTCGTCGACGAGCTTTTGCGCGAAACGGGCATTGCGCCCGACGAGCTGGATGCCGTCGCCGTCGGCAAGGGGCCCGGCTCCTATACGGGGCTGCGTATCGGCGTTTCGTTCGCTAAGGGACTGTGCTACGGGTTGCGTATCCCGCTGGTGGCCGTCGGGTCGCTCGATGCGCTGGCCGAAGTGGCGCTCGAAGACTACGAAGCCGGAATTCTTTCCGTCCCCGACTGGGAACATGCCTGCCTTTGCCCGATGGTCGATGCCCGCCGCATGGAGGTCTATGCGCAGGTATTCGATACAACTGGCAAGCCCCTGAACGAAGTTTCGGCCGAGGTCGTCGACGGGGAGAGCTTTGCGCACTTCCGTTCGCAGGGGAGGCCGTTCGTGATCTTCGGCAGCGGGGCCCGCAAATGCGCCGGGATACTGCCCGACGCCGTGCTTGTCGAGGTAGCCCCTTCCGCACGCGGGCTTGCGCGGCTGGCCCAGCGTGCGCTCGATGCGGGCCGTACGGAGGATATCGCTTACTTCGAACCTTTCTACCTGAAGGATTTTGTCGTTACGACGTCGAAGAAAAAGTTGTTCTGACGGCGTTTTTCATGCTGTGGCGTCTGGCATGGCCGTAAGGCCCCGGGCTTTTCGGGGTTGCTGTATGGCGAACCTTCAGAATCGGGGGTTCGGCGGGAGTATACCGGTATGATGGAAGCGGAGTTGATAAAATGCCTGTCGGAGCGGTTTTATTCCGATTTTGCCGACACGGTGGCCCGGCGCGTGCGTGATGCGGGTGCCGTGGGGCTGCTGTATGAGGTGGTGACCTCCCGCTACGAGGGGTTGCCGCGTGCCGTGAGGCACAAGGTGGCTTTCCGGGGTGCGTATGTACTCGAGAAAATCTATTTCGACGCCCCGGATTCGTTCATGCCCTGTGCCGGTAAGTTTTGCGGGACGGATTTCCCGGCCTGCGCCGATCCCAGTGCCCGGCGTCACTTCGCAAAGGTCATGGCCGACCTGCTGGGGCGTTACTCGCCCGGGAGGCGGGATATGGAGCGGATTGCGGAGGCCGCCGCCCGATGGGCGGTCGAGCCGGGGGCGAAGGTCGCCGTGAAGATTTGGGCGGTCGAGGTGCTGAAGCATTGCCGGCGACGTGTCGGCTGGGTTCAGGAGGTGTGGGACGACATCGTGGAGACGATGGCGCACGACGCGACGCCCGGGATCGAAGTGCGGATGCGCAAAAACTGGAGGGAACCCCGCAGGCCGTGAGCCGGATTTTGTGCACGACATGGGAAATCTCCTGCCGGGAAATGTAAAAGCCCGCCGAACATCGGCGGGCTTTTGCATGTTACAGGGGGCTTTGCCCGGCCCATATTTTCCAGGTTTCCATGTTCCTCTGAACTCCGGTGCCCGGTTCCTCTGTTCCCGGTTCCTCTGTTCCCGGTTCCTCTGTTCCCGGTTTCTACCGTTCCCGGATTCCTTTGTTCCGGCGTTCCTCTGTTTCTCGCTTCTCGTGTTCCCGGGCTGGCGCGGCGGGCATTTCGGTTATTCTTTGCCTCCGGCTCCGGGAACCGGATTCCCGCCCCCGGCTTCGGTGGCGGGGATGCCTGGGAGGTCGTCCTCCCCGGCGGATTCGAGCGTGCGCGCGGAGTGCTGTTTCTTGGTTTGCAGGCGTGCCGTCCTGCGCAGCCGTTCCCCGACGCGGATGATGTTATCGTTGCCCGTGCAGAGCCGTTTGTAGGCGTCGTCATAGGCGTCGCGTGCCTTGTCCAGCGCCGTGCCGACCCCTTCGAGCGAAGAGGTGAAGGCCACCAGCTGTTCGTAGAGTTTCAGTCCGCAGGCGGCGATCTCCTTGGTGTTCTTGTCCTGATCGTTGTATTTCCAGAGGTCGGCCACCAGCTTGAGCAGGGCGAACAGGTTCGTCGGCGAGGAGACGATGACTTTCCGGTCGTAGGCGTCCGCCCAGATCGCCGGATCGTTCTGCAGGGCGGCGAGGAATGCCGGTTCGTTGGGTACGAACATGATGACGAAGTCGGGCGAGTTGAGCCGCCGCTGGTACTCCTTGCGGCCCAGTTCGGCGACGTGCTGGCGCACCGAGGCCACGTGCGCCGCGAGGCAGCGGCGGCGCTCCTCCTCGCTTTCGGCCGAGGTGTAGCCGACGAACGCCGTGAGCGAAACCTTCGAGTCGATGACGATGTCCTTCTTTTCGGGCAGGTGCAGCACTACGTCGGGGCGCAGGTTGTGTCCCTCGGCGTCCTTGATGTTGTATTGCGTTTCGTAGTGGATGCCCTTGATGAGCGCTGAACTGTCCAGGATCGTTTCCAGCAGCATTTCGCCCCAGTCGCCCTGCACTTTCGAATTGCCTTTCAGTGCGTTGGTCAGGTTCGTGGTCTCGGTCGTGATGCGCCGGTTGAGCTCCATCAGGTTTTTCAGCTCGGCCTTCAGTTCGCCGCGCTGTGCCGTCTGCGTGGTGTAGATGTCCTCGACGCGCTTGCGGAATTCGACGATGTTGTCGCGGAAGGGTTTGAGCAGCACGTCGAGCGACTCCTTGTTGGTCTCCTTGAAATGCTTGGACTGCTCGCCCAGTATCTCGGTCGCAAGGTTGCGGAACTGGGCCCGGAAGGTCTCCTCCAGTTTTTCGCGCTCGGCTTTTTCGGCCGCGCGATCCTCGGCGTTCTTCGCGCGCAGCGATGCGATCTCGGCCTCGGACGAGGCGCGGAGTGCCGCCAGTTCCGCTTCGGTACGCGTCCGCTGCTCGGTCAGCGCCTGCACCTGTCCTTCGTAGCGCTGCCGCAACTCTTTTTCCGCGGACAAGGCTTGTTCCGCGGCGGCCAGCCGGGCTTCGGCCGCCGCCAGCCGCGACGTGGCATCGCGCTCGCGGGCTTCGGAGGCTTGGTTGTCAGCGGCAAGCCGCCGGGTGTCCCTGCGCCAGAGTACGAGGAACAGGGCGACGGGCACTGCCAGGCTGCACGTAGCGGCCAATATGAAAAGGGTGGTAGGAGTCATCGTGTGTTTTTGTGTCTGTTTCCATGCAAAAATAGCAATTTATTCCCGGAAAAACACCCCGTACCGGGGCATGTGCGTTAATTTAGCCCCGCAACGCAATTTTTAGTCCCGATGTCGCAGGTTGTTACGTATTTTTTTATAGCTTTGTTTGTTCCAAATACGGATTCAAATAATTTCGAATATGAAAAAAACGTTACGATCCCTGAAGCTGGCCTGCCTCGCTGCAGTGTCCATGCTAGTTGTTTCCTGCGGCGGAAGTGCCGATTACCGCAATTTCCTGCCTGCCGATTCCTTTATGACGATGTCGGTCAATCCCGCTTCGCTTCTGCAGAAGAGCGATGCCGGCGACATCGGGCAGCATCCGCTCTTCATCCGGCTCAAGGCCGAGCTCGACAAAGCCGAGGGCATCACCGCCGAGGAGAAGGAATACCTGCTCGCCCTGCTGAAGAACCCCTGCGAATCGGGTGTCGACCTGAAAAAAGACCTGTTCTTCTTCATGTCGATGGATGGCGCGATGCAGTCCCCGAATGTCCGGGGCGGTATGCTGCTGCCCGTCGGCGACAAGGCGAAACTGGACGCCCTGCTTGCACGCATCGGCGAGAAAAGCGGCATTGCACCCCGGCACGAGGGCGGTGTTTCGGTCATCGCATTGGGCGAGGACAGCTCCGTGAGCGGTTTGTGCGCCTACAACGATGTGGCTGTCATGCTCTATTTCGCGCAGGGGTCGCCGGAAAGCGCAATCGATGCCGTTAAGAAACTCTTTGCCCAGAAGTGCGGCGAGAGCCTGATGGGTGACAAGGTCGTTGCCGACCAGCTCTCCGAGAAGAACGACATCAACATGGTGATGGTCTATTCTGCGCTGGCGTCGATGCTGGACAGCAACCCGATGGTGGGTTCGATGCCGATGATGGATGCCCTCAAGGGTGCCACGCTGGCAAGTTCCGTCAATTTCGAGAAGGGCCGGATCGTTTGCGATGCCGCCATGTCGTACAAGGACAAGGAGAGCGAGCAGAAAATGATGGATTTTTACGCCTATGTGAAACCCCAGACGGGAGCCCTGTTGCGCTACGTGCCCCGGAATACGATCGGTGCGATGGCCTACGGCCTCAACGGCGAGAAGATGTATTCGGTGTTCTCCGCAATGCCCGGTTACGGGATGCTGATGGCCAACCCGATGGTCAAGCAGGTGATGGATGCTTTCAGCGGCGACTGCGTGATCTCGTTCTCGGGGATGACAGCCGACGGTCAGTATCCCGTAGCGTCGCTGCTGGCCCAGGTGAAGGATCCCGCCGTGTTGCAGACGATCGTCTCCAACCTCTCCGGTATGCCCATCCAGAAGGCGGGCGAAGGCGAATATACGATCAGCATGGGCGGTGTCACGGTGCTGTTCGGCGTGAAGGGCGATGTGCTTTACTGTACGACCGATGCGGTCGTGAAATCGGCGCTCGACGGTGCGGACATCGAATCGCTGGCTTCGATGAGCAAGATATTCAAGGGCCAGTCGGGAAGCTTCTACGTCGATTTCGAGGGTGTGACCGCGCTGACCGCGCAGCTTGTCGGCGGTAATGTCGACCCGCAGGTCGAGGCCGCGCTCTCCGTGCTGGCCATGTTCGAAGACCTGGAAGCCTATGGTACGATGAAGGGCGGGACTGCCGTAGTCAATATGACGGACAAGGAGCAGAATTCCTTTAAGACTGTCTGCGACAAAATTGGCGAACTGATCCGCCGGTACGTACCGGAGGTCAATTTGTAATAACCTTCGGGGTTTATGGTAAACGGCCGTCCGGGATTCGAACGGCCGTTTACCTTGAAATAAAGAAGGTATGGAATCGATAACTTTGCAACGGGTGCTGCCCTGCGTGTTCGCGGGGAAAGCGGCTCCGCGAGATTCGGGGGTCTGGTTGCAGGAGGTGACCTTCCGCAAGGGGGAGTACTGCCTGCTCGAGGCTGCTTCGGGAACGGGGAAAACTTCGCTGTGCCACTTTCTCTACGGCATCCGGGAGGATTACGCGGGGCGGATACTCTTCGACGGGGCGGATTGCCGCGGCTTTTCCGCCGCGGCGTGGAGCGGCCTGCGCCGCAGGTCGCTGAGTATGCTTTTCCAGGATTTGCGTCTTTTCGGCGAATTGACCGTCGCGGAGAATATCGGCCTGAAAAACGAGCTCACGCATTTCAAGACGCAGGAGCAGATCGGGCGAATGCTCGAGGCTGCGGGTATCGCCGATAAGCGGGATGCCCCGGTCGATAAGCTCTCCTTCGGACAGCAGCAGCGCGTGGCCTTCATCCGCTGCATGTGCCAGCCGTTCGATTTCATCCTGCTCGACGAGCCTGTCAGCCACCTCGATGCCGCTAACGGGGAGTTGCTCAGCGGGATGCTGCTGGAAGAGGCGCAGGCGCAGGGGGCGGGTATCGTCGTTACCTCGGTGGGCAGCCGGCTCGGGCTTCCCTACCATAAAACCCTTACGCTATGACGCTGCTTTGGAAATTGTTGCGCAGCCATCTGAGCGTCGCGCAGACCGTAGGTTTCGCCCTCGCCGGGGTCGTGGGCATGACCATCGTGCTCACCTCGGTGCAGGCTTACCGCGATGTCATGCCGGTCTTCGATGCCCCCGATTCGTTCATGCGGGGCGATTACCTGGTGCTTTCGAAACGGGTCGGCGCGCTCCAGACGATCGGGTTGGGGAGCAGCGACTTTACCCCCGGGGAGCTGGAGGAATTGAAGGGACAGCCTTTCGTCCGGGACGTCGGGGCTTTCACGCCGGCGAACTACCGGGTGAAGGGTACGGTGGGCATGGGCGGCGTGCAGCTCTCGACCTACCTGTTTTTCGAGGCGGTGCCCGACCGTTTTCTCGATGTCGCCTCCGGGAAGTGGAAATACGAACCCGGCGACGGGGACATCCCCATCATCATCCCGCGCAATTACCTGAACCTCTACAATTACGGGTTTGCCAAGTCGCAGGGGCTGCCGCAGATTTCGGAGGGGATATTCCAGCGGGTTTCGCTCGGCATCGAGGTCGCCGGCAACGGGCGCACGGAACAGTTCCGGGGCCGTATCGTCGGGTTGTCGAACCGTCTCAATACGATCCTCGTCCCGGAGTCTTTCATCCGCTGGTCGAACGGGCGGTTCGGCCAGGGCGGGGAGAAACAGGCATCGCGGGTCATCGTCGAGACCGACCGCCCTGTCGATGCCGCGATTTCGGCTTACCTCGACGGCAAGGGCTATGAGGCAGAAGGCGACCGCCGTGACAGTGGGAAGGCTGCCTATTTCCTGCAACTTGCGGCCGGAGGGCTCGGAGGGGTGGGACTGGTGTTCAGCGTGATGTCTTTCTACATTCTGATGCTGAGCATTTTCCTGCTCTTGCAGAAGAACAGCGCGAAACTGGAAAATCTGCTCCTGCTGGGTTATGCACCGGGACGTGTGGCACGTCCGTATTGGTTGCTGACCCTGTGGCTCAACCTGGGCGTCCTCGTCGTGGCCGTGGTTTTGTCGTGGCTGGTGCGTATGTGGTACCTGCCCGAACTGGCAGCATTGCAGGAGGGGTACGCCCCGGCCGGGGTCGGCGTTACATGGGTATGCGGCATAGGGCTTGCATTGCTGCTTTCGCTGTCCAACGGCATTGCGATACGCCGGAGGATCGACACCCTGAACCGGAAAAGATCCTGACCGGCAGCTCTTTCGGGACGGAATCCCCGGAAAGACCGTGCGACAGGGAACCGGCATTCGGAATCCCGAACTGCAACCCCGAACCCCAAAACCCGGGTTTGCGGGGACGGAATCCCGCTCCGAAGCGTGGAAAACTGCCGGGAAATGACTATATTTGTCGTAAGTAATATTCGAACCATGAACAGAATCGTAGCACCTTCGATGCTTTCGGCCGATTTCGGCCACCTGGAACGCGACACGCAGATGGTCGACCGCAGTGCGGCCGAGTGGGTACATATCGACGTGATGGACGGCGTGTTCGTCCCCAATATCTCCTTCGGGTTTCCGGTGCTGAAGGCCATCCGCAAGGTGACCGCAAAGTGCCTCGACGTGCACCTGATGATCGTCGAGCCGGAGCGTTACGTAGCGCGTTTCGCCGAGGCGGGCGCCGACATCGTGACCTTCCACTACGAAGCCACGTACGATCCCAGGGGGTGCATAGAAATGATCCGCAAGGCCGGTGCGAAGGCCGGGGTGTCGATCAAGCCGGCGACTTCGGTCGAGGTGCTGCGCGATATCCTCCCGCTGGTCGACCTGGTGCTGGTGATGAGCGTCGAACCCGGTTTCGGCGGGCAGTCGTTCATCCCGGCTTCGACCGGGAAGATCCGGGCTCTGCGGGCCATGGCCCGGGAGTTGGGGTTGCAGACCATCATCGAGGTCGACGGCGGCATCTCGTCGCACAACTCCCGCGAGGTCTACGAGGCAGGGGCCGACGTGCTGGTTGCCGGGAATGCCGTTTTCGGCGCCGAAGACCCGCAGGCCGAGATCGTGCGGATGCTCAACGCCTGACCATTCGGCGCGCCGGATATTTCGGGGCGAAGCGGCCAGGGTTTTCAGGGATTCCGGACGTCTCGTGTTCCGGGTTTTGCCTGGGTGTCGCGCCCGTATTGCATTCCGCAGCGGCTCAGGGGACGATGTGCCGTCGGGTCTCGTCGTCCAGCAGGCGGCGCAGGTCGCGCAGCAGGTCGTCGTCGCGGAAATAGCCGGAGCCGTAGGTCAGGTTGAACGCGTAATCGAAATCGGCGGGATTGGCACCTTGGTTATGCTGGATGATGGTCTCGGCTTTGTCGAGGGCTTTCACCCACCGCGCCTCGGGCGTCTGGCATGCTTCGTATTCCTCCCATATCTTCCGGATTGCCGTTCCGGCCGCGGGCGGGAGCATGCGCGTCAGTTTGTCCATTGCGGCCAGCTCCGCAGCCTCCTTGGTGCCGTCGGCCATCTGCGCCACGGCCGGAATGTCCCCGTCATACGCTTCGCCGAGGTCGTGGACGAGGCACATCAACAATACTCGTTGCATGTCCAGCCGGGGGCGTTCGCCGGTGAGGACGGCGGCCAGCAGGGCCAGCCGCCAAGAGTGTTCGGCCGTGCTTTCGTGTCTCCCGGTCGAGGTGTGCGCCGTGCGCAGGACGTCTTTCAGCCGTTCGGCCTCGCGGATGAACCGCAGGTAGCGTTCCAACTTCTCCATACTATAACAATGTTCGTTTCGGAGTTCAAAGATACGATATGTCGGATTAAATCACTAACTTTGCCGTGATTTTAGACAGACCATGATATCTCTTGACAATCTTACTGTAAGTTACGGGGGCTGGACGCTCTTCGACAACATATCGTTCCTGATAAACCCCAAAGACCGCATCGGCCTCGTCGGCCGGAACGGGGCGGGCAAAACCACGCTGCTGCGCATCATTACGGGCGAGCAGCAACCGACCTCGGGCAGCGTGACCCTGAACGGCGACTGTACGATCGGCTACCTGCCGCAGACCATGCGTGTGGCCGATACGACGACGCTCGTCGAGGAGACCGCCAAGGCGTTCGAGGAGGTGCTGCGCCTCGAGGCCGAGATCGAGCACCTGACGCGCGAGATCGCGGAGCGTACCGACTACGAAAGCGACGGTTATGCGCAGCTGTTGCACCGCCTGAACGATGCGCAGGATCACTACCATATCCTCGGCGGCGAGACCCGCGATGCGGATATCGAAAAGACGCTGCTGGGGCTCGGGTTCAAACGCGAGGATTTCGGACGTCCGACGAGCGAATTCTCGGGCGGCTGGCGCATGCGTATCGAGCTGGCGAAACTGCTGTTGCGCCGTCCCTCGATCTTCCTGCTCGATGAGCCGACGAACCACCTCGACATCGAGTCGATCCAGTGGCTCGAGGATTATCTGAAGAATTACAGCGGCGCCGTGCTGCTGATTTCGCACGACCGCGCTTTCCTCGACAACGTCACCAACCGCACGGTCGAGCTTTCGCTGGGCAAAGCGACCGATTACAAGGTTTCCTATTCGAAATATGTCGTGCTGCGCGCCGAACGCCGGGCACAGCAGATGGCTGCCTATGAAAACCAGCAGCGCATGATCGAAAAGACCGAGGAATTCATCGAGAAGTTCCGCTACAAACCCACCAAGTCGAACCAGGTGCAGTCGCGCATCAAGCAACTCGAACGCCTCGAACGGCTCGAGGTCGAGGAGGAAGACTTGGCGACGCTCAATATCAAGTTCCCGCCCGCACCCCGCTCGGGACAGATCGTGGCCGAGATCAACGAAGCCGGGATGTCGTTCGGGGCGAAGCATGTCTTCAGCGGCGCGAATTTCATCATCGGAAAGGGCGACAAGATCGCCCTCGTCGGCCGTAACGGCGAAGGCAAGACCACGCTGGCGCGTATGCTCGTCGGGCAGCTGACGCCGACCGAAGGTTCGGTGCGGCTCGGTGCCAACGTCAATATCGGCTACTATGCCCAGAACCAGGACGACCTGATGGACGGCGAATTCACCGTCTACGATACGCTCGACCGCGTGGCCGTGGGGGACATCCGCACCCGCCTGCGCGATATTCTGGGTGCGTTCCTGTTCCGCGGCGAAGACATCGACAAGAAGGTCAAGGTTCTGTCGGGCGGCGAGCGGGCGCGTCTGGCGATGGCCCGCATGATGCTCGAACCGCGCAACCTGCTGATTCTCGACGAGCCGACGAACCATATGGACATGCGTTCGAAGGACATCCTGAAGAGTGCCATCATGAAGTACGACGGCACGGTCGTGGTCGTTTCGCACGACCGTGAATTTCTCGACGGCATGGTGCAGAAGGTCTATGAGTTCCGCGACGGCGGGGTGAAGGAGTACCTCGGGGGTATCTATTATTTCCTCGAAAAGCGGAAGCTGGAATCGCTCCAGGAGGTCGAACGCAGGGACACCCCGCAGAAACCCGCCGTGCAGGCAACTCCGAAACCCGAGGCCGCCGTTTCCGGCAAACTCACTTACGAGCAGCGCAAGGAGCAGGAGAAACAGCTGCGCAAGCTGCGCCGGACGGTCGAGGGGATCGAGGCGGAACTTGCCGCAATCGAAAAACAGATCGCCGCCTACGATGCGAAATTCGCTGCGGCGACCGCCTACGACGAAGCCGACTACAAGGCCTACAACGACCTGAAAGCCCGTTACGACCATCAGATGCACGAGTGGGAGAAGGCATCGTACGAACTGGAACTCGTCGAAGAACAGTGATTTCCGGGAAATCCGGCTGAACCTTGTGCCGCCCGCCCCGGGGCAAATGAAAAATAAGCTGCTATGGACAACATTATTTTCGGGATACGTCCCGTGGCCGAAGCGATCGAGGCTGGAAGACAGATCGAGAAGCTCTACATCCGCAAGGGCGCCGAGGGGCAGCTGATGACGGAGCTGAAAGACCTCTGCATCCGTCACCGCGTGCGGATGCAGGAGGTGCCTGTCGAAAAGCTCAACCGCCTCACGCGCGGTAACCACCAGGGGGTCGTGGCGCAGATTTCGGCCATCGAATATGTCGGGCTGGCCGACATCCTGGAACGGGTGCCCGAGGACGAGACGCCGCTGGTGGTGATCTTTGACGGGGTGACCGACGTCCGCAATTTCGGCGCCATCGCCCGCTCGGCCGAGTGCGCCGGGGCGCACGGTCTGGTGACGCCGCTGAAGAATTCGGCCCCCGTGAATGCCGAGGCAATCCGCTCGTCGGCCGGGGCGCTGACGACGATCCCGGTCTGCCGCGTGGGGTCGATCCGCAATACGATCAAGCAGCTCCAGACCGAAGGGTTTCAGATCGTCGCCGCGACCGAGAAGAGCCGCAAACTGCTCTACGATGCCGATTTCCGCAAGCCTACGGCCCTGGTGATGGGCGCCGAGGATACGGGCATCTCGAAGGAGGTCCTCAAACTCTGCGACGAACAGCTGGCAATCCCCCTGATCGGGCATATCGAATCGCTGAACGTCTCGGCCGCAGCGGCCGTGATGCTTTTCGAGGTCGTGCGCCAGCGTATCGGACAATAAACGAAAACCATGAAAGCGAAACTCGGACATTACGTGCAGTGGCTTCGGGAGGGGTTCCTGCAAATGCTGCGCCTGCACCCTGTGGAGGCGGGATTGATTGCCCTCGGATGTATCGGCTGCCTCGTCGCCTACGAGACGGACAGCGACGACACCCTGGTCAGGCTGGCGCTCGTGCCGCTGGCCTTCGCTGTTGCGCTGGCCTTCAATAACCTTGCGGGGCTGGGGCCGTGGCGGAAAGTCTACTGGGTATGCTGGGCGCCTTTCGTGCCGTTCGCGCTCTGGGGAGGTCTGGAAGAGTGGCTCGCCAGCGAGCCGTCGTTCATCACCTTCGGCATCCTGGCGCCCTTGGCGCTGCTGCTCTGTCGCCGTGCCGTGTGCAACAAGCGGTTCGTCGACGACATCATGGTGTGGCTGCGTTCGGGCATCCTCGCTGCGCTCTTCGCCAATGTAGCGCTGGGGTTGTTCTCCGCTATCCTCTTCTCCACGACCTATATCTTCGGGCTCGAAGGGAGTTGGATCGAGCATGTCTGGATCTATGCGCTGATCCTTTTCGAGACCTTCGCCGGCCCGGTGCTTTTCCTGATGATGTACGACCGTTGGGCCGGTGCCGAATGCCGCGGCACTCGCATCCTCGACGTATTGCTGAACTATATCGTGACGCCCGCACTGCTGATCTACACCGCCATACTCTGCCTTTACATGGTCAAGATCCTCGTTACGTGGTCTTTGCCCGAGGGCGGGGTGGCCTATCTGGTATTCGGGTTCACACTGCTGGCTATTGCGGTCAAGGCATTGCAGCCGTTGTTGCAGAAACGCATGTACGACTGGTTCTTCGACCGTTTCAGCCTGGTGTCGTTGCCTACGCAGCTGCTGTTCTGGATCGGCGTCCTGCGTCGTACGAACGAATACGGGCTTACCGAACCGCGCGTATACCTGCTTGTCTGCGGCGGGCTGATGACGCTCTGCGTGCTGTTGTTCCTCTCGCGCCGTACCGGGCGCTACCTGTACGTCGGCCTGGCGGGGTTCGTCTGCTTTGCGGCTCTGGCCTACCTGCCTGTGCTCGAACCGCAACGCATAGCGACCGGCTCGCAGGTGCGCCGTGCCGTCCGTGTGGCAAAACAGCTTAACATGCTCGACGGCGAGGGCCGGCTGCAACTGGACGCCTTTGTCCCCGACACCCTGCTGCGCCGGGATTACCGCCGCCTTTACGAGGCGCTCGACTACGTTGCCGACCATGATACGCTGGCCTTCGCCCGGTTCGGGGTGGAGCTCGGCAAAGTCCGCGAGGCAGTGCCGGATGTGTTCCGCGATTATGTGGTCTACGGCTACGATTACCGTACCGATGACAACTGGGTGTCGGTGTACCCGGACGGTGTGCGACGCATCGACCTTGCCCCAGGGTATCGGGTGCTGTATGCCAACCTTTCGTACAATCGTTATGACCAGGGCCGTATCCCGTATTACCGATTCGAGGATGATACGCTGCGGATCGACTTCGGCACGGATCGCCCCGAATTCGTAATTTCCGCACCCGCCCTGTTGCAGCGGCAACTGCGGCGTGCGGGCAAGGGGGATTATCCCCTGCCCTCTGAGCTGGAGAACGCTGCCAATGAACTCCTGACCTATTCGGATGAAGAGTTGTTGATCCTTTTTTTCAGTATGAGCATCGAACGGCGGGATTCTGCGCTTCGCCTCGACGATGTGGATATCTCGGCCATTATGGCCCGTTAGGCATGATTACGACCGTCGAACATCCCCGGCTGGGTGAGGTCGTCCTCTCCCAGTCGCGCCGCGCACGCCGTATTTCGATCAGCGTGCGCGGGACGGGGTGTGTCCGCCTGTCGTTTCCTTGCGGGGTTTCCGCACGGCGAGCGATGGAGTTTCTCGAGTGCAAAGCCGGATGGGTCGAGGCGGCCCGGGCACGGCTTGCGCAGCGGCGTGCGGCACTCCCGCCGCAGTTGCCGCCTGCCGCGGAAAAAGCCCGCGTCGAAGAGCTGCGGCGCGCCGCCAAAGCCGACCTGCCCGACCGTATCGGTCGGCTCTCCCGCATCACGGGGCTGAAGTACAACAAGCTGACGATCCGTGCCTCGCGTACGAAGTGGGGGAGCTGTACCGGGACGAACAACATTTCGCTGAGCCTTTTCCTGATGACGCTTCCGGAGCATTTGCGCGATTTCGTCATTGTCCACGAGTTGTGCCATACCGTTCACCACGACCATTCCCCGAAGTTCCATGCGTTGGTCGACCGGCTGGTCGGGGGCAATGAAAAAGCCCTTAACCGGGAGTTAAAGGCTTTTTCGATTCGGGGCTGACGCCCCACCCAAACATAACAATCCTATAAAAGGAACCCCTCGCTCCGCAGCGGCCGTCCGAGCCGCCGTGAAGCCTTGCTATTTCCGTTGTTTAACCAGATATTGTTCTTCCCGGTAGGTGAAACTGATGAAGAGGAAGGCCAGTGCGCACGCCGCGAGCAGCATGATGAATCCCCAGTCCCAGCCCAGGTGCTGTACGATCGAACCCATGGCGATGTTGGCGAGGATGGCCGTGCCGAAGAAGTATCCGAAGAATCCGGTCAGTCCGGCGGCTGTCCCGGCGGCCTTCTTGGGTGCGAGGTCGAGGGCCTGTACGCCGATCAGCATCACGGGGCCGTAGATCAGGAATCCGATGGCGATCAGCGATATGTTATCCAGCAGTACGTTGTCCATGTTTTTCCAGTAGATCACGATGAAGACCGCGACGAGTGCCATGTAGATCATGGTCGTGATGGCCCGGCGTCCTTTGAAGACCTTGTCCGACAACCATCCGCAGATGATCGTGCCGGGGATGGCTGCCCATTCGTATGCCGAGTAGGCCCAGCCCACATCCTTGATGTCATAACCCTTGATGTCCTTCAGGTAGGTCGGCGCCCAGTCCAGTACGCCGTAACGCACCAGGTACACGAACGCATTGGCGAAGGCGATATACCAGAGTATCTTGTTGTTGAGTACGTATTTGAAGAAGATTTCCTTCGTCGTAAGCTCCTGCTCCGACTTCTCGCTGTAATTTTTCGGGTAGTCGTTGCGGTATTTCTCGATGGGCGGGAGCCCGGTCGACTGGGGCGTGTCGCGGATCAGCAGGAATGCAAGCATCGCGACCACGATGGCCACCACGGCGGGGAACCAGAACGTACCGATCTGCCACGACCCGAACCACAACAGTCCGTAGGCCGCCATCGGGCCGATCATGCCGCCGCCGACGTTGTGGGCCACGTTCCAGATCGACATCTTCGTGCCGCGTTCGTTCTGCGAGAACCAGTGGGTCATGACGCGTCCGCACGGGGGCCAGCCCATACCCTGGAACCAGCCGATGAGGAACTGCGTGATGAACATCATGATGATCGACGAGATACCGGCCGATGTCCCGAGGAACATCGTCACCAGCGCCGACAACACCAGTCCCAGCGGCAGGAAGACACGGGCGTTGCTGCGGTCGGAAACGCCGCCCATCAGGAACTTCGAAAGCCCGTAGGCAATGGCGTTCGCCGAGAGCGCGATGCCCAGGTCACCCTTGTCGAATCCCATTTCGACAAGGTGGGGCATGGCCAGCGTGAAGTTCTTGCGCACGAGGTAGTAACCGGCATATCCGATGAAGATGCCGATGAATACCTGCAACCGCAGCCGCTTGTACTCTTTGTCTATTTTTTCCGCAGCGACGGGCGGTTTGTGTTTAGGGGGTCGTAGTATTTTCCACATGGTTCAGCGATCAGTTTTGTTCAAAGATATACGTTTTCGCCAAATCCGTGAAATCTTTTACCTGAGTGTCGATCCAGGCCTGGTCGCGTCCCAGCTCCCTGGCCATCATCGCGGCTACCTTCGGCGCCGCCGCGATGGCTTCGCGGGCATCGACGAAGAGCAGGCGCACACGGCGCGAAAGCACGTCCTCGACCGTCATGGCCATCTCCTCGCGTACGGCCCACAGCACCTCGGCATAGGTATAGCCGTATTTGGGCGAGAGTTTCTCGCCCAGTTCGGGCTGCTGCTTGATAAGGTCGAGGATCTTGGGCTCGTCGCTGCCGTAGACGTACATGTGATCCGCCAGGTTGGGGTTCTTGCGGTAACCGTGGATGCGCAGTTTCTTGGTCACGCACTTGCGGACGGGCAACTTGGCGACCTCGATCGCCTTGTCCACCGTATCTTCGGCCATCAGACGGTAGGACGTCCATTTGCCGCCCGTGATCGTCACCAGCCCGTTGTCCGAAACGATGATCTTGTGGCTGCGCGAAATTTCCTTGGTGTTTTTGCCCTCCTTCTTGGGCGCCGCCAGCGGACGTTGCCCTGCGAAGACCGAAAGGATGTCCTTGTAGGTCGGCGCGGGGTTCATGTAGAGTCCTGCCGTGCCGAGGATGAAGTCGATCTCTTCTTTGAGCGGGCGCGGGTCTTCCTCGGCCTTGGGCCGTACGATGTCCGTGGTGCCGACCACGACCTTGTCGTGCCAGGGCACGGCGAACAGCACGCGGCCGTCCGAGGTCTTGGGTACCATGATGGCGTAGTCGCTCTGCAGGAATTTCATGTCGAGCACCAGGTGCACGCCCTGGCTCGGAGTGACCATCTTGCGGTGCGTAGGGCTGTCCATGTGCATGATGTCGTCCACGAAGCACCCTGCGGCGTTCACCACGCTGCGGGCCTTGATTGTGTGTTCTTCGCCCGTGAGGTTGTCCACGAATTTCACGCCGGCGGCACGTCCCGCATCGTCGTGTACGATCCCCGTAACGCTCGCCTGGTTCACGACCGTGCCGCCGTTCTCGATGCATGTCTGTGCGAGGTTGATCGCCATGCGCGAGTCGTCGAACTGCCCGTCGTGGTATACGACGCCGCCCTTGAGTCCCTTTTCGACCGAAGTGGGGATGTATTTCATTACTTTTTTTGCCGAGATGAATTTCGAACGGCCGTAACCGAAACCGAACGAAAGCATGTCGTAGAAGGTCAGACCGCAAAAATAGAGGAAATTATCCCAGTAACTGTAATTCGAGATCACGAATGCCTGGTCTTTGACCAGGTGCGGGGCGTTGGCTTTCATGCGGCCGCGTTCGCGCAGGGCTTCGAGCACCAGCATGACGTCGCCCTTCTGCAGGTAACGTACGCCGCCGTGCACGAGCTTCGTACTGCGGCTCGATGTGCATTTGGCGAAGTCGGTCTTTTCGAGCAGCGCTACGCTCAGCCCGCGGGTCGCTGCGTCGACCGCCACGCCGAGGCCCGTGGCGCCCCCGCCTACCACTACGATATCCCAAACCTTGTCTTTCTCGGATAGTTTTTTGATCTGTGCAAGTCTTTCCATAAATTCATGAATTTCGTTTCGCAACAAAATTACATATGATTTTTTGTATTTCAAAATAAAATATGTTTTATTTCATAATATTTCGTTTCGGAGCACAATATATTGCCGAAAAAAATATTTCTCCGGAAGGTTTCGATCTAATTTCGGATTATTTTCGTATCTTGCATTATAAAACCAAATTTTTAATCGACCTATGAATAAATCCGGCGAAGAGACTATTTTGAGCCTTCCGGAGCGTCATAACCGGATCCTGGCACTGTTGCAGCAGAACGGCTCCATATCCGTCGTGCAGCTGGCCGAGTTGTTCAAGGTTTCGGAGGTCACGATCCGCAAAGACCTCTCTTTCCTCGAACAACAGAAGAAACTCTACCGCACGCACGGCAGTGCGATCCTTATCAGCCCCTATATCAGCGACCGCCACGTCAACGAGAAGGAGAAGAAAAACGTGGCGGAGAAACGGGCCATCGGGGCCAAGGCCGCAAGCCTTGTCGCGCAGGACGATTCGATCATCATCGCGTCGGGCACGACCATGGCCTTCCTCGCGCGCGAAATCAAGCCCGTCGGGCACCTGACGGTCATCACGGCGGCCGTTCCCGTGACATCGATCCTTTCGCAGGACACCAATGTCGACGTGATCCAGTTAGGGGGCATTACCCGCAGCAGTTCGGTGTCGGTCGTGGGGCCCTTTGCCGAACAAATGCTCGGCAACTTCAATTGCAGCAAGCTGTTCGTCGGTGTCGACGGCATCGACCTCGAATTCGGGCTTACGACGACCAACATGCTCGAAGCGGCGCTGAACCGTGTGATGATGAACGCCGCGCAGAAGGTTATCGTACTGGCCGACAGTTCGAAATTCGGACGCCGCGGCTTCAGCAAGATCTGCGACCTGGAGGCTGTCGACCGCATCATTACCGACAATGGCATCCAGCCCCTTTACCTCGACCGGCTGCGCGAGCGCGGCATCGAGGTGATCGTCGTCGATGCATGATATACCTTAAATATAGGGACTCTTTCAGCCCGATTGCGATCAGACTCTTGTGAGGTGCCGGTCAAATAAAGGCGACGGTGATTTTCACCGTCGCCTTTATTATGGTTTACCCCCTCCCTCCAGTTCGAAAGGTAATTCCGTACGTTGCGTTTGCAGCTGGACTTGTGTTTTGCGGAGATGCGAATGCCGGAGGTTTTGAAGGAGAACCCAGTCGGAAGATGCTTGCAAATATTTATTTCTGCCTGCGGTAAAAATCGCCTGCATGTTTAAATTCAAATCCGATCATTCGTTCATTATAGATACTGTCCATTTTGGAGATTGTTATACTGATTTTTATATTGCCGTAATGGGGCGGATTCGTTTCCGAAGGTTTCTTGTCGTAAAAATCATAGTAATCTATTATCGGCAAATCAATGACTTGCGCCGGGGCTCCGCAATATTTTCCAACCGTTTCTACGACTTCTTCTCGTGTGGCTATTTTGCTTGCCAATCCAAAAACAGCGAAGTCGGAAATATTATGCCAGTTATCGGATCGCGGCGTAATACTGATGCTGTTCACAATGCAATCGGTTTCAGGGAGGGCTTGGGCCGTGGGGTTAAATATCACCGCGTTGATGATTTCTCCCTTTTCGTTTTTTACCGTTGTTCCCCAGTATTCATCTTTGGCAGTGGGAGGGATCATTGCGACGCCAGCACGGCTTTTGTAGTTCCCGGCCTGCATCAAATCTATAAGTTTGCATGGAAATGTGATTTTGCAGCCGTTGAGGACGAATCCCGATTTCCAGAATTCTTCCGGTATGTTTTTTATAGCTTCCATGGTAAGGCGCTTTTTGGGGGATTCTGCGTGGGTTTTCTGTTTTATTTGTGCTTCGATGCCATTGAAGGGGCTGAAAATCAACAACACCAGCATTAAAAGAATTTTTATGTTCATATTTCTGTATTTATGTTCGGGTAGCCCGATTTTTTACAAAGTTACTTGTTTTTACGGAAGTCAGTGTAATATTTAGGTGAATTTCATTGCGCAGCAGCAAGCGCTCAGTGTCTTGGACGGATATGGCCGCCGATAGACAGGCTGTAACAGAAAAGCAGCCCGGAAATCCGGACTGCCTATAATAATCGGACGGCTTGAATTAAACGGCAAGCCGTCCGATTATACATTTATATTGCCGCTGTTATTTCAGCAAGGCCTGCAGCCGCTCGGGGTAATCCGTCGTGATGTAGTCCACGCCCAGGTCGATGAAATAGCGCATGTCCTCTTCCTCGTCGACCGTCCATACGTTCACCTCCAGTCCCAGCTTTTTTGCCTGTTCCACCCATTCGGGGTGCTTGCGCAGCACGCGCATCGAGTAGTCGATGCCGGTGAGGCCGAGCCCCTTGATGCTGCGCGGGGAGAGGTCTCCGTTCAGGTAGAAGATACGCCCGTCGGGCAGCAGTTTCCTGAACGCCAGGCAGGCATTGATCGAGAAGGCGATGATGTCGGTGCGGTCGAGCAGGTTGTACTTGCGCAATGCCTTGACGATCTTCTCGGCCGCGAGGTCTTCGCGCCGAAGGTCGGAGAGCGATTTCATTTCCAGCACCAGCCGGGTGTCGGGTTTGGCAGCCACCAGGCGCAGATAGGCGTCCAGCGTCGGGATGTTCTCTCCGTTGGGAAGCACGATCGAGGTGATCTCCTTCAGCGTACCTTTCTCCATGTCGATTTCGGTACCCTTGTATATACGGTCGTGGTTTACGATCAGCTTGTCGTCGGCAGTCAGCCATACGTCCATTTCCGAGCCGAAGGCCCCGACCGAATCGGCTTTGGAGAACGAAGCAAGTGAGTTCTGCGCCGAATTGGGTGCCGTCCAGTAGCCGCGGTGCGCAATCACCTTGGGCTGAGCGAAGGCCGCGGCGGTTCCTGCGAAGAGCAGGGCGGCGGCGAAGATGAGCTTTTTTGTCATATCGTTTGAAATGTTGGTTGAGTGCTTATAAATCGAAACTTCAACAAAGTTAGTAAACATTTCCGGAATAACAAGCCCGGCGGGGTGCAAAAGGTGTTTTTTCAGGACGATGTCATCATACGGGAAGGGTTTGTGATTTTGAAACGAAACACGGAGCGGAACGATATGTACGATTTCCCGGCGAAATATATCGGAGTTTCGGGATTTTTTCCTATCTTCGTATGATGTGGAAATGGAATCCTTAACTTAAAACCAGAATAGACCATGAAAGAAAAAGTCAGCAAAAAGTTCCAGGAGATTTACGGCTCCGGGGCTATCCTGTTCGCCTCGCCGGGGCGTATCAACCTGATCGGGGAACATACCGATTACAACGGGGGCTTCGTTTTCCCGGGGGCGGTTGACAAAGGAATCGTGGCGGCCATCAAACTCAACGGCACGGACAAGGTGCGGGCCTATGCGCTCGACTTGGGTGAAAGCGCGGAGTTCGGGCTGAACGAAGCCGATAAACCCGCCCAAAGCTGGGCTTGCTATATCTTCGGCGTATGCCGCGAGATTCAGAAGCGGGGCGGTAAGATCGGCGGTTTCGATACGGTATTCGCGGGCGACGTGCCCCTGGGTGCCGGCATGTCGTCGTCGGCAGCGCTGGAGTCGACCTACGCCTTTGCGCTGAACGACCTCTATTCGCTGGGCATCGACAAATTCGAACTGGCTAAGATCGGCCAGTCCACCGAGCATAACTATTGCGGCGTGAACTGCGGCATCATGGATCAGTTCGCTTCGGTTTTCGGCAAGAAGGGCAACCTGATCCGCCTGGACTGCCGTTCGCTGGAGTATGCCTATTTCCCGTTCGACCCCAAGGGTTACAAACTCGTCCTGCTCGATTCGCGCGTGAAGCACGAGCTGGTGGGTTCGCCCTACAACGACCGCCGGGCTTCGTGCGAGCGGGTGGCGAAGATGCTCGGGCAGGAGTTCCTGCGCGGCGCCACGATGGAGCAGCTCGATGCCATCAAGGATAAGATTTCGGAGGAGGATTACAAGCGTGCCCGCTACGTGATCGGCGAAGAGAAACGCGTGCTCGATGTCTGTGATGCGCTCGAAAAGGGCGACTACGAGACGGTCGGCAAGCGGATGTATGAAACCCATTGGGGCATGTCGAAGGATTACGAAGTGTCGTGCGAGGAACTGGATTTCCTGGCCGAGGTTGCCGAGGAGTGCGGTGTGACGGGTTCGCGCATCATGGGCGGCGGCTTCGGCGGCTGTACGATCAACCTGGTGAAGGACGAACTTTACGACAACTTCATCGCCACGGCGAAAAAGAGGTTCAACGAGAAGTACGGCCATGAACCCAAGGTGTACGAGGTCGTGATTTCTGACGGTTCGCGCCGTCTGGAATAATCGTTATGGAAAAGTTTCGCAGGTTTCTGCATCCCGTGTGGACAGGATTCGTACTTCTTATTGCGGCGTATGTCCTGCGGGGAGTTTTCCTGTGCGCGCGCGATACCTTTTTGTACAATCGGCTGGATCTTTGCGATCCGGCCGATTTTAAAATTTACCACCGTAATACCGAACCGAAGCGTTGGCGTTCCCAGGTGCATACCTATCGGCTGTACGGGACGTTGTATCCTGAAATCCGCAATGCGGATATGCGTGTCGGATACGATGCGTATTCCCGTTATGCCATCGGGGATACGATCCGGGTGTACGCTACCTCTTCGGGCAGGGTAGTGCCTGTCTCTACGGTTGAGAAAATGCGTATTTGGCACATCGGCAGCCGGGGACTGGCTTCGGAGCATCTTCCGGAGCTGTTTGGGCTTATCGGCGGCGGATTAGTTTTGTGGCGTTGTGCTAACCGGCGCAGGTCATAATATTTTTTGCAGGAAAACCTCGTCGTGGAATCCGTCGGCAAGCCGCAGCCACTCTTTCCTGATCCCCGTTTCGGAGAATCCGGCGTGGCGGAAAAGTGCGAGGCTCGCCGCATTTCCGGCTTCGACGCTGCACCATAACTGGTGCAGGTGCAGCATATCGCGGGCATAGCTGCATACGGTCTCCACCGCATCGGCGGCATAGCCTTTGCCCCGTTGTGCCGTATCGTGGATCAGGATGCCGACGCCCGCACGGAGATTCACCGGATCCAGGTCGAACAGGTCGAGCGCCCCGACGGGGAGGCCTTCCGGGGTTTCGATGATAAGCCGCTGCTGGCGGGTTTGGAAAATGTCGAACTGCTGCTCTTCGATGAACCGTTCCAACGTATGGCGGGAAAAAGGCGCCAGCGTACCGCTGACGCCCCATATCTCCGTGTCGTTTTCCCAGGCGTACATCAGTTCGATATCTCCCGGTTCGAGGGCGCGAAGCCGTGTTGTCCGGCCTTCGAGGTTCATCAGATGCCGATGATCTTGTTGCGGATGAGCATTGCCACACCCCATGCGTTTGCGTTCTCGGTCATCTTCGATACGCGGAATTTGGTGTCCTTGTATACGAGGTTGAGCGAGTATTTGTTGGTCGCCGACTTGAGGGGCAGCATCAGGTAGTCGCCCGCTGCGGCCATGTTGCCGCCGACGATGACCGTTTCCGGATTGAAGGTGTTGATCAGGAAGGCGACGGCCTTGCCGACTTTTTCGCCGGCCTCCTCGATCAGCTCGATCGAGAGGTTGTCGTCGTTCTTCGCCGCGGCGATGATGTCGTCGATATGGATGCTCTTCTGCTTGTCGTACTTCTCCTTGAGGATCGTATTGACGCCCTTCTCGATCAGGTGGCACATCTTGTCCTCGATGGCGATACCCGAAACCTCGGTTTCGAGGCAGCCTTTCTTGCCGCACGAGCAGATGATCTCGTTGTCGAAAAACGGGATGTGTCCGAACTCACCGGCGAACCCGCTTTTCCCGTAGTAGAGCTGCCCGTCCACGACGATTCCGATTGCCACGCCGCGCCCCATGTGCAGGTAGAGCACGTTGCTCTCGTCCTTCGACTTGCCGCAGGTATACTCCGCGTAGCAGCGGGCGCGGGTGTCGTTTTCGAGCAGCACGCGGATGCCCACGCGCTCTTCGAGCAGGTCGCGCAGCGACTGTTCGCTGGTGGTGAAGTATTTGTAGCTGCGGCCCGTGTCGGGATTCACGCGGCCCGTCATGCAGACTCCCAGCCCGAGGATTTTGCCCCGGTCGATGCCGCATGTGGCGATGAAGTTCTCTATGTTGGAACAGATGCGTTCGAAACACTGCGGGCGATCCTGCAACTCGAAGGTGTAGTCGTACTCTTCCTTGATGATGTTGTTCTGCAGGTCGGTGATCAGGAACGTCATGTTGTCGCGTCCGACGTTGACACCTGCGAAATAGATCGCCGAATTGGCCAGGCCGAATATGTTCGGCCTGCGTCCGCCCGGGGTCTCCACCTTGCCCAGATCCGTTACGATGTTCTCATCGACCAGTTCCTGCACCAGCTTGGTGATGGTCGGGACGCTGATATGCAGCTCTTTGGTCAGTTCCGAGAGCGTACATTCGCCGTTCACCGCCATGTAGGCGATGATGTTGCGCTTGATGATACTGTTCTTGTGCGAAATACCCTTCAGGGCATCGTCTTCGTGTTTGTTGAAAAATTCGGTGAGTGATGTCATCCGTCCTGTCTCATTTTTAACTAAACCTTTGCAAATATAATAAGTATATTTAAAAAACGCAACATGTTTTTAATAAAATTTAATAAATTTTGTTTCAAAACACATTAAAATAAAAGGAACGGACTGATTTTCAGTCCGTTCCTTTTTGTTTTGCGGCTTTTTAGACTATAATGCCGATTTCGATTCTACGACGGCTTCGGGGTTTACCTTCCTGATAAGGCCCTGCAATACGGTGCCGGGGCCGAGTTCGGTGAACTCCGTCACGCCGTCGGCGAGCATGTTCTTCACGATGTAGGTCCAGCGTACCGGGGCGGTCAGCTGTGCGATCAGGTTGGCCTTGATCTGTGCGGGATCCGTGTAGGGCTTCGCGTCGACATTCTGGTAGATCGGGCATACGGGCGTCTGGAACGGAGCCTCGCTGATCGCCTTTTCCAGTTCCTGCTTGGCCGGCTCCATCAGCGGCGAGTGGAATGCGCCGCCTACGGGCAGACGCAGGGCGCGGCGCGCACCGGCAGCCTTGGCTTTTTCGCAGGCTGCGTCGACGGCTTCCACGGCACCCGAGATCACGAGCTGGCCGGGGCAGTTGTAATTGGCCGCTACGACGATGCCGTTGACCGATGCGCAGATTTCTTCGACTACGTGGTCTTCCAGGCCGAGGATGGCGGCCATCGTACCGGGCTGTGCCTCGCAGGCGGCCTGCATGGCCATGGCACGCTTCGAGACGAGCTTCAGGCCGTCTTCGAACGAAAGCGCTCCGGCGACGACCAGCGCCGAGAATTCGCCCAGCGAGTGTCCTGCGGCCGCATCGGGTTTCACGCCGAGCGCCTTGGCCATGATTACCGAGTGAAGGAATACGGCGGGCTGCGTCACTTTGGTTTGCTTCAGCTCCTCGTCCGTGCCGGCGAACATGATGTCCGTGATGCGGAAACCGAGGATATCATTGGCTTTTTCGAACAGCTCCTTCGCTTCGGGTACGTTGTCGTAAAGGTCTTTGCCCATACCGACCGCCTGTGCACCCTGTCCGGGAAATACGTATGCGTGTTTCATAATCTTTGCTTAAATTTTTTGTTAGCGACGGCAAAGATACGAATTTATTTCCTAACTTTGCACCGCAATGGTTCACAAAGGGCCGGGCAAGGCCCCGTGTGATTAAATGGGAATGCCGTGTAAATCGGCAGCAGTTCCCGCTGCTGTAAGTTCCGTCTATTGTCGCACACTCTTTAGCCACTGGCTCCGGCCGGGAAGGCGTAGCGGCAGGAACGAGCCAGAAGACCTGCCTTGCGTCTCCCGGTGGGAGGATCCTTATTTTCGGGCTGGCTCTGCGGAGAACGGAGCGCTGCGGACGGAGGCACTGGGTGCCGGACGTTTGTTGTGAGGACAGGCATATTATATATATGTGCAGTCCGGTTGCGTAAAATGGTGGATTCGATTCCGGGGAGGTTCGGAACCGGATTTTTTTATTTTATGCACATAAAACAAACGAAAGATGAAAAAACTTCTCCTTTTAGCCTTTGCGGCTTCGGCTTTAGCCGCCTGCTCGGACGACGACAAGATGCCGACCCCCCCCCAGCTCGAAACAATATCTTTCAGTGAGGTGGAACTTGGTGCCGGCGGATACCTGTGGGGTAAAACTCTGGCAACGGATGTAGACGGCTCGTTGGAGTTCGAAGGCGTGATTTACAAAGAAGGAACTGCTTCGTTCCTCTCTTATTTCTCGGATTTCGGCGGTGTCTGGGACACGTGGTGCAAATTCGCGATGTCTGCCTGTCATGACAAAACGACTTTCGGGACGGATAACCAGTTCAGCGTTTATACGACGGCTGATGACGGCCTGAACAAGTTCGCCGTTGCATACGATATGAAAGGTATGGGCCCGGGTTATTCGTTCAGCCCGGCCATCGAGTTTTCGACGGTTATTACTCCCGTGTCGCTTCGTATTGCCAATAATACGTGGACATATCTTTACCTCACCGATACTAAATACAGCGACTTCAGTGTTGCGATTATCGGTTTCAACGGTGAAACCGAAACGGGGACGATTGAGGTGCCGTTGGCATCGGACAACAAGGTCGTAGCTGATTGGAAGAACGTAGGGCTGGATAAATTGGGAGCCGTGACCAAAATTGTTTTCTCTGTTGAGTGCGATGATGTGATGGCGCCGACTTATTTCTGTATTGATGATTTCGCTTATACCGAATAACTATTTTGAGATGAAAAATATTTTTTGGATTATTGCGGCTGCATTTGCCTTTGTAGCCTGCTCGGACGACGACGGCCCGTGCGAGAAACCCTTTGACGGCGAAGTAGTATCATTCGAGGCCTCCGAACATCTGCTCGACGCCATGACCGGCGACGACGTGAAGCTCGGCCCCGTTACGATGTCCCTGATGGGAATGGGGGATTATACCTATGCGAACGCTTTTTGTGCGAAGCAATACGCTGTGGGTACGGATTTCGACGGCATGCTCTTTTCGACGGCAGACCAGAATCTGGTTTTCAACGCCTATTATTCATCGCTATACGACGGGTGGGGCGGTATCGGGCTTTCGCGGATGCCCGACCGGAATGCGGCCGCTCCCTCCAGCAAGCAGCAGTTCTCCGTGTGGGCGGACGGCGGTGCCAACGGTACGGAAACCTATGCCGTATTTTACGATTCCAACTCGCCGACGGAAATGTATCCCGAATACCTGAGTGAGTCGGGTTATCCGACCATCGACCTGGTGGAGCCGCGCATCGTCGCCCACCTATACATCGCCAATTCGACCTGGGTATACAATTATTTCACGGGGGCGGATACCGACAGTTTCCAGGTGAAGATCACGGGGTCGCTCGGCGGTGTGGAAAAGGGGAGCATCACGGAAACTCTCGTCGCCGGGAAATCGAAGCTGAGCGGATGGCGCAAAGTCGACCTGTCGTCGCTGGGTGCGGTGGACAAGCTGGTATTCAAGGCGGTCTGCGACTATCTGGCAGATCCGACCTATTTCTGTGTCGACGAGATCGGGTTGCTGAAACCCGATGCCATGTAATTCGGGCCCGGCTATTTGGAGATTAGTATGGCTCTGGCAATTCCCCGCACGGCAGGCAGGCCGTGCGGGGAATTTTTTGCCGCTTCGCCGCTGTCTGATTTCGGCCGGGGCAGTTGCCGGACGGGTGTGTGCTGACCGGGTGTTTGTCGGCCGGGCAGTTGCCGGCCGGAACTGTTGCTCGGTGGGCTGTTACCGGATCGGTGCTTGCTGTCCGGGTGCTTGTCGGCCGGGCGGTTGCCGGGGGACGTCCGGCGCAATAGCAGCAGCAGGCCGGGGCCGCCGTCGGGAACCGAAAAAAATCCCCGCAGGCATCGGCCTGCGGGGATTCTTTATTTAGAGCCAGTCCGGATTCAGATCAGGTTGTCCTTCTCGATATCCTTGAAATAACGGTAGGTGCCGACCTTCAGTTCCGCGGTCGCGGGTTCGTCGCATACGACGATCCCGTGGGGGTGTACCTGCATGGCCGAGATCGTGCAGACGTGCGAGTAAGGGCCTTCCACACACTGTTGCAAGGCGCGGGCTTTCTTATGCCCGAGGGCGAGGATCAGCACCTGCTTAGCATCGAGCACGGTGGCTATGCCTACCGACAAGGCTTGCTTGGGTACCTTGTTCACGTCGTTGTCGAAGAAACGCGAGTTTACGACCAGTGTGTCGTAGGTCAGCGTCTTGACGCGGGTGCGCGAGTTGAGCGACGAGAACGGTTCGTTGAAGGCCAGGTGCCCGTCTTCGCCGACACCGCCCAGGAAGAGGTCGATGCCCCCTGCGCGGCGGATTTTCTCCTCGTATTCGTCGCATTCCTTCTGCAGGTCGGGGGCGTTGCCGTTGAGGATGTTGACATTGGCCGGGGTGATGTCCACGTGGTTGAAAAAGGTGTTCCACATGAACGAATGGTAGCTTTCGGGATGCTCTTCCGGGAGCCCGACGTATTCGTCCATGTTGAACGTGACGACATCCTTGAACGATACCTTCCCGGCTTTGTTCAGGGCGATCAGCTCCTTGTACGTCGTCAGCGGGGTCGAACCCGTCGGCAGGCCCAGCACGAACGTGCCTCCGGCAGCCTGCTTCTTGTTGATCTGCCCGACGATGTAATGCGCCGCCCAACGGCCGGCATTTTCCTGTGTGTCTTCGATAATGAGTCGCATAAATTTTTCGGTTTATCGGTTTGTCTGTTCATTCTTCATTCGGACGGGGCGTCAGAACATCTTGACGAACACCTCGATCGCCTGGTATTCGGCCATGCCGAGCTTGTCGTAAAGCTGCGCCGTGTTCTGCGTACGCTCTTCGGCGCGCTGCCAGAACTCGCGCGGGTCGCTGCCCGGGAAGGGCATGATGTCCTTCTGCGAGAGGTGGCGGTAGATGGCGTGGCGCTTCATGATCAGCTCGTCGGGCGACAGCGGCACCGCCATGTCGACCATGCCCAGATCCCATTCCATCCATGCACCGCGGTAGAGCCACAGGTGGCATTCCTTGAGCCATTCGTCGTCCCTGACTACGTCCAGGGCGCCGAGTACGGCCTCCATGGCCGTGCGGTGTGTCCCGTGCGGGTCGGCCAGGTCGCCTGCGGCATAAATCTGGTGGGGTTTCACCTCGCGCAGCAGCTTGACGATGATGTCGATGTCCTTCTCCGTAAGCTGTCCCTTCTTGATACCGCCCGTTTCGTAGAACGGCAGGTTGAGGAAGTGGGCGTTCGTGTCGGGGTTTAGGCCGAACGAGCGGACGGCGGCGCGTGCCTCGGCGCGGCGGATGGCACCCTTGAGGTCGAGCAGCGGACGCGGTTCGGGTTCGCCTTTCTTCTTGCCGGCGATGATCTTCTCGACCTCGGCGTAGTGGTCTCCGAAGCCCAGTTCGCGGGCCGTGTCGATGTTCTGCAGCACGACGTCGTCGTGTACGGCCACGTTGCCCGAAGTTTCGTAGGCTACGTGTACGTCGTGTCCCTGCTGCACGAGGCGGATAAAGGTACCACCCATCGAGATGACGTCGTCGTCGGGGTGGGGTGAGAATACCACCACGCGCTTGGGGAACGGTTCCGACGGTACGGGGCGTGTCGAATCGTCGGCGTTGGGCTTGCCGCCCGGCCAGCCCGTGATGGTGTGCTGCAGGTCGTTGAACACGTCGATGTTGATCTGGTCGTAGGCGCGTCCCTGTTCGAGCAGCTCGCCCAGCGAGTTTTCGATATAATCCTTGTAGGTGAGTTTGAGGATCGGCTTCTGTACCACGCCGCACAGCCATACCACGGCCTTGCGGGTGAACTTGGGCGTCCATTTGCAGGGGCCTACCAGCCACGGTGTCTGCTCGCGCGTAAGCATTTGCGCGGCATTTTCGTCGATCACCACCTCGATATTGGGGTGCATCTGCAGGTTCGAGGCAGGCACCTGGCTGGTGACTTCGCCTTCGACGACCTTCTGGACGATCTTGGCTTTCTCCTCGCCCCACGCCATCAGGATGATCTTCTCGGCGCGCATGATCGTGTCGATACCCATCGTGATGGCCATCTTCGGCGTGTTTTCCAGGCCGAAGAACGCCCCGGACTGGATTTTGCGCGTGTTGTGGGTCAGCTGAACCAGCCGTGTGCGCGATTTGGCATACGATCCCGGTTCGTTGAAGCCGATCTGCCCGTCCTCGCCGACGCCGATGATCATCAGGTCGATCTTGCGCACCGAGTGGTCGTACGATGCGCAGTATTCGGAAATCCTGGCTTCGGGTACCGTGCCGTCGGGGATGTGGATATTTTCGGGCAGGATGTCGATATGGTTGAGGAAATCCTCGTGGATGCGGAAATTGCGGCTCTGCTGTTCGGTCGAGCGGATCGGGTAGAACTCGTCGAGGCTGAATACCGCCACGTTGCGGAAGCTGACGATCCCCTCCTCGTGGCGTTTGACCAGTTCGCGGTACAGCCCGAGCGGGGTGCGCCCGGTCGTGAGCCCCAGCACGAACGGCTGCGACTCCTCGTAAACCTCGTTCGAGCAGTGGATTTCGTTATATGTACGGATTGCCTTCACGATGGTGTCGGCGACGTACTGCACGCCCAGGTATTCGTTTTCATAAACCGTCGTGTGGATCTTTTCGTAACGGTGGATGATGTCGCGCGGAGCCGATACTTCGATCAGGCCCCCGTCTTTGGGAAGTGAATATTTGTTGTTCATATCTTTGAAAATTTAATTTGTTCGAAAAATTCCGGCAGGTGGAAGTCGGGCTTCGGGGCCGAGATCGGCTTCCATGACAGGAAATGGGGCTGCGAGAGTTTATCCCCGCATTTGTAGAGGTTCACCTTCGCTTTCAGGCCGCTCCAGTCCGTCAGCGAGTGCATGAACAACGCCTGCGGCGGGATGGCCAGCACCACCGACCAGCGGTTGTCGCCTTCGTGTTCGGGGAAGGGACGCGACCCGAGGCTCGGGTTGCGCAGGATGCTTTCCATGACCCGGGGCGTGGCATGTGTGGCGTGTTCGCGCTCCCTGCGGAACCCCACGAGCAGACGCCCGATGCAGGTGCATTCGAAATTGTAGTAGTAGCCGCTGTCGTCGGGGGCGATGAAGAACTCCACGCACGAATCAGTCCAAACTTCTCCGTTGTCCTCCGTGACGCGGGCCATCGTCCATTGTTCCCTGACGTCGAAGCGCAGCATCAGATAGGCGCCCGTGTGGAACATGCGGAACGAAACCTCGGGTGCGTAGGGATATTGCTCCGGCCAGTTGCAGCAAGCTACCGGCTGCGGTTCGATGCTGCCGAAAGCGGTCTCGACGGCCCGTTTGTCGGCCGGGACGATGCCTGTTATTTTCCGTATCTCCATGATCCTTTCCCCTTCTTCTCTTGCTCATCGTCTTTGCAGGTTTATGCGTTGCGGTAGTGCTCCGCGATCCCGGCCACGATGCGGCACATTTGGCCGTAGTGTTCCTCCATGCTTTGCAGCAGGCGGTACTGGGCGTGTGTGCGTACGAGGTTGTGGTCGGGGTATTTTATCTTGTAATAGGTGTCGCCGTCGATGTAGTCCATCAGGAAGCGCAAAACCTGTTCGAACGTGATGTACCGCGCCGAAAAGGCCAGGTGGTCGATTTCCGTGTCGGTGAGCTGCGCCGCACGCTGCGAGAGGTATCCGTCGGTGTAGGCGCTGAACATTTCGAGCGAAATGCCGACGCGCGACAGGTCGCGGTCGTCCTCGTCGCCCGTATTGGCATAAGAGCGGATCGCATCGCCGAAATCGTTGAGCGACGTGGAGGCCATCACCGTGTCGAGGTCGATGGCGCAGAGCACCTCGCCCTGTTTGTCGAACAGGATGTTGTTGATCTTCGTGTCGTTGTGCGTCACGCGCGTAGGGATCGTACCGTCCTCGACCTTCGACCAGAAAGAGAGCATCTCGGCGCGCCGCGACTCGATCCAGCCGATCTCCCCCGCGAGGTGCATTTTGCGCCCTGCGGCATCGCGGGCCAGGGCGGCGTCCCATTGTCCGAAACGGTGGCGGATGTTATGGAACCCTTTGATCGTCTCCGCCAGCGGTTCGGTGAAATCGTCCAGCTGGGACTGGAATTTCCCGATGCCTTCGCCGCCCTTGCGGGCCAGTTCCGGGGAGTCGGCCTTGTTGTAGGCAACCGTGTCGTCGATGAAGACCGTTGCGGCCCAGTATTCACCTTCCGCGTCGACGTGGTACAGGTGCCCGTCCTTTGCCGGGACGACGGTCATCACCTCGCGCCGCGGGTCGCCTCCGGCCGCAATGACGCCGCGGCGGATGTGTTCCGTGACCCGGCGGATGTTGTACATCATGGCCGGCACGTCGGGGAAAACGGCCTTGTTCTTGCGTTGGAGGATGTAGTCGGGGGCATCTGCTTCGGTGCGGACGATGAATGTGTCGTTGATGAATCCTTCGCCCAGTGAGTCGATGGCCGTGACGGGGCCTTCCAAGGCGAAATGCGATGCGATCTCTCTTAAATTCTCCTTCATGGCGTACGATTTTCTGCTGTTTCCGCGCTATTACGGTTGCACACCCCAAAGGTACTAAAAAGAACGCAGTCCTGCAACGGAATCGCGTAAAAATAAAACTTTTTTCTTTTAATGAGGTTTTTGGTAAGTATTTTTACGATCGGATGTTTTGTTTCTCATTGAATTTACAACTATGCCGCTTGACCGAAAATAAAATCCCCGGCAATTATCGGCTGCCGGGGATTTTTCGACGACGGGTGTTGCCTGTTTATTTGATGTAGCTGGTCAGCATTTTCAGGTTTCCCCCTGGAATCACGCGGAGCGATTTTACCGTGGCGGGGAGCAGCACGGTCTCTCCCTGGTGGATCGGCATTTCGTTGCCCGAGTCGTCGCAGAGTGTTCCCTTGCCTTCGACGCAGATCACGACGACGAACGAATCCAATGCCGAATAGTCGATGGTCTGCGCTTCGGTCAGGTCGTAGAGCGAGGTGGTGAAATAGGGGCACGACACCAGTTCCACTTCGCGATCCTGCGCCTTCTGGTAATGCGTCCGGTAATCGGGCAGTACGGTGTAGTCGATGGCGCCCTTCGCCAGTTCGGTGTGCAGCTCGCGGGTGTTGCCGTCGGCATCCTTGCGGTTGAAATCGTAGATGCGGTAGGTGATGTCCGAGGTCTGCTGTATCTCGGCGATAAACGCCCCGGCTCCGATGCTGTGAACGCGTCCGGCCGGCAGGAAAAAGAGGTCGCCGGGGTGTATTTCATATTCGGCGAGCAGGTCGGTGATGGTGTTGTCCGCGACGCTGGCTTCGTACTGGGCAGGCGTCACCTGCTTGGCGAATCCCGAGCGCAGGCGTGCGCCTTTGTCGGCGTCCACGACGTACCACATCTCGGTCTTGCCTTTCGATTTGTGGCGCTCCCATGCCAGTGCGTCGTTCGGGTGCACCTGGATCGAGAGATCCTGCCGTGCGTCGATGAACTTGATCAGCAGCGGGAACTCCTGCCCGAAGCGTGCTGCATTGGCCTTGCCGAGCAATGCCGCGCCGTGGCGTGCGATCAGCCCGGGCAGGGTGGTGCCCGCCTCGGGGCCTCCCGCTACGACCGATTCGTTACCCTTGACGCCCGAAAGTTCCCAGCTTTCGCCGACCTGCTTCTGGTCGGAGGCGATGTGCTTGTAGGGGACGATCTTTTCGCCGCCCCAGATTGTCGATTTGAGAATGGGTTGGAACTTATACATAATTTTTTATTCCCTGATGCTGTAAAGAATTATTGTTGTTTCTGTGCGTCGAGCTGGCTCAGGGCGAATGCGTAGGCACCCACCGAGATGGCATTGCTCGCCCCGAGTTTCGAGATCATGACTCCGATGCGTTTCTGGGGGTCGTATGCCACGTAACGATCCGTGCCGTAAACCTTCAGCGCACGCTGGTCGCCCTTGGCGAACTCCTTGAATTCTTCCTCGTTGTCCAGGTCGTAGACCTTCATCTGCACGCGGTTCAACTCCTCGCCCGTGATGGTGTGCATCTTGCCGCGCAGTTCTTTCAGCAGACTGGGCATGATGTACTTGCGGGCTGCGGTGATGCCGCCGCCGATGACGATGAGCCCGTCCACCAGCGTCACGGCCGTTGCCATGGCGTCGCCGGCGATCTCGCCCAACTCGGCGAAGGCCTGTTTGGCCGCTTCGACATCGCCGGGACGTTTGCCGTCGGCGATCTCGCAGATGTCCTTCGGCTCGAACGCGTGTTTTACGTCGCCCGAGACCTCGCCGTAGACCCGCTTGATGGCGCGTACTGCCACGCCGTCCTCGACGATGATGTCGGGCATCTTCTTGTGTTTGAGGCAGAAGGTCTCGATACACGAGTTGTCGCCGCGGTTGAGTTGATTGTTGACCACCACACCGATGCCGAAGCCCGTGCCGAAGGTGTAGCCCACCAGGTTTTTGTAGCGTTTCGGGCAGCCCAGGGCTTCGAGCTTGGCGTTTACCTCGGGCAGGGCGCCGCCCAGTGCTTCGCCATAGGCGAACAGGTCGCCGTCGTTGTTGATGAATACCGGAATGCCGAATTTGTATTCGAGGAAGGGCCCCAGCGCCACGCCTTCGCGGAACGAGGGGAAATTGGGCAGGTAACCGCCGATGATGCCGTTGGGATAATCGGCCGGGCCCGGGAATGCGAAGCTGATGGCGACGGGTTTGGCCTCCAGTTTGTCGATCACGGCCTGGAAGCCTTCGACCATCGTTGCCAGGCATTTGTCGAGGTCGTCCGCATTCGACGGCATGGTGATGGGTTCGACGATGAATTTGTTGGCCTGCATGGCTCCGAACACGAGGTTCGTACCTCCGGCATCGAGAGTGATGACCACCCGGTTGTCGTATCTGTACATGGTTGCTATTTATTTGTTGGTTTCAGCATTTTTCTGCGCAGGAATCGGCCATGCGGTGCGTGCGGTTCATGCGGTGCGAGCCCTTCCCCGATCCTGCGGTTGCACCTGGTTGCAGAACCCCGGCTCCCGGAATCCGGTTGCAGACAGGTTCGTGCTGACTGGCTGCCCCTGGGGGTCGGAGGTTCGGTTCACTGGTTGCATTCGGTACCGGTATTTAGCCCAGCAAAGATAGTAAAAATAACCGAACGATGCGGCCTGCGGCCTGAAAGTATGCATGTCTGGTGCGATTTTTTGTGTTGCGGGCGCGAATATCCGGGCCTTTGTGCCTGCCGGCTGTTTTTCCGGCTGTCAACCTTGCTGTTTTCCGGGTGTTTTTATTACCTTTACGCACGGTAGTGCCCGGCCACAGGGAATTCGATGTGGGGTAGCCGCGCGGCACCGGGCGCTGTATTCCGGAATTAAATCGTAATATTATGAAAATCAACATAATGCTGTTCTTAGCCACAGTGGCTCTGTTGGCTGTCGGCGCGGAAATAAGCGCCCGGAGCAGCAGCCGGGAATCCGTCCGTCCGCCTTGCCCTGCGGGGATGATACGGGCCGGCAATGCTGTCCGGACGGGATATTCCGCGGACAAGGTGCACGGCGTGCATGCGGGGGAAAACATGCCGGATTCCGCCCTGGGGATGCTGCGGCGGTTTTACGAGGAATACATAGCCGCGTGGTTGCGGAATGGTGATAATGAAGAAGGCCTGGCGATCCTGCGGCGATACCTGACCCCGCGGTTGTTCGGCCGGTTGCAGCGGATGTATGCGGAAATGGAGCTGGATTACGATCCGTTCCTGGAGGCGCAGGACTGCGATGAAAGTGTGCTGGAAAATCTCCGTATCGAAAAGGATTCCGTTCGGACGGATGTTTACCGGATCTTGCTGTGGGATAATTTCAACCGGAAATACCGGAAAGCCGAATTGCTGCTCAGGCACGGGGAGGACGGATACCGGATCGACGGCATCCTCTCCCTGCCGGATCGCTATACCCGCGATCCGGACTGAGGAATTCCAGTCCCGTTTTTATATCTTTGTATCCCGAAATAATTATTCCGTTAACCCGAAAACATTACTATGAAAAGATTGCTGACCCTCGCCCTGTTCGCCGTGCTGCTGCTCCCTGCCGTTGCGCAGGAACTGACCGTAGCCACCTACAATATCCGTAACGCCAATAAAGGCGACGCCGAACGAGGCAACGGTTGGGAACGCCGCTGCCCCTGGGTATGCGGGCTGATCGAATTCCAGGGGTTCGATATTTTCGGCAGCCAGGAGGTGCTCGACGGGCAGTTGCACGATATGCTGGCGCAGCTTCCCGACTATGCCTATATCGGCGTGGGGCGCGACGACGGCAAGGCCAAAGGCGAATATTCCCCCATATTCTATAAAAAGGAGCGTTTCCGGTTGCTGGACGAAGGCCATTTCTGGCTCTCGGAAGTTACCGACCGTCCCAACAAGGGGTGGGACGCCGCGCTGCCCCGCATTTGCACATGGGGGCATTTCCTGGACAGGCAGACCAGGCGCCGGTTCTGGTTCTTCAACCTGCATATGGATCACGTCGGTGTCCGGGCGCGCGAGGAGAGCGCCAAACTGGTCGTCGCGAAGATCCGCGAAATGTGCGGCCCCAGGGAGTTCGTGATCCTCACGGGCGATTTCAACGTCGACCAGAACAACCCCATCTATACGACCTTCACCGCCTCGGGGGTATTGGCCGATTCGTATGAAACCGCGGCCAGACGCTATGCCCCGAACGGGACGTTCAACAATTTCAACCCCACGCTGAAAACCGACAGCCGTATCGACCATATTTTCGTGTCGCCTTCGGTGCGTGTGCACGATTACGGGGTGCTGACGGACACCTACCGTTCGCAGACCACCCGCAGCGACGAGGAGATCAAGTCCGGAGCATTCCCCAAGGAGGTGTCGTTGCACAGCTATGAGGCGCGGACGCCGTCGGATCATTTCCCGGTCGTCGTGCGGCTCGAATTCTGAGGAGGTTGTTCCGGCAGGGACTGATTCAAATGTAACGATAAGATGAAAAATGTATTTTTTGCCGCATTCTTCGGTGCTGCGTGTTGCCTGTCGGGATGCCGTCAGGAGGCAGCGACCCCCGCAACGGGGGAGCATTATGCGTTTGCCGAAGAGATGTTCCGCAAGGTGTGGGACATGTACCGGGTGCCGGAATACGGCCTGTTTTCGGAATATTACCCCAATAGCTACCGTCCCGATGTAAACTATTTCGACGACGGGGCGAAAAGCACGCAGGAGGTTTCCTTCCTGTGGCCCATGGACGGGGTGTTCACCTCGGCGGTTGCGCTGGCCGAAGTCGATCCGGTGAAATACGGCTGCTATGTCGATTCGATGGTGATGGCTGTCGAGCAGTATTACGACGACGGGCGGATGCCCGCCGGGTATCAGGCTTATCCCGTCAGGATGGGCAAGGTCGACCGTTATTACGACGACAACGGGCTGGTCGGCCTGGCCTACGTCGCGGCCTACGGCGTGACCCGCAATCCCGCCCACCTGGAAAAAGCCAAGCAGGTGATGACCTTCATCCTGAGCGGCTGGCGCCCCGACCACGACGGTGCCGTGTCGTGGCTCGAAGGGGTGGAGAACCAGAAGCCGGGGTGCGCCAACGGTAAGGCGATGCTGCTGGCACTCAACCTGTACGGGGCGACGGGAGACCCCTATTACCTGACTGCCGGGCGCCGTTTCTACGACTGGATGGATGCCTACCTGCACGATCCGGAACTGGATATAGTCTGGAACTCCTGGCTCACGCAGCCCGAAGCGCGTCTGGACAAGGCGGTCTATTCTTATAATACGGGGTTGCTGCTGCAGGGTGCCGTCGCGTTGTATGGGTATACCGGCGATCGTGTTTATCTGGACAATGCCCGCCGGCTGGCCGAAGGAGCCCGGAAATTCTATTTGCCGGAGACGCCGGACGGCGCGGCCGCGAACCGTGATTTGCCGTGGTTCTATCTGGTGTTGTTGCGGGGCTACCAGGCGCTTTACGACCTCGACGGCGATCCGAAATACGTGGATATATTCATCCGCTGGATGGATTGGGCGCGCCGGAACGCACGGGATGCCGCCGGGTTGTTTTACAACGACTGGTCGGGGAAGAAAGACGAATCGGCCACGCCCAAGTGGCTGCTGGACGAGGCCTGCATCCCCGAATATTTCGTCCGTGCGGCTTTGATCCGCAGGGAAGTCGTACCGGCTGCCTTGCCCCGGTAGGGATCGTTTCGCATCGAAGGGTCGGCAATATTCAGGAGCTTCACCCGTAGGAGGGGATGTGTCGGTGCGGGACGTGTGCGCTACCGGTTGGCGATCGCGTGATAATTTTGCCCGGTCTGCATTTGCAGCCGAAATAAATACTATTTTTGCCGCAAAATCCGACCGTATGAATACAAAAGCCAAAGGTTACCTTCTGGGAGCTGTTGCCGCCGCCACGTACGGCATGAATCCGCTCTTTGCCCTTCCGCTCTACAAGGCGGGGATGGATCCCGATTCGGTATTGTTCTTCCGGTACCTTTTTGCCATCCCGTTGTTGGGTACCATGCTCAAGGCGCGCGGCCGGGATTTCAAGCTGCACCGCCGTGAGATCGTGCCGCTGGTGCTCCTGGGTTTGCTGGTTGCCCTCTCGTCGCTGTCCTTGTTCTTGAGCTACAATTACATGGACGCCGGTATCGCCTCGACGCTACTGTTCGTATATCCTATTTTCGTGGCGTTGATCATGGCTTTCGGCTTCCGGGAAAAACTCTCTCCGCAGACAGCGCTGTGCATCTTGCTGGCATTGGCCGGTATCGGGCTGTTGTTCAAAGGCAGCGATGGTTCGACGCTCAATATCACGGGAACGGTTCTGGTGATGGTTTCGGCTTTGTCCTACGCAATTTATATCGTCGGCGTGAACCGCCCGGTGCTGAAATCCGTTGCGACGCTCAAGGTGACGTTCTACGTCCTGCTTTTCGGGTTGCTGCTTTACGTTGTCCGGCTGGACTTCGGCATGGCAGTCCATGTGCCCGATAAATGGTACCTGTGGGGGAACTTGCTCGCACTGGCTGTTTTCCCGACGGCGATCTCGTTTTTGTGTACTACCAGCGCCATCCAGTACATCGGTTCGACGCCGACGGCAATCCTCGGTGCCTTGGAACCTGTCACGGCGGTCTTCTTCGGGGTGATGATCTTCGGGGAGACCCTCACGCTGAGGATATGTTGCGGCATCCTGTTGATTATCATTGCCGTGAGCCTGATCGTCGCGGGGAACCGGGTTGCGGCTTACATAGTGCGGTTCAGAAAACTTTTCCCGCGGCTTCCCCTGAAAAAGGCAGGCCGCAAAGGTTCCGACAGCCCTGACCGCCAGAGTAGGGAATAACCGGAATTGCCTTTTGGGATCACGCATACCCTAAAATGCGTGCCGGCATCTATCCTGCGAAGCAAAAGACCGATCCGACCTTTGCAGTCAGTAATCCTGACGGTTATGAACGAAAGCGAGAGCAGTGCAGTGATAATCGAAATCCGGCGAATGGTTCACGAAATGCTCCGCGAGATACGCCAAGTGAAACGGCAGCGGAATATGTTGGGCCGAAAGCCTATTCTTTAAATTCAACGGATATGTCCATAAAAGGCTCTTCGGTGTGGGCGAAACGGTCGGTGATTTGGAAGAAGATCGAATAGCAATACGGAGTAATTTTTGCAGCATTACCTATCAAAAAAACACCGTCATGATTATGCCGAAAATTTTGATCGTAGCGACCGGAATCGGAGCCTATGCCAATGCAATTCTACCCACCGGATTATGGCTCAGCGAACTGACACACATCTATCACCGAGCGAAAGGGCTGGGCTGCAAGATAACGATCGCGAGTCCGAAAGGCGGTGAGATACCGGTCGATCCCGAGAGTTTGAAGCCGTTCACCCTCGATAAGATGTCCAAAGCATATTGGAACGACCCCGAATTTCGGGAGCTGTTGCATCATGCCCAAAGTCTCGATGAAGTTGCGGGGCGACGGTTCGACTGTGTTTATCTGGCCGGAGGACATGGCAGCATGTACGATTTCCCGGACAATGCCGTCCTGCAGGCAATTCTCAAAACGCATTTTGAAAGCGGCAAAATCGTGTCGGCGATTTGTCACGGCGTATGCGGATTGCTGAATGTCGGGCTGTCCGACGGGCAGATGCTGGTAGCCGGTAAAAAGATCACCGGATTCAGCTGGTTCGAGGAAACCCTTGCCCGGCGCAAAAAGGTTGTTCCTTTCGACCTCGAAGCGGTGCTGAAAGAACGGGGTGCCGATTACCGGAAAGCATGGATTCCGATGACTTCGAAAGTCGTTGTCGACGGAACCCTGATCACTGGACAGAATCCGCTCAGCTCCAAGGAAATGGCGAAAGTCGTATTGAATCACCTGACTAAAAGGGAGATCCGATGAAAAATAACCAGTTGATGATCTACGGGGCCTACGGCTATGCCGGAGAGCTGATGGTGCGCGAGGCTGTGGCACAGGGGCTCCGCCCTATTATCGCCGGGCGAGATGACGAAAAGCTGAAACCTATCGCTACGGAACTGAGCCTCGAATGCCGGGCTTTCGGTGTACGGAATACCGGAAGCAATTTACAGGATATAAGCGTACTACTCAACTGTGCGGGGCCGTTTTCCGCCACGGCGGAGCCGCTGGCGCGAGCATGTCTTGCGCAACAGATCCACTACCTCGACATTACGGGCGAGATCGACATCTTCCGGAAATGCCATGCGCTGGATGAAGAGGCGCGGCAGCAAAACGTCCTCATTTTGCCAGGTGCCGGAACCGACATCGTGCCAACCGACTGTCTGGCGGCGATGCTTAAGGAGAAACTGCCCGTCGCCACGCGCATCGATCTGGCTCTCTCGTTCGGCACCAATCCGAGTATCGGCACGGTCAACACCATGATCGAGAGTTTCGGCAAAGGCGGGTTGATCCGCGAGGGCGGTATGCTGAAAGTCGTTTCGAATGCCTTTCAGATGCGGAAAATCCCGTTTCAGAACAAGCCCCAGTGGGCTATGACGATCCCCTGGGGGGATGTTTTCACCTCCGGAATATCTACCGGAGTTCCCGATGGCGCAGTCTATATGGCTATGCCGAGAATGAGCATCTATATGATACGATTGACCAACCCGGTCAAAGGGATTCTGAATACCCAGTTCGGGCAGAAGATCACGAAGCGTCTAGCTGGCTGGCTGATGAAAAAAGGGCCTGACGCCAAAGCGCTGGAGGCCGGGCGGGGACAATTCTGGGGCGAGGCCGAGGCTCCGGACGGCGAAAAGCTGGAAATGACGATGTCCACCCCCAATGTCTACGCTCTGACCGCCACGGTCGGTATCCGGATTGCGCAATATTGTCTGGATTATACCGGCCCGGGCGGATATTACACGCCCTCCATGTTGTTGGGAAGCCGGTTTATCGAATCGATACCGGGCATAGAAGTGCATGTGCTCAATCAAAGATTAAGAAAGATTTAGCCAAGGTTTTTTCTGTTTGTTGCAGTATCTTTCAACTGCTTTTCTGCCCCCCCCCCCCCCCTCAGGGGCTCGAACCCTGAATCCCAACATTGAGAGTGTTGTGTCTACTTCGCGGACAAAAACGAAGTTTTTGTCCGTAACAGACTGATTTAAAGATGAATCACCCTCTCGCCGTTCGTCTGTTTTCGGCAATTTTCAGTAGCTTTGATTTCTATATAAAAAATCCCCGACCGTATGGCCGAGGATATATTTCTCAATTAGACAGAATTATTTAAGGTCTTTGGCTTTGATGCGTACGACCTTTCCATCTCGCACAACCACTAATTCGCCGTCCTCTTTTTTTGTTTTCTCAATCAGACGCTTTCGGGCAAGTAAAATCCCTGCATTGATTTTCTCCTGCATTTGTTTTATTTCAATCTCGCTCATAGTCTGAAATTGTTTTGTAGGATAACGTATCTTCTATTTTGATTGTTGTGTTTTTCGCTCCCGAAGCGATGATTTTAATTTCTGCATCTGCCGAACTATTGTCGTATATCGTCCAGAAATTACAAATCGGCGTATAAAGTGTTACAAGATTCCTAATCCCGTTCGCATAACGACGGCGAATGACATCCGACGGGATATTATGGCCGCCCTCGCTCACGCGTGTTGCAACACGCTCGATAGCTTGTTCGGGTGTCGGTAGCCAAAAATAAAGTAGAGTTACAAAGTAGCCTTTCGCGTGTGCCCGTTCGATAAATTTCACATAGGAACGGAGTTGCCAACGTCGTTTCAAATGCAAAATCCGCGCCCTGGCAAGTAAGTCATCCATACGTTGCAACATCAGCCGCCCTGCTTCGATTGCCACGCTTTCGGGATTGAACGGCGACAGCCCTTTTGCAATTTCATCGGCATTGACGAACTCTTTGCAACCAATACGGTGTAGGATGCAGTCGTTTTTCCTGCACCGTTACAACCCGCTATGATATAAAGTTTCGGCATATCGTATGAGCAAAGATAGATAATTTATATAAATTGTTCCAAATATTTCTCCTTAAACCCAGCCAGCGGGAATTTAAAATCTCTTTGCTTCCCCTCTGTTGTCGTATAGTTGATAATAACCGTATCGCTTTTTATATGCAATTCGAATAGGTTTATCTTATCGTATCCCCATTCAAGGATATTCGGCATAAGGAGCAATATCTCTGCGTTGGATTCAGTCAATGTACATTGCATCTGTACTGTTATTTGCCCTTTGCGCTGAAAAGTTGTATATCTCTATCTGTATCGTCAGGCATGTATACATAAATCGCGGGCGCAAATTCATCGGGATTGCGTGATACGGCCAAGCACATCCCGTAAAAGCTATCATAGGCAACGACTTTTCAAATCATCATGCGTTGTTCATCGCTGCTCTGCCGTCATTCTGTTTTTGGTATTCTGTTCATTTTAGCTAAAATTTATGTTGTTATGCTGTTGTTAGTGTTGCCCTCTTTACGCAGGAACAGTTCAAAGTCGTGAAGATATGCAAGGTCTATTTCGTCAAATCAGATATTCAGCGACCGAAATTGCGACAAACGGGATAACAACGAGCGGTGTTTGGAGGCCGAGCCGTATTTGCCGAGTGTTTCCAGCCGTTCGATGGTCTGTTTCAGATATTCACCGACCGTGCAGTTTATTTTCCGCCCGTTGGTTTCCAAAAGATTGTCGAGAGTAACCTCTACCTCTAATGCTTCCAAGCGTTTGATTTTGCGGCGGAGTTCGTCGATTTTGGTGTCGATGCGGAGTTGTAACGCCTGCAATTCGGGAGTTTGACCCTTAACACGTTGATTTTCAAAATCCCATTCATTAATGTTGAGTGTTACACCCGTGCTGATGTGTTTAAGTTTTCGGTTTTGTGTTAAACGCAGGTGAACGGGCGCGGCGTTTTGATTGTTCAGTCTGTCTTTGCGAAAGACGGCGTTAATGCTGATATTCATTTGTTTGCATTGTTGCGCAAACAAGTTTAACCGACTGATTTAGTGTTAAACATTTCCCCGAAAACGCTCTCTTTTCCGCCCGAAAATGCCCGACGACAGGGCAGGAACACAAAAACAAAAAGACTGATAATCATTGATTATCAGTCTTTTGCTTTGTACCCCCTCAGGGGCTCGAACCCTGGACCCCAACATTAAGAGTGTCGTGCTCTACCAACTGAGCTAAAGAGGCATCAATCGTTAAATCAAGTAGTTATGAATAATAGTGTGATTGATTTTCCCTTTAATGTGTACCCTATGGAGAGCCTTTTGCCAACTGCAAGTGAATAAAATAAGGTTGTAATTTGTTAATTGTCATTTGATTAAGTCAATGGCTCTACATTGCTCAATGTGTTTTACCCTTGTGATTTGTCATAATTAATTCGTTTTTAGTTATTTGTGATGATTTTTAGATGTTCGTAGACCCCGACATCTGTTTGAAAAAGAAAAAGGACAGACCTTGCAAAACTGCAAAGTCTGTCCTCGTATCTGTTGAGAAAAAGGCGCGGGAAAATTTTCCCCTGCTCCCTGCTCTCTCCTTTTAAGAGTGTTGTGTTGCTTTTGTATTTGTCTAAAGAAGAAATTTTTGACTATTAAAGTAAAATGTTGTGGTCATTTTGCATCGGAAATAGATAATTGCCTATTGTGATTACATCCAATGACATCTTCTAATATTTGTTGGGTTGTGAATATTTGTGGATGAATATCTGGCGCAAGATTTTGGAGCAACTCACTGATAGTTTTAATGTCTTGTTTTCGCTTTACAACAATATAACGAATATCTTCCCACTCAAAAGATAGTTTTAATGTTTTAATTAAAGTGTTTTTGTGTTTGCGTTTGTAGTCTTGATAATCCTTTTCTGATAAATAGGGTTGTATTGTAGGATGCAATTTTTTTAATTCTTTATATCGAGGGACACTCCTGAATTCTCGTTCATCATAGAATCTATATTTATTGAAATCATGAGCAATTAATTGTCCTTCATAGTTTTTTATATGGCTTAATGTATATAAAAATATTTCGCGGCTAATAGTGAAATTTTTGCCATTTTTTATATTGACTTCTATTTGATTATATCTGTCAATAATGGCATTTAATATAGTAGATTCGGAATCGCAATACCAAACAGGAGCGAGCCCATTGGATTTTCCCCATGTACGTTTCATCCCAATTAAATAACCACCATATTTTTTTATATAATCATTAAGTTCTGAAAAAGGCAAATCACACAAGCTCACCATGGGGAATGCGACATTTAGGTTATTTTTAGATTCTCTAGATAAAATTGACTCTAGACTATACGAATAAAAAAAACCTTGTTCGTTAAGGATACCTTTTAAACCATCTAACGTTGTTTGATGCCATAAAATATTTGAACTTAGTCCCATGAAATATGATATTTATATTAAAGATATAAAAAAATAAAATCTATATGAACTGCTCTAAATATTTCTCGTTGAAACCCGTGAGTGGGAATTTGAATACACTTTGTTTGCCCTCCGTTGTCGTATAATCGAATATGATTGTATCGCTGTCGATATGCGTTTGAAGCATATTCAAGGTTGTAGAAGATTCTGAAAACGTTACGATGTTCGGAAAGGCTATTGCAGGTATTTCGATTGCTGGATTTATCAGAAAAGACATGCCTGCAAACCCTCGTCCTCGCTTCTGAAAAGTCATGGATACTTCTTGTGCTGGGTCTATATCCAATGCAAACATATATCAAAACTCTATGGGTGTAGGATTATCTTTTTGGCGTGCAACAATAAGCGTCATTGCAAAATCATCGTCATAACTCACGGATTTGGCAACATAGGATAATTCCATGCCCTCTTTTGTTTCCGTACCTGCTGTTCATTCAATTTTTGGTGTTTTTCTTTTCATTTTAGCTAAAATTTATGTTGTGATTAAATCTTTGATAATGATGTAAATATACAAAAAATTTATGAAATATGCAAGTAAAATAGAAAGGACAAACTTGTGCAGAGGGTCTATATATTAACCCTGTTGCACAAGTCTGTCCCTCTGACCATTTTGTTTAGTAAATCAGTTCATAAGAAACCGACCCGCAATCTATTCTTGCAACAGTACCATCGCCATTTAATGTGTAAACGCCAAAATCATCGCTTTCCGATTCTGACTCACCTGAATAGGTGATATCAGCCTTATTAGGCAATTTAGCACTTTGCCTGCCATAGAATCCCAACAAATCAAGTGGTTCAAGTACGTCTATATATCCTCCATCAATATAAAATAGGTCAATATTAATGGGTGTGGTTGTTTTGGAATAAGAGTATTTTACCGTCGTTATGTCAGTGCCATCTTCATAATAATCGGTGAGTTTAGATTCTATAAGGTTTCCGTCTCTCCATGTACATTCGCTCACACGTTTCCGAGATTCATTATAACTATAACGTTGCTCAATACGTTGCAAATAACCGTTTTTATCATATTCAAGAGTGTAATAAATTGCCCCGTCCTTTTCATCATTGTCCTCTGTAACTTCTGTTACATAACCATATGAATTCAATTTGCATGTATAAGTCCTGTCGCTACCTTTTACAGTTAATGAATTTCCATTGTAGGTAAATTCATAAGAATCATTTCTCAAACCGTTTATCTTTTTAACACGATTCTCGGAATCATAGGTTATAGTGCTTGTCCATGATTCGTCCCATTCAGCACGAAAGACTATCTGTTTAACCCATTTTTCGGGAGTAGGCGCTTTCCCGCCATTGTCATCATCATCAGAGCAGGCAGAGAAAGAAACTGCCGCAAACATAGCGGCCACAATAAGAAACAACTTTTTCATAGTTGTAATAAGTTTAGGTTGTCGCCCCAGCACCTATGCGACGGTTAATTTTTGGATTTAATGAAACAGAAAGCGTGGTGCTGAAAACTTATTTTAGTTAGACAGGTCTTAGGAAACCTTATAGCATAAATAAGCAACAGCCCCACGCCTATACCCACGAATGGATATGACGCGGCAAGATGTCTGCCTATTCCCCGCTATAATCGAATTTCCTACGTTCGTTCAACGAGAACAAGCAACACTTTCCGTGTTTGTCGTATGTCCCACAAAGATAGACAAGACAAACTAAAAAGCAAAACATCTTTCCGATTTCTCGGAACTGTTGCAGATATTATGTATATTTACTTATTCCTAAATCATATATTTATGAACATAAATTACATTAAACAGCATTGTACCGACTTATCACATGATGATACTATAAGGAAGAAATATTATAGAAAAAGATTTAATTCCCTTTTTTACATTATGCTGGGAGTTCTATTTATCGGTGTTGTTGGGATGGGAGTAATGGCTATATTATCAATATCTCATAACAAAGATTATAACCTTATAGGTATATCTTGTTTGCTACCTGCTGCATTCTGGGGTGTTATTTGTTTGCATCAATATGCAAAATATGATTTGATAATTATTAAACAATATTATCGAGAACATATAACACAACGATTGATAAATGGCAATTGGTTTCAACGACAAAAAGAAATTGACCGTATCTTTTTTGAGATCAGACGAAAATCATGGAGAGATTTCTGTACTAAATACAGTATTCCCCATTCTTGCACAGCACAATATAATATAAAAACTTGGTTATATTCAAGTATCAAACCAAGTAGAATTAAGTATCTTTTCATTAAAGATATAATAGCTCTTATTCCTGTCATTTCTTTTGCAGTAATAGATATAATAACACCTGATAAGCCACATTTGATAATCAGATATGCTGTTTGTATATTTATTTACATATTAATATTAGCAACATATCATTGGGTTATCAATATCTTTAAGATAATACCCTACGTTAAATACCGAGATTTATTGAAGATTATAGATGCTGAAATTGAAGAAGCTCCAATGACGTTTGAAAAATAGACTTTACGCCTGCATAACCTCTGTAATTATGAGTTGCAGATAGTTCGTGGTTACAATTATCGACCTTACGCCAGCAGGAAAACAGAAATTAGGGACTGCAAAATCTTCTCGAATTTGCAATGCCCCTAATCTCTGTAATTTGCAGTTATGCTATGTCGATATGCAAGCCGAGTTTTACGCTCCTGCAATCTCCTGTATTGCGGCGTCCATGTAAATAGCTTGTCCACTCGACTGGCGTCCCCACCAATGGCAACCGAGTGCGTCGATTATGACCTCTCCCTGCTGTTTGAGTTCCTGTGCCAAGTAAGGCGATACCAGCCACCATTCGAAAACCTCGTCGTCCGTATCGACAAAGGGATACATGTATTCCTCGTCGATTTTACCTGCGCGGATGAGTTCTTCCACCACCTCGTTCTGTCCGTAAAACACATGCAAATCTGCAATGCGTTTTGCCCTTGTTTCTCTGTCCATATTTTTAGGTTTTACATTCAACAAGGGGGAGGGGCTTTGATATGTCTATCTGGTTGTACCCTTTGTATTCTACAAAAATTCAATATTGGGTTATTTCCAACGATATATAAAAATAAAATATCAATTTATTTTCTTATATTTGATCATATTTAAAATTTATATTTTATGGATCAAATAAAAGCATTTATCTCACATAGTAGTGATGATGCATTATATGTGGATGTACTAATAAACCTTATTGGAAAAAATAGTTTAGTTGTTGATCGATTCTGTTTTGAATCGGGAGAGCGAACAATTGATGAAATTATAAAGTCAATTGACAATAGTGCTATTTTTATTGTTCTTCTTTCTCGCTCTTCACTTGATAAAGATTGGGTTAAAAAAGAATTAGCCATAATAAAAAAGTATATTGATAGTGGTGTACTGAAAAGATTTAAGCCATATATTATAGACGATACAATTAGTTATAAATATGAAAAAATACCAGAATGGATTAAAGAAGAATATAATTTGAGAAATATTTATATTCAACCTCCATTCCTTGCTCGCAAAATTGAAGAAGAAGTTAATAAACTAATCTGGGAGCAATGCCCAGATATTAGACAAGATGAGAGGGTCTTTGTCGGACGAGATACTGAAATAGAGAGATTACGAGAGAAATATCTTCAACGTAATCTTAAAGATTCGAAGAGATCTCTCAGTGGAGTCTTATCCGTTAGTGAGATGCTCAAAATCTGCAGGACCTCATAAGTTGACCGCTTTAGTCGCATGTCGTGTTGGACGATGGCGACAAGGCAATAAGTTATGATTGCAGAGCAAATTTGTATTCTGACAGCGTTCTCTGTAGTGCCCCAGAATTTCTTAATCTTGAGGTGCTGCTTGAGCCACTTGAAGAACAACTCAATCTGCCATCGGTTCTTGTAGAGATTAGCAATTTCGAGAGCGGTAAGATGGAATGCATTCGTCAAAAATGCGAAGTCTCTGTCTTGCTCGTCATCGTGAAATCTCACAAGTCGCAGCCTCTCAGGAAACTTCTTCTGTGTGTTCACATCCGTGAGTTCAATAACGGAATCAGAAAGCACATTCTTAGGCAGCCTACGTTTCCATTTCGTACACTTGTACTGTAAGTTCTTCTTCGCCCGAACCACGAAGTATGATTCATTAAGACAAATCTTGTAGAGTTCCTTGAATGCATTGTAACCACGGTCAAATACGTAGTAAGAACCTGATTCATAGGGAATCTCCTTCATTGCCTTTGAATCGTGTACCGATGCAGTCGTAATATGGAAGAAAGCAGAAACCTGGGACTCCAGATCATAAAGGACATGCGCCTTAACGCCTCCTTTCTTCTTGCGGAACTTTGCCCACCAGAATACTGACAAGCAGAGCGGAATCGTTGTTGAATCAAATGCATAAACATTCCCCTTCAGCTTGAAGATGTCGGTTGCTCGTTTCTTGCGAGCCTGTTCCATCATGAAGAAGGCAAAGTCTTCAAAGATCCTGTAGTCACGATTCTGATTCGCTGTGGCAAATGTCGTTTTCGCTATTGGATTACGCCCCATTCCAAGGTGATAACATTTGGATTGGTGAGTCTCCAATGCAACGACAACATCACGCAGGCTCTCACGGTTACAGAGTTGTCCGAACATGAGTGCCATGAGCTGATTCCAGCAGGTGAAGTTCTTGACATACCTGTTCCCATCATACTTGTCAACCAGGTGACGGAACTTGTTGTTGTCGAGAAATGCAACCAATTGAGCGAATACATATTTGTCTTTGTTCATAGAGCAGTCCCTTATGGGCTGGGCATTATCTATTTTTGCAAAATTATCGAATGAAAATTCAAATCGTCGCACATGAAAAATTATTTCATGAAACTTTTAATAGACTATGTTTCAAACTATTTCGAAAGCATATATTATTCCATCAATAGTAATTAAAACCATTAATGATGAGTATCGCAAAAAAGACAAAATCTGGCTATAAAAATGTTATTCAATTATGTAAAGCATTATTAGAGATAGGGAATAATAATATTATGATGAAATCATAGGGAGTATTTACTATATGCTATGCTCTGCTTATGCTCAATTAGGCGATGATACATTATATGATTTTATTAATTTTCTCGATGATAAATTTGATGAATATTTTATCAAGGGACTATTTTTTCGTAAAATGAAACAATATGAACGAGCAGAAGCCAATTATCGCGAAGCATTAAAAATACGACACAATAGTTTAACTGCAAAAAATGGATTAGCTATATCATTGCAGCGGCAAGATAAATACAATAGGGAAGCACTTAACTTAGCTAGATTTACATATAATCAGCAACCAACTAATCCTTATTTTATTGTAACCTATTTTAAAAGTTTGATACGAACTAATCCAGACCAAACTATTATATTAAATCAATTAATAAAAGATTTGCGATCATCGTGGGATATAAATAAAGAATCCTTTGGTGATATGTTACAGGCTGAATACGTATTCTTTATAGAACATGATTTTAATCGTGCAATATCGATATATAAAGATACTTTGCGGAAGAATCCACTATATCCTGTTTTTATTAGTTTGCATGAAATATGTTCAATATACCAAAAACGGTGTGGTATAGGTAGTGGTATAGCAAGTGAGATTGCAAAACGCTATCATTTTGATGTTGATAATGATGATAGTTTTTAGACAATTTGGCCCCGATCAGTATTAGCTGATCGGGGCTTTTTGATTAAGTTTTTATTAATATCCTATCCCTTATAATCATCATACATGCAGTTGTTCTGCCATTGATTTTAGGCGTGGTCTGCTTCACCTCGTATCATTTATTGAGGTCTGCGGCCTTTGCTCTCTGCTTTATTCCCAAATCATCGTAAATGCGTTGCAATTCTGCTTTAACCTTACTTTTGGTAATAGGCGTCTGCTTTTGAAAGGTCGTGTTTATCATCTTCACGATTTTATACTCGGTAGGTGCTGGCTGGCGTTTCATCAGCTCCCGTTTAATATTGCCTACATGGTATTTCAATGCCTGTACCTTGTCCGTTCCCAACTCGTCGTAAGCCTGCTTCACCAGCGGATATTTAACCGCTATTTGAGCGCATAAATCCTCGTGGTTCTCCAGCGAAAAGAATGGCTTGGTTGTTTTCAGACGATGGTATTCATCGAACAAGTCTTTGAATGTAACCCGTGCATTGGCCTTGTTCTCCATCTTCTCTATAATCTCGCTGAACGTATGGCGGGTTATCGTGTAGCCATTCCTTTGCAGTTCATTCGTAAGGTTTACATAGGTTCTGTAAATATGGCGGCAGATTTTGAAATTCACTATATCCATATTAGCAATTCTTATCCACGATAAGGCGGTTATCTTCTATCCTTACATATTGTTCGTTGATGTATTTGATTTTCGACAAGGTCTTTTCCCGTGCCGTATCGCTCAACTTGTTTATCTCGTCAGCATAGCTTACGGCCTCTGCAAGCGTTTTCTTGGTGGCCGCCACAAATTCATCGAGGGTAACATCGCGGCTGTACTTGGTCGTAGAATAGACGTGTATAATCTCGCCCTTGTATTTGGAATCCCGTAACCGTCCGCAAATCTGTGTGAACAAGGTCGAAATATCCAACAGCGTGTGGGACTTGTTGCCGTCGCTGACGATGAATGTAACGCCGTTCTCGTCATAAAGGTCGCACCCCTCAAAGCAGGTCGAGGTGTAAAAGTTTATCTTCCTTACGGGGTCGGACGGCTGCCGATGGGATAATCCTTGCCTAACTTGCGTTGATTATTCTCTCCATTGTCCCCGCTAACCGAACAGACCACTTTAACCTGTTCGGGAGTGAGTTTCGCAAGGTCGATTACCTTTGTAGTAAACTCCACGCTGTTGACGAAGATATGCAGGTTGTGTTCCAATCGGCTGTCTAATACCTTGCGGCACTCCTTAACGATATAGTGGGCAGGTTTGGAAGTCTGACGGGAGCGGATATTGACCTCGATCAGATGCGGTCAGTTGATTTCACAGATGGGCAGGTGCTTCAACTCCTCTAAAACATACTCCCGTTCGATAGGGGTAGCGGTCATGTAAGTTGCCCTCTCGAATTTGGCGGCTTCTGCAGTAGGTTCTTAATGGCAGTATGACGGAACGAATAGGAGTTGAACAGTACATGTCATTCGTCCACCAGCAGGAAAGTATCTTTATAAGGGTCTATGCCGATACTTTGCAACGCCTTAATGGTTCGCGGCAGGGAATCATAGGTAACGGCAATCTTTAAGGGAGAATGGCTCTGTGCATAGTCGATGATGTCCTGCTCTTGGATACCCTCGTAAACGCCCAGCACGGAAACAGCGTCCTTGCGGTAAATGGTCTTGTTCTTTACCAATGCCACATAAGGCATGGCGATAAGGGTAGGAATGGAGTTACGGATAGCTAACTCGGTAGCACCGCATCCTGTCTGCTTCTTGTTAAATAAACAGTTTACGGGAATCTCGGTCATTCACGGTTTATTGGTTTCCTTGTTGATTTCTCCCAAATAAGTTACTCCAGCGGGAGCGTCGATAACTCAATTTTGATTTGCATTGTTATTTGTAGTCATACTTATAAATGTTTAATTGTTATTTATATCTCTTTATTTGAAATCTTTTATCTCTACTATCTTCCATATTTTTTAATCCTGTAATAGTATTTATATAGGAAATATCAATTTCGTACTCAAAAAATGTGGTAATACGACGCAAAGAAAAACCTTTGTCCTGCCGCAAGGGTGTTCTTTGCGGTCTGCAATCTTCGGGCGGGGATTGCAGTCATTATCAGCCCCTCTGCATAAAGGACAGAGTAGTAAAAGCCATGAAAAAGATGGTTATTTCAATGGATGACGCACAGCGTCAGTTTGCATTTGTCAAAGGCAATCGGCCTGTAAACGTCAGAACCGTGAAACAGAAAGAGAAATCCATGAAAGCCTATGGACAGCTAACCCCTATCACGGTAACCGATGGTGAAAAGGTGATTCAGATGGGCGGTCGTTTAGTCGATTTGAAAGGGTTTGAGATTCCCAACGAGGATGCAGGAAAGTATTACGCCGTATTGGACGGTCAGCACCGATTGGTGGCTTATCAGAATTTGCAGTTGGATTTGAATGACCTTGTAATTTGCGAACCTCTCAATGCTGAATTATCCATTACAGAGGTCATAGCGCAAATGAACATCTGCACCACCGTTTGGAAAAAATCGGATTACATGGCCGCACCTGCCATGATGCTCAAAGAAGCCAACGAGGTATTCGATTTCGCCATGTTCCTGCACAGTAAGGCTTGTCCCCTCTCCACGATTTCGTTATGGTGCTTTGGCAGGAAATCCCTGCAAGCAAAGGACTTAGTGGAGTGTCTGAACACGAAGAAACTGCCTGAAATCTTTGAGGATAAAACATGGTTTCGTTCCAGCATAAGGTGGTTTAAGGCCGCACAAGGGAAATTTAAGGATAAATTCCTTATGAACAGGTATTTAATCGACTTTATCACTAAGCAATGGAAACCCGATGAAGATTTCGAGGTGTTCACAGCGGAAATGGAACGGAAGATAAACGACCTCACGCGCGACCAAGCAGACCAGATTATGAATCCTCACAAAACAGAAGGTATGGCACGGGAGCAGTTGATTATGGATATGCTGACACAGTATCTCGGTTAAGAATTACTTTGCACTTATAAGGTTTGTAGAGGTCAGGAGTCGATAGGCTCCCGACCTCTTTTTGCCTTACAAGAGATGTTGCATAGCCGCGTCGATTTGGCTGTTTTCGAAAGAATCCAAATAAATCTGTGTGGTGGACAAATCGGAATGACCGAGCGATTCGGAAATGATGGCAATGTTCACTCCTGACCTTTTCAGCACGGTCGCAAACGTATGCCGAGCGACATAGGTAGTCAATGGCATTTCCAATCCTATCTGCTCACCCAGCGTCTTTAACTCCCGATTGACTTTCCGCAGAACCTTGTGTGTGCGGTTGAAAATCTGTTGTGCTGTCTTGTGTTCCGTGCGGTCGAGAATAGGGAAGATATAATCTTCTTGTGCGTGGTTGGCCTTGCTGTATTTCTCGATAATCCGCATGGCGTTCGGGACGAGTTGAAAGGACAGCAATTTCTGCGTTTTATGGCGGGAGTAGTAAATCCTGCCGTCCACAATATCGCAGTAGCGCAGGGTTGCTATATCCGTAAAATTAATGCCTGCCGTGTAGTAGGAGAACAGAAAGATGTCCCGTGCAAACTCGGCATAGTCCGTTCTATAATTAGGGGCTATCTCCAATGCAACGAGTTTCTGTATATCCTCTTTCGTGATGGCTCGCTTCCGTGTTCGTGTCCATAGGCTACCGACCTTGTATTTTGCAAACGGATTTATCTTTTGGAGAAACAAACCCTCTGCAAGGGCCTTGTTATAGGCGGCCTTAAAGATGGCAAATTTCGTGGCTATGCTGTTGTTTACGTTGCCCTCTTTACGTAGGAACAATTCAAAATCACGCAGGAACGCTAAATCTATTTCATCGAACCGAGTGTTCAGCGACCTAAATTCAGACAGGCGGGAGAGTAGGGAACGGTGTTTGGATGCCGAGCCGTATTTGCCGAGCGTTTCCAGCCGTTCTATGGTCTGTTTCAGATATTCTCCAACAGAACAATTCAATCGCTTGCTGTTCTGTTCAAAGAGATTTTCAAAGGTTACGGGAATATCCATAATCTCTAAACGCTGGATTTTCTTCTCGTACTCTTTTACTTTGGCTGTTATCTGAAACTGAATATTGTCCCTGTCGGGGCAGTCGTCTGTTACCTTTTGTGCTTCTGCGTCCCAATGTTTAAGCGCAACGGAAACGCCCAATCCGACTGCCTTTTTGCGTTTGCCCTGAAAGAATAAAAGGCACAATGGAGAGGTGGAATTTTTATAAATAATTTCTTTGCGGCATATAACTTTGAATGTCATTTGATTACATTGTTATATGCAGTTGGGTGTGTAGTACTCTATGTGGAGCTTAATGTGTACCCTGCACCCTCAAACGGGCTGTTTTTGCCCTAAAAATGCTAAAGAGAAAGGAATAGTATAAACGCAAAAAAGACCGATAATCATTGATTATCAGTCTTTTGCTTTGTACCCCCTCAGGGGCTCGAACCCTGGACCCCAACATTAAGAGTGTCGTGCTCTACCAACTGAGCTAAAGAGGCATCAATCGTTATCCGATTGCGAGTGCAAAATTAGTGATAATTTTTTTTATTGCAAAAAAATCCTGCAAAAAAATCCCGATTTTTTGCAATAAAAGCTTTTCGCGTTATCGCAGAGCCACTTCGGGTTTATTGCATCTCCAGTTTGTCGCTGTTCCACTCTCCGGCGGCATCGGGATAGATGAACGGCCGCGGGTCGCCGGACTTCTTCATGTCCAGGTAACTTTCGTAGAGGTTGATGCCGTTGGCCGATTGCGTGGCCAGCGAAAAAGCGATTACCGACGGATGCCGTTTCGAGGCATGGTAGCTGTCCGCCGTACGTTCGACATATGCCCCCAGCCATTCCGGGGCGTTCGACGGATTGCCGCCGATCCGCCTCGATTCACCGCTGCTGCGGGTGTCGATCGGCGCCTGTACGATCACGTACATTCCCAGCGTGTCGCAGGTGCCATACAGCGTCGGGGACACCGGGCCCGGGAGGAGTTTAAGCGTGTTGTACCCTTGCCCACGTAAAGCTGCGATTTCGTCTGCCGAGGCATGGGCGGGAACCTCGCGCGTGCGGAGCGTGACGGGGGTGCCGTTCACCGCCAACTGCCCGTTTTGCACCTCTACGGTGCGGAACCCCAGCGGGACTTCGATATATTCCATGTAGCGGCCTTCGTGCTGGGTTTTGACCCGCAAGGTGAAGCGTGTGGTCTTTTCCGGGCTCCAAAGCAGGCTGTCCGGAATACGTGCCAGGAACCGCAGGGTGTCCTCGCCGCGCATGTTGAGTTTGATGTCCTTGTAGCCCGTTGCCGAGGTCTTACCGGCTGGGGACAGCAATTCGTAGTGAACGCGCGACGTGCGCGGGTTGAGGGCTTCGCTCTTGACGACGAGTCCGACTTCGGCCATGACGTTGTCTCCCTCTTCGGTGCTGCGCCATGTCTTGGTGAGTATGTCGCGTATGCGCAATGTGGGCTGGCTCATGACCCATGCCGCTCCGATGGCCGGTGACGCGTCGTTTTTCCAGCTTTCGAGCCGTTCGACCTTCGACGGGGAACTGAGAATGACCTCCAGCGTGTTACGCCCCTCTTTGGCATGGCGCGTGAGGTTGAATTCAGCCGGGGCGTTGCAGTCGCTGTTGTAGGCTACCGCCTCGCCGTTTACGCGGATCTCATAGTCGGCCGATGCCCATCCGAGCCGGAACAACACCTGCCGGTTGGCCCAGGCGAACGGTACGGTGAAGTCCGTCGTGAAACTGTTCCCCTTTTGCGTCCATTCGTTCAGGTGCTTGAAATATTTGTTGTCGCTGCCGTCGGCCTCCGCAGCCTCCCGGGCGCTTGGGTAGACGAGCAGTTCACCGCGCATCGGTTCGCGGCCGTAGGTCGGAATATACTCCTGTGCCGCCAGCGTGCAGCACGAAAAAAGTGCTATGATCGAAAGAATACTCCTCATAAGGTTGTTTTTTGTGACCATTTCCTTGCGCCCGGACAAACGAGTGCCCCGTGCGGCCCGGCGTATCGAAAATGTTCGTATATTTGTGCACGTAAAGATAGTAAATTTTCCGGAACTAAGATGTCTGCGCTCCCCAAACTCAATTTTCCTGCCATCCGGCTGCGTGCCCGCCGCCGCGAGGGACAGGTCGAGGTGTGGGACGACCTGCGGGGAATTTACCTCGTGCTGACGCCTGAGGAGTGGGTGCGGCGTCATCTGATCGCCTACCTCGTGTCGCACTGCGGGGTGCTGCCCAAACGCATCGTGCAGGAATATGCCGTGCCGGTCAACGGGCAGCCGCAGCGGGCCGACGTGGTGGTGGTCGGCGACCGCGCCGAGCCGCTGGTGCTGGCCGAATGCAAAGCGCCGGAAATCCGGATCGGCGAGCGAACCCTGGCGCAGGCCGTGCGGTACAATTCGGTGCTGGGGGCGCGGTTCGTGATCCTGACCAACGGCCTGCGGCACTACTGCTGCGAGTACCGCGACGGCAAATACGTCCAGTTGTCGGGATTCCCCGATTTCTCGGCCCTATAAATTCTTGAAATTCGATTCGATGTAGTGCTGGAAACTCTCCTTGTAGTTTTCGCCGATGGGGACGTATTCCGTATCGCTGAGGAATACGCGGCCGCGGACATAGCCTTTGATGCAACGCAGGTTGACGATGTAGGAACGGTGGACGCGCATGAACATTTCCGACGGCAGGGCCGCTTCCATGTTCTTGAGCCGGAAAAGCGTGGTGATCGTCGTGCCGTCGGCAAGGTGCATCCGCACGTACTCCCCTTCGCTTTCCAGGTGCACGATGTCGCTGATCTTGACCAGCGAAACCTTGTAATCCGCTTTCACGGAGATGTATTCCTTGTCTTTGGGCAGTGCTTCGGGAGTGGCTTCGGGTTCCCCCGCACGCTGGTTGTGGCGCAGTTCGTAGAGCGAATTGGCTTTCCCCGCCGAGCGGCTGAAGTCGGCAAAGCTGAAGGGCTTGAGCAGGTAATCCACGGCGTCGAGCTTGAACCCTTCGACGGCGTATTCCGAGTAGGCGGTGGTGAAGATCACCATCGGCCTTTCGACCAGCGAACGGACGAACTCCACGCCGCTCAGGTCGGGCATGTTGATATCTACGAAGATCAGGTCTACATGCTGCGAAGCCAGTAACTGCTGGGCTTCGAGCGCGTTGTTGCACGTCGCGGTAAGTTCCAGGTACGGGATTTTCTCGATGTAGCTTTTCAGTTGGCGTAGGGCCAGCGGTTCATCGTCTATGGCGATACATTTAAGCATTGAGGGTAGGTATTACGAGTTTTACGGTATAGGTCTCTTTGGTCTCTTCGATATCGAGCGAATAATTTTTCGGGCCGTAGATCAGCGAGAGGCGTTTGCGGACGTTCTCCAGTCCGATTCCGGCGTTGTGCTTCTCCGCCTGCGGGCTGTGGAGGCTGTTGCCGATGGTGCTGACGACCTTGCCGTCGGCGTAATCGACGTGCATGTGGATGAACGACGGGTTGTTGTAGCTCACGCCGTGCTTGAATGCGTTCTCCACGAAGACGATCAGCAGCAGCGGCGGAATGGAGACCTGCGTCGGCAGGTCGTGCGGATACTCCACCCGGATGTCCACGTCGTTGGTGTAGCGGATGCGCATCAGCCCGATGTAATTCTGGACGAACTGGATGTCCCTGTTCAGGGAGATGATCTCGTGTCCCGATTCATAGAGCACGTAGCGCATCATCTTCGAAAGCTCGATCACGGCGTTCTTGGCGTATTCGGTGTCGATGTCTATCAGGGCGTGGATGTTGTTGAGCGTGTTCATGAAGAAATGGGGGTTTATCTGGTATTTCAGATAGTCCATTTCGGCTTCCAGGTTCTGGCGTTTGAGTTCCTCCATCTGCTGTTCGTCGCGCATCGACTGGTAGATGAGCTTGATACCCGTGTTGGCCCCCGTCATGAAGAACCCCAGCACGACGTTCCAGTACATTTCCAGGTTCGAGAACGAAGCTTTCCGGTAGGCGTCGAACGCTTCGGGGTCGCCGTGGGGGAGGAAGCGGTCGGTGAGGTGTTCTTCGTATATGTTCACCAGCCAGAATACGGCGATGATGAGTGCAAGGTCGCAGAGCAGGTATGTTTTGTACTTGCGGCGCAGCATGAGCCGCGGGGCGAGGACGGAATTATGGATGATGAAGATAATGAAATAGGGGGCTATCTGCCGCCATGCGATGAGTACGTTTTCGAAACTGATGTGCAGTTCCGACATCATCTGCGAATTGAGCACCGGCACCAGGATGATGGCTGCCCACACCATTACGTAGAGCAGGTTTTCTCCGACGGTTTGTTTGCGGGTCATTTTCATGCCGTAAAGATAATAAAAAAAGTTACCCGGATGCTCCCGGGTAGCTTTCGTAAAAAAGCAGGTAACCGAACTATTAGTGACGCCTCATTGTTGGAATTGGATTCAGTGACTATGAAGAATTTGGGATAGAGAATCCAAGTGGTTACCTGCTGAGCCTTTATGTGTGTGTTTATTTGTTCAGTAGCGACGGACTGTATAAATAACGTTTGATACTCCGTTTTGGTGTCTTTTCGAACTCGGTCGGATAAATTATTATTTCCGACACCCGTTCGTACGCCGCCAGCAGCGAGTTCAGCTCCGTGAGGTTGTTCTGCATGATCTGCGGCAGGTCGTTCTTGTCCACGCCTTCCGCCTCGGCCTGTTCGTAGTCGGGGACGACCAGCGCTTTGAGCTTGCCGTTGCCCGAGTCGAGTATCAGGGATTCGAGTACGAGGTACATGTTATTGAGCTTGTCCTCGATCTCCTCGGGATAGATGTTTTGCCCGCTTCCGGAGAGGATCATCGTCTTCGAGCGTCCGCGGATGTAGAGCGTCCCGTCCGGATCCATCGTGCCCATGTCGCCCGTGTGGAGCCAGCCGTCGGGTTCGAGTACCTTCTCCGTATCTTTTTCGTTCTTGTAGTAGCCTTTCATCACATGCTCGCCGCGCACGACGATTTCGCCGGCCACGTGTTCCGGGTCGGGGGAGTCGATCCGGACGTCGAGCAGACCTTTCAGGTAGCGGCCGCAGGAGCCCGCCTTGAATTCGTTGTCGGGCGTGAAGCTGATGAGCGGCGCGCACTCGGTCATGCCGTAGCCGATGGTGATCGGGAACTTGATCTTCATCAGGAACGATTCGGTCTCCTGATTCATCGGGGCGCCGCCGACGATGAATATGTCTACGTTGTCGCCGAAGGCCTCCAGCAGTTTTTTGCGGATCACCGAGTAGATGGCCGTGTTGAGCAGCGGAATCTTCACGGCGATCGACATGGGGCCTTTTTCGAGCATCGGCATCACCTGCTTGCGGTAGACCTTTTCGAGGATCATCGGTACGCAGCAGATGATCGTCGGCTTGACCACGGACATGGCTTCCAGCAGGATCTTGGGCGACGGGATTTTACCCAGCAGGGTGATGTGCCCGCCGACGGCCAGCGGCGAGAGGAAGTCGAAGGCGCAGCCGTAGGCGTGGGCCAGCGGCAGGAACGACAGCGTGCGCCCGCCTTTGCGGAAATAGAAGGTGCCGGTCTGGGTGTTGATCATCCGCGGGCGAAACTCACGTTGCCCGTCAGGTTGTTCACCGTGAGCATCACTCCCTTCGAATAGCCCGTGGTGCCCGACGTGTAGTTGAGCAGGATGACCTCGTCGTTGGGGATCTCGGGGTACTTGATGTCGTTTACGCTGAACCCGCGCGGATATTTCGAACGGTAGTTTTTCAGGATATCGCGCTGGAACTTGGTGAGCGCCTTGCCGTTGCGTTCGTAGATGGCGTGGAAATCGGTGAGCGAAAACACGGCCTCGATCTGGCGTATCTGGTCTTCTTCGATGATGTCCCAGAAGTTGTCGCCCAGAAAGAGCAGCTTGCTTTCCGAGTGGTTGATGATGTGGATGATGTCGGCCGGGGCGAAATCCTGCAATATCGGGACGATTACGGCGCCGTAGGAGATCGTGGCGATGTAGGTGATGCACCACCGGGGATTGTTGCGCCCGATCAGCGCTATCTTGTCGCCCTTCTTTACGCCGGCCTTTTTGAAGAGGAGGTGCAGCTTGGCGACCTCCTTGGCCATCTCGTAATACGAAAAAGTTTCGCCCTTGAAATAATCGGTCAGGGCGGGCATTTCACGATTGTCGCGGAAACTGGTTTCGTATATTTTTATCAGGTTTTCCTCTAACATGATTGCGTCCTAATGTCCGGTGCAAAGATAGACAAAAAAACGATTTTCCAGCAGGGTGCCCGCATTTTTTATCCTATTGTGCTTACTTTTTGCTCCAAAAAGTCCTGTGGGGAAGCTTCCGGAGCCTTATTTGTTTGCTCCCTTGTCTTTGGCTTCTTCCGGGTCGACTTTTACATGCCGGGGTTTCCAGATGTATATCTTCGATTCGGTGCCGGCCTTCAGCCGCTCGATGTTCTTGCGGTGGGTGTAAATCAGCAGGATGGCGATGATGAACGAAAAAACCACGAACGGCACCAGGTGGTTGACCTTCGGCGATATGAGCGTAAAGATCGGGAAGGAACAGCCTGCGACCATCGAGGCCAGCGACACGTAGTGGGTGACCATCAGCACCAGGAACCATACGCCGAAGCAGAGCAGTACGAGCGGGGCGTTGACGCCCATGATGGCTCCGACGAGCGTCGCTACGCCCTTGCCGCCCCGGAAATTGGCGAAGATCGGGAAGATGTGTCCCACCACGGCGGCGAACACGGCGATGAAACGCAGGATGTAGAACCAGTTTTCATTGGCCCCGTCGGCGAATACGCTGTCGTATTTCATCAGGTCGATGATCGTCACCGCCACAAACCCCTTCAGAAAATCGAGCCCGAATACGGGCAGTGCGGCCCGCCTGCCCAGCACGCGCAGCATGTTGGTCGTGCCGGCGTTTTTGCTGCCGTGTTCGCGGATGTCGATGCCGTAATATTTCTTGCCGATCCATACGGCGCTCGGAATCGAGCCCAGCAGATAGGCGATGATAATCATGGTGGTAGCGGTGTAATATGTGAGGATCATAACGGTTTTCCAAGGGTTTGTGTAATGCAAATATAATTAAAAAATCCGGAAACGGAAGCCCTGCGTGAAAAATCCGCGCCGTTCTGCTGGCGGATTCGGGGGAATATCGTATCTTTGCATACTTTAAATGTATAACAGGGTATGAATACGAAAGCATTACTGGAACCTATGGGCTCGTGGGCGTGGTGGCGCTCGTGGTTCCTGATCTTTTTCGGGTGTTCGGTCATGGGTGCCGGCTTCGTGCTGTTTGTGAACCCTTACAATTTCGTGCCGGGAGGCGTGTACGGTATGGGTATCGTGCTGCACAACATTTTCCCGTCGATCCAGGTGGGTACGTTCGGCTATATGTTCGACGTGCCGCTGATGCTCGTTGCGATGCTGGTTTTCGGCGGGCAGTTCGGAACGCGTACGGTGCTGGCCGCGCTCTATACGCCCGGCTTTATGAACGTGCTCACACGGCTGGTCTATCCCGACGCCGCGGCGGTCGAGAGCCTCGACCCGTCGCTGTTGCTGGGCGGGCGGCTCGACCTGTCGAACGACTTGCTGCTGACGTGCGTCATCGGCGCCGTCGTCATCGGCGTGGGGCAGGGCATCGTCGTGCGCCAGCAGGCGACTACGGGCGGCACGGACATCGTGGCGATGCTGCTGCAGAAGTTTGCCGGCATCAAGTTCTCGACCGGCATCCTGCTCGCCGACGGTTTCGTCGTGCTGTCAGGTCTGGCCGTCATCGGCTTCGGGCTGGGGACGGGCGAAGCCGCCTCGAACGGCTGGATGCTGACGCTCTATTCGCTCATCACGATTTATATCACCTCGCGTGTGATCGCCTACCTGCTGAACGGCGCGTCGTACGACAAGCTGCTGTTCATCATCAGCGACCACCATCAGGCGCTCAAGCGCTTCATCATCGAAGACCTCGACCGCAGCGCCACTTATATCAAGTCGAAGGGGATGTATACGGACGCTTCGCGGGACATGATCTTTTTGGTGGTCAGCCGCAAGGAGGTGCGGCTCGTGCAGCACAAGATCAAGGAGATCGACCCTTCGGCGTTCGTGGTGGTGACCGACGCCTACGAGACGTTCGGCGAAGGCTTCAAGCAGTTCCCCGACAAGAACGAGATACATGCGGAATAACGGAAATTTGGAACGTGGAATTTAAACTCAATACGAATACATTGCGCCCCCTGTCGGGCGCCGGACGCAAACTTTTCGTCGAAACCTACGGCTGCCAGATGAATGTCGGCGACACGGAAGTCGTGGTTGCCCTGATGCAGCGGGAGGGATACGTCTACACCGAGGATATCGGCCTGGCCGATGTCATCCTGATCAATACCTGTTCGATCCGCGACAATGCCGAGCAGCGCATCTGGGGCCGTCTGGCCGAGATGAAACGCTACCGCCGGGCCAAACCGGGGCTCGTCGTGGGCATCATCGGCTGCATGGCCGAACGCCTCAAGGAGAAATTGGTCGAGGGCCCTTACGGCGTCGACGTCGTGGCCGGGCCGGATGCCTACCGCGACCTGCCGCGGCTGGTGCGCGAAGCCGATGCGGGCGGCAAGGGGATCAACGTCCTGCTGTCGCGCGAGGAGACCTACGCCGAGATCGCACCCGTGCGGCTCGACCGCAACGGCGTGAGCGCCTTCGTGGCCATCATGCGCGGCTGCAACAACTTCTGCTCCTACTGCGTGGTGCCCTACACCCGCGGCCGCGAACGGAGCCGCGACCCGCAAACGATCGTTGCGGAGGCCCGCTCGCTCTTCGGGAACGGTTACCGCGAGGTGACGCTGCTGGGGCAGAACGTCAATTCGTACAAGGCCGGCGAGGTGGACTTTCCCGGCCTGATGCGCCGCGTGGCCTCGGTCTCGCCGCTGCTGCGCGTGCGTTTCGCCACGTCGCATCCCAAGGACATCAGCGACAGCCTGCTGGAGGTCATGGCCGAAATGCCCAATATCTGCCGTGCGATCCATCTGCCCGCCCAGTCGGGTGCCTCGTCGATGCTCGCGCGCATGAACCGCAAATACACCCGCGAATGGTACCTCGACCGCGTCGCGGCCATCCGCCGCTACCTGCCCGACTGCGCCGTGACGACCGACCTGATCGCGGGCTTCTCGGGCGAGACGGAGGAGGAGCACGCCGCCACGCTGTCGCTCATGCGCGAGGTGGGCTACGAATTCGCCTACATGTTCAAATATTCGGAGCGGCCCGGCACTTTCGCGCACGAGCACCTGCCCGACGACGTGCCCGACGAGGTGAAGTCGCGCCGGCTGTCGGAGATCATCGCCCTGCAGAACGAACTGGGGCACGCGAGCAACCTGCGCGACGTGGGGCGCGAATTCGAAGTGCTGGTCGAGGGGCGGTCCAAGCGCGACGAGAAGCAGCTTTCGGGCCGCACGTCGCAGAACAAGGTCGTGGTCTTCGACCGCGGCGGACACGGCGTCGGCGACTATGTGCGCGTGCGCATTACGGGGTGCACCCCGGCGACGCTGTTCGGAGAAGAAATCATTTAAGGATATAATAAACTGAAACGTAAGATGCGATTTGACGAACTCGATTTGGAGGATGAGATCCTCGACGGACTCGACGATATGAATTTCCAGGAGATGACTCCTGTTCAGGAACACACCATCCCGGTGATCCTGGAGGGCCGCGACATCATCGGTTGCGCCCAGACCGGAACCGGCAAGACGGCGGCCTACACGCTGCCACTGCTCAACAGGCTGTTGATCGAAGGCAACGAAGACAATGTGATAAAGTCGGTGATCATCGTGCCGACGCGCGAGCTGGCGCAGCAGATCGACCAGCAGTTCCAGGGATTTTCGTACTACCTGCCCGTGTCGACCACGGTCGTATACGGCGGTGGCGACGGCAAGGGCTGGGATGTGCAGAAGCGCGGTATGCTGATGGGTTCGGACGTGGTGATCGCCACCCCCGGGCGCATGATCTCGCACATCCAGAACAGCGGCATCGACCTTTCGCACGTCGAGTGCCTGATCCTCGACGAGGCCGACCGTATGCTCGACATGGGTTTCAGCGAGGACATCATGAAGATCGTCTCCTATATGCCCAAGGAGCGGCAGACGATCATGTTCTCGGCGACGCTGCCCCCGAAGATACGTGAGATGGCCAGGACGATCCTGCGCAATCCCGCCGAGGTGAACATCGCCATTTCGAAACCCAACGAGGCGATCGACCAGTCGGCCTATGTCTGCTACGAGAACCAGAAGCTGGGCATCATCCGCGAGATGTTCGCCGAGCCGACCGAGTCGAAGACGATCATCTTCTCCTCGTCGAAGCTGAAAGTCAAGGAGCTGGCCCATACGCTCAAGCGCATGAAACTCAACGTGGCGGCCATGCACTCCGATCTGGATCAGGCCAAGCGCGAGGAGGTGATGCTCGACTTCAAGAACAACAAGGTGTCGATCCTGGTGGCTACCGACATCGTGGCGCGCGGCATCGACATCGAGGATATCGGCATGGTCATCAATTACGACGTGCCGCACGACCCCGAAGATTATATCCACCGCATCGGCCGTACGGCGCGCGCCGCGGCTACGGGCAGCGCCGTGACGTTCGTCAGCGAGGACGAGCAGGGCAAGTTCCATGCGATCGAGAAGTTCATCGAGAGGGATATCCGCAAGGCCGAATTGCCGGCCAGCGTGGGCGCGGGCCCCGTATACAATCCTGCCGTCAATAACGGCCGTGGGCGCGGTGGCCGTGGCGGAGGCCGTGGCCGCGGCGGTTCGAACGGCGGAAGCCGTGGGCGCGGACGCGCAGACAAGGGCGAACGCGCAGGGCGCGAACGCCGCAACGACCGGGAACGGGGTGCGGCGGCTGCCGAAAATCCCGGGATCGCAGTCCCTCAGGCGGCACCTGCCGATAACGACCACGCCTCCGGGCGCGGCGAAGGCAATCGTGGGACGCGTGACCGCAAACACCGCCATCGCGGGGGCAGGAACCGTCGCCGCGGCGATAAGCCTCAGGGCGGCGAAACCCCGCAGCCGGGCGGTAGCGTGCCCCGGGAGTAGTCCGTGCGGGATACACAGGGAGGGTAGCTGTTCGGCATCGCCCATGGCGCGGGATCTCGCAGGTCGCTCCTGGTAATTGCCGTCCGTGCGCATCTGCCCGTCGCGGTGGTAGTCGTGGAACGGACAGCGGGGTTTATTCACGGGAATCAGGTTGTTGTTCACGCCCAGGCGGTAGCGCTGTGCGTCGCCGTAGGAGAACAGGCGCCCCTGCAACATCTTGTCGGGCGAGAAGCCGATGCCTTCGATGACGTTCGCAGGGTTGAACGCCGCCTGTTCGATTTCGGCGAAGAAGTTGTCCGGGTTGCGGTTCAGTTCGAGAATACCCACGTCATGCAGCGGGAAATCGCCGTGATACCACACTTTGGTCAGGTCGAAGGGATTGATTTTGTAGTTTCGGGCCTCCTCTTCGGTCATCAGCTGCACCTGCATCAGCCAGCGGGGATAATCGCCCCGTTCGATCGCTTCGAACAGGTCGCGCTGGTTCGACTCCCGGTCTTTGGCGATGACCGCCTCGGCTTCGGCGTCCGTGAGGTTCTTGATGCCTTGCAGGGTGCGGAAATGGAATTTGACCCACGTGCGCTTGTTGTCCTTGTCATAGAAACTGTATGTGTGGCTGCCGAATCCGTGCATGTGGCGGTACGATGCCGGAATGCCCCGCGGTGACATGGTGATCGTCACCTGGTGGAGCGCTTCCGGGAGGAGCGTCCAAAAATCCCAGTTGTTGTTGGCACTTCGCATGCCGGTGCGCGGATCGCGTTTGATGGCGTGGTTCAGGTCGGGGAATTTCAGCGGGTCGCGCAGGAAGAATACGGGGGTGTTGTTGCCCACGAGATCCCAGTTGCCCGTGTCGGTGTAGAATTTCATGGCGACCCCGGATGTCGCGCTCGGCATCGGGTAAGCTGTTTCTTTTTGTCCATGGGGTTTTCTTATTATGCGGGTTAGATTTTTTATAAATGTAAGTTATGTTTCACGGATTTGCAAATCGGTAATTCTGATGATGGTATAACCTGAAGTTATACGGGCCGAAAACCGTACCTTGACTGCCTCCGAAGGCGGATGCGATTTTTCGGCCCGAAATGCGGGTATTTTTATTTTTGTGCATTATCTTTGAAACACCGCTTGCGATTGTTTCCCCGAACCTAAATCTCCGAACCATGGATCTGACATTCAGCACGCCCCTGAAAGGCAACCTCGTCCTGTGCAGCGACTACCGCGATGCCGCGCTGCATCGCAGCCCCGGGCTCTATAAATTCGTCTGGGTAAGGCGTGGATGCCTTTGGCTCGAAGTCGACCATATTCCCATGGAGCTCCGGGCTGGGATGCTGCTGCCCCTGACGCCGCTCCATACCCTCGACGTGACGCGCGCCGAGGGCGAATACCTGATCCTTGCTTTCGACAGCAATTTCTACTGCATTTTCGGTCATGACGGCGAGGTGTCGTGCAGCGGGCTGCTTTTCAACGGCAGTTCCGAAGTGCTGCGGCTCGAACTCTCCGAAATGCGCACGGCCGCCCTGCAACGGGTGGTCGACGACCTGCGGGCCGAATACGGGGTAGTTGACGGTCTGCGCGAAGAGATGCTCCGCATGCAGCTCAAACGGTTTATTATCATATGTACGCGCATCGCGCGCGAGCATTTCTCCGTCGGTGCCGACCGTGAAAAACTCTTCGACACGGTGCGCCGCTACTATGTGCTGGTCGACGAGCATTTCCGGACGAAGAAACGGGTGCAGGACTATGCCGGGCTGCTCCACCGGTCGCCCAAGACGCTCGCCAACCTCTTCGCCTCGTGCGGGCAGCCCTCGCCGCTGAACATCATCCACGACCGGGTCAATGCCGAGGCGCGCCGCCTGCTGCTCTATACCCCGAAAAGCGCCAAGGAGATCGCTTACCTGCTGGGCTATGAGGATACCGCGGCTTTCAGCCGTTTCTTCGCCAAAATGAACGGCGAGAGCATCACCGGGTTCCGGCAGCGCGAAAAAAGGGAATAATTCCCAACATTTCCGGCATTCCTGCCATCGTATGTCCGATCCGGAATCCAGACCTTTGCATCATCGGACAATTAACGAAAAACGAATATGATGCAAAGACTTTCCTGCCTGTTTTACGGCTTTTTGAAAATTGCGGCCAACGCGCAACGGCTCGGCCTGGGGATGATCCGGGTGGCTATCCTTATCATTTTTGTCTGGATCGGCGGACTTAAATTCCGGAATTACGAAGCCGAAGGCATCGTGCCCTTCGTGGCGAACAGTCCCTTCATGAGTTTCTTCTACAACGAAAAAGCACCCGAATACAGGGATTATAAACTCAAGGAGGGCGAATACGACGCTGCAAAGCATGCGTGGCATGAAAAGAACAACACCTATGGCTTTTCCCACGGGCTGGGGTTGCTGATTATGGGAATCGGCATCCTGACCTTCCTTGGGTTCTTCTCGGCCCGCATCGGCCTGGCCGGGGAGCTGCTGGCCGTGATTATGACGCTCGGCACGCTGTCGTTTCTGGTGACTACGCCCGAAGTCTGGGTGCCGGAGCTGGGCAGCGGGGAATACGGGTTCCCGTTGCTCTCGGGCGCGGGACGGCTGGTGATAAAGGATACTGCGATCCTTGCCGGTGTCGTGGTGCTGCTCTCCGATACGGCGCGTAAGCTATTGGCGCGACGGCGGGAAGCGTAACGGAGTTTAAAAAGGGACGACACTGCATGTCGTCCCTTTTTGTTTTGTGCGAATGGCAGGGCAGATATTCTCCTCCTTATTTCTGCCGGAAGCAAATCTGCATCGGCACCCCGGTATAAGAAAAGTCCCCCTTTGTCAAAGGGGGACTTAGGGGGAATATTAAAGCGGGATTTTTCCGGCGACAAGACCGGGCGATGCCGCAGCTGTCCTTATTTCTGCCGGAAGTAGATTTGCATTGGTACCCCGGTTTGTAAAAGTCCCCCTTTGTCAAAGGGGGATTTAGGGGGAATGTTAGAGCGGGATTTCTCCGGCGACAAGACCTGACGATGCCGCAGCCCGTCCTTATTTCTGCCGGAAGTAAATTTGCATCGGCACCCCGGAGAAATCCCAGTGGTCGCGGATGTTGTTTTCGAGGAAGCGGCGGTAAGGTTCCTTGATGTACTGCGGCAGGTTGACGAAGAACGCGAACTGCGGCGTCGGCGTCGGCAACTGGGTTACATATTTGATCTTGATGTATTTGCCCTTGGTCGCGGGGGGCGGGTAGTTCTCGATCAGCGGCAGCAGGAAATCGTTCAGCTCCGAGGTCGAGATGCGGCGTTTGCGCGACTGGTAGACCCGGATCGCGGTCTGGAGCACGTCGAAAATGCGCTGTTTGCTGAGTACCGAGGTGAAGATGATCGGAATGTCGTTGAACGGTGCGAGTTTCTTCTTCAGGAACTCCGTCCACTCCTTCATCGTATTGTTGTCCTTTTCGACCAGATCCCATTTGTTGACCACGATCACGCAACCCTTGCGGTTGCGGACGATCAGGTTGTGGATGTTGAGGTCTTGCGATTCGAGCCCCTGCTGTGCGTCGAGCATCAGGATGCAGACGTCGGAATTCTCGATGGCGCGGATCGAACGCATCACCGAGTAAAATTCGAGGTCTTCCATCGCCTTGCCCTTCTTGCGCATGCCTGCCGTGTCCACAAGGTAGAAGTCCATCCCGAATTTGTTGTAGCGGGTGTGGATCGAGTCGCGTGTGGTGCCGGCGATCGAGGTCACGATATTGCGTTCTTCGCCCAGCAGGGCGTTGGTCATCGACGATTTGCCGACGTTGGGACGGCCCACGATGGTGATGTGCGGCAGGTTCTCCTCCTCTTCGGCCAAGGCCTCGGCGGGCAGCGCCGCGAGGATGGCATCCATCAGGTCGCCCGTGCCGCTGCCGCTCATCGAACTGATGCAGTAGGGATCGCCCAGCCCCAGGGCATAGAACTCGTGCGAAGAGTATATCTGGTCGTTGTTGTCGACCTTGTTGCAGACGAGGATCACCTTTTTCGATGTGCGGCGCAGGAGGTCGGCCATCAGCATGTCGAGGTCGGTGATGCCGGTCTTGACTTCGACCAGGAAGAGGATCACGTCAGCTTCGTCGATCGCCAGCAATACCTGGCGGCGGATTTCGTCCTCGAAGATATCTTCCGAATTGACAGTGTAGCCGCCCGTGTCTATCACGGAAAATTCTCGGCCGTTCCAGTCGGTCTTACCGTAATGGCGGTCGCGGGTGGTTCCGGCCGTGGCATCGACGATGGCCTTTCGCTGGCCGACCAGACGGTTGAAGAGGGTGCTTTTGCCGACATTCGGACGGCCCACGATTGCTACGAGACTCATACTCTATTTCTTTTCTTGCAAAGATAATACAACGAGGACGCAAAACCAAACCTGTCCGGGTTTTTCCGGGGCGTCCGTCGCCCGTAAAGGTAGTATAAAATCCGGAAACGGGGAAACTCCCGCCCGGTAGCCCGGGCGCACGTTACAGGTAGCGGTTGTCCGTGTCGCCCGCCTGTACGGGATAGATCAGCACGAAACTGTGCCCGGCGAAGAACTGCTCCATATACCCCGGCACCTTGCTCATGGCGGGGTGGTAGGAGAGCCGGTCGCGGCGGCTCATCACCACCCACAGGCAATCGTCGCGTTTGGTTTCATAGGTCAGCGCCGTCAGGTCGTCCCAGCAGTCGGAAACCACGTATTCGGCTTTCGACGAGCGTTTTCCGCGCGAAGGCCGCAGGTATTGCATCGTGCTGGCCGGGGCGTAGAAGACGATCCTGGCACTCGAATTCTCGGCCAGGTTGCGTAATTTCTGCATCCAGAGCTGGAACCCGGCCTCTTTCTCGGCTTTCTCGGGTACGATGACCAGGTGCCGCTTGACGGTGGTGAGCGGTTGTTCGGGATGGTAGAAGAACGTGGTGACGTTGCTGTAGCCCAGCAGGTCGGCGGCCATCCTGCCGATGCCCGACCCGCCGGGCGTACGGTCGTGGTGCATACCCATCACGATGTCGGAGATATTGCGCTCCTTGACCACGCTGACGATGGCGTTGGCGATGTTCACGTCGTAGCGGAGCAGTTGTTGCATGTAGTTGTCGGCCGATGCCGCCGCCTGCGCCGCCATGTCGAGCAGTTTGCGCCCCTGTTTTTCGAGGTTGGGGTCTTCGACCTTGTTGTCGATGGCGTTCAGCGCATACAGCCCGTTCCGCTCCTTGGCCTTTTTGAGCGTCATGCTCAGGCAGACCAGTTCGTAGGCGGTCTGCTCGTTGGCGAGCGGGATCAGGATATGGTCTTCCTCCTGCGGCTCCTTGTCGTCGTCCTGCGCATTGCGCATGGCGATGTTGTGCGCGCCCCGCTGCGTGGCGAAGGTCGAGACCGTGCAGGTGGCCAGAATCATCAGGATCGTGCCGTTGAGCACGCTTTCGCTCAACAGGCGGATCGGCTCGCCGTCCGCCGTGTGGCCGAGTATGACGTTGTAGCCGACCATCACCGCCGCGAGCGTCGCCGCCACATGGGCGCTGCTCAGCCCGAAGATCACCGTACGCTGGTCGTTCGAGAGCCGGAAGGTCTTTTGCGTGAAATAGGCCGCGAGGAATTTCGCGAGCGTAATCAGGGCGATCATCACCAGCGCCACTTCGATGCTTTCCCAGTCGCGGAAGAACGCCCGGTAGTCGATGAGCATGCCCACGCCGATCAGGAAGAAGGGGATGAAGATGGCGTTTCCCACGAATTCGATCCGGTTCATCAGGGGCGAGGTGCGGGGGATCTGGCGGTTGAGGGCCAGCCCCGAGAGGAATGCACCGATGATCGGCTCCAGCCCGGCCAGATGCGCCAGGTAGGCGCCCAGAAAGACCATGACCAGCACGAAAATGTATTGGGAGATATTGTCGCTGCAATGCTTGAAGAACCAGTGCCCGATCAGCGGGAAGAGCAGCATGATGAATGCGATGCAGAGCACGACCGAGATGCCGAGCCGGTACCAGAACATGTCGTCCGTGTTTCCGGTGACCATGCCTACTATGACCGTCAGCAGCAGCAGGGCCAGCGTATCGGTAATGACCGTGCCTCCGACGGCGATCGTGACGGCCTTGTCGCGGGCGATGCCCAGTTTGCTGACGATGGGGTAGGCGATCAGGGTCTGCGAGGCGAAGAGTCCGGCCAGCAGGATCGAGGAGTAGATCGAAAATCCCAGGATGTAATATCCCGCCAGAATACCGAGCAGGAGCGGAACATCAGGAATGACTATTGCCGATGAGTTATCATTACGCGTTTCGGAAGAATAGCTTTTCCGATTTATAAGGGCGAGTTCTTTGGGTGATAATTGGCTAAAATATACATCTGAAAAATTCTTAAAGTGTTCATTTAAATCAATATCAGATTCGGATACTGAAATTTTTTACATTCCTTAAAAATTGTTCCGACCAAATTTTTGTATAAAGAAGCATATTCACTAGATAGGACATCAACATCTTCTTCATAAATTTGTTGTAAACTTGACGTCGTTTCTACTTCAGAAGAACAGGAGGAAAATGCGGCTACTAAAATAATAGACAAACCGGTGTAAAACAGCAACTGTTTCATTTTTTTCCATTTTTTAAAAGTGAGTAAATGATTAGCAGGACAAATGAGATGATGTAAAGTGATTTGAAGTAAATTTTATTTTCTTCGGTGTCGAATTTAGGCACAGATGTCAAAACGAAATATGAGATAAATAGGGCAATAGAGATGTATATACCACTTTGTGCGTATATTTATTGAGCCTCATGCGATAAATAATGTTGGTTTATAAAAATAATGTATGGTATAAATATAGTAAATATTTTTCTTTCGGGCAAGAGAAAAAATATTTTTTTTGTTCATTGCGGGATCGTCGTGTCTGATGGCCTTCAAATTGATAATTAGCCATCTGCATGCTTCGGCGAGGCTCGGGAATATTTGCGCCGGCAATCGCTGCCCCCTCCCGCGATGCCGTGTGTCTTGCACATTTTTTGTCCGGCGGAATGTGGCTGTCTGATCGCAATGATGCCGAATTGTGAAATAATGGGGGCCAAGAGCAGGAAATTTGTCAAAAAAAACGTAACTTTGAAAAATCGTATGGATAAAAAATCGTCGCCGATGCGTGTTGACAAAGTAGATAAACGTGTTCTCGGGCCCGTGCTTATGGGCTTCTTTATCATGGGGTTCTGCGATATCGTGGCTCCGATCTCGGGGCGTATCGCCACCGAATTTCCCGCATCGCAGCAGGCGGCCGTGAGTTTCCTGCCTACGATGGTGTTCCTTTGGTTCCTCGTCCTGTCGACCCCCTTGGCGGCACTGATGAACCGCATCGGCCGCAAGGCCATGTCGATGATCGGCTATGCCTTCACGATCGCCGGCTTGCTGGTGCCCTTCCTCGCAGGCGAGGGCTGCGCACTGGGCTGGTACTTCGCCGGCTTCGGGCTGCTCGGCATCGGCAATACGGCGCTCCAGGTGGCGGTCAACCCCCTGCTGGCGACCATCGTGCCGGGCGAGCGGATGACGAGCTACCTGACCGTGGGACAGATTTTCCGCAACACCTCGCTGCTGTTGCTGGCGCCCATCGTCACGGCGCTCGTGGCGCTCACGGGTTCGTGGCGTCTGCTGCTGCCGATCTATGCCGGGCTCACCGTGCTGGGCGGCATCTGGCTGCAATTTACCACCGTGGCCGAACCCGAACGCAGCGGGCATGCGGCGGGGATGTCCGATTGTTTCCGGCTGCTGAGGAACAGGGCCGTCCTGTTGTGTACGCTGGGTGTGGCGTGTTTCATCGCCGGGGACGTCGGGATCGGGTTCCTCTCGGTACGGCTGATCGACAACCCCGATTCGATCCTCACCACTACGGGTTTCTATGCCTGCCGCATCGTCGGTACGCTGGTCGGAGCCTGGGTGCTGGTGCGCCTTTCGGACGTGAAATACCTGAGCTGGAATATGGCCGGGGCGCTGGTGCTCTGCGTAGTGCTGCTTTTCGTACGCAACGAGGCTGCGATTTATGCGGCCGTCGGGCTGATGGGCTTCGCCATGGCCTGCGTCTTCGCCACCTTCTATGCCGTGGCGACCAAAGCCGTACCCGAACAGGCCAACGGGGTCGCGGGGCTGATGATTATGGCGATTGCCGCCGGGGCCGTCTCGGGGCCCGTATGCGGGGCGATCATCCGCTGGACGGGGAACCCCCACCTGGGGATGCTGTTCGTCGCCCTCTGCGTGGGTTATATGCTCTGGGCAAGTATCAAGTTGAAAATCAAATAAACAGTTGTTCAATGATTCGTAAAATTGTAATAACCCTGCTGTTGGGGGCCTGCGTATGGCCGGCCTTAGCGCAGCGCCCCCGCACGCGGGTCGAGTGGGGGGTGATCGGCGGTATCAACGTCCCCGATTATACGACCAACATGTCGAAGACCGATGTCAAGAATAAACTGGGCTGGCAGGCCGGTATCGTCACGGCGGTAAATCTGGGCGCCTTCGCCATCGAGCCGCAGATCCTGTATGTGCGCCAGGGGCTCCGCATCAAACCCGAAGGGGCGAAGGAGATCAACCTCAAGTCGAACTCGATCGACGTCCCGGTGCTCGTGTCGCTGCGCCTGCTCAGGCCGTTCCGGTTCTATGCGGGCCCGGTGTTCACCGTGATGAACGACTGCAAACAGAAGTCGGGCGGCGACCTGCTGGATTTCGGCCGCGTACGTCCCACGATGTCCTATACGGTGGGTGCGGGCGTCAAATTGCTGGGGCACATGCTCATCGACCTGCGTTACAACGGCCAGTTCAAAGGCAAGGAGGACGTGGTGCTGCCCGACGGCAGCCGCCTCGACAAGCTCCGTTCGTATAACGTCGCCCTGAGCGTCGGTTACCTGTTTTAGCCTATGACTGAAGCTGTTGGAAAAGAGATCGCCATCGAGGGTGTCGACCCCCGGGAGCTGTACGGCCCCCGGAATGTCTACCTCGACCAGATCAAGGCGCTCCATCCCCAACTCAGGATCGTAGCGCGCGGTTCGTCGCTCAAAGTGCTGGGCTCGGAGGCTGAAACCCAACGGTTCGGCCGGCATATGGAGGGGTTGGTGGCCTATTACCTCAAATACGGGCACATCTCGTCCGAAGTCATCGGCCAGGCTTTCGCCGGTGGTATCGCCGGACAGGAGGCCCCGGCGGACAAGGACGTCATCGTCTACGGAAACAACGGCAATATCATTCGCGCGCGTACGGTCAACCAGCAAAAGCTGGTGAAACTTTACGACAAAAACGACCTGTTGTTCGCCGTGGGCCCCGCCGGGTCGGGCAAGACCTATACGGCCATCGCGCTGGCCGTGCGCGCGTTGAAGGAGAAGGAGGTGCGGCGTATCATCCTCACGCGTCCGGCGGTCGAGGCGGGCGAGAAACTCGGGTTCCTGCCGGGTGACATGAAGGAGAAGCTCGACCCCTACCTGCAACCCCTCTACGATGCGCTGAATGACATGATCCCGCCGGCCAAGCTGGCGAAATACCTCGAGGAGGGGACGGTGCAGATCGCGCCGCTGGCCTACATGCGCGGCCGTACGCTCGACAATGCGTTCGTCATCCTCGACGAGGCGCAGAATACGACCCTGTCGCAGATCAAGATGTTCCTCACGCGCATGGGGCGCAACGCCAGGTTTATCGTCACGGGCGACGTGACGCAGATCGACCTGCCGAAGAAAAGCGACAGCGGGCTAACCCGCTCGATGGAGATCCTGCGCGGTGTCGGGGGGATCGGCATCGTGGAGTTCGACAAACGCGACATCGTGCGCCACCAACTGGTCAAATACATCGTCGACGCATTCGACAAATATGCCGGGGATACCCGGAGAGAACCCGAACAATCAAACCTAAAAACCGAATAGTTATGGACAAGAACCTGTCTGCGCTCAAGCCCGCGCTCGTCTGGAAACATTTTGCTCAGATCGTCCGCATCCCGCGCCCCTCGTCGCACGAGGAGAAGATCCGCAAGTACGTCATGGATTTCGCCAAGTCCCGGGGACTGGAATGCAAGGAGGACGCTGCGCACAACGTCTATGTCCGCAAGCCGGCCTCGAAAGGGATGGAAGACCGCAAGGGCGTCATCCTGCAGGCGCACCTCGACATGGTGCCCCAGAAGAACAACGATAAGAAGTTCGACTTCACAAAAGACCCCATCGACGCCTACGTCGACGGCGAGTGGGTCACGGCCGACGGCACGACGCTCGGGGCCGACAACGGCATCGGCGCCGCGGCGATCCTTGCCGTGCTGGAGGACGATACACTGGTGCACGGCCCCCTCGAGGCCTTGTTTACCGCAACCGAGGAGACCGGCATGGACGGTGCCTTCGGGCTGAAAAAGGGCCTGCTCCGCGGCGATATCCTGCTGAACCTCGATTCGGAGACCGAAGGCGAGCTGTATGTGGGCTGTGCCGGCGGGCTCGATGCCAACGTCACCTTCAAATATACGGCGGAGAAGACGCCCGCACGGAATTATACCGCTGCGAAGATCACGGTCAAGGGGCTCAAGGGCGGCCATTCGGGCATCCAGATCGGATGCCAGCGTGCCAATGCCAACAAGGTGCTGTTCCGTTTCCTGAACGCCGCGTCGGCGTCGCGCGATCTGGTGCTCTGCTCGGTGGACGGCGGCGGCCTGCGCAACGCCATTCCCCGCGAAGCCGAGGCTGTGGTGATGGTCAAAACGAAAGAGTACGAGGCATTCGCCAAGGAGCTGAAGGCGTACGAGAAGGTTGTCAGGGCCGAGTACGCGGGCATCGAGGATGCCGTGTCGGTCAAGATCAGGGAGTGCGAAGCCCCTGCGGAGATGGTTGCCCGCGAGGTGGCTGAGAAACTTACGAAGGCTGTGGTCGGCTGCCCCGACGGCGTGCAGAAGATGTCGATGGCCATGCCGGGGCTGGTGCAGACTTCGAGCAACCTCGCACGCGTGGTGTCCGACGGAAAGACGGTCAAATTGCAATGCCTGCTGCGCAGTTCGGTCAACACCGAAAAGGCCGCGCTGGGCGAGGCCATTGCCGCCGTGTTCTCACTGGCCGGCGCCAAGGTGCAGCTTTCGGGCAGCTACGACGGATGGAACCCCGACATGGATTCGCCGATCCTGAAGGCCATGACCGCTTCGTACAAAGCCCTTTACGGCAAGCAGCCCGCCGTGACGGCGATTCACGCCGGGCTGGAGTGCGGCATCATCGGCAGCAAATACCCCAAGATGGACATGATCTCGTTCGGCCCCACGATCTGCTACCCGCACTCGCCCGACGAGAAGGTGGAGATCGCATCGGTCGGCAAGTTCTACGAGTTCATGGTCGATACGCTGCGCAATATCCCCAAAAAGTAGCGTGTTTTGGAAGCCGGAAAGGTCAAATGGTTCGTCATCGTCAATCCCGTGGCCGGAGGCGGCCGCGGGCTTGACCATTTCCCGCAGATATCGCGCTACCTGCGCGATGCGCAGATACTCTGCGAACCGGTCTTCACCGAACATAAGTTCCACGCCACGGAACTTACCGTGACGGCCGTCAATGAGGGGTATCGGCATATCATCGTCGTCGGGGGCGACGGCACCCTGCACGAGGTGGTCAACGGCCTGTTCATCCAGCAGAAGGTCTGCCCCGACGAGGTGCTGCTTGCGGTGGTCGCCGTCGGTACGGGCAACGACTGGGTGCGCACGTTCGGTATTTCGAACCGCTACCAGGACGCCGTGAAGGCGATCAGCGAAGGGTATTCGTTCCTGCAGGATGTGGGCGTGGTCTCCTACGAGGAGTCGCACTACCGCCAGAGCCGTTACATGGCCAATGTCGCGGGTGCGGGCTTCGACGCCCATGTGGTGCGCAAGTTCTCGCACCTCAAGAAGAAGGGGCGCAAGAACCGCTGGATCTACACATGGTGTCTGGTCAGGCAATTCTTTCGTTATAAATCCACCGGAATGAAGGTGTGGGTCGATGACCGGCTGGTTTACAACAACCTGTTGATGAGCATCGCCATCGGTGTCTGCAAATACAACGGCGGCGGTATGCAGCAGTTGCCCGAGGCGGTGGCCGACGACGGCATGCTCGACGTGTCGCTCATCCGGCCGGTGCATTTCTGGCACCTGCTGTTCCGGTTCCACTACCTGTTCAACGGCGGTATCTACCGTATCCGGCATATCCTCCAGGAGCGCGGTAGCCGTATCCGCATCGAGTCGTCGCCCGAAATTTCGGTCGAGGTGGACGGTGAGCTGCTGGGCGAGACGCCGCTCGAATTCTCGATTCTCCACAAGGCGATCCGGATCGTGGTGTCCAAGGAATTTTACGACAAACGCCCCGAGACGTCGTGTTCGTGCACGGTGCCGGAGGTGTAGCGCTTGTTACGCCGCCGGAGTGGCGGGGTAAAGATAACCGGGCGGGATTTTTTGAAAAAATCCCGCCCGGCTGCGTTTGGTCGTGCGATGCGTCAGTTGACGCTCTCGATCACGTCGACTTCGGTAATCACCCATTCGAAAAGGTCGTTGGCGCACTGCCCCTGCAACTGGCGCAGCTGCGACATGTCGGTCGTATCGGCCAGGATGGCGTTGAAGAATTGCGACATCGTGTCGTAGGTGTCGTTCACCTTCCCGGCGAAGCAGTTGTAAAAAGCCTTCTGCTGGTCGTGGTCGAGGCCCGCGGGGAGCACGCCCTGCGCTACGAGGTAGTTGTAGGGGAAGATATGCCGCATGTTGCGTGCGTCGGCGTTCAGTTCGTCCACGATGGTCGTGACGACCACCATGTCAACCGTGTCGGTTACGCCCGGCATCTCCACGAAGGTTGCGTAGACGGGATAGGTGCCTTCCAGCTCCCCGGCCACCTGGTCGGTGAAGAGTACGAACTCGGCGTCGGTCAGGTCGTCGAGGTAAACCATCTGGCGGTAGCTGCGCAGCGCTTCGCGCATGGCCTTGCGTTGTTCGTGGTTCCACTCCCGCTTTTGCGAGCAGCCTACGAAGCCTGCCGCGAACATCGAGAGCAGGGATACACAGAGGAGAATTTTTTTCATCGTTTCCTTGATTTTGGTTTTACTTATGGCAGGAACGCAATCCGTGTGCCAAAAATTTCATATCTTTACCCGAAAATCAGTTTGCTATGGATGTCCTGGCTTTTCGCGACTACTGCCTGTCGCTGCCCCTGACCGAGGAATGTACGCCCTTCGACGAAACTACGCTGGTCTACAAGGTCGGCGGGAAGATGTATGCCTATGCCGATATGGAGAATTTCGGGCGGGTCGCCGTGAAGTGCGACCCCGACGAGGCGGTTTCCCTGCGCGAGGAGTATCCCGACGTCACGCCTGCGTGGCATTCGAGCAAAAAGCACTGGAACGACATCCGCACGACGGGCGACCTGCCCGATGCCTTTATCCGGGCGCAGATCCGCAATTCCTACCTGCTCGTGCTGCGGCAGAACGTTACGCCCAAGTCCCTGCGCGAAGAGATACTGGCCTATGTCGGGGAACACGGCCTGCCCGAATAGCCGCTGTGCGGGAATCCTGCTCCGGCCCTGAGATTGTCCGATCAAATAACTCGATAAACTATGAATATCCGATTTCTTTTCGCAGCGCTGGTTTGTGCGCTGGCTTTGGGTTCATGCGGCGGAAATGCCCGAACCGAACTTTTCAATGGCAAAGACCTTGCGGGTTGGGTATGCGTCGTCGACAGCCTGGGCGACGTGCCTGCCGGGGAGGTATTCACCGTCCGGGACGGCAATATCCGTATCGCGGGGCAGCCGTTCGGCTACATGCGTACCGCGCGGCAGTACGGCGATTACAGGCTCCATGCCGAGTGGCGCTGGATCGGCGAAGCAACGAACAGCGGCATTTTCCAGCGCGTGCAGGAGGGCGACAAGGTCTGGCCCCAAGGGATCGAATGCCAGCTCATGGCCGGGCGTGCGGGCGACCTGGTGTTGCTCGGGGGTGCAAGGGCCGACGGGATCGAACCCGTCGGCAAATTCCCTATAAAGGCGCGTATCGGCGATGCCGGTTGCGAGAAGCCTGCAGGCGAGTGGAACGAGGCCGAGATCGTTTGCCAGGGCGACCGGATGGCCGTCTATATCAACGGCGTGTTGCAGAACGAATGTTCGGGTACGAACCGTACGGGCTACATTGCGCTCTAGAGCGAAGGCGGCACCCTGGAGTTCCGCAATGTCTACCTCACCGATGTGAAATAGGGCACCCGGCACAGCGGCCCGGATACTCGGAAAGCGAAGGCCGTCCCCGCAGCAGGGGACGGCCTTCCGTCGTTTTGAGGCCGGATTGCTATGCGCGCATTTTTGCTTTCCAGCGAAGGTAGCCCGCGACTGCCAGCGCCGAGTAGAGGGCGTACAGGCCTGCCGTCAGCGGGATGCCCTTGTAGAGGTACAACCCCACCGTTACCAGGTCGACGGCCAGCCATACGAGCCACTGTTCGATGTATTTGCGCGAGAGCATCCACATCGCCACGATGCTCGCCGCCGTGGTCATCGCGTCCCAGAAGGGCACGGTGCTGTTGGTGAATCCCACGAGCAGGAAGTAGATGCCCGTATGCGCTGCGGCGTAGACGGCGATCAGCCCCGCAGCTTGGCGCAGGGGCGTATGCCCGATCCGGTCGGCCGCTGCTTTCCTTCGCGGTGCGTTATGCCATACGATCCACCCGTAAAGGCCGGCCAGTACGTAGTAGGCCTGCATCGAGCAGTCGGCATACAGCCCCGCCTTGTAGTAGAGTGCACCGTGCACCAGCGGCATGATGAGCCCGACGACCCACAGGCGGATGTCGGCCCGGTATTCCAGCCACAGGTAGAGCAGCCCCAGCACGACCCCGGCGATTTGCAGTACGAGTTTCCAGTCCATCTGTTCTCAGAATTTCACCGTCACGTTGGCCAGCACGTTCAGCGGGGCCTGCGGGAAGTAGAGGGCGACGTCCGTACGCTTGCCGTCGTCCATGTAGGAATAGCCGTACCCGTTGCCGCAGTACTCCGAATCGAAGAGGTTGTAGACCATGAGCCCGAAGCGGACGCTGCGGGCGGCTTTCGTGCGGAGCGTATAGCCCAGGTTGAGGTTGGTCGTGCAATAGCTGTCGAGCGACAGGGCGTCGATTTCGTTGTTCGTGAAATACTGCTTGCCGACATACTGCGTGTGGAATACGGCCTCGAAGCCCTTGCAGTGGAAGTCGAAGAGCACCCCGGCGATTACGTCGGGCGAGTAGGAGATGGTCATGTCGCCCAGGTTCTGCCCGAAGGTAGGGCTGTCCTTGAGGGCGTCGATGTAATCCTCGATCCTGTTCTGGCTGAACGTTGCGTGCCCGCTGAGCGTGAACCAGCCCGTGGCTTTCCATTGTGCCGAAAGTTCGATGCCCCGGCGGTAGCTGTCCTCCACGTTCGTGTTCAGGGCATCGTCGCCGTCGTTGACCATGCCCGTGGCGACCAGCTGATCCTTGTATTTCATGTAGTAGAGGTTTACGCCTGCGCTGAATTTCGGTGTGTCGTACCGGTAGCCAAGTTCATAGTCGTAGAGTTTCTCGGACGAAGGATAGGAGTTGTCGCCGGAGAACATATAACGGTCGGTGAAGTCGCTGCGCGTAGGCTCCTTCTGTGCGACGGCGAACGATGCGTAGAAGTTGTGGCGGTCGGCGAGCGTGTAATGGATGCCCGCGCGCGGGTTGAAGAAATGGTATTTCTTATCTACGTCGATAGGCTGCATCGCGGAGGTGTCCCAGTTGTAGTTGTCGTTGACGCCCCATGCCTGGTAATGCACATAGCGGTATTGCATGTCGGCGAACAGGCGCAACCCCCGGGCGACTGTCCAGTTGGCGCGCACGAAGACGTTGGCGTCTTGTTTGTCGACATCGTTGTCGTACCAGCGCCCCCGGATGTCGCTTTTCTTCAGGCCGTCCACCCAGTCCAGCGTGCCCCAGTGGGGACAGGAGTAATAGCTCCACGAACCGCCGAACGTGAGGTCGAGGTTGCGTACCGAATAGGCTGCCGAGGCGTTGATGCCTCCCAGGTGGTTGCGCATGATCTTTTCGCGGATCAGGTCGGCCTGTTCGATGTCGCTCTGCAGGTTGGTGTAGCCCGCAAGCCATGCGTCGTCCTTGTACTGCTTGTAATAACCGTACCCGTATGTGTAGAACGCCGTGGCATTCATCACCCAGCGGTCATCGATGCGGTGATTGAGGATCAGTTGGTTGTTGATTTGCAGGTAGTTGTCCGTCTGGTCGTCGTAGTAGTCGACGTGCGTGCCATCGGCCAGTACGAAGGGACCGTCCGAGGTGACGTACTGCCCGCTGTCGTGGTACCGGCGTCCGTAGCGCTTCATGTCCTCCTTCGTGACGCCGTTATAGGTGAGGTAGGTCTTGGCCTTGCCGCCGAACGATACCAGTTTCAGCATCGTATTGCCGTTGTAATAGGCACCCTGGAACATGTAGGATTTAAGATCCGTGGCTCCGCGGTCGATGTAGCCGTCCGAACCGATATGGGTCAGGCGTGCATCCACGGCCCAGTGGCCGCCCATGAGGCCCGACGAAACCTGCACGGCCTGTTTGTTGGTGTTGTACGATCCGTAGGAGAGCGATGCCGAGCCGTTGAAATCGGTCGGGAGTGCCTCGGTGGTCATGTTCACCGCGCCGCCGAAGGCACCCGTGCCGTTGGTCGAGATGCCTGCGCCGCGCTGCACCTGCACCGTCCCTACCGACGAGATCAGGTCGGGCGTGTCGTACCAGTACATCGAGTGCGAGTCGGGGTTGTTCATCGAAACGCCGTTGATCGTCACGTTCAGGCGCGTGGCGTCCGTGCCGCGCAGCCGTACCGAGGTGGCGCCGATGCCGATGCCGGTTTCGTTGGTGGCGACCATCGAGGGGGTCAGCGCCAGTACCGACGGGATGTCGGATCCGAAGCTGTTGCGGGCGATCTCGTCGCGCGCGATGTCCGTGTAGGCCACGGGCGTGGCCGCGTCGGCGCGTGTGGCGGTGACTTCGATCTCCTGCAACCGATACATGCGCAGCGAGTCTTCCTGCCCGGCCTCCACGGCCTGGGCATGTGCGGCGGTGCCTATGACGGCGGCCGCAATGGGTAGTAAAAACCTTTTCATGTTTAAACTTTTTAAAGTTAAAGAACTGAAAAGGGGTATGTAATGTTGATTATGCATCCCGGTCTCGGCATTACCCGTGTCCGGTTCAATGGGTATAATCTCAGCCCGCGCACTGCGAGCACCCCTTAGAAATTCGACGGCAAAGGTAGTGATTGTCCGGGGCAATACCAAATTTATTTGTCCCGGCCCGTGCAGGCCCGAATAATTAAATGCCGAAAAGGGGGATATAAGCCGAAAATTGCCTACTTTTGCACTTTCAAATTTTTTTAACGGTCTATGAAACATATCGCATCGTTCCGTCCCCGGTTCTTCGAAGTGTTCCGGGGCTATTCGCGTCAGACGTTTTCGGCCGACCTGATGGCCGGCCTGGTCGTTGGCATCGTGGCCCTGCCGCTGGCTATCGCCTTCGGTATCGCTTCGGGCGTGTCGCCCGAAAAGGGAATCATCACGGCCGTGGTCGCGGGGTTCGTCGTCTCGCTGCTGGGCGGAAGCCGGGTACAGATCGGCGGCCCTACGGGTGCCTTCATCGTCATCGTCTACGGCGTCGTCCAGCAATACGGCGAAACGGGGCTGCTGGTTGCGACGTTCATGGCCGGCGTGCTGCTGGTCGCGATGGGGCTGTTCAAACTCGGCGCCGTCATCCGGTTCATTCCCTATCCCGTCGTGGTGGGGTTCACAGCCGGCATCGCCCTGACGATTTTCACGACGCAGATCGCAGACCTGTTCGGGATGAATTTCGGCGGGGAACCCGTGCCGGGGGATTTCATCGGCAAGTGGATGCTCTATTTCCGCCATTTCGGTTCGGTCAACTGGGCGAACCTGGCCGTGGGGATGGGCAGCATCCTGCTGATTGTCCTTACACCCAGGTTCTCGCGCCGTATCCCGGGGTCGCTGGTGGCCATCGTCGTGCTGACGGCCGGGGTTTGGGCGCTTCGAACGTATGCGGGCATGGAGGGCGTCGATACCATCGGCGACCGCTTTACGATCCGTGCCGAATTGCCTGCCGCAGCCATGCCCGCGATGGATTGGGAGGTGATGCGCAGCCTGTTCCCCGTGGCTTTGACCATTGCGCTGCTGGGGGCTATCGAATCCCTGCTTTCGGCGACGGTCGCCGACGGTGTGACCGGCGACCGCCACGATTCGAATACCGAGCTTATGGCGCAGGGTGCCGCCAACCTGCTCACTCCGCTGTTCGGCGGCATTCCGGCCACGGGTGCCATCGCCCGGACGATGACCAATATCAACAACGGCGGCCGGACGCCCGTGGCGGGCATTATCCATGCCGGGGTGCTGCTGCTGATCCTGTTGCTGATGATGCCGCTGGCGCAGTATATCCCGATGGCCTGTCTTGCGGGCGTGCTTGTGGTCGTTTCCTATAACATGAGCGGCTGGCGGACTTTCCGGGCTTTGCTGCGCACGCCCCTTTCCGACAGGGCCGTCCTGCTGGTTACCTTCTTCCTGACGGTCGTCTTCGACCTGACGGTGGCCATCGAGGTGGGGCTGCTTATCGCCTGCGTGCTGTTCCTGCGGCGTGTGATGGAGACGACCGAAATATCGGTGATCCGCAATGAAATCGACCCCTCAGCGGGTTCCGACGCCCGGCTGCACGAAGAGCCGCTGGCCATACCCTCCGGGATCGAGGTGTATGAGATCGACGGCCCCTATTTCTTCGGCATCGCTACTCGCTTCGAGGAGTTGATGATGCAGATGGGCGACCGTCCCCGGGTGCGGATCATTCGTATGCGCCGCGTGCCGTTTATCGACTCCACGGGGCTCCATAATCTGGAAACCCTGTGCCGGATGTCGCAGCGGGCGGGGAGTACCCTCGTGCTGTCGGGCGTGAACCCGGGCGTGCGCGCTACGCTGGAGAATGCCGGGATCTGCAACCTGCTTGGCGAGGAGAACATTTGCCCCGACATCCATGCGGCGCTCGAGCGCGCCCGGGCGTTGGCCGCCCAGTCCGGGACGGGGAAGTAGGGCGGAAAAAGGTAGGACGGAAAAGGAGTAAGAAACCCTGCAGGCCGCATATACGGAGCGGAATCTCCCGTGTCCGTCCGCTCGTTCACGCCGGGTTCTTGTACGAAAAATCCCTGCTACATGTAGCAGGGATTTTCGTTTTGCCGGGGCAGCCTAAAAGGTGCCGAACCGGAAGACGATCTTCTGGCAATAGAGTTCGCCGGGTCTGAGCAGCGGCGACGGGAAATCGGGATGGTTCACGGCGTCGGGGTAGTTCTGGCATTCGATCGCCACGCCGTCGTAGTCGTCGTAACGTCCGCCGGTCTTGGTTTCGGGGCATCCGCCTGCGAGCCAGTTGCCGGTGTAGACCATTACGCTGGGCTGCGACGAAAGTATCTTTACGCAGCGCCCCGAGCCTTTTTCGCGCAGTTCGCCGACCTCGCCCAGGATGTTGGGCTGCCACCCGTCGATGACAAAAGGATGGTCGTACCCCTTGAAATCGCGGATATGGTTGAACTCCGAGCCGATGCCGGGGCGGAAGGGCCTGAATTGGCGGAAGTCCTGCGGAGTGCCCGCTGCGTCGAGCAATTTCCCGGTCGGAATTTGCTTGTCGTTCATTTCGAGCACCTTCGAGCTGTTCAGGCGCAGTTCGTGGTCGAGGATCGAACCGCTTCCGTCGCCCGCGAGATTGAAATAGACGTGGTTCGTGAGGTTCACGACCGTCGTCTTGTCCGTCTTGGCGAGGTAGGTGATCTCCAGGGCATTGTCGTCGTCGAAATCGAATACGGCTTCGACGTTCAGCTCGCCGGGGTAATTCTGGTCGCCGTCCTCCGACAGGAGCGACATGACGACGCGGTTGGTCTCGACACGGCTTTCCCAAAGACGGTTGGCGAAATTCTTCGTGCCGCCGTGCAGGTGGTTGGGGCCGTTGTTGACCTCCAGCGAGTATTCTTTGCCTTCGATGGTCATGCGTCCCGATGCGATGCGGTTGGCGCAGCGGCCGACGCTCTTGCCCGAGGCGGCTCCGTCGAAGAAGTAGCCTTCGGGGTGCTTGTAGCCGAGCACCACGTCGGCCATGCGGCCTTCGCGGTCGGGCATCGTCACGGAGACGATCGCCGCCCCGAAATTCGAGATCTTCACTTCGGCGCCCTTGTCGTTGCGCATCGTGTAGAGGATGATGGCTTCGCCCTCCGGCGTCATGCCCCATACGTGTTGTTCGATCTGTACCATTATTCTGCGGGTTTTAAGGTTGCGAGGATATGGTCGATGCGGCGCAGGGTCTCCTCGCTGCCGATGAACGACGTGACGTCGTACATGCCGGGACCCTTGCCGGCGCCGACCAGCGCCAGGCGCAGCGTGTTCATCACCTGTCCCACCGAATAGCCCTTCTGCTCGATCCAGCCGTGCACGATCCGCTCGGTATTTTCGAGCGAGAAATCGTCGATCGCGGCCAGTACGCTGCGCAGTTCGCGCAGGATTTCAGGGTTCTGCCCCTTCCAGTATTTCCTGGTCTGCTTCTCCTCGTATTCGGCCGGCGCCGTGAAAGAAGAACGACGTGAGGTCCCACAGGTCGGTGATGAACGTGGCGCGCTCCTTCATGATGCCTGCGGCGCGGCCTGCGACCTCGTCCGCGACCTCGATGCCGTGCGCGCGCAGGATCGGCTGGTAGAGCGCGGCCAGTTCGGCGTCGCTCTTGTGGTGCATGTACTGTGCATTGAACCATTTTGCCTTGTCGGGCTGGAAGCGTGCGCCCGACTTGGAAACGCGTTCCAGCGAGAAATTGTCGATCAGCTCCTGCATCGAGAAAATCTCCTGCTCGGTGCCGGGGTTCCAGCCCAGCAGCGCCAGCATGTTGATGAACGCCTCGGGGAAATAGCCGTCTTCGCGGTAGCCGTGCGCCGTCTCGCCCGTGGGGCGACTGCCAGAAGAGCGGGAAGACGGGGAAGCCCATCTTGTCGCCGTCGCGCTTCGAGAGCTTGCCGCCGCCCGTGGGTTTGAGCAGCAGCGGCAGGTGGGCGAATTCGGGCTGCGTCGCCGTCCATCCGAATGCGCGGTAGAGCAGGTAGTGCAGCGGCAGCGAGGGGAGCCACTCCTCGCCGCGGATGACGTGGGTGATCTCCATCAGGTGGTCGTCCACGATGTTGGCCAGATGGTAGGTCGGCAGTGCGTCGGCCGACTTGTAGAGCACCTTGTCGTCGAGCGTCGAGGTGTTGACCTCCACGTCGCCGCGGATCAGGTCGTCCATTTCGACGACTTCGTTTTCAGGCATCCTGAAACGGATCACCCACTGGTCGCCGCGGTCGATACGCGCCCTGACCTCTTCGGCGGGCAGCGCCAGCGAGGTGGCCAGCTTTTCGCGCACGGTGTAATTGTAGGCGAATGCCTCGCCGCGCTCCTCGGCTTCGCGGCGCAGGGCGTCCAGCTCTTCGGCCGTGTCGAAGGCGTAGTAGGCCCAGCCCGCGTCGACGAGCTGCAGGGCGTATTTCAGGTAGATTTCGCGCCGTTCGCTCTGGCGGTAGGGGGCGTGGGGACCGCCCGCGCCGACGCCTTCGTCGATATGGATGCCGCACCATTCGAGCGACTCGATGATGTAGGCTTCGGCGCCCGGGACGAAGCGCTGCGAGTCGGTATCCTCGATGCGGAGGATCATTGTGCCGCCCATCTTGCGGGCGAATAGGTAGTTGTAAAGGGCCGTGCGGACGCCGCCGATATGCAGCGGCCCCGTGGGGCTCGGCGCAAAGCGCACTCTTACGGGTCTTGCCATGTTATTACGTGCTGTTTTTGTGTTTGTCTATTTTAACTGCACCCGATTCCGGCCGGGTTGCGGCCATGTGTCAGACGTTGAACAGGAAGTGCATGATGTCGCCGTCCTGCACGACGTATTCCTTGCCCTCGATGCCTATTTTACCGGCATCGCGGCACGCCTTCTCCGAACCCAGCGCCACATAGTCGTCGTACTTGATGACCTCGGCGCGGATGAATCCTTTTTCGAAGTCGGTGTGGATGATACCTGCCGTCTGCGGGGCTTTCATGCCGCGCACGTATGTCCAGGCCCGCGACTCGTCGGCGCCCGTGGTGAAGAACGTTTCGAGGTTCAGCAATTTGTAGGCCGATTTTATCAGGCGAGCCACGCCCGATTCCTCAAGGCCGAGGTCTTCGAGGAACATCTGCCGCTCCTCGTAGCTTTCCAGTTCGGCGATGTCGGCCTCCGTCGCTGCTGCGACGACGAGCATTTCGGCTTTCTCGCCCGCGATGGCCGCCTTCACCGCTTCGGTATAGGCATTGCCCGTCACGGCGCTTTTCTCGTCCACGTTGCAGACGTAGAGCACCGGTTTGTCGGTCAGCAGGTTGAGGTCGGCGACCAGCTTGCGGTCTTCCTTCTCCAGTTCCACCGTGCGGGCGCTGTTCCCCTGTTCGAGTGCGGCTTTGTATTGCAGGAGCAGCTCCACGGCACGCCTGGCGTTCTTGTCGCCGCCCGAGGTGGCCTGCTTCTGCGTTTTGGCGAGGCGGTTTTCGACGGTTTCGAGGTCTTTGAGCTGCAACTCCGTGTCGATGATGCCCTTGTCGCGCACGGGGTCGATCGAACCGTCCACATGGGTGATGTTGCCGTTGTCGAAGCAGCGCAATACATGGATGATGGCGTGCGTGTTGCGGATGTTGGCCAGGAATTTGTTGCCGAGCCCTTCGCCTTTCGACGCCCCTTTCACCAGCCCGGCGATGTCCACGATCTCGATCGTGGTCGGGATCACCCGTTTGGGATTGTCGATCTCCGCCAGTTTGACAAGCCGCTGGTCGGGAACCGTGATGACGCCCACATTGGGCTCGATGGTACAGAAAGGAAAGTTCGCCGCCTGCGCCTTCGCGTTGGACAGGCAGTTGAAAAGGGTCGATTTACCCACGTTGGGCAAACCTACGATGCCGCATTGTAAAGCCATTCTATTTATTTGTCGTTAGATTTCAATAACGCCTGCAAAGATACGAAATTCTTTTCATATTGTCATCGCAGGCAGGGGCTTTCGCACGGTTCCGCCTGCGATTTCCCGCTTTGCAGGGCATCGCCGGACGGATCGCTCGCAATGAAAAGGCAGCGGCCTGCGCAGGCCGCTGCCTTTTGGGGGCAGGCTGGTTTATCGTGCGTAGATGCGGGCCGCATAGCCTCCGCCCGGGGCCATCCGGATCTTCAGCCTGCGATCCTGCGGCAGCTCCGATACGGTCTTCCTGAAGTCGCGGGCTGCCCGGTCGGCGTTGATGCCGTCGGCGAAACTCTCGATGTCGTAGTTGCCGTTGCCGATGAACGACAGATCCAGCTCCAGTTCGCGTGGTGTCCAGTCGGTCATGGAGGCGATGTACCACGTGTCGCCCGAGCGGCGGGCGATGGCGATATATTCGCCCACCGAACCCGTGAGGGCCACCGTTTCATCCCATACGGTCGGGACTGAGGCCATGAAAGCGAAGCACTCGGGTTCCTTCATGTAGTTCGACGGCGAGTCGCAGAGCATCGTGATCGGCGACTCGAAGACCACGTACTCGGCCAGCTGGCGGCAGCGGGTGCCCTGGCTCATGGGTTCGCTGTGCACCGGGCGGTAGTTGCCGCGCGAGGCATTGCGCATGGCTCCCTGCGTATAGTCCATCGGCCCGGCGACCATGCGGATGAACGGCATCGTGACGTCGTATTTCACCATGTCGGTCGATTCGGCCGACCATTTCAGCTGTTCGAGGCCGAACACGCCCTCGTAATTGAGTACGTTGGGCCATGTGCGGTTGAGCCCCGTGGGCTTGAATACGCCGTGGAAATCGAGCAGCATCTTATGTTCGGCGCAGACTTCGGCGGCGCGGTGCAGGAAATCGACCATCCGTTGGTCGTCACGATCCATGAAATCGACCTTGAAACCCTTGACGCCCATGTCGGCATAATGTTTCACGACGCGTTCCATGTCGCGCTCGAAGGCGTAGTAGCCCGCCCAGAGGATGATGCCCACATTGCGCTCGCGGCCATATTCGACCAGTTCTTCCAGGTCGATCTCCGGCACTACCTGCATCAGGTCTGCCTGTTTGTTCACGGCCCATCCCTCGTCGAGGATCACGTATTCGATCCCGTGCTGCGAGGCGAACCAGATATAATACTTATAGGTTTCGTTGTTGATGCCCGCCTTGAAATCGACGTCGTAGAGGTTCCATGCATTCCACCACTCCCAGGCCACTTTTCCGGGTTTGATCCACGAGGTGTCGGCGATCTTCGAGGCCGGGGCGAGGCGGTAGACCAGATCGTTGTCGAGCAACTGGCTGTCGTCCTTCGATACGGCCATTACGCGCCACGGGAACGACCGGGTGCCTTCGGTCGCGGCGATGTAAGGTTCGCGCTCCGTGACCAGCATCTGCAACTGGTTGTGGCCGCCCTGTTCCTCCTTTTTAGGATAGGGGGCGAACACGCCCTTCAGCACGGGGGCCTCCGTCGAGTTGTTGAGGAAGAGGCCCGGATAACCCTGCAGGTCGGCCTCGGTGATGACCATCTTGCGGCCGCCGGGAAGTTCCACCAGCACGGGCAGGAAGATCAGTTTGCGGGGGTCGAGCTGCGTCAGCGGGAGACGGGTGTAGGTGTTCTCGAACGAATTGCGGAACTGCCCTTCGAAATCGAGCAGCCGCTTGTGCCCGACATAGGGGGCGTACGCCGTATAATCGGCCGGGAAGGTATAGGCGACCTGCTCGTTCTCGACCAGGATGCCGTCCTTTTTCCGGGTCGTGAAACGGTAGGCCAGCCCGTCGTCGTAAAGGCGGACTACCAGCCCGTAATCGCCGCGCATCGTAAGCTCAAGTTCGTTGTAGTGGTCGCGGACGCTGCTCTTCTTGTAGAACGGCGAGGCGATCCGTGCGTCGGCCGTATTTTTCCTGGCCCTGGTGACTTTGGGGTTGCTGCCCAGCACTTCGCCGCCGCCGAGCGTCATCGAGACGGGCGACGGGGCGAGCAGCGTTTCGCCGTCGGCCGAGAGCGAGATCCTCAGGTCGGAGCCGGTGGCGACGGTGGCCTGCAGCGTGCCGTCGGGCGAGGTGAGCGTGTAGTTTTTCTGTGCCATGAGCGGCAGCGCGCACACGGTGCATGCGAATAGGAATAACGGTTTTAAGGACATAGATTCGGTTTGAAGGTTAATTTGCCCCGAAGATAGTAAATCCTCCGCAAAAAACGGCCGATATGCCTGAATTTTGATCTCTGCGCGGAACGGAAGGGGCGGGACACCTGTTTGCGGGACGGTGCTAACGCCTTTTCGGGGCGACCTGTTCGCGGTATTCCGACGGGGTGATGCCCTTCAGCTGCCTGAAGGTGCGCGAGACGTTCTTGATGTCGGAGAAGCCCAGCTCGGCGGCCGCCTCGGATACGCTCAGCCCTTCGCACAGCAACTGCATCATCTTTTCGATGCGAGTCTGGATGATGTAATCGTAGATCGAGGTGCCCATGCTCTTTTTGAAACGGGTTTCGAGCAGGCGGCGCGACAGGGGTACCAGCTTCACCAGATCGTCCACCGTGATCTTCTGACTGATGTTCTCATGGATGTAGCGCAATACCTCGGCGATGTGCGGGTCGTTGTTGGCATAGATGTCCGTCGACTGCCGGGTGATGATGTTGAGCGGCATCACCATGACGTCTTCCCATTCCGCTTCGGGGTTGCGGATCAGCCGGTCGATCAGCCGTGCCACGTCGTAGCCGCCCTGCTCGACGCCCTGGCTGAGCGACGAAAGGTTCGGGGCGGAGAGCTTGCAGATCGTCTCGTCGTTGTCTACCCCCAGGATGGCTATGTCGTTCGGAATACGCGAATTCCCCCCCCCTCGATCTGGAGGCACGCCTCGGTGATATGGTACGCCTGGTTGTCGTCGCAGGCCATGATGGCCACCGGTTTGGGCAGCGATTGCAGCCATGTGATGAGCTGCGCCGTGTCGTAGTACCACAGGTCGTTCTGGGCGCCGCTGCGCAGTGACGAGAAGGTGAAATCGGGGTTTGCCTGTTCGACGGTCTCGCGGAAACCCTGGCAGCGTTCGTCCGAGAAGTCGATGCCCCGCGTCCCGTAGAAGGCGAAGTTGCGGAACCCCTTTTTCAGGAAATACTCCGCGGCCATGCGGCCGGCAAGGTGGTGCGGCCCGGTGATGTTGGGGATCGTCGTGAAACGCTTCTTGAAATCCTGAGCGATGGCGATGATGCCGTTTTCGCGGAACAGACCGACGTTGTCCGTGTTGTAGAACTGCCCGATCACGGCGTCGGCCTTCATTCGCACGGCCCATTCGACCACCGCCTCTATGCCGAACTTGTCGCGTATCGACAACGGCAGCCGGCAAAGGCTCCACGCCTGCGCCGTGTCGTGCGCATAGCGGGCCATGCCGAGCAGCAGTTCGCGGGCATAGGCTTCGGAAAAATCGGTCAGGAAAATTACGCGTGCCATGGTCTGGTTGGGTCTCTTCGAGGGTAAAGATAGCTTTTTTTCGGGAATTTTCTGCCCCAGGACGGAATTTCGGGCGAAAAGGCACTCCTGCCGGGGTTTCGGCGCCGGATAGGAAGGTTCTGCGCGATGTGAGGATGTAAAAGCGCAAATAGCCACGGACGGGACGCTTCTCTTCTCTTATATTTGTATAACCTAAACTGCGACCGGTTCCGATGCTGCGCAGATACGGCTGCCGGGGTTTGCAATACCGCCCCGGAATCCTTATCTTTGATGGAACGCTTTACGGACGGGGCGCATACACCGAAACTGCCATGACCAAAAAACTTACCTTCGCCTTGCTGGCCCTCGGGCTCCTTGCGTGCGCGCCGCGGCCGGCCGGCCCGGTCGATTATGTAGACCCGTTCATCGGCACGGGCTACCACGGGCATACCTACCCTGGCGCAACGACGCCGTTCGGCATGGTGCAGCTCAGCCCCGACACGCGTGCCGGGGACTGGGACGCCTGCGCCGGATACCATTACGACGATACGACCATCGACGGTTTTTCGCATACGCACCTCAGCGGTACGGGGTGTGCCGACCTGGCCGACATCCTGTTCCATCCCACCACGCGCGAAATCGTGTTGCACGACGGCGCCTGCGTCCTGCAGCCCTATTTCTTTTCGCACGGGGACGAGAAGGCCTCCTGCGGCTATTATGCCGTGGAGTTACCCGGTGAAAATATCCGGGTGGAGCTTACGGCGGCGCCCCGTACGGGCGTGCACCGCTATACCTTTACGGGCAAGGGGCCGCGGCAGGTGGTCGTCGACCTGATGCACACGATCGCCGAGGAGCAGGTCGACATGCGTGAATTGCGGACGACGGCGCCCGATGAGATCGCCGGGATGCGCCGCACGCAGGGGTGGGTGCCCGACCAGTATGTCTTTTTCTCCGCCCGTTTTTCGGAGCCTTTCGCCGACGTGCGGCTGCTGGGCGACAAACAGGCCGTGCTGACCTTTGCGCCGGACACCGAAACGCTTACGATAGCCGTCGGGTTGTCGTCGGTCAGCGCAGCGAATGCCCGTCTCAACAGCGTCGCCGAGGTGCCGGAGCTGGATTTCGATGCCGTGCATGCGCGTGCCGCCGCGCTGTGGCGCGAAGCGCTGGGCGACATCGTCGTCGAGGGCGGTTCGCGCGACGAAATGGTCAATTTCTATACGGCGCAGTACCATACCAAGCTGACGCCCAATCTGATGAGCGATGTCAACGGCGAGTACCGCCGTCACGACCAGCGCATCGCGCGTATGCCGCAGGGCGGTGCCTACTATTCGACATTCTCGCTGTGGGACACTTTCCGCGCGTGGAATCCGTTGCAGACGCTGGTGGATACGACGTTAGTCAACGACATGATCCGCAGTATGCTCGACATGTACGACATAACGGGCGAGCTTCCGATCTGGCCGCTCGCGTCGGGCGAGACGGGGACGATGATCGGCTACCATGCCGCGTCGGTCATTGCCGACGCCTACCTGAAAGGTATCCGCGGATACGATGCCGAAAAGGCGCTCGATGCGATGATCCGCTCGTCGAACATCAATAAGAAAGGTTCCGATTACTATGTGGTACAGGGGTTTATACCCTCCAATATCAAGCGCGAGTCGGTCTCCTGCACGCTGGAATATGCTTACGACGACTGGGCGATCTCCCGCATGGCCGGGGCCATGGGCCGGGACGACGTCGCCCGGGAGTATGCGCAGCGGGCGCTCAACTACGCCAATGTCTTCGACGGATCGACCTGTTTCTTCCGCGGCCGTGGGACGGACGGCAACTGGTCTGAGCCGTTCGAGGAGTTCGCCACGGGGCGCGACTATACCGAGGCCACGCCGTGGCACTACCGTTTCTTCGTGCCGCACGACGTGAACGGGCTCGCCGGGCTTTTCGGCAGCCGCGAGGCGTTCGTCCGTGAACTGGATCGGCTCTTTACGCTCGAATCGGACGAGATGCAGCTCGACGTAAGCGACGTGACGGGGCTCATGGGGCAGTATGCCCACGGCAACGAACCCAGCCATCACATGGCCTACCTCTACAATTATGTCGGGCAGCCGTGGCGGACACAGGAGCTCACGCGCAGCCTGCTGCACGGGATGTACGCCCCGACGCCCGCGGGGATCATCGGCAACGAGGACTGCGGCCAGATGTCGGCGTGGTACATCTTCTCCAGCCTGGGCTTCTATCCCGTCTGCCCCGGCTCGAACCAGTTTGCGCTGACCGCACCCCAATTCCCGAAGGCCGTCGTGCGCCTGGCCAACGGCCGCACGCTGACCGTTACGGCAAACAACCCCCGCCGCAATACCTATATCGCTTCGGTGACGCTCGACGGAGTGCCCGTGACCGAAAATTTCATCACCTACGAACAACTGATGCAGGGTGGGGAACTGCATTTCGAACTCCGTACGGAACCCGATTACGCCCGTGGAACGGATGCCGCAGCAGAGCCCTATTCGCTTACGCGCGGCCAGGTCGTTTCGATTCCCTATACCACGCAGAACGTGAGCCTCTTCACCGAGCCTGTGGCCGTCGCCCTGGCCACGACGACGGCCGGAGCCGAAATCCGCTATACGCTCGACGGCTCGGAGCCGGACGAAACCTCGGTGCTCTATGCCGGGCCCGTCGTTGTCGACCGCTCGCTGACGCTCAAAGCGCGGGGATTCAAACCCGGAGCCGCACCGAGCCGTACGCTGACGCTCCAAGCCGAGAAGGCCGTATTCCGCAAGGGACTGCCCGGAGCGGGCGCGGCCATGCGTCCGGGTGTCGCCTATGCCTGTTACGAAGGCGTGTTCTCGCATGTGGACGAGATTCGCCGGGGGAAGCTCGTAGCGTCCGGGACAATGCCCGAGCCGTCGATTGCCGATGCCCCGCAGGAAGACCATTTCGGATATATTTTCAACGGCTGGATCCGCATTCCCGAACGGGGCGTGTGGGAGTTCATGACCAAGAGCGATGACGGCAGCGTGCTCGTGATCGGCGACCGGAAGGTGGTCGACAACGATGGGTCGCACGCTTCGGTCATGGCGACCGGGCGCGTGGCGCTCGAAGCGGGTCTGCATCCCTATACGCTCATGTATTTCGAGGATTACGAGGGGCAGGATCTCTCCTGGGGCTGGAGGGCGCCCGGAGCGGCTGGCTTCGAGCAGATCCCCGCGGAGCGTTTGTACGTTGAATTTCCCGATTGTCCCGCTGATTTTAAATAAAAGTTATGAAACGATTGTTCTATCTTCTGGCGGCAGCGGCGTTCACTGCCTGCGGTTCGGCCACGACGCTCAGCGTCATGACCTTCAACATGCGTTACGACAACCCCGAAGACGGGGCGGACAACTGGCGTTTCCGCCGCGGGCGGGTCGCCGAGGTGATCGCTTCGCACGGCGTCGACGTTTTCGGCACGCAGGAGCTGCTTGCCAACCAGCTCGGCGACCTGAAGCGTTTGCTGCCCGGCTATGCTGCGGTGGGCGTCGGCCGTGAGGACGGTGCCGAGGCGGGCGAGTTCAGTGCCGTATTTTACCGGCGGGATCGTTTTACGCCCCTCGAATCCGGGACTTTCTGGCTGAGCGAAACCCCCGACGTCGCAGGCTCGAAAGGGTGGGACGGCGCCTGCGAGCGCGTGGCAACCTGGGTCGTACTGCATGACAGGGAAGGGGGCCGGGAGTTCCTCTTCGTCAACACCCACCTCGACCATGTAGGGCAGGTCGCCCGCGACGAAGGCGTGAACCTGCTCAGGGAGCGCATCGAAGCGCTGCGCGGGGATCGGCCTGTGATCCTGACGGGCGATTTCAATTCCGAGCCCGGCTCGTCGGTCGTGGCGCACGTGCAGAAAGACGGCGTACTGCATGACGTGAAGCAGGTCGCCGCCCGTAAATCCGGCACGGAGTGGAGCTTTTCCGACTTCGGGCAGATACTCGAGGCCGAACGCCCGTTGCTCGACTACATCTTCGTGAGCGACGGCATCGCCGCCGACCTTTACGAGGTGCTGCCCGATACGCTCGGTGGCGGTTATGTCTCCGACCATGCCCCCGTGATGGCCATTGTCAAATTCGAAAAATAACATCCCGCAATGAAAAAGATACTCAAAAGCTGGCTGCTGTTCGCAGCTCTGTGCACCTGCGCCACGGCTGTGGCCGAGCGCCCCATCCTGATCCATTCGCACAACGATTATTGCCGCCGTGCCCCCTTCTGGCAGGCGTACGCCCAGCAGGTCTATTCCATCGAGGCCGACGTGTTCCTGCACGGCGGCAAGCTGCTCGTGGGGCACGAGGTCGAAGACCTTTCGCCCGGCATGACCTTCGAGGCGCTCTACGTCGAACCGCTGGTGACGCTCTTCGGGCGTAACGGCGGGCGGGCATGGAAGGATTCCGGCGAACACCTTCAACTGATGGTCGAGCTCAAGTCTGCTACCGAACCGACTTTACAGGCCGTTGCGGCATTGCTGGGCCGCTATCCCGAGGTGTTCGACCCGGCGGTGAACCCCGAGGCCGTGCGGATCGTTGTCACGGGGCGTGTCCCGGCACCGGCCGATTTCGGCAAATATCCCTCCTATATCCGTTTCGACGGGGTGTGGGATGCCGACTATACGCCCGCGCAACTGGAGCGCATCGCCCTGATAAGCGTCGATTTCAGCGACTATTCGCAGTGGAACGGCAAGGGCTCGATCATCCCGGCCGAGCGTGCGGAACTGGAGACGGTCATCGACCGCGCACATGCCTGGGGAAAACCCGTGCGTTTCTGGGGCGCCCCCGAAGGGACGACGGTTTACTATACCTTTTATGATATGGGTATCGACTACCTCAATACCGACCATCCCGAGGTGTGCGCCGCGTTCTTCGATGATTTCGGCAACAAGAATTTCCAGATCGGCGAACGCCGCACGGCCGCCGAAGGCGTGACGGGCACCAAGCGCCTGGACAAGACCACGCGCGATTTCCGGGGCTTCCAGAACGACAAACTGCAACTCTCCAAGGGTATCGACGTTTACACGCCGACTTACCGCAACGACGGGGGCCGGGGACGGGTTCGCAACGTAATCTACCTGATCGGCGACGGCATGGGCCTTTCGCAGATCGTGGCAGCGTTTTATGCCAACAAGGGCCTTACGACGCTGCAGATGAAGTATATCGGCCTGCAACAGAACAATGCGCTGGATGCCTTCACGACCGACTCGGCTGCCGGCGGCAGCGCCCTGGCCACGGGCGAACGCCACGATAACCGCCATATCTCGATGAGCCCGGAGGGCGTGCCCTATCCCTCGCTGAGCGATTTCTTCCACGACAGGGGCTGCCCGTGGGCGTCGTGACGCTGGGTAACATTGCCGATGCCACGCCGACGGCCTTTTACGGGCATTCGGTCGAGCGCGACAATGCCGACGAGCTGACCCGCTGCCTCATGGACGGGCGCATCGACCCTGCTCTGCGGCAGCGGCATCCGTGAATTTACACGCCGCAAGGACGGGATCGACCTGGTCGGGGAACTGGAGAAACAATACGATTTCGTGCGTTCGGTCGATGGGATCGATGCCGCGAAGGGCAAGGTCATCTGCATCGACGAGGCGATGGACGATGCGGCCGAGGAGGCCAACCTGACACTGCTGGCCGATGCCACGCGCGCTTCGATCGCCAAATTGCAGGAACGCGGCGGCGACGGGTTTTTCCTGATGGTCGAGGGCGCCAAGATCGACTATGCGGGGCATTCGCGCTGCCTGCCCGGTTCTATTATCGAAATGTTGAGCTTCGACCTGGCCGTTGCCGAGGCGCTGAAATTCGCCGACACGAACGGCGAGACGCTCGTCATCGTCACGGCCGACCATGAAACCGGCGGCCTGGTGGTGGTCGACGGCGACGAGCATACGGGGGCGTGTGACGGGCGTCTATGTTTCCGACGACCATACGCCCGCCATGCTTCCGGTATTCGCCTACGGCCCGGGCGCCGACAAGTTCTGTGGCACCTACATGAATACCGAGATTGCACGCAGGATAAAATCACTGATAAAATAACCGCATACTATGACGCTACGCAAACAAATCGCGGCATTCATGTCGCTGGTCTTCGCAGCGGGCACGGCAGGGGCGCAAGACCTCAAATCGGGGCCCTACAAGCTGCCCTACAAAAACACCTATGTAAAGGAGGTATTCGTGGCCGAGAACGAGTTCCGCACGGCCAAACCCGAACACATCAAACCCCGGACGTTCGCCGAGGCGCGCAAGATCCTGCCCTCGCCCGTGTGGGAAGGGCATGAAAAGGAGGTCGAGATGTACTGGCACGCCTGGCAGATCGCCGTGGGCAACATCCGCCAGCCGCAGGAGGACTCGGGGTTCGTGTCGCCTTACCTCGATATTGCCTACAACGGCAATATCTTCATGTGGGACGCTTCGTTCATGATGATGTTCGCCCGCTACGGTTACCGCTTTTTCCCGTTCCAGCGCACGCTGGACAACTTCTACGCCAAGCAGCATCCCGACGGGTTCATCTGCCGCGAGATCCGTGCCGACGGCTCCGACTGCTTCGAGCGCTACGATCCCACCTCGACGGGGCCCAACCTGCTGCCGTGGGTCGAACTGATGTATTACCGCCAGTTCGGCGACATCGACCGCCTGCACAAGGTTTTCCCCGCCCTGTGCGCCTATGCCAAGTGGTGGCGGCTCAACCGCACGTGGCCCGACGGCACCTACTGGTCGAGCGGATGGGGGACGGGCATGGACAACATGCCCCGCGTGAAGCCCGAATACAACCCGATCTTCTCGCACGGCCACATGGTCTGGCTCGACACCAACCTGCAGCAGATGCTGGTCGACGAATCGCTGCTCAACATCGGTTTCCACATCGAACGCTGGCAGGAGATCGAGGACATGGAGGACGAGATGAAACGGCTGCGCGCCTATGTCAACGAACACCTGTGGGACGACGCGACGGGTTTCCTCTACGACCGCTACGGCGACGGGTCGCTCTGCACGACCAAGGGGATCGGCGCCTTCTGGGCCCTGCAAGCCGACGCGCTGGACAAGGGGCGGATGGATCGCATGGTTGCGCACCTGGCGGACACGGCCGAATTCGACCGTCCGCACCGCGTGCCGTCGCTCTCGGCCGACCACCCGAAATACAACCCGACGGGCCGTTACTGGCAGGGCGGCGTATGGCCGGGTGCCAATTACATGGTTATCGACGGCCTCTACCGCAAGGGCTACCACGACCTTGCGCTGGAGGTGGCCGAAAACCATTTCAACGCCGTATTCGAAGTGTGGAAGAATACCGGGACTTTCTGGGAGTACTATGCCCCGGAGAAGATCGAACCCGGGTTCATGGCCCGCAAGGACTTCGTGGGCTGGGCGGGGCTGCCGCCGATCGCGGTGTTCATCGAGTATATCCTCGGCATCAAATCCGACTATTCCGAGGGGCGTATCGTGTGGGACATCAACCATACCGAGGCCCACGGCATCGACCGCTATCCCTATGGCCCCGAGGGTGTCGTGGGGCTGAAGGTCAAAGGCCGCAATTCAGCCGGGGACGTGCCTGCGGTGAGCGTTACGACCAACGTGCCGTTCGACCTGACGGTGACGTGGGGCGACGGGCAGAGCCGCACCGTCCGCGTGGAGAAGAGCGGCAGTGTGAAACTGAATTAAGGAACCTAACCTACCTATGAAAAAGATAACGACTCTTATGTGTGCCGTCGCCTTGTGGTGTTCGGCACAGGCACAGGCGCCCGCCCTGCATTTCGGCCGGGACGGCAAATTCCGGATCGCACAGTTCACCGACGTGCATCTCGACCTCGGTACGCCTTACCGCCGGGCGCAGGCGGAAAAAACTATCGCTCAGATGCGCTACATCCTCGATGCGGAGCATCCCGACCTGGTGGTCTTCACGGGCGACGTGGTGACGGGCAAGCCCGCAGCCGAAGCGTGGCACCGCGTGTTGGAGCCCGTCGCGGAACGCAACCTGCCGTTTTGCGTGGTGCTGGGGAACCACGACGCCGAGCAGGATCTCACACGCGCGGAGATCGGCCGCATCGTCACCTCGTATGCCGGCACGCTCAATACGCTCGGCGCCGGGGGCGAACTGGCCGACGTGGTGCTGGAGATCGCCGGGACGACGCAACCTGCGGCGTTGCTCTACTGCCTCGATTCGCACGATTATTCAACAATCCCGTCTATCGACGGCTACGGCTGGTTCACGCAGGAGCAGGTGGGCTGGTACCGCGCCCGCAGCGCCGCCTATACCGCGGCCAACGGCGGGAAGCCGCTGCCGGCGCTGGCGTTTTTCCATATCGCCCTGCCCGAATACGTCGCTGCATGGCGGAACCCCGACAATACGCATGTCGGCCGTGCCGCCGAGGATGAATGCCCCGGGGCGCTGAACCCCGGCATGTTCGCCGCGATGGCCGAGTGCGGCGATGTGATGGGCACTTTCGTCGGGCATGACCACGACATCGACTATGTGGTGGCCGAGAAGGGTATCGCCCTCGGTTACGGCCGTTTTTCGGGCGACGATACGACCTACAACAACCTGCGGCCGGGGGTGCGCATCCTCGTGCTGACCGAGGGCGAACGAGGCTTCGAGACGTGGATACACGAGCGCGACGGCCGGATTGCAGACCATGTGGAATTCCGCGGCGGGAAAGTTGCGAAAGTCAAAAATAACAACTGATTGCACGATGAGGATTGGTGTGGATTTAGGCGGCACGAACGTGCGCGCCGGCCTGGTGAAGGATGGCCGCATCGTGCGGTTGCTCTCCGAACCCTGCAAAGCCGACCGCCCCGAAGGGGAGGTCGTGGATCAAATTGCCTCGCTCATCGGGAAGCTCATCACCCCCGACGTCGCCCGCATCGGTATCGGCGTGCCGTCGGTCGTGGATGCGGCGCGCGGGATCGTCTACAATGTCGTAGGCATCCCGTCGTGGCGCGAGGTATACCTCAAAGACCTGCTCGAAAAACGGTTCGGTGTCCCCGTATATGTCAACAACGACTGCAATTGCTTTGCTTTGGGCGTCAGCCGCTTCGGCGAGGCGAGCGCATATAGCGACGTGGTGTGCGTGGCGCTCGGCACGGGTGTCGGCGCAGGGATCGTGATCGGCGGCGAACTCTATTGCGGGCACGATACGGGTGCCGGGGAGATCGGGAGCATTCCGTACCTCGACCGCGATTACGAATACTATTGCAGCAGCCGTTTCTTCGTAGGCCGCGGCACGACGGGCAAGGAAGCCTACGAGCGTGCCCTGGCGGGCGATCCCGCGGCGCTGGCGCTGTGGCACGAATTCGGCGGACATATCGGGCGGCTGGTGATGATGATCCTCTATGCCTACGACCCCGAAGCGATCGTTTTCGGCGGGAGCATCGCCCATGCCTTCGGGTTTTTCCGGGAGGCGATGTACGAGCAGTTGAAACAGTTCCCGTATGCCAAGACGGTCGAACGGCTCCATATCTGCTGTTCGTCGGTCGAACACGTGGGGCTGCTGGGGGCTTCGGCGTGCGAATAACGGGCCGGGGTTTTGATTTGTCCGTTTTTTGCTTTATTTTTACCTTGTGTTCCTGAGCAACCCCATTTAAAACAAGCCCGATATGAAGAGACTTATACCCCTCGTTGTCCTCTGTGCGGCCCTCTGCGGCTGCGGTAAGGTAATCCCCGCCGACGATGAAGTCGCGGTGGTACCGCTCCCCGAACGCGTCGCGAAGGGGCAGGGAACTTTTTTGCTGACCGCTTCGACCGAAGCGGTGCTGCTGTCCGGCGACGACAGTCTGGCCTGTGTGACCGGGGCGCTCGACCAGGTACTGGAACCGGTGTTCGGCAAAGGGTTGCGGGTGCGGCATGCCGACGTGCCCCTCGACGGGGCGCTGAATATCTCGTGCGACGCGGCGATGCCGGCGGATGGCTACCGCCTGGAGATTACGCCCGGGCGTGCGGAGATTGTTGCCGGGAGCGCAGCCGGGGCGTTCTATGCGGTGCAGACCCTCCGCCAGCTGATCCCCGCTGCGGCTTACGGTGCGGCCAACGTGCGGGCCGTGGAGCTGCCCGTCGTGACGATCGAGGACAAACCGTGCCTGGGCTACCGGGGCATGATGCTCGACGTCTGCCGCCATTTCTTCACGGTCGACGAAGTGAAGGAGGCGCTCGATATCATGGCCCTGCATAAGCTCAACGTGTTCCACTGGCACCTGACCGACGACCAGGGATGGCGTATCGAGATTAAGAAATACCCGAAACTGACCGAGGTGGGTTCCGTACGCAGCCGTACGCTGATCGGCCGCGACCCGGGCGGCGAGTACGACGAAAACTGCAAGTTCGACGAAACGCCCTATGGCGGTTACTATACGCAGGACGAGATCCGCGACATCGTGGACTACGCCGCGAAGCGTTTTATCACGGTGATCCCCGAGATCGAATTCCCCGGACATGCCGTGGGCGCGCTGGCCTCCTATCCGTGGCTCGGCTGCACGGGCGAACAATACGAGGTGCGCCAGACCTGGGATATCGACGACAGGGTGTTCTGCATCGGCAAGGAGACGACCTTCGAATTCATCGAGGGGGTGCTGGAAGAGGTCGTCGGCCTTTTCCCGTCGGAATACATCCATATCGGCGGCGACGAATGTCCGACGGTGATGTGGGAGAAGTGCCCGCATTGCAAGGCGCGCATGAAGGCCGAAGGGCTGAGGCGCCCGCGCCAGTTGCAGAATTACGCTACGGCGCGCGTCGAAAAGTTTCTGAACGCCCGCGGACGCCGCCTGATCGGCTGGGATGAGATTCTCGAAGGCGATGTCACCCCGACGGCGACCATCATGTCGTGGCGCGGAGCGAAAGGGGGGATCGAGGCCGCCAGGCAGGGCAACCATGCCATCATGGCGCCGACCACGAACTGCTACCTGGATTACTACCAGACGCGCGATACGGCCCGCGAACCCCTTGCCATCGGCGGGTACCTACCTGTGGAGAAGGTCTACGAACTCGATCCTTACGAGCAGCTGACGCCTGCCGAGCAGGTTTGTATCCTGGGCGTGCAGGCCAACCTGTGGACGGAGTATATCGCGACATGGCCCCATGCCGAATATATGCTTCTGCCGCGCCTGAGCGCGCTGGCCGAAGTGGGGTGGAGCCTCGACCGGAAGGATTATGCCGGCTATCTGCACCGTGTCCGCCGCCTGGCGCGGATCTACGATGCCTGCGGGTATAATTATGCGCGGCATATTTTCGGGGAGTAGACTACTCCCGCATACGAACGGGGATCGGCTGTGTGTCGATCCCCGTTTTTTGTGCCCCGCAGCGGCGCCGCAGGCCCTCGGGGATATTATCTCGGGTTTTGGGCGGCGTGTTCGTAAATTTTTCCTATCTTTGGAGGCAAAAAGTGTGCGGATTATGGATTTGAAATACGTGCGGAGCGAATTGCGCAAGCTCTCGGAAATCGTTGAAGGCTGGAATGCGAACCAGGAGATCGGCTCCCTCGAGCGGGATCTCGTACTCGATAAGTTGCGGACACTCTACGAGGCCGTGCGTTTCGGTGCGGAGGCGGAACCTCCCGCGGCAGATGCCTCCGGACAGGAACCCTTCCCGACGGAGATTCCGGTCAGCTTAGACCTCGGCGAGGTGCTTTCGATCGAGTCGCTGTCCGTGGCGGAACCCGAATTACCGTCGCTCTCCGGATCCGGGCCGGAACCCGAATCAGGGTTCATTGCGCCCCTGGCCGGCCTGCCCGTGGCGGAGTCCGGGGCAGATTTCCCCGATTGCGATACCGCGGTGGCGGAAACGGTGGCCGAATCCGTGCTGGATTCCGTGCCGGCGGACGGACAAGAGCCGGCCGGGGTTGTTGCGGAACCTGCCGAAATCCCGGCTGAACCGGCTGCGGGGCCGATTGCGGAGGCTGAACCCCCGGTTGCCGGGCTGGTTTCCGATCCTGAAACCCCGGCTGCGGAAGAAATTCCTGCGCCCGAATCGACTGGAAATAGCGCCGGCAAGGAAGTGCCGGCTGAAAATATTGCGGCGGCATCCGAATCGCATGGGGATTCCGGTTCGCAGGAGCTTGCCCGTGTGCCGGGGGCATCCGGGCCGCAAGGGGCAACCGCCCCCCGGGACGAGCCCGCACACCGGGAAGCACCCTCGGGGATGCCCGAACCGGAAGCAATTGCCGGATCAGGGGCGGAAACGGGCGTTACCTTTCCGGCTCCCGGAGCAGGGGCGCATCCTGCGGCAGCGCCGCAGTCGATCGCGCCGACCTTGTTCGGCATCGAAGAGGAGACCCAGCGCCACCGCCATAAACAGCGGGTAATCATGTCGCTTTACAATCCCGAACCCCCGGCTGCCCGGCCGACGGCCGAAAAGCCTGCTCCGGCACCTGCCGCGGGGGACGCCGCAAAACCCGTGGCAGGGCGGCCGCAGCTTCCAACCGACAGTCCGGCAACCGACAGCCCGGAACCGGTATCCGGCCCTGGCGTTTCTGTCCCGGACACCCCGCGTATGTTCGCCGGGGATGAAGCTCCTGCGGAAGGGGTGTATGCGGCGTCCGTGTCGCAGCGTCCGGCATCCGTGCCCGACACCGGGAATGACGACGAAGAGCCCGATTTCGAGGAGATTACCCTTGCAGGGAACGGGGCGCCGAATAACGGGGCCGTACTGGGCGAAGTGATCAACCATGACAAACAGACGCTGGCCGATACGATTGTGCCGCCGCGCGACATGGCCTCGGAACTGCGCCGCAGCGAGCCCGTCACCGACCTGAGGCGCGCCATCGGCATCAACGACAAGTTCCTGATGATCCGCGACTTGTTCGACGGCGATGCCCGGGCTTACGAAGCGGCGCTCGACAAGCTCGATGCCTTCGGCGATTTTGACGACTGCATGATCTACATTGCCGAGAATTATGCCTGGAATGCCAATTCCGACGGCGCGAAGTTCCTGATGGAACTGCTCGAACGTAAATTCGCATAGCCCCATGGCCAAGCTCTATATCGTACCTACCCCGATCGGGAACCTCGACGATATCACGCTGCGGGCGGTCGATGTGCTGCGCGAGGTGGATTTCATCCTCGCCGAGGATACGCGTACTACGTCGTTCCTGCTCAGACACCTCGGTATCGAGAAAAAACTCCATTCGCACCACAAGTTCAACGAACACGCCACGGTCAAGATGGTGGCCGAGTCGATTGCCGCCGGACGCAATGCGGCGCTGGTGTCGGACGCGGGGACGCCCGGCATCTCCGATCCGGGGTTTCTGCTGGTCAGGACGTGTGTCGAGGCCGGCATCGAGGTCGAGACGCTCCCCGGTGCCACGGCGCTGGTTCCCGCTCTTGTGCAGAGCGGATTCCCGTGCGACCGGTTTTGTTTCGAGGGGTTTCTGCCCCAGAAAAAGGGGCGGGCGAAGCAGTTGCAGTCGCTTGCCGACGAGGAGCGCACGATGGTATTCTACGAATCGCCCTACCGGGTGGTGAAATGCCTCGAACAGTTCGCCGAAGTTTTCGGATCGGAACGCAGGGTGTCCGTATCGCGTGAGCTGACCAAGAAGTTCGAGCAGACCGTGCGGGGCACTGTCGCCGAAGTGCTGGAACATTTTCGTACGACGGAACCCAAAGGCGAATTTGTGATCGTATTGGCCGGGAAACCCAAACCGAAGAGGGAATTACCGGATGAGGAGACTGAATAAAGGACTGGAAAATGGAAAACAACAACGATACGCATCGGATCAAACGCTCTTCCTCGGCATGGCTGGGAGAGATGCGTGAATTCCTCCGGGGGCGTTTCAGCCTCGACGAGGACAAGGCACAGCGCGACGAGGTCGTGGCGTCGATCTCCAAAGGGGTGGTATTCCGCGGGGTCAACCTGTGGGTGCTGATTTTTGCGACGATGATCGCGTCGCTGGGCCTGAACGTCAATTCGGCCGCCGTAATTATCGGCGCCATGCTCATTTCGCCGATCATGGGGCCGATCATGGGCATCGGCCTCTCGCTGGGTATCAACGATTTCGAACTGCTCAAAAAGTCGCTGCGCAATTATGCGCTGATGTTCGTCGTGGCGATTATCACCTCGACAGCCTATTTTCTGGTGTCGCCCCTGTCGTCGAACAGCAGCGAGTTGCTGGCACGCACCGTGCCGACGACCTACGACGTGCTGATCGCATTGTTCGGCGGCCTGGCTGGTATCGTGGCGCAGACGCGGCAGGATCGCACTTCGACCGTGATCCCGGGCGTGGCGATCGCTACGGCGCTGATCCCGCCCCTTTGTACCGCGGGCTTCGGCCTTGCCACGGGGCAGATCCGGTTTTTCTTCGGGGCGTTCTACCTCTTTTTCATCAACTCGGTATTCATCGCCCTGGCGACCTACGCCATGGTGCGTTTCCTGAAATACGAGAAAAAGGCGTTCATAGACAAGGTGCGCGAGCGCAACGTGAAGCGGCTGATGATGGTCATCACGCTGGTGACCTTCATCCCGAGCGTCGTCATCGGGTTCCACATGGTCAGGGTGTCGCTTTTCGAGGCGGCGGCCGACAAATATGTCTCGCAGGTATTCAATTTTCCCCATACGCGTGTGATCGAGTGCAATAAGCGTTACGCACACCACGGACATCCGTCGCAGATCGAACTGCTGCTCCTGGGGGAGCCGCTCGACGACGGAACCATCGAAAACGCCCGCACGCAGATGGGTAGCTTCGGGCTCGACAAGGTCGAGCTGGTCGTCCGCCAGGCGAACACCACGGACAAGATCGATGTGGCGTCGCTGCAACAAAGTTACCTCGAGCTTCTGGAGGAGAAGAACAGGCGCATAGGCGAGATGGCTGCGCAGCTGAAACGCTACCGCGTCACGAATGTCGAGGTGGACGACATTTCGCGCGAGGTGGGTGCCATGACCACGAACGTCAGGGCCATATCGCTCATGAAGGGCATTACGTTCGACGTTTCGGGCGCGCCGCTCGATACGACGCTCGTCTGTGTGGTCACGCCGAAAGTCGCATCTGATTCCATCGACCGGACGACGCTCGCGAACTGGCTGAGAATCCGCACCAAGGTCGCCAATGTAAAACTTTTCGTCGAACCGTAACCGTTGATTTGCCGGATGAAACGTACAGAGCTGAATTTCATACAAAAGATATGGTTGGAGTTCCTGTGGCTCGGGGCGCGGGTATTTGCCGTGATGCCTTACTGGTTCAAGTACTACATTGTTGAAAACCTGCTCTTTTTCATCCTCTATTATTGCCTGCGCTACCGCATGAAGGTCGTGAAGGCCAATTTGCGGAACTCGTTCCCCGAAAAAAGCGAGCAGGAACGGGCGGCCGTCTGCCGCAGTTTTTACCGTACGCTTGCCGAGATTTTCGTCGATACGGTCAATATGGCCCACATGAGCGAGGAAAAAGGCCGTACGGTACTCACCGTAAAAGGGTTCGAGGAACATTATGCGAAGGTGCACGGCCGTGACTGGATCGCCATGACGGCCCATTTCGGCTGCTGGGAGTATTGCTCCTACTGGGGGCTTTACGAACGCTCGCAGATGCTCGTGGCCGTTTACCACCCGCTGCGCAGCAAAGTGATGGAACGCCTTTACCAGCGCCTGCGCAACTACGAGAATTCGATGACCGTGGCGATGAAGGATTCGCTGCGCTTCTACCTGCGCAACAGGGAACGCGGCATCGAGGGCAAGAACCTCGTGATGGGGCTTATCGCCGACCAGAACCCGCCGCGCCGCCCCGACAGCCATTGGTTCCGCTTTCTCAACCAGGATACGATCTTCTTCGATGGCGGGGAGAAACTGGCGCTGCGCTGTAACCTGCCGGTCTATTTCGTCCGGATGGAGCGCTTGCAGCGGGGACGTTACCAGATGTCGTTCGAACCGATCTACGACGGTGTGGAGGAGGTCGCCGAATACGAAATCACGGAACGCTACGTTAGACGTTTGGAAGCCATGATCTGCGAGCATCCCGAGCTCTGGATGTGGTCGCACCGCCGCTGGAAACACAAACGCACGAATGCCAATCGTTAAAATCGTCATACTCAACTGGAACGGCGCGGAACACCTGCGCCGCTTCCTGCCGAGCGTCGTGGCCGCGGCTCCCGCCGGGGTCGGGGTCGTCGTCGCTGATAACGGTTCGACGGACGGGTCGCTGGCGGTGCTGGCGGAGGAGTTCCCGACCGTCGCCGTGGTGCGCCTCGACCGGAATTACGGTTTTGCGGGTGGTTACAACCGCGCTTTGGCGCAGGTCGAGGCGGATTATTACCTGTTGCTCAATTCCGATGTCGAGACACCCCGGGGATGGCTGGAGCCGATCCTCGGCGTTCTGGAGCGTGAGCCCGACGTGGCGGTCGTTTCGCCCAAGCTGGTTTCGTGGCTCGACCGTACGAGATTCGAGTACGCAGGGGCTTCCGGGGCTTTATCGACTTTCTCGGCTATCCCTTCTGCCGGGGGCGTATCCTCAAGCGGGTCGAGGCCGACGAGGGGCAGTACGACGATGCCCGCGACGTATTCTGGGTCAGCGGAGCGGCTTTTTGCTGCCGTGCCGACGTGTTCCGCGCATTAGGGGGCTTCGACGACGATTTCTTCGCCCACATGGAGGAGATCGACCTCTGCTGGCGCATGCAGCTCGCGGGTTACCGCGTGCGGGTCGTGCCCGGGAGTACGGTCTACCACCTCGGCGGCGGGACGCTGACGACCGATTCCCCGACCAAGGTGTTCTACAACCATCGCAATAACCTGGCGATGCTCTACAAGTGTGCTTCTCCCGTACAGCGTGCCGTCGTGGCCATCGTACGCCCCGTGCTCGACCTGATGGCGGCATTGTCGTATCTGGCACAGGGACGGGGCGATAATTTCCGTGCCGTATTCCGCGCCTGGCGCGATTTCCTCCGCTGGCACGGCAGCCTGTCGTGCAAGCGGAAGGAGATTCGGCAGCAGTGCAGGGGAACGGTCGCCGGGAAGGTTTACCGCGGTTCCGTACTCCTGCGTTACCTTTTGGGGCGAAAGACCTTCGGGCGGATGATGTGACCCGGCGGAAAAGCTCAGGACGGAGATCTGCCTTCCGGTGAAATAACCTGAAACAAGACCTCCCGGTTCTGCCGGGAGGTCTTGTTTTTATAAATAGTATTCCGTGTTTTCCTACTTGTTGATTTTCGCCCACGAATCCTTGAGCGTCACCGTGCGGTTGAACACGGGGTGTTCGGGTGTCGAGTCGGTGTCGGGGCAGAAGTAGCCTACGCGCTCGAACTGCACGGCCTGCCCTATGGGTATGTCGCGCAGCGACGGCTCCAGGTAGCCCGTGACCTTGACCATGGATTCGGGGTTGAGGTTGTCCTCCCAGGTCTGTCCTTCCTTCACGTCGTCGGGGTTCTCCTTCGTGAAGAGCGGGTTGAACAGGCGGATTTCGGCCTCCACGGCATCTTTGGCCGATACCCAGTGGATGACACCCTTCACGCGGCGGCCGTCGCTCGACGACCCTCTGCCCGACATCGGGTCATAGGTGCAGCGCAGCTCGGTGATGTTGCCCGCGGCATCCTTGATGACCTCCTCGCACCTGATCAGGTACGAATAGCGCAGGCGCACCTCGCCGCCGGGTGCCAGGCGGAAGAACTTTTTGGGAGGCTCCTCCATGAAATCGTCGCGCTCGATGTAGATGACCTTCGAGAAGGGCACCTGCCGCGTGCCGGCCGATTCGTCCTCGGGGTTGTTGATCGCCGTGAAGAGCTCGGTCTTGCCTTCCTCGTAGTTGGTGATGACCACCTTCAGCGGGTTGAGCACTGCCATGCGGCGCTCTGCGATCTTGTTCAGGTCTTCGCGCACGCAGTATTCGAGCTTGCCCAGGTCGATCACGTTGTCGCGCTTGGCGACGCCCACCATCTCGGCGAAGTTCCGCACCGAGGCCGGGGTATAGCCCTTGCGGCGCAAAGCGCAGATCGTCGGCATGCGGGGGTCGTCCCAGCCCATCACGGCGCCTTCCTGCACGAGTTTGAGCAGCTTGCGCTTCGACATCATCGTGTAGGTGAGGTTCAGCCGGGCGAATTCGTACTGGTGCGAAGGGTAGATCTCCAGCGCCTGGATGAACCAGTCGTAGAGAGGACGGTGCACGTCGAATTCGAGCGTGCAGATCGAGTGGGTGATCTGCTCGATCGAGTCGCTCTGGCCGTGGGCATAGTCGTACATCGGGTAGATGCACCACTTGTTGCCCGTGCGGTGATGCTCGGCGTGGATGATGCGGTACATGATCGGGTCGCGGAAGAGCATGTTGGGGTGGGCCATGTCG